>OFFB01000001.1_pt1 | contig 716278 bp, 473 predicted proteins | sample 1521281 | NCBI WGS metagenome assembly OFFB01 (sample SAMEA3504109, study PRJEB24116) | mouse gut metagenome | biome: mouse gut; feature: mouse-associated habitat; material: faeces | place: Denmark | collected 2011
AACTCGCGACCCTAACCTTGGCAAGGTTATGCTCTACCAACTGAGCTATTTCCGCAGGTCTTTTTTGTAGAACGGGTGCAAAGATAAGGAGTTTCCCCGTTACAGCCAAATTTTTTACATAGAAAAAGTTGCTATTTTATCAGTTACGGACTTGCAAAGTAGTACCGGATACAGAGACTTTATAATGTTTCAGGTATTCCGTACCTTCTCCTGTGGGGAATCCACCACTGCTTAAATTATATCTAGTGTGGCATTTAGGACATTCAGCAGTGCCCAATCCATCTTCTACCAACTCGACTGAAACGCTACGATTGGCCTCCACCGGACAGGCGGCATCATAAGCGACATAGGTATTGCCATCCGAATATACGCTTTGTCCTATTATTAATCCTGCATAGCCTACAGGTAAGCCATTCACATTCTTATCTACCTTCAAGAATTGGCCGGGGGTCGTAATCTTATAATAAGGAGACTGTGAAAGGCTGCATGAGAAATTAAAACTAATAGAAGGAATGCTTGACTCGTATGAATCACCGCAACCGACAACACACAGCCAAAGCATCCCTATAATTATACAGAATTTCCGCATACAATGTTATACTTATCGTCCAAGCAAGGCTTTTTCAGCCACTTCCATCCCATGAAAATTAAAACCATCTACCACTTCTTGCATCAGTGCAGAGATTTCATCGTTACAGAGATTACCAATACTTCCTTCATGCGTATGATGCACTCGCTTGCAATGCGAGAAGTTCCCGGCTTCAATATCCAGTCCCACTTTCTTATAAGCATCCCGGAAAGGCATACCTTCACGTGCCAGACGATTTACCTCCTCCACACTGAAAATAAGCAGATACTTGTCATCATCAAGAATATGTTCATTCACTTTGATTTCATTCATGATATAAGTCGTCATCTGCAAACAATCTTTCAGTTCCTGGAAAGCAGGCAAGAATACCTCTTTAATAATCTGCAAATCACGGAAATATCCGGAAGGCAGATTATTAGCAATCATCATGATCTGTTGTGGCAATGACTGCAACTTATTACATTTAGCACGTGTCAGTTCAAAAACATCAGGATTCTTCTTATGAGGCATAATGCTGGAACCGGTCGTGCAATCATCAGGCAACTTCACGAAACCAAAATTCTGGCTATTGAACATACAAGCATCAAAAGCCAGTTTAGAAATAGTACTGGCAATGCTTGCCAAGGCAAAAGCTACATTACGTTCCATCTTGCCACGCCCCATCTGTGCATAAACAACATTATAGTTTAAGGAGTCAAATCCCAATAAACTTGTTGTCATTGTACGGTTCAGTGGGAATGAAGAACCATATCCGGCAGCTGATCCCAAAGGATTCCGATTACACATTTTAAATGCTGCCTGCAGGAAAAGCATATCATCTACCAGACTTTCAGCATAAGCACCAAACCACAAACCGAAAGAAGATGGCATTGCTATTTGCAGATGAGTATAGCCAGGCATAAGCACATCCTTGAAACGCTCGCTCTGGCATATCAGCACATGGAATAGTTGCTCCACCGCCTCGGCAATATCCTTGATCTGTTCACGCGTGAAAAGTTTCAGGTCGAGCAGTACCTGGTCATTCCGAGAACGGCCACTGTGTATCTTCTTACCGACATCCCCTAATTTACGCGTCAGCATTAACTCCACTTGCGAGTGTACATCCTCTACTCCCTCTTCTATCACAAACTCGCCTTTTTCAGCAGCTGCATAGATATTCTTCAATTCATCAAGCAGGAGACCCAATTCTTCGTTTGTCAACAGACCGATACTTTCGAGCATTGTAATATGGGCCATAGAGCCTATCACATCATGCTTTGCCAAGTAAAGATCCATTTCACGGTCACGCCCCACTGTAAAACGTTCTATATCCTTATTTACCTGAACGGATTTCTCCCAAAGTTTCTGAGCCATTTATTTAGTGATTAATGATTAGTGATTAATACGGTATAATCGAAAGCATATCCGCCATTTTCTCTAATCCTTCCTGCAAAGGTTTCTGAACCATACCTTTCATAAAAGGATTCAATTCCATGCCGATGGTTAGCTTCATTTTACATTCAGTCTCTGTTACCGGCACAATCTGTATCCACAGATTAAACGGCAACGGTGAAGTGGTCGTGGCAAACTTGATACATTTACACGGGTCTTTCTCTACTATACTTAACGCGATCTTACCCACAGGAGCAACTTCTATCATCATACTCTCCGAATCAAAGCTCAAGTTCTTCACTTTATCCTCCGGCAAGCTGTCTTTAAACTTTTCCAGATTATTCAAATCAGATAATTTCTCATAAACAGCTTCCTGCGAGGCAGGTATTATCTTCACACCACTTTCAAATTTTGTCATATTTTGAATCTCTTTAAAAGACAAAAAGAACTATCCGGACAGAATCTATCCGAATGGCCCTTTCGTCATATTATTTATTTTATAGAATAAACTGCTGTTACTTTCCAGCATCCCAATGTGCAGGGTCCTTACGCCATTCGTTCAGCGTTGCTATATCTTCTTCTTCTATATAACCCGTACGAAGTGCAACATCCAACACAGCCTCATAATTTGTCAGCGTTACCAAAGGAACTTTGGCATCTTTGAATGCTTTTTCCGCAATAGGAAAACCGTAAGTATATGCAGCTACCATACCGATAACTTCACATCCATCACGGCGTATAGCCTCTACAGCCTTCAGACTGCTTCCACCTGTAGAAATCAAATCTTCGACCACAACAACCTTCATACCCGGACGAAGTTCTCCTTCAATCAGGTTTTCCAGACCATGGTCTTTCGGGGTAGAACGTACGTACACAAACGGCAAGTTCAGCGCATCGGCAACCAAAGCTCCTTGAGGAATGGCACCTGTTGCTACACCGGCAATTGCATCCACCTGCCCGAAACGTTCCAATATCAAACGGGTAATTTCAATCTTTACAAAATTACGCAAGGAAGGATAGGAAAGAGTTTTGCGGTTATCACAGTAAAAAGGAGATTTCCATCCGGAAGCCCAAGTAAAGGGATTAGCCGGTTGTAGTTTAATCGCTTTTATCTTCAGCAACTTCTCTGCGAATAGTTTTTCTAAAGTTCTCATAACCAAATTAGCTATTTATAGTAAATATGGCACAAAAATACGGAAACTGAATGAGAATAAAAAAAAGAATAAAGAGATTTTTCACTCAAAGTCATCATTTTCATCAGAAAGCTGTATACAATGACGAATATCTTTCATTTCGAACCCACGGCTCAGCGCAAAACGCATTAACTTTCCATTCAACTCATATTCATTCTCCGCATGTACACTTTTACGTTTTGCAGCCAACAGGCCATCTAAAACAGATAGGTATTCTTCCTCATCTATCTCATTCAAAAAACGCCGGCATACATTATAAGAAACCTTTTTCATCTGGAGTGCCTGGGCTATTTTCACTTTTCCCCATTTCGCAAAGCGATACTTGTCATTGACAAAAGCCCGGCAAAATCGTTCTTCATCAATATACTTCTCATCTTCCAGCCGTTTAAGGATACGATCAATGGCATCGTACGGCAATCCCCAACGTTGTAGTTTCTCGGAAATCTCGGCACGGCAATGCTCTGCTGTAGAGCAATAGCCTGCAACTTTACTTAAAGCCTCTGTTTCAGTAATATTTGTCATTTTTGCGCTATTACAAATCGATCATTATGGGAAATATCCTTTTGAAGACGAACAAAGCGATATCCTAATTCACGCATCATAAGCACGATATCTTCTCCAAAAGTACGGTTAATTTCAAAATAAAGTTTTCCGTCAGGTTCAAGCATTTCAAGCCCAAGCACGGATATGCGACGATAGAAACGCAAAGGATCTGCATCAGGCACAAACAGCGCCAAAGAGGGTTCCCAATCCAGCACATTCCGTTCCATATCTTGTTTCTCTGCTTCAGTAACATAAGGCGGATTGCTCACTATCACATCATAACGTTCTGTTACACCGGGAATATAAGTCAGTACATCACGCTGTTCAAAACAGACAGGCACTTGTAAAGCCAGACTGTTAGCAGCAGCAATAGCCAAAGCTTCTTCAGACACATCCCAGGCAGTAACCTGTGCTCCGGGCAATTCCTTTGCCAACGTGGCAGCAATACAACCACTGCCTGTTCCAATATCTAAAACACGAGAAGTAGAAGAAATCTCTTTCAACATTATTTCCACCAGTTCTTCCGTTTCAGGGCGTGGAATAAGGACACCGGAAGCTACCTGAAATGTTCTCCCCAGAAAACGTGCTTCTCCTAAAATATATTGTATTGGTTCAAAATTCCGTAAACGCCTGAGAAGGCTTTGCAATTCCTGTTCTGCTTTTGCAGATAAAGTTATATCTTTGCCCAAATAATAATCCACAACCGGCTGCCCCAGAATCTCGCAACAGATAAGTCTGGACAAATTTCCGGCTTCCTGCGGTGTATAATAATCCTGCAGTTCACGACGGATATAAGAGGCGGTAATATTCATAAATGGATATTTTGGGGATTCTTCGTCAGTTCTATTACCGGACCAAGATGAGACCAAGTCCGTGTCAAGTCCGTACCAACTCCGTACCAAGTCCAAGCGTATAGATACGGAGATGGTACGGACTTGGTAAGTACCGGACAGATATCGGGTATATCACCGGGAAACCTGTATTCCGAACGACGAAGAATCTATTTCGGAGTGCAAAAGTAAGAATTATCATAGAAAGATAACACACATGGAAGAAGAAAAATACATGCGTCGCTGCATACAACTGGCACAGAACGGATTTTGCAATGCCGCCCCTAACCCAATGGTAGGAGCAGTCATCGTATGCGATGGGAAAATTATCGGAGAAGGATATCATGTACGCTGCGGAGAAGCGCATGCTGAAGTGAATGCCATTCGTTCCGTAAAAGACACTTCATTATTGAAACGCTCAACAATTTACGTCAGTCTTGAGCCTTGTTCTCATCATGGAAAAACGCCGCCTTGCGCCGATTTGATTATTGAAAAACAAATTCCCCGCATTGTTATCGGTTGCCAGGACCCTTTTTCCAAAGTTGCCGGACGAGGTATACAAAAGCTGAAAGATGCCGGACGAGAAGTAACCGTAGGAGTATTGGAAAATGAATGCCGACACCTCATCAGACGTTTCATCACTTTCCATACCTTACGCCGCCCGTATATCACCCTGAAATGGGCAGAATCTGCGGATGGTTTCATTGATTTACACAGGAACGGAGGCAGCCCTGTCATCCTATCCACTCCGTTGACTTCCATGATGGTACATAAAAAGCGTGCAGAGCATGCTGCCATACTTGTAGGTACACGCACCGCCGAACTGGACAATCCTTCCCTTAATGTACGCAACTGGTATGGGCGTTCTCCCGTACGCCTTGTCATCGACCGGAGACTGAGCCTGTCACCGACGCTCCACTTGTTTGATGGCAACGTGCCTACACTCGTATTTACCGAACATCCCCATAATTCCCTTCCCGGCGTAGAATATCTTCCGATAAACTTCGGACAAGATATATTGCCCCAGATCATGCAAGTTCTGTACGAACGCAATCTCCAATCCCTTTTAGTAGAAGGCGGGAGTACCTTACTGCAATCTTTCATTGATGCCAGCCTCTGGGATGAAGCATTTGTCGAAGAGAGTCCCATTCATCTGACATCCGGTGTTAATGCACCTAAAATGAACGATAAAAATAGTTATGTCAACGAACAATATTTCGGTAGAAGTATACGGCATTACACTGCGACAAAATAGTGCGAATCACCTCATTTTGATGCTTTTTTATCGAGAAAAACGGGCATATTATCTATAATTTTATATAAAACTTGCCTGTTATGCTGTTTATCGAGAAAAATGTTCCTATTTTTGCAACTTGTAAATAAACACTATCTTTAGAAATGAGAATAAAGTTTTTATCCGTAATCATGAGTTTTCTTCTTATGTCGATTGCCATAAGTTCGTGCCTTAACTCAGATGATAATTATGAATACAGTTCCGACGCAACGATACGTGCCTTTGGTCTTGACACCATAAAAAAAGGTATATATTATAAGTTTACGATTGATCAACTGAAAAGAGAAATTTATAATGTTGACTCACTTCCTGTTGGATCAGACACTATCATAGACAAGATATTGATTGACACACTCAATGTTACAGGCTGGGTTACATCCGGTTTACAAGATACACTATTCAACAACCTTACTGACTCCGTTGACCTGAGAGAACCGATCACGCTGAAAGTACATGCAGCCGACGGAGTTACTACCCGTGAATATAAAATCACAGTAAACGTCCACAAGCAAGATCCAGATTCGCTAATCTGGAGAGAAATGTCATCATTGCCAACTTCCCCTGCCGCCAACAAGCAGAAATCAGTAATTCTTAAAAATGATGCCGAAGAAGAAAATCTATTTGTCTATACTTCTACAACATCAGCATACCGCAGTTCATTAGGAAACCCAGCCTATTTATCTTGGAATGCCATCGAAGTTACGGGCATGCCGGCCAATGTCGACTTGGGATCTATTGTACGCTTCAAAAACCAACTTTTTGTAGCAGCCCCAAATGGAGATATATTCTGCTCCAATAATGGAAGCACATGGGTAAATGCCGGTATACAGGAAGTGAAGGAGAACAAGGAAGTACAAAACATGCAAATGAGCACACTGGTTGCTACACTTGAAGCTGATGCACTAACAGGCATATCAGAGGAAACCTTAATCGGTATTCTTCTGGATGGAGGCCAGAAATATTTCTGCATAAGTACTGATGGTAAAAACTGGACCAGAAGCAAAGAAACAGTATCCAATGATTTCCCAGTAAAAGACATATATGCTACTGTATTTACGAATGCAAGCGGCATCAAGCAAACAGTAGTAGTGGGTAAAACAGAAACATCAGCCAAAGCAGTAGTTCCTTGGTTCACAATGGATGGGCTGACATGGGCTGACATGAGTACTCCAAGCGATTTCTACTGTCCGGCTATGGAGAACCCGGCTATCATGTATTATGGAGGCCTGTTTCACATGATGGGTGGAAAATTTGAAACCATCTATTCTTCACGAGTAGGTATTGCCTGGAATGAATCTGCTGAGAAGTTCAAGTATCCAATGAAAAAGATAGTAACTCCGGGAGAAGATGAAGACGATGAAGAAGAAGTTACATACGAAAGCCTCTTCAAGGACAAAGGAGATTATTCTTTGACTATCGATAAGAATCATTATATTTGGATTGTATGGAACGACGGTAGTATATGGCGAGGTCGTCTAAACAAACTGGGTTTCAAGATACAATAATAAAATAGTCTATTTTCCGTTTCCCTAATAAATAAGGAACATAAAGAGAACGGTATGACTATTGCAAGGAATATAAAGATAGTGTTTTTTCTGCTCATGTTTCCCTTCTGTTGCGCCATTGCGCAAGAGGAATATACTTGGGAACTGGGAGGAGCCATTGGAGGAAGTTTTTATATGGGAGATGCGAATAGCAGTACCCTGTTTAAGAACACAGAAATAGCGGGAGGTTTCATTGCCCGATACTTACTGAATCCACACATGGCTATAAAAGGTAACCTGACAGCCGGCAGGATTTCCGGCGACACGAGAGATTTCAAAAATGCGTATCCCAATGAAGAGTATGCCACCTTCAAACGGACTATATTCGATTTAGGAGCGCAATTTGAATATAACTTTTTGGGATATGGTATCGGTAACACGTACCGGGGAGACCGTCGGTTTACACCTTATATATTAGGTGGATTAGGTTTTACGTTTGCACCAAAACCTGTAAAGACGATCTTTACAATGAACATTCCTATTGGAGTGGGAGTAAAATACAAAGCAACCCCGCGCATCAATATAGGATGTGAGTTTACGATGCGGTTCAGTCTTAGCGATCAGTTGGATGTTACCCAACGGGAAGGCTTGCAACTGGAAGACCCGTACCAGATAAAAGGAAAAGGCTGGAAGAATAAAGATAGTTACGCATTTACTGTCTTTTTCATCACTTACGACCTCTTTCCAAGATGTAAGGAATGTAACAACTAAAAAAAGATGCAATATAAAGAACAAATTGATTTGAGCCGGATACCCCAGCATGTGGCGATTATCATGGACGGCAACGGACGATGGGCGAAGCAGCGTGGACACGAACGCAGCTACGGACATCAGATCGGTGCAGAAACCGTTCATGTGATAGCCGAAGAAGCCGCCAGGCTGGGCATCAGATATCTGACCCTATATACGTTCTCAACCGAAAATTGGAACCGTCCTACAGACGAAGTTGCTGCTCTGATGAGCCTTCTTTTCGATTCCATCGAAGAAGATACATTCATGAAGAACAACATCAGCTTCCGGATTATCGGAGATATAGAAAAGTTACCCGCAAATGTACAAACCCGTTTATACAATTGCGTAGAACATACATCTAAGAATACAGGCATGTGCCTGGTACTTGCTCTTAGTTATTCCTCACGTTGGGAAATAACAGAAGCCAGCCGGCAAATAGCTGTCTTGGTACAGAAAGGAGAATTGACACCCGAACAAATCAACTGCGATTTAATGTCGAAGCACCTGACAACCGGCTTCATGCCTGACCCCGACTTGCTGATACGCACCGGTGGAGAAATCCGCCTGAGCAATTACCTACTTTGGCAATGCGCGTATTCGGAACTTTACTTTTGCGAAACCTATTGGCCCGATTTTCGGGAAGAAGAACTTCGTAAAGCCATTTGCGACTACCAGAGACGGGAACGCAGATTCGGCAAAATCAGTGAACAAATCAGTTAAACTCAAACATATTTAATCCAAAACATAAATGCACTATCGTATTTTCTCTATACTCACAGCGTTTATCTGCCTCTTTGGTTGTGTATTGACAAGCGCGGCTCAAGATGCCAATGGCACCGATGACGATGCAGCAAAACCGGTTATTCTCTACTCGGGAGCACCCAAAAAGTATGAAATTGCAGAAATTAAAGTAGAAGGAGTAAAGAACTATGAGGACTATGTACTCATCGGACTATCCGGTTTGTCTGTAGGACAAACGATTACAATACCGGGTGAAGAAGTCACTCAGGCTTGTAAGCGTTACTGGAAGCATGGTTTATTCTCCAACGTCCAAATCACCGCAGACAAGATAGAAGGTGACAAGATTTGGTTAACAATCCATCTGACTCAACGCCCTCGTGTCTCTGAAATTCGTTACCACGGAGTGAAGAAATCAGAGCGTGAAGATATCGAGAGTCGGATCGGTATGATCAAGGGCGGACAGGTGACACCCAATGTCATCGACCGTGCCAAGACTCTTATCAAACGTTATTTTGACGATAAGGGTTTTAAGAACGCAGAAGTTATCATCTCACAGAAAGACGATGTATCCAACGAAAACCAAGTAATCGTGGATATTAACATCGACAAAAAAGAGAAGGTAAAAGTGCATGAAATCACCATCGTTGGTAATGAAGCGATCGCAACCAAGAAGTTGAAACGCATCATGAAGAAAACCAACGAAAAGAATAAATTGCTCAATCTGTTCCGTACCAAGAAGTTCGTAGAAGAAAACTTCGAGGCAGACAAACAGTTGATCATCGACAAGTACAACGAGTTGGGTTATCGCGATGCTATGATCGTAGAAGACAGCATCAAGCCGTATGATGACCGCACCGTGGATATCTTCATGAAGATTGATGAAGGAGAGAAATATTATCTGCGTAATGTAACATGGGTAGGTAATACTCTGTATCCTTCCGAACAGTTGAACTTTATGCTTCGTATGAAGAAAGGTGACGTATACAACCAGAAGTTGCTAGAAGAACGTACCATGTCAGACGAAGACGCTATCGGTAATCTCTACTATAACAACGGTTATTTGTTCTACAGCCTCGAACCCGTAGAAGTGAATATCGTAGGAGACTCTATCGACCTCGAAATGCGTATTTTCGAAGGTCGTCAGGCTACCATCAATAAGGTCAGCATCAATGGTAACGACCGTTTGTACGAAAACGTTGTTCGTCGTGAACTCCGTACCCGTCCGGGCGACCTTTTCAGCCGTGAAGACTTGATGCGTTCTATGCGTGAAATCCAGCAGATGGGACATTTCGACCCGGAACAAATCAAACCGGATATCCAACCAAGACCGGAAGACGGAACAGTGGATATAGGTTACGATCTGGTATCCAAAGCTAACGACCAGGTAGAATTCTCTGCCGGTTGGGGACAAACCGGTATCATCGGTAAGCTGAGTTTGAAGTTCACCAACTTCTCACTTGCCAACTTACTGCATCCGGGTGAAAATTATCGTGGTATCCTGCCACAGGGTGATGGTCAGACTTTGACCGTCAGCGGACAAACCAATGCCAAGTATTATCAATCCTATAGCATTTCATTCTACGATCCATGGTTTGGAGGCAAACGTCCGAATGCATTCTCTCTGTCAGCATTCTATTCTGTACAGACAGACATCAGTAGCCGTTACTACAACTCAGCATACATGAACAGCTACTACAACAGTATGTATAGTGGTATGTATGGTTACGGTATGTACAACTACGGCAACTACAATAGTTATGAAAACTATTATGACCCTGATAAGTCTATCAAGATGTTCGGTGTAGCCGCTATGTTCGGTAAGCGTTTGAAATGGCCGGATGACTACTTCCAGTTCACTGCTGAGTTATCCTACCAACGCTATATCCTGAGCGACTGGCAATACTTCCCTGTTACAAATGGTAAGTGTAATAACCTCAGCATTAACCTGACTTTGTCTCGTAGTTCTATTGATAACCCGATTTATCCTCGTTCAGGTTCTGAATTCTCATTGTCTGTACAGTTGACTCCGCCGTACTCACTGTTCGATGGAACTGACTACAGCAAATACAGTACCAGCAATCAGGATGATATGAACAAGATGCACAAATGGATTGAATACCACAAATGGAAATTCAAATCCAAAGTGTACATCCCGTTGATGGATCCGATAGCAGTTAAACGTACTCCGGTATTGATGGGGCGTGTTGAATTCGGTTTGTTAGGACATTACAACAAGTATAAGAAGTCTCCGTTCGAAACATTCGACGTGGGTGGTGACGGCATGACCGGCTACTCCAGCTACGCTACGGAAAGTATCGCTCTTCGTGGTTATGAAAACAGTTCATTAACCCCTTACGGCTACGAAGGTTATGCTTATACCCGTCTCGGACTTGAGTTAAGATATCCGCTGATGCTGGAAACAAGTACCAGTATTTATGCGTTAGGTTTTGTAGAAGCCGGTAATGCATGGCACGATGTAAAGAACTTCAATCCGTTCGATTTGAAACGTTCTGCAGGTGTTGGTGTCCGTATCTTCCTGCCGATGATCGGTATGATGGGTATTGACTGGGCTTATGGTTTCGATAAAATACGTGGTTCGAAAGATTACGGTGGCAGTCAGTTCCACTTTATCTTAGGACAGGAATTCTAATTGTATCACAAAAACCAAACGTTATGAGAAAGTCTGTTTTATTAATGATCTTGCTGTTTGCCGTAGGCATGACAGCCAGTGCACAAAAGTTTGCCTTGATTGACATGGAGTATATTCTGAAAAATATTCCGGCATACGAACGTGCTAACGAACAGTTGAACCAAGCTTCCAAGAAGTGGCAAAGTGAAGTAGAGAAAGTTGCCGAGGAAGCCAAAACGTTGTACAAGAACTATCAATCGGAAGCCGTCTTCCTTTCTGAAGAACAAAAGGGAAAGAAAGAGGAAGCGATTGTCGCTAAGGAGAAAGAAGCCGCTGAACTTCGCCGCACTTATTTCGGACCTGAAGGGGAATTATTCAAGAAACGGGAAAGTCTGATGCAACCCATTCAAGATGAGATTTATAATGCGGTTAAAGAAATATCGGAGCAGAAAGGATATTCGGTAGTTGTAGATCGGGCATCCGCAACAAGCATTATTTTTGCTTCTCCGCGTATTGACATCAGTAATGAAGTGCTTGAGAAGTTAGGATATTCAAATTAATTTCATACATTTGCTAGTCGAATATAGGCGATATCTCAATATTAAAAATAAGCTGACTTATTTTGTTTTACATTTGCTTTGCACTATATTTGCACCAAACAATGACTAATTATTAAAATAAACAATAAACATTATGCTTAAAAAAATCGCACTACTCGTAGTACTATTCGCTCTTCCGTTAGGAGCGATGGCACAAAAATTTGCTCACATGAACTCTCAGGAGGTTATTATTGCTATGCCGGAATATACTAAAGCACAAGCTGACCTTGAAGCTATGTCAAAACAGTATCAGGAAGAAATGCAGCGCTCTCAGGCTGAATTCAACAAGAAAGTTCAGGAATTCCAGCAACAAGCAGACTCTCTGCCGAAGAATATTGCAGAAAGACGCCAAAAAGAATTGCAGGACATGGCTCAAAGACAAGAAGAGTTCCAGCAAGAGGCTTATCAAAATATGCAGAAAGCAAATCAAGATGCTTTAGTGCCTATTTACAAAAAATTGGATGAAGCTATTCAAGCTGTAGGTAAAGCAGAAGGCGTAATCTATATCTTCGACCTGGCTCGTACACCGATACCTTATGTAAGTTCAGAAAGTGTAGATGTTACAGCTAAAGTAAAAACCCAGTTGGGCATCAAATAAGAAAGACTAATCGTTTAAAGATAGAAAAAGGCGTGGACTGTATACAGTTTACGCCTTTTTCTATCTTTAAAGAAGATAAGCTGCATCTCAGCAGAACTTTTTCATGCAAGCATGAAAGTTCTGCATCCGATTTGCATTATCTTTGCAATGTGTACAAAGCTTTTCCAGTATGAAACAAAATTTACCGACTATTCCCGGCCCTATCGGTGTATTCGATTCCGGATACGGCGGACTCACCATTCTGAGTAAGATACGTGAAGCCTTACCCCAATATAACTATATCTATTTAGGAGATAATGCACGTACTCCCTATGGCACACGGTCTTTCGAAATCGTATATGAATTCACCCTACAGGCAGTCACTAAACTGTTTGAAATGGGATGTCATCTTGTTATTCTAGCTTGCAATACGGCATCTGCCAAAGCATTACGCAGCATACAGATAAATGATTTGCCCCAAATGGATCCGGCACGTCGTGTATTGGGTGTCATCCGTCCTACCGTTGAGTGTATAGGTAATATTACACAGAGTCGCCATGTCGGTGTTCTTGCCACAGCAGGAACCATTAAATCAGAATCCTACCCGTTGGAAATTCATAAGCTTTTCCCGGATATTCAGGTAGCAGGTGAAGCCTGTCCGCTATGGGTATCTCTCGTAGAGAACAACGAAGCGGAAGGAGACGGGACAGATTATTTTGTTCGTAAATATATCAACGAACTTCTGGCGAAAGACACGCAGATTGATACTGTGATTCTTGGTTGTACTCATTACCCCTTGCTATTACCTAAAATAAAGAAGCACATGCCAGACGGAATTACCACCGTGGCACAAGGCGAACTGGTAGCCGACAGCTTGAAAGACTACTTCCACCGACATCCGGAAATGGATGCCAAATGTACAAAAGGTGGAAACTGCACTTACTACACCACGGAAGCAGAAGAGAAGTTCATTGAATCGGCATCCACCTTCCTGAAAGAGGCGATAACCGTACAACGAATAGAACTATAATCATCAATATTTACCGGGAAACAAACCTTTTCTCCAAAATACTTGTTATATTTGTAATATTAAACCTATTAATACTTACCATTATGAAATCAACAGACTATAGCCGCACAGTTGAAGTGTTCAAAGGATCACCGTGGGAAGCAGAACTTGTAAAAGGTCTACTCGAAAACAATGGTATAGCAACTATTATCAAGGACGGGCTTATGAGCACCATCGCTCCTTATATAGCACCGGATGTAACCATTCTCGTCAGTGAGGAAAGATACGAAGATGCCATGGAGATAATCCGTGAGCGCAACAAAGGAAAAGATGAAGAATAACCCTTTCACCCTCCTACCCAAAACCACATAAGAACGATATACAACACATGGTACAACAATTTTCGAGAATAGCTGTAAAAGTAGGCAGCAATGTCCTGACGCGCCGTGACGGTACTCTGGACGTAACACGTATGTCTGCCTTAGTCGATCAGATAGCCGAACTGCATAAAACAGGAGTAGAAATTATACTTGTGTCATCCGGAGCCGTAGCTTCCGGACGTAGTGAAGTGCATTCTGCCAAGAAATTGGACAGTGTAGATCAGCGTCAGCTTTTCTCTGCCGTCGGGCAAGCTAAACTTATCAACCGTTATTACGAACTCTTTCGGGAGCATGGCATTGCTGTAGGACAAGTGCTGACTATGAAAGAGAATTTTGCAACACGCAGGCATTACCTCAATCAAAAGAACTGTATGACGGTAATGCTGGAAAATGGGGTCATACCTATTGTCAACGAAAACGATACAATCTCTGTAAGTGAACTGATGTTTACGGACAATGATGAGTTGTCCGGCTTGATAGCATCCATGATGGATGCGCAGGCATTGATTATTCTCAGTAACATCGACGGTATTTATAACGGTTCTCCTGCCGATCCCACTTCTGAGGTCATCCGGGAAATCGGCCAGGGGAAAGATCTCTCTTCTTATATACAGACTTCCAAATCCAGCTTCGGCCGTGGCGGAATGCTTACCAAAACCAATATCGCCCGTAAAGTAGCCGACGAAGGTATTACTGTTATCATCGCCAATGGTAAACGGGATAATATTCTTGTCGATTTGATTCAACACCCTGAAAGTACTCTCTGCACTCGCTTTATACCTTCGGCCGAGCCTGTATCAAGTGTCAAGAAATGGATTGCCCACAGCGAGGGTTTTGCCAAAGGCGAGTTGCACATCAATTATTGTGCTACGGAACTGCTTTTTTCGGATAAGGCAGTCAGCATTCTGCCTGTAGGCATTACCGACGTCATCGGCGAATTTGAAAAGGATGATATTGTGCGGATTGTTGACTTCGGAGGTAAACCCATTGGTGTGGGCAAAGCAAACTGCGACTCCACACAGGCCAGAGAAGCAATGGGAAAGCATGGCAAGAAACCGGTAGTACATTACGATTATCTATATATAGAATAGAAGAAAGGCACTATACACAATATTTTGTATAGTGCCCTGCCACTGTAAAGGAAAACATAATAAAACAAATCATCCTTTGCCTTTTGTACACTTCTATTTTCTAATCATATCATTTTCAATGACATAAAAACAGAAAGTGTACAATTTACGTATTCGTATTTTTTAACTATTCATTCTACTTCTTACAATCCATATTTCTTTTTTTCCCTTTCTCTTTTTCTTCTTTCTTCCCCTTCCATGTAATCCAAGAGAAGCTTGGTGAGAGTCTTCAGAATACGTCTTACTATTCTGGCCCCTTCCTCGCTTAATAACTTTTTTTTCGCCAGAACAGCACAGAAAGTATCCATACTCCTCAGCTCTTTTAACTCAGCAATATTAATTTTAAGTCGCTCTTCCAAAACTTAATCAGTCTATCCTGTTGCTACATTTTATTTCAGTTTGCATCAGGTTAAGCTCGGGATATCCACAAAGGATAGACAGGGGAAAGACCTGTAGTATACACAATGGCTACTTATGCACAGAGAAAATTATATATTATCAATTACAGCAATTCTTATGATTTTGTATGAATTACTATAGTTAAAATAATTAATTTGCAAAAGTAATAAAATTTAGTTTCCTAACACACTTATTTGCTTACTCTCTGCAGGCAATTTATAATAAAAGCCTACACTAAAGTTATATAACGGATATTTCTTTCCATAAATCACTTTTCCTTTTCGGTCTTTCGGCTCATAATCAGGACGAAGTCTTGTCTCAAAGCTATCGCGTGGATGTATAAAAGTACCATTTTTCTGCACCCCATCCAAATCTTCATATTTAAAGAAAGCCTTGTACGGATCACTATCACGTAAATTCCCATGTCCTTGCAGTCCATCTTTCCCCTTCGGGCGGTCTTCTATAAATGAACGGGTACCGGCATACACCACAATGACATCTCCAACTAAGGGTTGCTCACAGGTCAATACCACATCATCACCGTCTATCTCTACCTGCTTTATGATTTGTCTGTTTTCCTGACGGTAATCACGCAAGTATATTTCAAAACCGTAATCCTTGATTTGGGGTACCAAATTAACATCGAATACCAACGGACGAACCGGTACATGATACTTGATACGTATTTGGGTAGGCAGTGTTTCTCTCGCAATTACCGTCGGTTGCAACGGCTGGAATGGCTTGCCCTGTACTTGAGATTGATAATACACTTTTCCCAGCATCTCACCAAACCAGCGATATCCATTACTGTCAAGATGTCCGCCTCGATCGGTCATCGGGTAAATGGGACCCGCACAGATAATGTCATCATATTCGTTGGCCGCTTCCAGTTGAGCCATTGAGATTGATAATGTATCCCGCATATATTGCGCACCCGTCTGATAAGTGATAAACACCGGTTTATCGGTCTGACCATACTGTCGCTGTATGTCTTTCTGCATATTATTCTTTATATTCACAAGCAGCTTCTTATACTCCCGTTTTTCAGTTGTATTGGGCACATTAGCGCGTAGTCCCTTTTCCGGATTCGGATCATAGTTGAACTCGCCTTGCATCCAGAAAATTGCAGGGCAAATAATTTTCGCATCCGTTTGTGCGGCTATTCGGGCTACCGATTGCAATGAGGTTACAAACTCTTTATATGCCGTACGCGTCTCCGATTCTTTGGAAAGTTCTTCTACGCTTGCTCCGCTCACTCCTACCGAAGTGGCTAGAATACGGGGCATCTTGGGTTGTTTTAACCGGAGATGATTGACGGCACCCAGTAAAGGACATTCGGCTATAGTGCCAGCTCGCCTGCTCTTGAAATGCTTCTCATGGGCAAAAGCCTCGGAAACAGTTCCCACCAATGGTTCAAACTTAAGTTCTCCTGTATTTCCATAATTTATCCACACTTGGTTGCCCAGCATATAATTACCTTTGAAATGTTCCGTTGAGATAACCGGATAGGACTGATGTCCCGTTGACAGGCTCTGCCCATTCATAATGAAGTGTATGAAAGTTCTATCTTTATCTTTCTCAGAAGCAACCAAAGAGGTGCAGCAAAATAAGATACTGCACAACTCAATTACAAATATTGTAGTTCTCATTTCTTATATATACCATAATATGGTAAGAATAGATAATCTGTAGAGTATCTATTCTTACCAATCATCTATTTTCTTTATTTCATTATACCTACTTTATTTAAGGTGTATACTCGCACGCTAATCATTGAGTATATACAAACTCTCTAAATGCTTGTTGATGATGGCTTCGCCACCTCCTACTTGTATACGGTTGCCACCTTCGGCACCAAAACCTCCCAATGCCGCTGAGCGTACATCGGCTACATAGCCGGGTGAGCGTCCCTTCACATACGTATAGCCAAAGAAGAGAGGAGTCACATCGGCCAGTCTGGCTTTTGCCTTCCATTCCAATTGAAGTTGTACGAACATTTCACCAGGGCAAACGGCTATTGCAAAGTCATTAATGAGGAATGTAGCGATATGGACATTTACCTTACGGTTTTTGTCCGCGCGAGTAGAGAATTGCAACGAGTCTGTACGCATTTTGAAAGAGGTGTTATCACCGGAAGCATGTAATGCATTGGCAAGTTTAATTACCTCGATTCCGAGCAATTCTCCTGTGCGCTGAATGGGCTTGTAGTCTGTTTTGATAGGATCATTGGGACCTGAGCGTCGCCGGCTAATCATCAGCCCTTCCACATTACCACCGCCACCTGCTACAAAGAGGCAGATAGCTTTGTTATCGAACGCTTCTTCCACCTTCCTACAAGCATATCCGGGATAGTCGGCCGAAATTTCATAGCTGAAACAGCCAAGGTCTGCATGCATGGCATAACTCATAACGATGGCACGTGCATTACCTTGCATATCTTCTACCTTAATTACGCCTACTTCGGGGTCAACCGGGCCGAAAGGTATCCGTTCAGGGTTTTCTACATTGTAGTGTTCATCGCCTATCCACGATTCGCGAGCCTTACCGTCTTTACGGATAATGAGGCGATTGAAACCCAATTGCGGAAACGTACGCGTGCCGGCCGAAATACGTGCGGGGAACATATTGCCGATTGCTTCGCCCACTACCTTAACGATGCACTCTTCAAAGAACGGAGTGTGGTCAGGTTTCTTTTCACGAGGTCTGGCATCAGCCATGTTGGGATCTTCGTGAGTATGCGAAGCACAGATCAGCAACTGCGTGATGCCGTATTTTTCTTTGCAGACATCAGCCACGCGGTCGCTATAAAAATTAACCAAGTCGACAGACACCTGTGCTATACGCATATCGCCTACCTCCATCACCAAAGCACGTGCATACACAGAGTCGTGTAGGGGGATGTTTTGTTTGGGAGTAATGTTTATTTTAGCCGTTCCGGCCATTAGCTGTCCTTCGGCAGCCTTGAGTGTGCCCGATAGAGCCAGACATCCACAGAGCAGGATGAAAAGGAATACTTTTTTCATGATTAAAATGTTATTATTCAGTTAATACTTTGATATGACCTTGCAGATTGAGCATCTATCATGCCCCCCCAAAGTCTCATAATTCGGCTTAAAATCTGACGGGTTTACCGCTTTTAGCACTTTTGATTGCAGATTCTAATATTTCTACAACGATCAGGTTATTTTCCAATGAAGACAAATCATAAGGCTGTACCTGAATTTCCTTCCTAACAGCAGCTTTCAGGTAATAGAAAGAATCATTATAAGGCTCTTTAAGCTTGGGAGGCAATGTCGTTTTTTCTTTTCGATGGGTATAAACACGCATAGAACCCGGAGTATCCTGATAGATATATCCTTCGCTACCATAAATATGCATATCTTTCCGTCCCTTCGGCCAATTCCATGAACCCATAATTTGTACGGTTGCAGAGGGGTACTCGACTAAAATTGTAGCATCGTCATCTACTTTCGGATATTTGTCCGGCTTAAGTTGTTTCAGAATGGCGTATACACTTTTAGGTCTTTCACCGTTCATCAGCCAAGTTACCAAGTTTGCGCCATAGCAACCAAAGTCTATTACGGCTCCACCTCCATTCAACTTCGGATCGGTCAGCCAGTCGGTAAACTCTTTTCCGCAACCTATTTCAATAGGGCCTTCATGTCCGTCGTACACTTCAATACGATTTATCTTGCCTATTGCGTTTTCATTCTTTATTAGCCGATAGGCTTCATGATTCGTATCATACCAAGTCGTTTCGTAGTTTGTCAGCAGCAGCGTATTGTTTTCACGTGCCAACCGAGCCATTCGATTCGCATGATTCATGTTGACTGCCAGAGGCTTTTCCACCATTACATGTATACCGCGCGGTGCGCAGGCTTCTACAATAGCCAGATGATCGTAGATAGATCCGTAAGCGACAACCGCCTCCGGTTTAGTCTTATCCAGCATTTCCTCCAAATCGGCATAGAAAAGAGAACTATCCACCTTTTTGCGCAACGGGTTATTGACTCTTAACTGTTCATCGGGTTCTGCCACTCCTACAATTTCGAAATCACCTCTTTCCAGCCGAATCAGCACTTCATGGAGATGTCCGTGTGACACTCCCGCTACACCTAGACGGAGTGGTGTCAATTCTTGAGCATTCAGTGTAAAAGACAGACTAATAACAGACAAGCATAAGAAAAATGTCTTAAAGATGTTTTTTGTATTCATACCACATTATAAAGATAAAAGGTTTTTTATTTACAGCAACAATAATACGTGAGGAGTATTAATAAAATCATTAATTTCCTATTAACTCAAAAAGAAATTATCATTTTTTGTATGAACTAACCATCTACGGCAGACATTATATTGAACGTACATTAAAAACACAAGCCGCTCATAACAAGATGTTACCAGCAGCTTGCAAATATCTCAGATTCCGACATTCCCTCAGTCCTCTCAACGGCGACGGGAAACAGCCACAGGTTCAGTCGTATATTCCACTTTTACAGTTTCATGAGGCAAGGCACGCATCTCTGTTGCAGGCTTTGTATCATCGTTCGAATTATCGGAAAGAGTTACTGCAAAAAGGGCTACTCCCGCATCCTTCGGCAAAGTCAGAGCCTTGGCATCCGGAGCAATATCAAGGCAGATTTTATACAAATAAGTATAAATATAGGACTCATTACCCCCCACCCGGCTACTGTGGCGATGCGTTCCGATATAAGCTATCGAAGCATCCTTCATATAGCCTTCACTTTCACCCGTCCATCCCCACTGACCTATAAATCCTGAGTAAAAGGGTACATTGACACTATAATCTTTCCCATCTACCTGGAACGAAGCTTTGCGATCACCGTGTGACGAAGTCACCAGCAGGTAACATTTCGTATATCCGTGTTTCTCAGGAAGGGGTATTGTTTGCCCGTCGCAACGGATATAGTTATAGTCGGCAGGATTGTTTTCCATCCGGAACGTTACCCCCTCGGCTTCTACTACATCCGGCATCAGTTCGGCAGCAAAAGAATTGTCTTCTCCATCAAAATTCCCCGACATACTGAATTCGTCCACTGTAAGAGCAGTCGCGTTACATTCAATATCTATAGAATGATTTTCTGGAATCGCGAGGCATGCATTTTCCTTAAGTCTCACACTGAAAGTGCGTGGTTGGAAAGCTGTCCCGCTAAAAACAATTTTGTCACCCTCATATTTTGTCTCGCCGACATACTCCTCGATACCGTTCACCTCACAAGCGCTCTCCACTGCACTTGCAAAAATGATTTCTGCATTTTCAAAATCTTTTCCATAAATTTCGTTCACCCTTACGATGTAGCTCTTACCGTCTTCCGCTTTCTTAACAGCCTTTATCGCTATGCCGGGCAAATTGGTCTTGACGAACGATAACTTGCGTCCCAACGTTCCGGCATGTTTCGGAGTAGTGAAAGAAAGTAAGGGCTGATTGAATGCTTCAGCTTTCCATGCAGTCCCCGCTTCTGCAATATCGGACTTATGACCATATATGGAATAGCTAAAAGCATGATGCCCCATGTCCAGATGTTCCTGATGAGCCATATTGGGATCCTTGCCTACCGCCGGAGTATTCAAGAGAGTAAGCCTCAACGTATGGTTGTCCGGTTTATCCCATCCGTATTTGCTGTCGTTCATCACAGAAATGCCGTAACCACCATCAGCAGACGTAATGTCGGCCCATTGCTGGGCTACCACCTCATACTTGTTATCAGTATTGCTGCCGCGTTCGATATAACCTATACCAAGATCGTATGTAGCTATTTCATTCGACACATTCATTGGAAACTCGGCTTTAAGGAGGGTATTCCTTTCGTTCCAGTCTATCTCGTTACGAATATCTATCCGGTCATCTTGTCCTCCTTCCGTAAGAGTTATATACTGTACGAAGTTGGAAGTGCCGTAAGTACGTTTCACTTTGAGTGAAGCACGTACCGGTCCGTTTTCCACCACGGAAATCTCAACATTACCATTTACCGGCAACGGTGTCTGGTCAATCGTTTTCTTGAACAGCTCCCATGCCGGCCATGTGCGTGACTCGCTAGGGGTGAAAAGCGCAAGGCGAAAAGCCTTACCTGGTTCCACCAACTCACGTCCGTTGCGTTTATCAGTTATCGAAGCGATGTCTCCGTTCTTGTCCAGTACAACTTTATAAATCGAATTCTCCAAAATATTACTTTCAGCTTTCAACTGCTTAGTACCGGATATTTTTCCGCTACGCACGTCGTAAACCGAAAAACTTACCGGATCCATATCCACCGGAAAAAGTACGGTAGCCTTACCGTTCTGCCATGAAAGAAGTTGCCCGGAAACCTTTTTCCCATTGGGGGCAACGGCTACTATGTCTTTCGGTTGCGAAGTTATATCCACTGTGGCTGTAACTATATCGCAACGGCTTTGGGCAACAGGATTATAAACCACAACCGAAATTCCTCTTGTCCGCGTATCAAGTGCCCTACTTACCGCACCGACCGCACCTGTAGTGATTTCTGCAAATTCCGACTGGGCAATAAGTTCATCATTCCATGAGAAAGTATAAACTGCCGGAATGCTTGTACCCGTCAGGTCATCGTGGAATTGATGCCACAAAAACCTTTGCCACGATTCACGCAACGGCTCTTCGGGGTATGCCGCCCCTCCCAGCCATTCAGCCACCACTGAAGCTCTCTCAGCAGCATCGGCCAACAGTTCGTTGCGACGGTTGAAAAGTTTCATGGCTGCTTGAGATGTATAACAGCCTGTCGCATGTACATCCATAAGTAATTCCCCTTTGAAAACAGGCAGTTCCGGATGCTTTTCAAAAGGATAATAATCATCAAACAACTGCCCCGAACGTGCACTTATTATCTGCACCGGTCCCTCACCCTTCATTCCTGTTTCAACCGATCTTACGGAAGCAATTGTAGGCGAACCTCCACGGTCTCCGGCTCCATAATAATGGTAGACGGTATTATTAAGACCGTTTTTAGCTAAATCCACCAGTTTACCATTGTTACTCAACTCTTGTCCATCAAATCTAGAAACGTAGTCTTGGGCATGCGGCACCGCCATAATGCGCGCCCCGTCTATACCTTCCCACAACCCGAACATGAACGGTAGTTTGTGGTCACCATAAAACGGCAACTTGCGATGCTGGAGCTTCTGTGTGGAAAAACCAATGATACCAGAATGGGCAGCTATCGTGGGCAGGGTGTATCCGAAACCAAAACAGTCCGGAAGAAAAATATCATTTGATTTTTTACCAAATTCTTTCTTAAAGAATTCCTGTCCGTAAAGAAGATTACGGAAAAATGATTCCGGTGAAGGTATATTGGGATCAGTAGAATCCCATGAGCTCCCTGAAATATTCCAACGACCTGCCTTTATATAATTTTTCAGCCGTTCATACTCGGTTGGATAATACTCTTTGGCCCATTGGTAACGAACCGCTCCTTCGAAATTGAAGATATAACCGGGATAATGGTCGATCAGCCAGAAATTCTGAGTGAGTGTACGGTATAAATAATGGTCAATGGTTGTCTGTACAGTCCACAGCCACTGTGTATCAAGATGGGTATTGGAAACCATGTATGCTTTATATGGTTTCTGCGCATCAACATGGGTACTTATACCCAACACAAACAACAGGGGAAAAATCAGTTTTTTCATCATATCAAATTTAATAGTACATGGCAGTTGAACTCTCCTTGCATATCTTCTGCTTTTTAGTGTTCATCGGTCACATCTGATTTCTGTTGATATAAACGAGCCCAGCCATAAGCCGAGTGTTAATCGGACTTATGGCAGGGCAACTATTAGTGACCTATGTTCTGTCGCATTTTATCTCATCATTTTAATGGTCAATGTAACATCTCCACCCATCCCTGTCGTTAATGATTCAACAAACATCATACCTCGTACAGAATTATCTTCATTCTTAAACAGGTAGGCCATGCCTTCATTCACCGTAGCCGTACTAAAAGTAGCGTATTCAATCATATTGAGATTGCGCATCAATGCATCATTCGTCATATTATCAAACACACTTTTAGTGATGGGTTTTCCCTTTACAGCTGACACACTTACAAAACTGGTAATGTAGTCTGCTTTGTAATCGGGCAAAATATTCTGCAGAATCAAGTCCGACGGAGAAACGAATAGAATCTCTTTTTTACCTATGTTATAGCCGAAACAGAATCCTTTTGGGTTCTTCATTGCTTTCATCTCAGACACAGTATACACTTTTTTGTCCTCGAATGAGAAGAAAAAGCCCAAATAAGGATTATATTGCGCACCCAAAGTCACAGTATAAGTATCAATAGGTTTAGCTATAAAATAGTGAAACGGAGTAGACACTGTATTACCTGCCTGATCGGTTACCATAAAAGGAACGTCAAAATCCTCCGTCTTACCTTTGAGCGGCACAGCTAACTTGAATATCCGAGAGATACTATCTCCTAAAATATCAGATGTCATCACAGAATCTCCCATGGTAAAGGACCGGAATTTTTGCTGGGCATATATTCTACCAACAATGGTATCCACCTTCGCTTCCGGATCATCGGTCAGAGAGAAATCACTCGGATCTATCACATACGTATTTACATCATTATTGAAAAAAATGTATGGAGGCATCGGTGGAAGCGGACCTTCTTCTTCGCATGCAATCAATAACAACGGCAAAAAGAATAGTGCTATAAAATATTTTTTCATATTGCTTACTCTTTAATAATTTACTGTAACTGTATAGACGTTGGTTGTCTCACCATTTGGAGACACAACTGTATATTCAACCGGATTGGTAAAATCTTGCATTGCGCCCGATGCCGGTGTTACTACCGCTCCTTCCGACACAATAATCTCGGGGCGAATAGTCGTTTTATCAATTCCTTCCGGAATGGTAAGTGACACTGTGTGAGCTTCCTGATCGATAGTCGCATCAAAATAAATATTCTGATTCTGATACACTCGGAAGCGGGTTAAATTGGCATTTATGCTTGGTGGAATTACCAATCCGTCTTCGGGTCTTGTGCAACTGCTCATTATGCATACAAGCATAATAAACAGATAGATATATTTTTTCATATTTCTCATTCTATTTATTAATTAGCTGCTGTTGATAACTTAGGCCAGTTCGGATTTTGTTGAAGTGCAGGGTTCATCAAAATTTCTGATGTACCAAGCGGGAATAGATAATCTTTCTTCTGGAAGATCAACGGCCTTTTTACATTCACAATATTATAAAAACCTCCGTCTTGCGGTTTGGGGACATCATATCCTTGGATGTATTTACCATTCATCACTTCTTCTGCTATTCTCCAACGACGGATGTCGAAGAATCGGAAATCTTCAAAAGCCAACTCTACACGACGCTCATGCCAAATCTTTTTGCGCATCTCATCTTGAGTCAGTCCAGTAGGCAAATCAGGCATACCTACGCGGTTGCGAATCTGGTTGACTGCATCATAAACGGCTTGAGAAGGAGTAGCATCAAGTTCATTCTGTGCTTCCGCAAAATTCAACAATAGTTCATTCAAAGCGAAAATACGGGTAAAATTTCTGCGGCAGTTACCACGACCGCCATTGTTTGGATCTGAATCCGAGAACATAGGATCGATGTACTTCTGTAAACAAATTCCAGTGAGAACAGCTTCCGCCCAACCGTGATTATTCGAATCCGAACCGCCAGCCCATGGCTGATAAGTATATTTATCATACTTGGCACCAGGGAATGCGAGAGTAGCCTTGAAACGAGGATCACGATCTTCACCCTGCTTGGCGTTAGTAAAGTCGTAACCACTTTCCGGATCTGAAGGCATCAATCCGCTGGGATACATCTCAAATTCCATAGCCAACTGATAACTACCGTTCATCCAGTGGAAACCATTTTCTGTACGATTTCTCCACTGTGCATTGACCCCTTCCCAACGGCCGTCAATAGTAGGATGAGAAAGCCAAATGATTTCCGGCGTATATTTAAACTGCCTATCAACAAATTTGCGATAATAATATTCCCAAGTACCTGGTTCCAACTCCGGATCGTCAGGTTCAGACTGTGGAGACTCCAAAGAATAGGTGGGATCATCCATAACCTTTTTACAAGCCTCAACAACTTTTCTCCATCTTGATTTGTCATAATTCATATAACACTGGATATCAGTATACTCGGATGATACAGGAGAATCTGTATTAAACAACGGACTGGCAGCCTGAAGACGTAAACGGGCTATACAAGCATAACAAGCTGCACTGGTAGCCATACCCACCTTATTAGGAGTGGCCGCAACATTCGAAGGAAGATCCCTGGCTGCTGTTTCCAATTCGTTACATACCCATTCCACTGACTCTTCAAACGTGTTACGAGGCTGATTGGTCAGCTCTGTATAGTTGTTAGGATCCACAGAATGATCTAAGATAATAACTCCTCCAAAACGTCTGATAAGTTCCTCATAGAAGAATGCGCGTAAAAATCTGACTTGCGCTTTCATCAGAACTTTATCCTCTTCTGATCCCTGCGCTCTATCTATGTTTTCCAAGAACAAATTAGCCTTACGAACTCTCGCATAGGTATTTTTCCAGAAACCGATAGTAGGGATGGAGCCTTCCTCACCATCGCCACCACCGTCATCCGGCGTCCACATACCAAACTGGACTTTGTCCGTCCACAAGGGGGCGTAACCACCGATTCCATCATCTGCAGCACAGTCATATATCACTCCGCGAGCAGTCACATTATAGGCGTTACCATACATTTCAGAGTAGATATCATTCATCACTTTTTTCGCCTCTATCACTGTTGCAAAGGCTTTATCGATATCCATATCATTACTTGCAGGTTTATCCAGATAATCCTGACATGAACATAAGAGCATTGTAAGCCCTAACAATAAATAATTTTTCTTTTTCATTTCATCACTTTTTTAGAATGACACTTTAACTCCGACATTGATCACTTTCATCAAAGGATAGCTGGCATTTGTGTTTTCCGGGTCATATACCGGAACTTTATCCCAAGTCACCAAGTTTATTCCATTGACATAAAGACGAGCATCAGTTCCTCTAATGGCTTTCATCCAACTATCAGGAAGTGTATAACCGATCTCTATATTCTTCAAACGGATGTAGTTACCGTTTTTCAACCAGAAGGTACTGCTTCTATTTCCATCGTTACCTGTCGATCCTATCGCAGGGATAAGACGAGGCAAGCTCGCGTCACGATTCTCCGGTGTCCAGCGATCTAACCATTCAACGATAGGTGTACTGTTTTCGTTATTGAACGGCATATTGGCACCGGTTCTGAAATCATAGTTCACATTGGCTGCTCCCTGGAATAGACAGCTAAAGTCAAAGTTCTTGTACTTGAAGCCCATTTTCACACTGTACATTATTTCAGGAACATTGGTAAATCCTATCGGATGCTGGTCATTATCGTCTATGACACCATCACCGTTGATATCCGCATACTTGATATTACCCGGATAAAGAGGTCCGAACTGAGCGGGACTTCTCAAAATTTCTTCTTCCGACTGGAACAATCCTTCAGCGATAAACCCTCTAGCCTGACCTACGCGGTATCCTACCTGCTGCAAGTATGGATAAGCTCTCGGAGTTTCCGGTCTTTCGAGTATTTTATTGCGGGCAAAAGAGAACATACCACCTACAAAATAATCAAAGTTTTTGTTTAACCTTTCGTGCCATGTTCCGTCTAGCTCAATACCTTTATTTTCTACCTTTCCTGCATTGGCTGTAATCGCAGGTCCTCCATAGGTGGCCGGAACAATATCTATATTGGTAAGGATATTGGTTCTTTTTTCATAGAACACATCAGTGGTCCACTCGAAGCGATTATTAAACCAACGGGAGTCAAAGCCGAAATTGAACTTATGAGCGGTTTCCCAAGTCAAGCCAGGATTTCCGTTACGGACTTCTTTCAATCCACCACCGTTTCCTGTTCCGCCTTTATTGATACCGAATTTAGCATCGCCACCGCCGCCCCAACGACTTTCGTAGAAGAAGCGTTCGCCACCAATATTATCATTACCTACCATACCATAACTGGCTCTCAGTTTCATGTAATCCAGCACCTTGTTTGATTTGAACCAATCTTCTTCTGTAAATACCCATCCAACGGAAGCGGAAGGAAAGAAACCGAATCTGTTACCCGGAGCAAAGTTCTCGGAACCATTGTAACCGGCGTTCACTTCAGCCAAATATTTGTCTCTGTAACCATAAGTCACACGCCCTACTATTCCTAAACGGCGATAAGCAACTTCCTGATCGCGTACGGTATTCTCTTGTGCATTCATCAATATCAAACCGGAAACGGCATGCTGTTTGTCACTACCAAACGTATTGTTATAGCGGATAGAGGGCTCAATTACGTATCTGGTATTGTAGGAATTAATATTTCCTCCAAATCCTAACGGGCTGCCGATTACCATATGAGGATAGGTTTCAACATTAGGACCAAAAGTAAACATATCATCATTCTTATTATGATTATATGTATATAAATTGTCGAAGTCGAAAGAGAAGTCAACATTTACGCTCAATCCCTTTACCCATTCCGACAAGTCGGCGGAAGCACCCAATGTAGCAGTAATAGCCGATTCTGCTTCCTTAGAATATCCATGAGATACCAAATGGGCAAGCACATTGTGATTAGTTGTAGGAGGAGCTCCCCATGTACCATCAGGATTACGAATAGGTGTCACATTGGGACTGGCTACACGGGCACGTTCAAAAATGGCATTCACGCCAGATGAGGGACGACGCTTGTCGCCAATTACACCTGCCAAAGTCAATTTGGCTGAGATGACATTATTCAACTGGAAGTCAAGGTTACTTCTGAAGTTATACTTGGTATAGCTTACATTGGTACTATAATTATCATTGTAAGCACCACGACGGAATATACCTTCCTGCCTCAACACATTAGCAGCCACAAAATATTGCATTTTCTCCGATCCGCCTGTAATGCTGGCATTATACTGTTGCATATAAGCATTTTTCTTCAGCACTTCATCATACCAATTGACATCAGGATACAAGAAAGGATTTCCTCCACCATTCTTATATATATTCAACTGATCCTGCGAATATTTAGGAGATTGACCATTGTTCACCAAAGCTTCATTTGTCAACACGGCCATATCATACGCACCTACCAATTCGGGCATGGAAGAGGGCGATTGCAAACCAAAGTCAACTGAGAAGGAGATGACAGGTTTACCCACCGTACCACGCCTGGTGGTAACAAGTACCACACCATTCGCACCACGTACACCATACACAGCTGTAGCCGAGGCATCTTTCAAGATACTGATATTTTCAATTTCCGAAGATTCCATCATAGCAAGTCCTTCCTTACCACGGTCAATACCATCAATCAAAATGAGTGGGTCTTGCCCAGAACCGAATGTACTGATACCGCGAATATATAAGGTCGCCTGATCTGCACCCGGTTCACCGGAACGTTGTACGGTAATCAAGCCCGGTAATCGTCCGGCTAAGGCATTGGACACATTGGACACCGGACTTTGTTTAAGTTCCTTTACTGAAACCGTTGCAATAGCACCTACCACAGAAGCTTTCTTCTGTTGTCCATATCCTACTACCACTACTTCTTCCAGTTGTGTCTCATCCGGAGACAAGGAAATACGGAAGAAATTATCGCTTGCTTTAACTACCTGCAGATAATCTTGATAACCTATATAAGATACTCTTAATGTATCTCCCGTTCGTACATTATCCAACTTAAATAATCCATCCACATCAGTGATTCCACCATTCATCGTACTGGTAGTTACTCGGACTGTGGCACCAATTAATGGCTGATTACTTTCATCCAACACCAAGCCCTGGATTGATTTGGTCTGCTGTGCATGAACAACGCCAGCTATAAGCAGTAATGCGCTTATGCCCACAAATCGTCCAATTTTTCTTTTTATATTTGTTAGTGCTCCCATAGCTTATTTCTTCTTAAAAATAATTTTCTGACAATTCCAACCACCGGGGGTGATATCCACACGTAATTCATGTTGTCCCTTTGTAAGAGAGAGAGTGACAGGGGTTGACGGTCCATAAGAGTCCCAGTTACCAGTACCTACTCCTCCTATTCCGGTTTTGCCCTCTACTTTTTCACCTCCATCTACCGAAAGCCAGAAGGGTTTGTTTGCCTCGTTAGAATAGAACATAAATGCATCATAATCGCCATCTTCAAGCACATTGATAGTATATGTACACCATACTTCGGGACCATCGTTATTACCGAGTAAACTGGTATAAAGATTCCCATCATTGTTACGTTTGATAGCTCCACCATTGCCGCGGTTTTCATTATTGATAAAGTCCGCAGTCGTTAACTGTAACGTACCAGGTACATTGTTGTAAGTCAAATAATCATATCTGGAGATTTCTTTACCACCGGACATGATTCCAATCTGCACAGGGACAAGCCAATAACCATCTGTTTTAACATCGTTGTTTACCCAAAGGCGTTTCCCTTGTTGCATAGGCATCGCCAACGTTTCCACTTCAGCCGGCACTTCACTGGTAGTTTTGGTCACTTCAGCTCCATCGTAATATAGTACATAACCGTCGATGCCTGTAATAACCGGATCTTTGTGAATTCGAATATATTCAGTAGTTTTATCCGGAATATTATTACTGTTGATCGGTGGATTCAATCCTACAAAGTCTGCTCCATCATCATATCCGTCAATAGTTACTATAGGTGCATTAGCCAATGTTTCTGCTGCTGCAGAAAAATTTCCGGAATAGTCTATAGCATACACTCTCAATGGTTGAGTTATATCACCCATAATAGAAGCAGAAGTCGTTTCTGCATCTACAGTTGTGGATGAAGTACCCAATTCAATCCTAAACTCTTTCACATCATTATCTTCAGGACTTTTCCATACAGCAAAAGCTGTTTCGTCTCCCATTTTATAGCCAGTCAAATCAATTACCGTACCGGGACTCACATTATCATGCACCCATGGTTTGGCGCTAATGGTAACACCATAAGCAAGTTGGCCATTCTTATTCTCCGTTTTAACCATAAATGTGTACTTCTCATAGTTAGTCAATCCGGTAAAGACAACTTCTGTATCAGTACCTCCTACTACTTGTTCTTGACCTGTGTTCTGGTTAGTCACATGGATTGCTTTCAACGAGTCTGATAAGGCTACATTCCATGTCAATTTGATTTGTCCGTCAGCTCCCTCAGCAGCCAACTTGTCTACATCACTGGGCGGAATAAATTCAAACTGCCCCGGCACATCGGTCACTGGAAACTTGTACTCCTCACAGGCACAGAGCCCGAATACAAAACATCCCAGTGTCGCCACTATCCGATAGCGGCACTGTAGCTTCTGAACACACGGAAAACTCCGAACTCGTTCTTTCTCGCATTTGTTTTTTAAAAGGTGTTTTTTCATAATACACTTTTCGTTTTTTTGTGATTTAATAAACGATTTCTCTTGCTATTAATTAATAACTAGGGGCAAAATTAGAGACAACTCATTAATGAATGATATAAAAATCACATAAAAGAACAATTAATATTACATTAATTTGGGATATTCTAATGTATTTAGTATGAACTTCTACAGCCTTAAAGTAATCAATTCACAAAATTGCAAAGATGGCTTATTTAACGCTTGTATTGTTATCAATGTGATAACATCGGATTCTGAAAGTGGAATACTTAATCCATAAAGATATTGTATCAGGAAGCCATTAATAAACACTCTGAAGTAGCCTACATATAAATCATTCTCAACAATGCGCACTATTACTCTAGACAAGGGACTAAGTAAGTGTATAAAAAGAAGAGTAAAATTAAATCCTGATTTCTGCCATCTTATTTACTAAATCTCAATTAGGTTGAAAGATTCCGGAAGTTTTTTTAAGAAATAATTCATTAATATGAAACCTTACAGAACAAAGGAATAATTTCGAAGGGCAATAAAATCCCCTTCATATTTAACCCTGCATTCTTTTATTGAACAACATAGCATTAATAAAAGAAATACAGGGCTAAAAGACTCTTTATATATTAATTATCACTAGTGAGCACTTTAAATTAAACATCGTTCTTTGAAGTCTTCGATAATCATACAGTTATGCATTTTTCGAGCGTAACGATTTGAATTGATTCATTGTATAATGTAAGACTTCCATGCTGACAATCGTACTGGTAACCAATACTAAAGTACATGACATAAACATGCTGAACGAATTGAGCTATGAAAAGAGAAGCTTCTATATCATGGATAAAGGATACGTTGACTTCACCCGTTTGGATAAGCTTCACGCCAGCGATGCTTACTTCGTTACACGCACAAAGAGTAATATGAGATTTCGCAGGACGTATTCGCCGATAAAACAACCGGAATAAAATGTGGTCAGATTGAAATGCTTGAAATGTATAAATCGATCAAAGTATATCCAGACAAACTCAGGCAAATTAAATTCTATAATAAAGAACTGGAGAGAATTTGTCTTCATCACTAACAATATGGAATCCTCAGCAGAGAAAATTGCTTGGTTATACAAGAACCGTTGACGGGTGCAACTATTTTTCAAATGGACAAAGCAACATCTGAGAATATTTTTTGGGGAGGTACCACAATGAATGCAGTCAAAACGCAAGTGTATTGTGAGATCACAACACACTGTCTGGTTGCCATTGTCATTTACAAATTGAAAGCCAGCCGCCTTTCTTTACGATATTGTACAAATACAAAAACCGTCTTCCAAATGAAACATTTGTAATATAAGCACTTAGCCGTCATAATTACAAAGCACCAAAAAGTTAAATTATAAACAATTAAAAGTCAGCTGGGACTAAGTGCCCAGCAATGACTAATTATATATTTGAGGTTCTTTTGAAGACTTAACCAAATAATCTTCTATATTAATATTAAGATATGCTGTTCTTTCACCGGGAGCAGGATTCGACGGGTGGACATCATCTTTATGAGGATATGCTACAATCTTTTTCACGTTTTCTCCCAATTTTGGAAACAATAGGCTGACATAGATAGCCTTTCCATTACAATTTTGAATGATCATAAGTTTATCTAGTTTTCCTCCCCCATCATATCCGCGTACCTTATACTTATCTCCTGTTAGCCTATCTACAATAGTGTAACCTTTGCCATAGTTGAGCCATTGTCAATCCCAGTATATGGGTTGCAAAAAAGTAACTTTTGTATCGTTTTCTCTTATTTCTATCGAATGCAAGGAAATATTTGTACCAACAGTCCGGTTATATGGCCATTCGGCTATTTTCAGGCTATCCGTAGGAGCTATATAGGCTACTTTATACAATTTTTGATTTACACTATCTTTACGGAATAAAATTTCTTCAGATAGCGTCTTATTCACGCTGTCTCTCATGGCTTCCAATTCATACAAACTCATAGTTCTCAATGCAGAATTTTGACCAAAAACAATCAATGGGAACATAACAATACATAGGGCAAGTGTGTATTTTTTCATGATATAATTTATTTAGGGTACTTCTAAAAAACATTTCATTCTTTCTTTATTGATCCTTTGCACCAATCCGAAGTGCATTAAAACTCAATGAAGAATCATATTAAAGTTCAAAATATTACTCAGATAAATAATTTTTCTATCTGAAATACAGACCTATCTATTTTATTATTTCAATATATCGAATTAAAGTTGAGCTCTTAACAGATCACATAAAATTCTTATTTATTAACCACAAAGTTCCTTATCTGACATTCCGTACCCAATGAACGGGGATTCTTGTCGGACGAGATACGCAGGCGCAAGGTATGCTCAGTATCCTCCAACTCTGTCTCTAACATGTATACCCATGGAATATACAAGGCTGAGCTCCATGCCGTATAAGTATCCAGTTTCTTGAACGGAGCATTATCCACACTATATTCCAGTATGCCTGCCGACGGTCCGCAGACACAAAAAATCCCGATAGCCCTTCCTTTGAAAGAGAGTGTCAACCGATCACCCGGACGTGCAGCTTCCAACATAGGAACATGCACAAATCCTTTCCGCTTTTCATATTTGTTATCCGGATTCCAATCGTCTGTAATCTTCCATCCACGACCGATACGCGCACGACTGAGAAGGATGAAATGCCCTTTGGTATAACTGTATGGATCGAGTTGCGTAGCAGGAATCTCATGCGGTCGGCGTGTACTTTCAGCATTTATTTCTCGCTGCATCTCATCCAGCAGATTACTAATGGCAGCAGTATAAACAGATTGCCCATAAGGATGGGGATGTGCGTATCCAAACTCTTTCCAAGTAAACTGTCCGTCCTGCAACCGTTCTGAAATCTCTTGTGCCAGGTTGACTGACGACACCCGATAATGATTGGCTACCCGCTCGTGATTTAGAATAGCATCCGGCATCTGCCGTCTGGCGATGATAGGCAGGAAACCGTCCGTTGCAAAATGAGTCAGCACAATATCGGTTTCCGGATTAACTTCCAAAGCATGACGGATTTCCCCCTCCACTCCCCGTACCTGCTCCTCGGGCGTAAAACCATTTGTCATATCGTTTGCAGATCCATCAATGAACAGCAAATCTATTTTACCTTTCGACAATACATCGTTATCCAACCGGAAAGCTCCGGGTGTACTTCCTGTAGAACTGATACCGGCTTCTACAAACTCAAAAGTTGTAAAAGGGAAACGCTGTTGCAACTGTTGTTCCATCATGTCTTTCCACCCCACCATCTCTGTGATGGATCCACCGATAAAAGCTACCCTTCCCCGACGTTCCCGTTCAAACTTAATGAACGAATTGTTCAGACTGCCACGAATGGTGTAGTGCTGAAACTTCTTATGTTCAGGCTGTTGGCGCATAATAAAATCGACCACAGGTTGAGGATCTTCAAGACTATGCGGATGGTGATCGCATCCCGGTTTTATTATTAATTCCACATTTCCACCCAATGCCAGGTAACGTTTACGCATCACCATCATGTTCTCCTCAATCGGTACACTCCGGTCGCTGTCTCCACAAACACTGATAATGGGTACCCCTGCTTTGGCCAACGGTTCCAGATTGTCTACGGGATTGCCGTCAAAACGATCAATGGTTTCTTCTGTCAGATTCCATTCTTTCAACAAAGTTTTCCATGCTGCCTTATGCAACCTCTTCAGGCAAGTGAACACATCAGTAAGTGGTGCATCAAGATAAAGGCAAGCAACGTCATCCGGGTTTCGAGAAGCCCAAATGACAGAATAGAGTCCTCCGCGGCTAAACCCTTCCATTACTACTTTAGAAGAAAGCCCGTAATTCTCCACCATTTCCTTGTAGAAACGGTTACCCAATTCAATAGCCCACGGAGTGGCATAATCATTTGTAACATCCAGATAAGCCACGTGGAAACCTCTTTCCAACAGGGCTTTATCCACAGCAGGAAACGCATCGAAGAAAGCCGGACGCCATATCCACGGATTACCGGCAGCAGCTTTTTGAGGCACAACAACAATAGCGTCCCGTCCCTGGAATTTAAAATCATAACGGTCTCCTTCATGCCATTTGCTTTTAGAAATACCGTTTTCTATTTTCCTTTGAACGGGAGTTGAGTAAAAGGATATTGCCAGCACCCAAAGCAGGCAAAAGAAATAAGGAAAACTTTTTATGTTCATAGTATTCTCATATACAGGTTATTAAAGAGAAAACCGAAGGAAGAAATTATTTCTTCCAGCTTACTGTATGGAAAGAGTGAGGTGGCAGAGTCAATGTAACTTTCTGTCCCCCTAATTCAATGCTCATCGTCTCTTCTGTATCAGTCACATTGGCAACAATCACACTGACCGTACCATCCGGATTTACGAAAGCCAACATATTTTTATCTGACGGTGTTTCCAATCTATAAGCACCTGTCTGCACAAAATGCCCTAAATGCTTCATCAGATAAAATTCCGGATTGTACTTCACGGTTTGTTGCTTCTTGTCAATGGATACCATAGAATTCTGATTCCATCCCCAAGGACTGATGCCCGGAGTAGGAAGAATCATATTCCAATAATGATAAGAATTGATGCCATTGCTGAAATAGTGCTTCATCAGGTTCCATGTATATTCAGCATAATCCCATGAATTTGCTCCGTTACCACATTCAGTCTCGGTTTGCATCAAGTTCAGATTAGGATATTCACGATGGATAGTCGGAATAGCTTTCTTACCATCCCACTGGAAACCAACGCCTTTAATGTACTTAGCTGCCTGTTCATCCCGCAAAGCAGTGCGCACATAATCCGGATTGGACGTATTGATAGTTCCAAAATAAATATCAGTTTTGATACTTTCCCGCTCGAAAGTCGGTCCTAGATAATGCCCCAAGAAAAAAGTCAGATCTTCCGTGCGCCATTTACAACTGGGAAAGACCTGGTTGGAACAAGGCTCATTCTGGACATGAATACATTCCAGTGGCAATCCTTCGGCTTCATAAGCTTTGATAAAACGTGCAAAGTAATCGGCATACGTTTTCAGATATCCTTCCTCCATCCGAAAACCTGTACTGAACTCTGCTATAGCCTCGCACGGAAGTAATCCATTCACGTCTTTCTCTCCGGACGGACGAACCGCAGAAGCATAATGATTATTCGTCTTCATCCAAGCCGGAGGACACCAGGGAGAAGCCCAAATACGCAAGTCAGGATTTATCTGACGGGCAGCTTTAATATAAGGAATCAGAATATACCTGTCACGGTCGATATTGAAATTCACCAGGTTAAAGTCTCCTGCAACATCCGCAGAAGAGTAGAAACTCATGGCAAAGTCATTGGCCCCCATCGGAAGACGGCAATAGTTAAAGCAAGCTCCATCTTTGCTGAAGATAGCTTGAAGAACAGCTTCACGATCTTCAGCCGACAAAGCATTCAGCGCATCCCACCCCATTTCATTGAAGCAGCCGCCTATACCCGTAATCAACTGTAAGCGTTGAGTCGGGTCAAGCACGATCTCTGCTCCGGTAGTTGCACGTTCCGGCTTTACCTTTTGTTTCACCCACGGAGAAGTCTGAGTGGTAGTATACCACTCGACTTTCTGCGCTGAAACAGTTCCACTCAACAGGAACAATAAAATCAGACTTATTAACCTCATAATCTATCTCATTTTCTTTGTTTCACCATCTGGATAGTTCCATCTTCATTGTAATAAAGTTTATCCACACAAATAGAACGTAGCCAATCATGATTGGATAAAGCACTGTTGTGATAAAATGCAAACCACTGACCTTTATATTCTACGATAGAGCCATGATTGGTATAGCTATCGGTAGGCTCCATATAGATACCCATAGATTTCCAAGGACCGAGCGGGTTATCACTGATAGCATAACGCATACGGTTGTCACCTTTCACGCCATCGTTCCAATTTTCATCGTGGTTATCGGAATAAGAGAGATAGTATTTTCCATTATATTTATGAACCCATGTAGCTTCGTGGAAGTCTTCCAGACCTTCCATTTCCTTCATTTCTCCATCCAGTTCCACCATATTATCTTTCAGCTTGCCGCCTTTACAAATCTGGCCGCCACCGTTATAGATATAAGCCTGACCGTCATCATCCACAAATACACAAGGGTCAATCAACGGGTCCATTCCTTCAATATATCCCTGCACAGTAAAGTTAGCAGCCGGTTCCTTGCTGGTAGCTACACCGATCTTCCAACTATTATTCCATTTCGTGTCACTGGGATGCGGGAAATAGAAATAGTACGTACCATCTTTGTAAGCACAGTCGGGAGCCCACATAAATCCGCCTTCTTTGCGCCCCCAGGGAACTTGTGATGAATTCAAAATTTCACCATGATCTGTCCAATTCACCATATCATCTGTAGAGAATACATGGTAACGGTCCATCAAATCGCAACCACGCGGAGGATCGATATCATGAGAAGCATATACATACAAACGTCCATCCGCCCATACATGTGCCGAAGGATCGGCTGTGTACATATGCGTGATAAATGGATTGGGAGCCATACTGTCAATACCGGCTGTTTCTTCTTTAGCCGAATTGCTTTTAGGGGACTGACAAGAGAACATAGCTCCTACCAGAAATAATGCAAAAATAGAATAAAAATGTTTTTTCATAAGTAATGCGTTTTATATTAGTAATTAATAGCAACCGTTGCTATTGATAATCGATTGTAGCTTTATAAGTTTTCCCTTTCTTCAACTGAATAGTACGATCATACGTCTGACCGGCTTTCATTCTTATTTTCCGGTCTTTCGCTGAATACAAGGTTACAGACACCTTATTTTGTGAAAGATTCCATGAAAGATGTTCGATGGTAACTCCGCAACGAGTCTTTATTCCGCTGATACAACCTTGCCGGATACCATCCACCAAAGCCGGCAATAAATCAATACCTTCTTCATTGGAGCCAACCAGCATTTCTATCAGTACACCGGGTACGGAATGACAAACATCAGTACAGAAAGTACCATAGTTCGGATAATGTGCGGTAGACAAACTGTTATAATAGAAATCCTTCTGAGTAAGCGTCATCATTTTCTTCTTTAGCGAAGAGGCATCATGCAGTCCGGCAGCAATCAAGGCAGCGTGAAGATAGCCGTGACCGGCATTCTCGTAATTGTATTGATCACGCATTTGCAGCGCCCTGTGAGCAGCCTTGTAAAGTTCCGGTGTCTTATCTTCCGAGAATTCCCGATAGGGCCATACCATCATCAAATGACTGGAATGACGATGATTATAGCTCTCCTCAAGTCCCGGCCAGCCCCACTCTTTGATGGCACCATCCTTATTAATCCGATAGGGAGGCAATTCATTCAATAAGCGTTGCCAACGGACTTTACCACCATTTATACCCTGTTCTTCACCCAATAAATCGCATACCTTAACCAATGTAGACAGCAGGAAACGGGCTCCGGAGAGATCAAAAGCGGAATTATTAAGCAAAGATACCCGCAAATTGGACGGCTGGTTTTCCGGTGAAACAGATCCTGCAATAATGTAGTATCCTTCCTCATCCTTGTACTTCAGGAAATCTTCATAGAAATCTCCCATACACTTCAGCAAAGGGAACAAACGATTTTTCAGGAACTCTTGATCTTCCGTTATCAAATAGTGTTCCCAGAAAGGATAAAGTAACCAGGCTTCTTCACCTGTCGCATAATGGTAAGGGTAGAAATCATTGATAGAGGCCATCAGTCCTGAAGAAAGTCCGGGTGTGTTTCCACAGGCCAACATACCCCGACAACCCAATAGTTTGGCAGCATTGGTTTCAAAATCTTTCCGCCACACCTCATTCAGATGGAAATAGCCTTCCATCACTTCAGGCATGGCACCCGTATTGCCACCACTGACTTGCAGATTCAGATTGGCATCCAAATGATAGTAACCACCCCATCCGGCATTACAGTCACCAGTCCAGATTCCTAACAAATCAGGAGGAGTCAGTTCGTTTCCAGAAGATAGGAAATGATACCTTCCGGCATCAAAGATACGCTCCCACAAAGCCAGTACAGGCTGGTTGATATTCTTTTGCTTCTCCAACAGCTCTTCGTTAGATAGTGAACGTTCCTGAGGAGTCGCACCCAAATCAATCCGCACCCGGTTATAGATAGAGGTGTGGAGAGCTTTATGAGCTTTCAATAATCCATTATAATTGGCACGAACCGCATCAAGCTCTTTTTTCAGAAATCCTTTACTCCATTCAGCCTCGCAATTCTCCGGATACTTTTGAGTTCGGGACAGCAAAAGAATTTTCGAGGCATCCTTTATGTATAAGGTATCGTTACGCAAAAAAGAAGAGCCCCCTTTCTGTTTCACGCGAATACCTCCTTCATAGCCTATAGTATCCATAGGTGCGGCATAGTTCACACGGATATTCAGATAGTCTTTCGTATGCAGACATTTTGTTTTCAGTCCTTTCGGAAAATTCATCTCTGCGGGCATTTGCAAACTGATGGTACAATTCAGTTTACCAGCAGAAGGTGCCTGTAGTTCGAAGACTGCAACATCGGCATCTCTTGAAACAAACGCCCGACGCTTCCATGCTCCACGTTCATCACTCCACCGGACAGTAATTTCACCGGTTTCATAATTACAAATACGGCGATAATCTCTTACCGCTCCGGAAGCATCCATATCTATTTTAAGTGCAAAGCCCGGATGTCTTCCACCCTCTCCCCCGTCTTGCCAATGCGAGGTACGGACAGCCAAATCATTCGCTTCTTTAAACTTCCCGGTTGCGCAGTATTTCTTTATCAAATCGAGCGTATCACGGGGAACCTCCGCAAACGTACGTGGGTTCTGCCGTGGAAAGTTGAAAGAGCGATCATTGAATACCACCGTTTCATGCAAAGGATTTCCAAAAACCATGATTCCCATCTTACCGTTACCTGCCAGCAGAGCTTCTTGCCACTTCGCATAAGTTTCAGGAAAATGAATGGAATATCCTTGACGTACAGCCGGCTGAGCGCATACTCCCAGCGATGCTATACCGATTAATATGGAGTATAGTATCTTTTTGTTCCACATAACGACCTTATTTATTTCAGTGTGAGTAATCTGCTACGCTTTAAATTATACCCTTCAGCAGAAATGGCGACTTTCTCCCGGGATACATATTCCACCGTTACCGTTCTCTTCTCTCCCGGTAACAGGTTAAAATAGCCGTCGGAAGCATAAGCCGGCAAAATACGCTTATCTGTATCCGCCTCACGGACATTGAGTTTCAGAGCGAGGGCAGGCATTGCTCCGGTGTTCTGTAATTCTAGTTGTATCTGACTCTCCTTTTGCTGGATTAGTTTACAGTTTATGGAGGCTTCTTCCAAAGCATTGAATCCCTGAAAATTACCCTCACCGTTATCTTGCCAATAATCATTGATCGAAATAACCTTGCCACGCTTATCCTGAAGTATCAAGCGTTCCATATATACTCCGGATGCAGAAATTGGTTTATCTTGTACGAAGCACTCGGTCAATCCATTAGCCAATACATTCAGCTTGGAAGTGCGTTTAAACAATGACTTACCTTCAAGGGAATAAACTTCATATATAACTTTAGCCCCCTTTATTTCTTTTAAAGAAGTATTTACAACCACTACTTTCTGATCATTCAGATTCTTCTGAATATGAATCGGCTCACACGCTTTACGGCATCCATAGAAAGAACCGAAAGTTTCATAATCCCAGGAATAAATCTGCCAAACCATACTGGGCCAAGCCGGGTGACTCATCCACAGCAACAGCCCACTTGTGCTATTCCACATTTTACTGTTCCAAGCTTCCATCATGGCGCGGTGACTGTCGTAATTGACAATCTGTGCTTTCCGGCTAAAATCTTTCAGGTCCGTCGGCTTTCCATATTTCCGGTCTATCGCCTCCATAAATTCTCTTTGCCCACCATGTAAATCATGGTAATACCACACATCACTAATGGGCCAGGCATCTTTCACATCCATCATAGCCAGGATGGATTCTTCCGTAGGAATGGAAGTTGAACCTTGTTCCGTATTGAACCCATGTGCCCGATCGCGATAGTAATCCACCGGATTCTTATGATAGTTCCATGGTCCGCTTGGTCTCAGGTTGCAATGGGTAGAATTCGGACTGTAATAACGGGTACCGTCTTTCTCGGCAATCATCTTTGCCAGATGTTCTTCGATATAAACAGGTGCAAAGCCTTCATTCCGGGGATTCCAAACAGCAATGGAAGGATGATTGCGGAAACGTACCACTACATCTTCTGCATTCCGTAAGAATAGGTTATCATCATTTACCGGCATATTGTAGCCTTGCGTACTCAGCCAGAAGTCATTGAAAACCAGCATACCATATTCATCACACAATTCATAGAAGCTCTCTTCCGTACTCTCGCCCGTCCAGTTGCGGATCATATTAAAGTTCGCTTCCTTGTGCAACCGGAAATAAGGTTCAAGATGTTCACGCGAAACGCGCTTCATGGCATCATCCATTCCCCAGTTTCCTCCTTTACAGAAGATACGCTTGCCGTTGACTTTTATAACCATATAATGCTGCATGGCTTTGTCGGGTGCCGGCACAAGAATATCAGAAGAAACATTCTTTTTCAGACGAGGCATACACATGCCTCCTTCTATATATTTGCGGTTTATATTATCAAAGATAGGTTCGCCCTGCCCCATAACCGTCGGACGATATTCCACCCGGCGGATAGAGTCGTCGGGGAAACAAACTTCCAATTCATAAGAAAACTCACGGACTCCGAAACGAACTTTCTTAGAATCAGAGGATACGCCTTTTTCCGCTACAACCACATCCATCGTATAAAGCTCCTGACGACCGTAATTATTCGGCCACCACAAACGGGGAGACTTCAGTTCCAATGTCTTGTGAACATCCGTAGTAAAGACAACCGTTTTCCGCTCCTTCGGTGCAAGGTTTACTTCCTGAGTCACCTTTTTTCCTTCAAGATTCAGGTCAACGGATATTTGTTTGGCTATCGGTTGCAGGTTCTCCACTTCCGTACGTACGGTAATTTCAGCGACCGTAGTATCCGGTAATGCCAGATGAGTAACTACCTGCGTATCATGCAGACGGATGCCGTTCGTGAAACGTAAATGTACATCCTGCCAGATTCCTATATTCCGGTCACGGATACCCGGCACCCAGTCCCAGCCCTCTGAAGAAATAAAGGTAGGTCCGTCCAAACACAATTGTCCGCCATTCATACCGTTTCCGGCGGATTGAGATTGTTCGTGAGGAATTCCTGGGTTAGGCGGTGGAAGAATACGAACAACCAACGTATTCTTGCCATCCACCAAATGATCCGTTGCGTTAAATTCACCCCGGATAAAAGCACCTTTCATTGTACCCAGGCATACATCGTTCAGCCATATCTCGGCTTGATAATTGATACCTTTGAAAACCAGCCAGGCTTCCCGGCCTTCTGTAGGAACAGGTGAATTGAATTCCAAACGATACCACCAATCCATCCTGCACAGAGTGTCGGGAATTGCCAGATTATTCAGTCCATAATAAGGATCGGGATACACCCCCTGATCCACTAAAGTAGTCAATACAGTACCCGGAACGGTTGCATTATACCATCCATTTTTGCCATCCGTCAGTTTCCAGCCCCGGTTCAACAGGAAATCATTCTCCCCAACCTTCTCTACCACCGCTTCCACCGGTGTCTGCGCTTTCGGGGTGGGCATCATGATTTGCGCTTTCGACTTCGGTAACGTCTCTTTCGGCTGAGGATGAGTCAATCCCCAATTTGCCACATTCTGCGCTACTAATGAAGTAGCACAACCCAATAAGAGACAAAATATCCACTGAAATTTGGCATTCCGTTCCATACTTATTTATTTTTCCGGGTGAGACATTGGATAATTATCTTTCTGTAATACCGAAACCACTTTCTGCAAACGAATATCAGCAGAAGAAGCACCTACCATGATCGTATAATCACCGGAAGGATAAACAAACTTGCCTTTCGCTTCATCCCAATAACGTAACAGGTCTTTACGTAATTTCAAAGTCACTTTCTTGTTTTCACCACTCTTCAATGCGACACGCTCAAAACCTTTCAGTTCTTTGACAGGCATTACTTCATCCCGCTCAGGTAATTTCACGTATACTTGAGCAACCTCATCACCTGCATATTTACCTGCATTCTTCAGTCGGAAGGAAACATTTATTTCCTCTTCGCCATCTGCCACTTGCAGGTTGGAATACTTGAATGTGGTATAACTTAAACCATAACCGAAAGGATACAGGACATCCCCTTTGAAGTATTTATAAGTACGTCCCTTAGTTATATCATAATCATCGAACGGAGGGAGTTCATCCAGACTTCTGTAATAGGTCAAGGGCAGACGGCCACCTGGATTATAATCACCGAACAGGACTTCCGCTACAGCTTTACCTCCGCTTTCACCGGGATACCAAGCATTCACAATGGCTGGAACATGTTCATCCATCCAGTTGACAGCCAACGAACTGCCGGCAACCAATACAACAACGATATTCGGATTTACTTTGTAAATTTCCTGCAAGAATTCCATCTGGTCTGCCGGAAGCTGAATATCATATCTATCTTGTCCTTCACGTTCTATCGACTTATTGATTCCTAATACGGCAACTACCGTCTCACACTCGCGCACCGCTTTTCCTGCTTCACCATACAAATCCAAGCGAGTGACTTTGCCAACCTGGGGAACCCGCCATTGCAGTCTCGCTACAGCATAATCACGATTGTCATAGTACTCTGCTTTCAACTGGTAATCTTTTCCGGCTTCCAGATAAATAGTAGCGGTATCAGTCCGGACAGCATGTCCCCGCCATGCATCAATCAGCATTTTTCCATCAATGCTCAAGCGACAACCATCATCCGATGTGAAACTAAGTGTATATTGTCCGGTAACCGTAGGACGCAATTTTCCTGTCCAGCGAACTGACAAAGGAGATTTAGGTAAGAAAGGATCGGGTGCCTGGTTGGCAGGCTCAAAGTTAATCCATTCTTCTTTGCGCACTTTCGGAGTCCCCTGTAACTTGGTATTGTCAAAATACTCGGCCTTCAATCCTTCCGGGAAATTGACTCCCTGTATGAGTTCCATACCGTCTACAGCTGATTTCCAAGGAGCATATACCACTTTCACACCATCGCCTACTCTATCTTTGATACCCTGCAACACTGAGATCGGAGCAATCACTGGCGAACCACTATAATCTCCAAACTCACAATTACCGGCATTGATGCCTACCACAGCTATTGATTTCACCTTTTTGGCATTAAGCGGCAACATTTTCTTCTGATTCTTAAGCAATACAATACATTCACGTGCTGCATTCAAAGCTACTTCCTGATGCTTTGCCGACCCTATCACATCCGGAGATATTTTCGTATAAGGATTCTTTTCTCCGCTATCGAACAACCCCAACTGCATACGTGCCCGTAACACACGATAGGCAGCCGAATCTATATCAGCATTCGTAACCATATATTGACGGTAAGCACTCAACAAAGGCCCATCAAATACATCATCACCACATTCCAAGTCTAAGCCTGCTTTTATGGAAAGGGTAGCCGCAGCCTCTTTAGTCTTCACATATTTATGTGCATTCACCAACAAGGAAGGTCCACCGCAATCGGAAACCACATATCCTTTGAATCCCCAGTCCTCACGAAGTACTTTCGTCAATAACCAGGCGTTCAAGGTACAAGGCACATCATTCAGCGCATTATACGCTGACATGATGGAAGCTGATTTACCATCCTTCACGCACGCTTCAAAAGCCGGAAGGTAATATTCACGTAACTGTTTTTCTGAAATCTGCGGATTACATACAAAACGATTATGTTCTTCATTATTGGCTGCGAAATGCTTAGGAGTCGACACAATCTTCAGATAACGGTCATCATCGCCTTGCAGGCCTTTCACAAAAGCAGTACCCATGACACCACTTAAATAGGGGTCTTCTCCGTAAGTTTCCGGAGTACGTCCCCAGCGTGGGTCACGCGCCATATTCACTGTAGGAGACCAGAAGGTCAACAAGTCACTAAACTGTTTTTTTTGTTCCCGTCCTTGCTCCAGCTCATTCCAACGGGCACGGGCCTCATCAGAAATAACCGTAGCTACCTGCAATTGCAATTCCGGGTTCCAGGTTGCCGCCAGTCCGATAGCCTGCGGGAAAACGGTAAAGCGTCCCGGACGAACCACTCCGTGAAGCGCTTCGTTACCGTGGTAATATTTGGGAATATCCAAACGGGGAATACCCGGAGAGGTTGCACGCAACAGGCTGATTTTTTCTTCAACCGTCAAGCGTGATAATAGATCCATGATGCGCTCATGCATCGGCGCTTTCTCATCTTTATATAGCTCTTGAGCCTGTGCCACTCCGGCACAGGCAATTAGAGCGAATAATCCTGTAAATACAATCTTTTTTAGTGTTCTCATGGTTTTTCCTATTGACTTATTATACCTTATTGTTTTTCTGCAGATGGAGGTACTGCATCGCCTGCGCTACCCCATGTTTTATTAGGCCTGCTGCCCATCACCAATACCAATTTTCCACCTTCTTTTATGTCGTCATGACTAAACCAGGGTTTATTCCATTCTTTTCCGTTCAATGTTGCAGACTGAATGTATTTGTTTTCATCCGATGCACCTTGTGCCTCTATCTCAAATACCTTTCCATTGCTCAACATTACCTTAGCCTTAGTAAACAAAGGGCTGCCGATGTTATAAGACGGAGAACCCGGAGTTACCGGATAGAAACCTAAAGAAGAGAAAACTACAAATGCTGACATACCGCCACCGTCTTCATCACCCGGTAATCCCATCAAGTCATTACGGAACCAAGTCTTCAGCAACTGACGAATACGTTTCTGTGTCTTCCAAGGCTGACCCGCATAATTATACAGATAAGGAATATGCAGAGAGGGTTCATTGGCCATTGAGAATTGTCCCACATTTCCGGTATGGTCCGGTATCTGTGCATAGAAAGCATATTTACCACGTCCCAACGGTTCACGGAAGGTATGATCCAAGTTCGCAATAAACTGTTGGTTACCTCCCATCAGATCAATCAGATCAGCTACATTGTGAGGAACATCCCAACGATAAACCCAACCATTATTCTCACCATAATATTCACGTGCACCCATACCTCCGGAGAAACGATAATCGAATGGTTCGATCCATTTACCATTCTTATCCTTCGGATGGAAGAAAGCTGTTTCTGCATTATACACATTACGGTAATTATGAGCACATTGTAGATAATGAGCAGCATCTTCTTTTTTTCCCAACATATCGGCTATGCGCGACAAACACCACTGGTCATAGGAAGTTCCCAACGTTACTGCAATTGGCTGACGCTTTTCGAAATGATGTACATTCGGGTCTGTTTCTTTTTCTCCTTCCTGAAGTGCAGGGATATATCCGTTCTTCTTATAGAAATCATCAATCCAACCGGCAGCAGCACCCGACCACGGAGCCAATGTTTTTTCTTCAATACCTTTACGGCAAGCTTCATAGGCTTTAGCCAAATCGAATTGTAAGCCTTTAGCAGCCGCATCCGCTACGGTTGCCACAGCATGATTAGAGTTCATACGACGAGAGTCACCTGTAATCTCAGGAAAAGTAGGCATCCACATATCTCCCATCTGTTCCGCCATGCGCAAATAAGAGTCAATCACATTCTTTTCTGTTCCTTCATCAATCAAAAGACGCAAAGGATGGGCAGCACGGTAAGTATCCCAAATCCAATCGTCTGTGTAGAACGGCTCACCATTATCTTCGTGTATCTTTCCGTCGAATGCACTGAAATAACGACCGCCTTCGCTAATACAAACCGGACGTTCGAATACACGGTAAAGCGATGTATAAAGAATCTGTTTATCTGTCTCGCTACCACCCTCTACCTGAATATCGCTCAATGCTTTATCCCAGATCTGACGTCCCTTTTCTGCCAAAGCCTGCAGATTATAATCAGGCAATTCACGTTGCAGGTTTTTCTTGGCTTGTTCTTCGCTTATAAATGAAATTCCATAGCGCAAGTTGACTGTTTTTGTTCCGTCTGCAAAATGCATTACAGCACAGGCATTACGCCCTTCTGCTTCTTTCTTGTCTGCATCTATTTTACCATCAGCCAGAATACCCGTTTCTATAGGGGCAACGTCCGATTCTATATACAGGTAAACCCGCGTATTATTCTCCAGTTGCTGATAACCACTCACAAAACCGTCACCTGCCTTGATAGCACCGTTACGCGAATTGATCATCATGTATACAGGTTTATCCTGCTGGCTATAATCTATCTGATAAAGAGCCGACTGATGAGAAGGTGCATACTTCACTTTAATTTCCTCGTCATCGAGAATCACCTCATAATAATAAGGTTTCAACTTCTCATCATCATAGCTATAAGCTATAACCGGACGAAGTTTATCTCCCTGATACGGACTCAGATTGAAAGCAGAACTACCACGATGACTGGTCACAATCAAAGGAAGGCCGTTCAACTGATCTGTTGTATAATCCGCCCGTTCGGGATAGACACGAAGCATACTATTCGGCAGATGAATAGTCGGGAAAGTAGGTACCAGCAAGTGGCTGATATTTCCCATGTAAGGATTCACATAGTCCACCGGACCTTTCACGGCAGCTACTTGGTTTTGTACTCCACTACAAGCGCCCAACATGGAAACTAAAGCTACAGAAGCCAGGCAATGTGTAATTTTCATAATATAACAGTTTTAGTTTATATTTATTCTCGAAGGCAAATGTAAGGTTCAGCACTTTCCCTTTCAATTAAAAAAGACTTAATCGCTAATTAAATTTGAATAAAGTGGTAAAATAAGTCTCTTTTTAATGATTATTTGTTTCCGCGAGTCTGCTTTACGACCTGTATGGTTCCATCCGAATTATAGAACAACTTATCTACACAAACCGAGCGTAGATTTCCCTGTCCTGAAAAATCAGAAGTGTGATAGAAGGCATACCATTGACCTTTATACTTTACAATAGAACCATGACTGGTGTCACAAGTGGTCGGTTCCAGATAAATCCCCTCATACTTCCATGGACCTAACGGAGAATCACTTGTTGCATACCTCAAACGATTGGCCCCCGGGTTATTATCCGCATACGATAGATAGTACTTACCATTGTATTTATGTATCCAGGTCGCTTCATGGAAATCACTCAAGCCGGTCATCGGTTTAACCTCTCCGTCCAGTTTCGTCCAGTCATCTTTCCGTAACTTACCACCATAGCATTTACCTCCACCTCCATTATAAATGTAAGGTTGCCCATCCTCATCTATAAATACGCAAGGGTCAATTTCCGGAGGCATACCCTCGATATAACCTCTTACACGGAATTCCTTATCCGGATACTTACTGGTAGCTACTCCCACCCGCCAGGTACTATTCCAATTAGCAGCATTGGCCGGGTGCGGAAAGTAGAAATAATAGGTTTGATTCTCCGGATTATAAGCACAATCGGGAGCCCACATGAAGCCATCACACCCCCAACCATTATGTTTTCGCACTGTGGCTGCATTCATTATCTCCCCATGATCGGTCCAATTCACCATATCTTCCGTAGAAAAAACATGATAGCGATCCATGCGGTCGCATCCAAGTGCAGGCTCCATATCATGCGAAGCATACACATAAAGTACTTCTTTCCCATCAATGTTCCATACATGCGCAGAAGCATCAGCTGTGTAAAGGGGTCCCTTTATCCAACTATTGTACATCGGTGACTCCCACTCTACAAACAGGGGATTACTCATTGCTTTCGTAACAGGGTAAGTGAAAGAATTAGAAATATCTTCCAACTCACCTGTACGCGTTAAAACGAACTTATCGATGTTTCCCGGTGTATTGGCACAATACTTCAGTACATGTTTCCCTTTAGTCAGCTGGATTCCATTAGCTTTCACTTTATGGCTAAAATCCGTCCATCCCCCAAGAGGCATATCTATACTGCGGCTTGCACCCCGACCATCTACCTCAAAGTAAAAACTTCCCTCCGATCCGTCCCCTTTCACACAGAATGTTTCAATGGCATAGGCACCATCCTCATCTACCTCAATCGTATAACACATCCATTCACCTGGCTGTACATCACCGATATAATAACCTCCGGAAGCCTTACTTTCTGCACGAACATCAACGGCGTGGGAACCTCTGTACCCCACATCAGCCAGTTTAGAGTCGCTCTCATAATAGACCACATTCTGTGCTCCTTCATCAAAGTCTTCCGCTTCTACAGTGCCGGGCACGCGGTGCGGACCTTTATAGGCCGTTCCTTTATAAGCTTTCAGATATTCTTCCGAATCATAGTCCATATCATAATCGTACTCATACGGCCCATCAGGAACCGGAGGATCTACCTCTGGCACTTCAGGGGGAACTTCTGGAGGTATTTCCCCCGGCGTATCTTTATCGCTGCAAGCTGTAAGAGCAAGTGTAGCAATAAAGAAACCCAACTTCAACAGATGAATAAATAGACGCATACAAATTTATTTTGTTTGTTCTACTACTTTGATAGTTCCATCCGGATTATAGTATAGCTTGTCTACACAAATAGAGCGAAGGTTTCCCCTTCCGGAAATAGAACAGTTATGATAGAAAGCATACCATTCACCGTTATATTCAGCTATAGATCCATGACTTGTATCGCAACCTGTCGGTTCCAGATAAACACCCTGATATGTCCACGGTCCTAGCGGTGAATTACTAGTTGCATAATTTAAACGATTAGCCCCTTTGCCATTCTCCGCATGGTTATCAGCATAGGACAAATAGTACACACCGTCTTTTTTATGTACCCAAGCAGCCTCATGAAAATCTTTCAGCCCCTCCATAGCACGCAGCGGTTCTGCCAGTTCCATCATATTATCCTTCATTTTGGCACCCACACAACGACCTCCACCGCCATAGTAGAAGTAAGCCTGATCATCATCATCCACAAAAACGCAGGGATCTATCATGGCAAAGCAATCGTCTTCCATTCCTATCATGTCAATATACTTGTCCTGTACAGTGAAGTCTTTGGCAGGATGTTTACTGGTAGCTATACCCACTCTCCAGGTATTGTTCCAGTCATCACCACTCGGGTGCGGAAAGTAAAAATAATAAGTACCATTCCTATATGCACAATCGGGTGCCCACATGAAGCCACCATCTTTACGTCCCCAAGACACTTGCGAAGAGTTCAATATTTCACCATGATCCGTCCAGTTCACCATGTCATCCGTAGAGAATACATGATAGCGGTCCATTAAATCGCATCCACGCGGAGGATCAATATCATGAGAAGCATAAACATACAGACGTCCGTCTTCCCATACATGGGCAGAAGGATCAGCTGTATACATGTGAGTAATGAAAGGATTCGGACCTAAAGTAACCGTTTTAGCTTGCTTCTGGTTGTTGCAACTCATCAATGTCAACGACAAAGCAGCCAAGGTAATCAAATAATTTTTCATACGCTTTTTTATAGTTTTTATAGTTAATATGAGCAAAATTAGAGTTGCATGATTAACAAAGCTCTTAATTTCAACTTAATAATTCGCTGTTTTTTTCTTTTGATAAAAATAAGTGATTGACATGCCACATAATATAAAGATAGCAAGTAAACAGGTCAGGATATAACTGATATTATCTATTCGGTTCTGCCAGAAAATGATTTGCTTAATCTGGTCCACCAATATTCCGGATTCCAAATAATTTAAATTTTCTACATTATCACCTAATATTGAAGCCCTCTCTGTAAGTTTCTTCACATTTTCACTGTCAAACATATAATTAAATCCATCACTTATATATTGTTCGGATAAGGGTTGATAATAAATAAGCCCAGTGAACATATCTTGATAATGCTTTCTATTTAGTCCCCTCAAAAACAAAAAGTGATCAAAACGATCTTCCCCGAAAGGAGACCCCTTGAAATTAAATGCAAATCCTTTTTCAGGCATATCTTCAAACGCTACATCCCATTTTCCATGATGAATAGGAGTCAATTTTTCTTTTCCAAAAAGCAATGCCACAGTGCTAGCTGCCCCAGTGTTAATCATAACATTCGCTACTTTGCCTGGATATGCCTGTTCAAGATAATATCCACAGTTATCGAAAGTAAGATATGCATGTCGGAAATTCATTATCGTTAGAGATTTTTTCAGACTATCGGATTTTATAGTTGAAATAATGTTTGCTGCCATCACACTGTCTCTATTATATACTTGAAACCAACTTCTATCCAACCAGTTTATATCACTAAAAAGGATATTGACCGGATTATCTTTATCATGATTGAAATAATACATCTTTTTTAAAAAGTTAAACCAATTAGTTCTTGTCCACAATAGGTGCACCGTTTGATTTTCCATCATAAAAGCAGCCAGCTCTTTTTCAACAATTGTGTCATTAGGGAAAGATGTCTTGACGAATGTTTTATAAGCTTCTCGTGAATCGGCGTTTCCAATCTCAGTAAATAAAGTTCCTATGTTATCAACGAAACGCTTGTCGGTTACAAGATTGTAAATCATGTCATACTGGGTCATTTCAGGGTGCATCCGTTCACAAAGAATCACATGATCGTACGTTTTAAATAACTCCATCACATAATCGTTAATGTCCTGACAGTTCTGCCTCAAATAATCCGTATATTTCTTTACCGAATGAGATGTCGGTCGCGGTGCGACATATAGTTGTTCATCAGCATAAAAATCAGGAGCATTTGTAGCAAGTGTATTCACAAAACGGGCAGCAGTAGCCACAATAAGAAGTAGCAAATAACTATAAATTATTCTCTTCCTACGGGACAATAATCCTACCATTAATACAGAAGTATCGTTTTTAATAATCGAAATTCTAAATATCTTTCTTTTCCATATACTCAAAATGCTACATAACACACCGAAGAGCAGCAATCTGAACCAGTGTAAATATGGCCAGCCAAACAGCCATGAAACAACAGCAGGAAAACTAGTAAAACCCTCCCTAAACAGAATTCGTAACCATGACGGACTACCTCCAGCAGAATTCACCATTCTGCCATTAAAGAATGCCAATCCAAAGGTTTGTCCACAGATACAAAAACTGATTACATAATATAATAGCCATATAATAAAAAAACCGGGTAAGAAAGGTACAAAATAGAAATACGAGATTACCCATGCTACTATATTAAAGATAAAAACAGCCACTGTACAATCAATCAGAAATGCAGTGCAACGTTGAAAAAAAGGTAAGTGTTTCATAATGTATAAGATTTTAGTGTTACTTTCTTATTTTGTATCCCGCCGGGGCATCTCAAAGCTCAGCGGCTTCTCACGACGAAGCATCTTTGCCGCCTCACCCGTCAGCCACAGGTAATGATCGGACGGCATCCCATCCATACCCACAAACTTGACTTCTTTTCCCACCGGAGGATTATCTGTACACTTGAAAATGGCAGTACCTTCATTCACTTCATCGAACATAGCTACATACAGCATCGTAGCCCCTGCATTGATTGCCGTAGAAATCTGTTGCCAATAGAAGCGTCCGCCCTGACGGGGAATAGAACCGGAAGGTTTCACATCATCCTTGAATGCATGGCGACTTAGATTGTGCCAACTGAATCCAGGAGTCACACAAGGCACATAACCGATATTATTCTCTTTGCACCAAGCTATATCATCGAGAATAACATCCCGATAACGATCCATATCATTGTGGAGCAACGGAGTAAAGCGCTGCACCATCCATGGCAGAACAATATCCGCCTGTCTGATAAGCTCGTGCAAGTAAGGATCATGTACGCAATCGGCATTCAGGTCTCTCCAGAAAGTAGGTACTCCCAACATTACGCTACAGCCTCCGTATTCCGGATCATTTTTGAGGAAATCGATAAAACGTTCCAAACCGATATTACGAATATCATACGGACGATCAGGAAAACCGACACCCCAGATAGTAACCAACGGTTTGCCGTTATAAAAGACATAAGTCTGTTCACCTGTCTGATTAGTTACACGCAGCGAATCAACCAGATATTTCCAGTCGTCAATCAACATGGAGCAATCTTCACCTTTAGCTGCCAGGCCGGACAAATCATACATAACCCCAATAGCACGTCCATATTTTGAAGCCGCCTTCATGGCATGCTCCAACACTGTGCTCCGCCTGCGTGCTTCCGGACGGGCAGCCCCGAAGAAACGTTGCATGAATACACCATCCAACCCATACTCCTTCATCCACTTGAAATGCAGATCTACCGTGCTCTCATCTGTAGAACAGAAAAAGCGGGCAGTAGAGCCATCTGCCAATTTCTGTCCCGTCGGATATGTTTTCTCATACTCACTCACATCCGGCCACATATCTATGCGGACACTGTTCTCATCCGGGTACATTACCCCTTCCCTCGGTTGGTGAAACCAACCTTGATACCCAGCCATAACCAAACCTTTGTAAGATGGATATTTAGTATTCTTAGAATGTTTGGGTGCTGCATTCAGACTCCCGAACAAGAAAAAAACGAGCAATAGTAAAAAGCATTTCTTCATGGTAGCAATAATTTAATTAGGTATTTAATATTTCAGTTGTTATTATTTGTTCCAAAGTTCTTTGATTGTTTCTTCCTGAGAGTATCCAAAGGGACATGCTTCACTTCTCATATTGGCACGATAGTTACCTTCGGTTTGATTCGGGCAGGTTATCATCCGGCAACCGGGCATTTCCAGATGCCCATTCGGGTCGGTACGATGTATCCAATGATACGCATACGTCAACCACTCATTCCGGTAATCTTCCGGTTGCAGGGACAGCCAGGAAATTTCGTCCCATCCCCATACAAAATGGGAGTTCAGATCCGCCACATTCGCTTCTTTCCCCCTGCCATAATTATCAAACTCCACGAGATATGGCAGATACTCGCATTTCCATCCGCTAGGGGAAATACACCCTTTGCTCTTTTTATAAAGAGCATCCAAATGATTCACAGCAAGTTCAGCTTTATAGGGTTCAGAAGGAATTTCCTTGATGCGAAGCGGGAAAGAATTGAAGTCGAGCAAGCTCACCCCATTCCTTACCATTCCTCCATAAGGAGTATGGGCATCCAGCAACACCCAGTGACGGCGGGCATGAGTACGCGCATACTCACGTATTTTAGCAATGACACGAGCCCAGGAATCCCGTTCCGGATCATTCATTCCAATCAACTCGATCTGCCCAAGATGAAAAGCCTCGCAACCGACATTGATGTAAGAACAAGCAAGATAATAGAACCAAAGCTGAGTTTCCTGTCGACTAATATCCGGTACACTACTGCCTTTACGCCAATGATCGACCAGAAGCCCTTCTTTATTCAGCATATCAACATAAGAAAAGTTACGTGATTCAACCGGCAATCCATACCCCTTAAACACCCAATCGGGTATCTTCACCTGATTCACCTCCTCTGTAACGATCTCAAACAGGCACCCTTGAAAGATTATATCAGGGTCATAGGCGTGCAATTCACCAGCAAATGCTTTCGCTTTACTCCAGAATTCAGGTTTGTTCAACAAGCTTTCGCCTCCCCACCGGTAAATGGAACGACCGATAAACTTTGCTCCGATATCCTTGACCATACGCATATCATCGGCATGATAAGAATACACTCTACGTCCTTCCGGTTTATCTGGCATCAACAGATAGACCATTGTAATGGAACGGTCCAGATAATTTTCCAACACCTGCCGAGAAATGCCTCTCTCATCGAAACTGTACTCCTTCCCCTGCCCCCACATGGAACAAGGGCAAAAGAGAATCAATATAATAAAATTATATATAATATTTTTCATAATAGCCAGTTAATAGGTTTACCAAGCACTCCGTTCCCGATAGAAGGGTACCGGTTCGGATGTATACTCTATTTGTTTGGTCAGGTAAGGCAACACACGCATTTCCGTAATCGGTTCGGTATCATAGTTCTGATTACCGGTCAGCGTTGCAGCGAATAAAGCGATACCTGCATCTTTGGGCAGAACCAGCATTCGGGCATTTGCCGGAATATCTAAACATACCTTGTACAGATAAGCAAAGTTATAAGAGTCATTTCCTTTGCGTGCACTATGTTTATGATTGGCAATATAACCGATAGAAGCATCTTTGATATATCCCTCACTTTCGCCTTTCCATCCCCACTGTCCATAGAAACCGGAATAATAAGGCACATTTACCTGATAAGGCTTATCATCCACCAGGAAAGTAGCCCGACGGTCATCCTTTACAGAAGTCACCAGAAGAAATAGTTTATCCATGCCATGATGCTCAGGCAAAAGGATGGTATCCCCATTCGCCCGGACGTAATTGAAAATAGCAGGATCATTCTGTATACTGAATTCAACCCCATCCGAAAGGATCTTTTCGGGCATCAGTTCGGCTGCCAGTGAATTACCTTGCCGGTCGAAATTACCAGCACGATTAAACTCATCAGTTGTTAAGGCTACCGCATTATAGGGCAGTTCCAATGGTTGGCATTCAGGAACCGTCAGCAAAGGCTTTTGTTTGAATGTAACCCTAAATGTGCGGGGTTGAAAAGCTTTACCACTGACGATCAGCCTATTACCAGAGAAAGTAACTTCACCTTTTCCTTCCTCTATTCCGTTTACTTCTTTGGCATTTTCAATATCAGATGCAAACTCTATATAAGCTTGGTCGTAAGAACTGCCATAGATCTCATTGATACGAACAATATATCCGCGTCCATCTTCCGCTTTTTTAATAGCTTTCACAGCAACCTGAGGACGGTCTGTACGGGCAAATGAATAAGAACGCCCCAATTTACCCGCATGCTTAGTAGTGGTAAAAGCCAACAGGGGCTGATTGAAATTCTCCGCCTTCCAGGCAATGCCTGCTTGAGCAGCATCCTCTTTATGTCCCACAATGGCATAACGGAAAGCATGATGTCCATGATCCTGATGATCCTGATATGTATAATGCTTACCGGGTTGAGGAGTATGAAGCAATGTCAGACGGATGGTATTATTATCAGGCTTATCCCATCCATATTTAGATTCATTCAAAATGGAGATGCCATAAGACGCATCATCGGCAGTCAAGTCGGCCCACTGATGTCCCAGTACCTCAAAAGAGTTCTCGATATTGTTGCCGCGCTTCACATAACCTAAACCCAAGTCATAAGTAGCTTTTTCATTGGAGATTGTGGTTGGAAACTCTGCTTTCAGCAAAGCTTTCTTTCCTTGCCAGTCAAATTCGTTACTGATCTCAATCCTATCATCCTCGGCTCCATCCGTTAACGTGATATATTGTACAAACCTAGAGTCTTCATGAGTACGTTCCACACGTAAAGATGCTCTCAACGGTCCATTCTCTGCCACGGTAATTTTAACATTGTCCGTGATGGAAATACTCGGCCCATCCATAACTTTCTTGTAAATTTCCCAAGCCGGATAATCAGTAGAAAGATTTTCCGTAAACATCATCAGACGGAACGGCTTACCGGTTTGCACCAGTTCACGATTATTCTTTTTATCAAAAATGGAAGCTATGTCACCCTGTTCATTCAATGCTATCTTATAAATAGTGTTTTCAAGAGTTCCGTTCTTTGCCAGCAGTTTTCCGGAAGATGAAGTTCTTCCCGGTTGAATGCTATATACTGAGAAGCTAAGTGGATCTACTTGCGCTACAAACAAAACCTCGGCTATTCCATTCTCCCAAGAAATCAACTGTGCAGGCATATTTTCCCCTTTCTGAGAGGTTACTTTAATTCCTGACGGTCGTTTATCCATCTTAACCGTAGCCTTCACCACATCTCTCCGACTGGAAGCTACAGGATTATAAACCACAACCGGCATCCCTTTTACTTTGGTATCCAAAGCACGACTCACTGCCCCCACTGCTGTAGTAATGGTTTCTGCAAAACGTGTCTGAGCTATCAGTTCATCATTCCAGGAGAAAGTGTATGATTGCGGAATACTGGTTCCCGTCAGGTCATCGTGAAATTGATGCCACAGGAAACGCTGCCAGTTTTCACGCAAAGCATCGGAAGGATATTCCAAACCTCCCAATGTTTCCGCCACTACAGATGCTCTTTCGGCTGCATCCGCCAAGTGTTCGTTCCGTCGGTTGAAATGTTTCATTGCAGCCTGCGAAGTGTAGCACCCCACTCCATGCACATCCATCAGCAGTTCTCCGTCATAAACGGGTAGTTCGGGATGCTTTTCAAAAGGATAATAATCTTCATATATTTGTCCGGCTTTGGCACTGATAATTTCTAACGGGCCATCTGCCTTCAAACTTTTTTCTAATGAATAGACGGAAGGAAGCGTTGGCGATCCGCCACGGTCTCCTACACCATAATAACTATAAGCCGTATTATCAGGTCCTAGTTTAGCTCTTTCCAGAATGCGGCGATTGATACTGATATCATCGTAGTAATACGATGTACCGTATCCTCCGGCATCCAGTACTGCCATGATCCGCGCACCATCCAGACCTTGCCAAAGCCCTATCTTGAACGGCATTTTTTCTTTTTCTCCAAAATATGGATTTTTCCGCCACTGGAGTTTTTGGGTAGAGAATCCTATCAATCCGCAGTGTGCGGCGATGGTAGGCAATGTGTAACCGAAACCGAAACAGTCCGGCAGATAAATATCGTTTGATTTTACACCAAACTCTTTTTTATAGAATTCCTGCCCTAACAGGACATTCCTGAAAAAGGATTCGGAGGAAGGAATATTAGGGTCTGTCGCTTCCCATGCACTTCCCACTACATTCCAGCGTCCTGCCTTGATGTACTTCTTTACAAGCTCATACTCGTGCGGATAATACTCCTTCATCCACGCATATTTCTGAGCACTCTCAAAGTTAAAGATATAATTGGGGAAACGCTCGAAGAGCCAAAAGTTCTGTACCATTGTACGGTGCAGATAATCATCAATAGATTCGCGTACATCCCAGTTCCACTGCGTATCAAAATGGGCTGTTGCTACCAGATACGCCTTATACTCTTTTTGCTGGCTGTACAATATCTGTACGAAGCAAAACAGTGACAGAATGCAACATAGTATTTTTTTCATCTTTCACTTTTTTAGTTAGAGAAAGTTTTCGTAATAGATTATGGTATCTTTTAGAAATAAGAAGAGTATACCCGAACCGTATCTGAGCCCTACCTGAGCCCTACTTGCTCCGTACATTCTCCAGCCAGAAGTACCTCTGAGTGGAGAATCCCCGGAGATGGTACGGAGCAAGTAAGGCTCAGGTACGGTTCGGATATGTAATTATCTACTTTTATCTGGCAGGCCAGGCATTCTTCAAAGGCACTTCGCCACGAAGCATCTTACGAGCCTGCCCCGTAAGCCACAAGTAGTGGTCGGTGGGCAGATCATCTTCAACCCCTTGGAACACGATGTTCAGTTCACTGGCCTTCTTGCACCAGCCACCTTCAAGCTGACTTTCGTCCTTAGGCGAGGAACCATGCCCATAACTGCCTTTCGCCTTATTATACCACACATAGTAATCCGTTTCAGGCACATTGCTCGGTACATCGCTTTTATTAAGGCATTTGAAGATGGCAGTGCCCTCGTCTATTTCATCAAACATTGCGACGTAAATCATTTCTGCTCCCAACTTGATGCCACCGTAGATCTGCTCCCAGAAGAATCTTCCACCCAGACGCTCCATCACACTATTATTCGGATGCATATTCAGGTCAGCTCCACCAGGGAAACAGTGGGGAGCATAGTGTACGCCATTTTTCTTGCACCATTGAATGTCCGCATCAATGATAGGCTTGCGATGGTTATTATAAACCTCTATCGAACCATAACGACCTACAAACCAAGGGAAGATGACATTGGCACTCTTCACAATATCAGTATATTTGGCACGCGGCCATTTAGATGAGCTATGCGTACGCCAATCATCGTTCACACCCAGCATGATGCTCCAACCCTGCTCTTTCAATGCAGCTATAAGGCTGGCTATCTGGTCTGCATCGAAAGGCTTTTCATCAAACCCCACACCCCAAAGAGCAAGCAACGGTTTGCCATCCTCATAGAGATAGTATTTCTGTTGGTTGCGGTCTAACAATTGATACGTATCCATAATGGCCTTCGCATCGGCAAGCAACGCACTTTCATCACGGTTTCCTTCCATAAACCCACCTAAATCATACATCACGCTGATGGCTCGCTGAAATTGGTTACTTCCTTTCATCGCGTGCTTCAACACCATATCGAAATGATCTTTTCCATCAGGATTATTGATTACCTCACCTACAAAGCGTTGCATAAAGACACCATCAATGCCATATTCCTTCATCCATTTGAAATGAAGCAACACACTCGACTCATCGTAAGCACTGTACACCTGAGCTGCTTCACCATTGGGCAATATAAATTTAGAAGAACGACCTTTAGGTCCATCTACACCCGGAGTGTATCTCTTTTCATATTCAGACATATCGGGCCACATATCAATAGAGTTCTGCAAAACTCCCGGCTTGAACACTTCACTTTCACGATAGTGATACCAAGCCGTGTTATCAGAATTGCTATGCCTGCATCCGTCACCCGGCGCACCAAACCATCCTTGATAGCCTGCCATCACCAAGCCACGATAGGTATCGAACGGTTTGCCGTCTTCATGGAGTTCAAAATCCGGCTTATTATAAACATCTTCTGCAGGAGGTGTTTCTGGCTCTTCTATTGCCGGTGGAATATAGTCACCTTTGTCATCACCACAGGCTACTAATCCCAGGAAAAGGGTACCCAACAGCCAATAATTTATCTTATTTTGTTTCATTATTTCCATTTTTTCAGTTAAAATAAAGGCCGGAAGAACAAACATACGTCTCCCTTCCGGCCATTGTCACAATCTTACTACCTCTGCTCCAACTACTCGTTGGGAACTTCTATCTTTACAATTTCTGTATAATTGTACTTTTCAAATTTATCCTTTACTTTGGCACCCATACGGACAAAGTAAATGTATCCGGGCTTTACCTGCAAAGACACTTCATACGCTATACTCTTGCCATCGTCCTCTTTAGGAATCTTATCCCAAGTTTTCATAACGTTAATCTTGCCGGGCTTATCGTAATAACCAATATGATTGGAAGCACCGCAGAAATGATTCAAACTGAGAAACGGACAAACATCCATAACTTGTGGGAGCCCTTCAGTAATCGGAGCATCCAAACGGCAGGACATGGTGAGTGTGGTTCCCTCAAGTTTCGTTTTGAAGTCAAACAACTTCAAATAAGGCGTCACCTCAAAATTTTGAGTAGTCTTGCTACCGATACCCATACGGATAGTATCAGAAGGCCACCAAGACCCTTCCGGTACCATATCATACGTTCCGGCAAAGAGTTTGGTATTATTGAACGTACCGTCTTCTTTGATGGCAAGATCCTGACTTCCGGGATTAACTTTATAACTCACCTCCCAGATGCGAATATGGCAATCTCCTCGATCAGAAACAATGCCTTCTCCGGTAGTGGAATCTATAATCTTCCCATAGAAATGGCAATCGGGAGCATCGAAGTTATCTACCCCCATGCAGGATACCACCAGCAATGCTGAAGCAGCACATATTAAACTATATATTAACTTTTTCATATCAATACTTTTCTATATAATTATTCATTAATGGCCATCATTACGAACCAGTAACGGATTCTTATTGATTTCACCACCCGGTATTTGATCGTAATAATCTTTCTTATTAAAATTCACCCTACGGCCTTCACGTTCCACTTCAGGCAAGAATATCCACATATATTTTTTATCAGGATCATCTCCCTCCTTCCAATCGGGATTGATTTCATCCAAAACCTGATAAGCCAGCAGTCCATGAGTATACACACCATCCATGAACATAATGTCGGCCACTCTCCAGCGACGAATATCGAACACACGGTGATTTTCAAAGACAAGCTCACGGGCACGTTCATCACGGATATATTGCAGGTTCTCGTCAATCGGGAAACCATAGATTTCGGAACCTATATCAGCCGGATTGGTAACCATTGCATGAGGATGGGCACCTGCACGATCACGGATTTCATTGATATGCTCAAAAGCTTCTGCCTTCAAATCATCACTACCGGTAATCAATCCCAGTTCGTAAGCTGCTTCCGCCCAGTTCAGTAAAATTTCACCATAACGGAATACTTTCCAAGGTTGAGAATTGGTAAAGAACACACGGGCATTAGTACCTTCAGCCTGTACATACTTACGAATACAAGCACCCATACGAGAATAGCCTTCATCGCCCGTACCTTCCGCCAAACCATGAATACCGTTAATCTTCACATTGGCATGACCACCGACATCTTTGCGTGTACCGGGCTGAGCAGCTCTCACACGGAACTGAGCAGTATAGTCATTTACACTTCCTTGAGTTTCGGCAGTACCATCAGCTACAGTACCCGGATAGCTAGTATAGACACCAGCCTGAAAATCAAGTTCCGTACCGGACATGCTTTCTTTCATTCCGGTAAAGTAGTAATTGGCACGACATCTAGGTTCCATTTCACCGTTGTTCCAGAGTTCAGTCACACTTTTGAAACGAATGGGGTTCCCAGTTTCCGGATCGATAATGGCAGGCATCTCATACAACCCCATGATTTCCCATGCAGGCTGAAGCGCAACGCCTACGTCACCGGAGAGTCCTACACCCTTAGGCAATACCATACAGTCCCAGCAGTGGAACAAGTTGGTATCGAACGGCGTGCTGGTGTTGGGACCATACTGTTTTACCATGATATCTTCTACCGTATTCGGATTAAGGAATACTTCCGTATAAGCTTTCTCCTTATCAGCACCTGTATGAAGTCTGAATCCAGCATCTTTCAGGAACTTACAGGCATCGTATGCATATTGGAAGAATTCCTGTGCGTGATCTGCAGTCATGCACATCAGACCAGCATTTACAGCTGGACCGGTGACAGCCAAATACTGATTGTATTTGGCAACAGACCCAGCATATAACATGGCACGTGACATCAAAGCCGCAGCTGCATAACGATTGGCACGCCCCACCTCGTCTTTGGAGGCAGTAGCATTCTCCATAGCAAACTTCAAATCTTCATAGATGAACTTCCAGCAATCATACTCAGTATTACGCGGTTGCTGAAGTTCCTCCAATGGAGCCTTTGGGTCAAGTACCTTCTCTACAATAGGCACACCGCCATAGCGTTTCACCATTCCAAAATAGTAGAATGCACGCAAGAAACGCGCCTCACCTAAATAAGAATTATAAACATCTTCCGTAAAATTGCTTTGATACTCAGGCAATTTTTCCAACATATTGTTAAGTTCACGGATACGATCATAAGGCCAATAGTCAAAGCCGCCATAAGAAGTTGCACGACCTGCCGCCTCAGCAGCACAGGATGCTGCACTAGATTTCTGAGCCTGCCACTGATTTCCACCTTTGCTTGAAGTAGCATAACCTTTCTGGTCTCCATTCTGACCATAGTTAAAATCCTCAATGGGCAGATCATGATACGCCGAAGCAAGATACTTCTTGATGCCATTGTCTGATTGAAACAGCACATTCTCGTAAACAAGCCCTTTCGGCTCCAAATCCAAATCATAACAGGAAGTTGCCGTAAGTCCCAATGCAGCTGCTACAAATATATATTTTAATGTTTTCATATTCTATTCTTTTTATCTTTAGAATTTGATGGTTGCACCAATATTAAACGTACGGTTCACAGGGTAGTTATAGAACAAAATTCCAGAATCAGCATTATTGTTCGCACCGCCCTGACGTCCCGGACGTTCCGGGTCTATATTATCCAGACCTGTAAATGTCAAGAGGTTATAGGCATTGAAATAGATACGAAGATTCTGAATTCCTGCTTTGGCTATCCAAGTTTTAGGCAATGTATAGCCAACTTCCAGCGTTTTCAAGCGCAGATAAGATGTATTCTTGATACCCGTTCCGGCATTGCTAAAACTATGACCTGTGGCCGGATAGAGACCGGATACCCACTTCGTGTTCGGATTGAATGGGTCATCACTCGGATTAACCGTATGCCAGCGATCTAGATAAATATCCAATACCGCACCACCATTGAACGGACCTACCTCTGTGAAGACCTCATCGTATGAATTGTAAACACCTGCTGCGCCTTGCCAGTTCATAGATACATCAATGCCTTTCCAATCGGCTCCCATTACAAAACCATAGTTGAATACCGGCAAGTTGTAAGATGCCATCGGATGATTGTCCTCACCATTTATGATACCATCACCGTTCCAGTCCTTGTAATAATAGTCACCAGGTAAAGTTCCCTGCCCATATCCACCACCAGTAAGGTCGTGATAGCGAATTTGTTCATAGCTGCTGAAACGTCCTCCTTCTTCATAAGAGAACCAGATATCTTTGTTACGTCCAGATACATCGCGACGCCTCCATGCATCCATAGAGTTGCTGGCCTGACTATCCAAACGATAATCCCAACGATTCTTTGTGGCAGAAATTTGTCCGCCTACCCAATAGTTCACATCACCCACACGATTCCGGTGATTCAAACTGATCTCCCAACCGAAAGTCTGGTCAGCATTTAAGTTCTCTTGAGGTAAATTTGCACCAACTGTACCCGGAACAACCGTTGAAGCTGTAGCAAGCAAACCTTCACGCTTACGCTTAAAGAATTCGACCGTACCACTCAATTTTTGATTCCAAAGGTCGAAATCTAAACCCAAATTCACCGTTTTTGAAGTATACCAAGTCTTATCTGGATTCGGAATGGCAGTTGGCTCTACACCAGTCATCAAAATGCCGTTATAAAACCAAGCGATCCTGTCTTTATTAATATTATAAGCCACCGCTGTTTCAGGATAAGTACCTGCAGCACCATCATCACCCATCTTTCCCCAAGAACCGCGAAGTTTCAAGTTGGTAAGGAAAGGGACTAACTCTTTCACAAATGGTTCTTCACTAATACGCCAACCGGCAGATACACCCGGGAAAAATCCCCATCGGCCATCTTTCGGATAGCGAGACGAACCATCTTCACGGAAAGAGAAATCTACCATATAGCGACCTTTGTAGTCATAGGTCAGTTTACCGACATAGGCCTGTCGGGTTACGTCACCTGCACCACCCATAGAACCAATCTGGCCTTCTTCTTCACCATAAATCAAGTATTCACCTACCAACTGCATGACACGTTGTGCATAGAAACTATCCCAATTGTTATACTGCTCTTCAAACAATACCATGGCACTCACATTATGATCACCGAACTTACGGGCATAATTCAAAGAGAGTTGCATTGTTGTTGCGTATCCCGGATCAGTGCTACGGCGCAAATTGCTGTCAGGATTACGTTCAAAGCTTTCCAAAGTACCATCTTCTCTCCTGTTATACAATTTATACGGACGTTTGTATTGTGTATTATTGGTAGAAGAATAATCATAGCTATAAAAAGCTTTTGCATTCAAACCCTTTACGCCTGGAATGTCGTAAGTCAATGTCAAGGAACCATTAAAGTTAACACGTTTCTCACGGCGATAACCGGTGAGATCACTATTGATAGCAGCTACAGGGTTTTCAGGTTCGCCCATTTCACTATCCCAGGCAGGATAGTTATGATCACCGTCTACATAAGCTTCTGAAGTCGGACGGTAAGTCCAAGCTTTCTTATATACGCTCCAAATATCGGTAAACGGTTGGTTCTTTTCATCCATATAACCACTAGCCTGTACAGAAGCCTTCAAACGGTTAGTAATTTTTGCATCAATATTGCTACGGAAATTCCAACGATCGTAATTCAAAGAACCACTTTTATAAGAACCTTCCTGTTTCAAATAACCGAGATTAAAGAAGTAGTTCACTTTTTCCGAACCACCGTTCACACTGATATTGTACTGTTGCTGCGGAACATTATCATCGAATAATTCTTTTGTCCAGTTCGTACTTTTCTTCTTTCCGGTACTATACTCCATCATTTGTTCCCAAGTATATTTAGCAGGAGTACGGTTAGGATAAGTATTGTCGCCGAAAGCATTATAGTATTTTTCATTGATAAGCAGCATGTGGTCTGCGGCACTTGCAGTCTGTGGCACATAAAGGAACTGTTGCCAACCATAATTAGCAGAGAACGTAATGTCGAACTTACCATTAGAAGCTTCACCACGTTTAGTAGTAACCAAAATGACACCATTAGCAGCACGCACACCATAGATAGCTGCAGAAGCATCTTTCAATACAGATACATTATCAATTTCATTGGCATCCATACGAGAGAAATAAGCCTTGTCACGAGGAACGCCATCAACCACAATCAGCGGTTCACCCATACCACGAATATCAAGGGCATTGTCAAATTCACCAGGCTGCGAACTCTTTTGGAAAATACGCACACCAGGAATCTTACCTGAAAGCATATTTACCACATTCTCATTCTTGGTAATAGCAATTTCCTTATTATTAATGGCAGAAACCGCACCTGTCAATGTAGCTTTCTTCTGTGTACCATAACCTACAACCACGACTTCGTCCAAAGCTTGACTATCTTCTTGTAGTGTAATCTTCAAAGTGGTCTTATTTGCCGTAACCACAGCATCCACATAGCCGATAAAAGATACTGTCAATTTTTCATTAGCATCGGCAGCTATCTCAAATTCACCATTAATATCGGTTATGACACCTCGAGTGGTCCCATTGACCCGAACATTAGCTCCAATGACAGTCTCACCCGTCTGATCGACCACAGTACCGCGAACGATGCGGTTCTGTGCCGACATAGGTAATGCTGTCAAGAGACATAAAAGTGCAACCATCATCGCTTTCCATGAAAGGGATGCACTTTTCTCTATATTAGATATTTGATGTTTCATATTTAGATTTTCTATTTATTAAAGAAATCCTCATTTACAGTTTATTCCGGTATTGTTGTACCTTCCGGCATCACACGACGGTTAAAGAAGAAGAAACCAAACTGATCGGCTTTGTGAAGTTTCTTCCAGCCATAAGCATACTCATAAACTGCAGCAATGGCAAAACGGAAGCCATAACCTGTATAAGTATCATTGAGCGTAATCTTACCAGTCTTTTGATCCATTGTCACGCCACCATATTTTGCAAATCCAGCTTCGTATACTTCAGGATCCTCTCTATGTGCATCATTAAAGCCACCTACAATTTCATCTCCTCCATTAACTTCCTTACCTGTAGCCGGATTCATCCATTTGCCATATGCTTCCGGTACCAAAATAGAGATACCACGGAAATACCAGTATATACCACGAGAGAATTGTGCATACTTCTTTGCAATATCATCCATTACCAGTGTGTTTCCATCGCAGAAAAGAACAGTTTCACCATCAGCTGTTTGCACCTGATAATTAGCATTAGCCCAATTCTCCAAGAAACTCTTTCCCCGGTGAGTGATTTCAGCATAGTCTTCTTCCCAATTTGTAAATGTGTTCTGAATATCAATCACCTGAGCACCTAAAGCCAAGCTCTTTGTACGTCCACCCCACTCGCCTTCATACTCTTCGTTAAATGTACTGGCAAAATCAACGTCAGCCAATTCATCGTTTATGCAAACATAAATTTTAGCCTTCACTACATCGTCTGCCAAAACATTAATCAAGAAGCCTTTACGGTCTGCATTCTCATTAAAACTGGTTCCCGGTCTTTCACTAAATGCCCATGTACCATCTTTTTTCAGGCTCTTGCTAAGAAGTTCCTGTTTTTCCTGTGCTTGCCCACCCGGTTGTTTTGCACTACTTGCAACCGCAAATTCTGCATTAGCCGGAAGTTCACTAAACAAATCCTTGAAATTAAGAGCAACCAAGAGGTCAGAACCTTTAAGAGTCATTTCCTTAAAACCATCCGCAAGATCTTTGGGACTATAATCTGCTTTAATTGTAACTCCTCCCAAATCTTCAGCCACAGATGAGAAATCATCAGACACTTTCACAGTAAAGTAATTAGAGCCAATAATCGTTCCTTTTAAATTCAACTGAAGAGATACAGCATAAGTTTTTCCAGCTTCCGCTTCACCAAGAGCCTTAATAGGTACTTTTATGAAATCGCCTTCCAATGTCACATCTCCACTTACTTTAAACTGTTCACCATCAGCTGCACGAGTAAGTACATGAGATTCAGCAATTGTAAATTCGGCACCATCCAAGCTTTTGAGAGCCGGTCTTGCCAAGAAGTTCACTGTGGCAGCAGTATTACCGATCTCTACAATACCATCTATTGTCTCCGGACTATAAATCAGAGAATTCACTAAAGAACCCAACGGAAGGATATATTCTTCACCTTCTATTGTAATGATAGCCTCCGTATCAGTAACTACTATAGAGATATTCCCTCCACCCGGCTTAATTACAATCTTTTGCCCATCACTCAACGTTAATGTATACGTGCCATTACTTTCATCTACCTTCGTAATGCTCGCACCAGTCATCAAAGCTTTACTTAATTGAGTTTTGATGTCATCAATTGCTACCTCAATTACTGACACTCTTGACTTCAGATCATCAACATCATCATTGTCACATGAAACAAAAGTTCCTGTTGAAAGAACCACTGCTCCCAAAAGGAGCGCATTAAAAAATCGTTTGTTCATAATAATTAAATTAAAAGTTGGTAAATATATAAGTTAGGTCACTAAAAACCTTTATCTTTCTATTGTCATAAGGAAGATTATCCACAGGTGGATGCTTTACGTATACTTGTGCATTTTTCATATTTATTAATTTTGAGTTTTAAAATTCTATAAGGGCAAAAGTATGGTACGAACGTTAAAATAGTCCTTAAAAAGACATTAATCGAAGTAGTTTTTTCAAAGAAAAACAAGGGTTTCAGAGCATTTTAACTCTTTCACATTAAAGAATCATATATAAATGGATTAATCGAAGAAAAATAGACCTCAGATAAAGGTTATTCTTGGATTATGTATTATAATTAAGCCTTTCATAAAAACGAAACTTGTGGCTATATAACCCATAAATCAGTTACATAACCACAAGCTTTAATTAAAGATTTCTGTATTGAATCTGTTATTTGCCTACACCATTCTCATTAAAAGCACTCATAGAGAAGTAATATTCAGAATCCCTATTGAAATAACGAGCCTCATATTGATTTTCGTAAACCACCATAGAGTGAGTCAATTTCTCTTTTTGTGTTCCCCAACGTAAAATATACCCTGTTACATTTTCCTGCGGATTCCATGTAAACCGGTAGATACGTTTATCATTATTATCACGCGAAGCCTGGAATCCTGTAACTTCGGCAGGCGCCTTACCACCACCTTGACCAAAGACGCGCAAATCGAACAGAGAAAAACTACCTTCCATGTCTTTAGTGTTACAGATTTTCAGATATTGCACTTTCGCAGGAACATTCAAAGTATGCAGTTTATGAGGAGCATCCTGCAGATTCTTTTCTTCATCCACCAGACGAGTCCAGTCTTTGCCATTTGTAGAACCTTCTATATAATATTGATAAACCACAGGATCATGGGGCGCATGTACATTGAAATTATAATCTGCGAAATTCACCTGAATAGCACTCACTTCCATTGTTTTTCCAAGATCAATTTGCAGCCATTCACCGGCATTGCCTGTTTGAGCAGCCCACCAGGTTTCCACTTGTTCATCATTAGCCAATTCCGGTTCATAGCCTTCAAGGTATGAAGACGAGGATATTTTTTTCTTATATGAAAGCAAGTTCCATCCCATACTAATATCTTCCTTTTCAAAATCGACCTTCCGATCAGGAATACAGAAAGGATAATCCGCAAAAGTTGTCAACGCATACATGCCATATTTCTCAGAAACAACAACCGGGAATAAACCTAAACGGCGTTCAAACCAATGACGAACAGAAATAGTCATAGATGCCACATGCCAGTAATTACCATATTTATCTTTGAATGTATGTCCATGACCAGCACCACCGATGAAACCTCCGGGCTTAAAAGAGAATGGATTGTCTTCCACATATTCAAACGGACCTAACGGATTATCACCAACATAATTTCCATCACCATAAATACGGTATTGAGTACCAGGAGCCGCATATTGCAAATAATAGCGACCATTATGTTTCAGTACACACGGACCTTCATTCCAACCTTGACGTGGTTCTTCATTGTTCTTACCAGGAACTTCCCAACCATATTTATCACAATTATGTTGAATCAAAGCTTTAGGCTCCCCAATAGCTCGGAAGCCATCTTTTGGATCCACCTCTACTCCCATTATCGGATCCACATCCGAACATCCCCAATAAAAATACACCCTTTCATCATCATCTTTAAAGAATGCCGGATCATGTTGAGGATACTCAAACTTTGTATCTACTTCTTCCCAAGTGTCCTTTTCAGGATGAGCGTTTTTATAAATACGGGTGTTTCCACTGGATGCCGTAAAATAAAGAGTATCACCATAAACAAGGATGGTCGGAGCATAATCTTCCATCGTTGGAATGGTTGTACAAGGGATATATTCCCATTTTGCCAGGTCTTCAGAACGCCAGTATCCACCGGATTTAGAGGCAAACATATAATAGTATCCTTTAAAATATTCCAGTACAGGATCAGCCGCTTCACGCCGTGACTCATCATTAGGTTGGAAACGATAGTTCAGATCAATAGGATTGGTTACAATTCTATCATTCTTAACCGAAACTTGCTCGGAAGTACAACTACTTATCAGTCCTGAGACTAAAGCTATACTCACTAATTTCGCTAATTTCTTCATGGCAGTTTTATATTTATTTTTTTCCCTTGGTATTCCACATTTACAGTATATGACTCATTATCCAACCCTAATCCGTCTTGTCCATTTACAAGAACAATATGAAATTTACGTTCTTGTAACATACCATTATAGCTACCTTGACGAGGATGGATAGTCAGTTTTCGCTCCTTATCATTCCACGTCATACGGATAGTGGAGTATTTACCTTTTTCATAATTATAATTATCATCCTCATCTTCATACAAAGTAAATTCTCCATCAGCTCCCGGATAAATACGAAGCTGTAAATCGTCCCATGGTTTCTCTGTTGCAAACTGAACAGCAGGACCAACAGGAATAATAGAACCAGCTTTCACATATAATGGGATAATATCAACAGGTGTTTCACGAGTGATTTCACGTCCACCGTCTTGAACTTCTCCAGTCCAGAAATCAATCCACTGGGTTCCTGCCGGCAAATATAAAGAGCGACTTCTGGTCTCGCTGGTAACCGGAGCTACTAATATAGATTTTCCGAAAAGATATTCATCACCCAAATCCAGCACATTCTTATCTTCAGGGAAATCTGAGAATAAAGCACGCATCAAGCTTCCACCTTCAGAAGTAATCTTCCATGAAGTTGAATAAATATAAGGCAACAGGCGATAACGGAGATTGATCATTTTCTCTTGTGCATCGAAAGCCCAATATCCACGTTCACCAAACATGAAGATTTCACGAGGCGTGTTTGTACCATGCGAACGCATCATTCCAGTAAAAGTAGCAAATTGCATCCAGCGTACATACAATTCATGGAATGCCGGATCCTTTACACCTTCCGGAAATTTGTTGGCAGAGAAGAAACCACCAATATCCGAGTTCCAATAAGGAATACCTGTCAAAGAGATATTTAGCGCTGCAGGTATCTGATTACGTAGCACTCCCCAATCAGAAACCACATCACCCGACCACGCTTGTGCAGCATAACGTTGTTGACCGGCAAAAGCAGAACGAGTCAGAATGAAAACACGCTTATCAGAAGTTTCCTGTCTTTGATGATCATATACACCTCCCACGCTCACAATCGGAAAAGCATTACGAACTTTGCGGAAAGAACCCAGATAAGTCTGAAAGTCCAAATCACCCTCTTTTATCGGACCATGTTCCGGTTCGGTTGCATCCAGCCACCAGCCATCCATTCCGATGCTGAACATATTCTTATTCATATATTTCCAGTAGATATCTCTTGCTACCGGATCATAGGTATCATATACTTTCACTCCATTATTCTGTGGAAAAGTCTCATGCACCATCAACTTATTCTGTGATTTCAATTCTGCATAAATCCCGGTTTCCGGACCAAAAGAAGGCCATACTGAAATAATAGCATGAGCATTCAAACAATGTACTTCTTCCATCATCTTTTTAGGATCAGAGAACTTCGGATTACGGAACTCAACTGCATTCCAGTCTTTATGATCCTCACCCCAGTAACGCCAGTCCTGAATGATACCATCCAAGGGAATTTTTAAATCACGATACTTCCTGACCACGCCTACCAACTCATCCTGACTAACATAGCGTTCTCTTGATTGCCAAAAGCCATAAGTCCAAAGTGGGAACATAGGAGCTTGTCCGGTTAGTTCACGCAATCCAGCCACAACTCCATCCGCTCCACCACCATAAACAAAGTAATAATCACACAAATCACCCACTGCCGAATCAAAGGTCATACCCTCTGCATTATCAGTGAAAGTTGTGGGAGAATAATTATCCCAGAATAAAGCATAACCTTTGATAGAATGAACCAAAGGAATACAGATTTCCGTATTGGCTTGCTGCAAAAATAAAGTTTGGTTACGCTGGTTCATCCGCCCCTGCTGGTGTTGTCCCAAACCATAAATAGCCTCATCACTATCCAACACGAAAGTCTGGCGAACCTGATAGGTAGAATTTCCCGCATCATTGAATGGAGTAAAACCAATAGAAGAAGGCTTCTCAGCTAACAAGACCTTACCATCTTTATCAGTAAAACGAACTTGTTTTTGGGCAATATCCATAATTGCTACTAATTCGGAAGTAGCAAGAATCACTTCACCTTTTGTCTCTTGCAATTTGTATTTTACCTTTTCTGGTTGCATAGTGACAGACAATGATTGCTTATCAGGTGTCTTTCCGACTGGATACTTCTTCACGCGGATGATAGAAGAAGAGAAACATTCCAACTCCATACAAGTCGTTCCGGTCTCTACTTTTACCCCATTTGGAGTACGCAGAACAGATTGCCCCCATGACGGGACAATCTGTACACAGATACATAAGAATACTAATAGTTTTCTCATAGTATCAAAATTATATAGATAACACTTTATATTTGGTAGTAAATATAACTGGATCCGTATTCTCCTTATCTACACTGAAAGGTATCAGTTTCTCTTCTCCCGGAGCTAACTCATAATGAACGTTATTGCCTACTTTCTTACCTCCGACATACATTTCAATTTTTCCTGTATCCATCAAAGTTCCATTGTTTTTGACAGACACCCAAATAGTTTTCTGATTCTTTACCAAGTTTTCTTCCACTTTGAATAAAGTCAAACCGAAATCTGCAGCAAATTCATGAGTATATTCAAGCATACCGGACAAACCTTTTTTGGAATCTGCATAACCCACACTATCCTTAATACGGTCTTTGGCCACATACTGAGGACTTACACCTCCAACTAAGATTTTGAAAGCACCTTTCTCTACAACCCGGTCCATATGATCGTTCAACAGTGATAGTTCATAAGGTGTCAGTTCAAAAGAAACTGTTTTCGCTTCACCTGGTTTCAGATGAATACGGGTAAAGTCTTTCAATTCTGTAATACGTGTCTTCACACTGGCATACATATCCGTTACATACAGTTGTACCACCTCATCACCGGCCCGTTGACCTATGTTCTTCACAGTAGCCTGCACTGTAATATTACCATTTTCTTTTTCCTGTATTTTCAGACCAGAATATTCAAATGAAGTATAACTCAAACCATATCCGAAATAGTAAAGAGGATAATATTCCATATCCGAATATTCATAACGACGACCGGAAGTTTTAAAGTTATAATAAAGAGGGAGCTGACCTACGTGACGTGGAAAAGTCATCGGTAAACGACCGGCAGGATTATAATCACCAAACAGCACATCTGCTGTTGCCGGGCCACCTTCTTGTCCCGGCAACCAATTCACAAGGATAGCCTTACACAACTCTGACGCCTTAGACAGATTATAAGGGCGCCCCGCCTGAAGAATCAATATAACAGGTTTTCCAGTTGCACAAACAGCTTCCAATAATTCCTGTTGTTTACCTGGCAAAATCAAGGTTGCATAATCATGGTTCTCACCGGATGTTTTATATACATCTGTCGTAGCCTCACTGGTTGAACAATCTCCCAAAACCAATAGCACCACATCTGATTGTGAAGCTACTTTTACCGCCTTTGCAATATTGTTTTCACCCAAGCTTGTAAAATCACAACCTTGCTCATAAATCACTTTTGTCTGTTTTCCTACCGCTTGTTTGATACCAGTCAACACAGATTTCAACTGACCAGGCTGAAGTTTAGGAGTGTAATCACCAGGCTGAAGATCATCTGCACCGGGACCTAACACAGCAATCGTACGCATGTCTTTAGACAGAGGTAAAATATTATCCTTATTTTCTAACAGTACAATAGATTCACGAGCAGCCTGACGTGCCATTTCTTTATGACTATCCGAATTCCACCCCGGATAAATCTTATTCCAGTCCAACGGCTTGTTTGGTGCTTTTTCAAACAGTTCATTGCGGAACATCATACGCAACATTGTGCGGCACACCTCATCAAGATTCTCCATATTGATACGTCCATCCTTTGCGGCCTGTATCACCTCCTTATCATTATAAGTATCACCACAGTTTGTAGCAATACCGGCAGCCAAAGCCTGGTTAGCAGCTTCTATTTTATCTTTAGCCGTATAATGCTTACGGGCAGTCAAGTTACCTATAGCACCACAGTCGCTAACGATAAAGCCGCTGAATCCCCATTCCTCACGCAAAATATTATGTAGTAATTCTCTACTTTTAGCTACCGGAACCCCCAGGAAATCCGAATAAGCCATCATCAAAGATTGGCAATCATAGTTACGAATCACATGACGGAACGGAACCAAATGTACTTCGCGCATTTCACGTTCAGACAATCCTATATCATGAGAATCGCGTCCTCCCAACGGAGCACCATGACCACCAAAATGTTTCGGAGTAGTATACAACCCCATAGACTGGTAGCCTTTAATCCAAGCTCCACCAATTTGCGATACCAAAACCGGATCCTCTCCAAATGTTTCCTCACAACGTCCCCAACGGGCATCCTGAGCTACATCCAGTACCGGAGACCATGCCTGCATAGTACCTGCCGAAAGAGTTTCATCGCCAACTGCCATTGCCACTTCTTCTGTCAACTTCTTATTCCAAGTTGCCCCCATTGCAAGAGCCTGGGGAAAGATAGTAGCTCCACTACCATATGAGAAGCCATGTACAGCTTCCACCTTTGTAATGGGCGGTACATACAAATGAGGAATACCGGGAATACCCCAGCCTTCACGTATCAGTTCCATTTTATCTTCCGGCGTCATCATAGACAACAGACTTTCTACACGCTCTTCCACCGGAAGCGTAGGGTCCATATAGCGTAGCGAAGTCTTTTCTCCTTTCCGATCTTTCAATTCCTTATCAGCCAGAAGAACAGATACCTCCTTTACCATAAAAGGTTTAACACGATCACCTCCCTTAAAAGCCAACCGGACATGTGCCCCATATTTAGGTGAAAACTTCAACCGCATCTCTTTAGCGCTACCCTGTACCTGATAATCGACAGGCACTCCCAGATTCATAGGATCATATGTAACAAAGATATTCATCAGTTGCTTTAAATCCTCTTTAGAAACACCTTGCATCTGAACCCCAAGCTCACATACATCACCAGGAGTCTGGATAGTAAACATCAACCATTGGTCTGCTTTCAAGTCCTGACCACTAACTTCCCACATTGTCTTTTGATCCTTATCAAAAGCTAACGAAGCTTTTTCTACATTAGTTGATGCTGAAACGGACAAAATATCACTTGGCTGCTGAGCCATTAGAAAAGAGCAGGATAATATTCCTGCAAATAAGAATAAATGCCTTTTTAAGTTCATATTATCAGATTTTAATCTATTTTTATGCAAAGTAAACAGCAACCGCTTAATAAAATGATAAAACAATAATTAATGAAACATTAAAATCCACTTAATGAATCACTTTTGCAGGAAAAGCGAAGCCAGGCTGTAATAATTGCATAAATAAGTAATCGGTTTTCACCAAAAAACACTACTTTTGTACGAGCTAATACTTCATTAAGGACATACAAAATGAAAAAGACACAATCTATTATCTTTCTTCTGTTGATGTGTATGCGTTCAGTCGCTCAGCTTCCTGAATATGGTTTGCATATCCAATCCTACCCGCTTCAGAATTCTGAGTTTACCAGTATGGTATTAGAAGATGGAAAGCCCATAGAGACTAAAGGAGACAAAATTACCCTGAGTTTTAACCTCTGGGTGAGACCCGATAATGTATTCGGAACCGTATTCCGCATCATTACTGAAAACAATAAGAATATCGATCTGATGTACAGTGTCAGCGAAAACGACAGACGCTTCCCAATTCTGGTCACTGGAGATGCAGTACACCCCATTCAAAAAGAAGTGAGGCGTGAAACTTGGACTTCAGCCAGCCTGACCCTCGATGTTAAAGAGGGAAATATTACCGTATTATATGATAGTACGGAAATCAATGTGAATTATCCCGACCTGAAGGGTACGCAGAAACTACGCTTTGCTTTCGGCTATTGTCCCTATGAGGGCTTCTCTTTAGCCGATGTGGCTTCCGTTAATTTAAGAGATATCAGTATCAAGCGCGGATTACAGGAGATACGTTTGTGGAAAATGGCGCGCCATAATAAGGAAGTCTGTTATGACGAGATTTCCCACAGTCCGGCTTCCGGCAAAAATACCCGTTGGATTATAGACCAGTATATCACCTGGAAGAAGATTCATTCACAGCAATTCAAATCTTCTCCCTCTGTAGCATTCGATCCTACTGTCGGAACTTTCTACATAGCCAACAATAAACAAAAGCTGTATGTTTTCCATACGGATGAAAGGATAACTGACACCATTCAGGTAAAAGGCGGTGAGTTTGTAGCCAACTATCCCAACCAGTTGATATATCTACCAGAGCAACATCAGTTGTTATCCTACAACCTGAATGAAAATCTATATTCATTCTTTGATCCTGCCTCACAAAGCTGGAAAGGGACACAGGCAGCCGTACAAGAACATGACTATTGGAATAATACACTCGTTTATAATCCGGCCAATTCTTCACTGATCAGCTTCGGTGGATATGGACATTATCATTATAATAACAAGCTATTGATCTGCTATCCTTATGAGGATACCCCGCAGCGTCACCTCAATCTGACGAATATTCATCCCAGATACTCTTCCAGTTCTGTCATAGTTGACAGCACACTTTATATCTTTGGAGGACGCGGTTGCCCATCCGGACGGCAAGAATTATCTCCCCGCAACTATTATGATTTGTATGCTGTCAACCTTTTGACCCAGCAAGCCAATAAGCTATGGGAATTCACTCAGATTCCGGACGGAGGAGATTTTCAACCCAGTGAAAACATGGTTTATGATACTGAAAAAAAATGTTTTTACTTCTTCAGTACCCAGCAAGGTGGTACGTTGATGAAAATTGATACTCAAACACCACATTTTGAGCTCATGTCATTGCCTATAGGACTGAAATTAGAGGCTCAGTATATGTATACCAACATATACTATTCACCAAAACAAAAGAAGTTATATACAGTGATTCACCAAGCTGAAGTAAGCGGAAAAGCTGATATAGGCATCTATGAACTGAATTTCCCTCCGATTCCCATTTCATCCTTTAAGCAGCCTGATGTGGTTGCAGACAATACCAGTCAAAACGATCAGCCATCTATATGGCTGTACATTATAGTCGGAATACTGGTTATTGCCGGAATGGGAGTCTTCTATTATAGAAAGAAAAAGGCTGAAATAAACCGGGTCAAGACCACCGCCGAGAACAACAAGAAAACGGAAACAAACAGCCTCCAATCAGAAACAGCGAATGGCTCTCTAATCAATGATATATCTGAGATAAAAATAGAAATGCCTATACACACAGAGACAACGACATTCCACAATTATGATTTCTCCAAGGGATGTGTTTGTTTCTTTGGTGGCTTCCATGTTGTGGACAAAGAAGGCAATGACATTACAGCCTTATTTACTCCAACCCTTAAGGCTTTATTGATATTGCTTATACTCTATACCGGAAGAGACTCCAAAGGAATCATTGGTCATAAACTAATCCAGCTATTATGGTATGACAAGACGGATGAATCTGCCAAGAATAACCGTAATGTATATATGAGTAAACTACGCGGTTTATTGGAAAAAGTAGGCGATATCAAAATATTGAATCAAAATGGCTTCTGGAGCATACAGTTTGAAGAAGGGACTATTTGCGACTATCTGGAAGCACTTCATTTATATAAAGAGAATAATAGTCAGAACTTAGAGAAGCTGCTCGAGTTATTGCTACATGGTATGATGCTACCTAATATGGAAACCGATTGGATCGATACGTTCAAAAACGATTTTTCAAATAGCACTATCGATCTGCTTTGCAGATTACTGAAGCGGGAAGACCTCTCGGAGACGTTAAAACTAAAAATTGCAGATACACTATTCCAACATGACTACATCAACGAGGAAGCTCTTTGTGTAAAATGCCGCATTCTTTGTCAGCAAGGCAAGAAAGGGCTTGCCAAGACTGTCTATGATACTTTCTGCAAAGAATATGCTGCTTCGCTGGGAACAGAATACAAGTTCTCCTTAATGGAAATTATCGACGAACAAAACTGAAACAAATAGAGATACTCCAAAAGAAAAACGTCTGACTTGGATACTCCCAAGTCAGACGTTTCTTATTATATATCCGGATTCTACTTTGACTTATTTACGTTCCGGTTGCTTCATTTCCAACGGTTTTTCTTTACGCAACATTTTACCGGCCTGACCTACCAACCATAAATAATGATCACTTCCGATCCCTTCTTCAATGGGCACAAATGTACTGGCACCAACAGGAACTTTTTTAGCACACTTAAAGATAGCTGTACCCTCATCTATTTCATCAAACATAGCTACATAAATCATTTCGGCCCCTTCCTTGATAGCACCGGATAACTGTTTCCAAAGGAACGAACCCTTATTGCGCGGTATTTGCACACTATTCTCATGACCTTTCATATTACGCCAGGAGAAGCCCGGAAAAGCCAGAGGAGCATAGTCTACTTTATTTTTCTTAGCCCAGGCAATATCATCTTTAATCAGTTTCTGATAACGGGGATATGAATTCTCATTATAACGTCCCACGAACCACGGCATCACAACATCACACCGTTTTATCAATTCATGCAAGCGAGGGTCCGACTCGGTATCACCATTCAGTTCACGCCAATGCGTGGGTACTCCCAACATTACACTAAACCCCTGTGATTTCAAACCATTAATAATCTTTTCTGCTTCGTTCAGACCATAACGGCGACGGTCATTGAACCCTACACCCCAGATTGTAACCAGTGGTTTCCCGTTATGATACAGATAGGACGGGTTCTTAGCATGATCCTTTAAAGCATGGCGCTGAGCTATGTCGACAATATCCTTTAGCAGGACCTCTTCATCGCCAGGGCGCATACCACTCAAATCATACATCACGCAAATGGCACGTTCATACTTATTAGCAGCCTTCATTGCTGAGTTCAGTACTACGTTGAAGTGATTCAATCCGCTCTTATTGCGAATCTCGCCTACAAAGCGTTGCATGAAAACTCCATCCAGCCCGTACTCTTTCATCCATCTGAAGTGAGTATCCACCGTAGATTCATCATGCGAAGAGAAAGTATAGGCCGGAGTTCCATCGGCAAACTTGAACTCCGTCTTATACAGTTTTTTATATTCCGATACTTCGGGCCAAAAATCAATCGTACAAGAACCGGGGCGAAAACCGTCGTGCCCGGTATAGTGATACCAACCACGGCCGGCACCGTCGTCAGGGGCATTGAACCACCCCTGATAACCGGCCATCACCAATCCTTTATACGAATTATACTGCTTGCCAGCAGCTTGTGCTGTAACACCTATTGAAAACAGCATACATACAATAAACCAATTTATTCTTTTTACCATAACCTATTTTATCTATATCACTTTTTTAAAACGCTCTTTGCAATGTGTACTTTTCTCCCGGTCGGGTCTGTATATCATACTCGTATATCCTGTACAGGATGGGGTACTGTGCCTTTAGGCCCTCTGCCACCAAGGGCTCCTTGATATCTCCACGTTTCATCAACGGGTTCGGATTCTCACCTTTAGCTTCTTTCAAGCCGGCACCTTCCAGCGGTACATACGAACGTATACGCAAGTTTCCACCGATACGTGAAGTTACAATAGCCGTCGTCAGCTCACCGCCATCCCAGTCCATATCAACTTCGAAAGCACCACGTGCCACCAAACCTTTCACACTACCTTTGCTCCATGCCGTAGGCAGGGCAGGTAACAGGTGCAGAGCTTCATCATGGCTTTGAAGCAACATTTCGGCTACGCCTGCCGTGAAACCGAAGTTTCCGTCAATTTGGAAAGGCGGGTGTGCATCGAACATATTCGGATAAGTGCGTCCGTCAGGATTACCCTTCTCCACCAGCTTCAGCATATTTTTGATAATTGTATACGCATGATCTCCATCGAGTAGGCGTGCCCAAAGATTAATTTTCCAGCCGATAGACCATCCCGTAGCCATATCACCCCGATAGAGGAGCGAACGCTTAGCGGCTTGGAAAAGCTGCGGATGGGCATAAGGAGAAATCTGATTACTCGGATAAAGCCCATACAAATGGGAAACATGACGGTGATCATTATGCGGGTCATCCACATCAGCAAGCCATTCCTGCAACTGGTTATGTTTGCCTATCTGCATAGGAGGCAAGCGCTTGATCATGCCTTGCAGGCTATCGCAATACGATGTATGATCGGGATATAACAACTTCGTGGCGGACAGTACGGAAGTCAAAGCATCCAATACTATCTGAGTATCCATGGTACATCCAGCGGTCAACATGGTTCCTGTTCCCGGAGGACCTTGCTCGGGAGACATAGACGGTGCACAAACCACCCAACCGTACTTAGGATGCTCTACCAGGAAATCGAGGAAGAAATCAGCTGCCCCTTTCAAAGCCGGATAGGCAGTCTGTAGGAAAGCCTGATCTCCTGTATAGAGATAATGTTGCCACAAGTGCTGACTGAGCCACGCACCGCCCAAAGGCCAAACATACGAAGCACCATCCACCGGACCGGCCATGCGCCACAGGTCCGTATTATGATGCACCGTCCAACCCCGGCAATCATACAAAGTACGCGCAGTGCCTTGTGCCGACTCGGACAGTTCTTTCACCATCTGGAAAAGAGGTTGATGCATTTCGGGCAGATTAGTTACTTCTGCCGGCCAGTAGTTCATTTCCGTATTGATATTGATAGTATATTTTCCATCCCACGGAGCCAGCAATTCATGATTCCAAATGCCTTGCAAACCTGCAGGCTGCCCACCGGGTTGTGAAGAAGAGATAAGCAAATAACGTCCGAACTGGAACATCAGGGCTACCAATCCCAGGTCTTTTCCCTCGTTAAAGTGCTTAATGCGGTAGGAAGTTTCTTCTTTGCTGGAAGCACCTACATTCAGCGAGACACGTCCGAACAGCTTTTGATAAGCTTCCTCATGAGCTGCAAGGGCTTGTGCATAGGGGCGTTTCATGGCCTGCGACAAGAACTCTGTTGCACGGCGGGTTTCATTGGCACTTACGTCTTTATAATTGACAAAGTTAGTAGCAGCTGTTACATAGATCACTGCTGCGTCTGCTCCTTTCACTTCGATACAGTCGTTGGTGACGTTGACTTTGCCTTTCTCGGCCTTTATCTGCGTACGGGTTTCAAAGCGGATGGCACCCGGAATGCCTTCGTGTGCAGAGCCATGTCCGGACAGCAGCAAGCTTTTACCGTTCTTTTTTATTTCGTATTCTTTGTACGGAGTGCTATATCGAGTGGTAAAATTGACTGCTCCCGGTTTGTCGGCTTCGATACGCACAATCAGAGCATTATCTGCCAAGGATGTAAACACGGTACGAGTATAGTTTACTTCACCTATTTTATAACGTACAGAGGCTATCGCTTTCTCCAAATCCAGTTCCCTGCGATAATCGGAATAGTCAGCATGTCCTTCAAATTCCAGCATTAAACTGCCAATGGTTTGGAACGGCATACCATGTTGTCCGGTAAAAAAGTTATCGGCAATCACTTTTTCAGCTTCCTTCTCACGTCCGGAAAAAAGCAACTCCCTGACCGTAGGCAATACGCCGAGTGCCTTCGGACTATCGTTCCGGTGCGGACCACCACCCCAGACGGTCTCTTCATTCAGCTGTATTTGCTCGTTAACTACTCCGCCATAGACCATGGCGCCTAAACGCGAATTACCCAGAGGTAATGCTTCAGTCCATACTTTAGCCGGTTGCTTGTACCACAGCTTCAGATCGTCAGCTTTGACCATCATGCAACAAGCACACAGCAGGCACAGACTTATTAAACGGTTTTTCATGATTCTTAAAATTTACATTTTCCAAATGCAAAGAAAAGCGTATCTCATTAATAAATTCGATGAAAATGCATTAATATCGACTTAAAATTATATTAATGCATATCGGATGATGGAATTTACTCAAAATCGTACAAAAATGAACTAAATGCAATAGCTAACTCCGTTCTTAGGCATTCCTATACTTTTTCCCTTCCAACGGTTAGCCTTTTCCATCCGAACGTTTATTCTTTCCACCGTGGAGTTTCTTTCTTTCCACCATGGTGGAAAGAAAGTTTCCCCGTGATGGAAAGCAACTTTCTCCATGGTGGAAAGAATAAGTACCTACTACAATTTTCTTTAACCGTCGTAGCGAAAAGAGATAAAAGTGGCGATGCGGCGGCTTAACCTCTGAAACTTATATTATTCATGCGAATCAGGAGGGGAAAGTATGTTCATATCCCGTCAAAAATGAGAAAATGGTATATAGAGCCCTGCCATCCCCTTCTTTCTCTACACATTCTTTTTCAAAGAGATAAAGCAGACATTCCCAATATAATTACTACATTTGCAGAATAATCAACTACAAAAAGTACAAAGAAGATGGACTTAAACAAAGTATTTGCCACCGTGCAGGAAGCCAGTCGGGAATTGCTGTCGTTAAGCGACGGGGAAATCAATCAGATACTACTGGCTGTAGCGGATGCCGCCTTGGCAAAGTCGGACTTTATTCTTGCAGAGAACAAGAAAGATCTGGAAAGAATGGATCCTAAAGATCCGAAGTACGACCGACTGAAATTAACCGCCGAACGCCTTCAAGGCATCGCAGCGGATACACGCAACGTAGCTACCCTCCCCTCTCCCGTAGGGCATATACTGAAAGAGAATACACACCCCAAAGGAATGAGACTTAAAAAAATAAGTGTTCCATTCGGTGTTATCGGCATCATATACGAGGCTCGTCCGAACGTTAGTTTCGACGTATTCGCACTTTGTCTGAAAAGCGGCAATGCCTGTATATTGAAAGGCGGCAGCGATGCTGACTACTCCAACAGGGCTATTATTAGCGTAATACACGAAGTTCTGGAACGTTTCCAAGTCAACCCTCATATCGTAGAGTTATTGCCTGCCGACAGGGAAGCAACAGCCGAACTGCTAAATGCAAGGGGGTATGTGGATTTGCTTATTCCCCGTGGCAGCAGTAGCCTCATCAACTTTGTGCGTCAGAATGCTACCATACCGGTTATTGAAACAGGTGCAGGTATCTGCCATACATTCTTCGACCGCTATGGTGATGTGGAGAAAGGTGCCGCCATTATCAACAATGCCAAAACCCGTCGCGTCAGTGTATGCAACGCTTTAGATTGCCTGCTGATTGATGAAGAGCGCCTCAGTGACCTGCCGGTACTTTGCGCTCCGTTGCCAGATAGCCATGTGATAATCTACGCAGATACGCATGCATACGATGTCCTGAAAGGCAGCTATCCCACCGATTTACTGAAAGAAGCTACGGAAGAAGATTTTGGAACGGAATTTCTGGATTACAAAATGTCTGTCAAAACCGTCCAGTCTATCCGCGAAGCCATAGCACATATCCAAAAATACGGCTCCAAGCATAGCGAATGCATCGTAACGAATGATAAAGCTCATGCCGAACAGTTCTGCCGTGATGTGGATGCCGCCTGTGTGTATGTCAACGTACCAACGTCCTTCACGGACGGAGCGCAGTTCGGGTTGGGTGCCGAAATCGGCATCAGTACACAGAAACTTCACGCCCGCGGTCCGATGGCGCTGGAAGAGCTCACCACATATAAATGGATTATCGAAGGCGAAGGACAGATAAGGGAGTGATAAGTGATCAGCCAAAGCCCCACCATAAATCATAAATTATAAATCATAAATATATAAGATGAAGAAGTTTACTTGTGTGCAGGACATCGGGAATCTGAAAACTGCACTGGATGAAGCATTTGAAATTAAGAAAGACCGTTTCAAATACGTAGAGTTAGGACGAAACAAGACGTTGATGATGATATTCTTCAACTCAAGCCTGCGTACCCGCCTCAGTACGCAGAAAGCTGCAATAAACCTGGGTATGAATGTAATCGTACTGGACATCAACCAGGGAGCATGGAAACTGGAAACGGAACGCGGAGTCATTATGGACGGTGACAAACCGGAGCACCTGTTGGAAGCTATCCCCGTAATGGGCTGCTATTGCGACATCATCGGTGTACGCTCCTTCGCACGATTTGAGAATAAAGAAGATGATTACAACGAAATCATCATAAACCAATTCATCAAATATTCCGGACGTCCTGTATTTTCAATGGAAGCAGCTACACGCCATCCGTTGCAAAGTTTTGCCGACCTCATCACTATTGAAGAATACAAGAAAACACCACGTCCTAAAGTAGTAATGACCTGGGCACCACATCCGCGTCCATTGCCACAAGCCGTGCCCAACTCATTTGCAGAGTGGATGAATGCTACAGATTATGATTTCGTCATCACTCATCCCGAAGGCTACGAACTTGACCCGCAATTTGTAGGACATGCCCGTGTAGAATACGACCAGATGAAAGCATTCGAAGGTGCAGACTTCATCTATGCCAAGAACTGGGCTGCCTATGCAGGCGATAATTACGGACAAATTCTAAGTAAGGACCGTGAATGGACAGTAAGCGACCGCCAAATGGCTGTAACCAACAACGCCTACTTTATGCACTGTCTGCCTGTACGCCGTAATATGATTGTAACGGATGATGTCATCGAAAGCCCTCAATCCATTGTAATCCCCGAAGCCGCCAACCGTGAAATATCGGCTACAGTAGTATTGAAAAGACTACTTGAGTCACTTTAAAAAGTGATCCGGACAACGGACATTGAACTATTATATAAGTTTCGCCTTAGTTTGTCTTACACTCTAAGGCGAAATTTGTATTTTTGCTCAAAAAGCAAAGATAAGCTGCACCGCAGCATTAAAAATAGGCAAGCTTATTTTGTACTGCTTTCAGTTTACATTATCTTTGCCTAAAGCGAAGATAAGCTGCACCTCAGCATTAAAAATAAGCAAGCTTATTTTGTACTGCTTTCGGTTTGCATTATCTTTGCCCCAAATAACGCTAAGGATTATGACAATAAAAGAGTTTTTTTCTTTCCGACAGAATAAATTTTTCTGGGTAAACCTGATTGCAATAATCGTTGTGGTTGCCCTTGTACTGTTTGGAGTTTTGAAGGGACTGGATATATATACCCGTCACGGTGAAGCGGTAGTAGTGCCCAATGTAAAAGGCATGGGAGTGACTGAAGCCGAAAAAATGTTCCGCAACCAAGGACTGACCTGTATTGTTTCCGACTCCAGTTACGTAAAGAACTTACCCGCCGGATGCATCCTTGAACATAATCCTGCTGCCGGACAGAAAGTAAAAGAAGGACGCACCATCTATCTGACAATAAACACACTGAATGTACCTTTACAAATTGTTCCCGACGTAGCAGATAATAGTTCCATGCGTCAGGCACAGGCACGTTTATTAGCGACCGGTTTCAAGCTGGCCGAAAACGAATACATAGCCGGTGAGAAAGATTGGGTGTACGGCGTAAAGTACAAAGGACGCACACTGACCAACGGTGAAAAAGTTCCCGTAGGTTCCACACTTACCCTAATAGTAGGGGATGGCGGAGCCTTAGCTCAAGAGTCTGATTCTACAAATACGGAAACCACAGGTTCTGTTTCTTCCGGTGATTCTGCTACTGACGACTCTTGGTTCTAAACATTATATTTGGAGAATAAGCAACTTTCAATCATAATAACACATAGAAAAAACGAGGAATGATAGAAGAATTGCCGGATGACATAGCGATTGATGATGACCTGGACGACGTAGAGCCTGTCGGTGATGAGGCCCAACTCTATGAACACTTCCGTGTGGTAGTGGACAGGGGACAGGAAATGATGCGCGTAGATAAGTACCTTTTCGATCGTCTGACAAATGCTTCACGCAACCGCATTCAGAAATCAGCAGAAGCCGGTTTTGTTATGGCTAATAATAAGCCTGTCAAAAGCAGCTACAAGGTGAAGCCTATGGACGTCATTACCATTATGATGGACCGTCCACGCTACGAAAACGAAGTCATTCCCGAAGACATTCCACTCAATATTGTTTATGAGGACAAATACCTCATGATAGTGAATAAACCTGCCGGACTTGTTGTGCATCCGGGACACGGTAACTACCACGGTACTTTGGTGAACGCCATAGCCTGGCACATGAAAGATACCCCCGATTACGATGCCAACGACCCGCATGTCGGTCTGGTGCACCGCATCGACAAAGATACTTCCGGTTTGCTCGTTATAGCAAAGACACCGGACGCCAAAACCAATCTCGGCATACAGTTCTTCAACAAAACCACCAAACGACGTTATCGTGCATTGGTATGGGGAATCGTTGAACAGGACGAAGGAACCATTATAGGTAACATCGGCCGGAATCCCAAAGACCGTATGCAGATGACCGTGTTGCCCGACGACCAGGGTAAACATGCTGTTACCCATTACCGGGTATTGGAACGTCTGGGTTACGTCACCCTTGTGGAGTGTATTCTTGAAACGGGACGTACCCATCAGATACGTGTACACATGAAACACATCGGCCACGTACTCTTTAATGATGAGCGCTATGGCGGACACGAAATTCTGAAAGGTACTCATTTTAGTAAATACAAACAGTTTGTAAACAATTGCTTCGATACTTGTCCACGGCAGGCATTACACGCAATGACGCTGGGCTTTGTACATCCTGCCACTGGTGAGGAAATGTACTTCACTTCTGAAATGCCCGACGACATGACCCAGCTAATAGACAAATGGAGAGGCTATATCAGTAACAGAGATTTAGAATGAAACGCACGATTGCTATCGTTTGCGGAGGTGATACCTCCGAATTCCAGGTTTCCCTGCGCAGTGCGCAAGGAATCTATTCCTTTATTGATAAGGAGAAGTATACATTATATATCGTCGAAATGCACGGACTCGACTGGCACGTGCAACTTCCTGACGGCAACAAAGCTCCCATCGACCGGAACGATTTCAGTTTTCAGGTAGATGGCAAGAAGGTGACATTTGACTTTGCCTATATCACCATTCATGGAACTCCGGGTGAAGACGGACGTTTGCAAGGTTATTTCGACCTTCTTCATATCCCTTATTCCTGTTGTGGTGTATTGGCAGCCGCACTTACTTACGATAAGTTTGCGTGCAACCAATATCTAAAAGTATTCGGTGTGCGCATTGCAGAGTCTTTAGTACTCCGTCAGGGACAGTCTATTTCCGATGAAGATGTAATAGAGAAGATTGGTTTGCCTTGTTTCATCAAGCCCAGCCTGGGTGGTTCCAGCTTTGGCGTAACCAAGGTGAAGACCAAAGAACAAATACAGCCTGCCATTGTTAAGGCATTTGGTGAAGCACAGGAAGTCCTGGTGGAAGCCTTTATGGAAGGTACGGAAGTAACCTGCGGTTGCTATAAGACAAAAAAGAATTCAGTAGTATTCCCTATTACGGAAGTAGTAACAGAGAATGAATTCTTCGACTACGACGCCAAGTATAACGGACAGGTTTCTGAAATTACTCCCGCCCGTATCTCCGACGATCTGACTCACCGGATACAGACTTTGACTTCAGCCATCTATGATATCCTGGGAGCTTCCGGCATCATCCGCGTAGATTATATTATCACTGCCGGAGATAAAATCAACCTGCTGGAAGTGAACACTACACCCGGAATGACGGCCACCAGTTTTATACCCCAACAGGTACGTGCTGCAGGTTTAGACATTAAAGATGTAATGACTGATATAATTGAGAACCAGTTTTAGTGACTAAGGGTTAATGATCAGTGATTGGCACTCAGCAGCTTCACTATTCACAACCAACTAAACGTTAATCATTATGAATATGGAATTTGATGAAATCCGCCCTTATCATGACGAGGAACTCCCTCAGATTTACGAGGAATTGATTGCCGATCCGGCTTTCCAGCAGGTGGCGTCTGCTGTCTTTCCAGAAGTTCCTTTTGAGGCGCTTGCACAGAAAATGCGTGCTTGCAAGACAAAATTAGAGTTTCAGAAAGCATTCTGTTACGTTATTCTGAGAAAGTTTTCCAGAGATACGACTCAGGGAGTGACTTTAGACCATACAGCACAGCCGGAACATAAATCTGCTTACACTTACATCTCTAACCATCGCGACATTATTCTTGATTCTGGTTTCCTGTCAGTAGAATTGATAGACAAAGGCATGGACACAGTAGAAATCGCCATCGGTGATAATCTACTGATCTATCCTTGGATTAAGAAGTTCGTACGTGTCAACAAATCCTTCATTGTACAACGCACCCTGACCATGCGCCAGATGTTGGAATCCTCCGGACGCATGTCACGCTATATGCACCACACCATTAAGGATAAGAATCAATCCATCTGGATTGCCCAGCGTGAAGGACGTGCCAAAGATTCCAATGACCGTACCCAGGAAAGTGTGCTCAAAATGCTTGCCATGGGCGGAGAAGGCGATATTATTGATCGTCTGACCGAAATGAATATTGTTCCATTGGCCATTTCATATGAATACGATCCCTGTGATTACCTGAAAGCACAGGAGTTTCAGTTGAAACGGGATATACCGGATTACAAAAAGACGCAAGCTGATGACTTAAAGAATATGCAAACCGGACTGTTCGGTGCAAAGGGACATGTACACTTCCAGGTGGCTCCCTGCATCAATGGAGAACTGGCTAAATTAGATCGTTCTCTTCCCAAACCGGAGTTAGTCTCAGAAATTGCTGCACTCATAGACCGGAATATTCATGCGAATTATCGTTTGTATCCCGGTAATTACATAGCCCATGATTCTTTATCGGGTACTGAAACCTTCGCCGGTCAATACACGGCCGGAGAGAAGAAACATTTCATGGATTACATTGACCAACAACTTGCCCGCATCGAATTGCCTAATAAAGATATGCCGTTCTTGCGTGAAAAGATATTGCTGATGTATGCCAATCCGTTGACGAATTATTTGGCTACCCAAACTGATAATCCGAAATAGAATAAACAATGAAAGGTAAGTTACAATTTCCAGTTTCTTTATCCTGGCTTTTGCCTATACTGTTATGTGTACTGGTTTCCTGTAGCGATGATGACGACTACTATTATCCATCTGTGAAACTGGACTTCCTGACTGCCCAAGCAGGTGCCGACGGTAGTTTACAGTCCATATTGACAGATGAAGGTGAGACGCTTGCAGTAGTGGAAGATGCATCAAACACACGTATAGATGCCAATTCTTCCCTCCGCATTGTCAGCAACTATGGCAAGGCAGCAACTGCCAATGGAGAGTCCGGAGCAAAATTGTATGCAGTACTGAAAGCAATATCTCCTGTTCCACAACCCGAGGATAAATTTAAAGATGGAATAAAACGTGATCCGGTAAATGTATTAAGCATCTGGATGGGCATTGATTACCTGAACTTAATGTTGGAAATCAAATCACAAAATAAAAGCCATGCGTTCCACTTTATAGAAGATGAAATCATCACGGACATAGAAACAGGAACCCGGACAGTACGCCTATCCCTCTATCATGATGATGGCGGAGATGTACAGGCTTATACCAAACGTGCTTATGCATCCGTCCCATTACGGCAATATGCTGAGGATGGAATCAATAAGATAACGGTTTATTTCAGCATCAACACGTATTCTGGCAAAGAAGCGACTTACGAATTTGAATATAATCCTTAATAAGATGAAAATGAATTCTTTTATTGCAGGCATTTGCCTGTTTTTCTCATCACTTTTCTCCTGTCAGCAGAAAGGAGACTTTAAGTCCGTCTCTGTGGAAGATTTCTCCACACTGATTGCCGATCCTGAAATGCAACGTCTGGATGTACGCACCTTAGCCGAATATTCAGAATCTCACATTCCAAAGAGCATCAACATTAATGTGCTTGATAAGACTTTTGCCGAAATAGCAGATTCAACCCTGCAAAAAGATAGACCTGTAGCCTTGTATTGCCGTAGTGGCAAACGCAGTAAGAAAGCTGCCGCCATCCTTAGTGAGAAAGGTTATGTGGTTTACGACCTTGATAAAGGTTTCGAAGAATGGAAGAAGGCAGGAAAGGAAATAGAAGAATAATATAGAGCAAGAAACAAATTGGCGCAAATAGAAAAGCCGCAAAGCACTTTATCAGTCCTTTGCGGCTTTCTTATTCTTTATTACAAAGAGAGTTTGCTTATGCTTTTACTCCGTTGTATTCGTCAGAAACAGTCAGTTTCTTGCGGCCTTTAGCACGACGTGCAGCTAATACTCTGCGACCGTTAGCGGAAGCCATTCTCTCACGGAAACCGTGTTTGTTTTTTCTCTTTCTGTTAGAGGGTTGAAATGTTCTTTTCATTACTGTATATTGTTTTATGTTATTATTTCACGTAATCGGGCTGCAAAAATAGGGACTTTTTTCAAAATAACCAAGAGTTAAGTCTTTTTCTCTCAAAACTTTTTGCGATTTTTACTGATTTCCATTACTTTTGCACCCGCAAAGCTCACTGAAGACAATTATATAACATCTAAAATAAAAAATATTAGTATGATTAATGCCCAAGACATTAAAATCGGAACTTGCATCCGTATGGACAACAAGTTGTATTTCTGTATTGACTTCCTGCATGTAAAGCCGGGAAAAGGTAACACTTTCATGCGTGTTAAACTGAAAGACGTAGTGAATGGCTATGTACTGGAACGTCGTTTTAATATCGGTGAAAAACTGGAAGATGTACGCGTAGAGCGTCGTCCTTATCAGTTCTTATATAAAGAAGGTGAAGATTATATCTTTATGAACCAGGAAACTTTTGACCAACATCCTATTGCTCACGACCTGATCAACGGTGTTGACTTCCTGCTGGAAGGAAGTGTACTGGACGTAGTATCGGACGCTTCCACTGAAACTGTTCTTTATGCTGATATGCCCATAAAAGTTCAGATGAAGGTTACTTATACAGAACCGGGTATGAAAGGTGACACTGCAACAAACACACTGAAACCTGCCACTGTAGAGTCTGGTGCAACTGTACGCGTTCCGTTGTTTATCAACGAAGGCGAAATGATTGAAATCGATACTCGCGACGGTTCTTATGTAAGCCGTGTGAAGGCATAAGCCGTTTCCCGAGTACATATAGTACGATTATACAAACTGCCTGTCAGAAGAATTAAACACTTCTGGCAGGCAGTTTTTTCTATAGGGGAGCAAAAGAATATACGATTGGGAAGATTATCGGAAAAGAATGATTTATCTTTGTAAGCAATAAGCAATAGAATTGCACCATGAGTAAACTGATAAAGACAGACAATGAACTAAAAGATTAACACCTATGAGATACTCCGTCATCATTCCTGTATATAATCGTCCCGATGAAGTGGACGAACTCTTGCAAAGTCTGACCGAACAAAGTTTCAAAGACTTTGAAGTCGTGATTGTGGAAGACGGTTCCTCTATCCCCTGCAAAGAAGTAGTGGACAGGTACCAGAAGCAACTGGACATACACTATTATAACAAACCCAATTCCGGTCCCGGACAAACCCGCAACTATGGTGCCGAACGGAGTACCGGAGAGTATCTGATCATTTTAGATTCTGACTGTATCCTGCCCAAAGGCTATCTTGCCGCCATCGAGAAAGAATTGCAGGTTACCCCTGCCGATGCCTTCGGCGGACCGGACCGGGCACATGAGTCTTTTACGGATATACAGAAAGCTATCAACTACTCCATGACTTCCTTCTTCACTACCGGAGGCATCCGGGGAGGAAAAAAGAAAATGGATAAATTCTATCCACGCAGCTTCAATATGGGAGTCAAGCGAGATGTATATGCCGCATTGGGGGGATTCTCTAAAATGCGTTTCGGAGAAGATATAGACTTCAGTATCCGCATATTCAAAGGCGGTTATCGCTGCCGGCTGTTTCCTGACGCATGGGTGTATCATAAACGTCGCACAGACTTAAAGAAGTTCTTCAAACAAGTACATAATTCAGGGATTGCACGTATCAATCTGTATAAGAAATATCCAGAGTCTTTGAAAGTTGTTCATCTCTTGCCCGCTGCATTCACATTGGGAGTAGCTATACTATTACTTGGTAGTCCTTTCTGTCCTTACAGCCTGACGCCCATCGCTTTATATGCGCTACTGGTATGTGTAGATTCTTCCATCCAGAACCGAAGCCTGCGTATCGGCATCTATTCCATTGCAGCCTCCTTTATCCAACTTATCGGATATGGCACGGGATTCTGGAGAGCCTGGTGGAACCGCTGTATACTTGGCAAAGATGAATTCGAAGCTTTCAAAAAGAACTTTTATAAGTGATTAGCGATTCACAATCAACATGGAAAAACTAACTATCAACCAGTGGGCGGAAGAAGACCGCCCGCGAGAAAAGATGATGCTGAAAGGTGCAGAAGCCTTAAGCGATGCCGAATTGCTTGCCATCCTTATCGGTTCGGGAAACACAGAAGAAAGCGCAGTATCACTTATGCAACGAGTACTTTCCGCCTGCAGTAACGACCTGAACCAATTGGGTAAATGGGAAGTACAGGACTTCTCCCGTTTCAAAGGCTTCGGTCCTGCCAAAAGTATCACCATCATGGCAGCACTGGAACTGGGCAAACGTCGCAAACTACAAGAGCGTCCGGAACGCACCACCATCCGCTCTTCCAAAGACATCTACGAAATCTTCCACCCGCTTCTCTGCGACCTGGCACACGAAGAGTTCTGGGTTTTACTCCTCAACCAAGCCTCCCGCGTCATCGACAAATCCCGCATCAGCCGAGGTGGTATCGACCAGACTACTGCTGATGTACGCAGCATCCTGCGTGAAGCTTTAATGCAGCGTGCCACACAAATAGCCCTGATACACAACCATCCTTCGGGCAACCCTCGCCCCAGTACAGACGACCAACGTCTGACGCAACTTGTCCAGAAAGGAGCCCAAACCATGAACATCCGTCTCATCGACCATGTTATTGTAACAGACGGAGTATATTATAGTTTTAACGATGAAGGAATGATTTGAGAGAAGCATCTTTTACATCAGCACAATAAAGGATGCAAATGAAAGGGAGTAATGTTTGATGGGAAAGGCTTTAATAATCTGTTTGCTGAGTATCTATAACAGGCTTTTTCAAAACCCGTTCCTTTGTAGTTTCAATTTATTTCTTTAGCTTTGCTTTAAGAAGATAGTCTGTGCTCAGCATAATGCAAATAAATTTGCTTCTGTTTTCGGTTTCAACTATCTTTGCCTAACTAAAATAATACGAATATGACCAAGTTTGAAATAGAAGAAAAAATAGTGGCGATGCTCAAAACCGTATTCGACCCGGAAATTCCGGTAAACGTGTACGATCTGGGACTTATCTATAAAATAGATGTCTCCGACAGCGGAGAAGTTAACATTGACATGACCCTGACAGCTCCCAACTGCCCGGCAGCCGACTTTATAATGGAAGACGTGCGCCAAAAAGTGGAATCAGTGGACGGTGTCACTGCTGCCACCATCAATCTGGTATTCGAACCGGAATGGGACAAGGATATGATGAGTGAAGAAGCCAAATTGGAATTGGGATTCTTATAAGTACTCAAGTAGTAAGCAATTAGTAACAAGCAGAATAGCACGGTTATGAAGAATGTATATTTCCTTTCGGATGCACACCTCGGCTCACGTGCCATCGAACACGGGCGCACACAAGAACGACGCCTCGTCAACTTCCTCGACAGTATCAAGTACAAAGCTTCTGCCGTGTATTTGCTGGGCGATATGTTCGACTTTTGGTATGAATTCAAGACCGTTGTGCCGAAAGGCTATACCCGTTTCCTGGGCAAACTATCCGAACTGACGGATATAGGAGTGGAAGTACACTTCTTCACAGGAAACCATGACATTTGGTGCGGAGACTATCTGACTAAAGAGTGCGGTGTCATTATGCATCGCGAACCGCTTACAACGGAAATATACGGTAAGGAGTTCTACCTCGCCCACGGTGATGGTTTGGGCGATCCTGACAAGAAATTCAAGTTCCTGCGTTCCATGTTTCACAACGAGTTTCTACAAGTTCTTTTTTCTGCCATACATCCCCGTTGGAGTATGGAATTGGGACTGAACTGGGCCAAGCAAAGTCGCTTGAAACGCATTGACGGCAAAGAGCCCGAGTATATGGGTGAAGACAAAGAATTCCTGATACTCTACACCAAAGAGTATCTGAAAAGCCATCCGAATATTAATTACTTTATCTACGGACACCGTCACATCGAACTGGATCTGATGCTGAGCGCTACCGCCCGTATCACCATACTGGGAGACTGGATTAATTATTTCTCTTATGCCGTTTTCGATGGTGAGAACCTTTTCCTTGAAAATTTTATCGAAGGAGAAACCAAACTATAATCCTCCCCCGGCAACCTTAAAGTGCCAACCAACCGTTTGATCTGATATGAACCTTTTAAGTCACAAATATCTCTTTGCCGGATGTTTACTTATCGCAGGCACTCTTTCGGCATGGGGACAGTCCGCTCCTTCCCTTGCTATCCGCATTGATGACCTCGGAGCATTCCATTCTGTCAATGAAGCCTGTATTGAAACCTACCAGTCGGGTATCGCCCGTTCTGTAGAAGTAATGCCCGTAGCCGCCTGGTATCCGGAAGCAGTCCGTCTGCTAAAAGAGAACCCGGGATTGGATGCCGGTTTACATTTAGTGATTACCAGTGAATGGGAAAATGTAAAATGGCGTCCCTTAACCCATTGCCCCAGCCTGACGGATGAGAACGGATACTTTTATCCGATGATGGGACCCAATCCCGCCTATCCGGGACAATCGGTTATGGAAAATAAATGGGATATAAAAGAGGTAGAACAGGAGTTTCGCGCACAGATTGAGATGGCACTGAGAAACATTCCCCAACTCAGCCATATGACGGGGCACATGCTGTCCACCGGATTCACTAAAGAAGTGAATGAACTGGTGCTACGCCTGGCAAAAGAATACAATCTTCCTTCCATTGATCGCATGGATTCACCACAAGATTATCAGTTCACTTACATTGGTTATGACGGTCCGAGCCGGACCTCTGCCGAAAAGGAAGAAAGCTTCATACGTTCCCTGAATAAGCTGGAAGCAGGCAAACGATATCTGTTCCTCGATCATCCGGCACTGGACAATGAGGAGATGAAAACCGTCTTTCATATCGGCTACGAACAGGTAGCACTCGATCGGCAAGGCGTCACAGACTTACTTACCAGTCCGCGTGTAAAACAAGTCATCGAGGAGAAAGGCATCAAGCTGATTTCTATCAATCAACTCACCAAAGGACTGCCCCGTAGCACTCCCTCCAAGAAACTGGAGAAAGCAATGGAAAAATACCTGGAAGCGGTGAAGAATGCCGGCCAAGACCTGCATAGCATCATGATTGTACAGCATGGCAATGTACTTGCAGAAAAATGGATGAGCGAAGGAAAAGAAGACGAGCCCCATGTACTAAACTCTGTCAGCAAGACTTTCACAGCCTCAGCCATAGGATTTGCAATAGCCGAAGGCAAACTAAAACTAACGGATAAAGTAATTTCCTTCTTCCCGGATCAGCTGCCTGCAAATATAAGTGAGAACCTAGAAGCCATGACTATCCACGACTTACTAACTATGACTTGCGGACATGACGGTGATCTCAGGAGTAATGAACGAGCAGCAAGAAATGCAGATAAAGGTTGGGTGGAACAATTTCTTGCCTATCCCGTAGATCATAAACCAGGAACATTCTTTGCATACAACAGTCCTGGTACTTATATGCTCTCTGCCATCGTACAGAAAGTAACTGGAGAAAAGTTAGTGGACTACCTATACCCTCGCCTGTTTCGTCCACTGGGGATTGTCAATGTGAAATGGCAGGAAAGCCCGGAAGGCATCAATTGCGGTGGCTGGGGTTTGTACCTCAAAACTGAGGACCTTGCCAAGATGGGTCAACTCTTCCTGCAAAAAGGAAAATGGGATGGACAGCAAGTGTTACCGGAGGAATGGATTGCCGAGGCATCTGCCAAACAGGTTGCTTCTTTCCCGGCAGGAATGGATCCCGAAGCAGCCAAGAAATCAAAGATTAGTGAGAATACGAACGACTGGATGCAAGGTTATGGTTATCAAATGTGGCGTTGCCGCCACAATGCCTACCGCGCTGATGGAGCAGACGGACAATACATTCTCATAATTCCTGAAAAAGATGCCGTTATTGCCGTAACAGCGCATATCGGAGATATGCAGGCGGAACTGGATTTAATCTGGAAATACCTGCTCCCAGCACTGTAAACAGATGCTTCGTCTATTTAATCTTCTGTAAATGTCCCCAAGAAAAAGGAAATAAACGAAACCTTTTCATTTTAATCTTGTAATATATCCATAAACCATTAAAAATATACAGTTATGGATGATTTGATTTATAGGAATAATGCAATTGCCGAAGAGAATATCGACCCGCATGGTCGTCCGGCAAAGGATGAATTCGAGGAATTCAGTGAAGAGGTCTCTGAGCATACAGATCTTGGGTACAAGAATCAGAAAGTAAAGTCTGCAAAAGAGCGAAAGAAACGTCTCGAAGAAATGGACGAAATAGTCAAGGAAGACTTAAAGTAATAACAGCTAATATGAGTGTAGAAGTAGCAGCACGTTATTATACAACAAGCGCGGATTATGCGGATACGGATTGCGTAATCCGTATCATCCGCTTAATCCGCGCCTGAAACAAATCAATATCTGATTATTTATATCCCGCAACCTTTGCTATACGCTTCGGAATTTCCGTATTATCATATTTGCCAGCAAATTCCTTAGAGCCTGCACCCACCGCATATACAGGTACATATCCTGCTGTATGGCTGCCGCTTGTCCAACCTACCATAGCAATCTGGCTCATTACTTTTCTTGCAGAAGCAGCCAGCGGCTCAGTCTTCGAGTAAAGAGTTTCTTCGAACACGACCTTGTTCTTTACAAACGACTGTTCAAACTCATCACGCAACAGCTTTTCCTGCTCCCAAGTCAAAGGCAACTCTTTCCAAAAGCCCATCTTTTCTGTTAACAGTGCTTTGGCATCTTCCCAAGTAACATCATGTCCTTTTGCCTTACGCAAATCAGTGATAGCAACAGAAAGTAAATCCTGAGATTGTTTTTGATTCTTCAAGGCTTTCAAATGCAATTCATACTTACCTGTACCCAATCCTAAACCACCAGTTTCATGGTCTGCCGTTACCACAATCAAAGTTTCTTTGGGATGCTTCTTATAAAACTCATACGCAACTTTGATAGCATTGTCCATATCTATCACTTCTTCGAAAGTAGTAGCAGGGTCATTTGAATGGCAAGACCAGTCTATCTTTCCACCTTCTACCATCAGGAAGAAACCTTTATTCTTACCTTTAGTCAAAAAAGAAATAGCGCTTTCAGTAATCTCAGCAAGAGTCAAGTCGCCATCTTTGCGGTCAATAGAATAAGGCAGGCAAGAAGGGTTGGCATCATCTTTCTGAATCAGCACCATCTTATCAGCCTGAGCAGCTTTAGCTTTAAAATCGTCTACACCTTTTGCAATCGTATAACCGGCTTCCTCAATGATGGGGAAAATGCTTGGAGCTTCTTTCTTGTCAGCCGTAGTAGTTGGCTTCAGGAAACCACCACCTGCATAGAAATCAAAGTTAGCCTTCGGCAAGTCAAGAGCAATCTCGTAATACATATTACGATTAGGCTGATGTGCATAGAAAGCAGCAGGAGTAGCATGGTCCACACTGACACTAGTAGTTACACCAACTTTCTTTCCGGCTTTCTTTGCTCTCTCGGCAACAGTCTGAATCACCTTCTTCTGGTCATCCATACCGATAGCACCGTTATACGTCTTCACTCCGGTAGCCAAAGCAGTTCCGGCAGCAGAAGAGTCCGTTACAGAGTTGGTTGCAGAGAAAGTTGTGGCAACACCCACAGCCGGGAACTGAGTAAACAACAACGGTGTCACACCAATGCGTCCTTCCTGTTCAGCCAGATACATTTCCGTACCGTTCACCTGGTTCACTCCCATTCCATCACCGATGAAATAAAATACATACTTTGCCTGTTGGGCATACGTTACACCTGCCAACAGGACAAAGAACAATAAATACATGAATCTTTTCATAAATTGGTATATTTAAAGTAGTTTGAATAAATGTCGCTTTCTCTTAAGAGACAAGCAAAGATAAGGATTTTAAGCCAGTGCTTGGAGCAGATACTGTTAAAAAATAAAGCCAGAAGGCAATCCGCATTGCTTCCGGCTTCATTGTTACATCGCGATTGCGAGATTATTAACTTTTCAAGGATTATTTCTTATTTAAGATAGCCATAGTATCCGAGGCAATCATCAGTTCTTCGTCAGTTGGGATAACTACAACTTTCACTTTAGAGTCGTCAGCAGAAATCACCGCTTCTTCTCCACGAACCTTATTCTTTTCCAGATCCAGTTTCACACCCATGTATTCCAGACCTTCGCATGCACCTGAACGACAAGAAGCCTGATTTTCGCCTACACCACCTGTAAACACTATAATGTCCACGCCACCCAAAGCAGCAGCATAAGCACCGATATACTTCTTAATACGGTAAAAATACATATTTTCAGTCAGGTCGGCCATTTTATTGTTACCGGCAGCAACAGCAGCTTCCAACTCGCGCATATCACTGGATACTCCAAAGATACCTTTTACACCACTCTTCTTGTTCAACAGGTCAGATACACCGGCAGCAGTCAGGTTCTCCTTTTCCATAATGAAAGTTACGGCACCAGCATCAATGTCACCGCTACGTGTACCCATCATCAAGCCTTCCAGCGGAGTCAAGCCCATACTGGTATCAATACTCTTACCATCTTTTACAGCAGTGATAGAACCACCGTTGCCAATATGACAAGTAATAATCTTCTTTCCTTCAGGGTTCACACCCAGAAATTCGCACACACGTTGTGAAACGTAACGGTGAGAAGTTCCGTGGAAACCATAACGACGTACACCATACTTCTTATACAATTCGTAAGGAATAGCATACAAATAAGCATAATCAGGCATAGTCTGGTGGAATGCAGTATCGAATACACCTATTTGCGGTACGTTAGGCAATATAGCAGAGATAGCGTTTACACCTTTCAGGTTAGCAGGATTGTGAAGCGGAGCCAGATCGTTGCAAGCGGTAAAAGCATCCAGTACTTCCTGTGTCAGTAGTACAGATTCGCTAAATTTCTCACCACCATGCACCATACGATGACCAACTGCGTTAATTTCATTCAAAGATTTGATAGCACCATATTCAGGACTGGTCAATGTATCCAGAATAAATTCTACCCCTACGGTATGTTCGGGAATATCTTTCTCCAGAACTTTCTTTTCACCGTTAGGCAAAGTAAATTTCAGGAAAGAACCTTGCAGGCCAATTTTTTCGATACCACCCTGTGCGATCACTTCTTTATGATCCATATCAAACAATTTATATTTGATGGACGAACTACCGCAGTTTAATACTAAGACTTTCATTTTATATATTCAGATTTAATAATTATTTTATTCTTTGGCTCCAATAGCCTGGTTGGCAGTGATGGCAATCATGCGATAAATATCTTCGATGGAGCAACCGCGTGACAAGTCGTTCACCGGACGGGCAATACCTTGCAAAATCGGCCCTACTGCATCTGCATGACCTAAACGTTGTACCAATTTATAAGAAATATTACCTACTTCGAGGCTCGGCACAATCAGCACATTTGCGTTTCCTGCAATCGGAGAGCCCGGAGCTTTGCTGGCACCTACTTCAGGAACCAATGCAGCATCAGCCTGCAACTCACCGTCTAGAGCCAAGTCAGGAGCCATTTCATGAGCAATTCTCACAGCTTCAATTACTTTATCCACAACCTCATGTTTAGCAGAACCTTTAGTTGAAAAGCTCAACATCGCTACTTTAGGTTCCATACCTACCACTGACTTAGCAGTGCGAGCGGTACAAACCGCAATCTGCGCCAGTTGTTCCGCATCCGGAACCGGTGTAACAGCTACATCACCCATCACCAAAATACCGTTCTTTCCATATTCGGGAGCGTGCGTCAGCAACAGCATTGCACCGGATACACAAGTGATGCCCGGAGTTGTCTTAATAATTTGCAATGCCGGACGCAGTACATCGCCCGTCGTATTGCGTGCACCTGCCAATTGACCGTCAGCATCACCATTCTTAATAATCAGACAGCCCAAATAAAGTGGGTTAAGTACCAACTTACGAGCCTCTTCGATAGTCATACCTTTTTTCTTGCGAAGTTCACACAACAATTGTGCATACTCTTCTTTCTTCGGATGATTCTCCGGATCAATAATAGTAGCCTTACTGATGTTTCCAAGTCCCCATTCTGTTGCACAAGCGTTGATTTCGTCCGGATTACCCAGAAGAATCAAGTCAGCAACTCCATCTGTCAAAATTTGATTGGCAGCTTTCAAAGTACGTTCTTCCGTTCCTTCAGGAAGAACAATACGTTGGCGGTCGGCTTTCGCACGCTCAACGATTTCATTAATTAATCTCTGCATATATATAAATTGTGTATAAAAATTCGGTAGATGTGTTATTCACGCCGCAAAAGTACACAATTTTGCAATATCAACATTGCAATTCGGGGCATTTTTGTGGCCCAAATCGCAATTATTATAATATTTAACACTAACCTGGCACAAAATGTACAAATAGAAAGAAATATCGCAGGAAACTGTGACAGCCAATCTGCAAAACACCTAACTTTGCAGCGTTTTCAGTAAACAATTCAACTTTTGGTCAGTTATTAAGAAGGTTATTGCCCAAAGAGAGTTGAATTTAATAATAATAAATAGGTAATAGTAGTATGATTCGTCAATGCGCCATCCTTTTCGGATGCCTGGCTTTGGGTGAATTGGTTGTTTTTCTTACGGATATCAAGCTTCCGTCCAGCATCATAGGTATGCTGTTGCTCACCCTTTTCCTGAAATTGGGTTGGATTAAACTGCAATGGGTGCAGGGATTGTCCGACTTTCTGGTTGCTAATTTGGGATTCTTCTTTGTTCCTCCCGGTGTAGCTCTCATGCTTTATTTTGATATTATCGCTGCCCAATTCTGGCCGATAGTGATTGCTTCTTTAGTTAGTACCCTGTTGGTTTTAATCGTTACAGGGTGGGTTCATCAATTAGCACGCAAAATCAAATGAGTTACTTAGACAACGAATTCTTCTTGTTAGCCGTTACTTTCGGTGTGTTTTTCTTTTCAAAACTGTTGCAAAAAAAAACTGGTATTTTATTGCTTAACCCCATTTTGTTGACTATCGCCATCCTGATTATCTTTCTGAAAATGGCGCATATCAACTACGAAACCTACAACAAAGGCGGATACCTCATTGAGTTCTGGCTGAAACCGGCAGTAGTAGCTCTTGGCGTACCCCTATATCTACAATTGGAGGCCATAAAGAAACAATTGGTCCCGATCCTGCTTTCACAATTGGCGGGTTGTATCATCGGGGTAGTTTCCGTAGTGGTGATTGCCAAACTGATGGGAGCACCGCAGGAGATTATTTATTCATTGGCACCTAAATCTGTTACTACCCCTATTGCCATGGAAGTAGCAGATACATTAGGCGGCATTCCAGCACTAACGGCTGCCGTAGTGGTTTGCGTCGGTTTACTGGGTAGTATTGTCGGAATAAAAACCCTGAAACTTACGCGTATTAAGAGTCCTATTGCCCAAGGATTATCCTTGGGAGCTGCCGCCCATGCCGTGGGAACTTCCACCGCCATGGATATCAGTAGCAAATACGGAGCTTACGCCAGTCTTGGACTTACACTGAATGGTATTTTCACCGCCCTACTTACGCCGACTATTTTGCGATTATTAGGGTTGCTATAACAATTTCTCCTTATCTTTGTTATTCTTTATATTCAAACTAACGAAAACGACGATATGATATCATTTAAAGACATCGAACTTAAAGATAAAGAGCTCATTACATCTTATACACAGCATAGTCCTCGACGCAACTGTGACCTTTCATTCTCCAATCTCTGTAGTTGGCGTTTCCTTTACGACACCAAGTTTGCAGTACAGGACGGTTTCCTGATACTGAAATTCTGGGCAGGAGAAAAATTGGTATATATGATGCCAGTCGGGAACGGAGACTTAAAGAAAGTGCTGGAGGATATGATAGAAGATGCCAACCGTGAAGGTGAACGCTTCTGTATGCTCGGAGTATGCGCAGGCATGCGCGCTGACTTGGAAGCCATAATGCCTGATAAGTTTCATTTCGAAGCGGACAGAGATTATGCCGATTACCTGTATCTTCGGACCGATCTTGCCACATTGGCGGGTAAGAAATTCCAAGCTAAACGGAACCACCTCAATAAATTCCGCCGGACCTATACTAATTATGAATATGTTCCTCTCACTTCCAACCGTATACAGGAATGTCTCGATCTGGAAGCCGAATGGTGCAAAGTGAACAACTGCGACCAGCACGAAGGTACGGGTAACGAACGTCGCGCCCTTATCTATGCACTGCATAACTTCGATGCCCTTGGCCTGACAGGAGGTATTCTTCATGTAGATGGTAAAATTGTAGCTTTCACTTTCGGTATGCCCATCAACCAGGATACTTTCGGCGTACATGTAGAAAAAGCAGACACTACGATTGATGGTGCCTACACCATGATAAATTATGAATTCGCCAACCATATCCCCGAGCAATATACTTATATCAACCGGGAAGAAGATTTGGGCATCGAAGGTCTGCGCAAAGCCAAACTATCCTACCAGCCAGTGATTGTCCTGGAGAAATATATGGCTTGCCTGAAAGATACCCCTGTAGATCCGGTAAAATGGTAAGATTCTTTTAAGTAGTTAATAGCAAGTAATAAATAATCAATAAAGATAGTAAGCATCTGAATAGGAGATAGAAATAATGCGTGAAAAGGTAAAGAAGCTGTGGAAGCTTTGTTTTAACGACAATGACGAGTTTGTGAATATGTACTTTAACCTTCGCTACAACAGCGAAGTGAATGTTGCCATCGAAAGTGGCGATGAAGTCATTGCCGCCTTACAGATGCTTCCCTATCCGATCACTTTCCATGGTAATAGTGTACCAACTGCATATATTTCGGGCGCTTGCACTCACCCCGACTACCGTAGCCGGGGCGTTATGCGAGAATTGCTATCGCAGGCATTCGGGCGCATGTATCGTAATGATATCGCATTTACTACCCTTATTCCTGCCGAACCCTGGTTATTCGGTTACTATGCACGCGTAGGTTATACAACGGCTTTCCGTTACGGTAAACGCACTTTTCATTTGCCAACAGATGAAACGGATGCTCCTTCTCTCACTTCATCTGCCGAGACTGGTTGGTGCTTTCAGGCTTACACAGACTATGATGAAGATGTCTACCAATATCTGAATCGCAAAATGCAGGAACGCCCTTGCTGCCTGCAACATACAAAGACAGACTTCTACGTCATACTGGCCGACCTCAATCTGAGTTGTGGGTGCATTTTCACCCTTTCGGATGAATCTGGAATTGCCGCTCTTGCCATTGTCTATCCCGATGAAGAAGCTTCCAAGCTCTATATAAAGGAATTACTTGCAGATACTCCCGAAGCAGAACATTCGTTACTTACTCGCATTTGCCAGAACATGCATACCGAAACCCTCGATATCATCATGCCTCCCATAAAAGATCAATCCTCTTTTGATCTGGGTATGATACGCATCATTCAGGCCAAACCTGTACTGCAACTTTATGCAGCCGCACATCCCGAGGAAGAAATGAACATTGATCTCATTGACAACGAACTTTCAGCCAACAATGGTTATTATTACCTGAATAAAGGGAAATGTATGTATAGTCACAGACGGCTTCCGGGCGCACATGAGCAATTAACAATCGGGCAATTAACAGAAAAAGTATTTGCTTCGGAACAAGCATACATGAGTTTAATGCTAAACTGACATTACCCCAAATGGTAACTTTGTTAACCCCACACAGTAACTCCATTTACATGCTGAGGTAAAGGTCGTTACATGCCGAGGTAAAGAGCGTTACAATAAGCGGTAAAGGTCGTTACATACGGCGGTAAATGCTTTTACATCGCAAGGGAAATAGCTTGTAAATACTATCTATTGATAATCAAACAATTATATAAAGCCATTGGTAGTACTAATTCATTTCCGAAAAGAAAGGAAGGAAATGATAAATCCCCATTTAACTCATAACCGCACGGTTATAAACTCATCCCGCCAACCGGTAAAAACAGTAATTTAGTTACTTTTATCTGTAATCTGTATACAACGTTTACGGAATATCTTCGGTAATTTTGCATTGTAAATGAAGCGAATGCAGAATCCCATAAATATTGATTTAATAAACAATAGAACCTATCATCATAAAAACAAAACATTATGAATCTGAAAAGAATAATCATTGCCATAACGGTTGTTTTAATCGGTACAGGCAATATAAACGCACAAGATATGAAAACAGAAGTTCCAAAAATCAGTGATTTCCCAGTAGGGGAAGAGAATACTGGCTACGCACAGTATTTTACAGGTAAATCCTGGCTGGCACCTTTGACTACCAGTAAAGAATTGAATGTCCCGATATCCAACGTTACGTTTGAGCCCGGTTGCCGCAACAACTGGCACAGTCACACTGGCGGGCAACTACTAATTGCCGTAGGTGGTATAGGCTATTATCAGGAACGCGGAAAGGCTGCACGCCGTCTGTTGTCCGGTGATGTAGTAGAAATCGCTCCTAACGTAGAACATTGGCACGGCGCCGCACCCGATAGCTGGTTCTCACACCTTGCCATAGCATGCAATCCGCAAACGAATCAGAACACCTGGCTTGAGGTGGTGAATGATGAAAAATATGCGGAAGCTGTAAAAGACAGAAGCAGTAAGAATGAAAAGGATGAGAATAGAATTGAATTATGTAAAAAGAACTACACCCAACTATTCGGTGGAGAAGCTTTAACCGGAGAAGGTACAGATCCGGAAATGATGGATATACTTCAGAAATATATCTTTGGAGAAGTGTTCCGGACGGGGGATCTGGATATGAAAACGCGTGAGATGATTACTTGCGTATCATTAGCCGCCATGCAGCAACTACCACAGCTAAAGAGTCATGCCGGAGCTGCACTAAACGTAGGGGTAACTCCTATAGAACTGCGCGAGGCTATCTATCAATGCGCTCCCATTATCGGTTTCCCAAAAGTATTGAATGCATTAAGTGCAATAAACTCCACATTTACGGAAAGAGGCATCAAGTTACCTTTGGAAAAACAGGAGACTGTGACGGAAAAAAATCGTTTGGAAAAAGGCCTTGCTATTCAAAAGCCACTTTACGGAGAGGCCATGAAGGAATTTCTAAAAGATGTTCCGGGCGGCATGGGAGCCGACGTAGCACGTTTCCTGACTGAAGTTCACTTCGGAGATTTCCAAACCCGAAGCGGACTAAATACCCAAACGCGTGAATTGTTAACTTTCTGCGTGCTGACTGTAATTGGTGCAGAGCTCCAACTCCAATCACACCTCCAGGCCAATCTGAAAGTAGGTAACAGTAAGGAAATGCTGACTGCCGCTGTCATACAATGTATGCCTTATATCGGTTTTCCGGCAGCAATAAAGGTACTGGATATTATCAAAGAAGCATGATACTTTCTTCCATAAATTCTTTATTGACACAACCGTTTTAGCAAATCTTCATGATCCGGGTAAAGTTTCGATAAACGATCGAACGTACCCAACTCAAAATCATCGAAGGTAAAACCGGGAGCAACGGCACAACTAACCAGTGCATATCCGAAATGCGAAGGCAATTCGGCAGCAAACCAACATCCGGGTTCGATGGCAACCTGCTGTTCGCCCGAAAAGTCAGCAGTCATCAAGTGAGTAACCAATCTACCATCGGGATGGATCACATGTAACATCAGGGGATATCCCGCATGGTAGTACCACACTTCGGGGGAAGTCAGTCTGTGGAAAGCTGATTTGTCTTCATTTTCCAACAGGTAATAAATGGAGGTCATGGCTGATTTATCGTTATCAATCAGTTTTTCGGAACGAAATATTTCTTTGTAGTATCCACCTTCAGGATGGCGACTCATATTCAGATGATTTATCCAGTCAATTGCTTTCATACCTATATTATTATTAATCAATCCCGCTCTTCCGTGACAAACATCATAGAAAAGCGGGATTTCTTTTATTTAGAATCTCTTAAAGTCCACTGAAGTCAACTCCTTCAAACACTAATGAAGGAACCAGCCAGCTACGATCTGTACGGGCATCATTACCGATAGCCGCCAACGAATTCCACAACGTCAGGAAGTTTCCGGTAACATTCATTTCATTGACAGGTTGCGTCAATTTACCGTTCTCTATGAGGAATCCTTCGATACCGTAAGAGAAGTCACCTGTGTTGCTATTGCTGTTACCACCATTCAAACCGGTAACAAGGATACCATTGGCTACATCAGCAATCAAACCATTAAGATCTTTATCACCCGGAGTAAGTACCAGACGTGACGGACCGCTAATAGTAGGAGCTACCCCCATCTTCTTGGCATTATAAGTATCAAAGAAGTAAGTCTTCAACACACCATTCTCAAAGATCGGACGATGTTCCGTTGCCACACCTTCGTTGTCGAAATAACGCGAACCATTGGCACCTATCACATGCGGATCATCCATTACAGTCAGCTTATCAGAGAATACTTTCTGATCCAGTTTATCAATCAGGAAAGAGTTCTTTTGCTGCAAAGAGGAACCATAAAGAGCACTCAATACTGGACTCAACATACGTCCCGAATTTATCGGATCAACCACCATTGTGTATTTACCAGACTTAGCTTTCTTCTGTCCCAATTTACGCAATACACGTTCCAGTGCTACTGAACCGATATCTGTTTTAGGCAATTTATCATAGAACAAGGAGCTTCCATACCAATAATCAGACGGACGGGCTTCACCCTCACCTTTGATGGCTACACTGGCAGAAACTGAATACCAGGTTGATTTGGACTCACCCTCAAAGCCATTACTCATCAGGCGATAAGAAGCATTTTCACCATCACTGTATGAGGTCTCTACTGAGATGATACGGTCATTCTTACCCATAACTTCTCCGGCGGCAGCACGGGCCAAAGCTACTTTATCATCCGGATTGATGCCAAAGATCTTATCATCGAACATCTGCAAATCGGGTTTCCCACCTGTATAATAGCGGGCAGGATCTGCCAATACACGGAATTCATCCGGAGCCAGATAACGGGTAGACTCAATACCATTCTTGATAAATGTTTCAAGTTCTTTCTTATCCAGACGATTGGTAGAATAATTACCGTAACGTCCGTCTACATACACGTTGATTCCCATGCCACTTTCAGAAGCCTGTTGCAGACGATCCATCTTAGCATCGCGCAATTCAAAAGAAGTGTTTGAATTGGCATACAATACAACTTTGGCTGCCTGGCAACCATTCTTCAGAGCGAAATCCATCGCCCATTGAGCCAGTTTTTTATTATTATCTGTTATCATCAGTTTTCTCCTCCTACAGTTAATTTACTTACTAAGGCCGAAGGCATACCGCAGGTCACCGGACAAGACTGTCCGTCCTTACCGCATGTCCACGTACCGTTATCGATCTGGTCATTGCTTGCCACCATCGTGATGTCTGCCAATGCTTTGGGTCCATTACCGATAATATTGATATCTTTGATAGGTTGCGTCAGCTTACCGTCTTCAATCATATAACCGAATTTTACGAAGAACGTAAAGTCACCTGCACCAATCTGCACCTGTCCATTGGTGAATTGTTGTGCATAAATACCATTCTTTACAGTAGAGATGATATCTTCTTCCTTCATATCTCCGGCTTCCATATACGTAGCACGCATACGAGGAATAGGTACATTACGGAAAGTATCGCGGCGTCCGTTTCCGGTAGGAGCCACACCGTAGTGTTTAGAACTGATACGGTCGTGCAGGTAACTAGTCAATACACCATCCTTCACGATATAAGTCTTCTGTCCTTCTATACCTTCATCATCGAAGTTTACAGAACCACGATTGAAAGGAATCGTACCGTCATCTACCACACTGATATGTTCATTACATACTTTCTTGTTCAACTGATCGGCAAAGATAGAAACATTCTTACGGTTGAAATCAGCTTCAAACGCATGTCCGATAGCTTCGTGCAACAAAATACCCGAACCGCCGGATGCCATCACCACAGGGAGTTCACCACCTTTAGGCTTAATGGCTTTAAACATAATTGCTGTATTGTCTACAACTTCGCGAGCTATCACTTCGATGATATCATCCGTCATAAATTCAAAACCTTTACGATAGGAACGAGTGGCATAGTTATTTTCCATACGTCCGTTCTCTTCCATAATACAGAAAGCCATATAGGATACCATCGGACGATAATCATAGTAAGTCACACCTTCTGAATTACAAAACAGCACATGTGTTGTGTTGTCGCTCAAAGAAGCCTGCACCTTACGTACACGATTGTCCAACGCAAAGACTTTATCATTCAGTTTTTGCAGATAAGGCATTTTCTCTTTCAGACTCACTTCTTCCCAAGGAGTAACTACAGAATAACGGTCTCTTTCAATCGTCTTCTCCTTAAATGCAACAGGTTTTCCTGCCTTACCGGAAGAAGCAATGCGGGCAGCCGTACGTGCGGCACGCAACATTTCTTCCAACGTCACACCTTCCACATAAGCATAACCGCTTTGGTCACCGGCTAATACACGGACACCCATACCGAAGTCTATATTTGAACTGCAATTGTTCACTTTGCCGTCCATCAGGGCTACAGCATTATTAAAAGAGTGTTCAAAATAAAGGTCCGCATAATCCCCACCTTTTTCAAGTGCAGCAGTCAGCACCTTCTTCAGGTCTGCCTCCGTTACACCGAAATGGTTCATAGCCGCAGCTACAGCAGATTTGTTATCCGTGCCTCCCAAAGCTCCCCGTACCGTATCAGGCAAGGCAAGCGACGGAGCAGCCAGCGAACCTAATACTGCCAGACTCCCCATCCGTAAGAAATTCCGTCTATCCATCTTTCTTTTTTTTAAGATTGCTAATAATATGTTCTTTATATAAGTTCTGTTTTTCAGTATATAAGACGTTATTTAGTATTATTTTGTCACACCCGAAACTAATTTTCTTTTGTCAACAGGCTTTCCAATTCTTCCGCATTCAAACGTAAGTGGAATTGTCCTTTATAGGCTACAGAAATGGACCCGGTTTCTTCGGACACAATAATAGCAAGTGCATCGGATTCCTGAGAAATTCCCATCGCTGCACGATGGCGCAATCCCAGTTCCTTCGGTATATCCAGATTATGCGATACCGGCAAAATGCATCCCGCTGCCTTTATACGACCTTTACTGATCACCATTGCGCCATCATGCAAAGGGCTGTTCTTAAAAAAGATATTCTCTATCAGACGCTGGTTAATATCAGCATTGATAATTTCACCCGTACGCACCACATCATCCAAAGGGAAGTTATGTTCAATCACAATCAAAGCCCCTACTTTCTGTTTGCCCATACTGATACATGCCATAACTACCGGCATGATTTCATCGTGCTGTATGCTCTCCTTCTTATTCCCAGTAAAGAAACGTACCAAAGCACTGGCATGCTGGTGTGAACCAAGCGTCAGCAAAAAGCGCCGTATCTCATCCTGGAAGAGGATGATAAGTGCTACTACTCCTACACTCACCAACTTGTCAAAGATGGAACCAAGCAGTTTCATCTCCAATACCTGTGACACCACCAACCAGATCAATATGAATATCAGGATACCCGTAAACACATTGATGGAACCGGAAGCTTTCATCAGCTTATACGTATAGTAAAGCAGAAATGCAACCAGAAGAACGTCAATAATATCTTTTACTCCAATATCAAAAAACATAAGAATTATGATTTATGAATTATGAATTATGAGCTAAGTGACTTTCCTTATATCACTTATCACTCTATCACCTTATCACTATTTTTCCGCATTGCCTCCACAATCTTCACCGTTTCTACGGCTTCGCGTACATCATGTACCCGAAGAATATCAGCTCCTTTCAACAGACAAATAGTATCAAGTACCGTTGTTCCGTTCAATGCATCCTGCGGAGTGTTACCCAATAAGCGATAGATCATGGACTTACGGGAAATACCTACCAACAAAGGCAATTCAAAAACACGAAATTCTTCGAGATGCGCCAGAAGTTCATAGTTATGTTCTACCGTCTTACCGAAACCGAAACCAGGATCAAGAACAATATCCTTCATACCCAGGTCACGTAACTGCTGCACCTTCTGAGCAAAATACAAAAACACCTCTTTCAGAAGATTATCGTAGTGCGGATGTTGCTGCATATTCTGCGGAGTTCCCTGCATATGCATCATAATGTAAGGCACATTCAGCTCGACCACTGTACGAAACATATCCGCATCCATCTCTCCGGCAGCAATATCATTGATTATAGCCACTCCATATTCCTCCACACACATCCGTGCTACATCCGCTCTGAAAGTATCAACAGAAATAACTGCTCCGGGTTGTGTCTTGCGCAAGATTTCCAATCCCATGCGTAAACGTTCCATCTCTTCACGGGGAGAAACGTTTTCTGCATTCGGTCGGGAAGAGTATGCACCGATATCTATAATCCTGGCACCTTCATCCAATATCTGTTGCGCCCGTGCAGCTATTTCAGCTTCAGTTTGCATACGTGAACCGGCATAAAAAGAATCAGGAGTAATATTCAATATTCCCATAACGCAGGGCCCAGAAAGGTCGAGTAAAGAACCGTTGACATTGATATATTTAGAAGATAATGTTTCCATGGATAGTCCTTTTTCGTTTATACTTTGCAAATGTAAACAAAAAAGGTCAGCATAATCCTATAAAATATAAAAAAACAAATTAACTTTGCTCAGGATTGTCAACTAACAGGCAAAAGTAGTAAACTATGAAAATATACAAGATGGGCAGATTATCCTCTCTCTTCTTACTCTTTTTCTGGTTGCTTATTCCGTGGCAGCTTTGCGGACAAGAAACAAGCGAACAAGAAAAGTATCATGTAGACAGTACATTGTTTGTGTACTATCAACATTGCAAGGCAGAAATCAAATCTTCATCTGTCATGCAAATGCTTGATACACTCTTTCTTATGGCCAAAGAAAAAGGTGATATACGAATGCAGGCAGTAGCCATCTCCAGCAAAACAGACCATTTCTATTTTAGTCCGTCCTTTGAAGGCCAAGAGGACAGCCTGATATTGTATACCAACACCATCAAAGACTTTGCCCAGAAAACCAATCAGCCCCAATATTATTATTTTGCCTGGGCCAACCGCCTCATAACTTACTATACAAGACAAAAGAAATTAAACCTGGCTCTCTATGAAGCCAACAAAATGCAGCAAGAATCGGAAAGCCGGGAAGAAATCGATGGTATGCAGAATTGCTATCAGGCCCTATTACGCATCTATCAGAGCAAAGAACTCTATAAGCAAGCCACTGGATATGCCCAAAAGCTGATAGATCTCACATTAAAATATAATCTGAATAAGTATAATCTGACAAATAAATATCTTGAATTAAGTAACTGCTACCTCCGTACCAATGAACCGGAAAAGGCTTGGGAAGCTCTTGAAGAAAGTAAATTGTATATAGGTAATGAACTAAACCAAGGAGCTTATCTATGCGGACTACTCCGTTATTACATCCACACCAAAGATATGGTCAAAGCCCAGGAAACATTAAAAGAAACCACACAACTTTTCAGCAAGAATACGGAATTACGTATTAAGCGCACCACTAATCTACTAGAAATTGAAACCAATTATTACATAGAAACCGGTGAATTCGATAAAGCCCTAGATGTATTCCAGCAAGCCTTTGAAAAGCTTAGTCAAAATGGATTTATCACCCCTACACTATATCGCACACGTGGGTCCATCTATACTGCTAAAAAGGACTATCAGAAAGCAATTGAGAGTTATGAAAAAGCTTTTGAACTCAGTGATTCACTGAATAGTGCTCAGGAAGATATAGCTGTAGGAGAGTTCGCAACCATTTTGGGAATGGAACATCTTAACCTGGAAAACAAAGAGTTAATACAGAAAAATCAAGAAATACAATTAGAAACACGCCGGTATATTATCATTCTATTATGTATCATAGTAGTAATTGTCGGCATTATGTTTTTTCGCGAAACCCGGCTGAATAAAGTTCTACGCCGTGCTAAAGATGCAGAACAGAGTGCCAGCCGTATGAAAACTGAATTCATACAGAATATGAGCCATGAGATACGTACACCACTCAATTCCATAGTTGGTTTCTCGCAAATACTCAGTAGCAAGATTTCTGAAGAAGACGAAGAATCGAAAGAATATACAACTATCATCGAGCAAGGCAGTAATCATCTGCTTCAATTAGTAGACGACGTATTGGAATTATCCAGTCTTGATAGTGGCACTACCATCCCTATCGACACAAAGAGTGAGCTAAATGAGCTTTGTCTACAATGGATGGAACGCGCAAAACGCCTGGTTAAACCCGGAGTCGTTCTTTCTTATCAACCTGAACAGAACGAACTCTATCTGTATACAAACCCAGCACGTCTTGGACAGGTAGTATTACAATTACTGCACAACGCAGCAAAATTTACAGAAGAAGGTGGTATTACACTTAGCTGGCGCATTCTTCCCAAACAAAAGCAAATCATGATTTGCATCACCGACACCGGCATTGGCATTCCCCAGGATAAACAAGAATTTGTGTTCGAACGATTCGCCAAATTAGATACATTTTCAAAAGGTACCGGATTAGGACTTGCCCTCAGCCGTCTCATTATGGAAAGGATGGGTGGTAATCTTGCACTTGATGCCCAATATATGGATGGGTGTCGCTTTATACTGACTCTACCTATATAATAGACACCAAAAAGTGTCATAAAAACTTTTTATTCCAATAAAGAAAAGCTAAATTTGCAAAAAGAGTTTTACCAATAATGAACACAAAGAAACCGCCTTTACCTATTTTCATTTTTTTGTTTTGTCTCGGCATCTTATTATGCAGTTTTCCAATGCAAGGGCAACAAAGAGACACACAAAAAGAATATAATGTAGACAGTACATTGTATGCCTATTATATGCGTTGCAAAGCTGAAGTAAGTTCTCCTATCGTTATGCAAATGTCAGATACTCTTTTCCTTATGGCAGAAGAGCAAGGGGATCAGCGTATGCAAGCGGTAGCATTATGTAATAAACTCGATTATTATTATTATAAAAACAACCAACCGGACAGTATCAACCACTATGTAGAAATAGTAAAGGACTTTGCCAAGAAAACCAATCAGCCTAAATACTACTACTTCGCATGGAGCAAACGGCTCATCAACTACTACATCAAGCAACATCAAAACAACATAGCACTATATGAAGCCAACAAGATGATGCAGGAAGCGGAACAGGAACAGTACATGGATGGCATTGCCAATGCCTACAATGTGCTAAGCAGCATTTATCAACTCAAAAGACTGTACAGCCTGGCCATCGATAATAAAAAGAAAGAAATAGAAATTACGCTGGAATACGGCTTGGACAAATATAACTTATCCACCACCTACTCGATGTTGGGAGGGCTCTACAGCCTGACAGGCAAAACAGATGAAGCCCTCGAATGCCTCAACAAAAGCGCTACCTGTATTTATAGCAGCACACAGGAATTCTATTATTATGTCCGCCTCGCCCAATATTATCTTTTAATTAACGATAATGCCCAGGCATGGGACTACCTAAAAAAAGCCAAAGACTTATCCAACGCTAAAAAAGAAGTGCAGAAGAATCTGCAAGAATATGCCGGAGTCCTGAAACAATACTATATAGCAACCAAACAATACGAGAAAGCACTGGAAGTTCAGGACCATATCATCAGCGTATACCACCAAAATGATAAAAATTATATTGAAGACATTCTCAATCGGGCTGCAATATACTATGAAATGGGCGATTTGTCCCAAGCTGCCCAATATTATAATAAATACTATACTCTAAATGACTCAGCCCAGATAAGCAATGAAAATATCACGGCAGGAGAATTCGCCGCTATGTTAGGGGTAGAGCGTCTAAATCTGGAAAAGAGTGAACTGCAACAACAAATGCAGCAACGCGATCTGGCGAACAAACAACGTATCATCATTTTCCTGATTGCATTACTAAGTCTCGGCTTTATCATCTTCTACCGCGAACATCTCCTCAATGGGCGACTACGCATATCGCAAAAGCAACTCAGCGAAAAAAACAATGAATTACTCTGCTCTCAGGAGGAACTAAAATACGCTAAAGAGCAAGCAGAAGACGGCAGCCGCATGAAATCAGAATTCATTCAGAACATGAGTCACGAAATACGTACGCCGCTCAATTCCATTGTAGGCTTCTCACAAATTCTCAGCAGTTACTTCAGCGATAACGATGACACTAAAGAATATGCCCATATCATTGAACAGAACAGTACCAGCCTTCTGCAACTCGTCAATGACGTGCTCGACCTTTCCTATCTGGATGGTGAGCGGGAGATACCTGCACAGAGCATTGCGGAGATCACAGGCGTCTGTCAAACCTGCATAGACCAAGTACGCTCCAAGCTTAAACCGGATGTGCAACTGATATTCACCCCCGAACGTGAAAACTTCACCATGCAGACAAATCCCGACCGTATTTCGCAGATATTAATGAATCTTCTACAAAATGCGGCAAAGTTCACACAGGAAGGTAGTGTCACCCTCACATACCATATCCGTGAGGAAGAGAAAGTAATCCTGTTCAGTGTGACCGATACGGGTATCGGCATCCCGGCAGATAAGCAAGAAGCTGTGTTTGAGCGTTTCACCAAATTGGACTCATTTGTCCCCGGCACAGGATTAGGTTTATCCATCAGCCGCTTGATTGCCGAAAAGATGGGAGGTAGCCTTCTGATTGACTCAACCTATACAACTGGCTGCCGCTTTATCCTGACTTTACCTTTGAAAGAATAAAAAACATTTTCACTATAAACGTACCACCGTAACGGAGAATATCTATCTTTGCAACGTTTTTAGACAATAGAATATAACAACGTTTCAAAAAGGAGATAGTTATGGATATCACCGCCCTTTACAAGATATTTCTGGAATGCACTAGTGTAACAACCGACAGTCGCAACTGCCCTGAAGGTTCTTTATTCATTGCACTAAAAGGTGACAATTTCAATGGGAACGCTTTTGCTACTAAAGCATTGGAATCAGGAAGTAACTACGCCATAGTAGATGAAGTAGAATATGCACCTGCAGGAGATCCACATTATATACTGGTAGATAGTTGTTTGCATACTCTGCAAGAACTGGCTAATTACCATCGCCGTCAAATAGGAACACGAATCATCGGTATCACAGGGACTAATGGAAAAACTACTACCAAAGAACTGATTGCTGCTGTTCTTTCCCCAAAATACACTATACTTTATACGCAAGGAAATTTGAATAATCATATAGGAGTCCCTCTCACCCTGTTGCGTCTGAAAGCAGAGCATGATCTCGGCATCATAGAAATGGGAGCCAGCCATCCTGGTGACATAAAGGAGTTAGTGGACATTGCCGAACCTGATTACGGAATTATCACGAATGTAGGTAAAGCGCATCTGGAAGGTTTCGGTTCTTTCGAAGGGGTCATCAAAACCAAAGGTGAACTATATGATTATCTTCGTGAACGTAAAGATTCCACTATCTTCATCCATCACGACAACTTATATCTAAGAAACATAGCCTGGGGATTGAACCAGATTTCCTATGGAAGTGAAGATGGATTATACATCAATGGACACGTTACGGGCAACTCACCTTATCTGACTTTTGAATGGAAAGCAGGCAAAGACGGTGAGCATCATGAAGTGAAGACACAGCTAATCGGTGAATACAACTTCGCCAATGCACTTGCCGCTGTTACTATCGGGCATTTCTTTGATGTAGAATCGGGGAAAATAGATACTGCTCTAAAAGAATATACTCCGCAGAACAATCGTTCACAACTGAAACAGACGGCAGATAATACATTAATCATTGATGCATACAATGCGAACCCTACCAGTATGCAAGCCTCAATCAGCAACTTCCATAACATGGAAATTGACAATAAAATGCTGATATTGGGAGATATGAGGGAATTAGGAAAAGACGGTCCGAAAGAACATCAAAAGATTGTAGACTTCCTGACGGAATGTGGTTTTAAAGATGTAATGTTGGTAGGTGAACAGTTCGCTGCTGCAAGACATGACTTCCCGACTTATCCAGACGCCCCGGCAGTTATCGAAGCTTTACAAAAAAATAAACCTCATGGAAAAACCATCCTGATTAAAGGATCCAACGGAATTAAACTGAGTACAGTGATTGATTACTTATAATCGATCACTGCTTATTGTTTTTTCGCCATCCACGGACGTAGTACAAAATAGCCTATCATCGAGGCTATGAATGCTCCTGTTGTATTCGCTACAAAATCCAACCAGTCCCCGCCACGGTAAGTTGTACAATATTCCTGCAACAACTCCACCATTCCACTGAATAATACGGGGCATACAAATGCCCCTACCCATGCATGCCATAGAGGAGAATCATTTCTACGATGTGCTCGCAGGAATTCCAGCCACAACATACCGGACATACCTAAATACATACAAATATGTACAATTTTATCAATATTCGGTATTCGGCTTAATTCCGTTGTTGGCGGTTTAAAGAACGACAGATAAATCACTGTCAGTATAATCAGCAACGATACCGGATATTTTTTAATATAGTATAGCATATCTCAATTTATGAACGATTTGTGCGCAAAAGTACAGAACATTTTCTATATTTGCATGTTCTAGTAGAGAATAATAACGAAATGAAAGAAAAATCTACTTTTTTATGACTAAAAATGACAGAGCTAACTTTGGGAGCAAATTAGGCGTCATACTTGCTTCGGCAGGTTCCGCAGTCGGTCTGGGTAACATCTGGCGGTTTCCCTACGAGACTGGCAATCATGGCGGTGCTGCGTTTATTCTCATTTACTTAGCATGCGTACTTATTTTAGGAATCCCTATCATGGTATCCGAATTCCTTATCGGACGACACTCACGTGCCAATACAGCAGGAGCTTACCAAAAGCTGGCACCGGGTACACAATGGCGCTGGGTAGGACGCATGGGTGTATTAGCAGGGTTCCTGATTTTGAGTTATTACTCTGTGGTAGCCGGTTGGACACTGGAATTTATAGGTGAAGCTGTTACCGATAACTTTGCCGGAAAAACGTCAGCCGATTACATCAATACCTTCAATTCATTTTCTTCTAATCCTTGGCGTCCGGTTATCTGGCTGGTACTCTTTCTTCTTGCCACTCATTTTATCATCGTAAAAGGGGTGGAAAAAGGCATCGAGAAGTCTGCCAAAATAATGATGCCAATGCTATTTATCCTGTTGATTATATTGGCAGGCTGTTCTATTGCATTGCCGGGTTCAGGTGCCGGTCTCGAGTTTCTCTTGAAACCGGAATGGGATAAGGTGAATGCCAATGTGTTCTTAAGCGCTATGGGGCAGGCTTTCTTCTCACTAAGTTTGGGAATGGGGTGCCTTTGTACCTATGCATCCTATTTCAAAAAAGATACGAATCTGACAAAAACCGCTTTTAGTGTCAGCATTATCGATACATTCGTCGCTATATTGGCAGGACTTATCATCTTCCCCGCTGCATTCTCGGTAGGTATCCAGCCGGATGCAGGTCCGAGCCTTATCTTCATTACGCTGCCCAATGTATTTCAACAAGCATTTAGCGGAGTACCTTTATTAGCTTATATATTCTCAGTCATGTTTTATATTCTTCTGGCAGTTGCCGCACTGACTTCCACTATTTCCATGCACGAAGTGGTAACAGCCTATCTACACGAAGAATTCCATCTGAGCCGCAAACGTGCAGCAAGCTTTGTTACAGGCGGTTGCATCTTCTTAGGTATTTTATGTTCACTGTCACTCGGTGTAGGCAAGGGTTATACTATATTTGGCTTGAATTTATTCGACCTGTTCGACTTTGTCACAGCCAAGATCATGTTGCCATTGGGTGGTTTGTGTATTTCCATCTTCACCGGCTGGTACCTGAACAAGAAGATTGTCTGGAAAGAAATAAGCAATAACGGAACACTGAAAGTGACATTTTACAAATTGCTGATATTCATATTGAAGTTTATAGCTCCGATAGCAATTACACTCATTTTCATCAAAGAATTGGGTTTCTTGAAATTGTAGGAGATGCAGAATCTATTTAAAGATTACTTTTACTTTTCCCGGGGAGAAAAACGAGGTATCCTAATGCTCATAGCAGCTATTTGTATCGTTTTTCTCGCCGGGTATCTTATATCTGCCTGGCAACGAAGGGAGTATATCTCTCCGGATGATATGGTCATACAAGCCGATGCCGAACAAGAATATGAAGAATTCATAGCCTCGTTGAAAGAGAAAGAACAGCACCGTGAAAGGCAATACACGACTTATAAGAAACAAGAAGAGAACCCTCCTGTAATCCTGGCTTCTTTCAATCCAAACACTGCGGATTCCATCACATTCCGACGCTTAGGATTGCCAGCCTGGATGGCTAAGAATATCCTGCACTATCGGGCAAAAGGTGGAAAATTCCGTAAACCGGAAGATTTTAAAAAGGTATATGGGATGACAGAAGAACAATATTCTGCTCTTTTACCTTACATACATATTCCACCGGAAGATACAGTACATCACATCCCACAATTGTACATTGCCCAAAACGTACCGATGGAGAATATCAAGTATGAACCCGGAACCATTCTTGATCTGAATCGCGCCGACACCACTGAATTAAAAAAGATTCCAGGTATCGGAAGCGGCATTGCTCGTCTGATAGTTGGTTATCGACAGCGATTAGGTGGATTCTACCAAATAGAACAACTAAAAGATATCAACCTGAATATTCAGCAATTGCGAGCCTGGTTCAGCATCGACCCGGCAAATGTCCACCGCATCAACCTGAACCGTATCAGTGTAGACAGATTGCGCTCCCATCCCTATATTAACTTCTACCAAGCCAAAGCCATCGTAGAATATCGCAAGAAAAAAGGCTCGCTAACGAGCCTTAAACCTTTCTCCCTCTATGAGGAATTTACAGAAACGGACCTGGAAAGAATCGGTCATTATGTTTGTTTTGAATGATTCAATTACTTTTCTAAGACTCTTGATTTATTGTAATATCACGTTCATTCTTTAGGCGCTTTTTTCCTGTTTACATATTTTTCGCCTGATAGCTTTAAACTTGGGGTTAACTCCCCTAGAATAAAAAAGGCAGCCAATGATGCAACTTTACTCCCCTCTTTTTCGTCTAACCAACAGTAAACAACCTGAAACAGGACTGGCCATTCTGGAATAAGGAATTAAAATCATAAAACGACAATGAAAAGATTATTAATAGCCATACTGTTAAGCAGCATGGTACAGGGAATCTTTGCCCAAAAGATAGAAATAAAAGGTACTATACGTAACACCACAGATAACGAAGCCGTAGAATTTGTAAATGTGGTGTTACAAACCATCGACTCTACATTCATAAGTGGAGTATCAACTAATAACAACGGCAATTTCATTTTCAATAAGATAGATGCAGGAGATTACAGATTAGTACTTTCCAGCATCGGCTACAATACACAGTATGTTACGCTGAATGGAGTGAAGCGTAATACAGATCTGGGAGATATTCATATGGAAGATGCTGCTGTAGCATTGGAAGGTGTAACCATCAATGGCTCTAACCAAATCAGTCGTCCGGACCGGAAACTGGTATTCCCTTCCGAGCGACAAATGAAAGTCTCTACCAATGGCGTCAACCTACTACAAGAACTAATGCTTCCGCGCATTCAGGTTAACCCGATGAATAATGAAATCGGAATATCCGGTGGTGGCGAATTACAAATACGTATCAATGGAGCAAAAGCAGATATCAATGAAATAAAGGCTTTACGCCCAGCTGACATTATCCGCATAGAATACCATGACAACCCAGGATTACGTTATGGTAATGCCGAGATCGTACTCGATTACATCGTTCGTCGCCCCGATACGGGCGGAAGTTTCGGCACAGATCTTAGCCAGGGAGTCAATGCTATGTGGGGAAATTACAATGTATTCGGTAAGGTCAACCACAAAAAATCCGAGTTCGGACTTTCTTATTACATGGGTCCCCGTGATTTCTATGGCATGTACCGGGATAATGAAGAAACTTTCCGCCTGGCAGATGGTAGCACCATTCAGCGAATGGAAAAAGGAGAGCCCAGTCATGCTATGTTATTTATGCAAAATCTGAATGTGAATTACAGTCTCCAAGCATCCCAGAATTCTTTATTCAGCGCTACCTTCCGCCTGCGCGGTAACAATCAACCGAATTGGGATTATCAGGGAGTACTTTATAATGTAAATGATGAAACGGATATGGTAAATATGATAGACCGTACAAAAAATAGTTGGACGCGCCCATCCTTAGATCTCTACTTTCAACAAAGCCTGAAAAACAAACAGACTTTGGTATTCAACTTGGTAGGAACCTATAACCGGGAAAAATCACACCGTATCTATCAGGAAAGTCTTCACGATGAAATGCTGACCGATATAAACAATGATGTATTGGGCGACAAATACTCCCTGATTGGGGAGGCCATTTACGAAAAGCAATTTTCAAAAGGTAATGCGCTGAGCTTCGGTTTGCAGCATACCCAATCTTACTCTAACAACGAATACCGGAACGGGCATAATTACGATACCCGGATGAATCAGGGAAATAGTTATATATTCAGTGAATACCGTGGCAAGATAAACAAACTGGATTACAGATTAGGAATCAGCTTAACCCGTTTCTATTACAACCAAAGCGGAAATGATGATTCTTCTAAAAAGTACAGTGTAAACCCTAAAGCTACGTTACATTACACTTTTTCTGACAACTCATACCTCCGTTGGAAAGCCGAAGTATTCAATGCAACTCCTTCATTGAGTAACCTGAGCGCTATAGAACAAACTATAGACTCTTTCCAGATACGCCGTGGTAATCCGAACCTGAAATCGTACATGTGCTATCGTACGGAACTGACTTATGAGTGGAAAAAAGGTATTTTCTACAGTAACCTATGGGGTGCATACGATTACCGTCCCAATGCCATTATGGATGAAAAGTTACAGGAAGGCAATAAAATAGTACAAACGTGGGATAACCAGAAAGACTGGCAAAAGTTATCCGGACGTCTGATGCTCCGCGTAGGGCCACTATGGGATATGCTGCAACTTTCATTCACAGGAGGAGTCAATCATTATATGAGTCATGGAAACAATTACTCTCACACTTATACCAACTGGTATTACGAAGGACAAGCTTCATTCAATTACAAACGATTCTCCTTATTCTGGCAAATCAATACCAATTGGAACAACTTTTGGGGAGAGACCCTTTCAGGAGGAGAAAACATCCAGATATTAGGTCTATATTATAAATATAAAGATCTCCGTTTAGGTGTAGGTGCCTTCAACCCATTCACTGATAATTATAAAGTAGAGAATGAAAATTGGAATCAATTTGCCTCGTACAAGACTAAAAGTTATATTAAGGAAAGCTCACGTATGTTTCTGGTCAGCTTATCCTATAATTTCTCTTTCGGACGTAAGTTCAAAGTAACACAAAGAAAAGTAAACAATAGCGATAATGATTCAGGAGTAATGAGTACGGGAAAATAAGGCTAAACTATTTCCCCGTCAACCATGTGCACCGTACGGTCCGTAATCTGTGCCAGTCCTTCATCATGGGTAACAATCACAAATGTTTGTCCGAAACGATTGCGAAGGTCGAAGAAAAGCTGATGCAATTCTTCCTTATTATGAGTATCCAGACTACCCGAAGGCTCATCAGCCAGTATCACAGCCGGATGATTAATGAGAGCACGGGCTACGGCCACACGTTGTTTCTCCCCACCAGAAAGTTCATTAGGCTTATGCTCGGCACGATCTGTCAATCCCATAAATTCCAATAGCTCCAGTGCAGATGTGGTAGCCTCTTTCTGACCCACACCGGCAATAAATGCAGGTATCATCACGTTTTCCAATGCCGTGAATTCCGGTAAAAGCTGGTGAAACTGAAAGACAAACCCGATATGCTTGTTACGGAAAGCCGACAACTCCTTCTCTTTCATACGGCTGACCAAAGTACCGTCGATAGTTACCGTACCGCTATCAGGAGCATCCAAGGTTCCCATAATTTGAAGTAAAGTAGTCTTTCCTGCTCCACTCGGGCCAACAATACTAACAATCTCGCCCTTATCTATATTCAAGTCAATCCCCCGCAAAACTTGCAGGCTACCGAAACTCCTGGTTATTCCTTGTAATTGTATCATATATACTTCATCTTTATCTAATGTCAAGTACTGATTCTTTGCCAATTAAGCAGCAAAAGATATGCTTACTGATCATAATCTCTTCAACACATACTCCGCCAGATAGCATCCAAATACCGCCGGCATATAGCTGATTGTTCCGCATGTTGATTTCTTATTCATTTCATCTTCTGTCAGCAGTACAGCTTTCGAATCCGCTTGTTCCGTACTGAATACTACCGGTAATTTACGCTTGATTCCCATTTTCTGAAGTCGTTTTCTGACTGCCTTGCTCAGTCCGCAATGATAGGTATCCCATATGTCGGCAAAGCGGACCTGGGTGATATCACTCTTTGCTCCGGCTCCCATACTGGAAACAATCTTAATATGTCGCTTTAAAGTTTCTGCAATCAAATGACATTTCGGAGCCAGCGTATCAATGGCATCCACTACAAAATCATAGGATGCTGCATCCAGCAGTTCGGGAATATTCTCATCTTTCAGGAATACCGGCAACACCGTCAATTCTATTTCCGGATTAATATCCCGGAAACGTTTCTCCAAGATTTCCGCCTTGCTCATTTCCAATGTAGAATGCAAGGCCGGAAGCTGACGATTGATATTCGTAGGCTGCACTGTATCCGCATCCACAATCGTCATGCGTCCCACTCCGGCACGACAAATCATCTCCGCTGCATACGCTCCTACTCCACCAAGACCCACTACAAGCACGTGTGCCTGCTGCAAACGTCCCATCTTCTCCTCACCCAATAAGAGCCGTGTCCTCTGTCTCCAATCTTCCATCCTCACTAATCACTTATCACTTTGTTGCTAATCACTAATTACTCTTCTTGAACCATTTATAGAACCATTTGCCTACCTTTTCATAATGCTGATCTTCATTATTACCACGTGGATTAGAGAAAGACAGCATATCTTGCGGTTCACCCAACTGATCCGGATAGAGCACTATCAAACTATTGTTGGCAAAATACTTTCCTAACTGGGCAGGAAGTCTTTCGAATGCAGGATCATAAGAAATAGAACCACGGCGGGCACTGATAATCACCAGTAAGTGATCATAATTCACTTGTCCGGTCAACAACAGTAAATCCCCCCAATCATCCAAACGGGAGAAATCAGTCATTGTCGAACTAAACCTCTTCTTTACCAGTATTTGTAAAAGCGTAGTAGTTTCTTCATTAGCGAAGAAGTGCACCCGGCATCCCAATGTACTTCCCATACGGCAGAAATGTTCTACCCACTTCTGGAAACCCGCTTCATATTCTGCTTTCGGCGGAACAGCAATATTAATTCTCCGTATAGTATTAATCGGCATCAGGAACTTTGCAATCATCACTTCCCGGTGCAAACCTTTCAACAGGTTCTCCGCCAACATACCAAAGAAGGAATCCACAATATTAACTTTACGGTGCAAACCAATAATCACATCCGTCACCCCATGCTCTTTTGCCGTATGAATGATACCTGAAGCAATATTCAAGTCATAACGGCTGATTTGTTTCAGCGGTACATCCACCGATGCCGTTATCATGGCCGCCTTCTCCAGATAACGTTTTCCGCGAAGTTCCAGAGCTTCCGATGCATTATTATCATTAATCACGTTCAATGCCACCAGATTATCTTTCTGTTTAGGATCACGTATCAACAAGGACAGACTCACCAAATCTTCAATCGTATCGGGATTGGCAACCGGTATTAAAATCTTTTCCAGCTCTACCGGACGTTTTTCATCCTCCAGATGGGCCTCATCGATAGCTATCTTACGGGCAGCACGTTCAGTAATAAATGAACTTACCACACAGGTCACGAGGATTAACAATACAGTACCATTCAGGACATCGTCATTCAGCAGTCTTTCACCATTAGGCAAAATTATATTATATCCGACCAGTACAGCAGCCAATGTAGCCGCAGCCTGGGCATTGCTCAAGCCATACATCAATTCCCGCTCAATAGCCCCCATTTTATATATCTTCTGCGTCAGCCAACAAGCAATCCATTTACCAGTCAAAGCAACAGCAATCATTACTCCAGCCACCTTCAATGCATCACCATGACCAAAAATCACATGTATGTCAATCAGCATTCCCACACCGATCAGGAAGTAAGGAATAAAAAGTGCATTACCCACAAACTCCAGGTGATTCATCAATGGAGAAACATGCGGAATAAGCCGGTTCAAGACCAAGCCGGCAAGGAAAGCTCCGAGAATGCCTTCCATCCCTACAAATTCCATTAAGCCTGCCCCCAAGAATACCATGGCAAGCACGAAAATGAATTGCATCACATTATCATCGTATCTGCGGAAGAACCAACGCCCAATGCGAGGGAAGAAGTACATAATCAATCCACCCAGAAAAACCACTTTGACAACTAGCCATACCCAGAACAGTCCACCGGATTCCCCCTTAAACATACCACCTACCACAGCCAAAACCAACAGCGTAAGGGTATCAGTCACCGCCGTACCTCCCACTGCAATACTTACACTACGATGTCGGGAAACACCATATCGAATCACGATAGGATATGCCACCAGCGTGTGCGAAGCATACATACTTGCCAACAGAACAGAAGTGATCAAACTATATTTCAGGAAGGTCATGTTCACCACGAGACCGATCATAATTGGAATGATAAAAGCCAGTAACCCTAACATTACGGCCTTTCCCCTATTTTGCTTGAAGTCTGACATATTCATTTCCAGACCAGCCAGAAACATGATATAGTATAAACCCACCTTGCCAAACAACTCGAAACTACTATCCCGTGCTAAAATATTAAACCCATGCTCGCCAATTACCAATCCTGCCAATATCATACCGATAATATGTGGGATACGAAGCCTATTCAACAAAATAGGAGCAAACAATATAATAAGAAGTACAAGGAGAAATATCCATGTAGGGTCGGTAATGGGAAGTTTTAGACTGAAGTCAAATAAGTCCATGGGCTTCAAGTTTTAGGTTTACGTTGCAAAATAACAAAAAACTTTTCATTTTATACGTTGTCATACAGCAAATTGTTATAAATTTGCAGCCAATTCTATCGTTTTTAAGCATAGAAGAACATTTTTATAAACTTAATTAAAAAACAAAAGAAAATGAAAGTAGCTATTGTTGGAGCAAGCGGAGCCGTGGGACAGGAGTTCCTGCGTGTGCTCGATGAAAGGAATTTCCCGTTGGATGAGTTAGTGTTGTTCGGTTCTAAACGCAGTGCCGGAACAAAATACACATTCCGCGGTAAACAGATCGAGGTAAAACTCTTGCAACACAACGATGACTTTAAAGGGGTTGATATCGCTTTCACTTCCGCAGGCGCTGGTACCTCTAAAGAGTATGCCGAGACCATCACCAAACATGGTGCTGTGATGATCGATAACTCCAGTGCTTTCCGTATGGATAATGACATACCTTTGGTAGTTCCCGAGGTAAATGCTGCCGATGCAAAAGATCGTCCACGCGGCATCATCGCCAACCCTAACTGTACCACTATACAAATGGTAGTGGCACTGAAAGCCATCGAACAGCTTTCTCACATAAAGACTGTACACGTTTCTACGTATCAGGCTGCCAGCGGTGCAGGTGCTGCCGCTATGGATGAATTGTACACACAATACCGCCAGGTGTTAGCAGGTGAATCTGTTACTGTTGAAAAGTTTGCATACCAGTTGGCATTCAACCTCATTCCTCAGATTGACGTATTCACCGATAACGGATACACTAAAGAAGAAATGAAAATGTTCCACGAGACCCGTAAGATTATGCACTCCGACATTAAAGTAAGTGCAACTTGCGTACGCGTTCCTGCTCTTCGCTCTCACTCTGAAAGCATTTGGGTAGAAACAGAACGTCCTATTTCAGTGGAAGAAGCTCGTGAAGCTTTTGCAAAAGGCGACGGCTTGGTATTGCAGGATAATCCTGCCGAAAAGGAATATCCAATGCCTCTGTTCCTTGCAGGCAAAGATCCCGTTTATGTAGGTCGTATCCGTAAGGATCTGGCTAATGAAAACGGTCTGACTTTCTGGATTGTGGGTGACCAGATCAAGAAAGGTGCCGCACTGAACGCAGTACAAATTGCAGAATATTTGGTAAAAGAGAATGCTCTCTAAACATTACCAATAAAAATAGAACCATTGGAGAAATGGTTGCAAACGAAAAAAGAGGTTATCCCGAACGAGATAACCTCTTTTTCATACTAACCCATTGGCGGGATTCATTCATCTCGGCATGGAAATGAATTAAAGGTTAGTGATATGATTTTGTTAGTTTACTGATAATCAACTAATAGTATTTACCAATTAGTTACTACAAGATGTAAAAGCATTTACTGCCGTATGTAACGACCTTTACCCCTTACTGTAACGACCTTTACCTCGGCATGTAACGCCCTTTACTTCGGTGTGTAAATGGAGTTACCGTGTGGGGTTAACAAAGTTACCATTTGGCGTAAACTGAATTTCCATATGAGGAATCAACTTTCATGAAACAATAGGCATTCCTTTATAGCTTTTTCGACAAGCTTCTTTGCAGCAGGCCTGCACCCTGGGAAGAAAGATGTATCAAAAACTCCTTTCTTTGAAGCCTTACGCCAATTCCCGGTGATACGGCCTTGATGAAGAATAACAGGTTGGAATATACCAAAATTATTATAGGCATACTGAGCGTGCGATTCCTTTATACAGTCAAAGCGGTTTTTATAACTCACCAGATATTCATCAAACGGCGGAAGAAACTGAAGAATACTTTTCTCATCAACTTCCACCTCCTCGGTAAGTCCGGGTGAAGAGACATGTATCATCATCTCCCTGTCATTATATCGTTCTGTAATAATTTCCTGCCCAAGTGACGCTATAGCGCTACGTGCTTCACGTATGTTCAATGCAGACCACCAAACGAAATCTTCCAGTGTTGCCGGACCGTGGCTTCTGAAATACCTTCGGGCGAGTTCAGCAAGAGCCTCCTCACGAGAGAGTTCTATAGCATCCGGAATCCTTTCACTGGTCAATGCATAGGTATGTTTCCCATTCTTCTCAATGCCACTACATATTGTTCCGTCCGCCTCACCAAAACTTAGATACATTTTAACGATGGATTCACTGAGAGTTATACCTTTCAACTGAAGCTGTTCAAGAGCTTCCTGGCACGTCAGATGTTGTCCGGTCAGAATTTCTTCTATTTGGGGCTTGTACAGCAAACAATCCTCTTTTGTTAGGCCATGATGCTTTGCATAAAAGCTGAACTTTGACAACATACTCTTAGCAGACAATTCAGTCATCCATTTTATATCCTTTCCCGGAATATAATGCCACGTAGGACGCATCACATGAGTACGCAAAATCCGCCCTGAATCCAATGCTTCCTGAACAGCCGTCAACGAAGGTTTCGCTATACGCAACCCGACTGCCCACTTAGCCGCCCTGATCTCTTGCGCCTGCATAGCACCCATCCATTCAACAACCTCCTCCGGCCTTTCAAACCGTGGTCCTGCAATTCCCTGTGATAACATTCTTAATTTAAGCATACTTCTAATGACAAAATTATTATTTTACTAACAGACAGCTTTTTACAAAGATAGAAAATATTTTATGATATCCAACCATCCCCCTATATCACAGCAAGAAAAGAGGTTGAACTCTAAGTAAATAGAATTCAACCTCTTTCAGTTACACCATTAACAATCTCACCTTATTTCCAGAACGGATTCTGTTCCATATTCGTATTCAAAGTCAGCTGAGTTGTAGGTATCGGATAGAAATAGTGCTTTGGTTCGTAGGTACGTGGCTGGTTAAGAGTGTTAGAACCAATCATATATCCATCACTATTCACATCAACTTCCGGATTCTCCACATTCTTCATGTTAGCTCCAAGATAGATCGTAGGATTCTTGGAAGAATCAAGCAAATCAAGTTTATGCCAACGAATTAAATCCCAATAACGAGTCCAGTTATCACACATCAACTCACAACGACGACAACGGCGGATCTCCCATACCAAATTGCTAACTCCCATATTGTTGGCTGGATCAGCTTCCGGTTGAGTGGTCATACCGGGTAGCCCGGCACGCTCTTGCAACTTATTAATGGACTTGTCAAGATCAGCTTGCGTCAATGTTCCAAGTTCTGCCTTAGCCTCAGCGAAGTTCAGATAGACAACAGACAGCCAGAAAAGCGGACAGTCAGTATATTGCTTGTTGATACTGTTACGGTCACTTACCGCCAACTCCTCCGGATTATCATATTTAGCTATACCGTAACCAGTAGTAGAAGTGAACCCTGCAACTCCGGCACGACTATAAGCACTACCCTTGAAGCATAACACAGGATCGAGAGTAGCCGCCAATCGCTTGTCGCGAACAGCAAGAACAGACTCAAGATTGTATTTACCATCTGCATCTTTCACTGCGGCATCATTGGTATCCATTGTAGTGGTTGCTTTAGGTTTACCGTCAAGGAACAAGTAATTATCGAAAGCATTTTTGGTCATACCGCTAGTACCACTTGTATTAACAGTATAGTCAATGGTAGAATGCATGAAAACATTTTGAGAATAAGGCTTGTAGAAAATCATTTCAGGATTAGAACTAAGCGATATTGAATTATAGTTTCCCTTATAACTCGGATTCAATGAGTATCCCTTAGTCATCAATGCTTCACAAGCAGCCACACATTCACGCAAGTACTTCTCAGCGCGAGTGTTGTCAGCAGCTTTACCAGCATTGTCACTTGCATTACGATACTTACAGTAGGTACCTTCATACAATGTGATATCAGCTTTCATTGCCAACGCCATGTCAGCACTAAAGCGTTGTTTGTTAGTGCCCGTAATTGTACTTGCAGCATAGTTCAGGTCTTCTAGGACATTGTCCATTACAATATCTCGATCCGTACGTGGTCCGTAAACCACATCCTTGTCTGCCGGATCCACAACTGTAGTAATCCACTGTACGTCACCATACATGCGAACCAATTGATAATATTCCCATGCACGGTTCAAACGTGCCAGACCTTCATAATTAGCCTTAACAGCATCATCAAGAGAAGAAGTTTGCAGTCCTTCAATAATATAATTGGCACGACGAATTTCTGTGAAAGGATCGGACCAATTTGTAGAAGTGGCTACTACACTTGTATAAGTCCAGACTGTCGACTGATAGTCTACCTGATCATCACTCAATGTTTTGAAATAAAACCATCCGCCACCGCTGCCATTTCCATAACCCGAATAGTTGTTATAGAATGTATTGCATTGGTTGTCAAGGTTACTCGTATTACTCCAATATGCAGGAGTATTGGTAAAGGCATCCAAAGGTGCTTTGTCGAGAAAGTCATTACAACTTGTCAAGGCCATCAGTGCCATTGTTCCGTATATGAATAGCTTTTTCATCATTCTTATTGTTTAATAGTTATTATAAGGTTACCTGAATACCGAATGAGAAGGTACGAGTGATAGGAGTTGTACGTCCCCAGCCTCCATAGGTAAGGCCATCACCAGTACTGATTTCCGGATCAACAGGAAGATCACTGCCCTTGTAGAGCAAGAAGAGGTTACTACCACTAAAGTAGATACGTGCCTTTTCGATGAAAGCTTTACGGGTCCACTCCTTCGGTAAAGTATAGCCAACAGTTACGTTCTTTAAACGAAGATAAGACATATCAGTCAAGTAACGAGATTGCGGATAATAGTTATTGGAACCGTTTGCAATACCTGACACAGTACCTTTGGCTTCATTTCCCGGATATAAACGAGGATAAGTATTACTCTGGTCAATATCATAACCGGTAATCGTTTTCCAATCATCAGTATAGAATACTCTATTGAAACTTTTTTGATTATCGTAGATAGCCAAGTCAGCTGCACGCATCATCGGGAAATTCAAAGAAGAAATAGTCCAATCAGAACGTTTTCCCACACCTTGGAAGAATAAATCTAAGTCAATGCCTTTCCAGTTACCACCCAGATGGAAGCCATATTCATAACGAGGGAGTGAATTACCGATAATCTTCAAGTCACCATGATCATCAGCGGTTCCTTTTCCACCGTCAATCGCGCCACTGCCATCCAAATCTTTGAACTTAATATCACCAGGACCATAATGGAACGGAGCACGCTCAAGTGCAGATTGACCAGCAATACCCGGCTTGTAGTTCCATGAACCATCTGCATTCTGACCAGTAAAATCAGATTCTTCAAAATAACGATCTGTTTCGAAACCCCAGATATCACCATAATTCTTGCCCGAATAGTAAGAACTGAGCAACTTAGTATCATTATTCCACTTTGTTACTTTTGTCTTTGAATCACTAAGATTGAAGTTAGCATACACATTAAATTCACCGAATTTATGATGCCAATCGAGGTTTAATTCCCATCCACGGGTGCGCAGTGTACCTGCATTATCGTAAGGAGCAGTAGCACCTACACTGTTCGGAAGAACCTGGGCAGGAGCAAGCATATCACGGTTTTCACGTTGATACCAGTCAAATCCTACAGTTAATTCATTATTCAGGAAACCTAAATCCAAACCAATGTCAGTAGTGCGGATGCGTTCCCAAGTAAGAGACTTTGACACCAGTTTAGGCATATTGTACTGAGTCAATCTATTTGCATTAGCTCCATTGCCATCCACCCAATAAATATATCCTGTAGATGATGTATTTTCTCGTTGGCTGATCAATGCTTCAAACATATAATCTCCAATGGCTTCATTTCCGATTTCACCATAGGATGCACGTAACTTAGCATTACTAATCACTTTCTTCAATGGTGCAAAATAAGCCTCTTCCGAGAAGCGATATCCGATAGAAGCAGAAGGGAAGAATGCCCATTTATCATTATGTGGAAATCTGGAAGAACCATCGTAACGTCCATTTACTTCCAACAGATAGATACCCTTGTAATCATAGTTGATACGTCCGAAATAACCGGCTGAAGCACGGGAAGTATGCGACCAGTTTATTTGTTGTCCATCTTGGCTTGCCAAATTCAATTCAGGGTATGCTTCATCATACAATCCTTTACGGTATCCATATAAATAAGTGTAATCTACTTCTTCAGCATTAGCTCCGACCATTACATTCAAATTATGGCTCTTTGCAAAAGTTTTGGCATAGTTGGCATATGCATTCAAAGTCCAAGTATTCTGCTTGGAATTATCACGCCAGATTGCTGAGTTACTTTTGGTAACAATATATTTAGGAGTAGGCATTCCCGACCAGTCAATACCATAGACCGAGAAGTCTTCAGAGCCACTGTTCAAGTTCTGAATTGCATAAGTGAAATCAGCATTCAAAGTAAGTCCTTTTACTATTTCTGCTTTCAAGAATCCATTCAAACGGGTAAGGTCAGTTATTTCCTTACGGTCGGATGCTTGCTTACGCATAGACATAAGACGAGTATCATAACCATCAATGGTACCTGAAGGAATGAAGAAAGAACCCCAACGCCAAAGGGTCTGATAAGTACTACTGTAAATGTCAGGACGCTGATAAGCCTTACGAGAGTAATTGACACGTGCACCTACTTGCAACCAATCATATAAATTGGTCGTTACATTCACTGAAACATTGTACTTCTTCAATTCATCGGGACGTACTTTCATAATACCTTCTTTCTCATCATAACCAAAAGAAAGGTAATAGTTCGTCTTACCAGAACTTCCCTGAACAGATATATTATGGCTTTGTGAAGGGGCTGCTTTACTATAATAAATATCCTGCACATCCCAGTCTGCATAATAATAAGGAGTTCCGTCAATGATATTATAATCCCCCACATTGCTGTCACTCTGATACGGTCTCATTTCACCATATTTTAGTTTTCTTCCTCCATTCTGTTGTGCCCACTTTTCGGCATAAGGCAATAGTTTATCAAAATACATACCAAAGAGTTCCACTTCATATTGGTTAGCATTGGCCTTAGCCTCCAATGCAGCCCGAAGTTGTGTAGGAACATCCGGGAAATTCGGAAGATAAGTTGCTTGATCCCACGCGAAATTATTACTATAATTTATAGTAACCTTTTCCGTCGGCTTAGCACTTTTCGTATTAATCAAAATAACACCAAAAGCTGCACGTGTACCATAAATAGAGGTAGAAGCAGCATCTTTCAGTACAGAGATACTCTCAATATCCTGTGTATTCAAGAAAGAAATGTCATCCATCGGGACTCCATCCACAACAATCAACGGATTACTTTTTTCAGAATTACTTAACGTACCGACACCACGAATACGCATTGCAGCACTCCCGTTGATATCACCATTTTCAGTCGTGATACTCAAACCAGGAACCGCACCTTGCAGTGCTTTGGTTACATCTTGCTGAGGGCGGCCTGACATCGTTTTATTCAAGTCCACAGTAGTAACTGCACCTGTTAAATTGGCTTTCTTTTGTGTACCGTAACCAACTACTACTACTTCATCCAATAATTCCGTATCTTCCTTCAACACGATTTTCATAGTAGGTGTAGCCTTTACTTCCTGAGGCTGATAACCTACGAATGATATTTTTAATATTGCTCCTGATTTTACACTCAGTGCAAACTTTCCGTCAACGTCAGTAACAATGCCATTAGTTGTCCCTTTTTCTACCACACTGGCACCGATAACCGGCTCGCCTGCCGCATCTACAACCAAACCTGTAACATTGATAGATTGTAACTGCTCTGTTACTTCTGAAACATGATCCGAAGCAACCTGGTTAGCCATCGCATTACCGCTTCCTAAAAACAGTGCACTGATGGCTACTGCTGTGAAGAATTTGCTATTTGCTAATCCTCGTTTTTTGCGATCTTCATTCATAAATGATTGATAATTTTGTTGTTAAATAAAATAGTTCTCTCAAAAATTAGGGTAAGGATAATCAGATAGAAATAGTTAGTCAGATCTATTTCTTCTGTCAGACAAGTTTTTCTTCCATAGGCGTTTTTTCTTATTTATAGGTTTAACTTATATTTTATCTCTCTTATTATTTTTAGAGGTTTACCAAGTTCCAAGAGAACATTGCTGAAAATGTGTAGTAATAAAGATGAGCAAAAAACGTGTTGGTCCTGAATATCACCTATAGTAATAGCTGATAAGGTTAAAAAATGCCATATAGAATATGTTGAGAGAATAATTATCCGATTATTATTTGTTTATGTTCCGATTATTGGTAGTTTTGCCAAAAACAGGAACCTGTTTTGTGTGATAATGCCAATAATCGGAACATAAGACTGTAGCTATGGAATTGTATCGGAGTATAATAGAAGATTTGAAAGCGTGGAAACGCAATTCTGAAAGAAAGCCCCTTATATTAAAAGGAGCACGTCAAACCGGAAAAACTTGGATTCTTGAATATTTTGGAAGAACAGAGTTTAAGTACACGGTCAAATTTAATTTTGACAAGGATCATTCTATCCATGAGATATTTGAAACAACTAAAGAACCCTCCCGAATTATCTCACAATTGTCATTGCTCACTGACAGTCCTATTCTGCCGGGCGCAACCTTACTTATTTTCGATGAAATTCAAGAATGCAATCCTGCCCTGAACGCATTGAAGTATTTCTACGAAGATGCGTCTGAGTATGCTGTTGTAGCGGCAGGCTCTTTGTTAGGTGTAGCTTTGTCGAAGGGAGATTCATTCCCGGTAGGCAAAGTTGAGTTCTTGAATTTATATCCTCTTACATTTAAGGAATTCTTGAAGACGATCAATGAAAAACTATATAGCTATATTGAAGAACTTACTGAAATCGCTCCTTTACCACAATTCGTTACTGACAGGCTTAGTGAACTGTATCAACAATACTTGGTCATTGGTGGAATGCCCGCCGTAATAAACTATTTCCTCGAAAATAAAGGTATGGAAAAAGTGAAAAAGGAACAGCAAACAATACTGAATGCCTATACTCTGGATTTTTCAAAACATGCAGAAAATAAAGATATTCCCCGTATTACTCATATTTGGAATTCCATTCCCAGCCAGTTGGCTAAAGAGAATAGAAAGTTCCTATATAAATTGGTTAAGCCCGGTGCACGTGCCCGTGATTATGAAGACGCTTTGCTTTGGTTGGAAAGTGCCGGTTTGATTTACCGGGTATTTTGTACAACAAAACCGTTTCTTCCTTTGAAAGCCTATGATGATTTGTCAGCATTCAAAGTCTATCTATCCGATGTCGGACTGTTGCGTGAATTATCCGGGCTTCCATCTGAAATTATATTTTTGGGTAACGGTGCATATACGGAATTTAAAGGAGCTATTGCTGAAAATTATGTTTTGCAGAGTTTAGTTCCTCAATATGATATTCTTCCACGATATTGGACTTCTATAGGGAAAGCTGAAGTTGATTTTGTCATTCAGTCTGGTAGTGAAATTATCCCTGTTGAAGTAAAAGCTCAAACTCGGTTAGGAGGTAAAAGTTTGTCTGTTTATGATGCAAATTATCATCCGGCATGTAAGTTACGCTATTCATTGAATAATCTAAAACAAGATGGCACGCTGATTAATATACCTTTATATCTGGCAGATTGGACAAAGAAGATTGTTAATTTTTTGACCTTGCACTAATTAAATAGCCATTAAATTAATGATTATTTAATTAGTGCAAGGTCTAAAAGTATCTGTTTATGTTCTGATTGTCAAGGAGTATTTTGCAGGATGAACCTATTTTAATAGTTTACAGATTCCGATAAATCACTTTCTGCATTTTTCTTATCGAGTGCTGTTACGAAATAAGTTCCTTTTTCATTCAGTTTGAATGTGGTATCTTTAGTGGTCCCTATTAAACTGGCTATTTGGTTGATACCATTATCTTTATACACTGCATAATAAGCAGCTTGTACTCCACTCCATGATAAATTACTTCCACTTACGCGGACATTAGTAGGAGTGTTTGGCTTTTCAGCTATGGTTCTGCCTAAGTAGGGGAGTAAGACAGGGGTTTTATATACATTCCTGATTACATCCATAATCCTAACTTTATTTTCTACCAGATATTTAACGCTATACAAAACACTTCCTTTTACTTTTGGTTTTGTTTTTGCAAAGTCGAACTGTTTCTGCAGATCTTCGGACGACTGGAATTTACTACCATATGCCGGGTCACCAAATTTATAAACTCCATATCCTACTAAAAGATGATTCTCATAAATATATTGTGACCATAAATTTAGTCTCTGGTTAAAACTACTTTCTTCCGTACCCGTAGCAAAATACAATTGTGGAATTACAACATCCACCCAGCCTTCTTTCGACCACTTTTTCACATCTGCAAACAAAGTATTATAGTTACTATCCATATTGGCAGCAGGACTGATGGAGAAAATAACATCAGGGCAAGTCTCGATAATAGTCTTTTGAATATTCTGGATTACTACATTTACGTTATTTCGTCTGAAATCAGCAATATTATCAAATTGTGCCTTACCATATTTTTCATATTCCACATTATCATTCATGCTCTCAGATGCTTCTAATGCAGGATAGAAATAATCATCCATGTGGATACCGTCAACATCATATTTAGTAATAATTTCCTTGACGATTTGTGTGATACGGGTTTGCACCTCGGGTAAAGCCGGATTGTAAATCCGAATCTTTTCGTAATCCTTAGTCAGTTCAGAAGGAATCTTTGGGTCCAACTGAGGAAAAGAGGAGTTCTTATTTGCTCGGGTTGAAATACGATAAGGATTCAACCAGGCATGGAATTGGATATTTCGTTTATGAGCTTCTTCAATAAGAAATCCCAGAACGTCATAACTTGGCTTAACTCCAGCAGTTCCTGTGATATACTTACTCCAAGACTCGTATTGCGAATCATAAAATGCATCTGCCATTCCCCGAATCTGGAAAAATATTGCATTCATTTTGTTTTCGACTAATAAGTTCAGATAGTCAATATACTTTTGTTTCTGAGCTGTAGCATTGTACTCCTCCATGGGCCAGTCGATACCCCAGGCTGTAGTTACCCATACTCCACGTAACTCTTTTTGAGGCAAAGTCGCAGGTGTATTTTCTTCCGGTGGCGGTATAATATCATCGTCATTGTCTTTACTACAAGATGCGACAAATGCAATGAAAATAATCAAGGTTAGATATTTCAAATATTTCATTCCTAAATTCAGAATAATGAAGCCGCCTAATTCTCACTCATTAGACGGCTCCTATGTTAATACTATAATTTATTTGATTAAAAAACGAAGATAGTTATTAATCTTCTTCCTCTTGTTTGATAGGGAATTCACAGATTACAAAACCAGAATCTGTACGCGAGCCGAAAATGCAGAGTTTAGCATCCTTTCCATTTTCATCTTTCTCTATAAGATAATCTGTTTGTGCAAGAGCTGCTCCATTACCGCTTCCACCCAAGATGAATTTATAATCAGGATTATGATTATCTCCTTCATCAAACTTCTGCATTGCTTCAGCCACTGTACTCCCCTTGGTCAGATTGTAAACAACCAAGGAAGGAGTTGCTTTAGATGCACTTCCTTGTCCGGCACTACAAACTATCAGATAACGTTCCTCATTAAAGGTAAATATCCTGGGGGCAACCGCTTCTGTTTCCAAGTTCGATTTGTTCATTGCATATTTACTTCCAAGAGATTCATCAACCAACGTAACAGGCAATCTTACTCCTGACCATACATATTGCTCTGTATCTTCTATCCTATACACATTGGTAACCATAGTCGCATCAGCGCTTGAAGTCAGTACTTTCGGTTCACCTATTGTCTTATGATTACTTACGGTCAATCTCAAAAATTTAGTAGATGCATTATCTCCGAAGAAGATAAATCCATTACCGTTTTTATCAATATTGACTGATATATTATCTCCATGTCTGTTTCCAGCTCCAGGAATATCCGATACTTTGATATCGGCAATAACTTCAGGTTTAGAAGTTGGTGTATCCCAATAATAAATCTTCAATGGTGATGCTTGAGAACCTGATAGGGATGCAATATATACATGTCCGTTTGCCAATGCTCCCATATTGTAGGAATAGGTTCCACCCGTTACGCCCGTAAGATCCAACATTATCGGTTTAATTTCACCTTTCTTCAGTTCAGACACCTTAAGAAGATGTGGAGCAGTTTTTCTGCTGACAATCAATACATGTTCACCATCATAAGAAGCACATCTTGTTAATAGGCTTCCATAATCAGGATAGATATTGTCTCCGGAGAAATCATATACTGTAGGCTTCTCAAAATCAGCTCCGTATACTGGAATCCTTTTTCTGACTCTTATAAAATATTCTTTGTATCTCTTTTGATTTACTATCCGAAGAACCAAAGTCTTAGAAGCAGTTTCTTCATCCATAGAAAAATCCAATACCGAATTTTGAAGAGTAGCTCCATCAGAAAGCTTCGCGTCCAGATTAAGAGCAGAGAAGTTCGTTGTCATATCCAAGCGAGGGAAATTGATAATTTTATTGTCTTCATCAATAGTTCCTTCTACCACTGTATTGCCATCTGCACCTGCATTGGTTATTTTGATAGAAAGAAGTTCGGTATCATAAGGTGCTATATGGCTTTTCGGATAATCCTCATCGCAGGATACCAGACCAAGTCCCAGCAATACAGCCAAAAATCCTATATTTCTTATTAATTTATACATAATCTCATGTTTTAGTTTAAAATAATTTCCATGATTTCACTGATTCATATTGTCAATTGATGCCTGTTGGCCAACCTTCAGTCTGAGTCAAAGTATATCCTTTATTCTTATAGTCCGAAATTTGATTCGTACCAATAGGAGAAAGATACGGATTAACATTAGGAACATTCAAGAACGGCAGTCTACCCTGATTCTGTGTAGGATAGAAGAAACCATTCATCTTAGCTGCATTGGTTCCGTCATATACCGTGAAGCTTCCGTCTTTGCCCATTACCCTGAGTTTCCCTTTATTCTCATCCTTCAACTCGCTTTTTACTTCATTGTTGAAATTAACCCAGGTACCAATCAGCAAATCTTCATTCTTGTCGGTATCCATGTATTCCAGCTTTTTCCAACGCCTTAAGTCAATGATACGTGAGAATTCAAAAGCAAATTCCATTCTTCTTTCCCGTCTGATCTCCCAAAGTAGTGCCGGTACGGTAGGATCTCTATGAGGATCTTGTGGAAGTGCGTCCAATTTCATTTCAGCTGTCATAGTTACTCCTAAAGCTTTGGCTTCTTCTGCTATCGGTCTTTTGCGAATCTGATTGATAGATATATCTATATCAGACTGAGAAACCTCTGTACCACCCAATGTTGCAAGTTCAGCTTTCGCTTCAATCCAGTTTAGTAGGACTTCAGCATAGCGTAGTACCGGATAACCAGTCACGTTTTTCTCACTCTGGAATTCTGCAGCCGGAGAACCACCACTTTCAATATAACTCAGTCCACTTCTTGGGATAAACTTTGTTACATATAAATAGCTACTCTTGGCTCTTGGAGTAGGTTTAGTATAGAAGCTGGCTTCAAAACGAGAATCTCTTGTTTTAATCAAATTGCTAAGAGTAAAATCATCTACATTTTCCAAAGAAGAAGTCTGCCAATCTTTACCATCTGTACAGATGAACGCCTTAATCAAATCCAGGTTTGGACCAACATCAGTAGGGTCATTCATATTACAAGTCGATGCGATGGAATGCGTAACGTTTTGAGCAGCATCATATTTTCTGTATAAAATGCAATCCTTACTGTTGGTTAAGTCGGTAGAACCGAATAATTTACGGAAATCTTCAACAATACCATATTTGCCACTATTCATAACCATTTCTGCTGCAGCAACAGCTTGATCGAAGAACTTTTTAGCCCGTTCGTTATTTTTATAATAATATTTCTGCCAGCTTGCCTCAAACAGAGCCCATCTTGAAACCATGGCAGCTACTACGTAACGATTCACATATTGACCTCCATCATTCAAACGAACGTTATGTAATGCATACTCAAAATCGTTGTAAACTGCATCCATAACCTCGTTTCTCGGAGTGCGGTCTTTGTATAAACCATCCTTATCCGTATTCTGTACTTCTGTGTCGTAATAAGGAACATCGCCAAAAACATTTACCAGACGAGCATATTCCAGTGCTCTGAAGAAGCGTCCAACACCTGTCCAATGGTTGTATTGTTCGTCTGTCAGTATTTCAGGCATCAGGTTAGTGATGCGGTCAATCATAACATTTGCTTTTCTAACCCAGGCAAAATTCCATGTAGGACCGGTAAATTCACTTTGCCACATCATGTCCAGACTTGTACTTCCTTTAGATGTAGGGACCGTACGCCCAAATTGTGTTTGAGTGGACATCCTCACTGCATCGTCATTAAACGTATAATTGGCGTTAGGAGCATAAGTCGTTGTATACTTTAATCCATACCCCACAAAGAAGTTTGTGTAAAAAGCATTAGCATATAGACGTACTCTATCTTCATTGGTCCAATATGCATCATCCTCAGCCGTAGTCAATGACGGGCGGTCGAGCACATCATTGCAGTTCGTAAACAATAAAACGACACCGGCTAAAATTATAAATATTTTTAATTTCATAATGATTCTATTTTAGAAGGTTAATTGAACACCACATGACAAACTTTTGAATACCGGTGTACCGGTACCTGTACGTCCAAGGTTATAGTTGGTGGAGAACATAGAATATCCTGATATAGCTTCCGGATCAATAGGCAATCCTCTTAGGTTATCAAATGTAAAGAAGTTCTCCAATGACATATAGACTCTCGCTTTGCTGATGTATATCTTAGATAAAATATTTGCCGGGACGGTATATCCTAATGTGATATTCTTAATTCTTAAATAAGACATATCCAGTAGATAGCGGGATTGTTTCTGCATAGCAAATCCAGTATTGCTGCCACCTAAGTTCCATGCTCTGGGATAGAAAGCGTTGGTGCGTTCTTCTGTCCAATAGTCTGTTGTAAAAGTTTTAGGCAATGCACCTTCCTTAGCATTATACCCGGGAATTGCTAATTGGCCGCTACCCCAAATCTTGCGTTTTCCAATACCTTGGAAGTAAATAGAAAAATCAAAGCCTTTATAGTCAGCACCCAATCTGAAACTGTATTCATAACGAGGAGTAGTATTACCGATAACGGTTTGGTCGCCTGGATTACCATTTGTACTGGTTCCCGGAGTGATGTAACCATCACCGTCAATATCTACAAATTTGGTATCACCAGGAGAGAATATTAGCTTATTTCCATCTTCATAATGCACCTGATAAACCGGATACTCTGAAGATTGCTTATAGGTGGTGCGAGCTGTTCCATTATAAATAACGATAATCTTTTCAATCTGACCGTCTGCTCCATATACAAAATCTTCTTTTTGGAATAATCTGTCGGTAACAAAACCATAAATATCACCATAACGTCTACCTGTTGAGTAGGTAGTTCCTAAACTTCGATCTTCCCACGGAGTCAAGTAGTCAGCACCTCTTGTGATAAAAGTAGAAGCGTCTGAAATAGATGCTGTTGCATTAATACCCAATCCGTTAGCAAAACGATGGTTGAAGTCGGCTGACAATTCCCAACCCTTAGTTCTCAGGCTACCATAATTGCCACTGGGAGCAGCTGCGCCAAGAGTTACTGGCAGGCTTTCACCAGGGATAATCATGTTCTTTGTATCCCGTTGGAACCAGTCGAAAGTGACTCCGAACTTATTATTAAAGAATCTGAGATCGATACCAAAGTCCAGTGTTTCGATTTGCTGCCAGCTAATATCGCTGTCCACCAATGATGGGGTACCGAACATAGGTGTTTTATTTCCACTTCCATCCAGCCATGATGATTGACCATCTGACAATATGGATTTATACAGAGTGTTTGAAACAGATTGGTCACCAATACTACCCCATGAAGCTCTGAATTTACCGAAGCTTAAGATATTGTTAATAGGTGCCATAAACTTTTCATTGGTAAATACCCAGCCGGCAGAGAAAGAAGGGAACCACTTCCAACGCAGATGCTTTGGGAACTTGGATGAACCATCCCTACGTATATTTGCTTCAACGAAATATCTATCTTCAAAAGAATAGTTGAGACGGCCAAAAAAACCTAATTGTGCTTCCCAGTTCCGGTTTCCTTCAATAAATTGATCTCCGGATGCCAATGGGAATTGCGGATTTGTCAAATCAATCAGATTTGTTTTCCAACCTTTATATGAACTCCATTTATTGGTAACTCTGTTCATACCTGCCATAAACTTGAATGCATGTTGCTTTTCTGGACCCAGCAACAAGTTATAAGTGGTATAAATGTTGAAAGTATTGTTATCAATAGATTTACTGTTATTGCCTACCTGACTGGCACTTGGCCCGGAACTGTTATAGTATTTGTTCACAGGGAAGCGATATGCAGGCATACCACCGGTATCTACTCTCTCTCCTTGTTCGTTAACAAATACTTGACTGCCGTTTTCCATCCAGGCAGTGGGAGCATACCACATTTCACCCGCCTCATATTGCATTACGGATGAATTCGTTTCAGTAGTTTGTCTGTCATATGTATAGTCAAACTTGACATCCCAATTTTTGGTCAAATTCAGTGTGAAACCTAAATTAATATTGTAGTATTTATTTTGCAGATTATCCGTATTGGCAGCTGCCATTTCGTAGGTAGGTTCCTTCAACGGATTGCCATTTTCAGTCACTCCCATTGGCATTAGCGGACTCCAACGATAAAGATATAACCATGGGTCGGCAGTTGTATTTCCAATTCCCGGATAGCGTTTGTTACGATCTGAATAGATTGAGCTTGCCCTTACAGTAATATACTTATTGATTTCTGAAGTAACACTAACCGAAGCATTGTATCGTTTGAAGTCATCTTTCTTAGCCGTTTTTGACATACCGCTCTGATCCAGATAGCCTAATCCGATATTATAACTGGTCTTACCACTCTTACCATTAACAGACAAGTTATGAGTCATTGTTGGTGTCCAATTTTTAATCATGGCTTTAGCACCGTCATAAAGTCTGTATCCATATTTGTCTTTTCCGTCATAGAACCAGTCACGGCCATACACTACCGGATCATTCCATTTAACTTTTCCACCGTACAGGTTTTGCCATTCAATGGCCTTTTCCAGGCTTTCAGGACTAATACGCCAGAAACCGCCGGCTGGCATTGGTTCTCTTCTGTTTGTTTGTGCATCCAATGTATATTGTAATGCTTCTATACCGCCAATCTCAATTTTCTTAGCAGGGTCTTGCCAAGAAAAGTTATTCGAATAACTTATTTCAAATTTATCACTTTGTGCCCCTGATTTTGTGGTTATTAGGATTACACCAAACGCAGCTTTAGAACCATAGATAGAAGATGAAGCTGCATCTTTCAAAACAGAAATAGATTGAACATCATTAGGATTTACCATCTGGATACTTGGGATTTCCACGTTGTCCAATAAGATGAGTGGTGTATTGTTTCCTGAAATAGAGCCAACCTGACCACGAATTTTAATCAAAGGATCTGATCCTACTTCACCGGTTGGTATTGTGATATTAACTCCTGCTACCGCACCTTGTAATCCACGACCAATATCAGCGATAGGACGACTGTCTAATGTCTTATTTACATCGACTGTTGCCACTGCTCCTGTCAGGTTAGCTTTCTTTTGTGTACCGTAACCAACCACTACTACTTCTTGCAGCAATTCGCTATCTTCTTTCAGGATAATTTTCATAGTCCGGGCAGCTTTCACTTCTTGAGTCTGGTAGCCTATGTATGAAATCTTTAAGGTAGCTCCTGGCTTTACAGTCAGCGTAAATTTACCATTAATATCCGTAATACCACCATTTGTGGTTCCTTTCTCTATAATACTGGCTCCAATAACCGGTTCACCGTTGGCATCTACAACTAAGCCGTTAATCGTTTGAGTTTGTAGTTGCTCTGTCACTTCCAAAGGGCTGTCGGAGGCAACCTGAGTAGCTAGTACATTTCCACTGTTCAAAAACAGCGTACCGATAGCTACTGCCATGAGGAGTTTGCTATGCGTTAATCCTCGTTTTTTGCGATCTTCATTCATAAAAGATTGATGATTTTGTTGTTAATCAAAATAATTTTCTCAAAATTTAGGGTAAGGGTAGTGAATTAGAAATAAACGGAATTATTTCTTCTATTAGGTAAGCTTCTGTTCCATAGGCGTTTCTTCTATTTATTAGGTTTGACTTATATAGTATCTCTATTTGTTTTTATTTACCGTTCCAAGAGAACTTAGTAAAATCGTACTTGGAAGTATGCTGCAACACTATTATACTCTATCTGTTCCATATCTGAGACATACCTGCTCCATAGTTTCCCCGTAACTTCAGGTGTGTTTCGGGTAGATACTGGATGATAAGCAAATCTTTTTTCTGAAAACCGGCTACATCTGATCAATGAATGGTTCTGAAATAGTCCCGGTATGGGAAAAAAGCCATAAAATGAAGTTTTGGAAGTTTTTGTACTGGTATATTAAAAAAAACTATATATTTGTATCCAATTCTAAATCCAACTGCGTATGAAACTGATTGCAGAAAGTGGTTCAACAAGAACTGAGTGGGCCTTAGTTGAAGACAACCACCTGATACAACGTGTTTTTACTGAGGGACTTAATCCTTTCTTCCAAACCCGAAGAGAGATCAGCCGAAGTGTGCGTTTAGGTTTACCCGAGACTTTTTTCAAAAGAAAGCTTGAGCAAGTATATTATTATGGTGCTGGTTGTACTTCTTATGAAAAAAAGAATGTATTGGGGGCCTCATTAGTAGCACAGTTCAAAACTCCGATTCAAGTAGAAAGCGATTTACTTGCGGCTGCCCGTGGTCTATTTAAATGTGAAGCAGGAATTGCGTGTATTTTAGGTACAGGTTCCAATTCTTGTTTTTATAATGGGAAAATTATAGTAAAAAACGTCAGAGCTGGTGGGTATATATTGGGTGATGAAGGCAGTGGGGCAGTGCTGGGCAAGCATTTTCTTTCAGACGTATTAAAAGGTTTAGCACCCAAAGATATTATGGCCGATTTCTTTGAGAAGTTTCGTATTAGCCCAAATGAAGTAATGGAATCTGTTTATAATCGTCCATTTCCTAATCGTTTCCTCTCTACTATTTCGTATTTTCTGGCAGATTATACAAGCGATGATTATGTATATGAGCTAATAACTACTAACTTACGCAATTTCTTCATAAGGAATGTTTGCCAATATGATTATAAGAACTATCCAATCCGTTTTGTTGGATCATTGGCTTATAGTTATGCCAAAATTTTAAGAGAAGTTGCCAATGAGTTTGATATTGAACTGGATATTATTGAAGAAACTCCAATGAATGGTTTAATTGACTTCCATTCTTTAAATATTGAAGAACCTTAAAAATTGTATATAAAACATATTAGCGAGGGTATAGCAATCTCTCATTTGCAAACTTATAAATATAAAGTTAAATAAATGCAAAGGAATGTTCTTGATATTAAATTATAATATATCTTTGCTAAGAAGAAACGAAGAAATTGCGTTTCATCACCTTTGTTAATAACGAGTTTATCTCTTAAAACGACCGACTAAATCGTAACAGTATTTAGTGTATTTTAATTTTTAACCGATAGCAGAATTACTAAGTTCTCTTGGAACTTATATGCTACGAAAAAGAATATAAGAGAGATGAAATATAAGTTAAACCTATAAATAGAAACAAGCCTATGGAGAAGAAATCTATCTAACCGAGAAAATAGCCCTAATTACTATTTTAAACGGACTATCCTTACCCTATTTTTTGAGAGAACTATTTTAATTAACAACAAAATCATCAATCATTTATGAATGAAGAACGCAAAAAAAGAGGATTAGCATATAGCAAGTTCCTCACAGCAGTAGCAATCAGTGCACTGTTTTTAGGTAGCGGTAATGCGATGGCTACCCAACCTGCAAGCGGCAGATCCTTGGGCACGACAGAACAATTACAAGCAATAACTGTTACCGGTTTGGTTATAGACACCAATGGAGAACCAGTCATTGGCGCCAGTGTAGTGGAAAAAGGAACGACAAATGGTATTATGACAGACATTGACGGTAAATTTACCTTGAATGTACAGACTAATGCAATATTGAAAATATCATTTGTAGGTTATCAACCTCAAGAAATAAAGGCTACCAAAATAATGAAAATTATATTGAAAGAGGATACAGAATTATTGGATGAAGTGGTGGTCGTAGGTTATGGCACGCAAAAAAAAGCTAATTTAACAGGTGCCGTATCAACAGTAGATGTTAGCAAATCTCTTGAAGCTCGTCCGCAATCAGACGTATCAAAAGCCTTACAGGGAGTTGTACCTGGTCTTTCCATCATCAATTCTTCGGGTGCAATAAATAAAGAGCCTACTATCACGATCCGTGGTACCGGTACTTTGAGCAATGAAGCCCAAAGTAATCCGTTGATTATAGTAGATGGTGTTCCGATGGATGACATTACTTATCTGAACACACAGGACATCGAGAACATTTCTGTACTGAAAGATGCTGCTTCCACGTCTATTTATGGTACGCGGGCTGCATTTGGTGTGTTACTTATCACTACCAAAGCTGCTAAAAAAACAGATAAGATTACGATTAACTACACCAACAACTTTGCGTGGGAAACGCCGACTGTGATGCCTAACTATCCGGACGTTCCTACACAAATCAGAGCATTGGGGATAGCGAACAAACGTATCAATAAAGAAAATGAATTATTTGGTATGATGTTAAACGACATGCTTCCAAAGGCAGAAGCATGGAGAGACAAACATGGAGGTAAAAAAGCCGGATATCGAGAAATGATATTAGGCGAGGATTTTGATATGGATCCTAATACGGGAATTGGGCAATATTATGCAGATTGGGATGTTGTGGGTATTATGTATCGGAATTGGAAGCCTTCTCAAAGTCACAATATTTCGGTTCAAGGCACCAGCGGCAATACTTCCTATTACTTGTCTTTAGGCTATAATAAAAATGAAGGAATCATAAGATTCAATCCCGACAAGATGAATAAATGGACTGTAAACATGAGCGTTACTTCTGACATAACCAAATGGTTACAGATAGGGGGGCGTTTTAGCTACAGCGACAAAACATATAATACTCCGGCAACGCAACGTTCTACATATCAATACATGTGGCGTTGGGGCAGTTTCTTTGGCCCCTATGGAACCTACAATGGTATAGATATGCAGAATGATATTGCTTATCGTAAACAAGCCGGAGAAGATAAATATAACAATACGTACACCCGCTTAGGAGGTTTCTTGAAATTGAAAGTTATGAAGGGACTAACTGTGAATGCCGATTATACATTTAATGTTATGAATGGCTTCAACCGTACTTCCGCACTTCCTGTTACAGGTTATAACTCATGGGGTGGAGATATCCGCACTCCAATTGAGTTAGTTCCGGCTTCCAAATCGTATGTTTACCGTGATTCAGAACGTGACCAATCTTATGCTTTAAATATTTATGCTAATTACGAATTTAACCTTGCCCGGAAGCATAACTTTAATGTAATGGTTGGTGGTAATGCCGAAGAGGGAGAGAATGAAAAATCCACGTCAAAACGTCTGGGATTGTTAGATTCCAATCTACCGGAATTTAATTTGGCAACCGGCGACCAAACAGTAGGTGGTTTCCACAACGAATGGGGAGCTTGCGGCTATTTTGCCCGTATCAATTATGACTATAAAGGCATTTGGCTTTTAGAATTGAACGGACGTTATGACGGTTCTTCTAAATTCCCCGAAGCAGACCGCTGGGCATTCTTTCCTTCCGGATCGGCTGGCTATCGCATCAGTGAAGAGTCTTTCTTCGCCCCCATCAAAAAAGTTGTTAGCAATGCAAAAATTCGTGGTTCATACGGTGATGTTGGCAATCAGGCTGTAGGTAGTAATATGTATATTTCCACATTGTCAAAGTCTGCAGTTGACAAGACACACTGGCTGGATAATAGTGGAGTGAAAGTTGTGACTTATGGTATGCCTTCTTTAGTTTCTTCTACGCTAAAATGGGAACGAATCCAAACACTGGACTTAGGGGTCGATTTGGGATTCTTGAATAATGACGTAAATGTATCATTCGACTGGTATCAACGTACTACGAAAGACATGTTGGCTCCGGGACAGACAATGCCTGAAGTGTTGGGAGCAAGTGCTCCGAAGATTAATGCCGGTACATTGCGCACTCGTGGTTGGGAATTGAGCATTGACTATCATCACAAATTCAATGAACTTTCTGTTTATGGTAATTTCAGTATCGGCGACTTCAAGACTATCATTACCGAGTGGGATAACGATACTCGTCTCTTAAACACAAATTTCAGCGGCAGAGTATATGGCGACATCTGGGGTTTTGAGACCGAACGGCTATATCAGAAGTCTGATTTTGAGTATGATGCTAATGACAAGTTAGTAAAAGTATATGTAGATCCCGATGGCAAAGTTGTCCCGAAAGGTACCGAAAAAGCAATTGAAGCTTATAAACTGAAGAATGGTGCCTACCAGCATAAACTGCAACAAAAAGGATTCTTGTATGAACCGGGAGACGTGAAATTCAAAGATTTGAATAGCGATGGTAAGATTGATGCAGGTGAGGGTACTCCTGAAGATCATGGCGACCTGAAAGTAATAGGTAATACCACTCCTCGTTATCAGTATAGCTTCCGTTTAGGTGGCGAGTGGAAAGGCTTTGACCTTGACATGTTTTTCCAAGGTATAGGCAAACGTTCTGTTTGGACTACCAGCTATTTCGTAATGCCGATGATGCGTGGTACAGATGCAATCTACACTAATCAGACGGATTACTGGACTGAAGATAATACGGATGCTTTCTTCCCAAGCCTCTATCCGGGGAATACCAGCCAGGGAACCATTTCATCCAGTATCATTCAAGGGGGTAATCACAACTTCTATCCCCAAAGCAGATACTTAGTAAATATGGCTTACCTGCGTTTCAAGAACTTGACCGTTGGTTATACATTGCCTCGTCAGTTGACCCGCAAGGCTTATCTGGATAAAGTACGCATTTATTTCAGTGCTAACAATCTTTGCGAACTAATAAATAAGAGCAATGCGCCGGTTGATCCGGAAATCAACGGTTCTGATACCGGTTCATTGACGGATGGTAAATGGGGTACCGCAGATCCTATGACACGTACCGTATCCTTTGGCGTGCAAGTAACTTTCTAAGCTCAGCTACTAACAATTAGAAAAAAGTAAGTATGAAAAAGATAAATATATTATGCCTGTTGTCGCTTCTGGTTTTTACAGGTTGCGATGATATTTTGGATAAAGGTCCACTGGATACTTTTACCAATACCAATTTTTGGAAAAATGAAGGGAATATCTCCGGTTATGCTAATGCTTTTTATGAGGACTTTACCGGCTATGGTAATGGTACCGGCTTTGGTGATTTCTATTATAAAACACTTTCAGACGATCAAGGAGCCAGTTCTTTTGCCCAATGGACTTATTTGACTGCTCCGGCAACTTCAGGAGGCTGGAAGGACTCTTATGTAGATATTCGCCGTGCTAATATCATGATAGAGAAAGTAGCGGAAACATCTATGAATGGGGAAGCTAAGAATCATTGGATAGGAGTTGGCCGCATGATGCGTGCATGGGATTATTACCACTTGGTACGTATGTATGGCGATGTCCCTTATACAGATAAAGCTCTGGATATTACAGATGAGGGTGTTTTGTATGGTCCACGCAATAACCGTGACGAAGTGATGGATAAAGTTCTGGAAGATTTGAATTTTGCTTGTGCCAATATAAGGGATGTATCGTCTAAAAATACTTGGAGCCGGAATTTAGCCTATGCCATCAAAGCGGAAATTTGTCTGTATGAAGGAACATTCCGCAAGTATCGCAAGGCGGAAGATTATCAAACAGCACCGGATATAGAAGGGGCAAAAAAATATCTGAAAGAAACAAAAACAGCTGCTGCTTATATTATGGGAAAAAATTACAAATTAGGTGATACCTATCAAGGTCAATATAATTCTACTAATTTGTTTAATAATCCGGAAATCATATTCTTTAAGCAATACAAGAAAGATATCTTCTCACATTCGTTGATTGACTATACTTGTAGTTCCACACCGCTTAATGGCATGTCGAAGAATGCATTTGAAGCTTATTTATTTACCGATGGCAAGCCGTTGGCATTGACTTCAGAGGACAAAAGTGATCTTCCTAAACTAATAAAAAAAGGGTCTGCAGGAAGCGTATTTTCTATCTCCCACCTATTAAAGGTACGTGATAAACGCTTGGAACAGACTATTGACTCTGCAGTATTCTATGTAGGACGCGGTTTCACACGCTTCGATGTAGGAATGGCCATGTCTTCTTCTACTGGTTATGGAGTGAGCAAATATGATAATGAAGAAATTCCCGTAAATTATCGCAATCAGACGGGTTCCAACTACACCCACGGTCCGCTTTTCTGGTTAGCTGTCATATATCTGCAATATGCCGAAGCTGCTGCCGAGCTTGCGGATGCCGGAGGTGAGGCTATTACACAATCCGATTTAGATAAGACGATTAATTTATTAAGGGATCGTGTCGGCTTGCCGCATCTCAATCAAAATGTAGGATTCGATGACCCTGCCAATAATCATGGCGTGAGTTCATTAATCTGGGAAATTCGTCGCGAACGTCGCTGTGAACTCATGTTTGATAACTGGTTCCGTTATTGGGATTTAATTCGTTGGCATCAATTGGACAAACTGGATTCAAGCATAAACCCTGATATTCTTTTAGGAGCTAACCTTAGTGCTGACCCGGAAATTGCAAGTAATAAAGATGTGACATTAAAAGGGAATTATATGGATGCCTCACGTGGGCAGACACGCACATTTGATAAAAGACACTATTGGTATCCAGTACCAACAGGACAGATAACTCTTAATCCACAATTAACTCAAAACAGAGGTTGGGGAGACTAATTGAAAATATGAGAGATTAAACTAGAACTGACAGATAGAGTAATTTCCTAATCATCAAAAAAAATAGCGTCCATTCACTTTGTTTATTCTCAAGGTGAATGGACGCTTTATTTGTGTTATTGTTATTTCATCATATCTTCCAATGAAAGCCCTTTCTGAACTAAATTATATTGTGTAAACTCTTTGGGTAGATTAGCTATCTTCTCTGCCAAGACAGTATAATTTATTTTATTCGGATTACGCTTTACCTCAGCAACAACACCACTCTTCTCAAAATCATTCAGTGCAATCAGATCAATTTCATTTTCTCTTTTAGTATTCCAATAGTTACCCACTTGGGTAACATTCATGGTTTCTGCAACTCTTTCCCGAAAATACCTTTCCAACATCCATCCACTATATTGTACGTAATGGCTTTTGATATATTCGTTTAGCTGGCTGTATTTTTCCAGTTCGATGGCGGACTGATGAGGGTAAATAAAGCGAAACCAGAAATTAAGAAAGTTATCGGACATAAACCAGCGTAGATTTCTGGTTCCCGGTTTAGCTAAAAGAGGAAGCTGTCTTTGAATGAGTGAATAATCTTCGCTGAGATTTTTCAGATAAGGACCGCTATTTTTTCCAATGATACTGTCTATTTCACTCTGCCGTGTGTTTCCCGAAGCAATCAGTTGCAAAACAGAGAAATAGGTACTGTAATCGCGTCCGAACTCTTGTATTAGCATATCTTTACCTTCCGTCAAAAGTGGGGAATCGGGTTGAGTCAGGAAATCAATCATCGAATCTTTGGTGAAAGCACCAGCATCCATTAGCAAGCTTACGTATTTAGCCACTCCACCGGTCAATGTGTATAGGCACAACAAATCTTCCGGCGTAAATGTGGGGTTGTGTTCTTGCATAATTTCAATAAGCACGGAAGTTTTAAATGGCTTCAGTATGAACTTAGAAGTTAGGCGGCCGAACAATGGTTCTTTATGATCTTCAAAAATCTGCCTCATTAAAGAATAAATAGAACCACAAACGACAAAGTTTATTTTTGCTTGAGAAGAATATTGGTCCAAATGTTCTGTATATCACTGAAAATTGACGGATTGACACGGTCAAAATCTTGGAATTCATCGATAATGAGAGTAAAATGTTCTCGTGAAGCATATTGCATTAAGAGTTCGAACAAATCAACGAAACGAGTAGGATTACCATAAATAGGGATAGATAGCTTATTCATTATTTCTTTTTTGAAAGCATCGCATAATAAAGCTTCATTGGTACGTGAAACAAATAAGTAAATATATCGTTTTCCCTCAAGAGCTTTCCGCAACAAAGTAGTCTTACCCACACGACGACGCCCCATAATAACAGTGAAACAGGCAGAAGAAAGCGATTTTTCTTCTGTCCGTTGGATCAACTTTATCTCTTCTTCGCGATTATAGAATCTCATAATCTATTAAAGTATTATTAATTAAACCTCCTCTAATTAAATAGCCATTAATTTAATATCCATTTAATTATCACAAAGATAAAAAGTAAGAGGCAATAAACAAATGTTTATTAGATAAATATTAACCAAAGGGAACCATATATCAACAAAATAAGCCACTCATTTATTTGCAAATTAATAATTATAATACTAAAAATAATAAAATAAGTGTTTTTGATATTAAAATAAAGTCTATCTTTGTTGCTACGAAAATCCTCCTTAACAATAATACTATTATGAAGAAACTTCTGCTACTGACTCTTTTATTGTGCAGTGCCTTCTTGTGTCAAGCGCAAAAAGATCGAATCATTTTGGGTGACGAACAGACTTCCGAGTATTTTCCCATCCTGAAAGATAAGAAAATCGCTATATTCTCCAATCATACAGGAATGATAGGAGACAAACATTTATTGGATGTCCTTTTAGAAAATAAGTTCAATGTAGTTGCCATTTTTTCACCGGAACATGGATTCCGTGGAAATGCAGATGCAGGAGAACACGTATCCAGTTCAGTAGACTCAAAAACGGGTGTACCTATCCTTTCACTTTATGAAGGTAAAGATAAGAAGCCAAGTAAGGCTTCAATGCAAAAGTTCGATATATTAATAATAGATATACAAGATGTAGGGCTACGCTTCTATACCTATTATATAACAATGTGCAGGCTAATGGATGTTTGTGCGGAATATAATAAGAAAGTCTTATTGTTAGACCGTCCCAATCCAAACGGACATTATGTAGACGGACCGATTCTGGATATGAAATATAAATCAGGTGTGGGATGGTTGCCGATTCCTATTGTACACGGAATGACATTAGGGGAACTTGCATTAATGGTAAATGGAGAAGGCTGGTTACCCGGTTCACGCAAATGTGATTTAGCTGTTATCAAGTGTAAGAACTATACACACCAGACAAGGTATCAGTTGCCAATTCCTCCATCTCCTAATCTGCCGAATATGAAGTCGATATATTTATATCCGTCTACTTGTTTCTTTGAAGCAACACCTGTCAGCTTAGGCAGAGGAACTTCGCTACCATTTCAGGTGTATGGACATCCCAATATGACCGGATATAATTATAGCTTCACTCCAAGAAGTATTCCCGGAGCAAAGAATCCGCCTCAGTTGAATAAACTATGCCATGGCGTAGATCTGAGCAATATGAGCGATGAGGAAATCTGGAAGCGAGGAGTAGATTTAACCTATGTCATTGACGCCTACCGTAACTTGAATCTGGATGACCATTTCTTCCGCTCGTTCTTTGAGTTGTTAGTGGGAAAAGATTATGTACGGAAAATGATTAAAGAAGGAAAAAGTGCTGATGACATTAAAGCCATGTGGAAAGGTGATGTTGAAAAGTTCAAGGCACAACGTAAACCATATTTGCTTTATGAAGAGTAAGTTTATTACCGATATAAATTGTCCAATCGTAAAATAATAGTATGAGCCCGATATCCGTTATTATCACCATTGCCGCTTATTTTGTGATACTGTTCACTATATCCTACATAGCCGGTAGAAAAGCCGACAATGAAGGTTTCTTCGTTGGTAACCGTAAATCGGCCTGGTATGTTGTGGCATTTGCCATGATTGGGTCCAGCATCTCCGGAGTGACGTATGTATCAGTGCCGGGCATGGTAGCTGCCAGTAGTTTTGGTTATCTGCAAATGGTATTGGGATTTGTTGCGGGACAACTAATCATTGCATTCGTATTGACGCCACTGTTCTATCGGATGAACTTGGTGTCCATCTATGAATATCTGGAGAATCGTTTTGGTATGTCTTCCTATCGGACAGGTGCATGGTTCTTCTTCATATCTAAGATGCTGGGAGCCGCAGTACGTTTGTTCCTCGTATGTTTGACACTGCAACTGCTGGTATTCGAACCGTTTGGATTACCTTTCATTTTGAATGTAGCTATTACCGTAGCATTAGTATGGCTCTATACGTTCCGGGGTGGAGTAAAATCCCTGATCTGGACAGATTCACTCAAAACATTCTGCCTGGTGGTATCGGTAGTTCTCTGCATCAGTTATATTGCTTCCGATCTTAATCTATCGCTTAGCAGTATGATCAGTACAATTGCCGATAGTGACATGTCACGCATCTTCTTCTTTGACGATATAAACAGTAAACAATATTTCTTCAAACAATTCTTTGCCGGGGCATTCACAATGATTGCCATGACAGGACTGGATCAGGACATGATGCAACGTAACCTCAGCTGCAAGAACTTCAAAGATTCACAGAAAAACATGATTACGAGTGTTATATCACAGTTCTTCGTAATTCTGCTGTTCCTGATGCTGGGGGTATTGCTTTACATCTTTGCTGGTAACCAGGGTATTCAGGTGGAAAAGAGCGATGAACTCTTCCCGTTGATAGCCACCGGTAACTACTTCCCTGCAATTGTAGGTATCCTGTTTATCATCGGACTTATTTCTTCGGCTTATTCCGCTGCCGGCTCAGCACTGACAGCTTTAACAACTTCCTTTACAGTAGATATCCTCGGGACAAAAGGCAGGACGGAAGAAGAAATCGTAAAGATACGTAAGCGGGTACATATTGGCATGGCTGCAATTATGGGTATCACGATATTCGTATTCAACCTATTGAATAACACAAGTGTGATCGATGCCGTATATATACTGGCAAGTTACACATACGGTCCCATCCTCGGATTATTCGCATTCGGTATATTCATGAAACAGCAGGTTCGCGATAAATATATCCCATTGGTAGCCATCCTCTCCCCTATTCTTTGCTTCATCCTGCAAAAGAATTCGGAAGCCTGGTTCAATGGGTATCAATTCAGCTACGAACTGTTGATATTCAACGCTCTGTTCACGTTTATCGGACTCTGTCTGTTGATCAGAAAAGATAAGAACTAATAATTAACTTAATACATCATCCATGAATGTAAGACTTCATTTTTTGTTCACTTTGCTCACCGCCTCCCTGATCCCCCAGACGGGAGGCGCGCAAGAGCTTTCGACGGATGTCCGCCAGAAAATCGGTAAGTTTCTGGACGCAACTGCACGGAAAGAGGTTTCCGTAGGACGCATCCGGATTGACTCTGTTTCCATTGAAGGAAATACGTTGCAATTGTTTGCTAACATGAACTGTGCATATATTCCTTTCCGGGAAGATAATGTGACAGAGATTTACCAAGGTGTGCAGGCACTGCTCCCGGCAGAGTTTTCAAAGTACAACCTGCAAATCCGCACGAATAAGCGTAGCATTGAAGAATTAATTCCCCAAGCACTACGCAGTAAAAAGGACAAAAAAGCCAAAACATTCAATCCTGCCGGAACAAAACCCTTAGTAACGGCCCTTTCTACCCCCTATACCCCTACAAATGGCTTAAAGAACCGTCACATTGCCTTGTGGCAGAGTCACGGCTTCTATTATGAGCCTAAACTGACACGTTGGGAATGGCAACGCGCCCGCATCTTCCAGACGGTGGAAGATTTATATACGCAAAGTTATGTACTGCCTTTCCTGGTTCCCATGTTGGAGAATGCAGGAGCTAATGTGCTGATACCCCGTGAACGGGATAGTCAAATAGCAGAAGTTGTTGTAGACAATGACGGTTGCCTTCACTCCCGTTCCGTTTATACAGAAAAGACAGGCGATAAGAACTGGATGCAAGGTACTGGTGAAGGTTTCGCCCATCTGCGCGATCAATATATCAATTTTGAGAACCCATTCCGTGAAGGAACTTTCCGCACAGTTAAGACGGTAAAAGGTAAGAAAGAGAAAGAAAGCACTGCCGAATGGATTCCTGAACTTCCGTCAACCGGACAGTACGCCGTTTATGTATCCTATAAATCATTGCCAAACAGTACGGATGATGCTCTTTACACTGTTTATCACAAAGGAGGAGTATCCCAATTCAAAGTGAACCAACAGATGGGTGGCGGCACCTGGATTTATCTGGGTACATTTGGTTTTGATGCCGGAAAAAGCGATGCCGGAAAAGTTGTTTTAAGCAATCGTTCTGATAAAGCCGGACGTATCGTTACCGCTGATGCCGTAAAAATCGGAGGTGGTATGGGAAATATAGCACGCCGTATCTCTGATGCAGGTGCCACAGAGAATATTAAAAGTTCGGACGGCAATGCTGCCATAGTGCATAAAGAAATGCCGAAGATAAATTACCCGTATGAGATAAGCGGTTATCCCCGTTTCTGCGAGGCAGCACGCTACTGGCTTCAATGGGCAGGTATTCCGGACAGTGTCTATTCCGACAGTCAAGGTAAGAATGACTATACAGACGATTACAAATGTCGTGGTATCTGGGTGAATTACCTTGCCGGTGGTTCTACGGTTAATCCGACAGAACAAGGACTGAATATCCCGGTAGATATGGCTTTCGCCTTCCATTCAGATGCAGGAACCACGCTAAACGATTCCATCATCGGAACACTGGGTATCTACTATACCAACGTTTACAATGAAGAATACGCCAACGGAGCATCCCGCTATCTGGCACACGACATGACAGACCTGATTCAGTCAAATATCGTACGGGATATCCGCAGCCTATACGAACCGGATTGGACACGCCGCGGTATGTGGAACCAATCCTACTACGAAGCACGTGTACCCCGTGTCCCCACTATGTTACTGGAACTACTTTCTCACCAGAACTTTGCAGACATGCGTTATGGTTTAGATCCACGTTTCCGTTTTACGGTAAGCCGTGCAATCTATAAAGGTATGCTGCAATTCATTTGCTCGCAATACCACATGGATTATATTGTTCAGCCGTTACCTGTCGACAATATGGCATTGAAAATGGCAGGCGAGAATGAAATAGAGCTGACCTGGCAACCCGTAGCCGACCCACTGGAGCCAACGGCAAATGCTGAAAAATATATAGTTTATACCCGCATCGGAGATGGCGATTTCGACAATGGCGTGTTGGTAGATAAGAATACCTATCGCACTGCCCTCCCTGCCGGCATGGTATGCAGTTATAAAGTAACTGCCGTCAACAAGGGCGGAGAAAGTTTCCCGTCCGAAATACTCTCTGCAGGACGTGCACTTAATAGTTATAAGCGATTAACGATGAGTGATAAGCAAACAAACGCTAATCACTCAGATATCGTGCTGATAGTAAACGGCTTCGACCGCATCAGTGCTCCGGCAGATTTTGTTGCACCTGCTCCCGGTGATACTTTACTTGCCGGTTTCTTAGATGATCTAGACCACGGCGTACCTTATCTGAAAGATATCAGCTATATCGGTAAGATGAAAGAATACCGCCGTTCCATTCCATGGATGGACGACGATGCTTCCGGCTTCGGAGACAGCTATGGCAATTACGAAGATAAAGTAATCGCCGGAAACACATTCGATTATCCCGCTATTCATGGAGCCGCTATTTTGAAAGCCGGATATTCTTTCATATCTTGCAGCGATGAAAGTGTGGAAAATAAAACTATGAACCTGAACGACTATAAGTATGTAGACCTGATATTGGGTAAAGAATGTCAGACTAAAATGGGATGTGGCGGTGTGAAGCCATTAGAGTTCAAAACATTCAGCCAACCTATGCAGGAAGCTATCACCGCATATTGCGGACAAGGCGGAAACATCTTCGTTTCGGGTGCTTATGTTGGAACCGACCTTTGGGACAATCGCCTTGCCCCGGCTCAGGAATCCGATAAGAAATTTGCAACAGAAGTCCTGAAATATAAATGGCGCGTGGGGCAGGCAGCTACAGAGGGTAAGGTGAAATGTGTAGCTTCACCGTTCCCCGCCCTTTCAGGCAACTATACATACCATAATGAACTGAATGCAGACAGCTATGTGGTAGAATCACCGGATGCCATCGAACCGGCAACAAAAGATGCATACACCGTAATGCGTTATTCGGAAAACAACCTGAGTGCCGGAGTAGCTTACAAAGGCGACTACAAGACCTGCATACTGGGCTTCCCGTTCGAAGCATTGCGCACTGCCTCTGAAAGAGAAGCGTTAATGAATGCCATCCTGACATTCTTCAGTGAAAAAACTAATTCATGCAAGCAATAATATACTAAAATCAATCATCATCTATGAAGCGAAGACTTTTAATAATGTTCCTGTTGGGCTGCCTGCTACCGTTCGCGGTACAGGCACAACATGGCACATTCCGTTTTGCGCAAATAACGGACATCCATTTCAGCCCCAATAATTCCAACCCGACGGAAGACTTGCTACGTTCCGTCGCGCAAATAAATGCGACAGACAGTATTGACTTTGTTTTGGTTACGGGCGATATCACTGAAGAAGGCGACCGTGCCACTATGCTGAAAGTCAAAGAGACATTGGATTTACTGAAAGCAAAGTATTACGTGGTTCTCGGTAACCATGAAACCAAATGGAGCGACTCCGGTTGTACTGCCTTCGGTGAGATATTCGGCGGCGAACGCTTTGAATTCGAGCATAAAGGCATCCTGTTTCTGGGTTTCAACTCCGGCCCGTTGATGCGTATGGCTTACGGACATGTCGTTCCTCAGGACATCCGTTGGATGACGGAAGAAATGGATAAGTTTGGAAAAGACAAACCGGTTATACTCGTCACACACTATCCGTTACTGGACGGAGATGTGGATAACTGGTATGAAGTAACAGATGCAGTACGCCCCTATAACATTCGTCTGTTCATCGGCGGGCACTATCACCGTAACCGGGATTTGCGTTATGATGGCATTCCGGGTATTTTGATGCGCAGCAACCTGCGTGATAAAGATGGAAAACCGGGATATGGTGTCTATGATATAACGAAAGATTCGATCCTCGTCTACACTCAACGCATCGGCGAACCGAAAAAACAATGGGCTGCTTTCTCGCTGGCTCAGCCCTATTATGATCGTAATGGAAAAGCAGAGAAATACCCCGACTTTTCAGTCAACACAGAATATCCTAATGTGAAAGAACAGTGGATAGTACAAACCGGTGCAGGTATCTATTGTTCGCCTGCAGCAGAAAAAGACAAGGTGTTCGTCGGAGACGATATGGGTTACCTGGCTTGCTATGCCTTGAAGAATGGAAAGAAGCTGTGGAATTTCCAGTCCGGCAAACGCATTGTAGGCACTCCGGCTGCGGCAGACGGTGTAGTCGTATTCGGTTCTGCCGACCGTAACATCTACGGTCTGAACAGCAAAGACGGGAAACTGCTGTGGACTGTAAAAGTAAAAAGCCCGGTACTGGGTGCGGTAACCATTGAAAATGGAATTGCCTACATTGGTGCCAGCGATTCTACTTTCCGTGCTATTGATATCCATACAGGTAAAGTGATCTGGGCATATACCGGCGTGAAAGGATACATTGAAACCAAACCCTTAGTAACAGCCGACAAAGTGGTCTTCGGTGCCTGGGACAACACCCTCTATGCATTGAATAAGGCAGACGGCAAGGAATTATGGAAGTGGACAGGCGGTTTAACGCGCATGCACTTCTCACCCGCAGCCGTATGGCCGGTAGCTGCAGAAGGCAAAGTATTTATCACCGACCCGCAACGTGCCATGACGGCTATCAATATAGAAAATGGAGAAACAGTATGGCGCACTTTCCAGTCTATGGTACGTGAAACGATTGGTTTATCGGAAGACGGAACGCGCGTATTCAGCAAGACTATGAACGACAGTATTGTCTGCTATGCCACACAAGGAGATCAGCCCCGCGAATTATGGGCAAGCAACGTCGGCTTCGGATACGAACATGCACCCTCCATGCAAGTGGAAAAGGGAGGTGTAATGTTCGGCAGCACCAAGGAAGGACTGATCTTTGCTTTAGAAGCCCAAACCGGTAAAGTCTTGTGGAAACATAAGATAGGTAACTCACTGATCAATACCGTAGTGCCGCTGAACGGGCAACAGGTATTGTTCACCGCCACCAGTGGCGAAGTAGGACTGCTACGAGTTAAAAATTAAAGAATTAATAATTAAAAGCAATATAGGACATTATGAATAAAATCAATTGCTTCGTTCCTTTCTCAGGAGCTGCACAAGCGGAAAAGACAGTAAAAGGCCTGCAAGAAACCGGCTTAGTGAATAATATTTATCTGCTCGCCCTACCGGACGTTACAGAAAACCTACCCGGATGCAGTACCCTGCACATGCAATCCATCCAGTCCAGCACTGCTATGAGGGACATCGCCGGACATAGCGATGCAGAATATACACTGATCTATACAAAATATACGACGCTCGAACTGGGTTTATTCGCCTTGGAGCGCATGATCCACATTGCCGAAGACAGCGGTGCAGGCATGGTATATGCTGACCGCTACCAGGTAAAGGAAGGCAAGCAAACCAACGCCCCGGTGATCGATTATCAATTCGGCTCATTGCGCGATGATTTCGACTTCGGTTCCGTACTGTTATTCCGTACGGATGCATTCAAGGAAGCCGCTGCCCGCATGAATGAAGACGAGTATAAATTTGCCGGACTTTATGACCTTCGTCTGAAAGTAAGCCAAAAAGAAAGTCTGGTACACATCAATGAGTATCTGTACAGCGAAATCGAAGACGATACCCGCAAGAGCGGTGAGAAGATATTCGATTACGTGGATCCCAGAAACCGTGACCGTCAGATTGAAATGGAACAGGCTTGTACCGAGCATCTGAAAGAAATCGGCGGTTATCTGGTTCCTGAATTCAAACAAATAGAATTCTCAGCAGGCAATTTCGAATATGAAGCTTCGGTTATCATCCCCGTACGCAATCGTATCCGCACCATCCGCGATGCCATCCATTCGGTATTGAAGCAGAAGACCGACTTTAAGTTCAACCTGATTATCATTGACAACCACTCTACGGACGGGACCACAGAAGCTATTGACGAATTCAAGAACGACGAACGCCTCATCCACATTATCCCCGAACGCAAGGACCTGGGTATCGGCGGGTGCTGGAACATGGGTGTGCATCATCCTAAGTGTGGTAAGTTCGCCGTACAATTGGACAGTGACGACGTGTACAGCGATGAAAATACACTGACCACTATGGTTCGTGCTTTCTATGAACAGAATTGCGCCATGGTGGTAGGTACTTATATGATGACGGACTTCAATATGAATATGATTGCTCCGGGTATTATCGACCATAAAGAATGGACCCCCGAAAACGGACGCAACAATGCACTCCGCATCAATGGTCTGGGTGCTCCGCGTGCTTTCTATACTCCGGTGCTGCGTGAAGTGAAAGTTCCGAATACCAGCTATGGTGAAGACTATGCACTGGGATTAAACTTCTCCCGCCAATACCAGATCGGTCGTGTATATGACGTAGTTTACATGTGCCGCCGCTGGGACGACAACTCGGATGCTTCACTGGATATCGTGAAAATGAATGGCCATAATCTATATAAAGACCGCATCCGTACCTGGGAACTCCAGGCACGTGTGGCGAAGAATAAGAGAAGATAAACACTCCATGCGTTTTCCGCACTTGTACCACACAAGTGTTTCTCAAATGAAATGCTTGTGTGCCACAAATGTAACACAAGTGTCCCTCACATGAAACACAAGCGTTACGCAACACGTTAATAAGTAACCAGTTACAGCAATTAATATGAACCAAACCATAAACAATCTGCTTACTGAGCAACTTGCCTCCTGGGAAACGGCTCGTAACAACTACGCCGCCCTTTCGGGTGTGCAGGTGAAGGAGCTGGATGTAAACGGTATTCCGTATAAGGTACAGTTCAATCCTGCACGTATCGTTTCTTCGGGAGCTAAAGTAGATGCCCAGTCCATCAAGGAACGTAAATGTTTTCTCTGCCCGGCCAATTTACCGCCGGTGCAGAAAGGAATTCCGTTCGAAGGACATTATAATATCCTGGTCAATCCGTTCCCTATCTTTCCCCGCCACCTGACGATACCGGAAGTGGCACACGTGAACCAGCGCATAGCCGTCCGTTTCAAGGATATGCTGGCATTGGCACAGGCGTTGACGGATTACACAATATTCTATAATGGTCCCAAGTGTGGTGCCTCCGCCCCCGATCACGCTCACTTCCAGGCAGGCAACAAAGGTTTCATGCCTATTGAAAAGGACTGGCGCGAACAAGTAGCAGGCAAAGTGGCAGGTTACGGTGAAGCTACCCTCTGGTACTTGAATGACGCTCCCCGTGCAACATTGGTCATTGAAGCAGCCAATAAGAAACATGCTGCCGCCCTGTTCGATATCATTTATCATTCACTGGACATCAAACCGGGAGATGACGAACCGATGATGAATGTATTGGCATGGTACGAAGATGAGAAATGGATCGTATGCGTATTTCCACGTGAGAAGCACCGTCCGGCTTGCTATACAGCCGAAGGAGATGCCAATTTATTGAGCAGTCCTGCATCCGTAGACCTCGGCGGAGTGTTTATCACACCGGTCGAAAAAGACTTTCTCAAGATTACCGCCGAAGACATAGCCCAGATCCTGAGCGAAGTATCGCTTTCTGCCGAAGACTTCCATCAGGTACGTCAGCGCATTAAAGAGAAGATATAATAAAACGGAGTATCCTTATTCTCCTCCGGAGAGGGGAATTAAGATAGTAATTAATAAGATAATATGAAAGAACCCAAAGTACACGTAGGCATATTGTTCGAGCCGCAAATAGAGTTTATCCTGCTGAATCCGTACCGCATCAACGGTATGGAAATCAGTGGCAAGCAGGTTGTGACCTACAACGAAGGCAGGATACTGTGGAACGGACGCCTTTATGACGAGCTTCTATTTGAACCTGTAAACGAAGCTACCGACGCTTTCGAACTGCTTGATGTCACCATCGGCATCAACTTCCACTGGGAGCGTAAAGAAGACCAGCGCTTCCTGGGTTCTCTGAAGATTATTGTGGAGAACAAGAAGCTGACAGGCATCAACGTCATCCACGTAGAAGATTACCTGACCAGCGTAATCTCCAGTGAGATGAGCGCAACGGCTTCGTTAGAGTTGTTGAAGGCACATGCAGTGATTTCACGAAGCTGGCTCCTTGCAATTGACAATTCAATTGACAATTCCTTACGGCATGACAGCGCAGCACCCAATAACGCAGCCAATTGTCAATTGTCAACTGTCAATTGTCAATTGAAGTGGTATGAGCGCGACGCCCATACCCGTTTCGACGTCTGTGCAGACGACCATTGCCAGCGTTATCAAGGCATCACCCGCGCCTCCACCGAAATCGTAAAGCAAGCTATCGCTGCCACCCGCGGACAAGTATTGACGTCTGACGGTAAGATATGTGATGCCCGCTTCTCCAAATGCTGCGGCGGTGCATTCGAAGAATTCCAGTATTGCTGGGAAGATACACCCCATCCGTATCTCCGGAAACAACGCGACTTCCGCATCTTCAATCCCAAAACCTGCGACCTCAGCTTTGAAGCTACCCGACCCGGTGGAGGATTACCCGACCTGACGGATGAACAGGAAGCGGAAACGTGGATTCGTACCTCTCCACCGGCCTTCTGCAACACCACAAATAAGAGAATCCTTTCGCAGGTGCTGAACAATTACGACCAGGAAACCACCGACTTCTACCGCTGGAAAATGGAATACACCCAAGAAGAACTTTCTGCACTGATCCTGAAACGCTCCGGCATCGATTACGGGCAAATCATCGATCTTGTCCCTATCGCCCGTGGAACTTCAGGTCGCCTCTGGAAACTGAAAATCGTAGGAACCAAACGGACGCTCACCATCGGCAAAGAACTGGAGATACGCCGTACGCTGTCCACTTCCCATCTCTACAGTTCCGCATTCATAGTAGGTAAGGAAGACGTCTCTCCCGAAGGTATCCCCGGACGCTTCATCCTCACCGGAGCTGGTTGGGGACACGGCGTAGGCTTGTGCCAGATCGGCGCCGCCGTCATGGGCGAGGAAGGATATAAGTATGACGCAATACTGCTACACTATTACATAGGCGCAAGTATCGAGAAGCTATATGACTAATTCAACAAAACAATAAACAATATCATGAACAGTACAAAAAGAATATCACCGTGGGCATGGGTACCTACCTTATACTTTGCACAAGGCATCCCCTACTTCATAGTCAACAACATCTCGGTACTGATGTTTGCCAAGATGGGTGTTCCCAATGGAGAGATGGCTTTGTTTACGAGTTTGCTGTATCTACCCTGGACCATCAAGCCCTTCTGGAGCCCGTTCATCGACATCATCAAGACCAAACGATGGTGGATCATCTCTATGCAAATCCTGATGTCGATAGCATTCATCCTGTTGACACTGTCTATTCCGAAACCGGATGAAGCAGCGATAGCTGCCGGAACAACTCCCATCAGCATGTTCACCATCACACTGATTCTCTTCATCATTACAGCATTTGCTTCGGCTACACATGATATTGCCGCCGATGGCTTCTACATGCTGGCATTAAGACAGAGCGACCAGGCTGCATTTGTCGGTATCCGAAGCACCTTCTACCGCCTTGCATCCATCTTCGGACAAGGAGTACTCGTAGCCATAGCCGGTGCCATCGAGCTGAGGTACAAAGACATTCCACTGTCATGGACCATCACAATGCTGGTTACAGCCGTCATGTTCAGTTTGGTAACTTTCTATCACCTCTTTGCAATACCCAAGCCTACCTCTGACAAGTCTGTGCTGACACCGGGAACAGCCAGTGCAAAAGCCATATTCCAAGAGTTCGGGCGCACATTTGCCACTTACTTCACCAAACCCGGCGTATGGCTGGCCATCGCATTCATGCTGCTTTATCGCCTGCCCGAAGCATTCCTCATCAAGATGTGTATGCCTTTCCTGGTAGCTTCTAAAGAGGCAGGAGGTCTGGAACTTTCCACGGCAGAAGTAGGTATTGTGTATGGCACTATCGGAGTGATATTCCTCACCGTAGGCGGTATCCTGGGCGGATTGTTTGCATCGCGTATCGGACTGAAGAAATCCATTTGGTGGATGGCGGGATGCATGACACTCCCCTGTCTGACCTTCGTCTATCTCGCCATCGGCCAACCCGATAATCTGTTTGCCATCTCCACGGCCATTGCCATCGAGCAGTTCGGCTACGGATTCGGATTCACGGCCTATATGCTTTATATGATGTACTTCTCCGAAGGAGAGTTCAAGACGTCGCACTATGCCATCTGTACCGCCTTCATGGCACTGAGCATGATGATTCCGGGCATGTTTGCAGGTTACCTTCAGGAAGCAGTCGGCTATGTCAACTTCTTCTGGATCGTAATACTCTGCTGTGCCGCCACTATTGTGGTCACGGTGTTTGCCGACAGGAAGATTGACCCGACATACGGGAAGAAGTGATAAGTGATAAAGTGATAAAAAAGAACGATTCATTATGAAAAAGTATATTCTCCTCTGTGTCCTCTGCTTCCTCTGTGGTGCATCGCAGGCACAAAAGATTCGGATAAAAACAGGTATCGAAGTCCTGAAAGACCAGAATTTCAAGTGCCTGGAAGGCAAACGCGTAGGTCTGATTACCAACCCCACCGGAGTGGATAATCAGATGAAATCCACCATTGACATTCTGCATGAAGCACCGAACGTAAATCTGGTTGCCCTCTTCGGTCCGGAGCATGGGGTTCGTGGCGACGTACATGCCGGCGACCACGTGACAGACATCAAAGATACCACCACCGGATTGCCCGTATATTCCCTTTACGGCAAAACCCGCAAGGCTACACCGGAGATGTTGAAAGACATTGACGTATTAGTCTACGATATCCAGGATATCGGTTGCCGCTCATTCACCTATATCAGTACAATGGGACTGGCTATGGAAGCAGCAGCCGAAAACGGTAAAGAATTTATCGTATTGGATCGCCCCAACCCGGTAGGCGGACTCAAGATAGAAGGCAATCTGGTAGAAGATGATTGCATTTCTTTTGTCAGTCAGTTCAAGATTCCGTACCTTTACGGGCTGACTTGCGGTGAGCTGGCATTGATGCTGAACGGAGAGAAGATGATGGCAGCACAATGCAACCTGCATGTTGTGAAAATGAAAGGTTGGAAACGCAAGATGGACTATGTACAGACGGGATTGCAATGGGTACCCTCTTCTCCGCATATTCCCCATCCGCACTCGGCTATATTCTATCCGGTAAGCGGTATTCTGGGTGAACTGGGATACATGTCTATCGGGGTAGGCTATACGATACCGTTCCAGATGTTCGCCGCACAGTGGGTAGAAGCAGAAAAACTGGCGGTAAACCTGAACGCATTGAACGTGCCGGGTGTTGTATTCAGGCCGATGTATCTGAAACCCTTCTACTCCGTGGGTAAGGGTGAATTGTTGCAAGGCGTACAAGTACACATCATGGACGTGCAGAAAGCCCCGCTGAGCGACATCCAATTCTTGGTGATGCAGGAAATCGCAGCGCTCTATCCTGACCGTGCCGTATTTGAGCATGCCGACAAGGGACGTTTCCGTATGTTCGACATGGTAAGCGGCTCGGAAGAGATACGCAAGCGGTTCTCACAGCGCAACCGATGGGAAGATGTTCGCGACTATTGGTATAAGGATGCTGAAGACTTCCGACGGTTGTCGAAGAAGTACTACCTGTACAAGTAGGGAACAATAAATGCTTCTTGCACCGAAAAGAACCATTAAGGAACCGAGATGTCATAAGAGGTGACGAGTGCTTGTCATCACAGGTAGGTGAAAGAAGAAAAGAATGATAAGGAAAAGAAAGGCGAAAACACTATGGTAAAAAGTAGCTACACTTCGTTTTTGCAGGAAATAAGGGGACTTATTCCGCAAGATAGGATATACACCGACGAACTGCGCCGGTTAGCATGGGGAACAGATGCGGGTTTCTACCGCCTCATCCCACAAATCGTGATTCGTTCCAACAGCGAAGAGGAGATCTCCGACCTGTTGAAACTTGCCGACCGTTACGGTCTGCCAGTAACGTTTCGTGCCGCAGGAACCAGCTTGTCGGGACAAGCCATTAGTGACTCTATCCTGATAGTAGCCGGAAAACATTGGGAGAAGTACAGCATTTCTCCCGATCATGAACAGATTACCTTGCAACCGGGCATCATCGGTCAGCGGGTTAACGAGATTCTCGCACCCTACGGACGTAAGTTTGCTCCGGACCCGGCAAGCGTGAAAAGTGCCATGGTAGGTGGCATTGTCATGAACAACGCCTCGGGTATGAATTGCGGTACACACGCCAATAGTGACAAGGTACTTCTCTCCGCCCGCATCGTATTGGCGGACGGCACCGTACTAGACACAGGGGACGACATTTCGCGTGCTTCCTTCGAAGCCACCCACCCCGATTTCCTTAACCGCATCTGCGAACTGCGCGATCGGATACGTGCCAACGAAGAACTCTCCGCACGCATCCGCTACAAATATTCCATCAAGAACGTAACCGGACTGAATCTCCTGCCATTCGTCCGCTTCGACGACCCGTTCGATATTATTGCCCACCTGATGGTAGGCTCGGAAGGCACGCTTGCGTTCCTTTCCCAAATTACCATGCGCACAGAGTACGACTATCCGTACAAGGCTAGCGCCATGCTCTATTTTACCAACATCAAGGATGCCTGCCGGGCGGTGGTGGCGATGAAAGAACTCTCAAATGACAATACTTCCGCATCAGAAGCAGACAGAAAGATAGTAAAAGGCGCCGAACTGCTGGACTATAAGAGCCTCTCTTCGGTAGAAGATCCTGTCTACTTAAAGTATAAGCAAGAAGTTGCCGATGCCTCCGGCCTCACAGCCGTGCTGACCGAAACCAAAGCCCGCACCCGCGAGGAACTGGAACAGAACATCTCAGTAATCGAGGAATGTCTGAAAACTTTCAGCACCTACATCCCCGTGCACTTCACCGACCGGCCGGAAGAATATTCCAAGTATTGGGCTATCCGCTCAGGCATATTCCCATCCGTAGGTGGTACACGCCAGCCGGGCACTACCTGCCTCATCGAGGACGTAGCCTTCCACATCGAAGACCTGCCCGAAGCCACTGCCGACCTGCAACAGCTCATCGCCCGCCACGGCTACGATGATGCCTGCATCTACGGTCATGCCCTGGAAGGCAACTACCATTTTATCCTGAACCAGTCCTTCAGTACCGACGCCGAAGTAAAGCGCTACGAGGACCTAATGAATGACGTAAAGACTCTGGTAGTCGATAAATACGACGGTTCGCTGAAAGCAGAACATGGCACCGGACGTAACATGGCCCCCTTCGTGAAATATGAATGGGGAGAGGCAGCTTTTGAAACCATGAAGGCAGTCAAGCAGTTGTTCGACCCGAAAGGGCTGCTCAATCCGGGCGTTATCTTCAATGATGACCCGCAATGCCACATCAAGAACTTCAAACCGTTGCCGTTGATTCCTATCGACGAAGCCAGTCCTGCCGAAAAAGTAAACAAGTGCATCGAATGTGGCTTCTGCGAAGTGAACTGCCTGTCGTGCGGCTTTACCCTTTCTTCGCGTCAGCGCATTGTATTGCAACGGGAAATATCACGTCTGAAACAAAGCGGCACAGCCCCGGAACGTCTGTCTCTACTCGAAAAACAATACCGCTACCCGGGCAATCTAACTTGCGCAGGAGACGGACTATGCTCCATGTCTTGCCCGATGAATATCAATACAGGCGACCTGACCCACATCATCCGCCAGGAAATACTGCCGAAAGGTAGCCTCGGATATAAAGCAGGAGATTTCGTAGCCAATCACTTCGCCGGTGTTAAGAGTAGTCTACGCCCCGTTTTATCATTAGCCAATTTCGGACACTCCGTATTAGGGACCAAAGCCATGAGCAGCATTACGAAAGGGATGCACAATGTATTGGGCGTACCTTTGTGGACGCCTGCCATGCCGAAAGCTTATTCAATTGACAAGTCACAATTGTCAACTGTCAATTGTCAATTAAACAAAGTAGTTTATTTCCCCAGCTGCATCAACCAAACCATGGGCCTCCCGAAAAAATCCCCCGTGGAGCAACCTTTGGTAAACAAGATGATCTCCCTCCTACAAAAAGGCGGTTACGAAGTCATCTTCCCCAAGGACATGGACAAGCTCTGCTGCGGCACCATTTGGGAAAGTAAAGGTATGCTCGACATTGCTGACCGCAAAGCTGCCGAACTCGAAGCCGCCCTTTGGGAAGCCAGCGAGCAAGGCAAATACCCAGTTCTCTGCGATCAGAGCCCCTGCCTGCACCGCATGCGCGAAACCATTCAAAAGATGAAACTCTACGAACCTGCAGAATTCATCTACACTTTCCTGCGAGACAAACTGGTCTTCACGCAGACCGACCGCCCCGTAGCTGTACACATCACCTGCTCCATGCGCAAAATGGGTCTGGCAGATACAATTATCTCCCTGGCAAAACTCTGTTCTACGCATGTCTTCGTACCCGAAGAAGTAGGCTGCTGTGGTTTTGCCGGCGACCGTGGATTCACCTATCCTGAACTGAATTCCTATGCCCTGCGCAAACTCCGTCCGCAAATAGAAGCATCGGGTATCACTATCGGCTACTCCAACAGTCGTACTTGCGAAATAGGACTGACTACCAACTCAGGTATCCCCTACGTCTCTATCGCCTATCTTGTAGACCAATGCACGAAGAGCGTGAAAGCTGAAGCAACTGATAACTTATAACTAATAACTTAACACACTTATTACAATGAACAGTCAGACCAAGACAAACAAGCGCATTCTTGCCCTCGACATCCTTCGCGGTGTCACCATTGCGGGCATGATTATGGTGAACAACCCCGGCACTTGGGGACATATATATGCCCCCCTGCGCCACGCTGAGTGGAATGGCCTCACCCCCACCGATCTCGTCTTCCCTTTCTTCATGTTCATCATGGGTATCTCTACCTATATCTCCCTGAAGAAGTACAATTTCGAGTTCAGCCATGCAGCCGCCATGAAGATATTGAAGCGTACCATTATCATCTTCCTGATCGGACTTGCCATCGGCTGGTTCTCCAGATTCTGTTACTACTGGGCAGGTTCCCATGAAGGGCTCAGCTTCGGCGAACAACTCTGGGCATCCGTCTGGACCTTCGACCGCATCCGTATCCTGGGTGTCATGCAGCGTCTGGCCCTTTGCTACGGTGCTACCGCTATCATTGCGCTGACTATGAAACACCGTCATATCCCTTACCTCATTGCCACATTGCTGGTAGGCTACTTCATCCTGCTGATGTGTGGCAACGGATTTGCTTACAACGAAACCAATATCCTCTCCATAGTGGACCGTGCCATCCTCACCCCCGCACACATGTACAAGGACAACGGCATTGATCCCGAAGGTCTTTTAAGTACCATCCCCTCCATTGCCCATGTATTGCTGGGCTTCTGCGTGGGTCGCATGATGCTGGACAGCAATAAATCCGAGAGCCGCGAAGCGTTACTGAATTCTCACCTGATCAAATTATTCCTGGTTGGCGCCATCCTTACTTTTGCAGGCTTCCTGCTGAGCTACGGGTGTCCTATCAACAAGAAAATCTGGTCTCCTACTTTCGTCCTCACCACTTGCGGATTGGCCTCTACTTTCCTTGCATTGCTCATCTGGATCATCGACGTGAAAGGATACAAGAAATGGTGTACTTTCTTCGAAGCTTTCGGTGTCAACCCCCTGTTCATGTACGTTCTGGGTGGAGTGCTCGGCATCCTGTTCGGCAGCATCAGCTTCCCCTGGGGCGATGGCAGCATCAGCATACACGGATTCTTATACAAGATTGTTCTCATGCCGATATTCGGTGAGACAGGCGGTTCACTGGCCTATGCATTGCTCTTTGTAGCCATCAACTGGTGCATCGGCTATCAATTGTATAAACGGAAGATATATATCAAGATATAGTAGCAAGCAGATAAATCGGCAAAAGACTATAACACCGATGAAATATAAACGATGAATAATTAAAATTAAACGATATGATATTAATAGCAGACAGTGGCTCTACAAAAACCGATTGGTGTGTTGTAGAGAAAGGTAAACTCATCCAGCAAGTTTCTACGAAAGGTACCAACCCTTTCTTTCAGTCGGAAGAGGAGATCAGTAATGAAATTGCGACAGCGCTGCTGCCCCAGTTAACGACCAATGCCTTCGACGCTGTGTACTTTTACGGTGCCGGCTGTGGCTTCCCCGACAAAATTGCCATGGTACACCGTGCCATTATCCGGCATCTCCAGGTTTCGGGCGACGAAGTGGAAGTAAATACGGACATGCTTGCCGCCGCCCGCGGACTTTGCGGACACGAACCGGGCATAGCCTGCATCATGGGCACAGGTTCCAACTCGTGTTATTACGACGGCAAACACATTGGTGCCAACGTCTCCCCCCTGGGTTTCATCCTTGGCGACGAAGGTAGCGGTGCTTGCCTGGGCAAATTGCTGGTAGGCGATATTCTGAAAAATCAAATGACTCCGGAACTGAAAGAGAAGTTCCTCAAGCAGTTCAATCTAGAACCGGCAGACATCATCGACCGTGTATACCGTAAACCGTTCCCGAACCGTTTCCTGGCAAGCCTGTCTCCATTCCTCGCTCAGAATCTGGACGAGCCTTGTGTGCGCACGCTAGTATTGAACAGTTTCAAGGCTTTCCTGAAAAGGAACGTCATGCAATACGATTATCAGCATAACAAGGTACATTTCATCGGTTCCGTAGCATTCCATTATAAGGAAGTACTTGCCGAAGCTGCACAGGAAATGGGCGTTCAAATAGGCACCATTCTCCAAAGCCCTATGGAAGGCCTGATTAGCTACCATAGCACAATTGACAATTAAAAATTAAAAATTAAATCATCATCATGGCATTCGTAAAGATATCAGAGCAACCTTCGCTCTACAACGACTTAGAAAAGAAATCTGTCCGCGAAATATTGGAGGACATCAATACAGAAGACCAGAAAGTGGCATTGGCTGTTCAGAAAGCCATCCCACAGATTGAGAAACTGGTGACACAAATCGTTCCACGCATGAAGCAAGGCGGACGCATCTTTTATATGGGAGCAGGTACCAGCGGTCGCCTGGGTGTGCTGGATGCCTCGGAAATTCCTCCAACATTCGGTATGCCTCCTACGCTCGTCATCGGACTGATAGCAGGTGGTGATACAGCCCTGCGCAATCCGGTAGAAAATGCGGAGGACGATATGCGTCGCGGTTGGGAAGAGTTGGTTGAACGTAACATAACGGATAAAGATACCGTCATCGGCATTGCTGCTTCCGGCACGACTCCTTACGTTATCGGTGCCATGCAGAAAGCACGCGAGCACGGCATCCTTACAGGCTGCATCACCAGCAACCCCGACTCTCCGATGGCAGCAGAAGCAGATGTTCCCATCGAAATGATTGTAGGACCGGAGTATGTAACAGGCAGCTCACGCATGAAATCGGGTACGGGGCAGAAGATGATACTGAACATGATTACTACTTCTGTCATGATACAACTGGGCCGCGTAAAAGGTAATAAGATGGTGAACATGCAGCTGAGTAACCAGAAATTGGTAGACCGTGGTACCCGCATGATTGTAGAAGAACTGGGATTGGACTATGGAAAGGCAAAGGCCCTGTTGCTAATGCATGGTTCAGTGAAAAAGGCAGTGGATGCTTATAGGGGGGTAACATTATGAAACTCCTCCCTTCCCTTTTCTTTTTTGTATTGCTTGCCCTGCAAGCCAATGCACAATCCTTGCAACGTGTTGCCCCCGAACAAGTAGGCATGGATTCCCGTCATTTGCTATACGCTGACGAAGCGATAGAAACCGCCATCGCCAATAAAGACATTCCCGGTGCCGTGCTCGCTGTAGTACGCAACGGGAAGATGGCTTACCTCAAAGCATACGGCAACAAGTGTGTGTACCCTAACACCGAGCCTATGACCGTAAACACTATTTTCGATATGGCCTCATGCAGCAAACCCATGTCCACTGCCATCTGTACCCATATCCTGGCAGAACGTGGCAAACTCCGCCTCCTGGACCCCGTCAGCCTCTACATCCCTGAATTTAAGTCCTGGGTGAGCGAAGACGGAAAAGATAAGAAAATCATCCGCATCGCCGACCTGCTAACGCACACTTCCGGTCTCCCCCCTTATGCCCCAACCAGTGAATTGGAGAAACAATATGGCTCTCCCAGCCCCGACGGAATGATAGAGTACATAGCCAACTGCCGCCGCGACTTCAAGCCGCAGACCGATTTCCAATACAGTTGCCTTAACTACATCACCCTGCAACGCATCATCGAAACCGTCAGCGGACAATCTTTACGTGACTTCGCTCGCGAAAATCTTTTTGATGTATTAGGCATGGCCCATACCGACTATCTCCCCTGCAAGCGCGACAAGGATGGAAAATGGATAAACAGCGCCCTCCCCCACTGGGCAAAAACCGATCTCCACAGCACCGCCAATTGTCAACTGTCAACTGTCAATTGTCAATTGAAAAACGTCGCTCCTACCGAAAAGCAACCCGACGGCAGCGTCCTCTGCGGACAAGTACACGACCCACTCGCCCGCGTCATGAATGGCGGTATTTCCGGCAATGCAGGTGTATTTTCTTGCGCCGAAGACATAGCTGTCCTCTGCGCCGCCCTGCAAAACGGCGGAGAATGGAACGGACACCGCATCCTCAGCCCATTAGGAGTAAAAGCTATGCGTACCGTCCCTCGTGCCACCGCTACATTAGGACGCACTTTAGGATGGGATAACTTCACCGCCTACGCTTCCAATAACGGAGATTATTTTGGTCCGAATACCTACGGGCACACCGGATACACCGGTACTTCCATCATCATAGATCCGGACAACGACACTTCCGTCATCCTGCTTGTCAATGCCGTGCATCCCGAAGACGGTCACAGCATGGTTCGTCTGCGCTCTCTGGTAGCCAATGTTGTTGCAGCTTCTATCTATCCCACCCCACGTATTTATACGGACCATTACTATAAGCGCTTCCTGCAATTCATGGATGAACCTGCCATTACTTCCAAAGACATCGTCATGGTGGGCAACAGCCTTACAGAAGGTGGCGGTGACTGGAACGCCCGCCTCAACAAGAAAAACATCCGTAACCGTGGTATCATCGGTGATGAAGTTATGGGTATTTACGACCGACTGCACCAGATACTTCCGGGACACCCTAAGAAATTATTCCTCCTTGCCGGTGTCAACGACATCTCACACGACCTCACTGTGGACAGCATCGTCAGTATGATACGCATGACCGTAGAGCGCATTCAGCGTGAATCTCCCGATACGAGACTCTACCTGCAAAGTCTCCTGCCTTTCGATGAGAGCTTCGGACGTTACAAAAAGCTAACCGGAAAAACCGACATGGTTCCCGAAATCAATGCACAACTGGAAATTTTAGCTAAAGATCACAAGATTACATTCATCAACCTCTTCCCGTTATTTACAGAGAAAGGCACGAATGTACTGCGCAAAGAGCTGACCAGCGATGGCTTGCACCTGAATGAAGAAGGATATAAAATTTGGGTGAAAGCGTTGAAAAAGAGAATGTAATGAGTGATTAGTGGGTTGCACCGTTATTCCGCATAAGCCTTATTGCTAAACATTAATCACTCCCAACAATTCTCTCGTCTTATCCGCCAGGAACAAAGGTATATTCAGCAAATTCCCATCCTGCTTCAGATTCAACATTGAATACCGAATCCGACAAGCAGGTTGAAAGAGTTTCTCATACTGAATCAGACTTTTGCCCTGTATATTTTGATCTGCCTTTACCTCTATCGGATAGATCTGATTGATATACTGAAGCAGAAAATCCACCTCTGCCTTATTGCCTGAAGTCCAATAACGGAAAGGCATTTGAAACTGTGCCGTAAGACTTTGCAATATATAGTTTTCAGCCAGCGCTCCTTTATATTCTGTATAGGCAGGAGTAGGCAGCAATAGTATACTGGCATCCAATTCAGACAGCTTCCTCAACAACCCCAAATCCAATGTATAAAGTTTAAATGTGCCCAAATCATCATAAGCTTTCAATGGCAACTTAGGAGCCTTGCTAAGTAACACTTTATTAACAAGCCCTGCCTGCTCTAACCACAAAATTGCATCTTCATATTCCCTGGCACGTGCTCCCGGACGAACCAACTGATAAACAAACTTACGATTCTCTTTCGCCAACTGCGAAGGCAACGAATTCCAAACATAATTGATACGAGGAGCCAAAGTCGGAGTAGTATGTTTCACGAAATCCAGAGCATAATCATTCAGTATATCTTGAAGTGCAGAGTCCACTCTCTCCATATCATTAAAATCAACCATCAACGTGGCCGGTTCAGGCATACCACCACAAATGGAATAAGCAGTAAAAGACTCCCGCAACTTATCAAAAAAGATCTGTGGCAGTGGTTCTACCTTATCAATAGAATGCATATACTCATGCATAGCCGGATCTTTTGTCCTCAGGAACTCCGTAAAAGTGAGTGGATACATATAAAGATGATTCACTTTCCCCACCGGAAATGATTTGCCCACATGATTCAGATAAATGCCTAACAAAGAGCCCGCACACGCCACAGCATACTCAGGAGCTTCCTCACAGAAGTATTTCAAAGCATTCAATGCCTCGTTGCACTCTTGAATTTCATCCAGAATCAATAAGGTTGTTTGAGGTTCTATCTTCTTTCCATGCAAAAAGGATAAGTGTTGAATAATTCGTTGAGGGTCTTTCGTTGTTCTGAAGACATCGCAAAGACCACTTTCATCCTTATCCAAGCTAAAATAAGCAACATCGCCAAAATACTCTCTACCAAAGTACTTCAAAGCCCACGTCTTACCTACCTGTCGTGCACCATGAACTACAAGCGGCTTTCTGTTAGTATCCGTTTTCCATGCTGCCAATTGCGAGATAATGTCTCTTTCAAACATAGCAAATCACATTTTTGATATCACAAAAGTGTATGTTTACACATTTTTGATATGAGTTTCGTGCAAATATACACATTTTCGGCAAAAGACCCTGCAATAGTAAAATATAAAACAAACGAAGGAGGCCTATCTAATCACAAGAAATAGATAGGCCTCCTGTATTTTTTAAAGAAGAAGTTAGTTTACTGAACCACCTCTGTCATTATTACATCAAAAGCTAATACTGAATAACCGGGAATCGATCCACTACCATCAGTTCCATACGCAGAACCCCATGGAATATAAACCATCCAGCGTTCTCCAACGCGCATATATTGCAGGAAAGTTCTCCACCCACTTGTCAGTGAAGAAGAGTTGATAGTAAACATAACAGTCCAGTCGAAATCTGTCGGCTCATTCTTTGGAGGATTAGGGATAGCCTGATCTATTGCACTATATCCCGTAAAACTTCCATCAAACTTAGTACCAGTAATCAGTGTACCATAATAATAAACATAAGCCGCCTCTGTAGCCATCGGACGTTGTCCATCCAGATTCTTCACAAGCTTTTTACAATATATATATTCCGGAGTCTGAAGAGTGCTGACAAATTCATTCTTAACATAGAACATTTCGCCTACCTCTACTTTATCCAACTTTTCCAAGTCCATAGGAACATAATTATCTCCCGCAACTACCTTGATAGAATCCAGAAACGCTTGGTTACGCTCCTGCCAGTTCGCATATTTCCCTTCCTCTTCCACTTCTTCGCAAGAGACAAACGCACCTGCCAAAATCAACAGGAAAGGCAAAAATACTAAGAGTTTTTTATTCATTCAATTATTTTTTATTCTGTATTCTAACTTTCGAATTCCAGTACTTATTGCAACCCTTTCAGCAATGAAGTGATGCTGACACGGTCTGCAATGATGTTATTCAGTTCAGCAATAGCCACGCGTTCCTGTTGCATCGTGTCACGATTACGCAGTGTCACGCAGTTATCTTCCAGAGTTTGGTGGTCAACAGTCACACAGTACGGAGTACCGATGGCATCCTGACGACGGTAACGTTTACCGATACTATCTTTTTCATCATACTGGCAGTGGAAGTGGAACTTCAATGAGTCGATGATCTCACGAGCCTTTTCAGGCAGACCGTCTTTCTTCACCAACGGCATTACGGCCAACTTCACAGGAGCCAGTGCGGCAGGCAATCTCAGCACTACGCGGCTTTCTCCACTTTCCAGTTGTTCTTCGCAATAAGAAGCAGACATGATGCTGAGGAACATACGGTCCACACCGATAGAAGTCTCGATAACATACGGAGTATAACTTTCATTTGTCTCAGGATCGAAGTACTTAATATTCTTACCTGAGAACTTCTCATGCTGAGACAAGTCAAAATTCGTACGGCTATGGATACCTTCCACTTCCTTGAAACCAAACGGCATCAGGAACTCGATATCTGTAGCAGCATTCGCATAGTGAGCCAACTTATCATGATCGTGGTAACGATAGTGGTCATCACCGAATCCCAATGCCTTATGCCATTTCAGGCGAATTTCCTTCCACTTCTTAAACCAGTCCAATTCAGTGCCCGGCTTCACGAAGAACTGCATTTCCATCTGTTCGAACTCACGCATACGGAAAATGAACTGACGGGCAACAATCTCGTTACGGAATGCCTTACCAATCTGTGCAATACCAAAAGGTATCTTCATACGGCCGGTCTTCTGTACATTCAGGTAGTTCACAAAGATACCCTGAGCTGTTTCAGGACGCAGGTAAATCTTCATGGCACCATCCGAAGTAGAACCCATCTCTGTAGAGAACATCAGGTTGAACTGACGAACTTCCGTCCAGTTCTTTGTACCGCTGATAGGGCAAACGATTTCTTCATCCACGATAATCTGGCGAAGCTCGTCAAGGTTATTATCATTCAGAGCCTTTGCAAAACGTTCGTGCAATGCGTCACGTTTAGCCTGGTGTTCCAGTACGCGACCGTTTGTGCTACGGAACTGTGCTTCATCAAAAGACTCTCCGAAACGCTTGGCAGCTTTGGCAACTTCTTTATTGATCTTATCGTCGTACTTTGCAAGTTGGTCTTCAATCAATACATCGGCACGATAACGCTTCTTGGAATCACGGTTGTCAATCAAAGGGTCATTGAATGCGTCTACGTGTCCGGAAGCCTTCCAGATGGTGGGGTGCATAAAGATAGCGGAGTCGATGCCGACAATATTTTCGTGCAGCAACACCATGCTCTGCCACCAGTATTGTTTAATGTTGTTTTTCAGTTCCACACCCATCTGACCGTAGTCATACACTGCTCCCAATCCATCGTAGATGTCGCTGGAGGGGAATACGAAACCGTATTCCTTACAGTGTGATACGAGTTTCTTAAAAACGTCTTCTTGTGCCATTTTTTTGTTATATCTATTAATTTTAATCCTGTTCTTTATTAAAAAGCGCCACAAAGATAGGGATTTATATCATAAGTCGGGCAGGTGGGGTATTAATTTATCTTATCGTAACAAACTCTCACTTTGCACTTCCGGCCCAATCTGTCCATCAAATAAATTGAGGATACGATGGATATATGAGGCCAAAATCCGTCTCATGGAATGATTCTTACCGTCCCACGAAGCAAGGTTGTCCCATCTCACGAGGCGGATTTTGTCGCATCACGAAACGAATTTCGTCATCTCGCGAGACAGTCTTACCCGAAGTTGGAGAAGAATCCATTGCCTCGTGAGATTGTTCCAGACAGCATTGCCCACCGAGTGGAGAAGTGCTTCGTCGGCGATAAGGCAGCTCATAGGACAGCTGCCTGAGACAGATGGCAGGAAAGAAACTACTGCCGGAAAAGGGAAAAATGACAGTATTGGCAGCAACATAGATATCACTGTGATTAACAGTAACAGCAACAGCAGATATTTCTTTTTCTTTTGCTGCTGTTGTTATTATATCTCTTATATTCTCTTTATGCTGTATGGAATTATCCGATAAAAAGCTGTTATTCTGACTATTGCAATTTATTTCAGATTCATTTTCATCGCGATTTTTATCCATTGCCTGCCTGTTTTTCGTCGAAATTCCGTCATTTTTGCCCGATTTTACATCATTGTCCGGGTACTTTTTGCCATTTTGCCCACTGTTTTTCGCAGTGTTTTTTGTCGGTTTCACCTCCACATCCTCTTCTTTTTTTTGCGGCCCTTCAACGTATTTCGTATTTAGCTGCACGGGTGAAAAATGATCGCCGACAATAGTGAACAACTGGAAATCCATAACGATCTTCATCATATAAGGATAAGTGAAATTACGGGTGGCAAAAGGTTTCAGGTATTTCATGTCCGCTTCCATATCGGGCAGAAAGCTCAGTTTCTCCAAAATATACCAATAAGTACCATAGGCCTTACCGCCCTCACGGGAAATCATATTCTGAATACGGGAATCATTGAAAGACATAATCTCATGCTTAAGGTAAAAGTGCTTATTCATATTCTGCTTAATTCTGTTTCAAATAATTTATCTTTTTGCTTTTACAAAGATCCGATTATTATTCCACTACACCAAAAACGGTTTTTCACGAAAAGGGCCGTTTTCTTACTATTTGAAATGCAGGAAATGAGATAGGAAACGGCTTGTTAACTGGACGAAAAGCGACAAGACATCACGCTAATAATCAACATCTTACAACCAACACCTTCTTATTTCCATTCTCATTCACAAATTCTACAAGTAGATTCGGAAAATTGACAAAAGAACGAAATGCCGCCCACAAGCAGCCAAACGCCACATATTAGAGAAAAAACTCACATTTCAAATAGTGCGTTTTCGGCCATAAATGTCTTATTTGAAAAGCGTTTATTTATGATATAATAACACATTGAATACAAAAGAGAAAATCACACATGCAACATCTGATAAATGATAATTTATTATTCATCTGCAGATTGTAGCTTATGTACATCCAAGATGTACCTTTCTTTTCCAGATAATTAAAAAGTCTTCATTTGCAGATTTTCCCAAGAAATTTCGTATTTTTGCGTTCGACTGAAAAATTCAGTGATTATTCAGAATAGATATTCCCGAAATAGATATGAGCGAAGACTTTGAAGCACCGAAAGACGACTTGGAAAAGAACCTCCCGGAAGGGAACGAAGGACATTCGGATTATAAACCCGCTGACACGAAAGACGTAAAAGCAAAATACCAACTTAGCGGTATGTACCAGAATTGGTTTCTGGATTATGCTTCATACGTTATTCTGGAACGTGCCGTACCCCACATCAATGATGGTTTAAAGCCTGTGCAACGACGCATCTTGCACTCCATGAGGCGTATGGAAGATGGACGCTACAATAAAGTGGCAAACATCGTAGGACATACCATGCAGTTTCACCCGCACGGTGATGCTTCCATCGGTGATGCATTGGTGCAGTTGGGACAAAAAGATTTGCTCGTAGATTGCCAAGGAAACTGGGGTAATATACTCACCGGCGACGGTGCGGCTGCTCCCCGTTACATCGAGGCACGTCTGTCTAAGTTCGCCCTCGATGTGGTCTTCAACCCTAAAACAACCGAATGGAAACTCTCCTACGACGGACGAAACAAGGAACCGGTAACTCTACCAGTGAAGTTCCCTTTGCTCTTGGCACAAGGGGTAGAAGGTATTGCCGTAGGTCTTTCTTCCAAAATACTTCCCCATAACTTCAATGAACTTTGCGATGCATCCATCCGCTATCTGCACGAGGAAGAGTTCAAGCTCTATCCGGACTTTCAGACTGGCGGTAGCATCGACGTTTCTAAATACAACGACGGTGAGCGCGGAGGTGCAGTGCGTGTACGTGCTAAAATCGAGAAAATCGACAACAAGACACTTGCCATCAAAGAAATTCCTTACGGTAAGACCGTAGCCAATGTTTGCGATTCCATTGTGAAAGCAAGCGAGAAAGGCAAGATCAAGATAAAGAAAGTAGAAGACCTCACGTCCGGGAATGTGGAGATACTTGTTCATCTTGCTCCCGGCGTTTCTTCGGACAAAACAATCGATGCCCTGTATGCTTTCACGGACTGCGAGGTAAGCATATCACCTAACTGTTGCGTCATCGACGATCAGAAACCCCACTTCCTCACCGTAAGCGATGTACTGAGAAAATCGGTAGACAATACCCTATCCTTGCTACGCCAGGAACTGGAAATACGCAAAGACGAAATACTGGAAAGTCTGCACTTTGCTTCACTGGAAAAGATCTTCATCGAAGAACGCATTTATAAAGACAAGGAATTTGAGCAAGCCAAGGATATGGATGCTGCTTGCGCACATATCGACGAACGTCTGACGCCTTATTATCCACGATTCATACGCGAAGTAACTAAGGAGGATATCCTCAAATTGATGGAGATAAAGATGGGACGTATCCTCAAGTTCAACTCTGACAAAGCGGAAGAACTCATTGCTCGTATGAAAGCGGACATAGAGGAAATAGACCATCATTTGGCAAATATCGTGGAATATACGGTAGACTGGTACTTAATGCTGAAAAACAAATACGGCAAGAATTTCCCACGCCGCACAGAATTGCGAAACTTCGACACCATCGAAGCAAGTAAAGTGGTGGAAGCCAACGAAAAACTATATATCAACCGTGAAGAAGGCTTCATCGGCACAGGTCTGAAGAAGGATGAATTCCTGTGTAACTGCTCAAGTCTTGATGATGTCATCATCTTCTTCCGGGACGGACGCTATCTGGTTACTCCCGTATCCGACAAGAAGTTCGTAGGCAAGAATATTCTCTATGCCAACGTTTTCAAGAAGAACGACAAGCGTACAATCTACAACGTTGTTTATCGCGACGGGAAAGAGGGTACACAGTATATCAAGCGGTTTGCCGTAACAAGCATCATCCGCGACCGTGAATATGACGTAACTCAAGGTACTCCCGATTCACGCATCACGTACTTCACGGCCAATCCTAACGGTGAAGCGGAAGTCATCAAAGTAACCCTGAAGCCCAATCCGCGCGTGCGCCGTATTATCTTTGAAGAAGATTTCAGCGACATCAGCATCAAGGGACGCCAGGCAAGAGGTAATATACTAACCAAGCTTCCGGTGCACAAGATTGCCCTGAAACAGCGTGGCGGATCAACACTGGGCGGACGGAAAGTATGGTTCGACCGCGACGTGCTCCGACTCAACTATGACGGACGAGGTGAATATCTGGGAGAATTCCAGAGTGAAGACAGCATCCTCGTAGTACATGATAACGGAGATTTCTACATCACCAACTTCGACCTTAGCAATCATTACGAGGCCAACATCCGGATATTGGAGAAATTTGACCCGAACAAGATATGGACCGCTGTGCTCTACGATGCAGACCAGCAGAATTTCCCATATATCAAACGTTTCTGCATGGAAGCAACCAACCGCAAGCAGAACTATCTGGGAGAGAACAAGAATAATCGCCTTATCCTGCTGACGGACGAATGTTATCCCCGCCTGGAAATTATATTCGGCGGACATGACAGTTTCCGCGAACCGATGATTATAGAAGCAGATGAATTTATTGCCGTAAAAGGTTTCAAGGCAAAAGGGAAACGCCTCACCACGTTCACGATGGAAACCGTCAATGAACTGGAACCAACACGGCAACCCGAAGTTCCTGAGGAAACGGAAGACCAGAATGAAGAAGAACCGGAAATACTGGACCCGGATCACGGCAAAAGTGAAGACGATATCCGGGACGAGATAACAGGACAGATGAAACTGTTCTAAGTGATTAACGGCTAATGATTAGTGATAAGCAACTCTATCAATGAAGCTAAATAAGATTGGTGTAATACTAATGGGATGCCTGCTTCTGGCAGGCGGAAGTATACAGGCGCAAAGTGTGGAAGACAGGGCGCTACAAGAATTAAGAGCGGACTCTTCGGCCCGGACACGTTTTGTAACCCGTGCCACCATGTATGGCGTCGGTTACACCAATGTGTACGACACTTACCTGTCACCGCAGGAATACAAAGGTATAGACTTCCGCATTTCACGCGAAAGTATGCGCATGACCAAGTGGATGAATGGCAATATATCCCTGCAAAGCTTTTTTCAGGCTGATTTGGGTTATACCCACAACCGTGTGGATAACAACAATACATTCTCCGGGCTTGCCAACTGGAATTACGGGTTGCATTACAACTTCCCGATTACTTCCAACTTCAAGTTGCTTGCCGGAGGGTTAATCGACCTCAACGGTGGCTTTGTCTACAATCTGCGCAATGGCAATAATCCGGCACAGGCACGCGCTTATATCAATCTGGATGCATCCGGAATGGCAATATGGGATTTACGGATCAAAAACTATCCCATCAGTCTGCGCTATCAGGTCAATCTTCCTTTTGCAGGCGTTATGTTCTGCCCGAATTACGGACAATCGTACTACGAGATATTTACGCTGGGCAACTGGGGCGGAGTGATAAACTTCACCTCCCTGCACAATCAGCCATCCCTACGGCAAATGCTGACTGTTGATTTTCCGGTAGGAAGGGCAAAAATGCGCCTGGCTTATCTCTGGGATGCACAACAGGCAAAAGTAAATGACATAAGGATGCATACCTACTCGCACGTATTTATGGTAGGTTTTGTAAAAGAGTTGTTTCTCATTCGTGATAAGAAAAGAAAATAGAGTGATAAAACGACAGCGCGTTAAGGTGATAGAATAATGAAAATAAAAGAAATATATCATATTAAATTAAGGTGGCTTGGAATACTTTTCATGTTGCTGCCATTGTTTACAAGTTGCATTCGGGAAGAAGAGTTCAACAACTCTCCGCAAGGTAATTTCGAAGCCTTGTGGAAAATCATCGACGAGCAATATTGTTTCCTTGACTATAAACAGATAGACTGGAATGCCATTCATGACAAATACCAACCTCTCATAACTTCTAATATGCCCAACGATGGGTTATTTCAAGTCCTTGACAGTATGCTGGCGGAACTGAAGGATGGTCACGTCAATCTGTACAGTTCTTCGAATATGGGTCGCTATTGGGATTGGTACCTGGATTATCCACGCAACTTCAACGAGGGTATCATCGAACGGCAGTATCTTGGAAAGAATTACCGCATTGCCGGTGGCCTCAAATATAAAATCCTTGAAGACAACATTGGGTATATCTATTACGAATCATTCTCCAATGGCGTCGGCAACGGTAATCTGGACGAAGTTCTCTCCTACCTTGCTCCATGTAACGGACTGATTTTCGATGTGCGAAATAACGGCGGAGGTAATCTTACTTACTCTGAACGTATTGCCTCCCGCTTCACTAATGAAAAGGTATTGACGGGATACATCCAGCATAAGACAGGAAAGGGACACAGTGATTTCTCTGATCCTGAACCTATTTATCTGGAACCGTCCAACAGCATTCGTTGGCAGAAGAAGGTAATGCTTCTCACCAATCGCCACTCTTACAGTGCGACGAATGATTTCGTGAACGCTATGCGCTATTTTCCTAATGTCACTTTAGTAGGTGACAAAACCGGTGGTGGTTCAGGTTTACCTTTTTCTTCGGAACTTCCTAACGGCTGGGGAGTACGTTTTTCTGCCAGTCCACATTTGGATGCCGAAAAGCAACATATCGAATTCGGCATTGATCCGGATGAGGAAGTAGATATGGCAAAAGAAGATGAAGACAAAGGGATAGATACGATCATTGAAAGGGCACGGGAACTCTTAAAAGTGGTTCAATAAATACTTTCTGCACCAAACTATTTGCTGAAAAGAAAAATCTTTCTATCTTTGCCGTCGCTTAACAAGAAAGCCACTGCGGGTGTGGCGTAATTGGCAGCCGCGCCAGACTTAGGATCTGGTGCCGAGAGGCGTGTAGGTTCGAGTCCTATCACCCGCACTACCAACAAGGTATTTATAGTCAAAAACCCACTAAAACTGCAATTTTAGTGGTTTTTTTGTTGTTTTCAAGCTGTCACCTCAAAAAAAGCACACAGCATTCGGTGACAATTTCGGTGACATGACTTGCTTTCCGTCAACTCACTTATCTACATATCCTGCAGCGACAATTTCCCCAGATTGAGACTATATTTCTTCAGTTCTCTTTCTGCCTCCAACAGATTGGCTACTTTTTCTTCCAACTTAGTAATACTATACCGGGATTCATCTCTCTTTATCTCATAAATATCGGCCGTTTTATCCAAATCGTTCAGTGTAATAAGGTCAATCTCATTCTCACCCTTCCGATTCCAATACATACCAATATCTGTATACAAACCACTCTGCATAAATTTATCACGAAAATAACGCTCCAACATATTACCTGAAAAAACATCATAATCCCGACGAACTATATTTTCCACCAGTTTCAACGCCCCCGATTCAATATATCCTTGATAGCGATAAATGAAACGGAACCAGAAAGTAAGGAAGTTATCGGCTATACAGTATCTCACTTGTTTAGAATTCTCTTTAGAGAAGATAGGACGCTTCTTACTTATCAGGGAATAATATTTCTCTAACTTAGCTAAATAACCGCCAATTTCAGCTTTCCCCAGACGACTCTCTATTTCTCCACGAGTATAATCTCCCCCCGCTATGCATTCTAATATAGAAAAATAAATAGAGTAATCAGGCCCGAACTCTTCAATGAGCAGGTTCTTCCCTTCATTCAGGAAAGGAGAATTGGGACGAGTCAACAGACTAATCATTTTATCTTTGGTATATGCCTTGTTCGTCATAAACAGATTAACATACCAAGCCACTCCCCCTGTAAATGCATAGAGTGCCAAAAGATCATCCGGCCGGTAAGATGGATTATGATCGGCTAATATCTCTTTCAGCACCTCTACCTCGAATGGTTTCAGGTGTATCATTTGTCCGGCACGGGAAAAAAGAGGCTCTTTCCGATCTTCAAAAATCTGGTGCATCAACGAATAAATAGACCCACTAACTATGAGATTCATCTTTGAAGTCCCTTTATTTAAATCCCACTCCCTTTGTATTTCACTGAAAATAGAAGGATTAGTACGTTGAAAGTCTTGAAATTCATCAATGATAAGATTAAAGGGACGTTCGCGAGAGATGATTAACAGATGACGGAATAATTTGGCAAAAGATGTATAGTTACCGATAGGCAACTCTAATTTACTTTCCGCCTCATCCACAAAGTCCTGACAAAGCAAGGCCTCCGCCTTACGTGCAACAAAGAAATAAAGAGTCAAACTTCCTGCGGTACATTGCAATGCCAATTGGGTTTTGCCAATACGCCTCCGCCCAAACAAAACTGTCATTTGAGATTCTTGTAGAGAAGCCGCACGGATATTCTCTAATAATTCTTGTTCTTCTTCACGATCATAAAACTTCATAATATACTATCCTTTAGCAAGTAAGCACACACTTATTGATATTATTATCGTAACAGACATTACGGTAACAACCATTACGATAATACAAAGATATTATTTTTACGCTTACTATCAAAGAAATACCAGCATCTTTCCAAGCCCTGTCACCCAAAGGAATTGTGTTAAAAAACCGGGATTTGAATGACCTCGAAATCTTTTTTTCATTTGCATTGTTTTGATGCAATATATCATTCACATAAAAATTTAATGCAATGAAGAGAAACCTGAACCCTCCTATGAAGAGAGCCCTAAGGCTTAAAAAACTATTCTTGACGGCATGTTTCCTATTGATAGGCACTGCCGCATTCTCTCAGGAACACACTGTAACAGGTGTTGTTACCGATTCATTTAAAGAACCGTTGATTGGTGTATCCATAGTGGTACAAGGAACCAACACCGGTGTAGTGACCGGACTGGATGGCGATTACTCGATCCAAGTTCCTGCAGATGCTACCCTCGAATTCTCATACGTAGGTATGGAGAAGCAAAGCATCAAGGTAGGCAACCGCAATGTCATCAATGTACAAATGAAAGAAGACTCGCAAATGCTTGCCGAAACCGTCGTCATCGGCTATGGTAGCGCAAAAAAACGCGATCTGACGGGATCTATCACCAATATTAAAGGGGATGAGATTGCCAACAAACCGGTTGCCAACCCACTGTCCGCCCTGCAAGGTAAAGTGGCCGGAGTACAAATCATCAACTCCGGTAAGGCTGGTGCCGATCCGGAAATCCGTGTACGCGGTACAAACTCCATCAATGGTTACAAGCCATTGTACGTAGTAGACGGCCTGTTCAATGACAACATCAACTTCTTGAATCCACAGGACATTGAGTCTATGGAAATTCTGAAAGACCCGTCTTCACTTGCCATCTTCGGTGTGCGTGGTGCTAACGGTGTCATCATCATCACCACCAAGAAAGCTAAAGAAGGACAGACCCGTGTAAACATCAATGGTTCATTTGGCTTTAAAGCCATTACCAACAAGATTGCAATGGTGGATGCAGATGGCTTCAAGTTGCTGTATAACGAACAATTAAGAAATGAAGGTAATCCGGAATACGACTTTTCCGACTGGACAGGCAACACCAACTGGCAGGATGAAATATTCCAGACCGGATTCATCACTAACAACAACATCAGCATCACAGGCGCTTCCGATAAACATAGCTTCTACCTCGGTGCGGGCTATGCTTACGAACAAGGAAACATCAAGCATGAGAAGTATAGCAAAATCACACTGAACATCAGCAATGATTATAAAGTAACGGACAACTTCAAAGTAGGTTTCCAATTCAACGGTGCACGTATGTTACCGGCCGATTCAAAGAGTGTTGCCACCGCCTTGCGTGCAGCTCCGGTGGCAGAGGTATATAATAAGGAATACGGTTTATATACCTCCCTCCCCGGATTCCAGAAAGCGCAGATGAATAACCCGATGGTGGACGTTGACCTGAAAGCGAACACTACAAAAGCAGAGAACTACCGCGGTTCGGGCAATATATACGGGCAATGGGACTTCCTGAAGCATTTCCAGTTCAAAGCCATGTTCTCACTGGATTATGCATCGAACAGCACACGAACTTATACACCGATTATTCAGGTATATGACGCCAGTGCCGAAGGAGATATAGCCACATTGGGTAACGGTAAGACCGGAGTCACCCAGGCTAAAGAAACGGAAATGAAAGTGCAGAGTGATTATCTGTTGACCTACACCAATTCATGGGGTGATCACAGCCTGACAGCCACCGCCGGTTTCACAACCTATTACAATAAACTCGAGAACCTGAATGCCGGACGCACACAAGGTGTAGGTCTGGTCATTCCGGATAACCCTGACAAATGGTATGTAAGCATCGGTGATGCAGCCACTGCTACCAATGGTAGTACACAATGGGAACGTTCTACGGTATCCGTACTGGCACGTATCCTCTATAACTATAAAGGTAAATATCTGTTCAACGGTTCTTACCGTCGCGATGGTTCTTCCGCTTTCTCTTATACAGGAAACCAATGGCAGAATTTCTATTCCGTAGGTCTTGGCTGGCTGATGAGCGAAGAAGAATGGATGAAAGACATTGAATGGCTGGATATGTTGAAACTGAAAGGGTCATGGGGTACACTGGGTAACCAGAACCTGGATAAAGCCTATCCGGCAGAACCTTTACTGAGTAATGCCTATTCTGCAGTATTCGGCGTTCCGTCCGCTATCTACCCGGGGTATCAGCTTGCCTATCTGCCCAACCCGAATCTGCGTTGGGAGAAAGTAGAAGCATGGGAAGTAGGTGCTGAAGCCAACTTCTTCCGCAACCGCCTGCACTTTGAAGGTGTATATTACAAGAAGAAAACGAAAGATCTGCTGGCAGAAGTTCCCGGTATCTCAGGAACAGTGCCGGGTATTGGTAACCTGGGATCTATTGAAAATCTGGGTGTAGAACTGGCATTGAACTGGCGCGATGAAATTGGCGACTGGAACTATAACATCGGAGCTAATCTGACTACCATTAAGAATAAGGTGTTGAACCTTGTACAGGAAGGATACTCCATCATTGCCGGAGACAAGAGCCAAAGTTATACAATGGCAGGTTATCCTATCGGTTACTTCTATGGTTACAAAGTAGAAGGCGTTTACCAGACTCAGGAAGAGATTGATAATTCACCGAAGAATAAGCTTGCAACGGTCACTCCGGGTGACTTGAAGTTTAAAGATGTAAACGGTGACGGTGAAATTACCACAGCCGACCGTACCATGATCGGTAATCCGACACCGGATATTACTTATGGTATTACTCTCGGAGTAGGTTATAAGAATTGGGAGTTGGCAGTAGATATGATGGGACAAGGCGGCAATCAGATTTACCGTACCTGGGATAATTACAACTGGAGTCAGTTCAACTTCATGGCACAACGCATGGATCGTTGGCATGGCGAGGGCACCAGCAATACCCAACCGTTGCTGAATACAAAGCACACCATCAATAACATGAACTCCGAATATTATATAGAAGATGGTAGCTTCTTCCGCATCCGTAACGTATCATTGGCTTACAATTTTGACAAGGCACTGATTTCCAAGATCGGCATGCAGGCGCTAAAACTCTATGTGAACATTCAGAACCTGAAAACATGGAAGCATAACACGGGATACACACCTGAGTTGGGCGGCTCGGCCATTGCTTTCGGAGTAGATGACGGAAGTTATCCGATGCCAGCGATTTATACATTCGGGTTCAACTTAACTTTCTAAGAGACAGCATCATAAACCATTAACTATTGAAATTATGAAAATAAAGAAATATATTCTATCACTGTTGATTGGCGCAGCCGCCTTCTCATTCAGTTCTTGTAATGACTTCCTGGACCGCGATCCGCTGGGACAATTCACGGAAGACGACGCCCCTAACGCCCTTGTAGGCGGAAAGATGTACAACGTCTACTACCTGATGCGTGGTTATGATATCACGGCGGGTATTCCTGCTTTCATGATACACATGGTACGTAGTGAAGACTCCGAAAAAGGAAGTGATGCCGGCGATGGTGGTGAACAGGCAGCCATGTACGATGACTTTGAATACACAGCTTCCAACGGCCCCTTAGGCGCATATTGGAGTCAAAACTATAAAATCATCTATCAGTGTAATGAAATTCTGGACGACATAGAGAAAAGCGCCAACAAAGACGATACTGAAAATATCCGCACCAAAGGTGAGGCTCTGTTTTTCCGCGCTTATTGCTACTTCAACCTGGTACGTGCTTTCGGCGAAGTCCCCTTGGTGACCACCAAAGTAGTGGAAGCATCCGATGCCAATGTACCTAAAACCACTGCCGAGAAGATATACGAACAGATTGACAAGGACCTGACCACAGCAGAAGATTGTCTGCCTCTGCGATGGGACAGCGACTACACCGGGCGCATCACTTGGGGAGCTGCACGCTCCTTGCACGCACGCACCTACATGATGCGTAACGACTGGGAAAATATGTACACCGCTTCTACGGATGTCATTAATTCCGGCATCTATAACCTGAATACTCCGGTAGATAAAGTCTTCACCGTAGAAGGTGAGAATTGTGGTGAAAGTATCTTTGAACTGCAATGCGAATCCACTGATGCTATGAAGGAAGACGCTAGCATCGGTAGCCAATTCTGTCAAGTACAAGGTGTACGCGGAGCAGGCAACTGGGACTTGGGCTGGGGTTGGCACATGGCCACCACCCTGATGGGTAAAGCTTACGAACCGGGCGATCCGCGTAAAGATGCCACACTGCTCTATTTCCGCCGTAGCGATGAAGAGCCCATCACTCCGGAGAATACGAACAAGCCTTATGGTGAATCGCCCGTATCCACCGCCATGGGTGCTTACTTCAATAAGAAAGCGTACACCGACCCAACCCTACGCCGCAAGTATACCCGCATGGGATTTTGGGTAAATATCCGTTTGATCCGCTATCCGGATGTCTTGTTGATGGCTGCTGAATCTGCCAATGAGAAAGGTTTGATGGGTGAGGCAAGCGGTTATCTGGAACAGGTACGTGCACATGCTCGCGGCACGCTGACCAATGTACTGCCCAAAGTGGAATCTCTGGATCAGAGTGTATTGCGTGAAGCTATCCGCCATGAACGCCGTGTAGAACTGGGATTAGAGCCCGACCGCTTCTATGACCTCGTACGTTGGGGCATCGCACAAGAAGTGCTTCAGGCTGCCGGAAAGAACTACCAACCTAAAAACGCACTGTTACCATTGCCGCAGACGGAGATAGATAAATCAAACGGTGTATTGGTACAAAATCCCGATTATTAATCAAATCGAACTCCGCAAGTATCGGCAAGCCATGCAACCGCAGAGTTTATCAGAAAAGCCTGCGGAGGCTAAGGCGTCAAGAGGCAAGATTCTATTCTTTCCACCATGGGGTTTCTTTCTTTCCACCATGGTGGAAAGAAAAAATCTCCACGGTGGAAAGAAAGAAACCCCATGGTGGAAAGAATAAGCAAATACTATCGCGCGGCTTAGCAATAGGGAAGAAAATCCTTAAATATCGCAGTCAGATTGCTTATGACAACCCATGCTCATTTTATTATCTTAAAATATAGAAATATATGAAAGCAATATTCAAAAGAACAAGCCTGTTGTTGATGGGCACCCTGATAGGCATATCAACCGTACAGGCACAAAAGTCCCCCCAAGACATGGACCGCTTCATCGATGCGCTGATGAAGAAAATGACTGTGGAAGAGAAAATCGGACAGTTGAACCTACCCGTCACAGGAGATATTACCACAGGACAGGCCAAGAGTAGTGATGTGGCGCAAAAGATTGAAAAAGGATTGGTAGGCGGACTCTTCAACCTGAAAGGGGTAGACCGCATTCTTGAAGTGCAAAAGCTGGCAGTAGAGAAATCACGTCTCGGTATTCCCCTTCTATTCGGTATGGACGTGATACACGGATACGAAACCATCTTCCCCATTCCATTAGGATTATCCTGTACCTGGGATATGGCCGCCATTGAGAAGTCTGCCCGTATTGCAGCCATCGAAGCAAGTGCCGATGGCATCTCCTGGACATTCAGTCCGATGGTAGACATCAGCCGTGATCCACGTTGGGGACGTGTCAGCGAAGGTTCGGGAGAAGACCCTTTCCTGGGTGGAGCTATCGCACAGGCAATGGTATACGGATACCAGGGTGCCAATCTGCAAGACCAGTTACGCCGTAATGATGAAATCATGGCCTGCGTTAAACATTTCGCCCTGTATGGAGCCGGAGAGGCCGGACGCGATTATAACACAGTGGACATGAGCCGCAACCGGATGTTCAATGAATTTATGTATCCGTACGAAGCTGCCGTAGAGGCAGGTGTAGGTAGCGTAATGGCTTCATTCAATGAAATAGACGGGATACCGGCTACCGGGAACAAATGGCTATTGAGCGACTTGCTGCGTGGCCAATGGGGGTTTGAAGGGTTTGTGGTAACAGACTTTACAGGTATTGCGGAGATGATAGAACATGGTGTCGGCGACTTACAAACCGTCAGTGCACTTGCCCTGAATGCAGGTGTGGATATGGATATGGTAAGTGAAGGTTTTGTCGGCACGCTGATGAAATCCATTAAAGAAGGAAAAGTGAGAATGGGTACGCTAAATACGGCTTGCCGCCGGATATTGGAAGCTAAATACAAATTGGGACTGTTCGACAATCCTTATAAATATTGTGATGTGAACCGTCCGAAGCGGGACATCTTTACAAAAGAACATCGGGATGCTGCACGCCGGATTGCCGCCGAGAGCTTTGTACTGCTGAAGAATGACGCAGGCGTGCTTCCATTAAAGAAGCAAGGCACCGTTGCAGTAATCGGTCCTCTCGGCAATACACGTAGCAATATGCCGGGCACTTGGAGTGTAGCTGCACGCCTCAACGATTATCCTTCTTTGTACGAAGGACTGAAAGAGATGATGAAAGGCAAAGTTAACATCACCTACGCCAAAGGTAGCAACCTTATCGGTGATGCTGCTTACGAAGAACGTGCCACCATGTTCGGTCGTTCACTGAACCGCGACAACCGTACGGATCAGGAATTATTGGACGAAGCGCTGAAAGTGGCAGCCGGAGCCGATGTCATCGTAGCCGCACTGGGGGAATCTTCTGAAATGAGTGGTGAAAGTTCAAGCCGCACAGAACTCGGCTTACCCGATGTACAGCATACTTTACTGGAAGCCTTACTAAAAACAGGCAAGCCTGTAGTACTTACTCTGTTTACCGGTCGCCCGTTGACACTGAACTGGGAACAGGAACATGTACCTGCTATCCTCAATGTATGGTTCGGAGGTAGCGAGGCAGCTTATGCCATTGGCGATGTATTGTTCGGTGATGTAAATCCAAGTGGAAAGCTGACGATGACGTTCCCGAAGAATGTAGGCCAGATACCTTTGTTCTACAATCATAAGAATACCGGTCGCCCGTTGGCAGAAGGTAAATGGTTCGAAAAGTTCCGCTCAAATTACCTGGATGTGGATAATGAACCATTGTATCCCTTCGGTTATGGATTATCATATACCGACTTCCAGTATAGTGACATTGCACTGAGCACGCCTACACTGGGAAAAGACGGTTCTGTTACCGCCGTAGTTACTGTAACCAATACGGGTAAATACGATGGTGCGGAAGTAGTACAACTCTATATCCGTGATCTTGTAGGAAGCATCACCCGTCCGGTGCGCGAACTGAAAGGTTTCAATAAGATCTTCCTTCGTGCCGGAGAAAGTAAAACAGTATCATTCACCATCACGCGCGACCTGCTCCGGTTCTATGATTATGATATGAATTACGTAGCCGAACCCGGTGATTTCAATATTATGATCGGTGGAAACAGCCAGACGGTGAAGACGGCAAAATTAACACTTAAATAAAGTGATTAGGGTTTAGTGATAAGTGATTAATGCCATGCGGAATAATAGCGCAGCCCACTAATCACTTATCACTAAACCCTAATCACTAAACTTCCCCTCTATATTAATTATGAAACAACTAACAACCTACTTTCCCCTTCTCTTCCTGCTCCTTCTCGGAGCTTGTAAGAATTCGAACCCCGGCAACACTGCCCGACTTACGGACGATGCTTTGATGGACACTGTTCAACGGCGAACCTTCAATTACTTCTGGGAAGGCGCAGAGCCTAACAGTGGTCTTGCCCCCGAACGTATCCACATGGACGGCATCTATCCCGAGAAAGACCAGAACGTTGTCACTTCCGGTGGCAGTGGCTTCGGTATTATGACCATACTTTCAGGTATCGACCGCGGCTACGTCACCCGTGAAGAAGGTCTGGCACGTATGGAAAAGATTGTCTCTTTCCTCGAGAAAGCTGACCGTTTTCATGGAGCCTACCCACATTGGTGGTATGGAGATACCGGTAAAGTGAAACCTTTCGGACAAAAAGACAATGGTGGAGATCTTGTGGAAACAGCCTTCCTGATACAAGGATTACTGGCCGTACACCAATATTACATCAATGGTTCGCCGGAAGAGCAGGCACTTGCCAAACGCATCGATATCCTCTGGCGCGATGTCGATTGGAATTTCTATCGCCAAGGCGATCAGAATGTACTCTACTGGCATTGGAGCTCCGAATATGGCTGGGCAATGGATTTCCCTGTACATGGTTATAATGAATGTCTCATCATGTACCTGCTTGCTGCAGCCTCTCCTACGCATGGTGTTCCTGCCGCTGTCTATCATGACGGTTGGGCACAGAACGGTGCCATCGTCGATCCCCATAAAGTAGAAGGCATCGAACTTCATTTGCGCTATCAAGGTTGTGAAGCCGGACCTCTCTTTTGGGCACATTATTCTTTCCTCGGATTGGATCCGACAAACCTGAAAGATGAATATTGCGCCAGCTACTTCGACGAAATGCGCAACCTGACGCTTGTGAACCGTGCTTATTGCATCCGCAATCCGAAGCATTACAAAGGTTTCGGCCCGGACTGCTGGGGACTGACCGCTAGCTACTCCGTGGGCGGATATGCCGCCCACATGCCGAACGAACGGGACGACCAGGGAGTCATCTCCCCTACTGCCGCCCTTTCATCCATTGTCTATACACCGGAGCAGTCGCTGGCTGTGATGCGGCACCTCTACGGAATGGGCGATAAGCTATTCGGGCCTTACGGTTTCTACGATGCCTTTAGCGAAACTGATAACTGGTATCCCAAGCGATATCTCGCCATTGACCAAGGCCCGATAGCCGTCATGATAGAGAACTATCGCACTGGATTGCTATGGAACCTCTTTATGAGCCATCCGGATGTACAAAACGGATTGCAGAAACTGGGATTCTCAATAAATAGAAAAGCCGGAAGCAGTACACAATAGTAGTAAATGAGTAGTCCTTGAATTGTTAGAAATCAGGGATATGTATTGGTAGCGAATGTAACGTAATGATTTGTTTTTGCGGTAAAAGTAATGTTTTACCGCAGAAACTTTTTATCTTTGGGGGAACACTTACTAATACCCCCAAAAATCATGAAAAGAATTTTATTGGCTATCTGCGTGATAGCGTTGTCTGTCCTCTCCTACGGGCAAGGCATCAACCAACGAGCCTTCACTTTCGCCTGGCTCAGCGATGTACACCTCAATTCTTTCGCCTATGCCGAAGATGATCTGCGGCAATCCATTGAAGACATCAATGCTAATCCAGATGTTGACTTCACTATTCTCAGCGGCGATGTCACCGAATTCGGTGATACCAAAGAATTCTATCTACTGCAAGACATTCTGAAAGATTTCAGGAAGCCTTATTTCCTCATTCCCGGCAATCATGATGTAAACTGGAGTGAAAACGGATGCACGATGTTCGACAAGATTTTCCAAGCTTCCCATTTTTGTTATGACTGGCAGGGAGTTCGTTTCATCGGCTGTGGCGCCGGACCAAGCCTACGTATGGGACCGCCTCACATCCCCCGCGAAGAGATTCTGTGGCTCGATTCCATCGTCCGTGCTACTCCGGCAAAGCAACCCATTATCTTCATCAATCACTTTCCTCTCAATCAGGACCTGAGTAACTGGTACGAAGTTATCGACATTCTTAAGACGCGTAATATACAAGCTGTACTCGGCGGTCACCTTCACGTGAACCATGCTTACGATGCCGAAGGTATTCCTGCCGTTATAGGTCGTTCTTCCTTAAGAAGGGAAGATCCCATAGGCGGATATAATCTGGTACACCTGCGTGGTAATACACTGGAGTTCAACGAACGGATCATCAAAGTCGAAACCCGTCCGGCTTGGAACACTATCCAACTGCAATCTCCTGCCGAAAAGAAGGATACGGTTTACTATCGCCCGGACTTTTCTATCAATGCTACCTACCCTTCCATCCGTGAGGTTTGGAAACTCAAAGATGTGACGGACGTGGCCTCACAAGCCGACATCGATGGTAACCTATACGTTTATACTAATACTGCCGGTGTGGTTCATGCCCTTAATACCACCAACGGAGAAACCTTGTGGACCTACACTACGGGAAACAAAATCTTCTCCGCCCCTTTCATTACCCCGAAACTCGTCATCGTTTCTTCGTGCGACGGTTTCGTCTATGCGCTGGACAAGAAGCGGGGAACCGTACGTTGGAAATACAATACCAACTATCCTATTGTGGCTTGTCCGGTGGTTGCCAACGAAACCATTTACATCGGTAGCAGCAACGGCAAGTTCTACTCACTGAAACTGGCCGACGGCACATTGAACTGGGTTTGCGAAGGTTTGCAGGGATACATAGAATCGCGCCCTGCCGTAAACAAAGAACATGTATATATAGGAACCTGGGGAGCCATGTTCTATGCCATCGACCGAAAGACGGGAAAAAAGGTATGGGAGTTCGACACCAAGCGGGGCAGATATTTTTCACCGGGCGCCTGCTGGCCGATAGTGCTACCTTATACCGATCAAAGCAAGAAGGCCGAACAAGTCATTGTCCTCAGTTCAGATTATTTCATACGTGCCTTCCAACCCGATAATGGAGAAATTCTTTGGGCTTCCGACAAAGCAAAAGGGCGGGAGTCCCTCGGATTCTCACCGGACGGAAAAACAATGTATGTGAAAGGGATTAAGGATAACATAACTGCCGTAGATATCTCTCACGGGAAGTACACCACACTTTGGAGTACTTCGATGCCATACAAGGGTAATTTCATTCCCACCCGAATGGAAACGACCAGACAATTAGTCTTTATTCCTACCGAATTTGGCGTGCTCCATGCTGTGAAGACAGATGGAAGCGGAATTGCGTGGTCTCATAAAATTTCTCATTCGGCAATCACTTCTCTGATTAATGCAGGGAAAGGAAGGGTAATTGTGATGACGATGGATGGAACAATCATGTGTCTGGAATATCCACTTATCAGATAACTGATAAAAAGAAGAGGTTGCCATAAAGAATGCCCCTCAAAAGTTAAACAAAAAACTTTTGGGGGGCACTTCAATTAAGCTCCCTTTTTTTAATCTGTTTAATATGTCAGTAATGGATTATTCTCCACCGCCACCGCCTTCGCCGCCGCCACTTTTCACATCATCATTACTGATGGTGCGTGCAGCTTTCTTCACGCTGGCCTTCAATTCACCGATACGATAGCTAACGCTTACACCAAAGCGCTGACGAGTATACCGATTCCAGCTATCCTGGGTAAATCCTACACCTTCTATACTTGAAGTAGGACTTGTGTATTTCTTAAAGAAGTTGCTGGCAAATGCTGACAATGTCAAACGCTTATTCAGGAATGACTTATTCACACTCAATCCATAGTCAAAGAAGCTGCTACCCTTTCCTTGCAGCATAATCCAAGGTGTCTGACCATAGATATTCAAACTGATACGCCAATCATGAGGCAAAGATTGCTGCGCACCACCATAGGCAAACAGATTCCAACCGTCATTCTTCAATCCATTGGCACCTTCCATATAAGTATAGTTTCCATAAAAGTTAGCATAGATACGAGTATTAGAAGTAGCATTCCAATTTACATACCCACTCAGACTGGCATTTCTGCTCTTACCGATGTTCTGGTAAGTAGAATAAAGTACCTCTTTACCAGTAGGATTCTGCAAACCTGGAATATCCGTATCCTTCACTTGTTCTGTTACTCGCTCAATGCTATTATTAGTAAAGCTGTAACGTGCTGAAAGATTGATATTGAACTTCTGAGTAAAGTTACTGTAACTCAAGTTGAATGAATGGCTCTTTTCACTATCGAGGTGAGAGTTACCTTGGCTGATGTTAGTAGGATTACTATCATCAAGATAAGGATTCAGGTACCAAATACCCGGACGGTAAATACGCATATTATAACCAAAACGCAGGTTAGACATATCCGTCAGCTTATAGCCGATACTTGCAGAAGGCACCACATCATCAAAGTTCTTGTTGAAATTATCACCTCTTCCCAACAAATATTTCACTTCTTGTTTGGTATGCTCATAGCGCACACCCAGTCTTCCGGAGATCTTCTTCACCCTCAGCCCATAACCCATATATGCAGCCAGAATGTCGTTCTGATGCTTGTAATGTGAGCTATGTTCTTCATCCAGTACATAGTCTCCCGTAGTTCCTATTTGACGTTCATAACGGTCGTCTTCCGAAGAGTTGTCACGGAGAATATATTTAGCTCCGGCTTCCAGTGTATGTATCTTGCCGATAGGCGTTGTATAGTCAGCCTGGAAAGTATGCTCCGTAGTATTCTGAGAACCATCGTTATTCAGGTCATACAGACGCTTCAGGAAGTCTTCCCAATCAGTAGCGGCATGCATATCATTATAAGTGGAGTATGAATCCGAGGTCTGCGGGCTGGTATTGATCTTATAAGATAAGGTAAACATACGGTCTTTCACATGGAACATACGTTGATAGTCAACGCCACCGTCGATAGAATACCATGAGCTCTTACTTCTGCCGTCTGACACATAGCGATATAACTCATTACTTGTGCCGGGTGCAGTAGCCAAAGTATTGTTGATGCTGGTACTATTGTTTCCACCGCCCCAGAGTCCGAATGACATAGAAACCAGACGCAAGGTATCAATTTCATAACTGGCTTCCATGCTACCTGACTGGAAATTACCATGTCCCTTGCTGCTGCCGTCGTAGTCCAGGTCTGAAGAGCCTTCAGTAATATCACCTACCGTACGGCGATTTCCACCGGAATAACTACGTGGGCGGTCATTATAATTATAATTGTAGCGTGCACTCACCGTCAGTTTACCACTCTTCACAGTACCGAACAAACCGCCTCCGGCTCCCATGTTACTAACATTTCCGCTAAATGTAGCTGTATAACCTTCCAATCCGCTACCTACAGTAACGATATTCAGGATACCACCCACACCTTCAGCATCATACTTAGGGCCAGGGTTCGTAATTACCTCAATATGCTTAATAGAATTGGCAGGCATACTTTTCAGTACTTCTGTCGGATTGTTACTCATCATATTGTTAGGTTTACCATTCACATATACCTTAAAGCTACTGCTACCGTTCACCTTGATGTTGTCTTCACCGTCTACCGTGACCAAGGGTACTTTACGAAGCATTTCCAATACAGAATTGGATTTTGAGTCAGGGTCATCCTGCACATTATATTCTATTTTATCGATATCAGCTTTCACCAGCGGTTTTTGGGCTACCACTTCTACTTGTCCCAATTCATTGGAAGCATCCGTAATGTACAGTGTTCCGAAATCAACAAGTTTTTCTCCGGCTTTCACTGTGAAATCTTTCACAATCGTATTTCTACCAATGGAAGAAATCGTCATCACGAAATTACCCGTTCCGGGCACTTTTTCCTGGAACTTACCTTTCATATCCGTAACCAGCATTTTCAGGGCCTTGGCAGGTGCTTCCTTTTTTACGATTTTAATTGTGGCATAAGGTTCTCCTTCCTGTGTCAGCGAATCAAGCAAGACTCCCTTAATCTGGAACAGAGGTGCCGCATTCTGTGCCGCTACCAATGAGGATACCACCAGCATAATGAGCAGCAAAGAGCATTTAATTTTCATTTCTGTTTTTGTTTGTTTGATGAATATTTAGTTGACTGTTTTTGTATTAGACGTATAATGTAGTCATTTTGTCACATGGATGCAGCAAAAATAGGCTCTTTTTCTTTATCTACGAGAATTTCGGAGTTAAAAAAGCACAAAGAAAAGGGGATAATAGAGAATATTTGTAAGTATCCTAATAAAATCTATAGCAAATAGAAGAAAAGAAGCAAACAGACATTGATTGCAATCACACCACCAAACCCACGCAATACCCACCGGCGCAACGGGCTCTTCCCACCTGCAAAAAACAACGCATAGCACATATTTACGGCAATATTGCTCACAATAGCCTGCATACAGCAAGCCGTCACCACCATAACAGCAACTCCCGAACCTTGCAATAAATTCAAAATAAACGGAGTAATATCACTCAGCCCGGCAATAAACGACAGCACATTCAATCCACCAGTGCCTGTATAAAGTAAAGTGTAATGCGTCACAATAGTGAATATCACAAACAGAACGGCAAAGATAAGTGCAACCTTAAATTCCAACGGGTTACTAGTATCTTCTTCTTCAGCCTCTTCGTCTGTTGCCGGAACTTGTTTACGCCTCCGATGCAGATACCAGGCTACTCCGGCCGTCACTAAAGACATAATAAGCAAATATGGATAGATAGCCGCAAGAATTTCCTTACTGAATATACCTATTAATATAAGGAAACGGAGAAACATCATACTCACAGCCAGCAACATGGCTGCTGCATATTCCGGTGCTTCCTGCACAGGCGCCTTACGGCTCTTGCGTGCCAGCACGGAAATGGTTGCCGTGCTACTATATAAACCACCGATGATACCGGATACCAGAATACCAGATTCACGGAAAACATACCGCCTCAGCAGATAAGACAAATAAGAGATGCCGGATACCACCACCGTAGCCAGCCAGATTGTATAAGGTGTCAGATTAATATCAGGAATCAGGTTTTCATTCGGCAGCATCGGCAGTATAATGCCACTGATGGCAAGGAACTTGGCAAGAGTGATCATTTCGTCATTCTTCATACGCTGCGCAAGTTCCGTAAAGGTATGCTTCAATTCTGTAAAAAGCAATACCGTCACCACCACCATCACATAAAACCAGGAGGGTTGCGTGTTTACAATGGGAGCAATACAATAAGTGATCAGTGCAATAATAATGGTAGTAACTCCGAATACATGGAATTGAGATTGCTTGACGTAATAATTCAGCCCGAGCAACAGACCTAATATCGCTCCTCCACCCATAAACAAGCGATATTCCACCGGATCGAGAATATAAAGCAAATACCCCAGAATACCTATAAAAGTGAACGTACGGTCCGTACCGAACAAGGTCGTTTCACCTTCACGCTTCAAACTGATTTTCCGCTGTGAAAGACCTATCAATAAAGAGAATAAGGTTACCAACACAAAAGTTACCAGTTCTCTCGGCAGATATTCATAAAGTTTCTCCATTTCTTGCTCTGAATATATCTGATTAGCAGCCGCTTGCAAAGAGTTAACTTCCTGTTGACAAGCTGTTAAACTTCACCAAGTCGTATAGGGACACTTCCTCAATTGTGAGTTATAGTAACGAATGTCACCCGTCACCTCCCGACCTATGAAGTCCGGTTTCTCGAAAGCTTCGTCTTCCGAAGCCAATTCTACTTCAGCAACTACCAGTCCTTCGTTCTCACCGTAGAACTCATCCACCTCAAACGTATGCTGCCCGCTCCGTACCAGATAACGGGTCTTGTCTATAACTCCCGGCTCACAGAGCTTCATCAGGTCCTCCGCTTCATTCAGTGGAATTTCTTTTTCCCACTCATAACGGCTGAGGCCTGAGGCATCGGAAGCACCTTTTATCGTAAGGTATCCCTTTCCGCTACGGATACGTACCCGCACGGTTCGGCCTCTTGCGCTACTGATATAACCTTGCACAATGCGGCTTTGTTCATACGCCCTCGATTTATACTCCCCCGTCACGAGGAATTTCCGTTCTATTTCTTGTGACATCTATTTCTTATTTCCCCAAGAAAGAGTATCCTATCAGCATTACCAGCACCAATATCAATGCAGATACACCAATAATCAACAACACTTTCTTAGCTTGTTCTTCTTCTTTACGGCTATGCATAACCTTTTTCTTATTCTTTCCCATAATGTGCTTTTAGTATTAAAGTTCAACTGATAACAAAGTAACATGAAATTCGGGAAGTTTCCAAAATAAAAGAGAAAATTTATTCATATCAACTTAATATCTTCTCCCTACCTATCAAATATGATTCACTTAAAAAAAGAATGGGTATCACCTTTCCTTCATCAGGTGATACCCATTTACTGTATAGCAGAGTTTTGATTTATTCTCCTTGTCCTGCAAACTCCATCAGATACGCCTTGATGAATCCTTCCAGTTTTCCATCCATCACTCCATTGACATCCGAAGTCTGGAAGTTAGTACGGTGGTCTTTTACACGGCGGTCATCGAATACGTAGCTTCGTATCTGAGAGCCCCATTCGATTTTCTTCTTACCGGCTTCCACCTTAGCCTGTTCGGCCATGCGGTGCTGAAGTTCTTTATCATACAGGATAGAACGCAGCTGACGCATTGCATTTTCACGGTTCTTGGGCTGATCGCGGGTTTCCGTATTTTCAATCAGGATTTCTTCTTCCTCGCCCGTATACGGGTCTTTGAACTGATAGCGCAGACGGACACCGGACTCCACCTTGTTCACATTCTGACCGCCGGCACCACTGGAACGGAAAGTATCCCAAGAAATATTGGCAACATTAATGTTCACCTCAATGGTATCATCTACCAGCGGAGTAACAAAGACCGAAGCGAAAGAAGTCATACGCTTACCTTGCGCATTGTAAGGAGATACACGTACCAGACGATGCACACCATTTTCTCCCTTCAGGTATCCATAAGCATAATCACCCGAAATTTCGATGGTACAAGTTTTGATACCTGCTTCATCACCTTCCTGCAAGTTGGAGATCACAGCTTTATAACCATTGGTTTCAGCATAGCGCAAATACATACGCATCAGCATGCTTGCCCAGTCCTGGCTTTCCGTACCACCTGCACCGGAGTTAATTTTCAACACACAGTCCATCTGGTCGGCCTCCTCTCGAAGCATATTTTTCAATTCAAGCTCATCGATAGCAGTGGAAGCCTTGGCATAAGCTTCGTCTACCTCTTCCTCCGTAACAAGTTCGTCTTTGTAGAAGTCGAAAGCCAGTTGCAACTCTTCCGACAATGTCTTTATTTCATTATAACCGGCTATCCATTGTTGCAAACCTTTCACCTTTTTCATCTGCGCTTCGGCAGCCTTCTGGTCATCCCAAAAACCGGGAGCCTGGGTACGCAACTGTTCTTCTTCTACCTGGATTTTCTTTCCTTCTATATCCAAATAGCGATAGAGGGCTTCGGTGCGCTCCTTTACGTCTTTCAGTTGTTCTATGGTAATCATAATCTATGAAAATAAACCTTCTAGTTAAAATATTTACTTTTTGCGTGCAAAGGTATGAAAAAAACGCATATTTTTGCAGTTATCAATCTAATAAGTCAGCTTATGAACAAACTATTCCGACAAATTGGTTTAATGCTTATCCTACTGGTAGCGATAAGTTTAGGAAGTTGTACTTCAAAGTACAGTTATGAAACAGTTCCCAATGATCCGCTGAAAGCGCGTATCTACACTCTGGATAATGGTCTGAAAGTTTACATGACCGTCAACAAGGAAACACCGCGCATACAGACGTACATTGCCGTACGTGTAGGTGGAAAGAACGACCCTGCAGAAACAACCGGGTTAGCTCACTACTTTGAGCACCTGATGTTCAAAGGTACCACAAACTTCGGTACCCAAAACTACGAGATTGAGAAACCTTTGCTCGACCAGATCGAAGCACAGTTTGAAATCTATCGTAAGACTACCGACAGTCTTGAGCGTAAAGCTATTTATGCAAAAATAGACAGTATCTCTTACGAAGCTTCCAAGTATGCCATTCCTAACGAATACGACAAGCTGATGGCTGCCATCGGTGCCAACGGAACGAATGCCTATACCAGCTTCGACGTAACTTGCTATACAGAAGATATCCCCAGCAACCAGATTGACAACTGGGCCAAAATCCAGGCAGAACGTTTTGAAAATTGCGTAATCCGTGGTTTCCATACTGAGCTGGAAACAGTTTATGAGGAAAAGAACATGTCACTGACCCGCGACCCGCGTAAGGTATACGAGGCTGTACTTTCTTCTCTTTTCCCACACCATCCTTACGGCACACAGACCGTACTTGGTACACAAGAAGACCTGAAGAATCCTTCTATCACCAATATCAAGGAATATTATAAGAAATGGTATGTGCCCAACAACATGGCTATCTGTCTTTCAGGTGATTTCGATCCCGATCAGATGATTGCAACCATTGATAAGTATTTCGGTGGTTTGAAACCGAATCCTGATCTGCCGAAACTGGATTTACCGAAGGAAACTCCAATTACAGCACCTGTTGTACGTGAAATTTTAGGTCCGGATGCTGAAAGCGTTGCCTTGGCATGGCGTTTTCCCGGAGCAGCAGACAAAGACGTAGAAACCTTACAAGTGGTTTCCCAAATACTTTATAACGGACAGGCCGGTTTGATAGACCTGGATCTGACACAACAGCAAAAGACCCTGAGCGCTTATTGTTATCCGATGACTATGAGCGACTACAGTGCATTCATGATGCAGGGACGCCCCAAACAAGGGCAGACATTGGACGAAGTCAAAGACCTCTTATTGGGCGAATTGAAGAAACTCCGCGAGGGTGACTTTGACGAAAAGATGCTGGAAGCCAACATCAACAACTTCAAGCTGTATCAGATGCAACAGTTAGAAAACAATGATGCACGTGCAGATATGTTCGTTGAATCATTCGTAAACGGTAGCGACTGGGCGGATGAAGTGACTGCTCTCGACCGCATGTCTAAACTGACAAAAGATGACATCGTAGCTTTTGCCAACAAATACTTGAAAGATGATAACTATGCCGTTATCTACAAGAAGCAAGGCAAAGACCCGAATGAGAAGAAGATGTCGAAGCCTGAAATCACTCCTATCGTGATGAACCGCGATACAGTCAGCACTTTCCTGAAAGAAATTCAGGCAAGCGTAGTGACTCCTATTGAACCGGTATTCCTGGATTATTCCAAAGACCTCACCCAGTTGAAGGCTAAATCGGATATTCCTGTACTCTACAAACAAAATACAACGAATGACATCTTCCAGTTGATTTACCTTTTTGACATGGGTAACAACAATGACAAGGCATTGGGTACTGCCGCTCAATATCTGGAATACCTCGGCACAGCCGACATGACTCCGGAAGAAGTAAAAAGCGAATTCTACCGCCTTGCTTGTTCATTCTTCGTATCTCCGGGTGCAAAACGTACTTATGTAGTGCTCTCCGGCCTCAGCGAGAACATGCCTGCTGCCATGGCTCTCTTCGAAAAACTGATGGCAAATGCCAAAGTTAATCCGGAAGCTTACACCAATATGGCCAATGATATCCTGAAATCACGCAAGGATGCCAAGCTGAATCAGATGCAAAACTTCTCACGCCTGGTGACTTATGCCACTTATGGTCCGAAGTCTCCGTCAACCAACATATTGACCGAAGCTGAACTGACTTCTATGGATCCACAACAACTTGTAGACCGTATCAAGCAGTTGAACAGCTTTAAACATCGCATTCTTTATTATGGCCCCAATAATCAAGATGAATTACTTGCCATCATCAATAAAGAACATCAGGCTCCGGAAACATTGAACGAAATTCCGGAAGGAAATAACTTCGAACCGTTGCCCACACCGGAAACGAAGATTTTCATTGCTCCGTATGAAGCTAAGCAAATTTATATGTCACAAATCTCCAATAAGGGAGAGAAATTTGATCCTGCTGCAGAATCAGGCCGTCAATTGTATAACGAATACTTTGGTGGTGGTATGAATTCTATCGTATTCCAGGAAATGCGCGAAAGCCGCGGTCTGGCTTACTCAGCATGGGCCGGTATGCTGAAACCGTCTTACCTGACTGATCCCTACACTCTCCGTACGCAGATTGCTACGCAGAACGATAAGATGATAGATGCAATCAATACATTCAATGATATCATCAACAACATGCCTGAATCAGAAGCTGCTTTCAAACTTGCTAAAGATGGTATGATTGCCCGCATGCGTACTGACCGTACCATCAAGATGGATGTCATCTGGGATTACATCAGTGCTCAATACTTGGGACAGAATGTGGATAGCCGCATCAAACTGTACAATGATGTGCAGAACATGACGTTGCAGGATGTTATCGACTACCAGAACAAGTGGATCAAGGGACGTACATATACTTATTGTATTCTTGGTGACAAGAAAGAATTGGATATGGAAAGTCTGAAGAAGGTAGGTCCGGTGATTGAACTGAAGCAGGAAGATATCTTCGGATACTAAAATTTCCGACAAATAAAAGCCAAAAGGGTTGTACATAATGTACAACCCTTTTTTTGTTAGCAATTTTCCTTGACTTCAATCTATAAATACTCCTTATTACACAAAAAATCCCCCTTCACCGTTGTATGATTCCGTACTTTTGTCCACGTATTCATATTTTATCACATATCAAAGAACATAAGACAACCCATGAAACGTTTATCTATTTTTATTGTGGGAATAATGGTGGCTGTGGTAGCCATGTCCCGCACATTCGACATGAAACAGTTGGGAGCAGATGCCAAAGGTATCAAGTCCTGTACGGAACTGATCAACCGAACCATTGAAAAAGCAGCTTCGGAAGGTGGCGGAACTATTTATTTCCCTGCCGGAACTTACCTTACTGCTACCATTCACATGAAAAGTAACATAACGTTGTACTTGGAATCGGGTGCAGTTTTGCGTTTCTCCGACAAGTTTGAGGATTATCTGCCCTTCGTCACCTTACGTTGGGAAGGTACTGTGATGAAAAGTTTATCACCACTGATTTATGCACACTCAGCAGATAACGTAACCATTTCCGGACGCGGTACACTGGATGGAAACGGATTAAAGTGGTGGCTGTGGGAATTTGATACCCGGAAAGTGATAAAAGAAAACGGCGGCAAACTCCCTGCCTTGGATAAACTGCAGCAGATGTGGGTGGACGCTAATAAAGATCTGGAAATATCCGACTATTACAAACCCTCATTAGAACGCCGTATGTTCCGCCCGCCTTTTATCCAGTTCTACGAATGTACCAACATCCTTATCGAAAATGTAAAGATCATAAACTCTCCTTTCTGGACTATCAATCCGGCATTTTGTGATAACGTGACAATACACGGGGTTACTATCAATAATCCGTCGAGCGATCCCAAAGGCCCCAATACGGATGGCATCAATCCGAGTTCCTGCCGAAATGTACGCATCTCCGATTGTCTTATCAGCGTTGGAGACGATTGTATCACCATCAAATCCGGACGTGATGCTGATGGACGTAAATATGGAAAAGCCTGTGAGAACATTACAATCACCAACTGTATTATGCTTTCCGGGCATGGTGGAGTAGTCATCGGTAGTGAAATGTCAGGTGGAGTAAAAAGAGTGGCAATATCCAATTGTGTATTCGACGGAACTAATGCCGGTATCCGGTTAAAAGCATCCCGTGGGCGCGGCGGTGTAGTAGAAGATATCCGGGTAGATAATATTGTAATGAAGAATATCCAGGGAGATGCCTTTATCTTCGACTTATTTTATGACCGTTTATCGAAAGTGGAGTCCGTAAGTGAACGTACACCTATCTTCCGCAATATTCATTTGAGTAATGTCACAGGAAATGATATAAAACGAATAGGATATATAAAAGGAATTGAAGAGATGCCTGTATCCGAACTCTCTTTTTCCAATATGAATATAGTAGCCGAACAAGGATTTAAAGCGGAAACAGCAACAGATATACAATTTAACAATGTCAGCTTTACAGTGGACGAAGGACCATCATTCGACTTCAGACAATGCAATGGCATATTCTTAAATGATGTACGTTCAAAGAAGCCGATTGACAATCAGCCGGTAGTAAATATAGAGAAGGATGTGGAGAATGTGCATATCATTCATTGCGACTCCACACAGATCATGAGAAAATAACTTCCAACAGATGATATACAAATTACGCGGGTCTTTAAGTACCCCGCGTAATCTGATATTCAAGAAGTACTCTTTATTACTATTTTATGGTAACTAAAGTTCGTTGCAAAGATTCATCCTCCGAACTGCCACCTACCATAATATCATAAGTTCCCGAACAGACTCTCACTGTATTGGTTTGTTCATCCCACCACTCCAATTCCTTATCTTTCAAATCGAACTCTATATTAACAGTCTGTCCGGCTGGGATAAATACACGCTTGAAAGCACGTAGTGTTTTTACAGGACCTTCCGCATCACCTTGCTTTTTGAGATAAACCTGAACGACTTCTTCACCGTCGCGTTTTCCCACATTTGTGACCGGAACAGTTAACTTCAAAGTTTGTCCGGCAGTAACCTCGCTCTTATCAAGAACAACTTTATCATAACTGAAAGTTGTGTAACTCAGCCCATATCCGAATGGGAACAACGGGGTATCCTGCATGTATCTATAAGTTCTTCCGACCATATTATAATCTTCAAAATCAGGAAGCTGAGATACATTTCGATAGAATGTTACCGGTAATCTACCCGCCGGATTATAATCGCCAAACAGCACTTCGGCAACTGCTGTTCCACCTTGTTGTCCCGGATACCAAGCCTGCAGAATGGCTTCACATTTCTTAGTTTCAGGTTCCAATCCGATAGGAGATCCGGAGCAGTTAACCAGGACAATCTTTTTGCCGGCACGGTACAAAGCATCAATCAGCTCACGCTGAACTGCCGGAAGTTCAATATCCGTACGGTCACCTTTCTTAAAGCCAGGCAGGTTGACTCCCATTTCTTCTCCTTCAAGACTGGGAGAAATACCACTTGCGAAAATAACGATATCTGCCTCCTTCACTTGCTCGACGGATTTCTGAATATCGACCTCTCTCTTGAAGCCAAGATCGAAATTTAACTGAGCATCACTCCGAAGATATTCAAAATCGAGTTCTATGTCATAGGATTGACCAGCCTGTACTTTCATGGCATGAGTCGTTTTACGGGCACCATGCTTATTAGAGAAACCTTTCACCTCTTCTCCATTTACACGAAGACGCCCGTTTCCGTAACAGTATACTTCAAGTACGATTTCTCCGGATTGTACAGGAGTAAATACACTATTATAAGTAGCAGAGAAGTCCGTCAGATTTACTCCCGGAGCGAAAACCGTGGCACCCAAAGTGCAGAAACGGAAAGGAGTGGTGACCTGAGTAGTAGTCACAGGGCTCCCTTCACGCGTCAGATTATTCCAGTAACGGGCAGTGAAACCAGGACCATCCGCCGACTTGCATTGGCTGAATGCACTATGAATCAAGGTTCTTTCTACCCACGGGCAACCTTGTTCATAAATCAGTTTATCATCAGCTCCGAGCAAATTCCGTATTCCATCCAGAATAGTTACGGTGTGCGGCGGTATTCCATTGTAATTTCCCCATTGCATGACAGAATCATTGGCATTGGGTCCCATAACAGCTACTGTCAGCCCTCCACGCCTCAACGGCAAGAAGTTATCCTTATTCATCAGTAACGTCATGGATTTACGGGCTATTTTCAATGCCAATGAATCATGGGCAGCAGAAGCGACTACAGAGAAAGGTATTTTTGCCCAGGATACTTTTTCCAAATCATTCATTTCTCCCAGCTCGAAACGAGCTTTCAACAAACGCCTCACGGAAGTATTTACTTTTTCTTCAGAGATCAACCCTTTTTTTACACTTTCCACCAAAGCTTTATAGCTGGAACCACATTCCAAATCAGTACCACTCACTACAGCTGCGGCAGAAGCAGACTCAGCGTCCGGATGCGTGTGGTGTCCACGGTCATTATAAAAATCGGCAATGGCACCACAATCGGATACAACTATACCATCAAATCCCCATTCATCGCGTAAGATTTGCATTAACAAGCGGTTGCTGCCACAACAAGGTTCACCCTCAAAACGGTTGTAAGCGCACATCACTTCTTTTACTTCCCCCTCTTTCACTAAGGCTTCGAAAGGTGGCAAATATGTTTCATACAAATCGCGAGGTTTGATATTCTCTGCATTAAAAGAATGGCGGTTCCATTCGGGACCGGAGTGTACGGCAAAGTGCTTGGCACAAGCATGCAACTTATCATAGTTTCCGTCTGCAGGGCCCTGCAACCCTTTTACTACCATTACTCCCATCCGGCTTGTAAGATAAGGGTCTTCGCCATAGGTTTCGATACCTCTCCCCCAACGCGGGTCACGATAAATATTGACCGTAGGCGTCCACATAGTTAATCCCTGATAACGCTCACGGCTGCCTTTAGATGAATAATAAGTATTCTTGGCACGCGCCTCATCAGACACGGCAGTGAATACATCATATACCGTTTCGGGGCTAAATGACGCAGCCATACCTATAGGCTGAGGAAAAACGGTAGCTAACCCTGCACGAGCAACCCCATGCAGTGCCTCATTCCACCAATTATACGGTTTTATACCCAATCGTTCCACGGGACGGGAACCATCCATCATGAGTTGTACCTTTTCTTCCAGTGTCAGTTCTTTCACCAACAGATCTGCACGTTCTTCAGGAGACAATAAGGTGTTTTTGTAAGATACTTGTCCACAACCGGTCAAGACTAAAATAGGTAATAGATAAAAAAGTTTCTGTTTCATACTTTAAAGTTCAATTAATAGAACTTTGCAAAAGTACAAAACAGAAACTTCTTTTATGGGGAAATATTAGTTGTTGAAGTGTATTTTTTTACTCTTCGTACATCTTATCTATCAACTCCTTGTAGTTCTTTGCAACTACAGGGCGCTTCAACTTCAAGGTATTAGTCAGTTCACCACGTTCCATACTGAAAGGTTCGGGTAAAAGAGTAAAACGCTTCACTTGCTCATAGTGTGCAAACTGCTGTTGCAAGGTATCTATGCGAGCACGGAATAAACCGAGAATTTTAGGATGCTGCAGCAGTTCTTCCATATCCTTATATTCAATCCCTTTCTCCTTGGCATAATCTTTCACGAAGCCATAGACCGGAACAATAAGGGCAGACACAAATTTACGCTGGTCGGCAATAATGGCAATCTGATCAATGTAACGATCAATAGCCAGTTTCGTCTCCAACGCTTGCGGACTAATGTATTTTCCGTTGGAAGTTTTAAACAAGTCCTTGATCCGCTCCGTCAGATATAGCTGCCCGTCTTTCATATAACCAGCATCACCGGTATGGAACCAGCCATCTTTATCAATAGCAGCAGCAGTAGCTTCCGCTTTCTTATAATAACCTTTCGTGATAGTCTTTCCACGCAGAAGTATTTCGTTCTCCTCACCGATTTTCACTTCCACATCGGGCATTATCGTACCTACCGAACCTATTTCATAACCTTTGTTGAGGAAACAGGAGACAGTAGCCGTCGATTCGGTCAGACCATAACCAACCAACATATTGATGCCTACCGAATGAACAAATTCACAGATTTCATCGGGCACGGCAGCTCCCGCAGTAGGGAAGAAATTACCGTTCTCAATACCAATCGTCTTTTTCAATAAAGCATAAACTGTCTTTTCGTAGAACTTATATTTCAGTTGGTTCATCAATGGCGGAGTTTTACCTTTACGCAGATAATCTATGTTATGTATCTTACCTACCTTAATGGCATCCAGCATCATAGCTTTCTTCAAGCCTGTTTCCTGAGCAATCTTCTCCTGCACACCGGCATACACTTTTTCCCAAAAACGGGGAACACTGCACATCAATGTCGGACGGATTTCTTTAATGGTAGTCTGGATATCCACAGGACGGAGGTTAATGCAAATCTGCACGCCTTTATGAATACAAAGATATGTCCATGCTTTCTCGAAGACATGTGTCAAGGGAAGGAAATTCATGGAAACATCCTGATCAGTCATATCTACCAGACGGATATCATGGATGCGGAAAGCCTCCATATAGTTAGAGTGGTGCAACATTACCCCCTTCGGTTCACCGGTAGTACCAGATGTATAGAGAATGTTCGCAAGGTCATCATCCGATGCACGGGAAGTGCGTTCCTCCACTATATCGTTGTTCGGTAAACCTTTTCCTGTTTCCAGGAACTCGTCGAAATAGATGGAAGTCATGTCACGAGGGTCGCGTACAACAGCCCGGTCGAAGATGATCAATTGCTGCAACGATTGACAAAAACCAAAGACACTGAAAGCTGCATCATACTGGAATTGCTCGCCTACGAAGATATAACGTATCTGAGCATCATTGATAATGTACTGTGCCTGTGCTGGTGAACTGGTAGCATACAGAGGTATGGTCACGGCACGGTTAGCAAATGCCCCGAAATCCACATAAAGGCATTCGGGCTTGTTCTGAGAAAAGATTCCTATGTTTTCTTCCTCCTGCACTCCTAACTCTACGAGTGCATTCGCAACTTGTCGAACTGTTTGTGAGAATTGATTCCAGGTGATGGGTATCCACTGCGACGTTTCGTAATCCCTGTATTTCAGAGCCACCTTGTCGCCATACTTCTCTGCCCGTTGATGTACGAGGACAGATAAATGATGATAAGTCATATTATTCATATATTGGTAAATACGGCACAAAGGTAGTGGTTTCATTTGAAACTATTTCTATATTGAGAATTAAATATTTAGTATATACTTCTGTAATATTAGTACTATCCTACTATAAAAAGAAGCAACTACTCTACATTTTTATTCGTTTTTCCAAAGAAACACAAATATATGTATATATTTGTAGCCGATAGTTTTTTAAATATCAATACAATAACTTAACTGACATGAAAAAGATTCTAGCATTAGTCGCCATACTGGCGATAGGTTTAGGGAGTGTAAACGCACAGGAAAGCCTCAGATGGGGTATCACGGCAGGTATGAATGTAAGCAATATCAAAGTTAGCGGCTTTGATAGCCGGGTAGGTTTCCATGCTGGTGTTAAGGCAGAACTTGGATTGCTCCAAGTAACAGAAGGAGCTTATATGGATTTCAGCGCATTACTTTCTTTAAAAGGAGCTAAAGTAGATGGCGGCGCTTTAGGTAGTATCAAACTGAATCCTTGCTATTTAGAGATTCCTGTACATATCGGTTACAAATATGCTGTAAATGATAATTTCACTTTATTTGCTAATGCAGGTCCTTATATTGGAATCGGATTATTCGGGAAGTTAAAAACAACGGGCGAAATCAAGAATGAACTTGAATCCAGTATTGGTACTTCATCTGAAAATATTTTCGGTGATGACGGTTTCAAACGTTTTGATCTTGGTTTGGGGTTAAAAGCCGGTATGGAGTTCAGCAAAAAATACCAGATTTCCATTGGTTACGATTTCGGTTTAACAGAAACTTCAGATGCAGGAACCAAGAATCGGAATCTGATGATTTCTTTAGGATTTATGTTCTAAACAATATAGAATGATTAGAAAAAGGGCACCATAAGTGCCCTTTTCTGTATATTTTTCAATTGGCTTACCACAGCATTACTCTTGAATTTTCAACAGAAGTTGATGCAACGACACTTCTTTCTTCACCACCCGTTTCTCTCCATCAAGTAAATACATCATCGGCATATCAGGTAATAAATAGCGTTCTTCCTGGCATATACAACCCATATCGAAACCTGTAAGCCACTGGGTAGGCAGATCTTTCAAGGAACAGTTCCACAAGTCTCGATCTTCTCCTACGCAAATGGCAAGCACGGTAAGTTGCCCACTTTCTATCTGTTGTTGCAGACAGGAAGCGGTGCTCAAAGCGGTGATGATTTCCCGACAATGTAAACAATCGGGATCGTAGAACAATAGCAATAACCTATAGGTAGCAGGGACGGTGTATAAGGTTTGCAATTCACCATTAGGTGTGAGATAAGTAAAGTCGGTTGCCATTGTGCCGGGACGGTTCTTCAAGGCAACGGAAAGCAGAAAACGAAAACGCGACTTTTCTGTTTCGTCCAGTAGGAAGGTACCTACAATTTCTTCCAAAAAGGGAATGAAGTATTCTTCATTCTGCATGGGTGAGCCGAAAGTGTAGAGATGCTTCTCTGCCAGTCGTGCCAAGAGTCGGTAAGCGGTTTCGTCAACTTCAGCACGCTGCATCAAACTCTTTACAGCCATGATACGGGCTTCGGCTTGAACATGCGGGAAGAGGGAAAAATAGCTAATGAGGTTCTGTTCCATAAAAATGGAGTTGCGGCTGTGCAGGGTATCCGCAAAGTTCAAACTGTCCCAAAAGTGCGTCAAAAGGTAGGCGGCACGCTCTTGGGGAGTGCGCAGGGGGACGAGGATAGCGGCAAACATAAGGCATAGCAACAGAAATATTTTACTACTCATTTTCACCGAACAAGAAATCAGGGATCCTCTACACACCGAATGAAGCAGGCATCACTGTGATTTGTCCTACTCTTGGCATCAGGTTCATCCGGTTCGCCTAGCTCCTTTTTAAATACATTATTGGCAGGCATATAATTAAAATCCAACGTAAAATAATTAAAATCCCAAGCTATAACATCTTTATAAACCGTTCCATTTCGTGTTAGATTTGCATTTTTATCAAGCCAATAAATTGCCCCAGGACGCCGATAAAGGTCAAAAAGCAAAGGCCTATCTTTTGCCTCAGAGGCAGGCATAGCTTCAGTTCGTCCCGCAGCGTATCTTAATACGGCAGATTCCCAGCTATCTTTCCGATCTCTATGTTTACGATGTCCATGTCCAGCCACTCCTATAGGAAAAAACAGACTCCTGCCACCATAGGTATCATCTTCCGATGTGTTATATACAAAAGTTCCACGCATTCCATAACCAGCTCCTGTGTCACCTTTTTTTTGATGCTTGCTATATATATATCCATATACCTCCTCTGTTTTGGAAAGCGTCTCTGTCGCCTCATTTCCATAAAGCACTCCATAAGCTTGCTCAATATCATCATTATTCCACAAGGCTTCATAGTCTTGTAAAGAAGCTACCACAACTGTTTTCCCATCCACAGTACCAGATTCAAAGTTCCCCTGATAAGTATCAGCTGCTATATCTATCCACTTCTTCTTATTATTAATATCTCCTGCAATTACATATTCTTTCCAGCCCTCGCTATTAAAATTATTAAAAGAATTATTTACCGCATCAAGCGGCTCCTTCCAATTGCCGAATCTAAACAATGAACCTTCATCCAACGGGCATTGCCCCTCTTTGTTTTGGGTTCTCATATTACAAGCATGCCATTTTCTTCCATTCGAAATTAAAGCCATAGGTGCTTTACCTTGACGAACAAATATCAAATGAACGCAACTGTAATTATGGTATTCCACCCGAACAATAGCACAACGCGACTCCGTTTCTTTTATTTCCCCATTGAATCCGATTGTAAAATCAATAGGAGTACCCGTACTTCCCTTTATTGTGTCACTCCCTCCATCAAGAGTAACAAAATTCTTTGGTCCTCTCACTACATAAGCTTTCCACGCCCCTTCTGAAGTAAAGGTTTCGAAGGAGTCACTGGATTCCTTAGGAAGACGTTTTAAGACAACATGAAAAGGCGTAGTTGAGTTATATTCGCGCCAAACACCCTTGGGATTTACTACACGACGTACTTGTATGACTGTAGATTTACCCTCTACTGTTTCCGTATCATTAGGATCACCCACTTTCTCCATTACAGCCGTGAATTTAATCACGGCCTTACGCTGGTAAGCTACATAAGGATTATTTCCAGTATATCCGGTAACGGGTATCATCTGTTTAGCACGAGTATATATGGGTAAATTGAAAATATATACATTTTTGTCTTGATCATATTTCATCGTATATGTACCATCAGTGGCAATATTATCTACGGTATTCAGTTCTCCGTCTTTATAATAAACCCTACTACCACGTTGATGTTCTTCATAATAGGTTTGATTAGTCCATTTTTTACCACTATTATCTGTCTCTTCAATCACAGTCATTTTAGTCTTTCGTAAAGAAAGAAATCCATTCCACACATTCTTCTGAGCAGTAGGAGTCGCATCCGGATCCATTTGCTTAAAATACTCCAATGCTGGGTCCGGTTTATAAGGTGCCCAAGCATTTGAATCAATCTTCGCCTCAAATGACTTCAACCGATACCCCTCCCGCACATTAACCTTTACAGGCATTGTTGCCGAATGATTATAAAGATATGAAATATAGTAAGGCACAGGTGCTTGAATACTAGGCACCTCTTCTTTGTACTCAATATGCCAGTCAGCATCATTGGCAAAACGATTGAACACTAATGTCAATTTATAGTGATGATTTCGTTCAGCATTGTAATCCGTTTCCACATCCTTACCAAGCATAAAACGAAATTTAATTTTTCCACTTCCAGGTCTCTCTGGATGAATAGAGTGATAATAACCTTCTACTTCGATATAGGTGCCATAAGGTTTGTCATCTTTCAAACTATACGTCTCGTCGTCTTCAAAACCGGGAGCATCAAGCACTCCGTCCCCCTCCTTGTCCTGCCGTTTATCTTTTCCGTTACCTTGCATGTTTTCGTAAAAGAAAAGCGACGTTAAATCTTCAGCATGAGCTGCTTTTTTACCACCTTTTTTCTCGTACTCGTCTTTGGTCAAAGCAACCTCACAACCGGAATAATAATACGGCTTACCTTTGGTGATACGGGCCTTCCAGAACTCATTATACTCTGTCGCACCTTTTGCATAATCAATAGACTCTCCTACCGTCACAAGATCTTCTACTTTTTGTATGATATTCGTATCTCCTAACAGACAGACAGATGGAATATCTCTAATCGTTACGGATTTAAGGTAAACGAATATCCCTTCCTCAAGTTTAGATCCATCATATGCAATCGTTATCTTTGATGCCGCCCGCCGTATCCAAGCATGCAATACCATCCCCCCTTTATTGATAGTCAGCAATGGCGCATCAGCCTCCGTAGAAGCTTCGCTAAAGAATCCGAACATTTGTTTATTGGCAGCAATGTTCGCCACGTTCCATTTAAGGGAAATACTTTTTAATCCCTCTTTTGTCTTTATAGCCTCCTCGTATTCGGAGAGGTCGTCCATGTTTGCCACCGCATAGATATAATAATACCCGAAAGGAACGGTCAGTTTGAAGTCCGCATGGGGAGTCTTGGATTCGGCGGGGGGAAGATCCTTGTTTTCACCACCGATTGATTCGGTTTTGTGGTCTGTGCGCTCTTCTTCCGAAAGCACGTATTCCCCTTCTTTGGGGATACTTCCGGCTTTTGCTTCAATTAACGGATATTTCTTCACTAACTTTCCTTCCACATCATACAGTAGCACACAAAGGCTGTTGATATCCTTTATCGCATCACCAAGCGTACGTGTACTCCCGTTCAGCGCAGGCATAAGGGGTTTGAACTTCACGGTTCCGCTGATGACGCTTTCCCCCTCACCTATGATTCCGCCACCATACAGCAACTCATCCTTACAGGAAGCCGTACAAAGAAGTAGTACACATAAAAATATGTATGTCAAAAAGTTGTGTTTCATATCTTCTGTCATTTTTTCAAGTATGTTTCTATACTATAAGGAGCAATTAGTTCTTCAGTATTTTCTTATTCCTCCGGATTAACCGGCTTTTCCGGGTCGCCCAGTCCGAATACAGGATCCAGCTCCACTTCCCAATAAGGTTCCACATCCACTTCCCAGTCGAGCGTATAATCATTGAAACTGACATTTACCTTTACGTGCGTGTTGCGGAAAAGGGAGGCAAGATGCTCCAAACCAGCACTATATTTTCTTTCGACCTCTCTCCGCTGCGTAGTGCCATTTTCCGATTCTTCATCCAGAAATATTTCTTTTGTATAGACGGTCAGTTCATATTCCTGCAACTTCAAATCGGAAGCAACCGCACCGCTTCCTGTTGTGCCGCCCTCTTTGGTGCCGATAGTTTTCAGCGTACGACTTTCGGGCAGATAAGCGGATTCAGATGAAACAGGTATAGGTTCGTTGACACCGCTTGCCGATATGGCAGGAACCGTCACCGGACTTTTGAAATCGACCCTGACACGAGAGCTTTCTTCACCGGATTCTCCTCCCGAAGCGTCCACGGGCGGTATATCATAGTCGGTCAGCCATTGGTATTCTATATTGCCGTTCCCTTCGGTTTTCTTTGCTTCCGCAGCCATCCAGTTTATCCAGTCCCATTCCGTCACCTTGTGGTTCGCGTCCGGGGAATCGGTTTCAGGCAAAGATACAGCGGCATCACGTTCCGAATTCACTACCCAGTATTTTCCTTCGGCATTCCTGTTCACATGCGGCATCAGATACATCCGGTCCCCGACGGCTTTAGTGAGGGAGAATCCGGTCACAGTGATGTTCCGCCTTGAAGAACGATTGATGAAATTGAAAGAAAACTTAGTGGCGGCACGTACCACATAAAGAGGAGTCGGAATAGAAAATTCATCCTTCTCTATGTCCTTTTTATCGGGTATCTCAATCTCATACATGGCCGTCATGGGAATGCCCAAGATGGGGTCGTATCGGTAACCGCCTTCGGCATCGCTCAGATTGAATACAAAATCATCTATCGGGGCCTTGCCGATTTCCTTATCGGGAGCAGCAAGGGAAGTTTCCGGAATAAAAGAGCCGTTGCTTAAGTCGATTTTTTCCTCCCGGCCATCTATCAGCCCGACGCAGTTCGCCAACAGGTAGATTCTTTTCCTGCAACCGGCTTTCACCTTGAAAGTATATTCGTCGGTCAGTGGCACGCCGATGCCGGAAACGCCTTTCACCAAACGGCTGTGCTCTACCCCCCATCTCTTGCCAGCTTCATTTGCATTGCCAGTTTCTCCTTCCAAGGCATTTCCCTCTTCCGGGGCCCTATTTTCCGAGACAATCACCACAAGCAACTGGTTGATGCGGGCATCATCGGGCGTTTCGTTTGCGCGGGTGAAGACTCCCGCCACGGCTGTATGGAAAGTAAGGTATATGCTGTTCTCTTCCGCCTCTCCGCAGGGCAGGTCGAAAGATTCGTTGGCGCACGATGCGAACCCCAGCAAAAAAACGCACAAGAGGCCAAGTCCGATGATATGTCGATACTGCAATTTCATTTAAGACGTTTTTTCCTGATTGATAAACTTGTTTTTTGAGTTTCCGTTCTCTTACTCTTTATTCTTGTTCTCTTCTTTACATTTCGATGTCGTTGATTCTCACCACCCAGTCGTTCACCACAATACGCGTCTGCAACCAAATGCCCGCTTGTAGGAAGAAGTAGAGCGTCCAGCGGCTTTCGCGGTCCAGATACTCTTGGTCGCCCATCTTGCTGTAACGGTCGCTGCGCATCAGCAACAGATAGTTGTTGAGCGGGAAGTCTATCACGGTTCCTCCATCTTCGTGCCGCTTCACAAGCAGACGCGGAGAATTCTTGGTCATCAGCCGCGAGGTGCAGAGTTCGGCATAGGCCACTTCAACGGGCTGGGGCACCACTTGGTCGGGACCTACGATAGAGACACCTGTCTGCGCTTGTCCTTTAGCCCAGGGAATGTAGGTGACATCGCCGTTGGGCAACAGGTCATTGTCATAGTTGAAGAACGTGTTGTCATCAATGATTTCGAAGTCGAAGTCATCGGCTTTAACCGGTGTTCCGTCTACATGCTGCAACACGATGCGTATGCTGTTGGTATTCTTCATCATCTTCACTGTTCCTTCACTATAGAGGTCGGCAGTGGCGAGGGTGAGTTGTCCCCAAAACATATCATGCAGGTTGCGGCGCTCGGGCACGGTGAGGCAATCAGCATCCATGGCAGTGCGCAAGTCTGTCCATTTGCCGCCTGCCGCGGGCGCTTGCAACAGGGAGAAAGAACTTTTGTCGCACGCCAACCCTCCGTATGCCACGAAATGATAATTTCCCTTTTCAAGATCCAGTGTCATCCGGTAATCTTCGTCCTGCAATTCCGTCCCTGTCACTATCCTTGTATCTACGTAATTGTCCTTGTCATCGTATATGTAGAGCGTCAGGCAGTCTACTTGCCTGGGGAACGCATTGGCAAACTCCATGTTGTAGTCATAGACGAAACGTAGCGATACACCGTGCGGACATGGGTCGAGGTCTTCGAATATCCGCTCACACGAGGACAAGGCAACAGTTGCCAACACAGCGCTGAGCACCATGCCGGCAAACTGTGAAATTATATTCCGCTTTCTGCTTTGCATATCCGGTCGGTTTTCTTAGAATTCGATATTGTTTACGCGTACGGTCCAGGGGAGTACTTCAACGGCAAGAGTGATATAAACATCGCCCTCTTCATCCGGCTTGTTCGGATCTACGGGATCCGGGTCGTTTTCTGTTACACGTGGATGGCCAAGCTGCTTAATTCCCGTCACCGCAAGTTTATAGACATTATTACGTACCACGGCAAATTCCATCGGCCCCATTACGCCATCGTTGCCATTATTATTGTGACGGTTCCAATAGTAATAGTAGCAGAAATATCCTTTATTATTTTCCGAATCTATACTAGACTGATAAAGAGTGAACTCAGCACCTGTTGCAGCTTTCTTGAACTTTTTAAGTGCATCCGCATCAGCATGTTTCCCCTCATTATACCATTTATCCCACCAATAATCAGGACTTGTATCATCATTACTATAAACAGCATTACTACCCGCTACTACTTCCGCTGTATTTTTCTTACCAAATACAGTTTCATAGAAAATGTGGTCAGTCTTATTTTCAATAGCATATGCACGCACTTCGCTCCAGCGAACAAACATGTGACTACCGTACACATATAAAATAGGATCTTCGTCGGGATCACCAGTAGCTTCATTTATTACTTTCTGCAAATCAGCACTGGCATCCGTAGTCGCTACCATTTTACCTTTGAATACAAAACCTGTAGTAATACCATTCCTTTGGCTATCGGCTTTAGGAATCGTGTTTTCGGTTACATAACGCCAGATGTGATAGTCTTTATCACGCCATTCATCATTATCTCCCTTAATCACATCAGATATTGATACGTTATACCACTGTTCACGCGCTACTTTATCAATAGCCCAAGCTCCGCTTGCAGAAGATCCCAAACAGAAATTAAAACTTCCTCCAAAATCAAATGAACCGAGATTATCTGCCGACTTTGCTTGCGCATCAGTATCTACTACATAATTATTTGCCATTTCTACACCGCAAAGTGTAGAATTGTCATTCAAGCCATCCGCAGATACACGACGCAAGAAATAAAAATGTTTGCTCATGTTCACCAGTCCCATTTTCTGCAATTCAATCTGAATGGTCGTGACTGTACTTTCACCTTTATTCTCTGTTACCACATCATATTTTTGATCACGGTTTTTGCTTCCATCCTTAAAGTCAAAACGAGCAACCGCACGCTCCACTCTAATACTTCCCCCATTATTTATCTCAGTATCAGTACTGGAAGCATTATTCTTACCCGACAAATTGAACGCTTTAGCAGAAGAGGTATGCGCATCCCATGTCTTCAAATCCTTAGGAATTCTTTTTGAGACATCCGCATCACTAGCTGTAGACATCAGAAAACCACCTTTATAGTCCTTTCCTCCCCAAGCCAAAGCATCCTGACCACTCAGATCACCATTCGGAGTTTCGTTTATCTCAGCTATTTTATTCATCCAGTCGCTTTTATCATTTCTTCCATCCACAAAAAAATCTGTCAGGCCTTTAGTCGGATTACAGAAAACATATACATTGATTTGATTATCTTCCAGTACTCCGTTTTTTCCTTTTTTTTCGTAATAACTGGCTAATGTAGTTTTACTAATCTTATGAGTAGATTTGACAGTCGTATTACTTATAGTCAAATCCTCCGTATCCAAGCCAAAGGCAATGAGCTTATTGGTTGCCTTATCGGCCAGCACCAATAAAACCCGTTTTACTTCATTTTCATAATCCTTTCCAACTTCAGTCCCGTCTGTACTTGTCCCGTAATCACCATCCCCAGGTGTGTTGGTTTCACTGCGTGTTCCTGCCCCTGCCACCGGCAACTGCACTTGCACATTCATATACACAGCATCCTCCGAATCTGGATTCGGAGTGTTTCCGCCCTCTTCCCATTCGTCGTTGCTACATCCGGCAATAAGTCCTATTGCCAAGATTCCCATGAAAAAATTGCTCCAAAATCTCTTTTTCATAGCGTAATCAAATTAAATGTTCTATAATTAAGTTTATTCTATCCGATTGATTCTTCTGTTTTCTTATTTTATTCCAAACTCTTTCTTACCTCTTCCAAGCGTTTCAGCATCTCTTTGGCCTTTTCCTGTCCTTTCCGGTCAGCCTCTTTCAGCAATGTTTCGGCCACCTCATAATTGCCGGAAAGGGCAGCGTGGATGCCTCGGGCATAAGCTGCCTCGGACGTATCACCGGATTTTTCCAAATATTTTTCTGCTAAAGGCAAGTTGCCCAAGCGCATAGCGGTATTGGCAGCGTTCAAGTTCGCAGTGGCATCTTCGGGGAACATGCGTACAGCTATCTCGAAAGTTTCATTATACTCTTCGCTGCCCGGTTCCATGTCTTGCGCCACGAGGTACATCTCTTCCAAGCTCAATTTCTGCGGTTGCGTCCGTAACAGATGCTTTATTTCTTCCGGATCAGTATAGGCACGCACTTCATAACGCACCACGTAGTCGGAGTGACGCAGCCCGGGATAGACTTCGCGCAACAGATAGGCATAATCATCTTGATAATTCACCTTAATCTTACGGTCTTTGGCATCCGGTTCCATGTCACTGTCTATCAATCGCAGAATCTCATCGCGATGAGTCAGATGCGAGCCTTCCACAAAGCGTCTCAGACCTTCCCAGTCTTCCGGTTCATAGCTGGTGGTGAACAGAGAGTCGGGGAAATGGTATTGCTTGCGCACGTATTCTTTCAACGTTGCCGTACGCCCTTTAGCCAAGCGTATATTGTTTGTGTACGAACCTTCGGGCGAAGCGTATCCCTTGATACTGATCGCAAGAATACGGGTATCAGCATCTTCTCTCACGGCATCTATCGTAGCAAGAATCTTCTTCAATTCTTGCGGATTACGGCGGTATTCAGGATACACTTCCGTACGGTTTACAGGAAAATCGATGTAGGCTGAGCCCTCTATCTGGTTGATTTTTTGTTCAGCCTTCGGACGTATGTAGACGTATTCGGGGAAGAAAGTCATCACGCTCTTTTCCGGAAGTACGTTCTCCAACAGAGATATGTCATTCAGAATGGGGGCACCGCAACATCCGTTGGTAGTATTGGAAACATTCAAAGCGGCGTTGGTCATCCATTTCTCGTAAGGCACTACCAAGCGGTATTCTATGACATCCCGTTCGCCGCTACGGTAGAGTTTATCGAGGCTCACGGTAGATTTGTTGCGCAGATGATGATAGTAGCGATTCCGTCCCGCTACCATCACTGCCGGTAATTCTACCAGATGTTCGCCTTTGCTAAGTATAGGGGCAAACACCACTTCGCGGTTCGTGCCGACCTTGAGTGCCGAGACATCAAGGTCCAGGGAGACAAACAGTTTATCTTCTTGTCTGGACACTGCCAGGTTTCGCACTTCCATCTGCCCGTCCATCAGTGACTGGGCTTTCAGCACCGGTGCTGCACATAGGGGCAACAAGGCGTAAATCAGTATCTTCGCTATTCCATATCTTACATCCATAACCGTAAAATTTAAAATGTATAAACCAGGTTGATTGCCGCTTTCGTGGGACCTATATAATTGTGTGATTTATCTTCGGCCACTTTTGTCCCACAATGCGCACATGGGTAGACATCGTAGCGAGTATAAACCCACCCGAAACCAAACAAAGCCTCCAAATTCCAATGTTTATTAAGTATCCACGAATGGCCATACACTAACCCGAGACCTGCAAACCACCCTTGATAACGTTTGTCGGAGAGCCCGGAGAAGTCGGTTCCGAGAAAAGAAAGGTTATTATCCAGATTTCCCACATTGTATTGTCCGACAAGGGCATGCGCACCCACAAAATGACCCGCCCACCGATCGCAGAACCAGTAGCGTGCCTCGGGTTGCAGAAGCCAGTGTTTCCACTTCCGGTCGTGAGAGAGGGTCCAGCCATTATAATTGGCCGACACGTCCAACGTCCATCTGTCCGCAAGACCTACCTCCACCCCCGCATTCAGCGTGGCGAAAACGTCGTATAGCAAATTACTTTTTAGAGCCACCTCCTGACATTTGGCTCCCATGCTAAAAAGACCTAAAAACAAAAACACATAAAGTTTTAAAGTCATCTTTCCCATATATTAAGATTTATTAATATCAAATATATATTTCTCCATATATTGTGGAGAAAGATTTATCAATCTATCAATAAAGTCTCCTAAAATAGAGATCAAACAAAATACTATATGCCCGGCCTATATACCGCCGGTAGTGAACAATGATAAGTACTCAGAATAAACATAGATATTACTGAAATCACTACTCATTGTTTTTAATACAATCGCAATTCCCAATAGTGTTCAAGCGTTCTATATTTTTGACAGATATATTTTTCAAACTGTCGTTTCAGGATTCATCTCTTCCCAAGAGATGGATAGTAGTATAATCTGCCAAAAGAAAGGGGGGAAATAGGCATATACAAAGTGATATTCCAATATACAAATCAATATACAACTGGTATTACTTGATAAAAAAAATCAGGTAGGTGCTTGGATAATTTTACTGTTTATCATAATTTTGCAATCCCAATCCATCTCTTGGGAAGAGATGGCACCTCGAAAATTTGCCTATATAGAATTTATGATCAACCGATTAGCGTTATCCACGATCGCAGTGTCAAGTGAGGTAAGATAAATCAATGTCGTATTCTCAGAATCATGCCCCATTCCCTCGCTTATGACAGAAAGGGGAATATTTTTATTTTTAGCCACACTTGCCCATGAGTGGCGGGCAACATACATAGTCAAGGGAATGGATACATCCAACATTTTCCCAATAAATTTCAACTTCCTATTCACAAGATGAAGTGCATTATTGTATTGTGTCCTCTCCTTTATCCCCACTTCGCGAATGATAGGAAGTAAATAAGGAGAACCTTGTGTCACTGGATATTTATCGAGTATTTCCTGCATATTTTTTTCCCACCTTACCAAAAGGCGTTGTCCTGTTTTCTTACGCCGATAAGAAAGAATCCCGTTCTTCAGATCGCTTTTCTTCAAATAAGCCATATCTATAAATGACATACCACGAGTGTAGAAACTGAAGAGAAACATATCACGGGCATAATCCAGCAAGGGAAGTGCTGACAACTCCATATGCTTGATGTTACGGATTACCTTTAAGGAAAGCCCGCGCCTGACAGTCTTTCCGATCCCTGTATACACATATTTAAAAGGATACCTTTGCACGGTAAGTCCTTTTTCTACCGCCCGGTTGTATACGGCACGCAAAATCCGGTTATAGAAGGAAACAGTATTCATATCTACGCCAGTGGATTTAAGGTAGGCTTCATAAGAGACCAATAAATCCGCATCAAACTCTTCCCAAAGTATGTCTCTACCCTGAAGAAAACGCATGAAACTATTAAGCGTACTGGTATAAGTCTCTCCAGTACGTACTTTGCCCAATGCATGCATACGATGGATTATTTCTTGCATAAATGGTTGTAAGAAAGCATTCGGTGAGGTACTGTTTTTTACTTGTTTACTCTCCGTAGAAGAAGATTTGAATTTAGTTTTAATAGATTCCATAAATAATAAATTTAAGTAAATAATTTAACAACTGCTCTGATTTTCAGAACATAACTTCATCAAGATACGAATTGAGGAGGTTTTTATGACTATGCAGTAAGTGAAAACAGAAAAACAGACTGGAAAGAGAATCAAGAAGAGACCAATAAGAGACTTATAAAAAGAAAAATCAGAAACCATTTCTAAGCATATATCAAGATTTATCCATAAATTTGCATTTTGATAATTTATTTGAGAAAGATATGGCTTACGATATACTTACAATGGTTTCTGAGGCAACCGGAGTTCTTAAGTCTCTGATTGCTATTCCTTCCATAAGCCGCGATGAAGAAAAAGCGGCAGATTATCTACAGGATTATATTGAGCTACAGGGCATGACAACCGGGCGAAAAGGCAATAACATCTGGTGTCTCAGCCCGATGTTCGATTTAAATAAACCCACATTGTTACTAAACTCACATATTGACACCGTGAAAGCCGTGAACGGTTGGCGAAAAGACCCATTTACCCCAACCTTGGAAAGTAACGGAAAACTATACGGGCTGGGAAGTAATGATGCCGGCGCAAGCGTTGTCAGCCTATTGCAAGTCTTTCTACAGCTTTGCCGCACCACGCAGAAATACAATCTCATTTATCTTGCTTCCTGTGAAGAAGAAGTGTCCGGAAAGGGTGGTATCGAGTGTGTATTACCGGAACTTCCTCCGATCCACTTTGCCATTGTAGGCGAACCTACCGAGATGCAGCCCGCTATTGCAGAAAAGGGACTAATGGTACTGGATGTAACTGCTTATGGTAAAGCCGGACATGCTGCACGAAACGAAGGAGACAATGCTATATATAAGGTATTGGAAGATATCGCATGGTTCCGCGATCATTGCTTTGAAAAAGTATCCCCGCTGTTAGGTCCTGTAAAAATGAGTGTAACACAAATAAATGCAGGTACACAGCACAATGTAATCCCAGACCGTTGCACATTTGTGGTAGATATCCGCAGTAATGAATGTTATAGCAATCAGGAGCTATTTGCCGAAATACAAAAACATATTTCTTGCGAAGCCAAAGCACGTTCGTTCCGCTTAAGTTCTTCCCACGTAGAAGAACAACACCCGATAGTACAACGTGCTGTGGCAATGGGACGTGTGCCTTTTGGTTCTCCTACCCTCTCCGACCAGGCACTCATGTCATTTCCTTCTCTCAAAATGGGTCCGGGAAAGAGTAGTCGTTCCCACACTGCAGATGAGTTTATCTTTATAAAAGAGATAGAAGAAGCCATCGGCTTGTATCTTGATCTTCTGGATGGAGCAACCATCGATTTCTAACCCCTCCTCCCCAAGACAGCTGCTTTCATATAAGGGGATAAAGACATCTGACATAAGGGACAAAGACATCAAAGCCAAGAGATTATCGCATCAAGATACTGGCAGTTTCAGGTGTTAACCAAGGTTGACAGGCCTGTTAACCTTGGTCAACGGGTCTGTTAACTGCCGTTGACAAGCCTGTCAACCTTGGTTAACACCCGATTATCCTTTAGGAAAAATAAAAGAATCAATAAGGTAAAACAAAACTATACCTGATACGCTACCTATTCAGCCACGGCTCCGGATTCAGTTTCTCCTTCTCCTTACGCAACTGGAAGTGCAGCACTGTACGTCCATTGTCTGCACCATCCGAGAATACTTGTCCGAGGACTTGCCGGGTAGTTACAGTATCGCCCGTCTTCACTGAGGCTGAAGATAAATTACAGTAGACAGATATGTAGTTTCCATGACGGATTAAGATATTGAAAAGGCCGTTCAGTTGGAAAACAGCAGCCACCTTTCCATTAAAGATAGCACGTGCCTGTGCACCGGGCTTGCCTTGAATATCTATCCCTTTATTATCCAGTTTCACATTACGAAGCCCCTCTACAGAATACTGCCCATAGCGGCTGGTTATAATATAAGGTCCGGTAATAGGCATTGGCAACTTGCCACGGTTACTGACAAAGCTACCGGAAAGTTCCCGGTCTGCCTTATCCATCGTATAGGTTTCAAGAGGCGCCGCTTTCTTCGTTGTAGCCTTTTCGGAAGAAGAATTTGCAGCCGATTTCGTTTCTTTAGCAGCAGCTTTTTTACGGGCAGCAGCTTCCTTGCGGGCTTCTTCAGCTGCACGTTTACGGGCTTTCTCTATTTCCTCGGCTATCAAACGATCGATACGTGCATTCAGCTGGTTGGCTTCCTTACGCTTTTTATTGAGTTCATTTTGCAAACCGCGTTGTTTCTTCTGCAGGTTGGCCACCAAAGTCCTCTTTTCTTTTTCCTGAACTTCCAACTTTTCTTTCTCGACTTCACGCTCTTTCAGTAAACTGGCTTTCGCTTTCTTTACCTGTTGCAGTTCTGTTTTCTTTTGATTGACCTGTTCTTGTTTTTTCAGAATCTCTTCGCCTTGCAGACGCTGATAGTCGGCATATTCACGTACATAGCGCAAACGGCGATAAGTCTGCGACAGTGTTTTGGCCGAAAGAATAAAAAGAAGTTTATCTTGAACGGAACGATTCTTATACAGATATTGGACAGAAGACTCATACTTCTTTTTCTTATCCTTCAAATCGTTTTCAAGGCGAACCAATTGCCGTTCCAGTTTGGAGAGTTCACGGTCTATAGTCTCCATATCATTATTGATGGTAAGGATGTACCGTTTCCGTTCTTCTATCTGTCCGGTAAGGGCGGCAAGCCCGTTCAACTGACTACCTACATCTTTCTTTGTAGTATTCAAGAGTGTTTCCGACTCAGCTATCTGCTTTTGCAAAGCGCCCCGTTTACTTTCCAACTCCTTTATCATCTTGTTGGATTGGGCACAAAGCGGCAGAGCCAGACAGAAACAACCTATGAAGATACAAAGAAAATGTCTCATAACTTCGCCAACATCTCTAAAAGTTCAGTCCATTCAACTTTAGTATATCTGGAAGACACCTGAGTAGGTGTCAACGATATCTCTTTGTTCGAGAAGTCGGTAAGAACAATTTTACCCTTCTCTAAAGAAGGGATACCCAGTTCTTTGCCCGTCAAAGTGGCCTTACCACCGGGTTTGGCAGCATCAAAAAGAATCTTTTCCAGATGGGCAAAGTCTGCCTTCCTGGGCAAGATATCCTTCAATTCTTTGCGGGTAGCCTGAACATAACGTTTTCCCATACGATCTACGACCAGTACATCGTTGGGAGTGATTTCCAATCGAGCTATTTCACTGCGAAGAATAGGCATCAAAAAAGAAAGTTGCATACGTTCTCCGCTCACAAGCTTCATTGTACCATTCACTGTAACTGTACCTCCTTTATTAGGAATGGTCAGTTGTACCTTAGAAGACAAATAGCGAGGTTCTCCTGTTGATGAAGTCATTCTCCGGGAAGTCTTACAGCCGGAAAGACCTACCACTAGACTTAGGAGAAGCAAAAAGGGCAGGATACGAATACGTCCTGCTATGTTGTATTTGCTGTGTAATACTCTCATTCTGGTATATATTTCTTTTTCTCAATCTTCTTTTTCAATGTTTTGGACTCACTGCCCATTTCCTGGGCCTGCTTCCAATACTTCAAGGCACCGTCCACATCACCGGTCATATAATAGATATCACCGCAATGCTCTACAATGGTGTCACTCTTACCACCCTCATTCTTCATAGCATCGTCTATATAAAGGCGTGCTTCAGCATAATTACCTTTCTCAAATAAAATCCAGGCATAAGTATCCAGGTAAGTAGAATTATTCGGCTCAGCCTTCACGGTTTTATAACTCATTTCCTCCGCTTTATCCAGATCACGACGTTCCAGAGAAAGATAATAAGCATAGTTATTCATGGCTCCGATATTCGCCGAATTGTAAACCAATGCAGAATCATAAGCGGCATAGGCCTCTGCATTCATCTTTTTCGTATGATAAATATCACCCATGATGGCATAGAAATCCGAAACGACTTCTTTCTTGCTCTTTTCCGTAATGTTTCCCAATGCCTTTTGGCAAACGGCAAGTGCATCGTCTGCCCGTTCTGCCTGATTATAAGCTATAGCAAGATAGAAATAGAATTCCAACATATCCGGATTGGATTCAACACCTGCCTCACAAAGCCGGATCACTTCTTTATAATCTTCTTTACGAACCGCTTCCCCCAGAAGCGTCATACGGGCGGCTGTGTTGGTAGGATCTATGTCCAACACCTGTTCCAGCACAGGCATTGTTTCTTTATTCATCCCTTTGGAAAGGAGATATTGGGCATAGAGCATAGGCATTTGTGCATCGTCCTGATCCTGTTCCAGGATACGGTCGAAAAGAGTAATCACACGAGTACTATCCTTGCCTGCCCGTTCATTCTCAACCACAAACTGGCGCATCACATTCAGTTTAGTATCGGAAGGTACTTTCTTGTTCAACAAAAGGGTATCCAATTGCTGTTCATAGAGTTCTTTCTGTCCGGTCTGCTCATAGTAGGATGCTAATGAGTACATGGCCATGGCATTATCCGGTTCGGTAGCAAGTACTTTCTTGTACATGTTGTAAGCTTCATCCTTCTTGCCATTCTGCATATAGACATCCCCCAGCACTACCTGATAACGCATATCCATCGGATATTCTTCCACCAGACTTTCAATCTCACGGAAAGCACTCTGATTATCTTTCATCTGCAAGTAGATGCGGAATTTCTCCATACTGAGCTGCTCGTTCTTACCCATTTTTTCTTCCAGACGATTCAGAGTAGTAATCACATTATCATACTCTTCCAAACGATTATATATTTCCAGTAAGCCGTACAGAGCATCCATCTTATCCGGGAAGCGGGTGACCATGCTTTCCAGCAAGTCAGTAGCCTTTTGCATCTCGTTTTGTTGCTGGTACAGACTTGCCAGTCCCTGACTATACCAGTAATTATCCGGATCATTCTCCACAGCTTTTTCTAAAGCTGCCTGTCCCTGAGGAACTTGTTTGAGGAACATGTAATATTGCGATATTTCATATAGAGCCGATGACGCATTCGGATTGATGCTCAGACAGTGCTGCAACAAATCGAAAGCAGCTCCATAATCATTTTGCATCTTCAGGCGGGAGGCTTCCAGAAAGAAGTAATCGTATTTACGCTGTTGTTCGGGCGTAAGCACAACCTGCGTCTTCATCCCTTTCCGTTGCTTCTTACCTCCCTGACGGGAAGTGCCACACGATACAAGTAACGCGCACAATAGGAAAAGCGATAGTATGTTAAATCTAATCTTCATCATCAGTTGCATTTATCAATTGTTACACTCCCGTATGGCCGAAACCACCGGCACCGCGCACCGTTTCATCCAACACTTCCACTTCCTGCCAGGTGGCTTGTTCGTGGCGTGCTATCACCATCTGGGCTACACGTTCCCCATCTTCTATCACAAAAGTCTCCGATGACAGGTTTACAAGGATGATGCAAACTTCCCCACGGTAATCGGCATCAATCGTTCCCGGAGAGTTCAATACAGTAATACCTTTCTTTATAGCCAAACCACTACGAGGACGTACTTGTGCTTCGAATCCCGGCGGCAGGGCAATATATAATCCCGTAGGTACCAAGCAACGCTGCATCGGAGCTAACGAAATAGGTTCTGAAAGATTAGCACGGATGTCCATTCCTGCGGACAGTTCAGTGGCATAAGCCGGAAGCGGATGTTTCGATTTATTAATGATTTGTACGTTCATATTCAAGTCGTTTACTATATTAACGGGCGAAAATACGGAATTTGAAGCAAAATAATGATACATTTGCAGTTAAATAATAACAAAGTAACCATGATGAATTGGAATACCCTCATATCTGCCAAGCGTTTCGGACTGGAAGAGTTTCATCAGGAGCGTCACGAAAACCGTTCAGAGTTCCAGCGTGACTATGACCGTCTCGTTTTTTCAGCTCCTTTCCGCCGCTTGCAGAACAAAACACAAGTCTTTCCCCTTCCGGGTAGTATTTTCGTACACAACCGCCTGACACATAGCCTTGAGGTATCCTGTGTAGGCCGCTCATTAGGGACTGATGTAGCCAAGGCAATCCTTGCCCGTCAGCCCGAACTGCAAAATTCTTATCTTCCAGAAATAGGTTCCATTGTATCAGCTGCCTGCCTGGCACACGATTTAGGTAATCCCCCTTTCGGACACTCCGGAGAGCGGGCCATCTCCACTTTTTTCTCCGAAGGAAAAGGTATGGCACTGAAAGAGCAACTTCCTGCCGCACAATGGGAAGACTTGACACATTTTGAAGGAAACGCCAATGCTTTCCGCTTACTCACCCATCAGTTCGAAGGACGGCGCAAAGGTGGCTTCGTTCTTACCTACTCCACTCTGGCAAGCATCGTAAAATACCCCTTTTCATCGAGTTTAGCCGGTAAAAAGTCCAAATTCGGCTTCTTCACTACAGAAGAAGAAAGTTTCCGACGGATAGCCGAAGAACTGGGAATGAAGAGGCTAAATGATGATCCACTGAAATATGCCCGCCACCCGCTCGTCTACCTGGTAGAAGCAGCAGACGACATCTGTTACCAGATGATGGACATTGAAGATGCCCATAAACTAAAGATACTCACTACCGGAGAAACACAAGATTTACTCCTTTCTTACTTTCCTGAAGAGCGTAAGGCTCACATGCTCAAAACACTGGATTTTGTCAGCGATGTCAATGAGCAAATAGCTTATCTACGTTCTTGTGTCATTGGATTGCTAATCCAGGAATGTACTCAGGCCTTCCTGAACAATGAAGAAAGAATATTGGAAGGAGAATTCGAGGGAAGTCTCATCAAACATATATCCGAACTGCCTGCCAGTGCTTACAATCATTGTGCCGACATTTCTCTAAAGAAGATTTATCGCTCACGCGACGTATTGGATATTGAACTTGCCGGTTTCCGCATCATCAGCACTCTGCTAGACTTAATGATAGATGCCGTTCGTTCACCTGAAAAGGCTTACTCACAGCTACTCATCAACCGGGTATCCGGCCAGTATAATATAAAAGCGCCCATACTCTATGAAAGAATACAGGCGGTATTGGATTATATCTCCGGTATGACAGATGTCTTCGCTCTCGACCTTTACAGGAAAATAAATGGGAATAGTCTTCCGGCAGTATGAGATAACTGAATTCCAAATTTAGCTATTCTATGTTCAAAAACATCCAATAACGGCATTTGAGACTCCTAAACGATTAATGATGCATCAATAACCTTAAATTTTTTTATATTTGCCCAGCCTTCTACCTCATTCAGGTGTCAGCATTTAAAGAAAAGAATTCGAAGGATGATTGATTTATGATGATTGATTTATATAGAATAGAACCAAATTAAATATCTACTTATTATGAAGAACTTTTGTGTATTTTTTGTTAGTGCTTTATTCCTACTATCTACAGTACAGGCTGTAGAAACGGATTACAGGCAAGGGCTTTCTATCTGGTTCGACACTCCCAACAGTTTGGCCGGACAAGCTGTATGGTTACGAAGCAATGGTAACCGGGGAGCTAATCTCGACCGGGAATGGGAAAGCCGGTCACTGCCAATCGGAAACGGTAGTTTGGGAGCTAATATTCTGGGTTCGGTTGCCGCCGAAAGAATTACCCTCAATGAAAAAACGCTCTGGAAAGGCGGACCTAATACGTCCGGTGGTGCCGACTATTATTGGAACGTTAACAAACAATCCGCTCCTATCTTGAAAGAAATCAGGCAGGCATTCACCGAAGGAAATGGAGAGAAAGCGGCACAACTGACCCGCAAAAACTTCAACGGATTAGCAGCTTATGAAGAAAAAGATGAACATCCGTTCCGGTTCGGTTCATTCACCACGATGGGAGAACTTTATATAGAAACCGGTTTAAGTGAAGTACGAATGAAGAACTACCGCCGCATATTATCTTTGGATTCAGCCATGGCTGTGGTACAATTCGACAAAGAAGGTGTGCAATACCGTCGCAAGTATTTCATATCTTATCCCGACAGTGTGATGGTAATGGAATTCTCTGCCGATAAAGCAGGAAAGCAGGATCTTGTATTGAGCTATGCCCCGAACCCGGAAGCCCAAAGCAATATGCGTGCCGACGGAACGGACGGTTTAATATATACCGGAATCCTTACCAACAATGGTATGAAGTTCGCTTTCCGCATCAAAGCTATCGCAGAAGGCGGAACCGTTACAGCACAGAATGACCGATTGATTGTGAAGGGTGCCGACCGGGTAGTATTCCTGCTCACCGCAGACACCGATTACAAAATGAACTTCAATCCGGATTTCAAGAACCCGAAGACTTACGTAGGCGATGATCCGGAACTCACAACGCAATCCATGATGAACCAAGCGTTGTCGAAAGGATATGAGACATTGGTTAACAACCATAAAGCAGACTATACGGCACTGTTCAACAGAGTTAAACTGACCTTAAACCCCGATGTTACCGGTTCCGGCTTGCCAACCTACCAGCGTCTGGCAAACTACCGGAAAGGGCAACCGGACTTCCGCTTGGAAGAATTGTACTATCAATTCGGACGCTATCTATTGATAGCCAGTTCACGACCGGGAAATCTACCGGCCAACTTGCAAGGAATTTGGCACAATAACCTAGACGGCCCCTGGCGTGTGGATTACCATAATAACATCAATATTCAGATGAACTACTGGCCAGCCGGTCCTACGAATCTTAGCGAATGTACCTGGCCGTTGATCGACTTTATCCGGGGATTAATGAAACCGGGTGAGAAAACTGCACAAGCCTACTTTGCCGCACGCGGCTGGACAGCTTCCATTTCTGCCAATATATTTGGATTTACCTCACCGCTTTCCAGTGAGATAATGGCATGGAATTTTAACCCGATGGCCGGTCCGTGGCTGGCAACGCATATCTGGGAGTATTATGACTACACGAGAGACCGGAACTTCTTGAAAGAGGTTGGTTATGATCTGATTAAGAGCAGTGCACAATTCACTGTAGATTATCTGTGGCGCAAGTCAGACGGTACCTATACAGCCGCTCCCTCTACATCCCCCGAACACGGTTCGGTTGACGAAGGCGCCACCTTTGTACATGCCGTAGTGCGTGAGATTCTTCTGGATGCCATTGAAGCAAGTAAAGTACTGGGCGTAGACAGCAGAGAACGCAAGCATTGGCAAGAAGTGCTGGCCCACCTTGTTCCTTACAAAATAGGACGCTACGGACAATTACTGGAATGGTCGAAAGACATCGATGATCCCAACGACAAACATCGTCATGTAAACCATTTATTCGGTTTGCATCCAGGACGTACACTTTCACCAGTAACTACTCCGGAACTGGCAAAAGCAGCAAGAATCGTGTTAGAACACCGTGGTGACGGAGCAACCGGCTGGAGTATGGGATGGAAGTTAAACCAATGGGCAAGACTTCAGGATGGTAATCACGCATATACCCTGTTCGGCAATCTGCTGAAAAACGGCACTCTGGATAACCTGTGGGATACACATGCACCATTCCAAATAGACGGAAACTTTGGAGGAACAGCTGGTGTAACAGAAATGCTCCTGCAAAGCCACATGGGCTTCATTCAGTTGTTACCAGCACTACCGGATGCCTGGAAAGACGGGCTGGTAAGTGGGCTTTGCGCCAAAGGAAACTTTGAGGTTTCCATCTCTTGGAAAAACAATCGGCTGGATGAGGCAATACTTGTATCAAAAGCAGGGACTCCATGTACTGTCAGATATGGAGACAAGACACTTTCATTCAAAACTATAAAAGGAAAGGTGTATAAAATCAAAGCCGACGGAGATAAACTGATGCAAATCCAATAGAAGTTTTAGCTACACCAGAGAAAATAAGAAAGCGGAGAGTGAGTTCATTCTCCGCTTTCTTATTTTTATTCAGCACTTTTCATCTACTTGGAAAGAAAACTTTATTAGCTCCGGAGGTCAGTTTACATGACTCCGGTTCGTTTTCTATGAACGACTGGATATGACGGATGCGCTTTTCTGCCAAGATTTCGTCTACAGCAATCAGAATGCCGGTTTCTTCTACATCACCGAAACCATAGTTAATGGCAGTACCGAACATACGCATAGTCGGACTCAAACTCATGTAAGCATTCACCAACGGCGGAATGTTATACCCCAACTTACGTATCTCACAATTCAATATTTTATAGTCTTCCTTAAAGGTATTCTTACAGAACAAAGCAGCCAAATCCTCCTCCTTAGCTTCCATTTCAAGCGGTTTCATCGGAGTTATCAAATTTTCCTTATCCCCAAAATGTTTCTTCAGGAAATAAAGAATCATGTCTCTTCCCTGACGATGATAACTTGGATACATAGTTACTTTACCAAAGAAATACTTCACATTGGGCATTACCACCGTCAGTGCTCCTAAGCCGTCCCACAGATTATCCAATGCAAATAAGCCTTTACTACCGGCACGGGTAGATTGATACTCAACTGTAACAAACGAACGTCCCAACTCAATGGTAGTAGGGAGATACTCCTTCAAAAACTTTTCAGAGAAATTGAACATGTGGGCTGTAGCCAAAATGGGAGCCCCCTTTTCGTCATACCGAACGTCTGTACCAAGAAGGTAACGATAACCACCTAATATCTCTTCCGCCTCCGGATTCCAGACAATCAACTGTTTGTAGGGATTTTCCATGATATCGTATTCATCGATATCCAGCGGTTTTCCTGTACCTCCGCCTGCTGCACGAAAAGCGATCTCACGTAAACGTCCGATTTCTCTCATTATATTCGGAGAATCCTGAGCTGTAATGATATAAATCTGATTATGGCTCTTATTCGTCATACGCAGACGCTTCTCTTCGGTCAGTTCCGCTTTCAGAAGCTCCTTACTTATAGGTTCAATAATCTCTTCCATATATTCTTGTTAGTAGTTCTTTAATTCACTTTATACCTTATCACTTTACAACTTATATACGATATCCTTCACATAGGCCGCCCACTCGGTAGGAGTCTTTGATTTATCAAATGTCTGCCAGGAGATAGGTTTCCCAATGGTTACGGTAAACGTTTTATGACGGTTCTTCAGCATCTCATCCGCAAGATAGAGCATAGCTATATTAACCTTAATACCCAGGAATTTGCAGATGTTAGCCAAATTATAAAAAAAGTTCGAATTCCGGCCCTCGAAATGAATAGGGACAACATCACGATGTGCCTGCACACTCTTCACGACAAAGGTCTTTTTCCAATCCAAGTCACGGATCACCCCATTCTGACGGCGGGAACACAACCCGGCCGGAAACATAATCAATTGATCATCGGATGCAAAACCTGCTTCCACCATTCTCGGAAAATCTTTTGCCTGTTTTCCGGTCTTATTAATAGGTATACAGAGAGGGGCTAATCCTTGCAGGTTCATCAGCAAGTCATTTACCATATACTTCACCTTACCATTATAAAAAGAACCCAGTATATATCCCAAGGCCACACCATCCTGACCTCCCAATGGATGATTGGAGACAAAGGTGTAAAGTCCTTCTTTCGGTAGATTTTCTTCTCCCTTCACCACGATATTGGCATCCAGAAATTCCAGGCAGGCTTTTAAAAAGTCTACGCCCACTTTATCCTTAGAATCGCGCAGGAAAACATTCAGTTCTTCCTGATGAACAATTCTTTTCAGATAAGAAACTACGAATCTGGGGATATACTTATAGTACTTCGGAGCCTTTTCCCGGAGTACTTTATCAATATCAATCAAAAATAAAGAGTCGTCAGCCATTCTTTTAAGATGAAATGATTGCGCAAAATTAACTCATCTTTTTAATTATACGCAATAAAATTGTCTAAAACTGCACCCAAAAACAAACAAAAGACGCCCAAAAACTATCAAATGATAGTTTTTGCCCTAAAGATTGCTTGAAATGCGTCTATTGGAGTTAGATAACTTTCGTAAAATTGCAACATCGAAAGTCAAATAAACGAATAACTTTATAAAAAAGGAGAACGATATGAACAGTATTACATTCCAAAAAGATTTGCTCGGAGTACAAAACGATTTATTACGTTTCGCATACAAATTAACCTCCGACCGTGAAGAAGCAAATGATTTGCTTCAGGAAACCTCATTAAAGGCATTGGACAATGAAGATAAATACGTACCCGACACTAATTTCAAAGGCTGGATGTACACCATCATGCGCAATATCTTTATTAATAACTATCGCAAGGTGGTTCGCGACCAGACCTTCGTAGACCAGACAGATAATCTTTATCATCTTAATCTGCCACAGGAATCCGGATTTCAAAGCACCGAAAGCGCTTATGACCTGAAAGAGATGCACCGCATAGTAAATGCCTTGCCACGCGAATATAAGATTCCATTCTCTATGCATGTATCCGGTTTCAAATACCGCGAAATTGCAGAAAAGCTGGGATTACCCTTAGGCACAGTAAAGAGCCGCATATTCTTTACACGCCAAAAATTGCAGCAAGAACTGAAAGACTTCAGATAACCTGACTGGCAAGATAAAACCAGGTATTACCTTATTCAACCTAAACCGATAACGTTTTGATATAGCACCTGAAAACTATCAATTGACCACCAAAAAACTATCAATTGATAGTTTTCCCCCCATTTAATGCGAGAATTCCGTCCGTTAAAGTGACGTATCTTTCGTAAAATTGCAAAGTCAAAAGGCAAAACAAAAGAATAACTATTGAAAAGGAGAATTGATTATGAATAACAGTATTACATTCCAAAAAGAATTGCTCGGGGTACAAGACGATTTATTACGCTTTGCATACAAATTAACCTCGGACCACGAAGAAGCAAACGACCTACTCCAGGAAACCTCTTTAAAGGCGTTAGATAACGAAGATAAATATGCACCTGATACGAATTTCAAAGGATGGATGTATACCATCATGCGTAACATCTTTATCAACAACTACCGTAAGGTAGTTCGCGATCAGACTTTCGTAGACCAAACAGATAATCTCTATCATCTCAACTTACCGCAGGAATCGGGATTCGATTGCACGGAAAGCGCTTATGACCTGAAAGAGATGCACCGTATAGTAAATGCTCTGCCCCGTGAATACAAGATTCCGTTCTCAATGCACGTATCCGGTTTCAAATACCGCGAAATTGCAGAGAAGCTGGGATTACCATTAGGTACAGTAAAAAGCCGTATCTTCTTCACCCGACAGAAGTTACAACAAGAATTGAAAGATTTTGTTTAAGAATAAAGAATAATAATAAGCAGAATCAATACATCACATAGAATTTTAGTTGTGTTAGAGAGATAATGGGCAGGCTGGAGTAATCCGGTCTGCCCTATCTTTTTTAGGGGTCTGTTCCATACCCGAACCATACCAAAGCCGTACTTGCTCCGTACATTCTCCACTCAGAGGTACCTCTACACGGAGAAAGTACGGAGTTGGTACGGAGCAAGTGCAGCCCGGACAGGTATTTGATTAGTAAAATCTGGGGGCAGGAGGATTTTCTCCTTTATAGTCTTTATTCGTATAAACACGTATCCAGTCGATATACATGGCAGGCATCGCGTCTTTCTTCCATTCGGAAGGTATGATGGCGCCGGGCCAGGCATTAGGATTGGTAGAGATGCCTGTACTGAAAATGAGGAAGAAGCCCAGCGGATCGCTCCAAGGCCAGTCCGTATTACCATCGGCACCTTTGCGATGTTCAAAGTAAGCTTGTCCGTTGACACCGCCCACGATACGGTCGGGATACCACTCCAACCAATAGATATTCCACTGGGACATATCAGCAAGTTCAATAGTGGAAGTGACACTGCCCGAACCACCTACCACACCGGCATAATGATTCTCGGAATGCAGTGTGAAGTGGGCACGGTCATTCAGCGTCTTCTTCGGATTTTCCAAAAGGTCGATTTCACCGTTCTTCGGCCAGGGACGGTTATTGTTGCCCATAAACCAAAGGGCATCATTAAAGCCTACATAGGAAGTACGTTTGAAGCGGATTTCAATGCGCATATTCTCGGTGAAATTGCACCAAAACTCCTTACTTCCCGGTAAAGAAGTACGGTAACAACCGTGAGAGTACTTCACTTTCTTACCAAAACGGTTGTCTATCGAGTCTTTCTCTTCCACACTCCAGATGCGCAAAACTCCATCCTCTACCTTTGAGCATTTCCGGTTATCGACCTTTGCCGTACGGGACATGTGCATACCTCGATGTTCTATGAAACCAAGCGGCAAGCCTTTTTTTGTATCTTTATTATTAAACTCATGAGCTGTATAGAAATGCCAGTTCTTGATTTTGGGGTGCATGTCCCCTTCCTTCAAAAGCAACGCACTCCCTGGATTATCATAAACCAGCGTTTCATCATCCTTGGGCAATTTCCGCTCCACTTGTCCGCCGTCGGGATAAGAAACAAACCTACCGGTTCTTTTCAGGACAGGCATAGTAGCATGTTGTTCTCTCAAATAATCGCTCAATGCCTTTGCCAGTTCTTTCGTTTTATCCGGATAACGGGCAGATAAATCCTGCTTTTCAGAAATGTCATCCGCCAGGTTATAGAGGCAGTTCTTACCGGACTCATAATAATGAATCAGTTTCCAGTCTCCTTTCAGTATGGCACTTTGCGGGGCACCGATGGTCTGTACTCTCTCGCCCCAGTTATTTGGATAATGAAAAAACAAGGCGCGTTCCTTATCACCGGGCTGTCCTTCTATTTGCGCCATGAAACTTTGCCCGTCAACATGCTGCGGCGTTTGATAATCGCGCACTCCGGCAAGTTCCAGCAGAGTGGGAAAGAAATCTTCGATGATGACCGGGGTGTCATTGACAGTCGATGGTTTCGTTATATTCGGATAATAGACAATCATCGGTTCGCGGATACCTCCTTCTTTCAGAGAACCTTTTCCTTCGCTCAACGGAGCGTTCTTGTCTGCACGCCCTATGGTATAACCGCCATTATCGGACATAAAAATGATTACTGTATTATCTGCAATGCCTTTCCGGTCTACATAGTCCATCAAATCTCCCAGACTCTTATCCATTCCCTCCAGCAAAGCGGCGTACTGCGCTTCCTTGTGGGCGAGGCCTTTATCAATATACTTCTGGTAGAAACGTTTGTCCGTCTTGAAGGGAGCATGTACGGCATAATGACTCATGTACAGGAAAAAAGGGTTGGATTGTTCAATGGCTTTGTCCATAAGTCCCTTTGCTTCCAATGTCAGGGCCTCGGTAAGGAAAGTATCCGTTCCATGATACTTCTCCAGATCCGGTACAGCCCATATCGCCGCCCACTCCGGTTGGCCGGTTGCACCGTATCCTTCTTCTCCCAGATAGCTGCCCATAGCACCGGCGGCATGACCGGCAATGTTGTAATCGAAACCGATTGTCAGAGGATTGGCAGCAGGCGTATCTATCGAACCGAAGTGTGCTTTGCCTACCATCATCGTCGTATATCCTTTTTCACGCAGCAGTTGCGGCAGGCATTTTGCATAGAAAGAATGTTCCAGACCGGGTTCAGGGCACAGACCATTGTAGTTCCAAGCCTCAAAATCCAGCGTTTCATTCTTCCGGTCGGTCGGTGTGTCTTTCTTCAAAGTCCAGTTCGTAACCTTGTGCTGCGCGGCATTTGCGCCGGTGAACAGGCTGACACGCGAAGGGGAACTGATAGGGCATGCATAAGCGTTCGTAAACCTGACGCCTTTCTTTGCCAGACGCTCCATGTTGGGCGTCTCATAAATATGATTCAGTTCGGTAGTGTCTTTCCAGAACGGCAGGGAGGTGTCCTGCCATCCCATATCATCAACCAGAAAAAGAATGATATTAGGCTTTTGTTGGGCTGCGACATTACCGGAAAGCAATGCCGCAGCAGCTATAGAAACAAGGGGATATTTCATCATAAGCAATAATTCAAAAGTAGTTTTATAAATGATAATCCAGTACTTGCTATCTTGTCAGAATACCTACTTCACCGACGGTTACGGCGTTTTTATTATTCATCTCCGATATAGGTTCCAGCTTGAAGTAACGGGCGGGATACGTCTTTCCAAACCGTACAAAGTAAGGTATGGGATTGTGCATGATGTTGCTGAACTCACCGCTTGCCTCACATTTAGTCCACGATTGGCCGTCGAGGCTGATGTAGAAAGCATACTTATAGATAGTCCCCGTTAAATCTTCTTCCAAAGAGGGAGCGTAACTGAAACCTTTCACACTCACTTCATGCCCCATATCGACTACCAACGGTGTAAGAGCAGAGGCACGCCAGACAGTTTTCCGGTCTCCGTCGATAGCCAAACGGGAATCCGCATTGCCACCGACCACCTTCCATTCAGTTACAGGGATGTCACTAAGCTGCACTTCCTCACTTTTATCAGCAAGAGGTTCGGCATAGAACAGACCTACGGCAGAAACGTTAGCTATGCCACGGGCGGAGCGAATCGTAACACGGATACGCTCCGGACGAGTGTCGGAGAAGCGGACAAGACGCTTGTACCCTACTGTAGTACCCTCGGAGAGGTGAATCCAGGCACCGTCTTTATAGGCTTCGACAAGGAAACTTTCGATACGTTGCCCCTTGGAAATATCTTCCTGAATCATAAAAGCATTGACCAGCGCACCTTTCTGCACATCATATTCGCGGGCTGTGCCGGAGGTTCCTTGCCAGGCTTCGTCTCCTTTCAGCACATAATTGCGGGCAAAGGTCTTCTTCAAATAACCGGAAAACTCTTTCAACCGTTGCACATCGCTCTCATGAATCCGCCCACGAAGGTCGGGCGGGATGTTGAGCAGAAGAACGGAGTTATAGCCAACGGACTTGAAATAGATATCGGCCAGATGGCTCAAAGACTTCACCTGATTGTCCTGGTCGGCATGATAGAACCAACCCGGACGGATAGAAACATCCACTTCCGAAGGATACCAGAAAAGTTCGGTGGCACGAGCCACAATGTCGCGTCCGCCCAAGTCCTTTGCCTTGCCGTAGATGCCCAACGCCTTGTTCTGTTCGCCGGAACGGGGGTAGATGCCGGGAGTGAGGGCGGTGGCGCTCCATTCGGTTTCACGGCCGATACCTTTTTCATTGCCTACCCAGCGGACATCATCGCCCATAATGGCGGTGACGGCTTTGGGTTGCAGGCGGCGGATGGTGCGCAGGATGGCGTCCCAGTCGTAGATTTGCTTCTTGCCATTGGGGCCTTCACCGTTGGCACCATCAAACCAGACCTCGTGAACTTCACCGTAATTGGTAAGCAATTCGGTGAGTTGTTCGATAAAGAACTGGTTGTAAGCGGGGGAATCACCATAACAAGAGGCATTGCGATCCCAGGGGGAAAGATAGACACCGAACTTGATGCCATATTTCTTGCAGGCATCACGCAGTTCGCGAACGACATCGCCTTTGCCGTCCTTCCAAGGGGAGGAGGCTACGGAGTGGCGGGTGGTCTTTGTGGGCCAGAGGCAGAAGCCGTCGTGATGCTTCGCGGTGATGAGGGCCATCTTGAAACCGGCGTCCTTGAGGGTACGCACCCATTGTTCGCAATCCAGGGCCGTGGGGTTGAAGATATTCGGGCCTTCGGTTCCGTCGCCCCACTCACGACCGGTGAAAGTATTCACACCGAAGTGCAGGAAAGCAGTCAGTTCCATTTGCTGCCACTCCAGTTGCTGGGGAGTGGGAACGAGGCGGGAGGCCATGTCGAGCTTCTCGGCGGCGGTGGCGGTGGCGGGGAAAGCAACGTGCTTTTCATAATAAGTCTCCTGCGCGTGCAATCCGGTGAGGGAGGCGAGGGAGAGGATGAGGGTTAGGATCTGTTGTTTCATGGTCTATGTATATAATAAGAATGAGAGAGTATCAAGCTCCCCTTACTTCAATGGGCGGATTGTGAACCGGAACTTGTATTCCTGCACAGGCACCCGGTATTGCGGCTGTACGCCGGGACCGCAGGTTGCCGTTCCCACACCTGCCTGCGCGGCATCCAGATGCACGGTCACAACTCCTTCGCGTCGCAACTGATTAATATGCGTCGCCGCATCCAGACATTCATCCGTGAAAGGAATGACACTGAACTGGAACGGAACGTCGGAACGGAAAGCCAATCCCTCGCCCGCTTCATCAGCAAGTTGCATCCAACGGACATCCGTACGATTTCCCGTAGCCTGCGGACGGACATAATAGTGGAACATACGTTCTACATCGGTATGATAAATGCCGATGCGGCCGGACGTGTTGCGGTCGATGTAGGTTTCGTGCTCGCCACGCCCCAGATAAGCGACCCGGCTATAAACATCAGGCATCTCAAAAGTTAGTCCCACACGTGCCAATGAAGCGACAACAGCCGTATCGGGAACGAAATATGTCTGCACATCCAGCGCTCCGTCTTTCTTCAGGGTGTAGATGAAGGTGGCGGTGCCGAGGCGCTCGTTACGGGCGTTCAGCAGTTCCACTTCGCTGCGGCCGCCACGGGCGGAGGTCTTGACGCTGAGGGCACGCTGGGCGAGTTTATCCAGTCCGGCTTTCTTCCAGACCTTGGCACCACCCACTTTTTCACGATTGTCATTATCCGTGGCAGGGCGGTAGAGGCTCAACATCACGGGAGAAGCCAGCATTTCTTCACCTTTATATATATAGGAGCGTAACGCTCCCGTCACGGGGTCGATGTCCATCTCCACTTTGCCGGAGAGTTTCGCCTCAGGAGCACGGTAGTTCCGGTTTCCGGAGAGAGGAAACTGGTCGTAGGCCACTTCATAATCCGTACCAATGAACGGAGCAGCCTCAACAGGTGTCCAACTCAGATTGAGCCAAGCCTCGCGGACGTCAGCAGGCAGGCGCACGGCACCCAATGTCACTTCCACCGTAGCATGCGGGGCGGCATCTACCTGACGTGTGCCGTCGGCAATCACCCGGCCATCGTCGCCCACCACCTGCCAATGCAGGGTGTAGGCGTTGAGGTTGGTGAAGTCGTACCAGTTCTTGATACTCAGGGTTAGTTTCTTACTATCTACCAGTTTCGCTTTGATATATTGATAAGCCTTCTTCACCTCGAGCAAATGCGGATGTGGTTCACGAACAGCATTCACCAAGCCATTGCAGCAGAAGTTGCCGAAGCTGGGGATGTTTTTGGGTCCGTAGTCGCCGCCGTAAGTCCAGTACCAGCGACCATCGGCATCTATTTCGCAGAACGACTGGTCTACCCAGTCCCAAATGCAACCGCCCTGTACGATGGGTTCGGTTTCGAAGACTTCCATGTATTCGCGCAGTCCGCCACAGCTATTGCCCATAGCGTGCAGATATTCGGTCATGATGAAGGGACGGTAGACTTTCGGTTCTGTCTGGCGGGCATAAGCAAGAAGTTCGTCCACGCTGCGGTACATGCGGCAGTAGATGTCGGTGTTGTAGTTCTGCTCGGCGCGCTCGTACTGGATGGGGCGGGTGCGCTCGATGGACTTCATGTAGTCGTAGGTGCGTTCGAAGTTGACGCCGTTGCCCGCTTCGTTGCCGAGGGACCAGATGACGATGGCGGGGTGGTTCTTGCTGCGCTCGTACATGCGCCGGGTGCGGTCCATGTGAGCGGGCAGCCAGGTGGTGTCTTTGGCGAGGGAAGCGGGGCCGTATCCCATACCGTGCGATTCGATGTTTGCTTCATCTATCACATAAAGTCCGTAGCGGTCGCAAAGCTGATACCAATACGGGTGGGTGGGATAATGCGAATTGCGCACGGTGTTCAGGTTATGTTGTTTCATCAGGCGGATATCTTGTTCCATGAGTTCACGGCTGACGGTGCGCCCCAGTTGGGAGTGTTCGTGACGGTTGGCGCCTTTCACCAACACGGGCACGCCGTTGATGCAGAAGCGTCCGTCCTTGATTTCGGAAGTGCGGAAGCCGACGTTGCCCCCTGTCAGGTGTGTCACTTGTCCGGCGTCATTCTTCAGGGCCAGTGTCAGCGAGTAAAGGTTGGGATGTTCCGCGCTCCAACGTTTCACGTCCGGAAGAGTCTGTTCGTCAAAAGTAACAAAATTACTCAAGCCACGGCTCTTTACCGGGATTTCTTTTTTCAGGATTGTTTTTCCGGAAGGGTCTTCCAGCGTATACTCCAAAGTGGAGGCGCCGGTTGCCGCCCCTTCAACAGTGGCTTCAAGAGCGAAAAGCCCTTCTTTGTACGTCTGTTTATCCAGGGAAGAAGTCACTTTATAATCGGAGATGAAGCGGCGGGGGGTGCTGTAGAGGTAGACATCGCGCTCAATGCCACTCAAACGCCACATGTCCTGACACTCCAGATAGGCACCGGCGCTCCAGCGATACACTTCGAGCGCGACGGTGTTCTCGCCTTCTTTGACATAGTCGGTGATATCCCATTCGGCAGGAGTCTTGGAACCTTGGTTGTAACCCAACTGATGGCCGTTCACCCAGATGTAATAAAAAGAAATCACGCCTTCGCAGCAAATCACGATGCGGCGGTCGCGCCAGTCGGCGGGCAGGGTGAAGGTGCGGCGGTAGGAGCCTACTTCATTCTCTTCGTAAGGAACCAGCGGCGGGTTCTTGCGGAAGTTGAACAGGGGGTCGTCAAATTCGTAGGTTTCGTTCACGTAAATGGCGGTGCCGTATCCCTGACGTTCCCAGTTGCCGGGGACGTTGATGTCCGCCCAGCCGCCGGTGTAGAAAGAAGGTTTATAGAAATCCTTCGGTCGGAGGTCGGGGTTCTTCACCCAATGGAATTTCCATGTACCGTTCAGGCTCATATAGTAAGGTGACTGTTCGTAGTTGCCGCTGCGCAGGGCATCCGCCGTTTCGTAGGGCCACACGTAGGCGTGCGGCTCCAGCTTGTTCTTTCCGATGGCGTACTGGCTCTGCCACTCCGGCTGCGCCGCGAGGGCGGCGGGAAGGAGGCAGAGGGCTATCAAACTCAAAAATAGGTTCTTTTTCATATCCGTCTTGCTGTTAGTAAGGTGATTTGTTGAGGATGGAGCGCTTCCGGGGGGACAAAAAGTTCACATCCGTTAAGGATTGAGCTCATTTGGTGCCGACAAACCAGTTGGCGGGGACCGCGAGAGCTCCCGGCGCGTCGTCGTCACTCCACGATGACTTCGTCGAAATAGATGCGGGCTTCCTGCCCCGGGCGCACGTGGGTGAAAGGACATAGGCCTGCCCCGTATGCCACGACGCGGATGTAGCGTGCCTTCTCTCCTATCTCAAACGGAATATCCTCGCGGAAAGTACCTTCGCGGAAGATTTCCTCCTTCGTAAACGACTTCCCGGAGACCTTGCGGAAGTCTTTATTATCCGCCGAAACCAGCACTTCTATCCTTGCGGGTTTATGCGCCGCCATGCCGTAGTTGGTGATGGAACCCAGCGTGAGCCGCGCCACCGCTTCAGGCTTCTTCAAATCAAGAGTGAAGGAAACGGTATCGTTCTTCATCCACGAGCACCATTCGGAGTCGGTATATTTCAGACTTCCACGCACACCATTCACCAGCAGGCCGATGTTGTCGGCACCGATGCTCTTTATTGCCCGGGCCGTTGCCGGATTCCATACAACAGGCAGTTCCAGCGTTTGTCCCATCTGCTTGCCTGCGGAGAAAGTGGCGGCCTTTATAGTTTTTGTACCCGTGAGCATCAATGACCGAACGTAGAGGGCGGACTGTGCCGTGGGCTGACTGCCATCCATCGTGTAGCGCACCTCCACATCCGGGCGGATGCAATCCAACTTCACTTCCAGACGGCCGTCACGGGGTGTCACCGTCTGCTGGATGTTGTACATGGAACGGGCGTAGACGATGCCCTTCGCCGCCAGATGTTCGTTGAAGCCATCCATAGCCGCCAGATACGCCTTCCAGTCCTTGCGTTCCGGCCGCGTCCAGGCCACCTCCGCCAATGCGGACAGGCGGGGGAAAAGCAAATAGTCCACATCCTCGGGAGCGTTGCAGAACTCCGTCCACATGCACGCCTGCACCCCCATCAACAGGGAAACGGTATGCTGCGACCAGTCTTTTTGTATCGGTTCGTAGTCGTATACATCCTTCAAGGTATTATTTCCGAAATACGTCAACGGCTCAAACCATTGCGGGCCCTGATAGCGGATGAGATACATAATCCGGGCGGGCGTCATGACGAAACGATGTCCCAGTTCGGCAGCTTTCACCGCCGCTTCGCCATACTTCTGCCAGCCCAGGATGATGAAGTCGTCGGGGATAGTAGCGTTCGTCAGCTCATCCCAGCCTATCACCTCACGGCCTTTGCCCTGCACATAGCGCGCCACGCGACCCATGAAGTAGCCTTGCAGTTCTTCTTCATTCGCCAGTTTCTCCTCTTTCATCCGCGCCTGGCACAACGGACACGCTTCCCAATGCGTCTTGCGAGCCTCATCTCCACCCAAATGGATATACTTCGACGGGAAAAGTTCGAGCACCTCGTCCAGCACATCTTGCAGGAAAGTGAATACACTGTCGTTTCCGGCACAGTAGATGACATCGGCGTTCTCGCCGCCCAGTCCGGGCAACACGCCGATATACTTGTTCACCACCGGACACGCCAGCAGCGGATAAGCAGCCAGTGCGGCGTTGCTGTGCGCCGGCATTTCTATCTCGGGAATCACCTCAATGTGGCGTTCCCCGGCATAGGCCACTATCTCACGAATCTCGTCCTGCGTATAGTATCCCTTTTCTACCGTAGGCTCGCCTTGGCGGGGATTTCGGCGGTCGGGAAAGCTCTTGCCCGGACGGTCTACACGACGGGAACCTATCTCCGTAAGTTCGGGATATTTCTTGATTTCAATGCGCCAGCCGTTGTCATCCGTCAGATGGAAATGCAGTTTATTCAGTTTCAGCATAGCCATGCAGTCGATGATACGCAGCAGGTTCTCCTTGGGGGAGAAGAACCGTGCCACGTCCACCAACAATCCCCGATAGCCGAAACGGGGCTGGTCGGTGATGGTGACTGCCGGAACTGTCCAGTCGATGTCGGCCGAGGTTGAAGGGGAAGCGGAAGCCGATGCCGGAGTCGTCTCGATGGCTGCGGGCAGCAATTGTCGGATGCTTTGCAGGGCATAGAAGAAGCCTTGCGCGTCGGCAGCATGGATTGTGATTCTTTTGGATGTAATCTCCAGTTTATAGGATTCATTCTTCAAACCGGCATCCGTCACCAGACAGATATCACCTTTCTTGCTTCCCACCTTGATGCGGGGGGTAAATCCTGCCGCACGGGTGAAAAGTGCCGTCAGCTGACGCACTTCCACAGCCTGCGCTTCATTCTCCACTGCAAAGGTTGTTTTTGCAGAGAAGTGAAAGTTACCCGTGCCCGGCACTATACTGACCGGGCAGGGAACTAAAGAAATGGGGGATGTCAAGTTATCAGCCTGGATGCCGGTCACTGCCAGAAGCAGCAGGCACACCAGTGCATAAATAGTTCTATATCTCATAAGGTCTTTTCATTTGGGTATGTGAATCAGTTGATGCGCCTAAGTCAGGATTGCAACGACAACGAATGAAATGATTTGCGGACTATCCGTCATTCTTTCCTGTTACGAACTCAACCACCGATTCGCTATTAACTATTAAAATCATTCTTTGTCTCTCTCCGGCGAAAAGCGCACCGGGTCGTTGTACTCCTCCTGCAAAGCGGCCAGTTGCGCTTTCAGGCCTTTCACGATCTCCTCCGTCCCCGCTTGCCCGTAGATGTTGCGCATCTCCGTGGGGTCGGCCTGCAGGTCGTACAATTCCCACACATCGATATCATTATAGAAATGAATCAGTTTATAGCGGTCGGTGCGCACCCCGTAATGGCGTTTCACGCTATGCTCGGCCGGATACTCGTAGAAGTGATAGTACAACGCCTTCCGCCAGTCGGCCGGTTTCTCGCCTTTCAGCAGCGGCACCAGCGAGAGGCCCTGAATATCTTCCGGCACTTCCACTCCGGCAAGTTGCAGGAAGGTAGGCGCATAGTCAATGTTCTGCACCATCTCGTCAATATCCCCCTTGCGCTGGAAGTCTTTCGGCAGACGCATAATCAGCGGCGTGCGCATGGACTCTTCGTACATGAAGCGCTTGTCGAACCAGCCATGCTCGCCCATATAGAAGCCCTGGTCGGAGGTGTAAACCACGAGCGTATTATCATCCAGACCTTTTTCTTTCAGATAATCCAGCACACGGCCCACGTTGTCGTCCAGCGACTTCACCGTCTTCATATAGTCGCGCATGTAGCGTTGGAACTTCCAGTTGGCAAGCTCCTTGCCTTGCGGGTTCTTCTGATAGAAATCCTCGATGATGGGCCCGTAGAATTTATCCCATGCGGCACGCTGTCCTTCGTCCATGCGACCGATGTATTTCTCATAAAGAGCCTTCAAGCGGGTCTCTTTGTCGGGGCGCAGCATCTTGAGGTCGTAAATCATATCCATATCCTTCACAATGCTCATCTCCTGTGCCGCAGCGGCGGGACGCCCTTCATAATCGTCAAAGAAGTTATCCGGCAACGGGAAAGTCTTATCCTCATAAAGCGCCAAATTGCAGGTATCCGCCAGCCAGTTGCGGTGGATGGCCTTGTGATGAATCAGGATACAGAACGGTTTGTCCTTGTCCCGCTGGTTCTCCATCCAGTTGATGGCGTCATCGGTGATGAGGTTCGTCACATACCCGTGCTTCTGTATCGTATCATTATCCTGGGTGATGAAGTCCGGGTTATAATAATCGCCCTGTCCGGGCACAATCTCCCAATAATTGAAGCCGGTAGGCAGGCTTTCGAGGTGCCATTTGCCGATGAGGGCCGTTTCATAACCGGCTTGTTGCAAGAGTTTAGGAAAGGTCTGCTGCGAAGCGTCGAACACGCAAGTGGTGTTGTCGTAGAACTTGTTGGCGCAACTGTGCTTACCGGTAATCATGCAGGCACGGCTGGGTCCGCTTAGCGAGTTGGCAACAAAACTGTTGGTGAAGCGTACTCCATCGGCAGCAATGCGATCCAGGTTCGGTGTTTCCATATAACGGTGGTCATAGCAGCTCATCATCTGCGCTGTGTGGTCATCCGTCATGATGTATACGATGTTATACTGCTTCTGCTCTTCAGCCTTCTTTTGGGTGGAGCAGGAAGCCAAGGATGCCACGGCAGCGGCACCGGTCAAGGAATAGAGTAATCCTGATTGCAAGTTTTTCATGGTCGGAAATCTTTAGTAGTTTAATTACCCAAAAGTACGCGTAATGAATAAGAACAATGTTCAAGAATATCTTTATCATATCCAAAATTCACCATTTCGGGCATACCTAAAGCAACAAAAAGACAAAATTAAAAACAGCAAAGACAAAACCGGAAGCAGAACAGACAAGATGCGCTGTCTGCTTTCGGAATGTTAGGTTATGTCAGCCTATTGAAAAAAGGATTTCAAATTGCATCTTCGCCATCGCTTAATAGCCGAAGTTATTGTCACTATTGGAAAGCCCCGGGTTCGCGTCGATTTCACTGGTAGGAATCGGCAACAGCAGGTTCTTTCTCAAGAAGTCATCCGTCAGGTTACCGCCATTCAGCAGACGATCGCAGAAGTTGTTCGTGCTGGTAGCGTAATTCTGCTCTCCCTTTATGGTCAATTCGTGCGTAGTGTTCAGTTCCAGGAACTTCTTGAAATATTCCGTACCACGGATACGTACCATATCATAAATATTAGGTTCACCGCAAAGTTCGATAATACGTTCAAAATACAACTTCTCCGTAACCTGTTCTTTAGTAAGGGATGACGGCCAGTCTGCCGGCTGTGCCGAAACCACGGCTCCGGACTTGCGTGCACGGGCAAGCACTTCATTAGCCAAACTGATAGCTTTCGGAGTATCCCCCAGTTCGTTATAAACATCGGCCATCAACAGCAACATCTCGGCATAACGGTATACCATCAAGTTCTTGTGAGCCATTGTACCAGTCTGTCCCTGGTCGTACAACTTACCGAAGTATGGCCACTTCTCACCATTACCCACCTTCACAAAATCCTCTGCTGCCTTAGTCACCGTCGAATTATACGGAGATTCCCCGTGTGTAGCCTCATAGTTTTCAAGAACACTGATACTCGGATTCTTCGGATTAGGAAAGTCTGCATAAGGTAACTTAGCCGTTATTTCCAGTTTCACGTCCTTTGAGCCAGGCACTATCACATCCGTAAACTTAATTTTCCAGTAAGGATACGTGCATACAGAGTCGTTGGCACAAAGTTCAGTACCTACCTGCGGTTTCGGATTAGCCTGATTGTTACCATTGCGTGCTCTCCACTTAGTCAGGAAGTTAACATCAATACGGGGATCTCCCGGATAAGTACCTTCGTGCATGTCATAAGCGAACTTAGCCACACGATATGTACTCCAGTTGATACCACTGGTAGAAGCCTGTGGAGCAAAACGGTTACTGCCACGGTTGTAGCAGCCGTTTGCATTTCCTGTCGAATAATTCATCTGGAAAATGGATTCTTTGGAGTTTGAAACATATTCACCGAACAGGTTCGCAAACTTGGGTTCCAACTCATAAACATGACTTGCATATACTGCATCAAACATATCCTTGGCATTCTGCCAGTTGGCTGCGGCGTCTATACCTAAAGCAGCCATCTTATAATATACCTTACCCAAGAAAGCCTTTACAGTCCAGGAATTGGCGCGTCCTACCGACGATGTTTCAGAGATAGAAAGAGCGTCCTTCAAGTCTTGGACGATTTGTGCCAACACCTCTTCACGAGGTGAACGGGCAATAGAAATACCTTCGGATGAAGAAGCAACCGTCTTTAAAGGTACATCGCCAAATACGGAAACTAAATTATAGTAAGCTAATGCTCTCAAGAATTTGGCTTCGCCACCCTTCTGTACTTTAACACCTTCACTCAAACCACTCTTATCAATACTTTCCAGAAAAGCATTGATTTCGGCTATCACCTTGTACATACCTCCCCAGGCAGAAGAAACCAGACTATTGGCAGCCAGTGTATTCAGCGAGTTCAGGTCTTCAGGGCGCTGTGCCCAGGCAAGCCCTGAAGCCACGATGGGCACTTCTTGCCACATCTGCCCGTAAGCATTGCCGGATGACATATAACCGTAGCATCCCAACAGAGCTAATTCGGCATTATCCTCGGTCTGAAAGACAATATTGCTATTCTGAGAGTATAAAGGATCCTCATCAAGTAAAGCGTCGCAGGCAGAAAAGCTGCACAGTGCAACCAAAGACAGTATATAATATTTATATCTTTTCATATTCTTCATGTTTTTAATATTAGAAAGTCAAGTTTAAGCCGAATATAAATGAACGCGGAGTAGGATAAGAACTCATATCCACACCCGGGCGGAGTCCGTCGAAAGCGAAACTATTCACTTCAGGGTCATAACCGCTATAGTCAGTAATGATGAATGCATTTTTAACAGAAGCATAAACAGAAGCATTCTGGAAGCCAATCTTCTTCATCCATACCTTCGGCAATACATAGTTCAAGGTGATATCGGAACAACGCAGATAACTGCCATCTTCCACATACCGATCCATTACGTAGTTCTGCACTACGAATGTAGAACTCGGATACAAATTGGAGTGATTGCTTTCAGTCCACATATTCTGAAAAGCTTTCCGCGTCAGGTTGTTGGATTTGGTTCCCGGAGTGTTGATGTAACGGTTGTTGGTATTCAGAATATCCCTACCCTGCACACCGGTAAACGCAGCCGACAGACTGAGGTTCTTCCAAGAAATACTTGTAGAAAAACCGTATGTAAAATCAGGATTCGGATCACCGATAATGTCACGGTCGTTCACATTTACATCACCGTCACCATCATTATCTACAAACTTGATATCACCGGCTACCGGAGTAACCTTATTGAATGTCTGGTAATAGCCAACCGTACCATCTTTTTTGATATATTTCACGCCCTGATCTGTGATGTCTTCCGGCTGTACGATGCCTTGTGTCACATATCCGAAGAACAGTCCCGGTGCCTTACCTTCCAAAAAGATGTGCCCCACACCAAAGTGATCGCCTATCGAGTTACCATAATATCCGATATTCTCTCCCAGGAAACCGAAGTCGGACGGCAAAAGTCCTAATTCGGAAATCTTACTCTTATTGAAACCGATATTACCACTCAAACTCCACTTCCAGTCTTTCTTATCCACAATCTGTGCGTTCAAGGAAAGTTCAACGCCTGTATTCTTCATTGATCCCTGATTGTAATAAGTAGATCCAAAGCCTGCTGATCCCGGCAAGGTTCTTGAAATCAACAAATCAGTAGTTTTCTTCTGATATACATCAAGAGTACCACTCAGACGAGAGTTAAATAAACCGAAGTCCACACCACCATTCCATGAAGCCGTCTTTTCCCATTTCAAACTGTTGTTTGACAAGTTGGTTACCGTAAAGGCAGTCTGAGCATTGCCCGAGCCATCAGCATAATAAAGGTTGGAGTTAGAACCATACATAGAGAAAGTGGAATACGGGTCGATACTTTGGTTACCCGTAACACCATAGCTTACGCGAATCTTCAACTGACTCAACCAAGAAATATTCTTCATAAATTCTTCCTGTTCCATACGCCATGCCAGTGATGCAGAAGGAAAATATCCCCAACGGCTGCCCTTGGCAAATTTACTGGAACCGTCGGCACGGAGAGAAGCAGTAATCAGATACTTATCGAAAATAGAGAGATTGGCACGTCCCAGATAAGAAACCAGCTGATAGTCTTTCTGGATAGGCTGGGCATTATTTACATTACCTGCCATGTGAAGCCCATTCTCACGCATTTCAAAGAAAGTGAAGTTATTACCGGTAGTGTTCTTATTCAGGAAATTGTAGTCTTCGTAAGTAACGCCGACCGTAGCATCCAAAGTGGCAAAGGATTTGAGCTTCGTACTGTAATTCAAGATATTTTCAACGGAAACATTGTTTTTATTCAAATCAGACAATGCCAGTAAACCTTGATTGTTCATACCCTGATAAAGTTGCAAACCATACCAGCGCTTACGCTCATTGATATTCAAATTGCCACCGGTACGGAGATTATAACGGAAGAACTTGTTAATCTTCCAGGTCAGGTCCAAACTGGCTTTGAAAGTTTTGTCAGCCGTTACATCCACATAGTCATTCAACCAACTGAAAACTGTTGTCTTATTCTCATTATTGAAACTCGGGTCACCTTCCGGCATTTCAAACGGAGCATAATCCAGTGCTGTACGTGAGATAGCACCGGTAGAACCACCCAATGTGTTACCTCCTGCCATCATATCGTTCTGACGAAGTGCCCCACTCAAAGACAAGTTTATCTTCACCGCTTTTGATACCTCAGCACTCAAATTGGCACGTAAGTCACCCTGCTTCAGAGAGGTCTGCTTTACCGTACCGTTGATGTCCTTGAAATTGGCAGATATATAATAAGTAATCTTATCCGAACCACCATTCAGAGACAAGGAATAGTTTTGTGAAAAGGCCGAGGTATAGATTTCCTTCTGCCAGTTGCGGTAATTTACAACATTATAAGTTTCAGGATTATTAGGATCATACTTGTCGTAAGAACCATTGAATACATATCTCACCTCATTGCCCACAATATGAAATGGCACTGCATCATCCTGGATCCTGCTGTTTGCATAATTGGCATATTCTTCCAGATTGATCATATTCATCAGGTTCGTAGTATTGGCAATGGTAAACGTAGCTGAAGCATTAACTTTAGCTTTACCGGATTTTCCTTTCTTGGTAGTAATCAAAATAACACCATTGGCACCACGTGAACCGTAAATAGCAGTTGAAGAAGCATCCTTCAGAATGGTAATATCTTCAATATCGGCAGGATTCAAAGACGATAACGGGTCCTGATTAATCTGAAAGTCACCGCTGATACCGGAAGAGGAGAACTCACCGGTGGAGGCCTGCGGCACATTATCTATCACATACAGCGGCTGGTTGTCTCCACGAAGTGAACTGGCACCACGGATAGTAACCGAAGAAGCAGAACCGACAGCCGAAGAAGTTGAGTTAACTACCAGACCTGCCACTTTACCCGATAATAAGTTATCGAGAGAATTAGCCTTAGCCGCATCATTCGGGTCTGGACGCAAACTGGTCAGCGCACCTGTTACGTCGCCTTTACGCGTCGAACCGTAACCTACCACAACTACCTCGTCCAACAACTGCGTGTCGTCCTTCATTGTCACATTAATCACCGTCTTGTTACCTACCGCGATCTCTTGCTTCTCATAACCGATGAAAGAAAAAACCAATACTGATTTAGAGTTAGGGACATCTATCTTATAATTACCGTCAATATCGGTAATCGTCCCAAGTGATCCTCCTTTTACAGACACATTGACACCGGGTACACCTTCATTGGTGTTGTCAATCACTTTACCTGTTACTTTGACGGGTTGCTGTGCATAAGCGGCAGCAGTAGTTGTCAAGCAGAGCAGACATGTTAGAAAAACATTAAATAACTTCTGTCTCATAGAATTAAATTTAAATTAGTAAAGACTATTGTTAACATTGATTTCGATGCAAATGTAAAGCGAAACAGAAGGAGCACCGGTACAATAATCACTATTACTAAATCCAAATTTGACCATCCACAGACCTTCTGGAAGTGTATAGTCAAATTTGGATCTAAAAGTAGATAAAATTGGAGTTTCTTCCCATCAGATTCCTGCCTTTTGTTTTGTATGGTTCGATACAAAAGTTTATTTTTGTTCCAATCTTTGCGCAACACCATGAGAAAAACCATGTTAACCACACTGATATTGTTCCTATTGTTACTCTTTCCGGAGAAAGCAGTTGGCAATAAACAATACGCTTTCCAGCAGATAAGTACGCAAAATGGCTTGTCCTCTTCAGTCCGCTGCCTGGTTGTAAGCCAGGAGAAAGGATACGTATGGATAGGAACGAGGCTGGGCATCGGACGTTTCGACGGCTACGAACTAAGGAAATATCTATTGGGAAACATCACCCATATTATTGAAGATAAAGAACATACCATCTGGACCATTACTCCCAAAGGTTTATTCTACTACGATTATCAGGAAGACAAATTCCTACAGGCACGCGACGAAGACAACAACCCGGTGACCGTAACTTCCATCTGCCCGTGGACCGACGGCGTGTTGTTCGGTGGTAACGGAAGACTCTATAAATATGACTATGCCAACCGGAAAATCAAATTCTTATATCCTCTGACACCTAATAATAAATACAATATTACCAACTTACAAAAGTGGGACGACCACACCCTATTGTGCAGTAACCGCTGGAACCATGCACTGCTCATTGACGTTTCCACCGGACAGACACGCCCTGTTCCTTTTGAGAGCAACGAACTGATTTCCACACTCATTGATAAGAACGGGAACATATGGATAGCCCCTTATTATCAGGGGGTGAAGTGTTACGACCGGAATGGCAAACTCCTGCACTCCTACCACAGCGGAAATTCCCCTCTGCAAACCAATGTTGTACTCTCACTGGCCGAAAATGACGGACACATCTGGATTGGAACGGACGGTGCAGGCATTTATATATTAAATCCGGAAAACGACGAGATGTCCGTCCTGTCACATACTCCGGGCGATCCTTACTCTCTGCCGGTCAATTCCATTCTTTACTTGTATTCCGACACCAACAACATTATGTGGGCAGGCAGTGTACGCGGAGGACTAATCAGCATTAAGGAAGTAGGGATGAAGATTTACTCGGATGCCCTGCCCGGAACGGAATACGGATTAAGTGAGAAATCAATCTTATGCATCTATCAGGACGAAGATGACGAAATCTGGATCGGGACAGACGGCGGTGGAATCAACCGTTTTCATCCCGGCAGCAAGAAGTTCCACCACATCATGTCTACATGGGGAGACAAAGTATCTTCTATCACAGGAGTGGACAAACAACGGTTATTAGTATCCCTGTTTAGCAAAGGATTGTTCTTCTTCGACAGGAAAACCGGAAATTACCAGCCACTCATTATCGTAAACGACAGCATCAACGAACTGATGTGCAAGCGTGGAAAAGCCGTAAATGTATTCCAAAACACACCCGAAACCATATTATTACTTGCCGAATCGCCTTATAGTTACCACATAGGTAAGAAAGAATTCACCCCTATTTCACTGGACAAATACACTAAAGAGATTATTGGTACCATGTTGCCGATAGAGAGCGAAGGCCCTGTCTCCTACCTGCACGATTTTAAACACATCTACCGCATAGACTCCCGGAAAAATGTATTGGAAACTCTCTTCAGTTGTCAGGGAGACACCATATTCAACTCCATAGCCATCGATGAAAGCGGGGTTTTCTGGATAGGAAGCAATTACGGCCTCAGCCGTTACTCCATCGAGAAGCGAGAACACACCAACATCCCCAACAGCCTGATTAATGAAATCAATTCACTGATTTGTGATAAACAGGGGCGCGTATGGCTGGGGGCTGACGGAAAACTGTTTGCCCACCTCATTCACGAAGGAGAGTTCATCCTCTACGGAGAATCTGACGGAGTGATTCTGAATGAGTATCTGGAAAAGCCACGGTTGTTATCTGCCCAAGGCGATATCTACATGGGCGGTGTCAACGGCCTGCTCTGTGTCAACAAGCAACTCCCCGACGAGCCAACAACTCCACCCGTGCTGGAACTGGCTGATGTATCGGTGGGCGGAGAACGTATGAACGCCCTGATTAACACCGGACAAAGCCTGAAAGTACCGGAACAAAGCAAACCCATATCCATCAAGATTATCGCCCACGACAAAGATATCTTCCGCAAACCCATGTATCGCTACACCCTGCGGGGAATGGAGGGGCAAGTCATCTACTCTTATCAACCGGAACTGACACTCAGCGGTTTGCCTGCAAGAACTTATCAAGTGATGGCAGCATGCAGCACCCGTAGTGGCGGATGGACGGAAGATTACCAAATACTGGAATTAATAGTGCTTCCGCCCTGGTATAAATCCGGCTGGTTCACAATTAGTTGCATCATAGTGGCATTCTCCGGCATTGTACTCGTATTCTTCTCCTTGCTGCGCCGCAAAGAAAATAAGCTGAAATGGGCCATGAAAGAGCACGAGCAACAGGTGTATGAAGAAAAAGTACGCTTCCTTATCAACATCAACCATGAATTGCGCACTCCATTAACTCTGATACATGCTCCGCTAAAACAACTGTTGGCAACCTTATCACCGGAGGATGAAAAATACCCTATTATACAAAGCATCAGCAAGCAGTCCGGACGCATGAAAGAGCTTCTGAACATGGTACTGAATGTACGGAAAATGGAAGTGGGACAAAGCACCCTGCATGTGGAGAACGTAGAGTTGAACCCGTGGGTGGAACAACTTATTGATGACTTCCGGCCGGAGGCAACAATGAAAGGAATTTCCATCGTTTACAATCCGGACAAGGAAGTGGACACCCTCTGTTTTGACAAGGAAAAATGCACCACCATCCTGACGAACCTGCTTATCAACGCACTGAAATACAGTTCCGAAAACGGGCAAATCAGTGTATCCGTAAGCTTGTCCGAAGACCAGAGCAACGTGCGCATTTCTGTAGCCGACGAAGGTCCCGGTTTAAAGGACATAGATATAAACAATCTCTTTATCCGATTCTATCAAGGCAACAACAGCCGTCCGGGCACAGGTATCGGTCTTTCTTATTCCAAGATTCTGGCCGAACAGCATGGCGGAAGCATCGGTGCGTATGACCACGAAACCACTCCCGGAGCAACCTTCTGGTTTGAGTTGCCCCGCAACGTGCAGCCCGGAAAGGTAACCCTACAACCCCAACCTTATCTGAATGAGTTGTTAGCTCCTACCCAGGAAGTGGAAAGTGTTCCGGAAGAAACAGCCGTAAAAGAAGAAACCACGAACAACACACTACTCATAGTAGATGACAACAAGGATTTGACCGACTATTTGTCCGAAGCACTGAAAGGCAAATTCAAGAAGATATGGGTGGCTTATGATGGCGAAGAAGCGCTGCGCATTTGTCGGGAATCATATCCGGATATAGTTGTCAGCGACATACAAATGCCCCGCATGAATGGGTATGAGTTGTGCAAGCACATCAAGGAAGACCTGGAAATCAGCCATATCCCTATTATTCTGCTGACCGCCCGCAATGATGAGGAAAGCCAGATTTTCGGCTACAAGAACGGAGCCGATGCTTATCTGACGAAGCCTTTTGAGGTCAGCATACTTCACACCATCATCCAAAGCCAACTGAAAAACCGTGAACGGATGCGGACTCGCTATGCGGAAGCGGGGCCATTGCCTCAGCCACAGGAAAGTACATTCAGTTCAGCAGACGAAATATTTCTCAAACGAATGAATAAAACCATTTCAGATAATCTGGAAAATCCGCAAATGGGAGTACCGCTACTTTGTACAGAACTGGGCATCAGCCGCGCATCCCTCTACAATAAGTTAAAAGCACTGACCGGAATGGGGGCAAATGATTATATTACTAAAATCAGGATGGAAAAAGCTGTATGGTTGCTTACACACAGTTCCCTCAGCATAAATGAGATAGCGGATCAGACAGGGTTCTCTACATCACGCTATTTCAGTACAGTGTTCAAACAGTATATGGGATGTTCGCCGACGCAATATAAGGAGGAACATTCGTAAAAAAGGCTGTTATTTGCTGTAAACTCAGCAGCTTCATTGCGTTCGCATAGGTAGTTTCTTAGTTCAGAGTGCTTCTTTTTGCAACGGCCACGAATGTCGCTCAGCTGCTTCACGGCGATGAGGCTCGTGCTCCACAGCCATGAAGCACAAGCCCCACGAATGTACATACTACCAAAACACTGCATATCAACACAATAGACATGCACGATTTTAACAAAGAACAAAGGAGATTGACATCTACAATCCCTATATAGGATGGATAAAAGTAGGTAAGAAACGGAGTACTATCTGAATAAAAAGCAGGTAATCCGGTATCTTTTACATCAAAATAAGCAGGAAATGAGAAGATAGAGAATGAAAGGTCTTATACAAATATAAATGATAACAAAAAGATAATCAGAAATATACATTCAATTAAGAGTGGTGTAGGCAAATTTGCCTACACCACTCTTATTATTTGCTTCCACCATGCTCTATCACCGATGAACAGGGAGATACAGAGCGCTGGTGTAAGCGTGTAGGTAAAAGTGGAGATAAAGTCTGTGTAACAAGACAAGCATGGATAAGAAAGAGATGATAAGTATAAGCAGTTCACTCTAATTTCTTGTCAGGCGAATAAATCAATCCGTCCACTGCCTTTTCTCCATCAAGAGTAACAAACACTACAGTAAACATCCATTTTACTAATCGCACCTCCGGCAAAGTAAATTTGCCTACAGGAAGTTTCAGTAATACCTTATTCCAGCCTTTATGCAGTTGAACCGATAAGGGGGGACGGGACACGCAGTTTTCATTCCCGAGAGGAGTCTCAGGATTTTTTATACGATGAGTGGCCGTCCATACCGGCGGTAACACTTCTTCTTCATTCAGCCAGATGCGACTCTCTTTATAATCCCATTTGCCGGGCAAAGGCGGGAGATCAGCCTCCGAACGACCATAATTTTGAAACTCAGCCCATAATCCAACAGTCTGTTCTTGGGGAGAATAGACATAAGTATAGGCATAAGCCGTATGATTTTCCTTCGGATCTTTATAAAAAGTTGGGACAAACGTTCCCCACACATGGCGTAAGTAAATTCCGGCACCTACGGCAAGATGGGTATCATACTTCTTTCCATTATACTGATAGCTATCCTGCAATTTTCGTTCAGGAGGAAATACCCTTGTCAAATCTCCCTCATTGGGAAATGCATCGGTAATCTTCCACCAGACATTGGTTTGTTTGACATAAGCAAACGGATATCCCCGGAAAAGATGTTCTTTATACCATAACATCCGCTCTTCAAAATCAACGAAAGAATGATATGTTGCATTATTCTTATCCGGCGGAAGAATGGTACCGTTCTTGTCGAAATATTCAGTTCCTCCACCCAGCCAGGCGCGTTCTGCAATGGCCAGCATATTGGGGTAAAAACCATTCTCACGGATAATGTTTTCCTCTTTGTTGACGCAGCGGTCGTTCCATACAGCAAGGATAGCTCCGGCAATGTCATCGTTGCCCTGTTCTACATCGCAGATATGGCTGTTATATAGCCCTATGATATCTCCAAAGGTATCAAAATGATTCAGATAGTGCAGACGCGAATCAATAGCAGGAATACCTTTCTGCGCTTTTCCGCGCGAACTCCACAGATGTGTCATATCAATTTCACCCGTTTGATAATGCCAACCAGGATTCCAAGAAATAGCTTTCTTCCCCAAAGCACGGATAAATGCCACCATTTCGGGCACAAACTGCGGATTGGTAATCTTCACTTCGTCCGTGCCGATATGCAGATAAGGTACATCAAAAGTTTCACAAACTTCCTCAACTAAGAGTTTTAATATTTTCATCCCTTCCGGACTCTGCATATCGTGGCGAAATGTACGCATAAAAGCTGCACTGTGTCCCGGCATATCTATCTCTGGAATCAGTAACATTCCATGAGCCTTACAGAAAGCTACCAGTTCTTTCGCTTCAGCTTGCGTATAATATTTTCCCGGCATGCGGGTAGTATTAGCACTGTCGTTCAGCATCGGAAATATTTTACTTTCCAACCGCCAGGACTGATTCTCCGTCAAATGCCAATGGAACACATTTATCTTGAATCTGGAAAGCATCGTGATTTCACGTTTCAATTCGCCCATAGAAATATACGTACGTCCCACATCGTGCATAAAACCCCGGATGCGAAAAGCCGGCCAATCGGTTATCGTACATCCCTGAAAAGTAGTCTTTTTACCTGACGAGTCGGCTAATTGCCTTAAAGTTTGCATAGCCCAATAGACTCCCCTTTCGCTCATTGCTTCTATAGAAATCTTCTTAGCCATTACTTTAAGTTTATATGCTTCATCTCTATTTAAAGGCGCTTCATCCAGCGACTCCACTAATTTCACTTCAATCACTGCCGCAGATCTTCCATCTATCCGACCGCCCAGTTCAGAAATAAAACATTCCCATTCATCCTGCAAAACAGGAGTATCAAGGCGTGTCTTATCCAGTACAAAATGGCCACGTTCTTCTGTAAACTTCTGCGGTCGAGGCAGCAAATAATATTCGCTCGCCTGCATATGACACGCAAACAAAAGACAGCATAAATAAAAATATAAGAAATATAAGCCTTTCATAATATAGTGATTAAGATTACATTATAAATATACATTTCCTTATAGCTAATAAACTATTCCAACTCCGGCAATGTCACCGGAAACATATTATTTTCTCTATGTTCCTGGCGGATAACTTCAAGCATCTGTTTCACAATATCCGGATGTTGCGCCACTATATCAGTATCTTCGTGGATATCCCTTGAGAGGTCGTACAGATAAGGCTTTCCTTTCTTGACTACCAGTTTCCAGTCGTCCATACGAACACCGAACTGATCGGTTTCATGGAATTCCCAATAGAGGAAATCATGTTTCTGCTGTTTGTCGGCATTGCCTAATAAGGTAGGGGCAAAGGAAATGCCATCGAAACAGTCATTTTCTAATTTCTTATTGATATACTTTTTCGGGAATCCTTTGTCACCCATCAGTTCACAGAATGTAGGCATGATGTCGTAAAATGCCAGTTGATGGTCGTTTACCGAACCGGCGGAGATGCGTTCCGGCCAGCGCACAATGAAAGGTATCCGAATGCCCCCTTCATAACACTGACGTTTCAGGCCGCGCAGTTTCCCATCCCGACCGAAGAACTCCGGGTCTGCCCCTCCTTCTTCGTGAGGACCGTTGTCACTGCTGAAGATGACGATGGTGTTCTTGTCCAGCCCTTTTTCTTTCAGTTTCTTCAAGACTTCGCCCACGTAATAGTCCAGACGGGTAATCATACCGGCAAACTGGGCATGGGTATGCTCCGAAACATTATAACGTCCTTTCTCGTACCCGCCCCAGGTTTTATCTCTAAAGAACTTCTTCTTGTAGCTTTTCAGAATAGAATCATTCGGCTGTGCAAGTTCCGCATGCGGCAGGGTGTAGGTGAAAAAGCCATAGAAAGGCTGCTCTCCGTCCTGTTGGTCCAACCATTCCAGCGCCTTACCGTGAATCAGGTCAGCCGAATATTGTGTACGTTTCTTGTAATCATCGCCAAACATCGGATAGTTGATATTAGCTTCCATCAGGATGCGTACAACTCCTGTGTCTCCTTCCTGTTTACTGTATCTGTTCAGAAAATTGGGATAATACAAATGAGCTTGAAACTGACATATATAACCATAGAATTCATCAATACCCCGTTTATCCGGTGTGGAACAAGAGCCTTCATAACCACCTGCCCACTTGCCGAAGACTCCTGTTGTATAACCGTTCTTCTTCATGATTTCAGGGAGAATGATATGATTTTCATCGTATGGTTCTTGACCGACAACGGTGAATTCGTCATTAATCCCATATTTCACGGTTGGAACTCCCTGCCAATACTCTTTATTTCCACGCACATGAGTGTGTCCCGTATGTTGCCCCGTCATCAGCGAAGCACGGGAAGGGGCGCTCACCGGACTACCAGCATAGGCTTGAGTAAACAGCATACCTTCGGCTGCCATACGATCTATATTAGGCGTTTCAATGTATTTCTGTCCGTAGCACCCCAAATCCCCGTATCCCATGTCATCGCAGAGGATAAAGATAATGTTAGGTTTGGGATTCTTGTTTGCCGCATTAGCGCACAAAGCAACAGCAGCCAAGAAGCCTGTTCCTAAAGTTATACCTATCTGTTTCATGCTAAATATATTTTCTTATTTATTTCAACTTCCTTTCACCGCCAACACAGCGTAGCAACTTGTAGCCCTTAGCTTGTAGCTCGTAGCTTACTCACTTATTCTTCTCCCCGAAATCTTCTTGTTGCTGCTCCACTTCTTTCAGTCTTTGAGCATTCTGCACTTTCAGAATCCTCTCCTGCTCCAACTCCACAGCCGATTTTGCGGACGTTCCGGCAGACTGTAAAGAAGATGAACCGGCAATCAGCGCCGCATCTTTCTCCGAATAAACCAACGGATGAGCAGCAGGATAGCTTTCCAACTCCAAAACAGCACTTACAGGCATCTGCGAGCCTTCAAAGAGCACACTTGCCGTTACCTTTATCTTACCCGGCTTCAAGGTGGACTGTATCAGCACCGGAGCTGTCCCCCACTTCACCGGAGCAGGATTTGCCAGTATTCCGGCATCACCCAGAATACGTCCTTCACCTTCCACATGAAACTTCACATAGTAATTGTTCAAGCGTTTGATGTTCCCATTCTTATCGGCTATAGCAGCTACTACAGTAACAAAGTCGGAGCCATCGGCTTTCAGATTTACATTCTCATTGTCAACCCAGAGCAATACTTTCTCCGGACGACGGGCAGGGTGAACTTCGTGCGTAGCAACCACCTTGCCATCTATCAAACCTTCTGCCCGCAACAATACTTCATCCTGCTTTTTCTTCCGTGACATCGCTTTATCAACCATGAAATCGTAAACATCGGAGAAGGTTATAACAGGCGAAGGCATACCTTCTTTAACTACCGGTTTATTATAAGTATAAGTCTTTCCATCTTTCAAGAAGGTGAGGCGCACTTCATCGCAATTGGAATAAACAGTCACATCCTTGCCGGAAAACGGTGTCATTTCATGAGCGATATAAACCACCGGACCGGTTTCAAAAAGCCGCTCTTCTTTCCGGGGCGAACGCTGCGCCTTGAACATATAGTACGAATACTTGGGCTGGCGGAATACATCCATCAGTCCGCCATAAAATGGATCGGGATGATAGCCACGCTGATGGTCGAACGAATGCCACAGGCAGCCGCCCACATGTTGGCGGGGAGTGCGATAAAGGGCATCGTAGCAGGTATAAGTATAACTGGGATTTGCATAATGCTGTGCTTGGATAAGCATAGGTTGTTCTCCCCAATTGCGGGCTACACGACTGGGAGAGTTATGTGAGCTCCAGTCGTCTACATTGTCACCCCATTCACGGGTAAAATAGGTTATCTTAGGGTCAGCATCCTTGTCGCCCCACGACTTGCCATCGAAGGAGGGATGCGTGAAAAGTACCGGGAAATGCTCGCGTCCGCGTGCACCGCTATCACAACCGGAATAGCAGTAGGGATAAGGATACTCCTGGTCTACAATGTCACGGGTGTTCTTGGCAAAGTCTTCCGGATACCAGGTTTCATTGAGGATAGGTTCCCACATCCACACACAAGCATGGTTGCGGTCGCGTCGCACAAGGTTGCGGATATCACTGTATACACGTTGTGCAAATTCGGGAGCATCATTCCAGAACTGCCAGCCCGGAGTATTAACAATTACAAACAAACCGAGTTCATCGCATGCATCCATGAATGCCGGGTCTTGCGGACAATGGGCGTTACGGATTACTTTCATTCCGGCATCACGCAGTTTCTTGGCATCACGCCAATGAATACTGTTAGCCACGGCATTACCTACCACCGCAAAGTCCTGATGACGGTTAGCGCCAATCAACGGACTTTCATAAGGTTTACCATTCAGCCAGAAACCGTCCTTGCCCTTAAGCTCTACGCTACGGATGCCGATACGGCGGCGATAACCGTCCACCACATTACCTTCGCGGTCACGGATACGTACAATCAGATTATATAAGGTGGGAGTTTCCGGACTCCACAGTAATGGATTCTTTATTGTAATTTTATCTTGTGAAGTAACAGCCTTTCCCGGCCGTACTTGAACCTTATCATTCAAGAAAGCAACCTGTGTACCATCCGGTTGCTGCAATTCATATTCCACAATTCCGGCAAAAGTTTTACGGCTATCATTACGTAAGTGAGCTTTCAATAATACTTCAGCCGAAGTATCCGATACTTTATCATAAGCCACAAACAAGCCGCCGCCCGCTACTTCGTCCTCAAAATTCGGATCAGTAATAAAGACCGGATTATGAGCTACCAACCAGCAATCACGATAAATGCCACCGAAGTAGGTAAAGTCGAGCACATCCTGTGCCTTTCCGGGAGGATAGCTCGTATCATCGCTATTATCCGCCCACACGGCTATCACATTATCCTCTCCCCAGTTCAATACGTCAGAGATATCGACCACCACAGGCAGATAACCGCCAAAATGTTCAGTCAGCAACTTCCCGTTGACAAATACCTTGCTCTTTCCCATGATGGCTTCGAAGTGCAGGAAGAGTTTCTTCCCCTTCAAAGCATCCGCAGGGGTGAAGTGCTTACGATACCAGACTTCTCCCTGATAATTGATGCAACCACTGGCTTCTGTCGGCAAATATTCAATGCCATTGGGCAGAGAGACTACCGTCCATTCCGCATCATTAAAGTTCGCAGCTTCAGCACCCGCAACGGCTCCTTTATAAAAGCGCCAGGCAGGATTCATGGAAAACACTTCACGCCCGGAATTGGGCAGTTGGAAGAAACCGGCAGTAGAAAACTCGGGTTGATGAGATGCCTGCACAGCACAGCAGGGAATTAAGAATAAAGCGATCAGGATGAAATGAATGATTCTCTTCATAAGGATAGTATTATTTTAAGTATATAGATTGGAGCAATGACAATGTCTATAGCATCCGATACAAATGTAGGGCAAAACCCAGAAATACAATTACAATAATCGCTATTTTTAATCCAATTTTATCTAATCAGCCATTCATAGCCGGAATTTATTGACGGTATATGCTCTTCATCCTACAAAGCAGAACTAACTATGGGGATTAACCAACTCCATACCAAAACCGAATCCGAACCATACTTGCTCCGTAGTAAATTCAGTCAAAGGTACTTCTACACAGAGAAAGTACGGGATTGGTACGGAGCAAGTATGCCCCAGGTATAGTCCGGATACAAAACTAAGACTATAAAACCACCTCAATTCCCCACCCAAAAGGGCTTTCACCACTATGTTCATTATCAATGAAATAAACAATGAACAGGGTGTTGAAAACTTCTCTAAAAGTTTTTAGTTAAAACTTGTGGGGAATTGTGGGGAAATGTGTACTTTTACCGTCGCTTATTATAATAAGGTAGCATGATACGTTTTTTGGGCAATATAGAAGCGAAGACCGACGCTAAGGGACGTGTATTTATTCCCGCCGGTTTTCGGAGGCAACTGCAATCTGCTTCCGAAGAGAGACTCGTGCTGCGCAAAGACGTGTTCCAGGACTGCCTGGTACTCTATCCAGAAAGCGTTTGGTTCAAGACGCAAAACCAACTAAGGAAGCGCCTGAATAAATGGAACGCAAAACACCAAGAAATCTTCCGGCAATTTGTGAGCGATGCGGAAATCATGGTTCCCGATGGGAATGGACGCATCCTACTACCCAAACGCTATCTGCAAATGGCCGGCATACAGAGCGATGTACGTTTCATCGGTGTGGACAATACGATAGAAATCTGGGCGAAAGAGAAAACAGAACAACCCTTTATGAAGCCGGAAGAGTTTAGCGAAGCTTTGCAGGAAATCCTGGGAGACGAAGAGGATTGGGAAGAAGAAGAAGATGAGTGATTAACGATTAGCGATTAGGGATGAATGGGAAATGAAGAGTTGACATATCATGTACCGGTGTTGTTGATGCCGAGTGTGGACGGGATGAATATCCGACCGGATGGAACGTATGTAGACGTTACTTTCGGTGGCGGAGGACATTCACGGGAAATTCTGTCACGGCTGGGAGACGGCGGACGGTTGCTTGGATTCGACCAAGACGAGGATGCGGAACGGAACATTGTGGATAATCCCCACTTCATTTTTGTACGCAGCAACTTCCGATATCTGCACAATTTTCTACGTTATCACAACATTGAGGAAGTAGATTCAATACTGGCCGATTTAGGTGTATCCTCCCATCACTTCGATGACAGTGAAAGGGGATTTTCGTTCCGTTTTGACGGTGCATTAGACATGCGTATGAACAAGCGCGCAGGAGACACAGCCGCCGATATCATCAATACATATGATGAGGAACGGCTGGCTGACATCTTTTACCTATACGGTGAATTAAAGAACAGTCGCAAACTGGCATCTGTAATTGTGAAAGCACGTGCCGGACAGAAGATTACCACCATCGGTGAATTTCTGGAAATCATCAAACCGCTTTTCGGCCGCGAACGGGAAAAGAAAGAGTTAGCCAAAGTATTCCAGGCATTACGCATCGAAGTCAACCAGGAAATGGAAGCGCTGAAAGAGATGCTATATGCAGCAACCGAGGCTTTGAAACCGGGCGGACGATTGGTAGTAATTACCTACCATTCACTGGAAGACCGGATGGTAAAGAATATCATGAAAACCGGAAATGTGGAAGGTAAAATGGAAAAGGATTTCTTCGGAAATGTACAGACTCCATTCCGGTTGGTTAACAATAAAGTGATTGTACCGGACGATGCGGAAATAGAACGGAACCCGAGATCGAGAAGTGCAAAACTGAGAATAGCAGAGAAAAAGTGATGGTAAGATAATGAAGGATATGGAAGAAAAACAGGTAAACGAAAAAACAGAGAAAGCGAAGAAAGCCAAAAATCGCACATCTCTGAAAAACATTATTGGTGGCGACATTCTGGCTACGGATTTTTTTCGCCGTCAGACGAAGTTGCTCGTAATGATAATGCTGCTGATTATATTCTATATACACAATCGTTATGCTTGCCAGCAGCAAATGATAGAGATTGATAAATTGAAAAAAGAGCTGATTGACATCAAATACGATGCTCTTACCCGTAGTTCAGAATTAATGGAGCGGAGCCGGCAGTCACGTATCGAAGAGTATATTGCAAGTAAAGAGAGTGACTTGCAGACATCCACTCATCCACCGTATTTGATTAAGTAATTATAGAATCATTAAATTGTAGACAGATTTGGCAGTAAATAAGAAAAATATCATGACCCGCTACTTCTTTGTAGTCCTCGTAATGGGATTGCTGGGAATAGCTATTGTCGTTAAAGCCGCAGTCATCATGTTTGCGGAGCGACAGTATTGGCAGGATGTAGCCGACCGTTTCGTGAAAGAAAACGTGACGGTAAAGCCTAATCGTGGTAACATTCTTTCATCCGACGGCAAACTGATGGCAAGTTCCCTGCCCGAATATCGTATATACATGGACTTCAAGGCAGGAGGAGAAACCAAGGACACGATGTTGGTGAACCACATGAATGAAATATGTGAAGGGTTACATAAGATATTTCCTGATAAGAGTGCAGCTGAGTTCAAGTCACACTTACAGAAAGGGCGTAAAAAAGGTAGCCGGAACTATCTGATTTATCCGAGACGTATTTCATACATCCAGTACAAAGAAGCCAAGCGTCTGCCTGTTTTCAATCTGAACAAATACAAAGGCGGTTTCCACGAACAGGTATATAATCAGCGTAAAAAGCCGTTTGGCTCCTTGGCAGCCCGTACACTGGGTGACCTCTATGCAGATACTGCACAGGGGGCAAAGAATGGTATCGAACTGGCTTTTGACACTCTGCTGAAAGGACGTGACGGTATCACGCACCGCCAGAAAGTGATGAATAAATACCTGAACATCGTAGATATAGCTCCCGTAGATGGCTGCGACATTATCTCCACTCTCGATGTAGGTATGCAGGATATCTGCGAGAAAGCATTGGTGGATAAGTTGAAAGAAATCAATGCTACTGTAGGTGTAGCCATACTGATGGAAGTGGAAACAGGTGAAGTCAAAGCTATCGTCAACATGATGAAAGCTGGTGACGGCAACTATTATGAAATGCGTAATAATGCCATTAGCGATATGATGGAACCGGGGTCTACATTCAAGACGGCTTCTATCATGGTAGCCCTTGAAGACGGGAAAATTACTCCGGAGACGGAAGTAGATACCGGAAACGGTGTAATGATGATGTACGGTAGTAAGATGAGGGATCATAACTGGCATCGCGGTGGCTACGGGAAGATCAATGTAACCCGTATCCTGGAAGTTTCTTCCAATGTCGGTGTTTCGTACCTAATCGACAAGCACTACAAGGATAATCCTCAAAAGTATGTAGACGGGCTGAAGCGAATGAGCATTGACCAACCACTAAATCTACAAATCTCAGGTGAGGGAAAACCGAATATAAAAGGTCCGAAAGAAAGATATTTCGCCAAGACGACCTTACCATGGATGAGTATCGGTTACGAAACTCAGGTTCCGCCGCTCAACATCCTTACTTTCTATAATGCTATTGCCAATAATGGCACGATGGTGCGTCCTAAGTTTGTAAGAGCCGCTGTAAAAGATGGTGAGGTGATAAAAGAATATCCGACGGAGGTAATCAATCCGAAGATTTGCTCCGACCGCACCTTGACACAAATCCGCGATATTCTGGAAAAAGTGGTATCACAAGGATTGGCGAAACCGGCCGGAAGCAAACAATTCTCCGTAGCTGGGAAAACGGGTACGGCACAGGTATCCCAGGGTTTGGCAGGCTATAAGTCAGGACGGGTGAATTATTTGGTAAGTTTCTGCGGTTACTTTCCGGCAGAAGCACCGAAGTACAGTTGTATTGTTTCTATCCAGAAACCGGGACTTCCTGCCTCAGGTGGTTTGATGGCCGGTAGTGTATTCGGAAAGATTGCCGAAAGAGTGTATGCTAAAAATCTGCGGTTTGATATCCGCAGTGCAATAGATAGCACAAGCAATGTCATTCCTCCGGTAAAAGCAGGAGAAATGAATGAAGCATTGCAGGTGTTGGATGGGCTGAATGTTCCGGTACAAAAGCAGTTCTCTCCCAAGAAAGGGAAAGAAGCATGGGGACATACGCAGGAGTCCCCTAATGCAGTTATTCTGCAGGCCAAGGAGGGAACAAGCTCAAATACAGTTCCCAACGTCATAGGAATGGGAGCGAAAGATGCTGTTTACTTATTGGAAAGCAAAGGACTGAAAGTCAGAATAAGCGGTATAGGAAAGGTAAAGAATCAATCGATACCGGGTGGTAACCGCGTTGTGAAAGGTCAAACCATAGTTTTGACACTTCGTTAAACTATTAAGAATATACATTATATATAATAAAGTATGATATTAAGTGAATTACTGAAAGCAATACAACCGATACAAATTATCGGAAGTACGGAGACGGAAATAACGGGGGTAAATATCGACTCCCGTCTGGTGCAAGCCGGACATCTGTTCATGGCTATGCGCGGTACCCAGACTGACGGGCATGCTTACATTCCCGCTGCCATTGAGAAAGGTGCCGTCGCAGTGCTTTGCGAAGATGTGCCTGAAGAAAAGAAAGAAGGCATCACCTATATCCAGGTGAAAGACAGCGAAGAAGCTGTTGGTAAAATAGCCACTACTTTTTACGACGACCCAACCTCCAAAATGGAATTGGTAGGCGTAACCGGAACAAACGGAAAAACCACCATCGCTACCTTATTATATAATACATTCCGTTATTTCGGTTACAAGGTAGGACTGATCTCTACAGTCTGCAACTATATAGATGATCAGGCAATCCCAACTGAACATACCACCCCCGACCCCATCACCCTAAATCAGTTGCTGGGACAGATGGCAGACTCCGGGTGCAAATATGTCTTTATGGAAGTAAGTTCACATTCCATTGCCCAGAAACGCATCAGTGGTCTACGCTTTGCAGGGGGAATCTTTACCAACCTGACACGTGACCACCTGGACTACCACAAGACTGTGGAAAACTATCTCAAAGCCAAGAAGAAATTTTTCGATGATATGCCGAAAGGTGCTTTCAGTCTGACTAATCTGGATGACAAGAACGGACTCGTCATGACCCAGAACACACGTTCCAAAGTATATACTTATTCCTTGCGTAGCCTCAGCGACTTCAAGGGCAAAATATTGGAATCTCATTTTGAAGGGATGTTGCTCGACTTCAACAACCATGAACTGGCCGTACATTTCATTGGTCGTTTCAATGCTTCAAACTTGCTGGCAGTATTCGGTGCAGCCGTATTGCTTGGAAAGAAGGAAGAAGACGTACTCGTTGCACTCAGTACCCTGCAACCTGTGGCCGGACGCTTCGATGCTGTACGTTCACCCAAAGGTATCACTGCCATTGTGGACTATGCACACACACCGGACGCTCTCATCAATGTTCTGAATGCCATTCACGGCGTACTCGAAGGAAAAGGGAAAATAATTACTGTAGTAGGTGCAGGCGGCAACCGAGACAAAGGTAAACGCCCCATCATGGCAAAAGAGGCGGCCAAAGCAAGCGATCGTGTTATCATCACTTCGGACAACCCCCGCTTTGAAGAGCCGCAAGATATCATCAATGATATGCTTGCCGGATTGGATAAAGACGACATGCAGAAGACCATCAGCATTGCCGACCGGCGCGAAGCTATCAAAACAGCATGTATGCTGGCGCAGCCCGGTGATGTTATTCTTGTAGCCGGAAAGGGCCATGAGAACTATCAGGAAGTCAAAGGAGTTAAACATCATTTTGATGACAAAGAAGAGTTAAAGGCGATAATGTTTTAAAGTGATAAAGTGGTAGAGTGATATTACTTTAACACATTATCACTTTACCACACTATCACACTAAATAGTTGATTTATGTTATACTACTTATTTCAATGGCTGGACAAATATAACATTCCCGGTGCGGGCATGTTTGGCTATACATCATTCCGGGCTCTGATGGCAATCATTCTCGCATTGCTCATCTCAAGTATCTGGGGTGACCGTTTTATAGACTTGCTGAAACGGAAACAAATTACAGAGACCCAACGTGATGCCAGCATCGACCCGTTCGGAGTGAACAAAGTGGGTGTACCAAGTATGGGAGGTGTCATTATTATTGTGGCCATTCTCATTCCATGCCTATTGCTGGGTAAACTGAGCAATGTCTATATGATATTGATGCTGATTACCACAGTATGGTTAGGATCGCTGGGCTTTGCCGATGATTACATCAAAATCTTTAAGAAAGACAAAGAAGGTTTGCACGGGAAATTCAAAATTATCGGCCAGGTAGGTTTAGGACTGATTGTAGGCCTGACACTTTACCTGAGTCCACAGGCAGTTATCCGCGAGAATATTGAAGTAAAGAAACCAGGACAGGAAATGGAGGTCATCCATGCAGGGCAAGACATTAAGTCCACGCAGACTACGATTCCGTTCTTTAAGAGCAATAACCTGGATTACGCAGACTTTGTGGGTTTCTTAGGTGAGCATGCACAAACTGCCGGTTGGGTTTTATTCGTAATCATTACTATATTCGTAGTAACAGCTGTCAGCAATGGCGCCAATCTGAATGACGGAATGGACGGCATGGCAGCGGGAAACTCAGCAATCATAGGCTTGGCATTAGGGATTTTAGCCTATGTATCGAGCCACATTACGTATGCCAGTTACCTTAACATCATGTATATCCCCGGATCGGAGGAACTGGTAATTTTCATTTGTGCCTTTATCGGTGCATTGATCGGTTTTCTGTGGTACAATGCATATCCTGCACAGGTATTCATGGGCGATACGGGCAGTTTGACGATTGGTGGCATCATTGCCGTGTTTGCCATTATCATACACAAAGAGTTACTTATACCTATTCTTTGTGGAGTGTTCCTGGTAGAGAACTTGTCCGTCATCCTGCAACGATTTTATTACAAAGCCGGAAAGAGAAAGGGCGTTAAGCAAAGGTTGTTCAAGCGAACTCCCATTCACGACCATTTCCGTACTTCCATGAGTCTGATAGAACCGGGGTGCACAGTGAAGTTCACAACGCCGACCAAGCTGTTCCATGAATCAAAGATTACAGTCCGCTTCTGGATTGTGACGATTGTATTGGCAGCGATAACAATTATAACATTAAAGATAAGATAATAGAGCTGCCAGCCGCGAGCTACAAGCTACAAGTGCTCGCTACTGGTTGCTGATAAATAACAAACTTGTAGCAACTGCCAACTCCAGCCACTTACTGGTAGCTCGTAGCTGGTAGCCTGTAACTTTAAAGAATATATGAGTAGAATTGTAGTATTAGGAGCCGGAGAGAGCGGTGCAGGTGCTGCCGTACTCGCCAAAGTGAAGGGTTTCGACACATTCGTATCCGACATGTCCGCCATCAAAGATAAATATAAGGAAGTGCTGGATAAGTACGGCATTGCCTGGGAAGAAGGACAGCATACGGAAGAATTGATTTTGAGTGCGGATGAAGTGGTGAAGAGCCCCGGTATTCCCAACGACGCTCCGATGATACTGAAACTGAAAGAGCAAGGTACGCCTGTTATCTCTGAGATAGAGTTTGCGGGACGCTATACCAATGCAAAAATGATATGTATTACCGGTTCAAATGGCAAGACCACTACCACCTCACTTATTTACCACATTTTCAAAAGTGCAGGTCTGAATGTGGGATTGGCCGGTAACATAGGTAAAAGTCTTGCCTTGCAGGTAGCCACAGACCAACATGATTATTATGTGATTGAGCTCAGCTCTTTCCAACTGGATAATATGTATAAGTTCCGTGCCAATATTGCCGTGCTGATGAACATCACACCCGATCATCTGGACCGTTACGACCATTGCATGCAGAATTATGTGGATGCCAAATTCCGCATCACACAGAACCAGACACCAGAAGATGCTTTCATCTTCTGGAACGATGACCCCATCATCAAGCGGGAACTGGACAAGCATGGACTGCGAGCCCATCTTTATCCGTTCTCTGCAGTAAAAGAAGATGGAGCCATAGCTTATGTAGAAGACGGCGAGGTTGAAATCAACGAACCCATCGCCTTCAATATGGAGCAGGAGAAACTGGCCCTGCAGGGTACGCACAATTTATACAATTCTCTCGCCGCAGGTATCTCAGCCAATCTTGCCGGAATAGAGAAAGAATATATTCGTCGGGCATTGTCTGATTTTAAAGGTGTGGAACATCGCCTGGAAAAAGTTGCAACTGTACGTGGCGTGGAGTTTATCAATGACTCTAAAGCCACAAACGTAAATTCCTGTTGGTACGCCCTGCAGAGTATGAAGACGAAGACCGTGCTTATTCTGGGAGGAAAGGATAAAGGTAATGACTATACGGAAATAGAGGATTTAGTACGCGAAAAGTGTTCAGCCTTAGTCTATCTGGGATTGCACAATGAGAAGCTACATGACTTCTTTGATCGCATGGGATTGCCCGTCGCCGATGTACAAACCGGCATGAAGGACGCTGTAGATGCAGCATTCCGTCTGGCCCAAAAGGGTGAAACCGTATTACTCAGTCCTTGCTGTGCCAGTTTCGACCTTTTCAGCAGCTATGAAGACCGGGGCGACCAGTTCAAAAAGTGTGTAAGAGAATTATAGGACACATTACCACATTAAATTTATGGATTTATTAAAAAGCATATTCAAAGGTGATAAGGTAATCTGGATTATATTCCTTTTCCTTTGCCTCATTTCTATCGTAGAAGTGTTCAGCGCTGCGTCTACCCTGACGTATAAAAGCGGTGACCACTGGGGGCCGATTACACAGCACAGCATCATCTTGATGGTGGGTGCCGTAGTAGTGGTGTTTATGCACAATATCCCCTACAAATGGTTTCAGGTATTTCCTGTATTCCTGCTTCCACTATCCGTGGTACTGCTGGCCCTCGTTATGATGATGGAACGCATTAACGGTGCTGCACGCTGGATGACCTTCATGGGGGTTCAGTTCCAGCCTTCGGAAGTAGCCAAAATGGCTGTCATCATCGTTACCGCCTTTATTCTTTCGAAAGGACAGGACGAAGATGGGGCCAGCCCGAAAGCTTTTAAACGTATCATGATTATCACAGGTATTATTTGTCTGCTGATTGCCCCGGAAAACCTCTCGACGGCAGCACTGCTCTTCGGAGTGGTTTATCTGATGATGTTCATCGGGCGAGTGGCAATGAAAAAATTATTAATACTGGCAGGCGGCCTGGCTGGAGTAGCAATTATAGGTGTGACATTCCTTGTACTGACCAAGAATAGCGATTTACCATTCCTGCACCGTTTCGACACATGGCGTGCCCGTATTGAGAAGTTTACAAATGACAATGAGGTACCTGCTGCCAAATTCGATATAGACAAAGATGCTCAGATAGCCCATGCACGTATTGCCGTAGCTACGAGTCACGTTGTAGGCAAAGGACCGGGTAACTCGGTACAGCGCGACTTCCTGAGTCAGGCTTTCTCTGACTTTATCTTTGCTATCATTATCGAAGAATTGGGATTGATAGGTGGAGCTTTCGTCGTATTCCTTTACGTCTGTCTGCTGATACGAGTCGGGCGTATTGCGAAAAAGTGCGAACGAACATTCCCTGCTTTCCTTATAATAGGAATTGCACTACTACTTGTATCGCAAGCTATATTCAACATGATGGTAGCAGTAGGATTGGCCCCGGTAACCGGACAGCCGCTTCCGCTTATCAGTAAAGGTGGTACTTCTACACTTATCAACTGTGCTTATATCGGCATGATACTGAGTGTGAGCCGCTATACCGCCAGACTGGAAGAGCAGAAAGAACACGATGCTTTGATACCCATGCAAGTAGAAGTACCTGCCGAAGAGACGAATAGCGATGCACAAACAGCCGCAGAACCGACGGCAAAGGTATTGAACAGTGATGCTGAATTTGAATAAAAATAAGATATATGGAAACAAAAAATAACGGACCACGCATCATCATCAGTGGTGGAGGTACAGGAGGGCATATATTTCCCGCAGTATCTATCGCCAACGCCATCAAGGAACTGCGCCCTGATGCAGAAATCCTCTTTGTAGGTGCAGAAGGACGAATGGAGATGCAACGTGTGCCCGATGCAGGATATAAAATTATCGGTCTGCCTGTAGCAGGTTTCGACCGTAAGCGCTTATGGAAGAACTTTGCAGTAATTATCAAGTTATTGCGTAGCCAATGGAAAGCACGTCGTATCCTGAAAGAATTTAGCCCGCAGGTAGCAGTAGGTGTAGGCGGATATGCCAGTGGTCCTACATTAAAAGTAGCGGGCATGATGGGAGTCCCTACTTTGATACAAGAGCAGAATTCTTATGCAGGAGTGACAAATAAGTTGCTTGCACAGAAAGCATGTAAAATCTGCGTAGCATATGATGGAATGGAGAAATTCTTCCCCGCAGATAAGATTATCATGACAGGGAATCCTGTACGCCAGAACCTGTTAGCAAATAAACAGAGCCGCGAAGAAGCTGTAAGCTCTTTCGGCTTCAATCCGGAGAAGAAAACAATATTGATACTGGGTGGTAGCTTGGGGGCACGTACCATCAATCAGACCCTCATTGCTGCACTGGATACGATAAAAGTAAACGGCGACATTCAGTTCATCTGGCAAACAGGAAAAATATATATCCAGCAAGTCAAAGATGCTATTACTACCGCAACGGGCGAAGCTATACGTAATCCACGGATTTCTGCCATCCCGAATCTGTATGTAACGGATTTCATCAAAGACATGGCAAGTGCATATGCAGCTGCCGACCTCGTCATTTCCCGTGCAGGTGCCGGTTCTATCTCTGAATTCTGCCTGCTGAACAAGCCGGTCATCCTGGTGCCTTCACCAAATGTGGCAGAAGACCATCAGACTAAAAATGCACTGGCACTGGTAGATAAGAAAGCTGCTATTTATGTGAAAGATGTAGATGCTATGAAGCATCTGATTCCTGTGGCTCTTGAAACTGTCACAGATGCCGAGAAGCTGAAAACATTGAGCGAGAACATCGCTAAATTGGCTTTGCCGGATTCGGCAACCATTATTGCAAAAGAAGTATTAAAACTGATAAATAACGATAAGTGATAAGTGTATTATGAATATAGAAAATATAAAATCCGTATATTTCGTTGGTGCCGGTGGCATCGGTATGAGCGCCCTGATACGCTACTTCTTATCAAAGGGAAAGCTCGTTGCCGGTTACGACCGTACCCCAAGCGAACTAACCGAACACCTGATTGCAGAAGGAGCACAGATACATTACGAAGAGAATGTGGATCTGATTCCTGAAGCCTGCAAGAATATGGAAAGCACTTTGGTAGTGTATACTCCAGCTGTTCCGCAAGAGCATGCCGAGTTAGTATATTTCCGTAACAATGGTTTCGAAATTCAAAAACGGGCACAGGTTTTAGGAACGATCACACATAATAGCAAAGGCTTGTGCGTAGCCGGTACACATGGTAAAACAACTACCAGTACAATGACAGCACATCTGCTTTACCAATCACACGTAGGTTGCACTGCATTCCTCGGAGGCATCTCCAAGAATTATGATACTAACCTGTTATTATCACAGTCCAGCCCATACACTGTGATTGAGGCAGATGAATTTGACCGCTCATTCCACTGGTTATCACCTTACATGAGCGTAATAACTGCTACAGACCCCGACCATCTGGATATTTATGGCACAGAAGAAGCCTACCTGGAAAGTTTTCGTCATTATACGACGCTTATCCAGCCGGGTGGTGCACTCATTATACACAAGGACATCGCTTTGAAACCTGATGTGCAATCCGGTGTAAAAGTCTATAGCTATGCCCGCACCGAAGGAGATTTCCACGCAGAGAATATCCGCATCGGAAATGGTGAGATCTTTATCGATTTTGTTGCACCCGACACGCGTATTAATGATATCCAACTGGGTGTTCCCGTCAGCATCAATATAGAGAATGGCGTAGCAGCCATGGCACTCGCCCACCTCAACGGTGTGACAGACGAAGAGATCAAGCAAGGTATGGCAAGTTTCCGTGGAGTAGACCGTCGTTTCGATTTCAAGGTCAAGAATGACAAAGTCGTATTCCTGAGCGACTATGCCCATCATCCCGCCGAAATAGCACAGAGTGTGAAATCCATTCGTGATCTGTATCAGGACAAGAAGATTACAGCTATCTTCCAACCACATCTCTATACCCGCACGCGCGATTTCTATAAGGAATTTGCCAACAGTTTGTCGTTACTTGACGAAGTCATTCTCGTAGATATCTACCCGGCACGTGAGCAACCAATTCCCGGTGTCACCAGCCAATTGATATACGATAACCTGCGACCGGGCATTGAGAAATGCATGTGTAAGAAAGAGGATATACTGGAACTCTTATCTCAAAAGCAGATTGAAGTTCTGATAACTTTAGGTGCCGGAGATATAGACAACTACGTCCCTGAAATCACAAAGCAATTGACAATTGATAATTAACAATTGACAATTGACAGTTAATAGTTGAATAATGATAATTAGATAGTTGATACATGTTTAAAAGAATTCTATTGTCTATCGTCCTACTGCTCGTCATCGCCTATCTGGTGGTAGCTCTCTCGGCTTTCAACCGGAAGCCTGCCGGACAGGTGTGCAATGACATGGAATTGGTTATCAAAGATACCGTCTATGCAGGTTTCATCACCAAAAAGGAAGTGGCTGACATATTGGAGAAGAAAGGGATTTATCCTGTTGGTAAACCAATGGATCGCATCCGTAGTAAAACGCTGGAACGGGAACTTGCCAAACATCCGCTTATCGATGAAGTGGAATGCTACAAGACTCCCAGTGGCAAACTTTGCGTAGAAGTCAGTCAACGTATCCCTATCCTGCGAGTGATGAGTGCGAACGGGGAGAACTACTATCTGGACAATAAAGGTACTGTGATGCCACCCGATGCAAAGTGCGTTGCACACCTTGCCATAGTGACCGGAAGAGTAGAAAAGTCGTTTGCCATGAGGGATTTATATAAGTTTGGTGTATTTTTGCAGAATAATAAGTTCTGGGAAGCACAGATTGAACAGATACATGTGCTGTCGGACAAAGACGTGGAACTGGTGCCTCGCGTAGGCGACCATATTATCTATCTTGGGAAGTTGGATGGTTTTGAGCGTAAACTCGAACGGATGAAAGCTTTTTATGAAAAAGGTTTAAATCAGGTAGGATGGAACAAATATTCCCGCATTAGCGTTGAATTTAGTAACCAGATTATCTGTACAAAGCGAGAGAACTAATGTACGATTTGACGATGTCGGACGTACGATTAATATCAGACGTCCCCATACATTGATTTACAGAGTAATCTTAATCGTAAATAGAAAATTGTAAAATAGGAATATATTTATGGCAACAACAGAATTTATCGCCGCTATCGAGTTGAGTTCTTCCAAGATTTCCGGTATCGCAGGAAAGAAGAACAGTGACGGAAGCATACAAGTGCTGGCTTATGCGCGTGAAGATGCCGCTTCTTTTATCCATAAAGGAGTCATCTACAACATTGATAAGACCGCACAGGCTCTGACTTCCATCATCAACAAGCTGGAAAGCCAGTTGAACAACTCCATTGCCAAAGTATACGTAGGCATTGGCGGACAGTCTTTGCGCACGGTAAAGAATGCGGTAAGCCGTGTGCTGGAAGAGGAAGGGATTATCTCACAAGAGTTGGTAGACGCTATCAGCGACGAAAACCTCGAAGTCCCCCTGATGGACATGAGTGTGCTGGATGTCGCCCCGCAGGAATATAAAATAGATAATAACCTTCAAGCCGACCCGGTAGGTGTGGCAGGCAAGCGTATCACGGGAAACTTCCTAAATATTGTGGCCCGTGCTTCACTTAAGAAGAATCTGGAACACAGCTTTGAACAGGCTAAAATAGAAATAGCCGACCTGCTCATCGCTCCGATAGCATTGGCGAATGCCGTGCTGACGGAAAGTGAGATGCGTTCGGGTTGTGCATTGGTGGATTTCGGTGCAGATACAACGACTGTATCGGTTTATAAAAATAACATGCTCCGCTTCCTCAGTGTATTGCCACTGGGTGGAAACAATATTACCCGTGACATCACTGCCCTGCAAATGGAAGAGGCCGAAGCTGAACAACTGAAAAAGAAGTACGGCGATATGCTCTATGAAGAAGAGGAAACAGAGACACCCGCAGTCTGCACTTTGGAAGACGGTCGCAACATCGAACTTAACGTATTGAATGATATCATCGATGCACGCGCCGAAGAAATCCTTGCCAATGTATGGAACCAGCTTCAATTGTCAGGATACGAGGATAAACTATTATCCGGTATCATTTTCACCGGTGGAGGTGCCAACCTGAAAAACCTGGAAGAAGCATTCCGTAAACGTAGCAAGGTTGAGAAAGTGAAGACCACCAAATTTGTTCATAGCAGCATCCACGGCTTCAATGATGTGCTGAAGAAAGACTGTATGCAGAATACTTTGCTCGGACTGCTTGCTGCCGGAAATGAAAACTGCTGCCTGCAAGAGATGAAACCCGCCGTTACGACTACTGCTACTCCTACACAACCCGTTGATATGTTCGGCGATGACGAAGCCCTGAAAGAACAGGAAGCTGCCGCCCGCGCTGCCAAGGCCCAACGTGAAAAAGAAGAGAAAGAACGCCGTGAACGGGAACGTAAGGAGAAAGAGCGTAAAGAGAAAGAAGAGAAAAAGAAAAAGAAGAAAGAAGGTCCCAGCTGGTTTGAAAAGACCTTCAACAAGCTTTCCAATGAAATTTTCTCGGATGACGATTTGAAATAAACTCAATAAAATAAGGAACTATGGACGATATAGTACAATTCGATTTCCCGACAGACTCACCGAAGATCATCAAAGTGATTGGTGTAGGTGGTGGTGGTGGTAACGCCGTGAACCACATGTACCGGGAAGGCATACACGACGTGACGTTCGTTCTGTGCAACACAGACAACCAAGCGTTGAAAGAGTCTCCCGTCCCCGTAAAATTGCAACTGGGGCGTTCTATCACCGAGGGACTAGGTGCCGGAAACCGTCCCGAACGTGCCCGCGAAGCCGCCGAAGAAAGTAGTGAAGAAATCAAAGCGCTACTGAACGACGGTACAAAAATGGTATTCATCACTGCCGGAATGGGTGGCGGAACAGGTACGGGCGCTGCTCCCGTCATAGCCCGCATAGCCAAAGAAATGGACATCCTTACGGTCGGTATCGTCACCATACCTTTCATCTTCGAAGGTGAAAAGAAGATTATCCAGGCACTGGACGGTGTGGAGCGTATCGCCCAACATGTAGATGCTCTACTGGTTATCAATAACGAACGCTTGCGTGAGATATATTCCGACCTTACGTTCATGAATGCTTTCGGCAAGGCAGATGATACATTGTCTATCGCTGCCAAAAGTATTGCCGAGATTATCACCATGCGCGGAACAGTGAACCTTGACTTTGCAGATGTGAAAACCATCCTCAAAGATGGTGGTGTGGCTATCATGAGTACCGGTTTCGGCGAAGGTGAAAGTCGTGTGACCAAAGCTATCGACGATGCCCTGCACTCTCCGTTACTGAACAACAACGATATCTTCAATGCCAAGAAGGTGATGCTGAACGTATCCTTCTGCGAAAGTTCCGAGCTGATGATGGAAGAAATGAACGAGATTCACGAGTTCATGAGCAAATTCCGCGAAGGTGTAGAGGTGATCTGGGGTGTGGCTATGGACAACACATTGGAAGGCAGAGTTAAGATTACCGTACTTGCCACCGGTTTCGGTGTGGAAGATGTTCCCGGTATGGACAGCGTACTCGAAAAGCGCAGCCAGGAAGAGGAAGAACGCCAGCTTCAACTTGAAGAAGAAAAAGAGAAGAATAAAGAGCGTATCCGCAAAGCCTATGGTGAAAGTGCCAGTGGCATCGGTAGCAAAAATATCCGCAAACGTCGCCATATCTATATCTTCAACCCGGAAGACTTGGACAACGCCGACATTATCAGTATGGTAGAAAGTTCACCGACGTATCTGCGCGATAAGAGTACTTTGAGTTCTATCAAAACCAAAGCCGCCACCGAAGGGCAGATAGCTACGGAAGAAGCACAGGGAAGTGAAGGCCTGGGAGGTGTGATAACCTTCTAAGTTACAAAGCGACTTCAATTATTAAATGTAAATGGTAAAATAACAAATAGCATTATGGATTTATTTGAAAGAGTCAGCGAAGACATTAAAACCGCAATGAAAGCCAAAGACAAAGTGGCTCTCGAAACACTGAGAAATATCAAGAAAGTATTCCTGGAAGCAAAAACGGCTCCGGGAGCTAACGATACTCTGACTGACGACGCTGCATTGAAAATTATGCAGAAGCTCATGAAACAAGGCAAAGATGCAGCTGAAATATACATCCAGCAAGGTCGCCAGGACTTGGCAGACGAAGAACTGGCACAGGTAAAGGTGATTGAGGTCTATCTGCCCAAACAAATGTCAGCTGAAGAACTGGAAGCTGCCTTGAAAGAAATTATTGCTGAAACAGGTGCTACCAGTGGTAAAGATATGGGTAAGGTAATGGGGGTTGCTTCCAAGAAACTTGCCGGACTTGCCGAAGGACGTGCCATTTCTGCCAAAGTAAAAGAATTGCTGGGATAATCTCCTGTTTTGTCCCCGTCATTGCCCGTGTTTTCGGGAGACAGAAGAAGACGAATCAACTTCTATCTCCCAAAAACACGGCTTCTTTTTGCATTTTATTGAGTATCATAATTTTTAATTCAAATACTATCGTTATATTTGCCACGCATTTTAAGGGAATATCCCCGCATAATAATAAAACTAGAATTCTGGCACAATATCATGAAAAGCAATATAAAGATATGGAAATTAATAGTCCTTGTGGGGACAATGTTTTTCTTGTCTGACGTTGCTCATGCAAAGAACCGGGCACAAGATAGTATACCGGGATACAAGCCGGATACAGGTTACTTCGCCAAACGCTTTATTCACAGACTGGGAGTAGAATACCGCCCGGGATACATTTTCCAGACCAGTTCTTTTCTGGCAGGAGATAACTCACAATGGAAGCCTTACGAATGGGGTTATTCAGCCCACTTGAAATATTCATTCCAATTTAAGCCCAATACTTGCGCCGACCGGATTTATGGTAGCGCCTATCAAGGTATAGGCTTAGGCTATTACGATTTCGGAAACAAAGAAGAATTAGGAAATCCGATTGCCATTTACCTCTATCAGGGAGCACGTATTGCCCGTATTACTTCGCGACTATCACTCAATTACGAATGGAACTTCGGCTTATCTTTAGGATGGAAACCGTACGACGAATACACCAATCCTCACAATAGTGTCATCGGTTCGAAGGCAAATGCCTATATCAATGCGGGCATACAATTCAACTGGATGGTTTCACGGGAAATCGACCTGGTTGCCGGAGTTACGGGTACCCATTTCTCCAATGGCAATACTAAATTTCCCAATGCCGGCCTCAATACAATGGGCTTAAAAGTAGGGGTTATCTACAACTTCAACAGACCTAAAGATGCGCTCACCAAGCCTCTATACCAAGCTCCCATTCCAAAGTTCTCACGATACCTCAGCTACGACTTAACCCTGTTCGGCTCATGGAGACGGAAAGGCGTATGGGTAGGAGAAGGGCAAATTGCTTCACCGGATGCTTATACCGTGCTTGGTTTCAATTTCGCCCCCATGTATAACATCGGATATAAATTCCGCACAGGTGTATCATTAGATGGTGTATATGATGCCAGTTCCAATGTCTACACCATCCCCGGAAACGGCAATGAATGCTACAAACCTTCATTGGAAAAACAGTTAGCTTTAGGTATTTCCGGACGCGCAGAATATGTAATGCCCTACTTCACAGTAGGTGTGGGCATAGGAGCCAATGTACTGCACGGTGGCGGTGACCATAAAGGTATCTACCAGGTATTGACACTCAAAGTGGAGATGACCCGCAGTTCTTATCTGCACATCGGGTATAACCTGAAGAACTTCAGTGACCCGAATTATCTGATGATGGGTATCGGCTTCCGCTTCAATAACAAGTATCCTACCTTTCACAGAAGATAAAACGCACCATGTCCAAAGGGCTTCCCCACATCCCCAACACATCTCTTGCACATTCCTGCTTAATCTCACGCAAAAGATAGCATCTTTTACATCAAAAGGTGGCATGTTATGCTACAAAAGATGGCATCTTTTACAGCGAAAGATGGTATCTTTTGCATCACAGGTCAGTAAAATATGCAGGAAAGGGTTTATTGTTCCGCGTCAAAGAGCTCCTTCAACACCTCAAGAGACTTTAATACGGGAAAGTCAGGCAAGTGGAGGCGATAATATTCATTCATTATTGTAAGGCAGCGAGTACGTTCGGCGCGGTTCATGGCAAAGAGATGCATTGTTTCATAATTCATGCGCATCAGCATTATCAACCGTGAGGCTTCCTCCGGAAGTATATAAGAAGAATGGAGTTGCGGTCGCAAAGGAGTAAAACAAGCATTCAGCATATCAAAATAATCGCCTTTTTGATAATCTTCCAGATTAGGATATAATCCCAGGAAGCGGGATAAGCGCATCAGAAATACCAAATGGAAGTTGGCAAAATTATCACGGCACTCATCCAGCCAAATAATAGAATGCTGCAAATAAGCAAACAACGGACGGTTTTCAGCCTCCTCACGCACTGCCCGATAAAGAAATTCCGCCAGGAAAAGTACAATGGAAGACTTATACGGATCATAAGGAATAGAAGAAAACGGATAGAAAGACTTCGCTTCCGTTATCTTATATATACTGGCATTCGGACGGAAATCAGCTTCCAGTTCCACTAAAGCCAATGGTTGGAACAATACCGGTTTCACCGCCGCCTTTCGCGAACGGGGAATCTTTACGATGAACGAAGCACGCCCGACCACCTCTGTATAAATGTCTGCAATAAGGGAAGTATCGTTATATTTCAGGGTATGCAGCACAATCCCCAGCGTTTTCTGCAACATCCGCACTTACTATTTTGGTTTCAATCCGGTAACAAAACTACGAAAAAAGACGGAAACAGCAGGGATAAAACACGGATAAATAAAAAAATGCAGGCAGACAAGTAAAAAAACGAAAGCTTTTATCTTACTGATATTCAGGTAATAATCCACAAATATTAGAATAATCCCGACATATTCTTTTGTTTTTTTCTCATGATTATTTTGCCAATTCAAAAATAGTCCCTACATTTGCAACCGCAAACGAGAGATAATCTCTCTGCAAGAGCAGAAATGCTTACCAAAGGATGGCCCGTTCGTCTATCGGTTAGGACGCAAGATTTTCATTCTTGAAAGGGGGGTTCGATTCCCCCACGGGCTACAACTAAAAAAATAAACGAATTAAAAAAGATTAGTCGAGATGGCAAATCACAAATCATCACTGAAAAGAATCAGACAAGAAGAAACTAGAAGACTTCACAACAGATATTATGGTAAGACCATGAGAAATGCTGTTAGAAAGCTTCGTTCTACAACCGACAAGGCAGAAGCTACTGCAATGTATGCGGGTATAACTAAGATGTTGGACAAATTGGCTAAAACCAATGTGATCCACAAGAACAAAGCAAGCAACTTGAAGTCTAAGTTGGCTCTTTACATTAATAAGCTAGGATAAGCTAATTAATATTACACAAAAGAAATATCGGAAGGTTGGACTTTTAAGTCCGACCTTTTCTGCGTATGGCATATTTATATCCCCTATTCCAAACGCCTTCCGGAAGAAGCTAAAAAGCTGTAAACGAATGAAATTTATCACGCAGTTTAGTTTCGCATCTTACGAATTTTCACTATATTTGCTCTGTTATTTGAATAAGGAAATTAGATTATGACTGAAGAACAGATTAACTCCAATAGCGGGAACTATTCAGCCGAAAACATCCAGGTTCTGGAAGGTTTGGAAGCCGTTAGAAAGCGCCCCGCAATGTATATTGGTGACATTAGTACGAAAGGACTTCACCACTTGGTTTATGAAGTTGTGGACAACTCTATCGACGAAGCTCTCGCCGGCTATTGCGACCACATTGAAGTAACCATCAACGAAGACAACTCTATCACCGTACAAGACAACGGACGTGGTATTCCGGTTGACTTCCACGAAAAGGAACAGAAGTCAGCCCTGGAAGTAGTTATGACCGTACTGCATGCCGGTGGTAAATTCGATAAGGGTTCTTACAAAGTATCAGGCGGTTTGCACGGTGTAGGTGTATCCTGTGTAAACGCTCTGTCTACCCACATGACTACACAGGTTTTCCGCAATGGAAAGATCTACCAACAGGAATATGAATGCGGCCATCCGTTGTATCCGGTGAAAGAAATTGGTACAAGTGATATTACAGGTACGCGTCAGCAATTCTGGCCGGATAACACAATCTTTACTGATACCGTTTATAATTACGAAATCCTTGCCACCCGTATGCGTGAACTGGCTTACTTGAATGCAGGCATCAAGATCACGCTGACCGACCTTCGCGTAAAAGATGAAGAAAACAATGCCAAAATGGAAATTTTCTATTCGGAAGAAGGTTTGAAGGAATTCGTTCGCTACATCGACTCTTCCCGCGAACACTTGGTGAATGATGTTATCTACATCAACACTGAGAAACAAGGCACACCGGTGGAAGTGGCTATCATGTACAATACGTCTTATAACGAAAACATCCACTCATACGTAAACAATATCAATACCATTGAAGGTGGTACGCACCTTGCAGGTTTCCGTCGTGCACTAACCCGTACGCTGAAGAAATATGCCGATGATAACAAGATGTTGGAGAAAGCTAAAGTGGAAATTGCAGGTGATGACTTCCGTGAAGGTCTGACGGCTGTAATCTCCATCAAAGTGGCAGAACCTCAGTTTGAAGGGCAGACCAAAACAAAGCTCGGAAACAGCGAAGTGATGGGAGCCGTAGACCAAGCTGTAGGTGAAGCTCTGAACTACTATCTGGAAGAGCATCCGAAAGAAGCGAAAATGGTGGTAGACAAAGTGATTCTAGCTGCCCAGGCACGTGTTGCCGCACGTAAGGCGCGTGAGTCCGTGCAACGTAAATCACCGATGTCCGGTGGCGGTATGCCGGGTAAGCTGGCCGACTGTTCAAGCAAGGATCCCGAGGAATGTGAATTGTTCCTTGTCGAGGGTGACTCGGCAGGCGGTTCGGCAAAGCAAGGTCGTGATCGCAGATTCCAAGCTATTCTGCCGCTTCGCGGTAAGATTCTGAATGTGGAAAAGGCCATGTGGCATAAAGCGTTCGAGAGTGATGAAGTCAACAATATTATTCAGGCTCTCGGCATCCGTTTTGGCGTAAATACTGAGGACAGCAAGGAAGCAAATATCGATAAATTGAGATATAAGAAAGTGATTATCATGACCGATGCCGACGTCGATGGTTCTCATATCGACACACTGATCATGACGCTCTTCTTCCGCTACTTCCCGCAGGTAATCCGCAACGGGTACTTGTATATTGCCACTCCGCCACTCTATCTCTGCAAAAAAGGCAAAGTGGAGGAATATTGCTGGACAGACCAACAACGTCAAAAATTTATCGACACTTATGGTGGTGGTTCAGAAAGTGCCGTACACACACAACGATACAAAGGTTTGGGTGAAATGAACCCGGAACAGTTGTGGAGCACGACCATGAACCCCGAAAACCGTATGTTGAAACAGATAAGCATTGAGAATGCTGCTGAAGTAGACTACATCTTCTCCATGCTGATGGGCGAAGATGTTGGTCCACGCCGTGAATTCATTGAAAAGAACGCAACGTATGCAAATATAGATGCGTAAGAAAAAAACAGTGACTAATGATTAACAATTAGTGATTAGTCACTGAATAACACGTTTTATTAACCAACCTCACATCTTACAACGAAGAAACGCCGGACGGACAGGAAAATCCTGTTGCCCGGCGTTTTTCTTTTCACCCCACGAGATAGAAAAATCCGCCTCATTCCACACTATCTTAAAGCATATTCTGTTTCTTCATTTCTTCTGCCACCAATTCCAGTTCTGCATACCAGTCTTCACCGAATTTGCGTATCAACGGCTCTTTCAGGAACTTATATACCGGCAGATTCTTCTTCCGACCTAACAATACAGCGGCTTTGCATACATCCCAACGGTTATAGTTCACCGCCTTATACCCCCCATAGTTCCCTACCCTAATTGGATACAGATGGCAGGATACAGGTTTATAAAAATCTGTCTTGCCTTCCCTATAAGCCTTCTCAATAGCACAATAACAACATCCTTTCTCATCATAGCAAGTAAAGACACAATCTTTATTATTAACAATAGAGGTTACCAGATCACCTTCGCAATCGGTATAAACAACCCCTTGCTTCTCTAATATGACATGCGCTTCGGGCGAGAGTTCATCCCAAATTACCGGAAGTACTTCTTCCAGTTTTTCAATCTCATCCAATTCGACGGGAGCACCGGCATCGCCTTCAACGCAACAGGCACCCTTACAAGCATTCAGATCACAAAGGAACTTCTCACGCAGCACATCAAAACTCACCACTACATCACCTATCTGTATCATCTTCAATCTAAGATTAGAAAAGATAAAGGCGGAGTACACCCCCGCCTTTACTTATATAATTATAACTATTTACTTAATCAAGTCTTTTCCTGTCATTTCAGCTGGCTGTGCCATACCCAGAATGTGAAGGATAGAAGGAGCAACATCTGCCAAAACACCATTCTCTACTTTAGCATTCTTATTCTCCGTTACATATACAAAAGGAACCGGATTCAAAGAGTGAGCCGTATTCGGAGTACCATCTTCGTTCAGTGCATGATCTGCATTGCCGTGGTCAGCAATGATGATAACTTCATAATCGTTAGCTTTAGCTGCTTCTACTGTATCTTTCACACATTCATCGATAGCTTTCACTGCTTTTTCAATGGCGTCATAGATACCAGTATGTCCTACCATATCACCATTCGCATAGTTCACAACGATGAAATCAAACTTCTGAGTGTTGATAGCTTCCACTAATTTATCCTTTACTTCATACGCACTCATTTCCGGCTTCAAGTCGTAAGTGGCTACTTTCGGAGACGGAACCAGGATGCGTTCTTCAGCATCGTACGGAGTTTCACGACCACCGTTAAAGAAGAAAGTTACGTGAGCGTACTTCTCTGTTTCAGCAATGTGCAATTGAGTTTTGCCTTGAGCTGCCAAATATTCGCCCAATGTATTCTGAACATTTTCTTTATCGAAAAGGATATGTACACCCTTGAATGATGCATCATACGGAGTCATGCAATAATACTGCAAGCCCGGAATAGTATGCATACCCTGTTCAAGCATATCCTGTTGAGTCAGCACTACTGTCAACTCTTTTGCACGGTCGTTACGATAGTTGAAGAAGATAACTACATCACCTTCTTTAATAGTTCCACCGAAGTTACCATTTACAATCGGCTTGATGAATTCATCCGTTACACCTTCGTCATAAGACTCCTGCATAGCCTGAACCATATCAGTGGCAACTTTACCTTCACCGTTTACCAGCAAATCATAAGCTACCTTCACACGTTCCCAACGTTTATCACGGTCCATTGCATAGAAACGGCCTACAATAGAAGCAATCTTACCTGCCGACTTTTCACAATGTGCAGTCAGTTGCTCAATAAAGCCCTTGCCGCTCTTCGGGTCAGTATCACGACCATCCATGAAACAATGAACGAATGTATTGTCAACACCATATTCTTTAGCAATATCGCAAAGTTTGAATAAGTGGTCGAATGAGCTGTGAACACCACCATTGGAAGTCAATCCCATAAAGTGAATATTCTTACCGTTTTCTTTAGCATAAGAGAAAGCAGAAACGATTCCCGGATTCTTCATAATGCTATTGTCGGCACATGCGCGGTTAATCTTCACCAGGTCCTGATATACGATACGTCCTGCACCGATATTGAGGTGTCCGACTTCCGAGTTACCCATCTGACCATCAGGCAAACCAACATTCTCACCGCTTGCCTGAAGCTGTGAATGAGGATACGTAGCCAGCAGACTGTCCCAGTACGGAGTAGGTGTATTGAAAATCACATCGTCTTTACCCTGATCGCCGACACCCCAGCCATCAAGAATCATTAAAAGGGCTTTCTTACTCATAATATTAATTGATTTTAAATGTACAATCTTTAACCTCTGCAAAAACGTTCTTTGAAGAAAGAGCGATTTTTCCGGCTGCAAAGGTACAAAAAAGCATGGTTAAAGCGTACTGTTTCAAATGATTTATGTACTTTTGCCACGCTTTAAAAAAATAAAAAACAAGAAATATGGACGATTCAAACCCACGAACGTGCAACAGTATTTATAATTAAAGCGAACGGAGACGTTGCTCGCAATGCCTCGGTTCGTCCCTAAAGAAAGGAGGCTATTACGATGAGAACGTATCTTTACTCTGAAGCCGGCTTTATAGAAAAGCCACAATGGATGCCCAATAGCTGGGTAAATGTTGAATGCCCTGATGACAATGACTTTGACTTTCTCACACAGGAACTGAAAGTTCCCGAATCATTTTTAGAAGATATCGCTGATGCGGACGAACGTCCGCGTACAGAAACAGAAGGTAATTGGTTACTGACTATTCTGCGTATCCCTATGCAGAGCAGCCAGCATGGTATTCCTTTTATCACTGTGCCCATAGGCATCATTACCAATAATGAAATTATCGTATCGGTATGTTATCATAAGACCGAACTTATCTCTGATTTCATCCAGCATACACGTCGCAAAGGTATCGTAGTCAACAATAAACTGGATTTAATCCTACGGATGATTTACTCTTCCGCAGTTTGGTTTTTGAAGTACCTGAAGCAAATTAATAATGACGTTGCCAATGCGGAAAAAGAACTGGAAAAGAGTATCCGCAATGAAGACTTGCTTCGCCTGATGAAGTTACAGAAGACTCTTGTCTACTTCAATACCTCCATCCGTGGTAATGAAGTGATGATCGGTCGCCTGAAGAATATCTTTCAGGACACCGATTATCTGGATATGGAACTATTGGAAGATGTAATCATCGAATTAAAACAGGCATACAATACTGTAAATATCTATAGTGATATCCTTACAGGAACAATGGATGCTTTTGCTTCTATTATTTCCAATAATGTCAACGCCATCATGAAACGTATGACGAGTCTCTCCATCACGCTTATGATACCCACACTGATAGCCAGTTTCTATGGTATGAATGTGGATATTCATCTGGATGGTTTCCCGTATGCTTTCATATTCATTATCTTAATCTCTGTAATCCTATCGGCAGGTACATTTATCTGGTTCAGAAAGATCAAGTGGTTCTAACAATCCATCCAAGTATTTTCATCTCTTTCGGTCATTTTTCGCAAATAATACGTATGTTTGCGAAAAATAAACCAATGAACATGAAAACACACAGGATTTTAACGCTTGCATGCCTGATTCTCATGGCATCAATATCTTATGCGCAATCCGAAACCGTCATTGTAGGAAAGAAGACAGGCGGAACAGACCTGAAAGCACAGTGCTACACATTTCCTCAACGAGTGGAAACTTTTTCAATAAGCGATAAAGGAGATTACCTCTGTATCAGCTTCCGGGAAACGACTAAAAGCGGTAAGTACCTGAAGAATAAAGGAGAAATAGGCTTTTATGACACCAAGAGTAGCCAACTTCTATGGAAACAACCCATTGATTTCAATAAATCAAGAGTAACCTGCCTTTCGGAAGGGGTCTTAATATCTGAAATTGGCAGCAAAATATCATTGCTAAGTAAGGAAACAGGAGCAAAGAAATGGGAAGCTGATTTATTTCCGGTATATGTGGATGATTCACTTGGGTTAGTCTTAGGATATAATTCTCCTACATCCAACAAACTCCGCGCTGTTAGCCTAAAATTCGGTAACGATTTGTGGGAAAACAAAATACCTCACCAATACGGTTGGAACGAAGTTCTCGATCTGGAACAAAATAAACGTCTGATTGTAGCGGATGCATTGCATAAGCTGGACTTCATGACCGGAGAATTACTGACCTATCCGGGAAAACCGGGAGCTCATGATACAAAGGCGGCATTGTTACAGGGATTAGCCGCTGTAGCAGTCGGAGTAGCCGGTGGCGTGGCAACCGGTGGCGCCTATTATTACAGTTATGTTCCCATTGCCAATAATACAATCACCGGATTGACCTCCAATATACTGTCTCAGGATTCACTTTATTACTGGGCAGACCGTCAACATATCTCCTGTATGGACACAGCTTTCAATGTAGTGTGGCAAACAGAGTTTCCTGATGTGAAGGCTTCCCGCTCCCAACTTTTCGTGCAAGATGGCAAGTTATTCATGCTAAATTACGGTTACGGATTACGCGAAGGAGCAAGTCGCAAGAAATATGGACGCCCATTTATAGCCTGTTACAACTTGCTAAACGGAGAAGAAATCTTCTTCAATCAACTAAGCGTAAAGAAAGATATGATTGAAGATGCCCTGCGGACCGAGGACGCACTCTATATGCTGTTCGATGATGGAATGGCTTATCAGGAGCTGATGGACTCCGTCGTAAATATTGTACCTTGGGATACCAAACAACGCGGAAAGCTGGAAGCAATACTGCCCGGTACATTTTATGCAGCCAACAAAGATACAACAGCTTTCCAGTCGCTCGCCTACAATGGGGAACATTGCCTGGTATATAATGATCAGGGAGTTATCTACGAGGTAGACAAGGACTTGAATATTAGTAAGACCTACGAACGGGAACGTATCTACAGCCCCAGTATCCAACTAAAAGATTATTTATGTATCGGCAATCGTGGAGACTATTGGTTCATTCATGAAATGGGAATGCCTGTAGCCCATCTTCAAACAGATTTCAAGAAAGGACAAGTGATTGGTAATAAGTTGCTGCTACTTAATTATGAAAACCAATTCCTGTTTATAGATCTAGATGAAGCGATAGAATAATTACTTGAAATCAAGTGCTAACTGCCCATCGCCCAGCAGATTGAATGTCATGCGGTGATAGGGAGTAGTGCCGTGTTCGGCAATGGCGGCACGGTGTTTCTTGGTGGGATAGCCTTTGTTATGGTTCCAGTCATAATAAGGGTATTCTTCGTGCAGGCGGTTCATATAGTCGTCACGGTAGGTTTTGGCAAGGATGGAGGCGGCAGCAATAGAAAGGTATTTGCCGTCACCCTTGACTACCGTTGTATGCGGCAGGTCCTGATATTTCTTGAAGCGGTTGCCGTCAATCAGAAGATGCTGCGGACGCATCTTCAACTGGTCCACCGCGCGATGCATGGCAAGGAACGAGGCATTCAGGATATTTATCTTGTCAATCTCTTCGGGAGATACGATGCCGACAGCCCAAGCAAGCGCTTCTTTCTCAATCACTTCACGCAAAGCATAACGCTGGTGCTCCGTCAGTTGCTTGGAGTCATTCAGTAATTCGTTCTTGAAATCTTTGGGAAGAATCACGGCAGCGGCATACACAGCTCCTGCCAGACAACCACGGCCAGCCTCATCACAACCGGCTTCTATCAAATCTTTATTCAAATAAGGCAATAGCATACAGCATTAATTTAGAGGCACAAAGATAAATCTTTTTGAAAGCAAACCGGACTTTTTAAAGGAAAATAATTACATTTGCAAAAATAAGACTATACCATGAAGAAAGCTCTGTATCTAATACTTGCAGTTCTCTCGCTAACTGTAACTCCTTTACAAGCCCAAGATATAAACCAAGCCAAGACTTTAGTTGAACAAGCTCAAAATGCTCTGTTCAGTAATCCTAAACAGGCTTCTTACTATGCGGCACAAGCTGCCGCTCTATTTCCCGAAGACCAGCCTAATGAGATTTGTACACAAGCCATGATTCTTCACAGTCAGGCAGAACAGCTACTGGGTAACTTCGACTTAAGCATCAAAAATTTATATGACACACAGAGATATATCAACCCTGCAAACAAAAGGCAAACAGCTCAACTCTATTCCCTCATGGGGCGCGTATACAGCAAGTTGGGCGATTATAACAAAGGCATCGAACTAAATGACAAAGCCACTTCCATTTTCAAATCCTTAGGGGATTCGGCTTCGGTGGCCGGATGCTATAATGAGCGCGGAGTCATGCACTACCTACTTGATGAATTTGTGGTAGCTGAAAAATTTCTTCAACGGGCACTGACAATCAACCGTGCCCAACGAAACTTAAAGGAAATAGCTACCAATCTGAATAATCTATGCCTATATCAGGGAGATACGGAAAAGAAACTCTCCCTTATTCAAGAAGCAATTGCCATCAACAAGAATCTAGATGCCCAATGGTCACTGGGTGAGAACTATAATAATATGGGCAAACAGTATTATTTCAGCGAGCAATACCCCCAAGCCTTGAAAGCCTTGCAAAAAGCCTATGAATATGCCCGTAACATTGGTGCCAAAGAGCTGATCTGCGATAATTATGAATATTCATCGTGGGTATATGCCGCCATAGGTGACTATAAACAGGCCTACACCCGCCTCAGCCAGATGTATGCTTTGAGTAAAGAGCTGCAAAGCAGCAACAAGCTGCGCAACATTGAACAGGAAATCTCTTATAAAAGATATCAAGACCAGAAATATGCTACTGAGATGCAGGAGCAAACCTATAAGATTGAACTACTGAAACGTAATTTATGTTTTTTGGGTAGCGTGCTCGTGCTTGGATTAGCTTTCAGCATCTTCTTATATAAATGGTATAAGCGCAGAAAAGGCCTTCAACTGATAGAGGCCCGCTACCAACTGGAGTTGTCGCAACGCGAGTTATCCGAACTGAAACTGCACCAACAAGAGTTGGAGCTACAGAATATACAGAATGCACTGGACAGTAGCCAGCAAGAAGTAACCAGCTTCGCCGTCTTCCTGAGAAGCCGCAACGAATTGCTGGACAAAATACGCGAAATGATTAAGGAAGGGTACAAAATGGATAATCAAACACTTATCCCCCACCTGAAAAAAGTGAATGCCTATATCAGTCAATACCAAAGCGGAGACAAGACCAATAATGCGTTACTGCTGAATATCGAAGACAAGAGTAAAGAATTCATTGAAAGGCTCACAAAAGAACATCCCAACTTGACACAAGGAGAAAAATATCTGGCAACCATGCTGCGCGTCAATCTTTCAACGAAAGAAATTTCCATGATTAGCGGGAATAGTCCTAAAACAATTAATATGAATCGCTACAGATTACGTAAGGCTTTGAACTTACCAACAGAAAAAGACCTGGTGGAATACTTGCAAAACTACTAAAACACCCATTAGCACAAACTGCTTGTTTGTAGATATACCACCCCCGCAATATAGCACTATATTACAAGCATTTACGATTATCTTTGTAGATCAAAAAGCCTGTAATTCCACCCCCTTTGTAGATATTTTACAGACCGTTCTTTATAGGAATACTTTTAATTATATCCTTTTCTTTGCCATGTGAGAAACAAATGTTATTAACCTTAAAAACTATCACACATGGGTAAAATTAAAAAGTATTCCTTAATACAAAGAGCCGCTTTGTTGGCCTTGCTCTTTGTATGTTTGGTACCGCTAAGTTCTTTAGCACAAACCATCCAATTAACCGGTACAGTAACCGACACCAAAGGAGAAACTCTCATTGGCGCCAGTGTTTTGGAAAAAGGTACAACCAATGGTTGCATTACCGACATCGACGGTAACTTTGCACTGACTGTTGCTCCTAATGCGACAATGGTAATCTCTTATGTGGGCTATGTCGCTCAAGAGATTCCTCTGAATGGACAGAAGGTGTTGAAAGTAACTCTGAAAGATGATACTGAAATGCTGGATGAAGTTGTGGTAATCGGTTATGGTACAATGAAGAAAAGTGATATGACCGGAGCTATTTCTTCTGTTGATACAGAAGAATTGACCAAGCGTGCTACAACCAATCCTGCCGAAGCATTACAAGGAAAAATTGCCGGTGTAAATATTATGAAGGCCGGCGGTAACGCAGGTGCAGGTATTTCTGTCAAGATTCGTGGTGTAAAATCTTTCGGCAGCAATGAGCCACTTTATATTATCGATGGTTTCCCCGGAGATATTGATAATGTTAATCCGCAAGATATCCAATCCATGGAAGTACTTAAAGATGGTGCTGCTGCCGCTATCTACGGTTCAGTGGCAGCCAATGGAGTAATCATCATCACTACCAAGAATGGCAAGAAAGGTGAAACACACATTGATTTCAATACATACTTGAGCATGACTACTGTAGCCAACAAACTGGAAATGACCAATGCGGAGCAGTATAAGAATACGATCAAAACCATGTTCGAGAATGCAGGCAAGCCGGTTCCCGCCTATTGCACCAGCGATACGGGCATAGACACAGACTGGCAGGATCTGATGCTTCGCGACGGTTTATCCCAAAACTATATGTTCAGTGTGCGCGGTGGCAGCGAAACGGCACAATATTCCGTGTCCTATAACCATGCTGACGACAAGGGTATCTTTCTGGGCAATAACTTCCGCCAGGACAATGCCCGCATGAAAATGCACATGAGCAAATACATCTTCGACATTGATGCCAATTTGAGCTTCCGCTATACCAAGAGCAAACAGCCACAGTACAGTTTGCGTGAGATGTACGGTCTTTCTCCGTTGCTTCCCGTTTATGACGAGAATGAGAAATACGGCTTTGCCTTGACGCAATCGCTCGGATTGCCAACCAACAATAACGTGATGGCCGACCACGTCTACAACGAAGCCGCTACCAAGAAGTTCTATACCAATGCCAACGTATCATTGGGTGTGAAGCTCGCTCCCTGGCTGAACTTCAAGACCAGCTATGCCTACCGTGGCTTGCACTACCGTTACGTGGAGCACAATCCGGATTACATTTCTAATGCACAAAGTCCCCACAACTATCCTGAGCACTACGAAGGAACTTATTATTGGGAAGAGCAAACCATTGACAACGTGCTGACTTTCAATAAAGATTTCGACAAGCACAGTTTGAATATAATGGCCGGTTCTTCTATCACTTCCACCAAATACACCGATAATGGCGTAGGTGTAACCGGTAAGTCTACCAAATACTACATTGATGCCAACGGCAACCTGGCCACCAAGGACGAGGCAGCCGGTTTCCTCGACCCGAGTTTTGATACAGTGGATGCAGGTATCGGAGGAACGTTCTACGGTGACGGCGAAAAATACAAATATAACCGCGCCTCTTTCTTCGGACGCGTGAACTATAACTACGACAACCGTTACCTCATCCAGGCCACCATGCGCTACGACGGTTCTTCCAAATTCGGTGTGAACAACCGCTGGGGTTGCTTCCCCTCTGTAGCTGTAGGCTGGAGAATCAGTGAAGAAGCCTTCTATCCGAAAGATTTCTTCATCAACAGCCTGAAGTTCCGTGCCAGCTGGGGACGCCTCGGCAACGAGAACGCTTTGGGATATTATGACTTCCAGGCCTTGATTCTGTCTCGCAACAATCGTTACGGTGGCTACATACAAGGTGGCAACGCCTGGCCGGGTTCTGCTTCATGGACTATGGAAAACCGCGGTCTGAAATGGGAAACTACGGACACTAAAAACATCGGTTTCGACTTTGGCATGCTCAGCAACAAACTGACAGGTAGCATCAACTACTACATCAACCAGACGGAAGATTTGCTGATTACCAAGCGCCTCTCTCCCTCTGCCGGTTACGAGAATCCCATTCTGAACGTGGGCAAGATTCGCAACAACGGTGTGGAACTGGAAGTGAACTGGACCGACAAGATCAAGGACTTTGAATACAACGTGGGCTTCAACTTCTCCACCACCAAGAATAAAGTAGTGGAACTGGCAGACAAAGGACAAGCACTGCCCGCTACCGGTCTGCTGTACGACACCGACCATATCCCGGCATACGCCAAAGAAGGCAAGCCTATCAGCGGCTTCTACCTCTACCGCACAGACGGCATCTTCCAAAGCGATGCGGAAGCTGAAGCTTACGTGAACGATAAAGGAGAACGCCTCCAACCCAACGCAAAAGCCGGTGACATCCGCTTCAAAGATGTAACCGGTGACGGTGTCATCGACGAAGATGACAAAGAATACTGCGGAACAGGTATCCCTAAATTCGAGACCAACCTCAATTTCTCCGCTTCTTACAAGGGTTTCGACCTCTCTTTCAGTTTGAGCGGTGTGTTCGGGCATAAGATTTACAACGGTAACCGCTACTTCTATGAATCCATGAATGCTCCCATCAACATGCTGAGCACCGTAGTCAACGCCTGGACACCGGAGAACACACATACCGACATTCCACGTGCCGTGAACGGCGACCCCAACGGTAACTCCCGCGAAAGCGAGCGCTTCCTGGAGAATGGCAGCTTCGTCCGTTTGCGCCAGGCCCAAATCGGATATACACTGCCCGTATCTCTGCTGAAGAAAGTGAAAATAGAAAAGCTCCGCTTCTATATCAGCGGTGACAATCTGTTCACCATTACCGGTTACTCCGGCGTAGACCCGGAATTCTCAACCAGCAGCCCACTGAACTCCGGTGTAGACAGATACATCTATCCGTTTACCCGCTCCTACACCGTGGGTGCACAGCTTACATTCTAATGTTTAACTCAATTAAAAGAAACGATATGAAAAAAGTTCTATATATAGCAAGTATGTGTCTCGCAATGGCTTTTACGTCTTGCGATGACTTCCTGACTGTTTCTTCTCCCGACAAGCTGACTACCGGCAACTTTTGGAGAGACCAAAAAGATGCAGAAGCCACCCTGGCCTCAGCATACGCCCAACTCTACCACGGCGACAGCTATGCCACCAGTGAAGTGCGCTGGCCGGTGGAGGCTTACCGCACCGACCTTTACGATGTGGGTAACGATGCCAACAACTACCAGACTTGGACAGACATCTATAACTTCACCTATACCAACGGAAATACACAGTTCTCTTATTACTACCAAGACCTTTACCGGGGTATCAACTTCACCAACCAGGTGTTGGAGTACGCACCCAAAATCCCGGCAGAAAACATCACCGAAGCCAAACGCGAAGAGATTATTGCCGAAGCTCATTTTCTGAGAGGTTACTTCCACATGATGCTGTTGCTGAACTGGGAGAAGATTATCCTGCGCGACATCTACATTTCGGATGCAGCCGACCTGAACAAGCCATTGAGCGACCGGGTGGCTTGCTGGGAACTGGTAATAAACGAATTGTCGCAAGCCACTGCATTGCCTGCCACACGCCCCGGATCGGAACTGGGTCGCGCCACTTCGGGAGCAGCCAATGCCTATCTAGGATTTGCCTACCTGACGCGTGCTTATGAAGAACCTGCCAATGAGTCGGCCCACTTAACAGCAGCCCTGAAGGCCCTGAATGCAGTGCAAGGCTACGAACTGGTAGATAGCGACAAGATGCTGCAAATGTTCAACGGCAAGAACAAGAATTGCCCGGAATCCATCTTCGAGTTGCAATATTCTGCCAATACTGACAACGGCGCCAGCTACTACTCATACATACACTGTTTCATTGCCTGCTCTGAGATTGGCGGTTGGGACGAAATCCTGCCCAGCGCCCGCCTGATGGAAGAGTACAAGAAAGAAGGCAGAAAGGCATCGGACGGGCTGTACGACCAACGTCTTTATAATACAATTTACTTCAAGGATGACTACTTCAACGACGCTGATAACGGCGAACTGATTTTTGGAGAGTTCACTTACGACGAGTGTTTCTGGAGATGGAGACAGAACGAGAATAAGAAGTATGTGGATGCAAACGGCAATGTCATCGATATCCCGACAGGAGAAGACACAGACAAATATCTGGAATCTCATGGTGGCGTGAAAGATGTATACGATCGCCCCAACTTCCGCCGCTTCACTCCGGAAACATATGAGGAACTGAGCGACTACTGTCCGTTCAACATTCCTTTGATGCGCTATGCCAACGTGATGTTGATGAAAGCCGAAGTACTGAACAAGCAAGGGCATCCCGAACAAGCCATTCCTCTGATTAACGAAATCAGAGCCAAGCACGGAAAAATGCCTGCTATGAAAGGAACGTCACAAGCCGAAGTACAGGCTCAAATAGAACATGAACGCATCATCGAGTTCCCGCTGGAAAGCTACCGCTGGTACGACCTGCGCCGCTGGGGCAAACTGAGCGAGGTACTGGGCAAACGCGGATTTTCGGAAGGTAAGCACAACTTCTTCCCGATTCCTTTGTGGGAAATCAACGCAAACCCTGCGCTAAACAACACTGCAGAAGGAACTGAAGAATAATCCTCTCTTTAAATATACCAAAATAGGGCGGCGTTTGCCTGCGGCGGTGCCGCCTTATTTACCTTTTAAAAGCTTTATCTTTGCATTTGCGAAAATAGGCTGCACCTCAGCATAAACAAGCAAGCTTGCTTCTGCTTTCGGTTTGCACTATCTTTGCCCCCAAAAACGACATAGATATGTTTACAATCATCGGACTAATGCTCACAGGAATGCTGCTGGGCTACCTCTTACGGAAACGGAATCTGAGCGGAATCCACAAAGTCATTACAGTGCTCATCTGGTTACTCCTCTTCATACTGGGTATTGAAGTGGGAGGAAACGAACAGATTATCAAAGGACTTCATACCATCGGACTCGAAGCCGTCATACTCACCATAGGCGGAACTTTGGGAAGCGTGATTGCTGCCTGGGCATTGTGGAGAGCTTTATACAAACGGAAAGGAGGCCGGGCATGAAAGGGAGTCTCATCATAGTCGGCTTTTTTGTGCTGGGAACACTCTGCGGAGTCTTTCACCTGATACCTATCGATATCGTAATAGATAGTAAAGTCAGCTTTTATGCACTTTGCGCACTGATGTTCAGTGTAGGGCTAAGTGTAGGCAACGACCCGCAAACGTTGAAAAACTTCCGTTCACTCAATCCACGGTTGATATTCCTGCCTATCATGACCATTCTGGGTACGCTGGCAGGTTCTGCCGCAGTCAGTCTGATACTGATACACCGTTCTCTGACGGATTGCCTGGCTGTAGGCTCGGGCTTTGGCTACTACTCACTCTCCAGTATCTTCATCACCGAATATAAAGGAGCCGAATTGGGAACCATCGCACTGCTCGCCAACATCAGTCGCGAGATACTGACACTACTGGCTGCCCCCTTGCTGGTGCGCTGGTTCGGTAACCTCGCCCCCATCTCAGCCGGAGGTGCAACCACGATGGACACCACACTGCCCATCATTACACGAACGGCCGGACAACAATTTGTAGTTGTCTCCATCTTCCACGGGTTCGTGGTAGATTTCAGTGTCCCGTTTCTTGTGACCCTGTTTTGTTCGATATAAACACTTAATCTGATTGATATCATGAAATTTAAATTATATTCTTTCATCTCCGCCTTACTGATTTGCAGTAATATGCTTGCCGACAATGAACCTTGGCAGAACCCGCAAGTCAATGAGATAAACAGAGAGCCAATGCATGCGCACTTCATTCCGTTTACGAATGAGGCCAACGCCCTGAAGCAACACTCCCTGCCTGCGGATGTACGTTTCAACGTAAATCCTGCCACCGAACGCCGCATCTCGCTGGACGGTACTTGGAAGTTCCTGTTCTCAAAGAACAACGAACTTTGTCCCAAAGACTTCCACAAACCGGGATACAACACCCGGAAGTGGAGCAAAATACAAGTTCCCGGAAGCTGGGAGTTGCAAGGCTTCGATGCACCTATTTATACGGATACCCGTTATCCATTCCCTGCCAATCCCCCGCATGTGCCAGCCGATTACAATCCGGTGGGAGCATACGTCCGCGAATTCACGGTTCCCGGCGGTTGGGAAGGTATGGATATCTTCCTCGACTTTGAGGGAGTGGAATCCGCCTACTACGTATGGGTGAACGGCGAACTTGCCGGATATGCCGAAGACAGCCGCCTGCCGTCTCACTTCAACATCACGAAGCTCCTGAAAAAAGGCAGCAACAAACTTGCCGTCAAGGTATTCCGTTACAGCGACGGCTCTTACCTTGAAGGACAGGACTACTGGAAATACAGTGGCATCGAGCGTGACGTTTATCTCTACGCCCGTCCGCAAAGCCGCGTGCGCGACTTCCGGATGACTGCCGAACTGATAAATGATTATAAAGACGGAGAACTCAACCTGGATGTCATCCTCCATCAGCCGAAAGCGGGAGAAACCGTTGAAGTAAAAGTGCTGGATGCAGGAAAGGTGATTTATAACCAGAAGAAAACCGTCTCTTCTCCTACGGACACTTTATTTAGCCAGCAACAGATTTTCCCGGATGCACGTGCCTGGAATGCCGAAACGCCCAATACCTATACACTGGTAGTCAGCACCTTCGATGCACAAGGAAAGCCGTTGGAGTCTTTCACCCAACTTTTTGGTTTCCGCACGGTGGAGATGCGCAACGGCATGCAGATGATTAACGGAAAAGCGGTGCTCTTTAAGGGAGTGAACCGCCACGAACACGATCCGCACAAAGGACGCACCATCAGCGTAGCTTCCATGATACACGATATTCAGTTGATGAAGCAATTCAATCTGAACGGTGTGCGTAACTGCCATTATCCGAATAATTATGCGTGGTATGAGCTTTGCACGGAATTCGGCCTGTATATGGTGGATGAAGCCAACATCGAAAGCCACGGTATGCAGGATCACAAGGATGGCACGCTGGCCAATTATCCGGATTGGGAACTTCCTTTCATGCAACGCATGAGCCGTATGATTGCACGCGACCGTAACTGCACAGCTATCGTCACCTGGTCTATGGGTAATGAGTCCGGCTATGGTAAGCATTTCGAAACCTTATACGATTACACGAAGAAGGTAGATTCCACCCGCCCGGTACAATACGAGGGTGGCGGTTATGATGCCAAGAGTGACATCTACTGCCCGATGTATGCACGCATCTGGTCGTTGCGCCGCCACGCCAATCAGCGCGACAAGCGTCCTATGATTATGTGTGAATACGCTCATGCCATGGGCAACAGTGTAGGAAACTTCCAGGATTACTGGGATTTGATTTATAAGTACGACCAGTTGCAAGGCGGCTTCATCTGGGACTGGGTAGACCAGACATTCGCCATCAAAGATAAGGATAACCGCGACATCTGGGCTTTTGGTGGAGACATGGGATTTGTAGGCATCGTCAACGACTCCAACTTCTGCGCCAACGGTCTGGTAGCTGCCGACCGCACTCCTCACCCGCATATCTATGAGGTGAAGAAGGTGCTTCAATATATCCACTTTGAGCCGGTTGCCTTCACACCTAATAAAATAAAGGTTACCAACCGACACGACTTCATCGGTCTGGAAGGATATACCCTGCGCTGGGCAGTGGAATGTGACGGCAAAGCGGTACAAAGCGGTGAAATGGACTTCCCAGCAATCGCACCGAGAAGCTCTGCCAACATCGAACTGCCTCTGAAAGCACTGCCTGCCAATGGCAAAGAGTACTTCCTTACCCTGCGCGCATTCACCAAAAACGAAGCGCCGTTAATCCCGAAAGGACACGAGGCCGCCATCGAACAATGGGCGTTGCCTTCCGTCCCTGCCAGCAAAGCCATTCAGCCGGCTAACGGTAAACTGACCGTAGACCGCAACAATGACGCCATCACTCTGACAGGAAACAACTTCCGGATAGCTTTCTCGGCTCAAAGCGGTGAAATGACGGCGTTGAGTTACAATGGAAAGAATCTGATAAAAGAAGGTCTGCAACCTAACTTCTGGCGTCCGCTGACGGACAATGATATTCCAAACGGACATCTATACCGTTGTCTCACTTGGAAGACTGCCGGACAGGATGCCAAACTGGAGCACCTGAACATAACGGAAAATCAACAGAAAGTTACCCTTACCGCTACCTATAAGATGGAAGCGCAAGACTCGAAGCTGCAAACAATATACGATATTCATCCTGACGGAGCAGTCCGCGTGAGCATGCACTTCACTCCCGGCAAACAGGCGTTGAACGAAATGCCTCGTCTGGGTATGCGCATGATACTTCCGGCTGAATATGAAAGGATGTCCTGGCTGGGACGCGGACCACAGGAAAACTATGCAGACCGGAAGACGGGAGCATTGGTAGGACTGTACAGCGCGACGGTTTGGGAACAGTTTCATCCGTATGTGCGTGCTCAGGAAACAGCTAATCATTGCGATGTACGTTGGGTGGCACTGCGCAATGCCGATGGTGACGGTTTGCTCGTTACGGGAGAAGAACCGCTAAGTATCAGTGCCTGGAACTTCCCGATGGAAGATATCGAGTACCGCCCTTCGCAGGTGGAACGCCGCCACGGAGGAAGCATAGTGAAGAAAGATATGGTGTGGCTGAACATCGACCACAAGCAGATGGGCGTAGGTGGTGACAATACGTGGGGAGCACAAGTGCACCCGGAATATACCATCACACCGCACGAATGGAAGTACAGCTTCACGCTGCTGCCACTCGGAACTAAGGATGATGCAGCGGAACAGGCGCATAAGTGCTGGTTCTAAGGGATAAATGATAATTTAGGGGCACATAGCCTAAAATTAAATATGTAAGGAATTGAAAAAATACCATATATTCTGCTTTCTAAGTAATATGTGTCCTACAGGCTATTCTGAAGGGGGCGGGAGACTTGTGCTAAGTGTCAACGATACTTGTGCTAAGTGTCGGGCACACTTGTGCTAAGTATCAGGGATACTTGTGCTAAGTGTCAACGACGCTCATTTAGGTCTTCTCCCGCCTGTATCAGATGTCGGAATTTATTTAATTCTCGGAACGATTGTTTAAGCACAATATAGCGCAGCCTAATTATCAATTATCCCCCCAAAAAGTAATTATTAAATCCGTAATAATAAGGAATATGAAACACAAGTTTATACACATCATTTGCTTTACGCTACTGGTTGCAGGCCTCACCGCCTGCACCTCCGGTAATAAAAAAACTGCGGAGCAAAGGTACACCTTCAATAACATACTGGATATTGCCTACACTCCCGACACCCTGCACCGTTGCTACGGCTGGTTCACAGACGCCGGTTCATGGATGGGCTTCACCCTGCCCGAAAAGGCACAATGGGTGAACGGCTTCTGCGGTCCGTTCAGTCTGGATATGTTCCGCCGCCAATGGATGGCACAGTCCGCCGTCACAGTAGATTTCGCCGGAAACGCTTCTGCCAGCTTCATTCCCGACTCTACCTGCTACTTCCCCGGCGAGCTCTATATGTCCGCCCACTCCGATGCAGGGAGCATCACGCAACGACTTAACTTTGCAGACGCCTCAACCGCCCTCCTGCGCATAAAGTCCGATAAAGCGGAAGACCTGCTTCTGACAGGCAGTCAATGGGGAAAAGACGTCACCATTGCTGTAGAGCAAAACTCCGTCATTGCCCGCCACCCCAGCGGAGAAAGCGTGACCGTAACATTTACCCCCGACGTGACACTTTCCCGGACGGAAAACAACTACACAGCCCTTGTTCACAGTCCCAGATATCCCGTCCATGTAGCCATTTCCTTCTTCACCTCGGAAAAAGAGATGACCGCCGGATTGCAGAATATCCCTACCCTGCTCAACAATCCCGGAAAAGCATTGCAAGCCAATGCCGAACGCTGGGAGGGTTATCTGACCAAGATACTGCGCAAGGACATGAAGCCCGAATACGACCGTATCGCCGTGAAAGCCGTCACCACCCTTATTTCCAACTGGCGCACGCATCGCGGCGGACTGCTTCACGAAGGTATTGTCCCGAGCCACGCCGTAGGCTACTTTGTAGGTTTCTGGGCATGGGACAGTTGGCGTTTCAGTGCCGGAACCGCTAAATTCGACCCTGAACTGGCAAAGAACAACATCCGCGCCATGTTCGATTATCAGCAACCGGACGGCATGGTTATCGACTGCATCTACACCGACCCGTCGGAAAACAATGCCCGCGACAGCAAACCGCCTTTGGTATGCTGGGCGGTAGACGAAATCTTCACGCATACAGGCGACACGGCTTTCGTTGCCGAAATGTACCCGCAACTGCTCTCTTACTACAAATGGTGGTACGAGAAACGCGATCACAACCGCAACGGCATGTGTGAGTACGGTGCAACAGACGGCACACTGGAAGCTGCCGCATGGGAAAGCGGCATGGACAATGCCATTCGTTTTGACAACGCCGTGATGCTGAAGAACGACGGAGCCGATGATGCCTGGAGCATGGACCAGGAAAGCGTAGACCTGAATGCTTATCTGGCCTTGGAGTGCAAACTGCTGAAGAAGTTTGCCGGGCTGCTCAACGTGGCTTTCGACGGTCCCGATTATAGCGATAAAGTAGCAGATTACTTCTTCGACAAGCAACTCAATTTCTTCTTCGACCGCCGCCTGAAAGACGGTTCCTTCATCGAAGAACCGGGCTGCGAAGCTTATACTCCGCTATGGACACAGATTGCCACGCAATCGCAGGTGGACAGCATGTTACCCATACTGCAAGACACCGCGAAGTTCTCCACATATATCCCCTTCCCCACCATCGCCGCAGACAATCCCAAGTATAACCCGCGCGGCTATTGGCGTGGCCCCATCTGGCTGGACCAGACTTACTTTGCCATTCGCGGACTCCGCAACTATGGTTATCATAAACTGGCCGATGAATATACCTTGCAGGTATTCGACCGCCTGAACGGATTGAAAGAAGGAGCGCCCATCCACGAGAACTACGGTACGCATACCGGAGAACGGTTGAAAGCACCGCACTTCAGTTGGAGTTCATCACACTTGTTGATGATGTACGATGACTACGGGAAGTAATTCTTGCGTGAGGGATAGCTTTTCTTGGAAATCTATCCCTCTATGATTTCACAGCTACGCTAATATTGTTTCGGAGAATGTCACTTATGTCTCAGAATGCTGCACCGGCAGTATTTTGTTGTTTTATAATGATGTAGGTAATGGTTGAATGTTCTACATTTGTAAACAGAGTATATGGTTTTCACACCGTATATCATGCATGAACAAGTACTTTATTAATCTATAGAACAGCAACCATGAAGAAAAATTTTCTTTTAGCAGCGAGTTTTCTCTTCATCTTTTGTCTGGAAGCCGGTGCTCAGAAAAGAGATGAAGTAACCTGGGAGAAATTCGAAGACATCACCATCCCCATTCCTCCCTCAACTCACCCCCGACTCTATGTACGTCCCGCCAATTTACCGGATTTAAAGAAACGGATGGATCACCCGCAAGTAAAAGCAAACCTGGCAACCTTGCGCAAACTTGGCATAGACCGCACCGCAGAGGAAGAGGCAAAAGTAACCGACAGAGGCTTCCGCTACTACTTCGAGATGCGGGGAGTAACCAGCCGTGTACAAGTACAAGCTCTCGACTATCTGTTATATGGTGACAAGAAGCAAGCCAGACGCGCCATCACTTCCATGCTCGATTCATTGCAGCATACCAATTTCGGAACCAAACAAGACTTATCGCGCGCCAGCGGAGTCATGCTGATGTGCGGCGCGATGGTATATGACTGGTGCTACGACCAGATGAAAGAATCGGAAAAGAAAGCCTATATAGAATCGTTCATCCGAATCTCCAAGACCATGGAATGCGGTTATCCACCCAAAAATAACGAACCCATAGCCGGACACTCTTCCGAATGGATGATCTTGCGGGACATGCTTTCAGCCGGTATTGCTATCTACGACGAATATCCGGATATGTACCTCCATGTCATCCGAATGTTGTACAAGGATTACTTGCCGGTAAGAAATTACATCTATTCTGGTCATAATTACCATCAGGGAACAAGCTATGTCAATGTGCGTTTCAGCAATGACCTGTTCTCCTTATGGATTCTGGATCGTATGGGAGCCAGCGCAATCTACAATCCCGCACAACAATTCGTACCGTACGACTTCCTGTACCGCCGTCGTCCGGACGGACAAGTAATGCCCGCAGGCGATACGAATCCTAACAAAAGAAACATTCCTTCTTACTCCCTGCCCGCCATGCTCGCTTCCAGCTTCTATAAAGACAATTATCTGGCTTACGAATACGAACTCAAACCCAAATTAGAAAGCCACTGCCTTATCTTCGAGATACTGTGGAGAGATTTTGATTTGAAAGCCAAGGCTCCTGATGACTTGCCGCTGACCCGATACTCAGGCTCACCTTTCGGGTGGATGATAGCGCGTACGGCATGGGACAAAAACAGCGTGATTGCCGAAATGAAAATCAATGAACAATTCTTTGGTAACCATCAACACATGGACGGTGGTTCGTTCCAACTTTATTATAAGGGCCCGTTGGCAATAGATGCCGGAGCTTACCAAGGAAGTTCCGGCGGATATAACAGCCCGCACAACAAAAATTTCTTCAAACGTACCATTGCCCATAACTCATTGTTAGTATACAACCCGAACGAGAAATTCGCCAGCTGGAATTATGGTGGACAAGATAAAACTGAATTTGCCGATAATGACGGTGGACAACGCATGCCGGGTGACCGCTGGGAGACTTGCCGCTCTTTTAAAGATTTATTAAGCAAGGAATATACTACAGGCAAAGTCCTGGGACATGGTTTCGGTCCCGATGCCAATAAACCTGACTATTCTTATCTGAAAGGTGACATCACGCAAGCCTATACAGACAAGGTAAAAGAAGCGAAACGCTCTTTTGTTTTCCTCAACCTGCACGCTACCGAAGTGCCTGCCGCCTTAATCGTGTTTGATAAAGTTGTCTCTTCCGACCCTCAGTTCAAGAAGTTCTGGCTACTGCACAGTATAGAAGAGCCGATAATAGAAAGTAACCGTTTCACCGTTAAACGCACCCAAAACGAAGACACCGGCATGTTACAGAATCAAGTGTTGCTCCCCGAAATTCAAGATGCACGGATAGAGAAAATCGGTGGAAAAGGAAAAGAGTTTTGGGTATTCGGCACCAATTATGCCAACGATGCCATGCCGAGACGTCCCGACGACGCCAACGAAAGAGGCGCATGGCGTGTAGAAATATCACCTGTAACCGCTGCTGCCGAAAATTACTTCCTGAATGTAATGCAAGTAGCCGACAACACCTGTCTGCAAATGAATGAAGTAAAACGCATCGATGCAGATAAAATAGTAGGCGTGCAGATAGCCGACCGCGTCGTCACCTTCAGCAAAGACAGCCAACCACTGCCCGGTAAATTTGATTTCGCGGTAAGTGGCAGCCAAACTATGAAGTTTGTCATTACCGACCTTATTCCGGGAACCTGGCAAATCAAAAAAGACGGCAAGGTATATATTCCCGCGCTGGAAGTTCGTACAGACGATGGTATCCTTTCTTTTGAAGGTACTGCCGGATGGTATGAATTTCTTCGATAAAAAAAAGCCATCTGTCAATGTAGAAGAAGTCATTGACAGATGGCTTATTTATTAAGTTTCCTCACCCCCGTTTTTCAGGCAACGTTCCTTAGAAGAGACTCCACGCAACCGTCAGTCCGGCCATCACAATAGCTACCATACTCATCAGCTTGATAAGTATATTCAAACTCGGACCGGAAGTATCTTTGAATGGGTCACCTACCGTATCGCCTACCACAGTAGCTTTATGTACTTCGCTACTCTTACCGCCAAAGTTACCTTCTTCCACATATTTCTTTGCATTATCCCATGCACCGCCCGCATTCGCCATAAAGATGGCAAGGACGAAGCCGCTACTCAACCCACCGATCAGCAAACCCAGAACACCGGGAACGCCAAAGATAAGTCCCGTTGCAATCGGAGCAATAATGGCTATCAGTGAAGGAACCACCATCTCACGCTGTGCCCCTTTTGTAGAGATAGCCACACAACGCTCGTAATCCGGTTCTGTTTCACCGGTAAGAATACCCTTGATTTCACGGAACTGACGGCGCACTTCGTCCACCATGTGAGCAGCAGCACGACCAACAGCGTTCATTGTCAATCCGCAGAAGAGGAATGCCATCATACTACCCAGGAACATACCCGAAAGAACCTTCGGATTCATCAACGTCACATCATAATGATGCATGAAGTCAAAGAAAGTGGCATCCTGGAGCCCCACGGCATCCCCATGAGGAAGTGTTAATTCCGTAGTTCCCAAACGAGTCAGTCCGATACGGATTTCTTCAATATAAGAGGCAAGCAGGGCAAGTCCCGTAAGTGCAGCCGAACCAATGGCAAAGCCCTTTCCGGTAGCGGCAGTAGTATTACCCAAAGAGTCGAGGGCATCCGTACGTTTACGTACTTCCGCACCCAGACCGGACATTTCAGCGTTACCACCCGCATTGTCGGCAATAGGACCGTAAGCATCCGTAGCAAGCGTGATACCCAAGGTAGAAAGCATACCTACGGCAGCAATACCGATACCGTAAAGTCCCATGCCTACATTATTGAAATCGAACCCCGATGCAAACAGGTAGGAAGCAATGATACCGACTACCACAGCAATCACAGGAATTGCAGTAGACAACATACCCAAACCGATACCGGAGATAATTACCGTCGCCGGGCCAGTCTTTCCGCTTTCGCTCAACTTCTGGGTAGGACGATAGGATTGTGAGGTATAGTATTCCGTAGAACGCCCGATAATGATGCCGACTACCAGACCGACTATAACGGCACAAGATATCCACATCCAGTTATCAAGTTTCAATAGCCAAAGAATAAAGAACGTAGCCACTACAATCAGTACGGAACTTAGGTTCGTACCGAAAGCCAACGAAGCGAGCAGGTCTTTCATCTTCGCATTCTCCTTGGTACGTACTGCGAAGATACCGATAATAGAAAGAAGAATACCTACGGCCGCAATCAGCATCGGAGCTATAACAGCTTTGAACTGCATGGCCGTATCTCCCGTATGAATAAAGGCAGCAGCACCCAGAGCGGCAGTTGCCAGGATAGAGCCGCAATAACTTTCGTAAAGATCGGCACCCATACCGGCTACGTCACCTACGTTATCACCTACGTTATCAGCAATCGTTGCAGGGTTACGCGGGTCATCTTCGGGAATACCGGCCTCAACCTTACCTACCAGGTCGGCGCCTACATCGGCAGCTTTCGTATAAATACCTCCACCTACACGGGCAAAGAGCGCTTGTGTGGAAGCACCCATCCCGAAAGTCAGCATGGTGGTAGTGATGATACAGAGTTTATGAGTCGGAGTCAAAACATCTTCCGGTATTACCGCATTCAATAACAGGTACCAGAAAGAAATATCAAGCAAGCCCAAGCCCACTACAACCAGTCCCATTACCGCACCGCTACGGAAAGCGACGCGCAATCCCGCATTCAGTGAACTACGGGCAGCATTTGCTGTGCGTGCCGAAGCATACGTTGCCGTCTTCATACCGAGGAATCCGGAGAGTCCGGAAAAGAAACCGCCCGTCAGGAAAGCAATCGGTACCCAACGATTCTGTACATCGAAACCATAAGCCATAATAGCGAAAAGGATCACAAGTCCCAGAAATACCCAGCCAACTATCTTATACTGTTGTTTCAGATAAGACATCGCGCCTTTACGCACAGCGGCGGCAATCTTTATCATTTGCGGAGTACCCTCACTCTCTTTCATCATTTGCTTATGGAAATAGTAAGCAAAGCAGAGAGCTAAAACGGAAGCGGCCGGAATCAGCCAGAAAAGCAAACTGTCCATGGTGTTATTCGTATTAAAAGGTTGATTGAAAGTCTAAAAGTATTGATTTGAAACGAAATAAACAAAAAATAAATAGAATTATTTGCTTTTAAACTATATGATCTACTTTCATCACAGCTCATACAACTCACATAAACTATGCCCCAACCCTATATTTTCATACAAAAGAAGAGTTAGTTACATAAATAACAAAATAATTACTACATTTGCTTGCTATATAAAAAAAGAACCTTATGAACAAAAAATCTATTATACTATGTATCTTCTATGCATGGATGTCTATATTGTGCTATGGACAAACAGGTCGCCTATTTACAGCAGATCAGGAGTTATCGAGCAGCATGATAAATTCTATCTATCAAGACCATAACGGAATTATCTGGATTGCCACAGAAGATGGACTAAACAAATATGACGGTGCCAAATTCTCTATCTACAAAAGCGACAAAAACGATGAACACTCCTTAGCAAACAATTATGTACGTTGTGTCTTTGAAAGCAGCAAGAAGGAGTGTTTTGTAGGAACATTAAGTGGATTACAACACTACAGTGCTGATGCCGACCGCTTTACCGATATCCCACTGATTCTGCAAGATGGTATAATAGTAGAGCCTAACGTAGCCGCCATAGAAGAACTGAGTAATGGAGATTTATTAGTGGGTACCGCCGGTCAAGGATTGTTCAAGATTACAAACACCCATAAAGGACTGGTCGGAATTAGCATGGAGAAAAGAATCCCTATCCCCATCGTAAATGCGCTTCACGAAGACCGTAATGGTAACCTATGGATAAGTGCCGGTGAAAATGGAATTTTCAGAATAGACCGGAACCAACAACTACACTGCTATCAGAAAGGGGCAAACGAATCAGAATATACCATTAGTAGTATTTGTGAGACCCCCGACAAACAGATTTACATTGGTTCCTTAGGTAAAGGACTACTTAAATATAATCCAACTCTCGACTTATTTGAACCCATCATCTATGCCAATCACCCTGAATTACCTGTCAAAAGTCTTCTTCTTGCCACGCCGGACGAAATATACATTGGAACTGACGGATACGGTTTGAAAGTATATAACATTCAAAGTCGCACTATCACAGAAAATCAGTTAAACATCACCACTTTCAACCTTGACAAGTCAAAAATTCATTCCATTATGAAAGACCGTTTCGGCAATCTGTGGTTGGGATTCTTCCAAAAAGGGGTATTGCTGATTCCTGCCATTGCCAATGGTTTTCAATATATAGGATACAAATCCGTACGAAACAATATCATCGGTTCCAATTGTATTATGTCTGTCTGTAACGATCATGACGGCACATTATGGATAGGGACAGACAACGATGGTTTATACAAAGTGGAAAAGAATGGTAAACATACCGTCCACTTCCCTCCTACACAGGAAACCGGCTCAGTACCTTCAACCATCATGAGTATCTACGAAGACTCGCGTCAGAATCTTTGGATAGGTTCATACATGCAAAGTATGGCTAAGATTGACAAAGAAACCGGCCATTGCCAATATTTCAAAAGAAAAACCGATGCAGACAGCAAAGAAGGGAAACTGCGTGTATACAGCTTTGCAGAAGACAAACACGACCGACTCTGGATAGGCACCATGGGTAACGGACTTTACTACATAGATCTAAACACCGAAACCTTGCATCGCTATGAACAAGAAGACAGTACATACTATGCAACCGGCAACTTCTTGCCCGGTTACTGGATAACCAGCCTGTTACACAGTCATGACGAAAGACTCTATATCGGCACTTATGACGGGCTGGGTTGCCTTGACCTGAAAACCATGCACCTTGCCACCGCTTTCAACACCAATACACTCCTTCCAAATTCCGTCATCCATTCCCTTTATGAAGACAAAGAAGGCACTATATGGATAGGCACATCGGAGGGGCTGAAAGCCATGCATCCCCAAGAATATAAAATACGTGAATACACACAAAAAGACGGACTGCCTGGTGACATCATATGCGCCATCACCCAAGATATCAATGGCGCTTTATGGTTCAGTACCAACCACGGGATAGCACGCTACAACCCACAAAAAGGCAACTTTACCCCTTATTATGCCAATGATGGCCTGCAAGGTAATGAGTTCAGCAAAAGAGCCGTTTGTACCGACAACAACGGACATATTCTGTTCGGTGGAATTAACGGGGTTACCTATTTTAATCCTGCAGAAATAAAAGATATAGCTACCACTCCTTCTGTGCATCTCACCGGTTTCTATATACACAATCAAAGCGTCAACAGTAATACGTTGTCCGAAGGAAGAAGAATCATAGAAACCTCCGTTATGAATGCTCAACAGTTCAATCTGTCGCACAAACATAATTCTTTCAGCATGGAGTTTTCTGTCATGGAATTCTTCAATCCTGAACGCATTACTTATATGTACTCAGTCAACAACGGACAGTGGGTGACTATGCAATCAGGTATTAACCGGATATCTTTTAATGACATGACACCCGGCACTTACAAGTTCAGTATCAAGGCCAAAGATTATACTTTCTATTCCGAACCTAAAAATTTCATTGTCAATATCTCTCCCGCATGGTATGCATCAAATTGGGCCAAAGGAGTGTACCTGCTGATAGCACTGACCATAATTTACATCATTGGCGCACAGATACGCCATCGCTATCAAGTTCACCGAGAATTATTAGAACACATACATGCTGAAGAAATCAACGAGGCCAAGTTACAATTCTTCATCAACATCTCTCACGAAATCCGTACCCCGGTCACCCTTATCCTCAGCCCCCTGCAAAAACTAATGAGCAAGGACAGAAACGAAGAGCGCCAAAAAAACTACCAAACCATCTCGCGTAACGCTGGACGTCTCCTCCAATTGGTGAATCAGCTACTGGACATCCGCAAGCTTGACAAAGGCCAGATGCAACTGAAATTTAGAGAAGTAGAAATAGTAGAGTTTATACGTAATCTATCCAGTAACTTCGAATATCAGGCAAATGCCAAAAAGATTAGCTTGAACTTCCATCCCGATACAGAAGAACTACGTGCCTGGATAGATCCTGAAAATCTTGATAAGGCCATATTCAATGTACTCTCAAATGCATTTAAGTTCACCGAATCAGGAGGAGAAATCAATATCTACCTGCACACACATGAAGCGTACGAAACAAAACCAGCTTATTTTAAGATTGTAATAGAAGATAACGGTACGGGTATTGACGAAAAAGAAATAGAACGTATTTTCGACCGTTTTTATCAAGTTGCCAACAGATTAAATAACTCAGGTACCGGAATCGGTCTACATTTGACCAAATCGCTAGTTGAATTACATAAAGGAACAATCCATGCCGAAAATAATAAAGAAAAAGCCGGTTGCCGATTCATCATTCGCCTGCCATTGGGAAAAGAACACTTGAAACCGGAAGAAATAGAAGAAACTAACACTGAGGAACAGATCGCACCAGACAATAATCCGGTGTTACCCATATTCTTACCTGAAAATGAGGAAAAAGAAAGAATACGTTCCAAAACCAAATATCGCATACTGATAGCAGATGATAATGAAGAGATACGCAGATATATACGCCAGGAACTGACGTCCGACTACCACATAACTGAATGTAGCAATGGGCAGGAAGCTCTTGAGCAAATCATAAAGGATGCCCCCGACGCCCTTATCAGCGATATCATGATGCCGGAAATGGATGGAATGACCCTCTGCCGGAAAATAAGACAAAACATTCTTGTCAGCCACATTCCGGTCATCCTGCTGACTGCCAAAATTAATGAAGAAAGTAACCTGGAGGCTTTAGAAGGAGGAGTGGATGCCTATATCACAAAACCGTTCAATATAGACGTTCTGAAAAAAACAATCCGAAATGTCATCTACAGGCACGAACTGATAAAAAATACCTTTAACGGAAGTATGGAACAAACAGATAAGGTACAACCGATTGAGGTTCAATCACCGGATGAAAAGCTAATAGCACGTGTAATGGCCATCATTAATAAGGAAATGGCAAACCCAAATCTCAGCGTGGAAATGATTGCAGCAGAAGCAGGAATCAGCCGTGTACACTTATATCGCAAAATAAAAGAATTCACCAACCAATCACCACGCAACTTTATACGCAATGTCCGGTTGAAACAAGCTGCCCTCCTACTTGCACAGAAACACCATAACATCACGGAAGTGGCAGAGGCGGTAGGTTTTGCCAACACCACCCATTTTTCGACAGCGTTCAAGGAATTATTCGGTGTCTCGCCCACTACCTATATGGAACAGAGTGCCAACAACGCAAAGTCAAATATCGTGGATGCCATGGAGAAAAATAAAGTGGATTCTATTCCCGACCGTTCCAGTTAATTACAACCCAATAGCCTCTGCCCTCTTCCTCCCGTTTTTCAGGAATGAACTCATCACCGCCAAACTCTATACGGAGACATTTGGCATATGTAGTGGGAACTGGCTTTTCCGTTGGAATATCCCAATAGGTGACCAATTCATGCACCTCTTTGTCTCCGAACACATAAGGGCATTTTAGTTTATAAGTCAGTTTTCTTTGGTCCGGACAATCTTCCACGGGCAACTCGAAGTAATTATGCAAATAACAGATCTCGTCATAGTAGTATATGTCCAATTGAGGACGTTTCACTTCAAAGGGTCCCGTAGCAGGGCGTGAAGGGGTATCATACGTATCATTGCTCCAGTTCCAGCAAGGTATGTCAACCATAATATCCAGCCGGTACTGATCCGAATCCACTTCTCCCCACTTGGCATCTTCCATCGATACTCCGGATTGCCGGTCCTTCAGTCCGATGCCTTTCACCAAATCGCTACCGGAAGCATCTCGAAAACCGATAGCAAGGTTATAGACAGTATAATGAAATACAGGATCCTTATGTCCAAACAGCCAGTCGCAGGAGGAAAAGCATATAACACTCAGAAACAACAGACCCAGACTTTTTAATTTTCTCATCACATTTTATGGTTTAGTTATATAAAAATTTTGCATTGCATGTTCAAAATCACCATTACCAAGAATTAGAACATCATCCAATTTCATTGGATCATTTTTAATACAGAATAGGTCGCTCAGTTCTATATTCTTTTTTTGAATTTTAGAAAATCCACAACTACCTTTTGATCAAAAAGTAAGAATATCAAACTAAGCGACCTAATTGTTAACCCCTTATAGGTCAATCTCTGTATCCCGGATTCTGATAGGCCATCTTTTCTTCTTTGGTCATTTCCATACCGTCCAATTGTCCTTGCGGAATGGGACGAAGGTAATGGAACGCTTCGATAGTACGACGGTAAGTTTTCGGGGTATGATCTCCCTTATCGTTTCCACAAATCACATACTCATCAGCATATTCATTCCACTTTTGTGTACGAACAAGGTCGAACCAGCGATAACCCTCACCAAAGAACTCGCGTGAACGTTCATCAAGAATATAGTCGATATCAATGGTAACCGGAGTGGCGGCAACCATTTCCGCACTATGGTCTTCCAATACTTCTGCATTAAGAGCATTACTGAATGTCCATTTACCGGCACGTGCACGAAGAACATTCACCAGTTCGCGCGCATTCTTTCCGCTCTTAGTAGTTGCACCCTCTACTGCAGCCTCAGCAGCCACCAAATAAAGTTCAGAAAACTTAGCTATATTGTAAGGACGAGTACTACCTGCATTCGGCTGGCCTGTACCTGTACCGTTATCCGTACGATACGGACCTAATTTCCACAGTCCAGGAAATATACGACGGCTGATTCCACTGGGATTCATTACCCAATCGGCGCGTCCGGGCAGAGTACCTGCGCCTAAATTACCCAAATTGGAACCATAGGCAACGTTAGGATCCTCTTCAAGCAAGAAAGAGAAAATTGGTTCCCCTTCTTTTACCATCATTCCGTTGGCGTTTTCCACTGCATCCCAATTGGCACCATTGGTTGACCAATTTCCACGATATACTGTCGTGAAAGTTCCATCATAACGAGAGTCATTCACTTTATCAGCGAAAGTGTGAGTAAACACCCCATGAGGAGGAGCCATACGAGTCCAAGGGCGACCATAAGCCTGCTCTGCCACACGAATGACAGGAGCCACAGTGACACCGTTCACTTTAGATTGCGCATCCGTATAATTCCAGTTCATCATCCATCCGGCAAAGTTATCGGGAGCGCCACCACCACCGTATGACAAGCTACCACCATTATAATATTCATCTTCTTGAGTATGGTCAGCATAAAGCAAGATTTCCTTATTGCGATCATTAACTCCTGCATTCACTTTCCAGAAACTTTCTTCCAAACCGAACGGACCAGGATTCTCTATGGCTTCTACAGCGATATTATAAGCTTGCTGGAAATACCAAGCCGCATCATGTCCATCAGGATCGGTCCTCTGACATTCCGGATAAGTAGGAATATTGTTCGGATTCTTCAACCACCATGCATAAGTCAGATAAGCTTTTGACAAATAAAGACGAGCCACTGTTTTAGTCAAACCACCCGTCATACGAGGATTGTCCGGCAAATTCTGAACAGCTGTAACCAAATCAGGGAAAACGACTTTAGTATAAACTTCCGGTACCGTATTACGCACGGACGTGCGTGACGGAGTAATGTTGAAAGCCAACTCACCAGAGCCCAAGTCCAAGGGCACACCACCGAAAGTCTGAGCCAGCAGGAAATAGTACATGGCACGGAAGAAACGCGCTTCGGATATCAAAGATTCTGATATACCCACTTCTCCGCCATTAGCAATCACACCGTTGCAAGTATTGATATTAGTAAATGCCATACCCCATAATGCATCCGCACGGCAAGTAGAAGAGGTCAGGTTTCCTACTCCCGAAAGATCGGCATCCTTAAAGTTGCCGTCGGCGCTTTGCCCGTAAGTAGCCTCGTCCGTACCCGTAAGACAGGAATTGTAGTAATAAGCCTGTCCGTAGATGTCGCGCAAATAAGAATACATGGAAGTAATACCGCCTTCCACACCTTTTTCCGTTTTAAAGAAAGTTGGATCATAGCTGCTACGGGGTTGTTCGTCTAGGATATCGGAACAAGAAGTTGCCAAAAGCAGACCCAAAGCAGCGGTTCCGAGAACTCTTATAGGAGAATATATCGATTTCATCTTCATAATACTTTAGAATGTCAAGTTAATACCAAATAAATAGTTACGCGTAGAGGGTGAGTTCGTACCTACTGTCAGGAAACGTCTCTGAAAACCTACCACTGCTACATTCTCATCACCATAGGAGTTTGTCTCCGGATCAAGCCCGGTTTCCTTATGGAACGGAGAACAGATTACAAACGGGTTCTGGATCGTTACGTATGCACGCAATCCTTGTACTCCCAGTTGTTTCAGCCAACGTTGGTTGTCCATGTTGTAGCCCAATGTAATGGTGCGTACTTTCCAATATGAAGCGTCAAAATATCCCAACGTAGAACCATACTTCGGATTATCACCACTTTGAATGCCACCCGGTTTCGGATATTTAGCATTGGTATTCTCTTCTGTCCAGTAGTCTACATCTACCTGTCCACGACGGCCGCTCAACATATTCAGATAACCGCTGGAATGGTGAAGCGTACTCAACAACTTACCGCCACACTTGAACGCAGTAATCACATTCAAGTCAAAATTCTTATAAGCCACACGCGTACTAAAACCTCCCTGGAATTTAGACTCTAAACTCATGATCTGACGGTCTTCCGGTCCGATAGCACGTACAGGAGTACCGTCCGCATTGTAATCGCCGGTATATTTCACCTTGATCATACCTACATTACCACCCGGTTCAAGAATATCGAGATAAGGATCCCCTTCTTGCCACAAGCCGACATATTCATAATCAAAAATAGCGTCAATAGGATAGCCTACAAACCAGCCATTGCCTTCATCACGGTCTTTCTTTGATGCCAACTCAACCAGTTTATTGCGGTTGGCAGAAAGATTCAGACTGGCATCCCATGTCCATCCGTTATGATTGTCAAGAATCGTACCGTTTAATGTCAACTCAAAGCCCTTATTCTCGGTTTTACCCACATTGGCCATGTAGCTACCTACACCTGATGTAGAAGGTAAGTTCACGTTCTGCAACAAATCATGTGTCTTCTGGATGTAGTATTCGAAAGTACCGGACAAGCGACCATTGAACAAAGTGAAATCCAAACCTACGTTCCATGTGGAAGAATATTCCCAGCCCAACATCGCATTGGGCATTTCTGATACGTAATATCCCGTAGCAAAATTAGTAGGTCCGAAGTTATAAGGACGTGTATTCAGTCTACCCAATGTCTTATAAGGATCTACAGCCTGATTGGAAGTCTCTCCATAACCTACACGCAATTTCAATATATCCAGCCACTCTATACCATCCATAAAGGCTTCGTTACGAATATTCCAACCGGCAGATACAGCCGGATAAGTATGCCATTGATGACCTTTTGCCAAACGTGAAGAAGCATCCGAACGAACCGTTGCCATCAACATATAACGATTATCATAAGTGTACATCGCACGCCCCATCCATGACATCAAACCTGTCTTTTGATAATTCCAGTTACTCGGATTTACAGTAATAGTACCTTCAGCACGACCAATATTGTAGTACTGGAAATACTCTGCCGGAATATCCCGACCTGCCACATGAGAACGCGTATAAACAGTTTGTTCGGCTGAATACATTCCAATGATGTTGAATTGGTGTTTTCCGATAGTGCGGTCGTAAGTCAGCAAGTTTTCAACCGCCCAGTTCGTTGTTTCCGAATGTGCCAATGCTGCAGTAGAGGGGGCATCGGGCGCCGTATTGTTAATGCCGTAACCGGTAAACTCACCCTGCTTGGTGGAACGATAGTTTAAACCAAGGTTCATACGATACTTCAATCCTTTTATCCAAGGACATTGAACTTCCGCAAAAAGGTTGTTATAAGTACCGAATCCTTTACTTTCGTTCAACCATTTCTCTTCCAAATTCTCTACAACATCGCGAGTCATCACGAATGCCTCATCCTGACTGTTATATTTTACAGTACGCTTCAAAGTACCGTCTTCGTTATACGGATTGGCTATAGGAGAAACAGACAATACGCCATACAGACCGATGTTGTTGCCTTTAGTCACATTGTAATTGCTGTTTGTGGTAAGGCCAAAACGGAAGTATTTACCTACACCTTGATCGAACGAACCACGCAATGAATAACGGGTATAATTCTGTGTAGGAATCACACCTTGATCTTTGTAGTATGCACCACCAAAACTGTAGTTTCCACCTTGCGTACCACCTGAAATATTAACATCATGGCTGGTAACAAAACCATTACGGTACATCAGATCCTGCCAATCGGTATTGACATCATCCGATTCATCCATAGAATTCTCAAATTTACCTGCATATTTACGCATTTCAGCAAACTTTTCACCGTTCATCATAGGATATTTGGAGAATACCTTTTTCAAACCTACATAACCATTATATGATACTTTGGCAGGAGCACCGGTCACACCTTTATGAGTTGTAATAAGGATAACACCATTGGCACCGCGCGAACCATAAATAGCCGTTGAAGAAGCATCTTTTAAAATATCCATACTCTTGATGTCGCTGGGATTGATATCGGTAAGGCTACCCATAAACGGTATTCCATCCAACACAATCAACGGGTCGTTAGTAGCACTCAAAGAACGTGTACCACGAATACGTATCTGCATAGTGGCACCCGGACGAGAAGATGTCTGTGACATATCCACGCCGGCAATACGGTTTTGCAGAGCATAAGATACATCAGCGGCAGGTACTTCACGCAATTTGTCGCCGCCTACAGATGCAATAGATCCCGTTACATCCGACTTGCGTGCCGTACCATAACCGATTACAACAACTTCTTCCAATGCTTTGGAGTCTTCTTTCAGTATAACCTTAAGTTCAGTTTCATTTTCTACCGGAATTTCCTGCGTCACATATCCTATATAAGAAATTACGAGCGTAGCTCCTTTCTGCACTGAAAGCGAGAATTTACCATCCAAATCAGTAATCACGCCGTTTGTAGTACCTTTTTCAGTCACATTAGCTCCGATAATCGATTCACTCGCATTATCATTTACCACACCTTGCACTCGGATACTTTGTGCAAAACCCCACGAGGGTATTACACTAAGTAAGAACAATAGCACCAAAGGTTTAAAATAAGAATTAGTGTTTTTCATAAAAACATTTTTTTGATTTAAATTACCATTAATTAAAAATACAAGTTCACGCATTAAGATTCGTCTTTTATGTCTTCATACACATCAATTTATAGGTTAAACATATTTTACTACTCACAACATAGTTTTTTACATTAAAAAACTTCTCGAAGACAAAACTATATAATAAAAAACAAATGCAAGAAAACAAATAATACACATATTTTCCTCCACGTAACATAGTACCAGTAATATGTTACATAATCGTTAATATAGGTTACTCGCAACATAGAAAGTCAGTATTAGCCAGTCATTTAATAGCTATTTACCCAATTTATCCATCAAAATCCGCCATAATCTTCCGTTTGATCAATGACGGCTCAATAATTATACTAAATTTGCAGTCGAAAACCGTACCCGATTGAGCACCCATGTTGTAGTATAAGTAAAATCAATAAAAACAAAGGAATAATGAAACGCACAGATTTTACTTTTAGAAAGGCATGGATGATATACACAGTATATTTTTTCTACTCTTTACCCCAACCGCAAATGCACAGCAAACAGCCAGCCTGGTCAGCCTGGAACTAAAAAACGAAAAGCTGTCTGCCGCACTGAAACAGATAGAGAAGATGGGCGGCAAGAATATCCTTTTTGCCTATGAAGAGACGGAGAATTATCACGTAACAGCAAGTATCCGTAAACAGACGCAAGGCGAAGCCATCCGCACAGTACTGAAAGGAATACCCCAAAGGATGATTCTGTTTACCTCAAATGATAACTCCGTTTACACGCCGAGGTAAAGGTCGTTACATACGGCGGTAATGTCTTGTTTCATAAAAAAGACACAAAAAGAGAAGTTTTCGGACAGATGTTCACGGAGCTATATCCCCGTCTGGTGCGCTACGCCACCCAACTATTGGGCGACGGAGAAGAAGCCCGTGATATTGTGGGTAGTGTGATGGAGCAGGCGTGGAAACAATTCGAAAAGCTGAAACCGGAAAACCGGGGAGCCTGGCTTTACACTGCCGCACGTAATGCCTGCCTTAACCGTCTGAAGCATCTGCAAGTAGAAGCCACCAATCTGGAAGCATTACGCGAAGCCACCCGCATGGATGTAGCAACCGACTACCGGGAACATGAGCGACTACTGCAACAGGCGGAAAGCATTGCCCGCAACCTACCGGAACCGACCTGCACGGTATTGCGGCTCTGCTATTATGAACATAAAACCTATCGGGAAGTAGCCGAACAACTTGGCATCAGTCCCGACACCGTAAAGAAACATATATCCAAAGCTTTGCGTACCTTGCGCGAAGCAATGACTCAGAAAGGAGGAAACCGATGATGGAAGAGAAAAAAGAAAATGATTTCAAGATGGATACTGAAGACCTCAGATTACTGAATGCCTTCGGGGAAGCACTCGGAGACTTACCTTCGGAAGAAGAAACCCGCGCGGCATGGAATGCTTTTGCCTCCCGGCAAGACGCCCAAAAACGCAGACGCATCATACAGATGTGGACTTCCGGCATTGCAGCTGCCATCGTAGTGCTGGCAGCGCTTATCGTGCCCCGCATTATCAGCGAAGACACAATACAAGATATTGAATATCTTTGCGGCCCTGGATGTTCCCGAAGCAATCATCACCTCGGAAAGCAATGGCAGAATTACTCTTTCAACTCCCCCAGCCACTACCACGCAAATCATTCTAGACGATGGCACACAGATTACACTCAGCGCCAATTCCCGCCTAGAATATCCTAAACAATTCCCCACAGAGGGGACCCGTGAAGTCCATCTGACAGGAGAAGCACGTTTCGAAGTGGCAAAAGATAGTACACGTCCCTTCATTGTTTCTTCCGGTAAGATGCAGACACAGGTATTGGGCACGGTATTCGATGTAAATGCCTATCCGGGAAAAGTAGCGGCAGTTACTTTATTTCAGGGGCGCGTCCGCGTCAGCGACAAAAAACAAACACGGCAGAAAGACATATTGCCCGGACAGCAAGCTATATTGTCTGAAGATAATGGTTTCACCATAGCCGAAGCACAACTCACCGCAACGGAAGGATGGACCAAAGGAGAGTTCAGCTTCGATGATGCCGAACTGGCGGAGATTATGAAGTCTGTCGGCACATGGTATAATGCCAGTATCATCTTTCATTCGCCCGACTTGCTGAAACAACGCATTCATTTCCGCTTCCCGCGAACAACTTCCTTGGAAGAAGTAGTGCAAGCACTTAATGATCTGGGAATAGCCAAACTGGAACAAAAAAAGGGAAAAGTAATCATCAGCGATTATTCTCCCAAACATTGATATACAGGGGGAAGAGCCGGAAAGCTCTTCCTCCTGTATTTACTATTCTACTGTCACAGCCGTACCGCAAGCGGTTACCATCAGCATACTACCGCTTCCACCTACAGTTTCATAGTCCAAATCCACGCCTATCACGGCATTTGCTCCGAGAGCTCTGGCGTGTTCCTGCATTTCACGCAGGGCGATATCTTTCGCTTCGCGCAGCACTTCCTCATAAGAGCCGCTACGTCCGCCCACTACATCGCGGATGCTGGCAAAAAAGTCACGGAATACATTGGCACCGATAATCGTCTCGCCTGAAACGATACCGTAATAGCGGGTGATACGTCCACCCTCGATAGTTGGGGTTGTTGTTACTAACATAATCTTTCTCTATTTATTTAAGTTATTTGTACCCTATTAGACGCACGAATAGAACGAAAAGTTGCAGTAGCGAGAGCTTTTATACCTCTTCATTATAATAAAAAAACAAAAAAGAGAGCACCTATATATGAGCAAAGTCAGCATTTATCTATCTTTGTGCCGAAGAAATGGAAACAAAGCATTTTATATTTAAAATAATGATGTATCTGGTCGTAGTGCTTTTTGCTCTGCAACCAGAAGATTATAATTCCTTTTCCGAGAACGAACCTCCCTTTCTTTGCATCGAACAAAATGAGCATCATTCGCCTGAAGAGTTTAACGATGAAGCTGTTATCTCACGTACACTTTCTTTAAACCGTGCGCGTAAGCTCTGTGCAGAGACTACGACTACTTATACTTTCTCTACTGAGAACACTAATTTATATCAATACAGTGACGGTAGCCAACCGTGCAACCTCAGGAGCGTATATTCACCCGAACGCTCCCTACTTTGTATATACCGGCTTTAGCACAAGTCCTTCTATTACCGTATTTTTATATTCTATCCGGGACGAATCATACATTCGTTCCGCTATGTCTAATTAATAAACTTATATATGGGACTTGTTATATTATATTTAACCATTGCATTATCATTATCATTTTTATGCTCCATCCTGGAAGCTGTTTTATTATCTACCCCAATGTCGTACATCTCCACCAAAGAGAAAACACACGGGAAAAGCGCTATTTTATTAAAGAAGTTCAAACAAGACATCGACCGGCCTATTGCCGCCATATTATCTCTGAATACCATTGCCCACACCGTCGGTGCGGCCGGTGTCGGTGCCGAAGCGGTAAAGATATTCGGAGAAGCTTACTTCGGTGTAATCTCCGCCATACTGACTATCTTAATTCTCGTTCTCTCAGAGATCATTCCTAAAACGATAGGCGCCTGCTACTGGCGCACACTGGCACTTCCATCAGCCCGTATCATTAATTTCCTTATTATTATCTGTTATCCCCTGGTGTGGTTATCCGAGCTGATTACCCGTCTGTTTTCTTCCGGCAAACAAGAATTATCCGTAAGCCGCGAAGAGGTTTCGGCTATGATTTCCATCGGGGTAGAAGAAGGTGTTTTCCAGATGAAAGAAAACAAGATGATACAAAACCTCATTAAACTGGATAAAGTAAAATCACAATCCATTATGACTCCCCGTACTGTAGTGGCAACAGCTCCCGAAAGTATGTCTCTGAAAGAGTTCTATCAGGATGAAAAGTATAAGTTTTACTCTCGTATTCCAATTTATAATGATAGCGAAGATTATATCACAGGATATGTGTTGCGGCAGACTGTACTCGAAAAGTTAGCAGAAGACAGATTCGATATGTGTCTGAAGGATGTGGCCCGCCCTATCCTTTCCTTCCCGAAGAATAGTCCTGTTTCCACGGTTTGGGAACAGATGCTTGAAAAGAAAGAGCATATTTCAATCTTGATTGATGAATATGGCTGCTTCTGGGGAATTGTCACAATGGAGGATATTATCGAAACAGCCTTAGGTTTTGAGATTGTGGATGAAAAAGACTCCGTAACGGATATGCAGAAGCTGGCACGGGATAAGTGGCAGAAGAAGCTGGCAGAGGCGAAAATTAATGATTAGTGATTAGGGGGTAGTGATTGGCGCTATGCAGATGGTTATCACTAATCACTACCCCCTAATCACTAATCAAAACATCTTACCGACACGTTCAATACCTGCCACCAAGACATCGATTTCTTTTTTTGTATTATAGATTCCAAAGGAAGCACGCACTGTTCCTTCTATGCCGAGGCGTTGCATCAGCGGTTGGGCGCAATGGTGTCCTGTACGTACGGCAATACCGAGACGATCGAGCAATGTGCCCATATCGAAGTGATGAATATCACCCACAAGGAAAGAGATGACACTCCCTTTCTCTGCAGCTTCACCAAAGATGCGCATGCCAGGGATTGTTTTCAATCGCTGTGTGGCATATTCCGTCAATTCATGCTCATAAGCGGCAATCTGATCCATGCCAATGGCAGAAACATAATCGAGCGCTTTCGCCAGTCCCGTAGTACCGATATAATCAGGAGTACCGGCTTCGAATTTAAATGGCAATTCATTGAAGGTAGTACGTTCAAAAGATACATGCTTTATCATCTCACCGCCGCCTTGATAAGGAGGTAACTTATCCAGCCATTCTTCCTTACCATAAAGCACGCCCACACCGGTAGGCCCATACACTTTATGCCCCGAGAATACAAGGAAATCAGCATCCAGATCCTGCACGTCCACTGCCATGTGAGGAATGGATTGTGCCGCATCTACCAGGAAAGGTACATCATGCTTATGGGCAATCTTAATCATTTCCTTGATAGGATTGACCGTACCCAGAACATTGGACACATGTACTACGCTCACAATCTTCGTCCGGTCAGTGAAAAGCTTCTCGTATTCATCCATCAGAAGTTCACCGCGGTCGTTCATCGGAATAATCTTCAGGTTGATACGCTTCCGTTCAGCCAGCAGTTGCCAAGGCACAATGTTACTATGATGTTCCATTACTGAAACAATCACTTCATCACCCGGACTCAGGAATTCTTCACCGAAACTGGCTGCCAACAAATTGATGCTTTCCGTGGTTCCCCTTGTAAATACGATTTCATTTATAGAACCGGCATTGATGAACTTCCGCACTATTTCGCGACTTGCCTCGTGCAATTCCGTTGCCTGTTGCGACAGGAAATGTACACCACGATGCACATTGGCATTGACAGAATAATATTCATCCGTTATTGCATCCACCACACAACGCGGTTTCTGTGTCGTCGCCCCATTATCCAAATAGACTAATGGTTTGCCGTACACTTCACGGGAAAGTATGGGAAAATCGGCTCTTATCTTTTGAATATCATACATGTTGTTTAGGTATTAATATATTCTCACTTACATATCGCACAGCCTTGGCACTTATTCAGTTCGCCACGGAAACGTTTCTCAACCAAGAGATGTAAGCGATCCTTCAAAGCATCCAGACGAATGGTATCAATTACTTCGTTCACGAAGGCAAACATCAGCAACAAGCGGGCTTCACGTGCCGGAATACCGCGCTGGCGCATATAGAAGAGTGCATTTTCATCCAACTGACCAACAGTAGCGCCATGGCTACACTTTACATCATCGGCATAAATTTCCAGTTGTGGCTGCGTATACATACGTGCCTCGCGTGTGGCGCAAAGGTTCCGGTTCGTTTGCTGCGAACTGGTATGTTGCGCATCCGGACGCACTAACACCAGACCAGCAAATGCACCGACAGACTGATCATCGAGCACATACTTAAAGAGTTCATTACTCGTACAGTTAGGCACAGCATGGTCGATGATTGTATTATTATCTACATGCTGATTCTTATCTGCAATGGCCATACCACAAAGGTTGATTTCAGCGCCTTCACCTGCCAACAATACTTCAGTGGTATTGCGGGAAGTACCGTTATGCAAGGTCATGCCATTCAGCAATACATTGCTGTTGGCTTCCTGTTTCACATACATATTGCTGATACGTACGGTACTTGTGTGCGTTTCTTCCAGTTCGTAAAGATCAAAGACAGCATTCTCACCTACGAATACTTCTATCACCTGGGTTGCCAGGAAGTTCACGGCATCCATGGCATGATCACACACCAACATACGTGCCTGTGCGCCATCTTCCAGTACAATCAATACCCGGCGGTTCACCAAGAAGTTCACATCCCCCCGCAGGATGTTTACCAACTGGATAGGACGTTCCAAAGCAACATTCTTAGGTACATATAACAACACACCGTCTTGTGTAAAAGCAGTGTTGAATGCTGTCACTCCGTCTTTTGAAGTATCTGCCAGCTTGCCATAGTATTTCTTTACCAGTTCCGGATACTTCTCTGCCATCTCCTTCAAACTACCGAAGATAACTCCTTCAGGTAGATGTGAAGCAGGTAATGCTTTATTATAAAAAGCATCATTCACTACAAAGTACAGGGAGGTACTCATATTGGGTACATCGCATTTGAATACTTCATAGGGATTTACCGGAATATCCAGACGGTTCAGGTTCAACCCATAGTCCGGTTCAAAGAACTTGCTGACATCGGTATATTTATATTTCTCCTGTTTACGGGTAGGAAAGCCAAGCCGCTCAAAGTCGGCAAACGCAGTGGCACGAGGGGTATTCATCACCTCGGTGCTGTGCTGGCATATCATCGCTTCCGTCTGGGAGAAAAGATCTATGTATTGTTGTTCTGCATTCATAATTTATTCTCCCAACTCCTTCTTAATCCAATCATACCCCTTCTCTTCCAGTTCCAGAGCCAATTCCGGTCCCGCAGTTTTCACGATACGACCTTTATAAAGCACATGTACGACGTCAGGTTTGATATAATCCAGTAAGCGTTGGTAGTGAGTGATGACAATGGTACTGTTCTCCGGTGTTTTCAGCTTATTCACACCTTCGGCTACGATACGCAAAGCATCGATATCCAGTCCGGAATCCGTTTCATCCAAGATGCTCAATTTCGGTTCCAGCATCGCCATCTGGAAGATTTCATTCCGCTTCTTCTCACCACCTGAGAAACCTTCGTTCACTGAACGGTTAGCCAGTTTATTGTCCAGTTCCACAATGGCACGCTTTTCACGCATCAACTTCAAGAACTCACTTGCACTGAGAGCAGGCAGATGATTGTATTTACGTTGCTCATTCACCGCTGCACGCATAAAGTTGACCATACTCACACCCGGAATTTCTACCGGATATTGAAAGCTGAGGAAGATGCCCTCATGGCTACGGTCTTCCGGTGAAAAATCCAAAAGGTTCTTACCACAGAAAGTCACGCTTCCCTTTGTTACTTCAAAGGCAGGATTACCTACCAATACAGCCGAAAGAGTACTCTTTCCAGAACCGTTCGGTCCCATAATAGCATGCACTTCACCTGCTTTTACCGACAGGTTGATGCCTTTCAATATCTCTTTGCCATTTACACTGGCATGCAGGTCTTTTATTTCTAACATGATATTTATTTTTTTATTTTAAACTTATCCTACGCTGCCTTCCAACGAAATAGCCAACAATTTCTGAGCCTCTACCGCAAACTCCATAGGCAGCTTATTAAGCACTTCCTTAGCATAACCGTTCACGATCAGCCCTACAGCATCCTCCGTAGAAATACCACGTTGGTTACAATAGAATATCTGGTCTTCATTGATCTTGCTGGTAGTCGCTTCATGCTCCACAACTGCCGTCTCATTATGGATATCCATATACGGGAAGGTATGCGCACCGCACTTATCACCCAGCAACAGAGAGTCGCACTGGCTATAGTTACGCGCATTATCCGCCTTTTGAGCTACACGCACCAAGCCACGGTAAGAGTTCTCACTATGTCCGGCAGAAATACCTTTGCTGACAATCGTACTGCTGGTATTCTTACCCAGATGAATCATCTTCGTACCCGTATCCGCCTGCTGGTAGTTATTCGTCACCGCCACACTGTAGAATTCAGCCGAAGAGTTATCTCCCGTCAAAATACAGGAAGGGTATTTCCACGTAATAGCCGAACCTGTCTCTACCTGTGTCCAGGAGAGCTTACTGTTCGCACCTTTGCAGTTACCACGTTTCGTAACAAAGTTGTAGACACCGCCTTTACCTTCGGCATCTCCCGGATACCAGTTCTGTACGGTACTGTACTTCACTTCCGCGCGTTCATGCACCACAATCTCCACGATAGCAGCATGCAACTGATTCTCATCGCGCATCGGAGCCGTACAACCTTCCAGATAGGAAACATACGAATCATCATCCGCCACAATCAGCGTCCGCTCAAACTGGCCTGTATTACGCGCATTGATACGGAAATACGTGGACAACTCCATCGGACAGCGTACCCCTTTCGGGATATATACAAACGAACCGTCGGAGAATACTGCCGAATTCAATGCAGCAAAGAAGTTATCACGGTATCCCACAACGGAACCAAGATACTTCTGCACCAAATCCGGATGCTCACGTACAGCTTCACTGATGGAACAGAAAATGATTCCTTTCTCCATCAACGTTTCCTTGAACGTAGTCTTCACAGACACGGAGTCCATCACAGCATCTACAGCCATGCCACTCAATGCCATCTGTTCTTCCAAGGGAATCCCCAGCTTATTGAAGGTTTTTATCAACTCAGGGTCTACCTCGTCCATACTCTTCGGAGCATCTTTCTTCTTCGCCAACGGATCGGCATAGTAGGAAATAGCCTGATAATCTATCTCAGGAATACGGAGATGTGCCCATGTAGGCATCTCCAACGTCAACCAGTGACGATATGCTTTCAGACGGAACTCCAACAGCCATTCCGGCTCGTTCTTCTTCGCAGAGATCAACCGTACAACATCTTCATTTAGCCCACGCTCAATGACTTCCGTATGCACGTCGGTGGTGAAGCCGTACTTGTACTTCTCCTGCGTTAGTTCCTTTACATATTTATTGGGTTCTTCGGGTTGCATTATGTATTAAGTATATATTGTTCTGTAACTTCTTTTGCAGCCGGGAAAAACATTCCCGCGAACGACTCTATAGGATAATATAACACGGATTCCTCCTTCATTGTTCTATCAATCATCGTATTATCCGAGTCGATAAACTCGACAACACAGATAAGCAGACTCACCAATAGCAGAAATTTCAATGCACCCAGTCCGGCACCCAGCCAGCGATTCAGCCAACCGAGGGAAATTGCTTCCATCGCCTTCGTCAACAAAGATGCCACCAGCAAAAACAATAACGGCACCACTACCCAGATAACAACAAATGCCAATATCTGTGCAAATGTCATAGAGTCCGTTATCTTAGAAAAGACTCTCTCCGCTACCGACACATACAGCGCTTTCGCAGCCAGCAACCCAACAATCAATCCAAGGATAGATGCCAGTTGTCTGATGAAACCTTTTATAAAACCGGTGACTGCTCCCGCGCCAATCACTACTAATAGGATGATATCTATTATCGTCATATATAATAAGATAATAGGATGATAGGATGGCAAGATGATAGAATAATAATAGTTGATACAACAATGTGCCAATTGACTGCGTATAAACGATGCCGCAGGGCAATTGGCACATATATTATCTTACATTCTATTATCTTACCATCTTATCATCTTATAAAGTTTGTTTTACTTCTATTTCTTCGTAAGATTCGATAATATCGCCTACCTTGATATCGTTGCAGTTCGTCAGGCTGATACCGCACTCGAAGTTGGTACCTACTTCCTTCACATCGTCCTTGAAACGTTTCAACGCATTGATAGAACCGGTAAAGATTACGATACCGTCGCGGATCAAACGAGCCTTGTCGCTGCGTTTCACCTTTCCAGTCTTCACTAACGCACCGGCTACGAGACCTACCTTGGTTATATTGAACACCTCGCGAACCTCGATAGTTGCAGTTACCTGCTCCTTCACTTCCGGTGCCAACATACCTTCCATAGCGGCCTTCACCTCTTCGATAGCGTCGTAGATTACTGAGTACTTGCGGATATCCACACCTTCGTTCTCCGCCGTCTTTGCAGCGGCGTTCGATGGACGTACCTGGAAACCGATGATGATAGCATCCGAAGCGGCAGCCAGTGAAACATCGGACTCGGAGATAGCTCCAACGCCCTTGTGGATTACATTCACCTGTACCTGTTCTGTAGACAGCTTGATCAGTGAGTCGCTCAATGCCTCAACAGAACCATCCACGTCACCCTTAACGATAATATTCAGTTCGTGGAAGTCACCCAATGCCAGACGGCGGCCAACTTCATCCAAAGTAAGCATCTTCTGAGTACGCAGACCTTGTTCACGTTGTAACTGTTCACGCTTGTTAGCGATTTCACGGGCTTCCTGTTCCGTATCGATTACGTGGAATGTATCACCTGCAGCAGGTGCACCGTTCAATCCCAGAATCAATACCGGCTCAGACGGTCCGGCCTCTTTCAGGCGCTGGTTACGTTCATTGAACATAGCTTTCACCTTACCATACGCTGTACCTGCCAGTACGATGTCACCTACGTGAAGTGTACCGTTCGATACCAGCATGGTAGCTACATAACCACGTCCCTTGTCCAATGAAGACTCGATGATAGAACCTGTAGCCTTGCGGTTCGGGTTTGCTTTCAGATCCAGCATTTCTGCTTCCAGCAATACCTTTTCCAACAGTTCGTTCACACCCAGACCTTTCTTGGCTGAGATATCTTGTGACTGATACTTACCGCCCCATTCTTCAACGAGGTAGTTCATAGATGCCAGTTCTTCCTTGATCTTGTCAGCATTGGCAGTCGGTTTATCAATCTTATTAATAGCGAATACGATAGGTACACCGGCAGCCATAGCATGGTTGATAGCTTCCTTCGTTTGCGGCATCACGTTATCATCGGCAGCAACGATAATGATAACCACGTCCGTCACCTTCGCACCACGGGCACGCATAGCGGTAAATGCTTCGTGACCCGGAGTATCGAGGAACGTTATTTTACGTCCGTCTTCCAGTTTCACGTTGTAAGCACCGATGTGCTGCGTGATACCACCGGCTTCACCGGCAATTACGTTCGCCTTACGAATATAGTCGAGCAATGATGTCTTACCATGGTCTACGTGACCCATGACAGTAACAATCGGTGCACGCGGTTCCAAATCCTCTTCAGAATCTTCTTCCTCTACAATGGCCTGTGCCACTTCCGCACTGACATATTCAGTCTTGTATCCAAATTCTTCCGCCACCAGATTGATGGTTTCAGCATCCAGACGCTGGTTGATAGACACCATGATACCGATACTCATACAAGTAGCAATAACCTGCGTTACGGAAACATCCATCATGCTTGCCAATTCGTTGGCAGTCACAAATTCCGTAATTTTCAGTACTCTGCTGTCCGCCATTTCGCGGTCTTCCTGTTCCTGCATACGGCTGTTCGCCATTTCGCGCTTGTCCTTACGGTATTTGGAAGTCTTGCTCTTACCTTTGGAAGTGAGGCGTGCCAAGGTTTCTTTTACCTGCTTAGCTACATCTTCCTCACTAACCTCCTGCTTGATGATCGGTTTCTTGAAGCGATCCTTGTTATTGTTGTTACGGTTGTTGTTCTTGTTGCCACCCTGATGGTTATTACCACCACCGGCACCTTGCTGACCACCGCCGGCATGAGAACCTTTACCTCCTCCACCACGATTGTCACCTCCACGCTGGAAATTGGATGCATTGTTGATGTCAACCTTCTCCTTATTATTATTAATACGAAGACGTTTCTTCTTGTTGGCGTTGGCATCGGTATCTTTCTCCTTACCATCCTTCGCTTTGTTGTCCTCGCGGCGAATTTCTTTGATAATCGCTTCTTTCATCTGCTTCTTCTGATCCTGACGGATTTTCTCCTTCTCTTCGCGCTCCTTCCGTTTCTCTTCTTTGGTCTTCTTCTTGGGGCGTGTAGACTGGTTCAGCGTAGCCAGGTCAATCTGACCGATGATATTGATTTTGGAAACAAACTCCGGCTTATGTATGGTGAAGATTTCATCTCCCTCCTTTGCTGGTGCTTCTTCTGCAACTGCAGGTTTCACTTCTTCCTTAGCAGCAGGTGCTACGGGAGCAGGTGTTTCCTTCTTCACTTCTTCTTTTGCCACTACCGGAGCAGGAACTGGTTTCTCTACAACTTCCGGTTTCGGTGTTTCCTTCACCACAGGAGCCGGTTCAGGCTTGAGCTCAGGCTTCGGTTCCGGTTTTAGCTCCGGCTTGGGTTCGGGCTGCGGTTCCGGTTTTATTTCCGGCTTAGGCTGCGGTTTCGGTTCTTCCTTTACCACAGATACGGGTTCTTCCACTTTCTTTTCTTCCACTTTTTCTACTACCGGTTTCCGGTTCAGCTTATCCAAATCAATTTTTCCGACAGGTTTAAACTTCGGACGTGCATCTTCGGGGACAACAGTCTTAATTTCTTCCACTTTCGGTTTATCCGCAGTTTCAGCTTCGTAACCGTCGATAGATACCGATGCTTTGTTACGGTCTTTATTCTGTCGTTCCTGAATAAAACGTTCCGATTCAAGTCTAAGATTCTTATCTGTACTGAACTCTTTCACGAGCAAGGCGTATTGCTCCTCGTTAATCTTTGTGTTGGGGTTTGCCTCAACGGCAAAGCCTTTCTTCTGCAAGAACTCAACTACTGTCGAAATTCCTACATTCAAATCTCTTGTTACTTTATTTAACCTAATCGTCATACTAAAAAATTAATGAATAATGTGGAGAAAGAAGTTAGTGCAAACAGAAACCAATGTCAGCAGACACTTATTCTGTCTCTGTTTCTGTTTCAGATTCAGGCTCAGCTTCAGCCTCAAACTCAGGCTCGCCTTCGCTTTCCTCAAACTCCGAACTTAAAATGTGCAATACTTCGTCCACTGTTTCTTCTTCCAGGTCGGTCTTCTCAATCAACATCTCACGCGGAGCGTTCAGCACGGCTTTTGCAGTATCGATACCAATCGCTTTGATGGCATCGATCACCCAACCGTCAATTTCATCCCTGAACTCATCCAAGTAGATATCTTCATCCTCAACAGCCTGATCCAACTCACGGAATACGTCAATAGTGTACTCAGTCAACATACTGGCAAGTTTGATGTTCAAACCGCCTTTACCAATAGCCAGCGATACTTCTTCCGGTCTCAGGAAGACTTCCGCCTTACGTTCTTCTTCGTTCAAACGAATAGAAGAAATCTTCGCAGGACTGAGAGCACGCTGAATAAACAACTGAATATTAGACGTGTAATTGATTACGTCAATATTCTCGTTGCGTAACTCACGAACGATACCATGAATACGGCTACCCTTCACACCAACACAGGCACCTACCGGGTCAATACGGTCATCGTATGACTCAACGGCAATCTTGGCGCGTTCACCAGGGATACGGGCAATCTTCTTGATGGTAATCAGTCCATCATTGATTTCGGGCACTTCCATTTCGAACAGACGTTGCAGGAATACCGGCGACGTACGCGAAAGAATGATCTTCGGGTTGTTATTCTTGTTGTCCACACGGGCTACAACGGCACGTGCCGTTTCTCCTTTGCGATAAAAATCGCTCGGAATCTGTTCCGTCTTAGGCAGCAGCAACTCGTTACCTTCATCATCTAGCAGCAGCATTTCTTTCTTCCATATCTGGTATACTTCTGCATTAATGATGTTGCCCACCTTATCAATATATTTATTATAGATACTGTCTTTTTCCAGTTCCAGAATCTTAGAAGCCAACGTCTGGCGAAGGTTCAAGATAGCACGGCGTCCAAAGTTTGCGAAGATTACCTCATCCGTCACTTCCTCGCCTACTTCATAAGAAGCATCAATCTTCTGTGCTTCCGATAATGCAATCTGCAAGTTCGGATTTTCCAAGTCTTCATCCGCCACCACTTCACGGTTACGCCATATTTCGAAGTCCCCCTTGTCCGGGTTCACGATAACGTCGTAATTCTCATCGGTGCCGAACATCTTCGCAATCACACTACGGAACGACTCTTCAAGTACGCTCACCATGGTGGTTCTATCGATATTTTTCAGTTCCTTAAATTCCGAAAATGTATCTATCAAACTGACAGTTTCTACTTTTTTGGCCATAGTCTTATTTAAAACTGATTAAGTATTTAGTATATTTTATTTCATCATACGCAAGGGTTTCGTCCTCTTCCACTAATGTGGGGCGTTTAGCGCCTTCGGGCTTTACCTTCTTTTCTACAGTTACCGTAAAATGCTGTTCATCGGCTGTTTTCAGTACGCCGCATAGCTTACGTCCGTCTTTTCTCAGTACTTCCACTTCCTTTCCGATGTGGTTGATGTACTGTTGCAACACTTTAAATGGCTGTCCGATACCGGCAGAACCTACCTCCAACTCATAATCTTCATCCTCACGGTTCAACTTGGATTCGATGTATCGGCTCAACTCTACACAATCTTCAATCCAAACCCCTTCTTTGTGGTCAATTTCCACCACAATCTTGTCGTCCGGGCTGATAGTTACTTCCACCAGAAAGTACTCTTTTCCCTCCAGCCACTCGTCAACAATTTGACAAACAGTTTTCTTTTCTATCATTGATTAACTATATAAGAACAAAAAAAGGAGCTTAATTGCCCCTCCACCTTTCATCCATTGCGGTTGCAAAGATATAAATAATCTATTCGACTACAAAATATTAGAGAAAAAAAGAATGTTTTAACGGTTAGTTGACGTAACTATTTCATTTCTGACGGGATATGAACATAATTTCCCCTCCTGATTCGCATGAATAATATAAGTTTCAGAGGTTAAGCCGCCGCATCGCCACTTTTATCTCTTTTCGCTACGACGGTTAAAGAAAATTGTAGTAGGTACTTATTCTTTCCACCATGGAGAAAGTTGCTTTCCATCACGGGGAAACTTTCTTTCCACCATGGTGGAAAGAAAGAAACTCCACGGTGGAAAGAATAAACGTTCGGATGGAAAAGGCTAACCGTTGGAAGGGAAAAAGTATAGGAATGCCTAAGAACGGAGTTAGCTATTGCATTTAGTTCATTTTTTTTCCGTTTTAAGCAAAACGATGATTCGGTGTGATAGACGTCTCCAATACAAACAATAAATACTTATAAATCAAAACATTTGCAGGATTAGTCGCATACTTAAAGGGCCTCAGTATGATACTGAGATATCATCATTATAACACACCTGATAATCAACCGTTTAGAAATAGCAGATTTCACATTAATAAATTAATACAAATAGTAATAAATAACACACTGTAATAAGCGGAACTACTTTATCCCCTATCGCCCTATCACTCTTTATTCGGCGTATCCCACTTCTTTGTATCCGTACAACTGATATTCAACGTCTGGTTACCCGTCTGGATGCGGAAATCACCTTTTTCCAAAATCCATTTACCGTCATAACCTACGAAAGCGAAATCGGAACCTTTTACTTTCAACGTTACGGTCTTACCTTCACCCGGCCTCAGTTCTACTTTCTCAAAAGCACGCAGGCGGCGAACATCGGGAGTCAACGAAGCTATCAGGTCACTGCTGAATAGCAGGACACTTTCTTTGCCAATACGGTTACCTGTATTCTTTACGTCAACCGTAAAAGTAAGTATATCATCGGCTGTAAAGTTGGACTTGTCTACTTTGAGGTTGCTATAAGCATAGGTAGTATAACTCAATCCGTAACCGAAAGCCCACTGTACGGACATCACGGCATCATAATCATAAGCACCCTGCATCTTCTCAAGGTCCTCACACGGCTTATAGTCATAAGTGAATAACGAGTTGATTTCTTTCGGATAGGTATAAGGCATCTTTCCGCTGAAATTAGCATCACCTGCCATGAGGTTTGCCAAAGCATCACCACCATAGTTACCCGGAAGCATAGCGTTGATTACAGCTTTTGCTAATGGCTCTATTTCGTTGATAATGCGTGGACGGCCTTCATTCAGCACAAGGATAATCGGCTTTCCGGTCGTAGCTAATGCTTTCACCAGGTCAAGCTGGTTCTTGGAAAGGAAAAGATTCGACAGATTACCCGGAGTTTCACAATAGGAGTTCTCACCGATACAGGCAACGATATAATCGGCATTAGCCGCTGCTGCTACAGCCTTATTTATTTCAGGGGTATTTTCTTCCCACCAAGCACCACCTTTTTTGTAAGTGACACCCGGTTCGTAGATGATATTGGAAGTACCGAACTTGTTAGTAAACGATTCAAGAATAGTATTGTAATCAGTAGCACATTCATCAGCTCTATCACCTTGCCAAGTGTAGGACCAGCCGCCATTGAGCGTACGCATAGAGTTCACATTAGGTCCTGTCAGCAGTATTTTCTTACCGGAAACCAATGGCAAGACACCCTCTGTATTTTTCAGCAATACCACAGACTCTTCGGCAGCCCGCAAAGCAGCAGTTGCATGTTCCTTTCCACCGAACAACGGAAAATCCTGATGCCTGTAAGCAGGCGTATCGAACAAGCCCAAACGATATTTCATACGCAGCACACGGCGCACAGCATCATCAATACGGCTCATGGGAACTTCACCTTCTTCCACCAGTTCTTTCAGATAGATACAGAAACTCCATTCATAAGGAACCATAGACATATCGATACCAGCATTAATAGCTACTTTAATTGCTTCTTTCTTGCTTCCGACAATCTTATCGCGGGTATAGAGGTTGTTGATATCCGCCCAGTCAGTCACAATCATACCGTCCCAGTTCAAGTCTTCTTTCAGCCACTGCGTCAACAGCTCATAGTTGGCATGGAAAGGAAGTCCATTATTCATGGCAGAGTTCACCATGACAGACAAAGCCCCCGCCTTGATACCTTCGAGGAACGGAGCAAAATGCTTCTCGCGCATGTCCTGCACAGTAATAGATGAAGGCGTACGATCTTTGCCCGATACCGGAACACCATATCCCATATAATGCTTGATACAAGCTGCTACTTGTTGCTTTCCTATATTATTAGGATCACCGCCCTGGAAACCGAGGACAGCTTCGCGTCCCATCTCTGCATTCACATAGCAATCCTCGCCATAATTTTCCCAATGACGGGGCCAGCGGGCATCGCGAGCCAGGTCGAGCACGGGAGCGTATGTCCAGGGGATACTACCGGCTTTAGTTTCGTAAGCGGAAATACGGGCCCCTTCACGAACCAGTTCCCGGTTGAAAGTAGCCGCCATATTGATACCTTGGGGGAAGAAAGTACCGCCCAACGTATAGGTGGTCCCATGTATCTGGTCTACTCCATAAATACAAGGGATACCCATGGTCTTCATGGATTTATCCTGTATCTTCTTAATAATTTCCTCCCATTTCTCTTTGGATTGGGCAATGCCCTGGGGAACATTCAGGATAGAGCCTACTTTATACTTGCCGATAACAGTATCCAGCAATGCATCATCTATCTGGAACTCTTTAGTCGGATTATCACGTTTAGTAATGACATCAATGGTAAGTTCCGTCATTTGGCCAATCTTCTCTTCAAGGGTCATCTTTTCGAGCAGTGCCTCCACCTTTTTCTCAATATTCTCGTCTCTTGGAATAGCGGGCGCTACCTTAGTTTGTGCCATAGCAGTTGACACCAGCCCGGAGAGGGCTACAAATAAGATCAATTTTCTACTCATGGTTTTGTTTTTTTATTTAATAAGATAGTTTTATCTTACTTATTTCTGGCCTGCCATGCTTCTACAGTAGTCACGGATATAGTTTATAATCAGGAAACAAGCCGGTTCAAGCACTGTGCCGTGATTAAAACCTTGCAGTTCGTACAAAGCAGCCTTCTTGTTTCCGATATTCTTTAGCACCGAAGCAAGCAATGCATTTTCTTCCCAACGATCTGCCATTTCCAGGTTACGATCACCGGTAATCAGTATTATGGGAGGGGTATCTTTGCGTACACGATTCACAGGGGCATACTCATCAATAACAGGAATACCATTCAGCAATCCCCGTTCTTTGCGAATAGTGAAGTGGGTTACGGTCTGCCCGCTAACAGGAAGATAAGCGGCTACTTTATCGGCATCCGCACCATAAGCTTCCATATACTTTTTATCCATAGCCAGCATTAATGAAAGATAACCTCCTGCCGAATGACCGGAAACAAATATCTTATCTTTACTACCACCGAATTCTTCTATATGGCTGAATGTCCACGCCACAGCCGCGGCAGCATCTTCAATATAAGCAGGATTTTTGGCTTTGGGACTCAAACGATAATTCACCGCCACTACAGCAAAGCCTCTATCCATCAATTCTTGTGGAATATGCTTACCACCACCTTCCAACCCGCCACCGTGAAACCATACAATGGTAGGGAAGTCTTTCTTGTCCACCGGATAGTAGACATCCAGTTTACAACGTTCTTTTCGATAGGCATCAGTTTCCTCATCGGAAACATAAGAAAGGTCTTTATCCGTTTTATACACTCCTTGTGCATGCAGGGTAAATATACAGAATAATAGCAACAGGAGAGTCACTTTCCTTTTCATGGCATCTTCATTTAAAGTTTTGCAACTGCAATATTAGGCAATTTATCTAAGAAAGTTACTCTTCAGGTACTGAAATATAGCATCTATTCGTTACATTTGTACCTTTCTTAAAACTTCAAACTTTATGGCACATCGTCTGAATACTAACAAACAGTTTATGGTAGGCAACGGCATCCTGGCTTTTGCTGTTATTTTCGTAGTAGTCATCTTCGTTTACATGAGTCTGCGTCTGGATAAAAAGAAAGATGAAGACCGGAATTTCATTGAAACATATACCATTACATTAACGAAAGGATTTGTAGGAGACTCCTTATCACTAATGATTAATGACAGCGTACTGGTGAATAAAAAAATAACAGAAGAGCCATTCAGCATTGACGTGAAACGTTTTGCCGAACAGAGCGCACTGCTTATTGTGGATAATGAAACCGAAAAACTTTCCTTGTTCGAACTAAGCGAAAGAGGGGGAACCTATCGTTTTGAAAAAGAAAATGAGGAAGTAAAACAGTTATCACAGAAATAGATAGACTATACCCACTGTATTACTAAGTCTCACCGACCTCTCATCTGCTCCTCACCTTCTCCCTGTTCTATAGTAAGGAGTAGGTAGGAAGTGGGTAAAACGATCCTATATTTCCGTGCGGTATTCTTTCAGCTCTTTCCGCAATGCCTGGGCTTTTCCTTCCGTCAGTTTGTCGAGAAGTGCCCAGAAACGCTCTCCATGATTCATTTCGCGAGTATGAGACAATTCATGTAAGAGCACATAGTCTATCAGGTGCTTCGGAAGTAAGACCAGATAGAAAGAAAGATTTATGTTACGCCGTGCCGAGCAACTGCCCCAACGTCCACTGCTGGAATTGATTTTTACACTTTGATAAGGCAGGTTATGCTTTTGCGAAAGCATATACAGACGGGGTGGAAGAATAATCTTCGCATTACGCCGCAAGGCTTCTTCAATGACTTTACGCAACCATGCCTGTAATCCTTCATCCGAGAAATCGGCTCCCGGAGGACAAATAATCTGCATCTCGCCCAGTTCGGAACGCGAAAGAAAGCGTTCACGCTGTCCGCTTACAAGACTTAGCTTGAAGAACTCCGCATCTATCCGGAAGTTCAAGTCTATCAAAGGACGGGTATGTTTTTTACGGGCTATCCGCAGACGGGGACGCAACTGTTCGATTGCATCCTTCACCTCTTTCATCGTAGTTCCGGGCGGAACGGTTACATAGACGGCATCTTCCCGCGTACGGAAAGTCAGGCGCCGGGCACGGGTATTCACCTTAATAAGGAAACGCCCAAGTTCATTATCTTCCAATACATTTTCCAAAACAATAAAATCTCCCAATGAATAAACAGACAAATGAACGAAATATCATCCGAATATACAAGTGATCGGGCAACCAAAAACGGACAAGTGTCCGAAAATGAACACATGCCGCAGAAGAAGACATTCTATGTATCAACACTTTATAGATTTGGCATAAATATTGACTTATTATAACATGACCGGACGTTCACTAAAAAGTTTCTGAAAAAAAGAGAAAGAAACATGCAACCTTTTTTAAGTAACTTACGTCTAATAGGTAAACAGGAATAATATATATGAATAATTATAAAACTAAAGAAGTTATGAGAAAGTTAGCAAGTCTTATCACATGTATCTGTTTAATCATCAGTACAACAGCGTGTTCACAAAGCAAGAACTACAGTTCCGGTAACTGGAGCAATAAGAAAGTAGTAGCCAGCAATAATTATGTAACCAAGGACATCAAGGTAGACAATTTCAAGAAAATCAGCGTAGCCGGCAGTCCGGATGTTACGTTTACCCAGAAATCGGGACGTCCTGAAGTAGAGGTCTACACTTCAGACAACATTATAGACTTACTGGATATTAAGGTAAAGGATAACACCTTATATATCGGTTTCAAGAAGAACGTCAATGTATCTTATAAAAAGTTGGATGTACGCGTATCTGCTGAAACGTTGAATGGCATTTCTGTTGCAGGTTCAGGTGATATTTTCCTGAAGAATGGACTTCAAACCGATGATAACCTGACAATCAATGTTGCAGGTTCGGGAGACATCAAGGGTAGTGGCATTAAATGTAATGATATGAAGGTATCTGTAGCCGGTTCAGGTGATATCAATGCAAATAACATCACTTGCAATAATCTGAAAGTTTCTGTAGCCGGATCGGGTGACATGATATTGAAGAATGTAACCGCCACGGGCACGGAAGCAAGCGTTGCCGGATCAGGTTCAGCTACCATTACCGGAACTACTCAAACCGCTTCTTACAGTGTAGCCGGTTCAGGCGACCTCCTTACAGAAGGTTATGAAGCCCAGCGCGTTTCCGCCAGTGTAGCTGGTTCGGGCAGTATCAAATGCTTTGCTACCGAATTCTTGAAAGTACGCACCAGCGGTAGCGGCAAGGTTGGTTACAAAGGCAACCCTGAATTGGATTACCCGAAGAAGAGCTTGTACAAACTTTAAAATTCTCTCTTACAACTACTATAGGAAAAAAGTTTTTTCTAACACACTAAACGCAAGGGTTTCCGTGAGGAAGCCCTTCGTTGTTTATAAGCCTTTCACTTTATCGCACTGCTTCCAGTGTCCCCACTATCGGAAAGAGTAATCCCACATGATGGGAAATGAGTAATCCCCCAAAGGCATAAAAAATAGGGGAACCTCCCGGCCTCCCTATTCGTATTGTTAACTTTAATATTAAATGCAGAGTATATCTCCATTTAATGCCTTTATGCCTTAGCGGATGGTTTTCAAGCCTTTCATCTCCGCTTTATCAGCCTCTTTGATGCTAATGGCAACGCCGCCACTGGCGGCTAATTTCTGTTTCAGTACACTCTTAGGTGTCACTACTACCTTACGTATACGATAGCTTTGGGGATTGGTATCCCAATCTGCATCCTTACCATCTTCGTAAATGGTAGCGATATATTGTTTTCCTTCTGGAAGCCAGGAGAAAGGAATCGTTGCCGTACGACTGTTCTCATCGGTAATGCCGCCAACAAACCATTCGTTTTTACCTTTTGCCTTGCGGGCTACGGTAATGTAATCTCCCGGTTCGGCTTCCAGATACCAGCTATTGTCCCAGTCTACCGCAACATCTTCAATGAAGCGGAAGGCATCCGGGAAACGGGCGTAATTGGAAGGCAGGTCGGCTACCATCTGAATAGGAGAAGGCATGGTCATGTAGAGTGCCATTTGCTTCACCAAAGTGGTATGCACACGTTCGTTGGGTTTCTCACCGTTGTAATAAGACAGTCTTGTCTCGAAAATACCCGGGGTATAGTCCATCGGACCACCTTTCAGGCGGGTAAAAGGCAGGATACAGGTATGATCGGGATCATTGCCGCCCATTGTTTCGAACTCTCCGCCACGAGCAGATTCCTGGGCCAGCCAGTTAGGATAAGTACGGCACAAACCGGTGGGACGTACTGCCTCGTGGCTATTAACCATTACTTTATAATCAGCAGCACGACGGGCTACATGGATGTAATGGTTGTTCATCCATTGGGAAGAGTGATATTCATTACGGGGGATGATGTAACCTACGTAGCCGGTTTTCACGGCATGATAGCCATTGTCTACCATGAACTGGAAGGCCTCATCCAATTGGCGTTCGTAGTCGGCAGCATTCGCGGCTGTTTCGTGGTGCATCACCATTTGCACGCCTTTTTCTTTGGCATAACGTTGCAGCTCTTTGACGTCGAAGTCGGGATAGGCTTTGTTGAAGAGGAACTGACGGTCTTTCCGGTAGGAAGCCCAATCTTCCCAACCTTCGTTCCAGCCTTCTACCAGTATTCCGTCGATGCCATGGGCGGAGGCGAAGTCGATATATTCCTTCACATGGGCGGTATTGGCGGGGTGATGGCCGTTAGGTTTCAGTTTGGTATAATCTGTGATGCCGGGCTTGGCCTGATAGAAATCACTATACGCCCAGGTCTTTCCTTCGCCTGTGAACATTTCCCACCACACGCCGACGAATTTCATCGGACGAATCCAGGAGGTATCTTCATATTGGCAAGGTTCGTTCAGATTATAAATCAACTGAGAAGCAAGAATGTCGCGGGCATCATCGCTAACAATAACGGTACGCCAGGGAGACAACACGGGTAGTTGCAAATAGCCTTTCTTACCCAATTTATCAGGAGTCAGGTGGGCGCTCAGTTTAAACTGCTTATCATCTACATTCAGCAACATACCGGCATAATCCACTAAAGCGGCTTCATGGATATTCAGGTAGATGCCGTCTTCGCTTTTCATCATTAACGGGGTTTGCACTGTCAGGCCGCCTTCGGCTTTAGATTCATAAGATTTCTTGGCAATTCTTTTCTCCATATCCACTGCTATTTCCGATAGAGGGGCAGTAGTATAGGCAAACTCATTGGTATCATAATCGCCAGGAATGCAAAAGGCTTTGTGATTTCCCGTGAGATTGAATTCGGTTACTTCATCTTTTACGGTGAGGTAGTTCATCTTGCGTTGCAAAGGCAGTTCGTAGCGAAAGCCCAGACCATCATCGAACAGGCGGAAACGGATATTTAGGATACGTCCTGTTTCCGGTTGTTCCAGGGTGACGGTCATTTCGTTATAATGATTCCGTACCCGGTTGTACTCACCCCAGACGGGATTCCAGTAGTTATCAACAGAAGCACGTTCGAGGTTAGTCTGCTTGAATCCGCGGGTCAGGTCGGCTTCTTCCGTCAAGAGACCTAAACGACCGGAAGTTAAAACGGGTTTGCCTTTATAGTCCAGCCGGTATGTCGGAACACCGTCTGCCTGCTCCATAAACTCCAATGACAGGTTACCGTCAGGAGAAGTGAGTTGCTGGGCCGAGGCGAACGAACCGAGGCAAAGGAAAAAGGCAATAAAAAGAGAATGTTTCATATTCTATTATGGTTTTAGTATGATACTTTTAAACACTAATATCATCTCATCAATACTTAAAGATTCGATACTGATAAGGACACAGGCTCAGTTCTGCTTCCAGCTTCTTTTCTGTTCCGCTATACATATCTCTACTTGGGTGTCCGTTCCACTCTTGCGGAAGCGTCACATTTACTTCACGATTACGTACATTTACAGCAACCAACACACGGTCTTTACCATCCTGTTTTTCAAATAGCAGCACATCGGGTTGCGGATATGTCTTCAATCCCCCTTTACGAATAGCCGGATACTCGTTGTAAAGAGCCATCAGACGGCAGTATTCCTGATACAGTTCACTGTTCCCGGTCCAATCCACCGGAACATACGTAAAGAAGTTGATAGCTTCGGGATAACCCGCCTCTTGTGAACCATAAATCAACGCTCCTCCATGCAGATAAGTAGTCAGTACGAAAGCTGCCATAGAACCGCGCACATCTCCGAATTCTTTAGTAGGCGACATCTTTGCCGACTCATCATGATTGGTGGTAAAACGCAGTTTCACTTTTCCTACGGGGATAGTGTCATACTCCGCTTTATCCGTAGCAAACAGTTCCTGTGCCGGAGCATCTTTTACGAATACATCGCGAAGTGAATCCAGAAAGTCCCAGGAATAATTCATATCAAAACCAGCATCAAAGTGGTCGCGTCTTTTCCCTTCAGCCAGCATCAGCAACGAACGCTCGGGGATGGCACGCAAAGAGTCGAGCGCCTGTTTCCAGAAGTCGAAGGGAACAAAGTCCGCCGCATCGCATCGGAAACCATCGATGCCGATTTCAGTAACCCAAAACTTCATGGCTTCAATCATTGCCAGGCGCATCTCCTGATTATCAAAGTTTAGGTCAGCCACATCCTTCCAACCGGTTCCGGCAGGAAAGATTATGTTTCCGGCCTCATCCTGCGTATACCATTCCTTGTTGGCAATCCAAGCATTGTCCCAGGAAGTATGATTGGCTACCCAGTCGATAATCACATTCATCCCCTTCTGATGGCAAGTGGCAACCAAGGCCTTAAACTCATCCAGTGTTCCGAACTCCAGATTCACTCCTTTATAGTCCTTCACACAATAGGGGGAATTCACTGATTTCTCCTGCCCTACTTCATTGATCGGCATAAACCACACCACGTTGATTCCCAATGTCTGAATGGAATCTAAGCGACGTTCCACCGCCTTGAATGACTTCTCAGGAGCAAACACTCGCGGATTGACCTGATACATCACCACATCTTCCACAGCAGGCAATGCCGCAACTTCCGCCGCCGCTTCGCCCTGCCGCTTACCTGTACAGGCAGCAAGCAGGCACAGCAGGCTTACAACAAATATATATTTCTTCATATTATCCTTCTATTTTCCAGATGTAATATTGATAGGGCTCCAACGTAATCGTTCTTGGTAACACGGTGCTTTCACCGGTCCAGAGATTCTTCGCACTATCCCCTACCCGCTCCATAGGCAGATTCAATCTTTCCTGATTGCCACTGGTATTTATCAGTACCAATATCTTTTCCGTAGAAGAAATGCGATAAGAGCATATCGCTTTACTCGTCTGATAAAGTTTGATCTCTCCATTCTGTAAAGCGGGAGAGTTGCGATACAACTGCATCAGTTTGGTATAATCCGCCTGATAATCGGCATTAGAGTCCCAGTCCATCGGCTGATAACCAAAGAAAGAGAGGGCTTTGTCATAAGCCAGTTCCTGCGAACTATAGATCATAGGACAGCCACCCATAGAAATAGAGGCCACAAAAGCAGAGAAAGCACCTTCCTTGGTTTGATAAGCCTGCACGGGCGATTTCTCGGAAGCCATATCATGGTTGGTGGAATAACGCATAAGTAACCGTTTATCTGTTACCGAAGCAAGCTCACTACGATGTGTATCATACAGATTTGACACAGAAGCGCTTCCTGCATATACATCCTGTAGTTTATAAGCGAAGTTCCAGGCATACAGCATATCAAAACCTGCATCGTAGAGTGCGGTTTGTGAACCTTCGGCCAGCATCAGCAAGGTACTTTTGGCGGCACGAAGCTTCGTGATAGTTTCCTTCCAAAAATCATTGGGTACACCTTCGGCATGGTCGCAACGGAATCCGTCTATGTCAGCTTCGGTCAGCCAGTAAAGCATAGCTTCCTGCATGGCGGCACGCATGGCTGTGTTGTCATAGTTCAGATCAGCCACATCATCCCAACCCATTCCAGGAGGAGAAACAATATTACCGTTGGCGTCCTGCGTATACCAGTCCTTATGTTCCGTAGTCCAGGCATGATCCCAGGCGGTATGGTTAGCTACCCAGTCCAGGATGACCAGTATACCTTCGGCATGGGCTTTCGTGACTAATGCTTTCAGATCGGACAGTGTTCCATAAGCAGGATTAATAGCCCGATAGTCTTTCACACAATACGGAGAACCGACAGCATTCTTTTCACCTTGCTGGAAAATGGGCATGAGCCAAAGAACATTGGCTTCCAGCTTTTTGATACGCGGCAGTTGGGCAGTCAGTCCATTCAGTACTTGCGCTTCACCGAAGAGTGTCGGATTGGCTTCATAAATCACCATTCCGTCTGTAGTTACGTCACCTGCGGGAGGCGGCATATCAGGATCATCATCCGAAATGCATCCGGTAAAGCTCAACAGCAAAAGACTGGAGCACAAAATCTTAAGGATATCTTTTAGTCTCATATCTATAATGTTATACCTATTAATTATCTGATAAAAGAGTTTCAGCTTATTTTTCAGCTGGTGGAACTCTTAGTTTCAAAGGTTGAAACTACTTGTTTCAAGGCATGAAACAAACGGTTTCCCATCTTGAAACTCAAAGCATCTTAGGGCTTGGGCAGTTTTTCATAAGAAGTAGCTGTGATGGAGAAGTAAATATCTCCTATCAATGCTGTATACAGCCCGCCATCTTCTATTTGCTGTCCGCCTCCATTGTTATTGAAAATCAGATTCACATTCTTGCCAATGTGTTCCGATAAGTCAAAGTATTTATAAGTCACGCCATTAACTTCCTTCGTTCCGGTGACCTGCATGCCCGGCCAGCCGCCACCAAGTTCAGCTTCGCCCCAACCATAGAGAGCCAAAGCGTCCCAACCGGAGTTATCCTGTACATACACGGTACAATCTTTTATTTCATTACAACCCGCTTCCGAGATGCGGAGATAGTAATCACGATCTATCGTCAGGTTATAGTCCTTCAACTGACTTCCACCATTGTTATTATTGAATATCAGGTTGACATTCTTATTTGTGCAAGCTGGTGTCAGATGGAAACATTTATACGTTGTACCGTTAATTTCCTTCGTCTCCGATACCTGTATGCCGGGCCATCCGCCACCAAGTTCCACATCTCCATAGCTGTAAAGCGCCAACGCCCCCCAACCGGTATTATCTTCCACATAAAGAGAATAGCTCGTACCATGTGTTGCGGGATCTATCTCCTCACACTTATCAGGAGTAATACTGAAATAGAAATCGCGGCTGAAAGTGATGTTCTTCACGAAAGACAGCACGAGTCCCGGGTCGTCTTCCTGTTTGTTGTTATTAAATGTCAGCTTCAAACTTTGATTCATCAGTTCCACATCGGTTTCAAAGTATTTATAAACCACTCCGTTGATTTCCTTTGTTCCGGCAGGTTCAAGTCCCGGCCAGTCTTCATTGTTATCACCTGCCCCGGAGATATAAAGTGCCAGATCTCCCCAACCGGACTGGTCGTCCACATAGATAAAGTAGCTTGCTTCCGGATCGATCTCTTCGTAACCCTTATCGGTAATGCGGAAATAGAAGTTTCTGTTGAGTGTCACCGCCGGACCGTCAAACTGCTTTCCATCATTATTATTGAAAATAAGATTCACACCTTCATAGCCATCCAGAGCTTTCCCCATATCGAAGTATTTATAAGTAACTCCATTGATCACTTCCGTACCTTTCACCGCAATACCCGGCCAAGCAGGTGTTACATCACCGGCACCAGCCCAACCGTACAAGTAAAGATTATCCCAACCGGATTTATCAGCCACATAAACCACAAAGCCATCATGTCCTTCTTCTTCAGTTTCAAAATAAGCTTTCCAGCGGTCCACCCATACATTGGTACGGGTTCCTACCTTTACATCCAACTGATGCACCACAGCCTCATTCTTCACCGAACGTTCTTCACCTTTCGAGGCCGATACGAAGTAGAAGCCGTCTGCCAGTGTTTTTCCATCTTTAAAAGTGGAAGGTAGCAGATAGATTCCCCACTTGGATTCACTTCCGGTAGCTTTCTCCAACTGCCATTCCAGATTACCCACAGCAACTTCGGCTCCTCCGTTAAAGTCGCCCACAATGTAGTATTCGTCATCGGCAGCACTGCCTTTCGGCATGATAACTTCCAGCAATATGGCGTTCGCCTTGATTTCGAACTGAGGCAGTTCGTCATCGAATATAATCGTATCTGTATCGTCGCACCCGTTGAGCAGAGCAAACAACGGCAACATAAACAGCCAATAAACTATCTTTTTCATGGATTTTCTGTTTTTGAGTTATTTATAATTCGGGTTCTGTATCAGTCCTTGATTGACAAGCAATGCAGAAGCAGGCAACGGATACCACTCATATTTACGATCGCGCTTGGCGGGATAAAGTTGACCATTGTCTGTGGCACGGCCGAAGAACCACCACTGGCCTTGCGTGAATTTGTCGAAACGACGCAAGTCTGTACGACGACGGCGACCTTCATTCAGGAACTCAACACCCCACTGACTCAACATCCAGTCCATATCGAAAGCGGTGAAGCCACGGCCCGGTTTGTCTTTCACATCTGCCCAGTCACCGGCACTGAAGTAACGTTTACGTACTTCGTTCACCAGTTCTTTGGCCTTGTCGGCTTGTCCGGCACGCATTTCACACTCTGCCAGCATATAGTACACTTCGCTCAGGCGGAATTCCACTTCATCGATGTTCTGAAAGTCAATGGCTGCGGAAGTAGGATATACCGGGTATTTCACCAGACGGAGGCCGGAGTTCGTCTCACCCCAACGCGGTGACATGACGGTTTCCAAGTTGCGTCCGAGGTTCATAAACGTACCTACCTGGTCTACATACGCCAAGTCTTGTCCGTCACGGTCGGCATCGGCTTTCAAGGCCTCACCCTTACCATAGTTAGCTTTTATGGTACCTTTCAGGAAGATACCGCTGTAGCCGTTCTTCTTATCATAATTATAGTTCTTTTTACGGATGTCGCGGTCGTCGAAGCGTTCGTAGACTGCACCCAGTTTATCACCGTAAGCCGCATCGAGGAAACAGGTGGCTCCCTGTGTACCTCCCAATTCATTCACCGTACCCGCATTGTCATACGAAGGAACCAGACAAGTACAGTTCCAACCGCTCTGACTATAAGTACCTCCGAAATAATCCCAGATATTATAAGGATAGAAAGTCATGCGCATCCATCCCATATTCAGTTTACCGTCTTCACAGGCAAAAGCCATGATGACTTCGGGACATTCCGTATTATTGATAGAGTAAATATCGCGGTAATCCTTTGCCAATTCATAGTTACCATATTTACCGCTGATTATTTCACGACACAGTTCGGCACATTCGGTATAGTGGCTTTCTTTGATGAACACTTCAGCATTCAGCAACAGACGGGCTTTGATTATACGGTTCACAGCCTTGTTCATGCGGTTCACCTGATTTTCAACCATTCCTTCGTAGCAATCATCCAACTCGGTAGCAATGAAGTTATAAATCTTCTTGCAACTTGTATCAAAGTCCGGATCGGCAGTGGGTGGCAATTCACCGTCTACGGTGGCCGGTTCAATATTCAGCGGCAATGCACCACCCCAGATTTCGAAGATATTGTAGTAAGCCCAAGCACGGAGTGTACGTACTTCGCCTTCATAAGCTTTCAGTTTCTCATCAGTCATCTTCAGGTCGGCAGAAGTAAGCTTTCCCATATCAGCCAATAAAGTGTTACACAGGCCGATAGTGGTCCATGCATTTTCCCAGGCACTACGGATAATCTTGGCATCGGGAGTCCAGTTCTGAATGGAGAAAATAAACTTTTCACCTTCATCATATCCCCACTGACCGCCATTCCATACACGCCAGGTCACCTGATCGGCAGGAAATTCCTGCATGTACCAGAAGTATTCGGCATAACTGGTAGCACCTGTGGAATAAATAGTAGCTACCGCACTCTTCACACTATTCTCGTCCTGATAATAGACGCCGGAGTCTACACGGTCGAACACTTCTTCCGTAAGGTCGAAGCAACCGCTCAATGAACAACCCAGAATGATTGCCAACAGACATTTATATTTCAGATATTTCATAATTCTTTTCTGTATTAATGATTAAAACGATAGCCTTATTTGAAACGGATATTCAAGCCTACGCTCAACTGAGTAGCCGAAGGATAGGCACTGTTTGTATCTACACCCGGAGTCAGTCCGTTGATGGCAACGGCTGAGGGATCGTTACCGGAATAACCGGTCAGCGTAAACAGGTTCTTAGCTGTCAGATAAACCCTCATACCCCTGATGAACTTATTTTCTTTCGGGGTGATGGTATATCCCAGAGTCAGGTTATCCAGCTTAAAGTAATCACCCTTTTCAAGGAAGAAGGAAGAGATAACACCGCCACCGGTTGTAATATCTGCATCTTTTCCATAAGCATCGCGCAACACATTGTCCGTACCGCAACCTTTCAGACCCATTCCGTAACGACGCATATTGAAGATTTCAAAACCGAAAGCACCGTTGAACATCAGGCTCAGGTCGAAGTTCTTATAACGGAGCGTATTGTTCCAGGAAAGATAAGAGGTCGGCGTACCATTACCGATATGGCGTTTGTACTTCACATCTGCCTTGGATACGGGAACTTTTTCGCCTTCATCAGTATAAATCATCATATCGCCATTCTCTACACCCGCATACTCGTAACCATAGAACTGGCCGATCTTGCTGCCTTCTTCCACGCGGAAGAAGTATTCGCTCGTACCTACACCCGGCTTCTGATACAGTTCCACATAAGAAGCTTTGTACAGGCTGTTGGAGAGTTTATCCAGTTTCGTAGTGCCGTAAGAGTAGTTGACACCCGTTGTCCATTCTACGGGAGTTCCTTTGAAAGCATCTCCTTCCAGAGAAACTTCGATACCACGGTTCACAGTGGTTCCTACGTTTACCAGAATTGTAGAGTAGATGTAGGGAGGCTGTGGAGCCGTATAGTTGTAAAGCAAGTCGCGTGACTGGCGGTCGAACCATTCGACAGAACCGCGCAATCTGTTCCACAAGGCAAAGTCAACACCGATATTCATACTGACACTCTTTTCCCAACCCAGTTTAGAGTTGGCATTTACTGAAGGAGCATAACCTGTTACCCAGGCACCGTCCATCAGATAGGTATCCGTAACATTCAGCTGGGCATTTTTATGAGAGCCATAAGTGGCCAATGACTGGTAGCAATCGAAGTCCGAACGGCCTGTCACACCATAAGAGACACGGGGCTTCAAACTCTGGACAACGTTTTGGTGGTCTTTCAGAAAGCCCATATTCGCCATTTCCCAGGCAAGGGAAAGAGACGGGAAAGCACCCCATTTCTGATCTGCACCGAATTTCGTAGAACCTTCGTAGCGGATGGAGGCGGAAGCAATCAACAGATTCTTCCAATTATAGTTGATACGCCCGAAGACACCGATCAATTTGGCAAGAGATTTACCGGTACCCATGCTTGCTTTTCCTTTGGCAAGGTAAGAACCGCTTCCAAGGTTATTCCAGAGAATGTCGTCGAAGTTGAAGTCACTGTTTCCGGCTTGCAGGCGTTCCCAGGTGGTTTGCTCATAGTTGTAACCTACCATTGCCTTGAAGTTGTGGTCACCCAGATCCAACGAGTAGTTACCCAACCACTCCAGACGGGAAGTGTACCACTTCTGGTAAGTAACTTCTGCACGTCCGTTATAGCCGTTCCAGTAAGATTCACCAGCGGTGGAAGGGGTATAATAGTGCTGTTTCAGATCGTTGTAGTGCAAAGAATAGCTCAATGAAGTATTCAGCATTTGCTTTTCCGAACGGATCAGGTTGACTTTTACCTCAGCAGTACCCAGCAGGTAAACGCGCTGACCGTTATTGTCGATCTCTTTCAGTTCCTGCACCGGATTGCGTGCTCCGGTAGGAGAAGTAGGCTGGAAGTAAGTTCCATCCTCGTTATACAAAGGCATGGTAGGGTTCATGCTCAGGGCAGTATCGAACATACCATCGTTACCCCATACTTCATTCACGCGACGGGCGTTGAGTGAACCGTTCAGTTCTACGATTCCATCCATCATACGCTGGTTCAGGACAAAGCGTCCGCCGAATTCCTCACGGCTACTGTTCAGATCAAGGCCGGTTGCTTTCTTATAATTGAAAGAAGCGCCATAGTATCCGTTCTTGGTACTGCCGTCGATAGAAAGATATTGGTTGTTATCATAAGAGAAATCACGCAGCAAGAGGTCATACCAATCAGTAGAATACCCATAATCCGTTGCACGGCGGGAACGACGGAATTCATCTGCGCTTAAAATATCCGGACCGCTCTTTGCCAGATTCACACCAAACCAACTGTCGTAAGTCACTTGGACACGTCCGGCTTCTCCGACTCCCTTACGGGTGGTGATCAGGATTACACCATTGGCACCGCGTGTTCCGTAGATAGCAGCGGAAGCGGCATCTTTCAGTACGGTCATCGACTCAATATCCTGTGCTGCCAAGTTGCGGATATCACCACCTGCCACACCATCAATTACCACTAACGGGTCATTAGATGCCGAAATAGATGTTGCACCGCGAATCTGAAGAGAGGAACTTGCATTCGGATTGGCTGCCGCCGTATTGTTTACGGTCAAACCGGCAACTTTACCGGTCAGCATCTCCATCGGATTGTTCATGGAACCTTGCAGGAACTTCGATCTGTCTACCTGCACAATGGAACTGGAAAGTTCTTTCTTGCTCAATGAACCGTAGCCCACTACAACAACTTCATCCAGTGCCTGAGCATCTTCCGACAGCACTACATTGATTTCTTTACGTCCACTACAGGAAACTTCTTGGGTTTTGTAACCAATGAAGGAGAAAACAAGGACAGAGGAAGGCTTCACGCCGGACAAAGTGTAATTACCGTCAATATCGGTAATGATACCATTAGTTGTACCTTTCACGGTTACGTTGGCACCGATTACAGTTTCGCCCGTGGTATCCGTTACTTTTCCTTTCACGGTTAAATCCTGGGCAAAGGATGCCACTGCAAAAAGTAATCCGGCCATGAGAAGGAGAGACCGGCACAAACATAACTTTGTTCTTTTTACATTCATACTATTAGTTTTTAGATTAACAATCATTCTGTTCACCTCCACAGGTTGAGGCGACAGTGCAAATGTCTGTAAAAAGAAGGGGGAAGAAAAAGGGAACTAAAGAAAATCTAGATTAGCAAAAGAAGCAAAATATTATATATCAGCAAGATAAAACAAATAAAGGGCGTTAAAAAACTAAATGAAAACAAAGAAAAAGACATCTCATTATCCTGCAAAAGAACCTATTTTCATCACCTCTTCTTCAAAATTATCACGGCAAAGAGAGCGATTCTTCAATTTGGAACGATAGGTATAAATAGTAGTAATGGAATAACGCAGGAATCCTGCAATCTTGGCACTATCCGTAATGCCCAAACGAATCAGGGCGAATATACGAAGCTCTGTTGTCAGCCGTTCATCTTGTTTAGGAATAATTCTTTCTTCTTCCGGCAACAACTCATTAAAGCATTTCACAAAATCAGGGAAAATACTAAGAAACGAATTATCGAAGTTCTGATAGAATTCTTTCAGCTCCTCATCGATGAAACGGGACGATTTCAACGTTTTGTAGAGTTCTTCCACCTTTCCCGAAGCAGCTTGTTTGTTAAGCATCCGGCGGTATCCCTCCAACTTGTCAATGTATGTGGAACACAATCCCATAAACCGACCGACGTACTCCTCTTTAATATGATTAGCCTCCGTCAGCGAATCATTCGTTTCGTGCTGTCTCTGATTTACTTCAATCAATCTTTCATTGAGAAGTTTCAATTCTTCATTCACAGCCAGCAAATCCTGCCGCGCACGGGCCAGTTTCTTCACCTGACGAATTACATACCAGACCGCACATGCCAAAAACAGTGTCAGTAAACTGGTAACGACCAGAAATATCTGCAACACTCGCTGATGTTTCTGTTTTTCCACTTGATAGGCATGGTCTATGACGGGAAGCATCCTTGAAGCCTGCACATTCCGGAGACGGGCATTGTAGAAATTGGCATCTTCCATACTGCGTTTCATATAAACATCCGCCCGTTGCAATTGTCCCTCTTCATATAACAGTTCCGCCAATGCACGCAAGGAATTATTCTCTTTCACCACACCACGAATATCAGCAATTGCACTCTTTATCAAGTACTCTTTTTGCTTTTCTCGATGTCCTGTACTCTGATAGATAAAGGCAAGAATAGAAGTTACTACCGCATAATCTCGCGTATCCGGCGAAAGTTTCTGATGATAAGCTTCTAACATTTCGATGGCTTCCTCACCTCTTCCTTGTTGCAGAAGTTCGGGAGTATAAGCTATGACATACTGATAAGATCCCTCTTCTACCATCTGCAATACAGAGTCGCGGTAAGTATACAGGTTATTCAGATATTCAATCTGATATTCATCGTCCATCGCATACTCTGCATGATAGAGATAAATATCCTCAAAAGTGATGTAATATTCAATGAGTTGTTCTCTGGAGAGTTGTTTGCTGTCTATAGACTTCAATAATGCCACGCCTTCCGCATACAGACCCGTTTTTCCCAAGATGCTTGCTTTCTTCAGTTTGGCTTCATTCAGCCAGTCTTGATTATTATTCTGAAGGGCAATCTCGATATTGCGATTGATGTAGTATCTTGCAGAATCGCAAATATACGCTTCATATTCATCAAAAAGTTGTTGATTGATATGGTATTCCTCGGAAGGAGAAGTACTCTTACGAGTCCGGAAATATTCTTTAATCTGATCAATGCGTTTCAGCCTGGCCTGCTCATATTGAGCGGTATTCTCAATTGTCCTGTCCAGCACTACCAGTAAAGAATCTATTTTCTCCTGCGCTTGCAGAAGGCAACAGAACAGCAAAGAGATTACAAAAAGCAGGTACCGATCTTTCATGCTTACAAACGTTTACGAACAGGACAAAGATATAAAATCCTACTATAATAACCATCTTACCAATCCGTTTTTAATAAATCGTCTCAGCTTAGAAGAGCATATATACATAAAAGGGACGCTGCATCTCGCGGCGTCCCATCTATCTTAGTTAGTTTTTATAAGAATTTGAGAGAATTGAAACTTCACAGCCTCAATTTGTTGTTTTAATAAAGCACACTAACTATATTTATGTTTAAAGCAAATGAAAATGTTATTCTTAAAAGCAAATGAAAACGTTACTTTTTCAGTTCCACCTTCTTGTCTACCCGTTGCAGACTATCCAGAATCTGTTGTTCATGGGTAATCGTCACGTCTCCCGAGAGAGCTACCGAAGGTGCGGTAATTTGTTTGCCTATCGTATCGACCGCGGCCACTTCTTTTATATCACTATAGAATGAATGTTGCATCACATTCCCTAATGAAAGTACCACTGCCACTACTGCGGCGGCCTTGAACAGTGGAACGAAACGTGCGGTAAGGGTCAAGCGTTTCGCCTTTACCACCGGAATCTCCACTTCTGCAAGCACGCGGGCATCGAAATCTGCTCCCAATCCCACTTCCTGTTGCAGTTGCTGATATACGAACAAGTCTTTGTAACGAAGCAAATGCTCCGGAACTGCGCTTCCATTAAAGAAAGCACGCAACTGCGCTTCTTCCTCAAGGGAAGTCTCACACTGCCAGTAACGTTCTAAAAGCTGTCCTATATATTTACAGTCCATAACCATCTATATCTAAATACCGTTGTTTCACTTTTTGCCTTGCCCTGAAGAGGTTTACTTTTACCTGTTCCTCTGTTAAATGCAGGACGACCGCGATTTCTTTATAACTCTTACCCTCTATATCCCGAAGCTGCATGATCAGCCTTTGTTTATCGGGAAGCTCATTGACCAAGCGATGGATAAGGGTCATTTGCTCTTTATCCACCAGATGATCATAAGGGTTGGATGCTCCGGAAGCCCGATCCATTTCAGGTGTCAGTTCCACGGTCTGAGCGTCTTTTCTTTCGCTACGGTCTATTGCCAGATTCTTTGCCACTGTCAGGCAATAAGCCTCAATAGAACCGAATTGCGCCCACTCATCACGCTTGTTCCAGACTCTTATCAGTGTTTCTTGCACAACGTCTTCTGCCTCTGCTCTGTCGAAAGTAATCCGGAGAGCCAACCGAAAGAGTTTGTCTTTCAGAGGGAGAATGTCATTCCGAAAACTGATTTCTTGCATCTCTATTAATAATGACGGTTAAGTATATGGAAAGTTACAGTTGATCACTACTCTTTTTGAATTATTTTTTGATGCAGGTTCCGTTATTCTCGTTAATTGCTGACGCTAAGGTAATTACCACTTCTGTCACTCCCGCATTCAAAGCTTCAAAAGAATTCTCCAGCTTGGGTATCATACCTCCTTGAATAACACCATCCGCTACGTATTGTTTGAATTCGGCAGGAGTGATCTGAGGTATCACGCTATCGTCATCGTTCTCGTCACGAAGCACACCCTTCTTCTCAAAACAGAATACCAATGTCACATCGAACAAAGCAGCAAGGGCCTTTGCAGTCTCTCCTGCAATAGTATCGGCATTTGTATTCAGTAGATTGCCTGCACCGTCGTGCGTCAGCGGAGCCATTACGGGAACTACTCCTTTATGAATCAAATCACCCAAAAACTCTGCATTCACTTGCTTTACATCACCCACAAAACCATAGTCAACGTCTTTCACCGGGCGTTTCACGGAACGGATTACATCCATATCCGCACCTGTCAATCCCAATGCATTGACACCACGCGCCTGGAGTCCGGCCACAATATTCTTGTTTACCAGTCCGCCGTACACCATCGTCACTACTTTCAGTGTTTCGGCATCCGTGATACGACGCCCGTTCACCATCTGGCTCTCGATACCCAGTTGGGTAGCCAATTTTGTGGCCGAACGGCCACCTCCGTGTACCAGGACTTTGTAGCCCTCGATAGCTGCAAAGTTATCCAACAACTTATGGAGGGTAGCTTCTTCCTCCACGATTTTGCCACCCACCTTTATTACTGTTAGTTTTTCTCTCATATTCTTATTCCAAATAGGTATATCCGTACAGACCGGAACGATAATTGGAAAGGAACTCTTTACCTTCCTCCAATGAGATACGTCCCTCTTTTACTGATTGAGTCACCCAAGTCTCCAATGTACGCACCAGCTTCTTGGGACTATATTGAACATAGTCAAGCACTTCCGCCACAGTTTCACCATCAATCACCTGTTCGATGGTATATCCTTTCTCATTAACAGATACATGCACAGCATTCGTATCGCCGAAAAGATTATGCATATCGCCCAGAATCTCCTGATAGGCACCTACCAGAAACACACCCATATAATAAGGCTCCTTGCTCTTTAAAGAATGAGTGGGCAGATAGTGTGCCACATTCTTAGTCGAGATAAAGTTAGCTATCTTTCCATCCGAATCACAAGTAATGTCCTGTAAGGTTGCCGCACGGTCGGGACGTTCGTCCAAACGCTGAATGGGCATAATCGGGAATATTTGGTCGATAGCCCAGGAATCCGGCAGGGACTGGAACAGCGAGAAGTTACAGAAATATTTATCCGCCAACAGTTTCGGCAATCCGCGAAGTTCATCGGGAGCATGCTTCAACCCGCCTGCAATCTGGTTCACCTCACGCATGACAGACCAGTACAGACGCTCAATCTGTGCACGTGTTTTCAAATCCACGATTCCATGACTGAACAGGTCGAGCGCTTCTTCACGGATTTGTTGCGCATCGTGCCAAGCTTCCAGCATCCTATTTTGATTCAACGTGTCCCAAATGCCATAAAGTTCCTGTACCAATTCATGGTCTTCCTCAGTCACTTCTTCATCATCATCCCATTCGGGCAAAGTGGTGGTTTCTAGCACTTCAAAAATAAGTACGGAATGATGGGCAGTCAGTGCACGTCCGCTTTCCGTAATAATATTGGGATGGGGAATACCATTTTTATCACTGGCATCCACCAAAGTAGAAATAGAATCATTCACATATTCCTGAATGGAATAATTGACGCTGCTTTCGCTGCTGGACGAGCGTGTTCCATCGTAATCTACGCCCAAACCTCCACCGATATCAACGAATTCTACTTTGAATCCCATAGCGTGAAGCTGCACATAGAATTGGGATGCTTCGCGCAAGGCTGTCTTAATGCGACGAATTTTTGTAACCTGGCTTCCGATATGGAAATGTATCAATTTTAGACAATCTTTCAGTCCTTTTGACTCCAAAAAATCGAGTGCTTCGAGCAATTCACTGGAACTGAGTCCAAATTTGCTTGCATCACCGCCAGAATCTTCCCACTTGCCACTTCCTGAAGAAGCCAATTTAATACGAATACCGATATTAGGCATAACATTCAGCTGCTTCGCCATCTTGGCTATCAGCTTTAGCTCGTTCATTTTTTCTACTACAAGAAAAATGCGCTTTCCCATCTTCTGGGCAAGCAAAGCCAGCTCTATATAGCTCTCATCCTTGTAGCCGTTGCAGATAATCAACGAGTCAGAATCTGAGTTTATCGCAATCACAGCATGAAGTTCAGGCTTCGACCCGGCTTCCAACCCGAGATTGAATTTCTTTCCATGGCTGATAATCTCCTCAACCACAGGGCGCATCTGATTAACCTTAATAGGATAGATAATAAAGTTCTGCGCTTTATAGCCGTATTCCTCAGCGGCCTGTCTAAAACACGAAGAAGTCTTCTCAATCCGATTGTCCAGAATATCGGGAAAACGTATCAGCATAGGAGCCGCCACGTCTCGCAATTGCAACTCATCCACCAATTCTTTCAAATCGACGCCGACACCGTTTTTACGAGGTGTCACCACTACATGACCTTTGTCATTGATACCAAAGTACGAAGTGCCCCAACCTGTAATGTTATAAAGCTCTTCTGAATCTTCAATACGCCATTTTCTCATTTTTTGTAACTCAGATGTTTGTTTTTTGATTTTAATAGGGCGACAAAAATACGATAATTCTCGATATTTATTGCGTTTTCCTCCTAAAATTGCACATTTACAAGCGGTTAAATGCCCAGCAAGCTACGTAACTGCTGCACAGAATCCGCAATTTGCCGACGGTTTTCCAATTGTCCGGCATCAAAACGATACCTTGCCTTACCATAGTGCGGCGCACGTTTTTCCAAGGCTTCTATTATGAAAGCCCGCAATTCTTCGTCCGTTTTTCCTTGCAGAATGGGACGTTGCTGCGTAGCCACTCGCAATCGACGGAACAGAACGTCAGGATGAACATCCAGAAAAACAGTCTGTCCGTTATCGTTCATGTACTCCATATTATCGAAGAAGCAAGGAGTACCGCCTCCGGTTGAGATAATGACGTTTTCAAACTCAGCCACTTCATGTAGCATGGTTCGCTCCAGTTCACGAAAAGAGGCCTCCCCCCGCTCTATGAACAATTCACGTATGGATTTGTGAAAACGTTCTTCGATATACCAGTCCAAATCGATGAACGGTATATTCAGTTCGCGGGCAAAAGCCTTTCCTAAAGTTGTTTTACCGGCTCCCATGTAACCGGTTAAAAAAATACGTATCATAAGCGCTTACCTTTGCGTACAAAGGTAAGCAATTCTATTCTGAGAGATTTACTATCAGATAAAAATTTTAATGCGTTCGCTCAAATCATTAAATTCTTTCTCGCCCGGTTCGGCAACAGGAGTACCGAAAGGCATCTGTGCAATCAGTTGCCAAGCCTCAGGAAGATGCCACGTACTGCGTACGTCTTCGTCAATCAACGGGTTATAATGTTGCAGGGAAGCACCCAAACCTTTATCTTCGAGCATAGTCCAGATGGCCAGCTGATGCATGGCAGAAGTTTGTTGAGACCACGTCGGGAAATTATCCTGATAGGTAGGGAATTGTTTTTGTAATCCTTCCACAATGGAGCGGTCTTCAAAGAAGAGTATCGTGCCATATCCGCAAGAGAACGAAGTATCGATCTTCTTTTCCGACTGGCGATATTGTTCTTCGGACAAGCGTTCTTCCAACTGATCCTTCACAATTCTCCATAGTTTCTGGTGTTCATCACCCAGTAACAGCACTACTCGTGTGGTCTGCGAATTAAATGCCGAAGGCACATACTTCACTGCTGTACGGATGATGTGTACAATTTCCTCGTCCTGAACCGGAGAGTCGTTACTGATAGAATAATAACTGCGCCGATGCTCCAATGCTTCGGCAAATGTCCGTTCTCTGATCATATTTAATCCTTTCTTTTCGTAATTATCACTTTTGTCTTATATAATGAAACAAGTGAAAGAGTGAAGTTGTTCGAAGTTGTAGAATATATTTGTACCTTTGCACCCAATTATGAGTAAAGAGAAGTTTTACGTTGTATGGTCAGGCGTCAATCCGGGTATTTATACTTCCTGGACGGACTGTCAGTTACAAACCAAAGGCTACGAAGGAGCGAAATACAAGTCGTTCGAGACACGCGAAGAAGCGGAAAAGGCCTTTGCATCTTCTCCGTATGAATATATCAAACGATCCTCTCCGACTGTTCCCGCCCAAAAGAAAGATGTGAATGCCCCTCTTCCCTCATCTGTCGTAGAGAATAGCCTTGCCGTAGATGCTGCCTGTAGCGGCAATCCCGGAGCTATGGAATATCGTGGCGTACACGTGGCTAGCCGACAAGAAATATTTCATTTCGGTCCGGTATATGGTACAAATAATATCGGTGAGTTTCTTGCTATCGTCCACGGACTTGCCCTACTAAAACAGAAAGGCTTCGATATGCCCATTTACAGTGACAGCGTGAATGCTATCAGTTGGATCAAGCAGAAGAAATGCAAAACGAAACTACCACGTGAACCTAAGACAGAAGAACTTTTCAAACTAATTGAACGTGCTGAGAAGTGGTTACGCGAAAATACGTATACTACCAAAATTCTAAAATGGGAAACCAAGCAGTGGGGAGAAATACCTGCTGATTTCGGAAGAAAATAAGCCTTCATTCTCTTTTCCTTTGTTTATTAAAGTCTACAAAACAAGGACTGATACCCGCTTCCGGCAGTGAGAACGAGCATATCCCAAGCATTCTGGATTTATTTATCCTTTGTGCTGACAAAATCGAAATTATTAGCCTCTTAAGTTCAGAGTTTCCTATTTAAGACAGAGACTGCATATCATTCAACCGTTTATAATATCCGTCTTTCTCCAGCAGTTCCTCATGCTTACCTCTTTCCACAATTTCTCCTTCATAAAGCACACAAATTTCATCTGCATTCTTAATTGTAGAAAGACGGTGGGCAATAGCAATTGTGGTACGCGTTTTCATCAGACGCTCCAAAGCCTCCTGTACCAAACGTTCAGATTCTGTATCAAGAGCAGAAGTAGCCTCATCGAGAATAAGGATAGGCGGATTCTTCAAAATAGCACGAGCTATGCTGACACGTTGGCGTTGCCCTCCGGAAAGTTTGCCACCACGATCACCGATACTTGTATCGTACCCGTGTTCTGTTTCCATGATGAAGTCGTGAGCATTTGCAATCTTCGCTGCCTCAACAACCTGTTCCATGGTAGCATTTTCTACACCGAAAGCAATATTATTGAAGAAGGTATCATTAAACAGGATAGCCTCCTGATTTACATTCCCTATCAAACCACGCAAATCATGAATTCGGAAATCTTTAATATTAACGCCATCAATCCTGATTTCACCGAAGTGTATATCGTGATAACGTGGCAACAAATCAACTAAGGTAGATTTACCTGAACCAGACTGACCTACCAATGCAATAGTCTGCCCCTTAGGCACAACCAGATTAATATGTTTCAGAACTTCCCTCTTTCCATCATAGCTGAAAGAAACACCTTTAAACTCAATCTCATGATTCATTCCATGCAAAGGCTTCGGGTTTACAGGTTCTTTAATAGGATTCTCTGCTTTCAGAATCTTGTCCACACGCTCCATAGAAGCCAAACCTTTCGGGATATTATATCCTGCTTTCGCAAATTCTTTCAACGGGTTGATGATACTATAAAGGATAACCATGTAGAAGATGAATGTAGGAGCTTCCAGCGAAGAGTGATCATTACCCAAAATTAATATACCACCAAACCACAGTACCAATACGATAAGAAGTGTTCCCAAGAACTCACTCATCGGGTGAGCCAAAGCCTGACGGATAGCTACCCTATTAGTCGCATCACGCAACTCATTACTGCACTTGGTAAAACGGTCCACCATCTTATCCTCAGCAATAAAGGCTTTGATGATTCGTAAACCTCCCAGAGTCTCTTCCAGTTGCGACATTGTATCACTCCATTTGCCCTGAGCTTCCAAAGACTGACGTTTCAGTTTTTTGCCGACTTTCCCCATCAACCAACCCATTCCAGGAAGCACCACTACAGTAAACAAGGTCAGCTGCCAACTGGTGATAATAAGTGTCGAGAAATAAAGTAGAATCAGAATAGGATTCTTCAGCAACAGGTCCAGCGAACTGGTAATAGAGTTTTCAATCTCACCCACGTCACCACTCATACGGGCAATGATATCTCCTTTCCGCTCCTGCGAGAAAAAGCCAAGCGGCAAATGCATTACTTTGGAATAAACCATGATACGGATATCGCGAACAACTCCTGTACGCAAAGGAATCATGATGGCGGAAGAACCGAAGTAGCAAGAAGTTTTCAGCATAGTCATAAAGGCTAGGAAAAGCCCCATAAACAGAAGCGTCATCGTTGGTCCGTGCGTTTCAATCAATCGGGTGACAAAGTAATAGAAGTTATTAATCGCCACATCTTTCAAGCTGTCACTTCCCCACTCCATATAGTGGTAAACCTGTGAGCCATCACCCGTCTTAAACAGGATATTCAGAATTGGAATCAATAACGTAAATGAAAAAACGTTGAAAACAGCCGATAAAACATTGAGCAGGACTGCCCATCCTATATACTTTTTATAAGGCGACACAAAACGTCGCATCAGTTGCAAAAATTCCCTCATTGCTTGGTATTAATGAATTAGGGGCACAAAGATACAAGAAATATCTTTAAGAAGAAGAAGATAAAATTAATATTAACGAGATTTATCTATGCAAGTCTCAATTAACGGACGCTGTGAGTCATTTATATGAATTACAGAATGATTCCGAAAAATATATTGTACCTTTGCGCCCAGATATCAACATACGCTTTATTATGACAAAGATTGATAAGTCCATACTGACATTTGGAGTTACTATTTTTCTTAAATTCATATTATTCGACATTCTGTGGTGTATTCCCACAACGTTTGCCTCTCTTTCTACAGTTGAATGTTATACAACCAAACTGATAGCCACGTTTATATTACTTATCCCCTATGCCTTTTTCCGAATGTGGAAAACGGAAACTTTCATCATGCTTTTACTAGACTTTCTGTTGATAGCTAACCTTATGTATTTCAGAACCTACTATACAGCTATACCATTGAACAGTTATGGACTATCAGGAAACTTAGCCGATTTCACAGGTAGCGTGATTGACTCTCTCCGGTGGTATGATTCACTTTTCCCATTATCCACCCTTATAGCAGCTATAATTCACCTACGCACCAAAACATCACATCTGAAACGCCCGGTTCGGGCTCTTCCTTATGTAGGAATACTTGTAGTTATTATCTGTATTTTTGGAACAGTAACCCTTATGAAAGGCGGATTCTCAAAGGCTTACGGGAAGTATCGTGATAAAGCCTATTTATGTTCAAGCGGCCCTTCTATTTATACGATTTTCGGTAGTCTATGTTATGACTTGATAGGACCGCAACAACAGTTGACTCCCGAATTGGAAGCCAAAATACAAGAATGGTTAAGTGCAAAGCCGAAACATGAAGCCGCATTAATCAGCGATAGTACCAATCGTCGCACCAATTGTATCGTTATTTTAGCAGAATCATTAGAAAGCTGGGTGTTAGAAAAAGAAGTGGAGGGACAGGAGATCACCCCCTATATGAATAAACTATTGAAAGACTCTACCACTCTCTATGCCCCACACGTACTGACTCAGGTAAAAGGCGGACGTTCCATTGATGCACAACTCATGCTTTGCACCGGATTACTGCCCATCAATAGCGGTACTTACAGCAGCCAATATCCCAATCATATTTATCCGTCATTACAGAAAGCCATGCGCGAAAAGAATCATTCACGCAACTACCTGTTAACCATTGATAAATTGTCAACCTGGAATCAAGGCCCCATAGCCCAAAGTTTCGGCATAGATACCATCATCGCTTATCATGACTTTAAATTGACTGAAGCTTTCGGCACACACAAACGCACCGGAGACGGTTCGTTCTTTACACAATGCCAAGAAAAAATAGAAAAGGGGGAGATATGGAAAAAAGGAGAAAATGCATATATGCAACTCATTACTTATTCCGGCCATGCTCCATTCATATTACCGAAACAATTGAGAGAAGTTTCATTCTCTTCCGGCATTCCGGAAAAAATGGGTGACTATATGACGACTGCCCGTTATACAGATAAAGCAATCGGCAAATTCGTAGAATATCTGAAAACTCTTCCGCAATATAAAGAAACACTGATTGTAATAACGGGTGACCACGAAGGTCTGGCATATTATCGAACGGAATTATGCGAAAGCCCCGGCGGCAAAGATATTGTATCCGACAAACCTTTTACTCCTTTCATCGTTGTCAATTCTCCTGTAAGCATGCGCTATGATAAGGTCATGGGACAAATAGACATGTATCCCACCCTGCTGAACCTGCTCCAGCTTGACGATTACTACTGGACCGGACTTGGAGAAAGCATTCTCACCCCCAACAAGAAAGGTTTTGCCGTAGGTTCACAGATGAATGTGGAAGGAGAAGGCTATACACCGGAGGAGGTGGACTTAGCAAAAGAAGCTTATGATATATCGGATGAGATGATACGATTCAACTACTTCGGGCAACAGTGAAAGTACCACACCGATATTTAGGGCGGTAAGGAGTTTCTATACCATCTGCCAATATATATGAATCAGGTACATCCGCAATTTGGTCATAACTTTTTCCTTCACCGCCAACTTCCAGCGTATAGCGTCCATTCACTTTAAAGTCGCCTGTTTTCTTGCCATATTCCACATCATTCATATAGCCTAACTGATTTACAACAAACGTTTCACGTGCCGTACCTATCTTCACAGGGCAGGAGGCCAAAGCATAGAGCAGATTAGGATTATCCATATTATCTTATACGGTTTCTGCATCTTTTTAACAGAAAGCAAATCAGCATATAGCAAACGGAGTAGTTTAGCCCTTTCCAGACTATTCAAATATTCTATTACCGTATTACAATGGATACCAATTGTAGTTGATAATTTAGAAATATCCACTTCAAAAGGAACAGAAGTGGCCAAGATTCCTAATAACGCCTTCAATTTACGAACATTACCGATATCTTATTGCTGTTTGCAGGCAGCACCATTTTTTCTTCTCGCATAATCTGACTAGATTTTAAATTCATAGAAGACAATCCCTCAAATTAGGCTGTCTGCAAACAACTCTATGCTTATACACCTAAATGACTACGACAAAGCAGACCTAAGCTGCAGACTACAAATACCTATGTTTATACATATTAGTACGACAAGTAAGTCGTATAAGTAATGCCATTGACCTACTCAACAAGCCAAAAACAAATTGGATTCATTCATAGAAATTATATGAATGTCATATTCAAATTTGTTATTATCATGATTAACTCAATTATTAATTGCAAGAACTCCCTTATTTTTTTGACATTAACAAGTTAGGGGCACAAAAAATACAAACCTTAAATTAAAAGATATACATCCAATATCAATGCGATCTATATATGCAATCTTCAATAAACAAATTCTATAACCTACTCAAGAAGCTAAAATAAAGTCAGGGGAATAGTACAATCATAACCCTATAACACAATTACATAATTAGACAAACATCATATTCATTTTTTATTTAACACTAAAACAGGCAATATATTAACAATATCATCAAATTTATCATACACAAAACAACAATAAAAAAAGATATAATACTACATATTTAAACAATACGCGTCATACATACCTTATAAATAAAGCAAACATTAAAGTCCAAGCGCTCTGCTTTATTTACATATATATCAAATCAGGACTCTATAACAGCACTTTTATATTTATCTCGGACGACATTATTATTTCCTATCATTTTTTATCAAAAAAGAAAACAAGATATTTATCATAAATAAAAACTACTTTTATTTCATTATATCATTTCATTTCACTTTCTTTGTAAGACTTAATCAAAACAAATATAGTATTATGAAAAAAATTAGTTTAATTCTGTGTTTCATTTTAGGGCTTTACTCATGCTCTGAAATAGAAGATTTGCCCGACAACACTACCGTTAATGAGCAAACCAGTGTTAATGACCAAACTACACGAGCTGCCGGCGATAAAAAGTACGACGTCTTGGGATACGGCTATGATGTAACAGGGGAATATTTACACCCTATGTCTGTAAGAAATCCGGTTTTAGACATCGCTAAATACAAAGAGGATTTTGAGGGTCGATTGATTACAGGAAGCTCTTCTTTTGGATTTGACCAAATGTATTATGGATACTCTGCCTCCGATTATATAAAAGACATCATGAAAGAAACAAATGTCAGCGCAACTATCAGTTATGGAGACAAAGATAATCCCAAAGATTCTCTCCCCTATTTTTCGGGAAATATATCTCAAAATAACTATTTAAAAACAGAATATCAGTATTCTACCAAATACTCATTTGCCAGTGTTGATGCAGTTAGAAATCATAAATATATTCGAATCAATGATGAAATAAGTAGCCTTACCAAATATCTATCACCTTACTTTATAGAAGACTTAAATCGCCTTTCTCCCGATAGAGTAGTAGAAAGATATGGAACCCATGTCATAACAGATTTTATCATTGGCGGAAGATATAAGCTAATGTTTAGATCTGTAATCACAGATTCTAAAGATGCAACTCATAAAAGAAAAACAGTTTCTTCAGGATTTAAAGCAGCTTTATCTGGAATGGGATTCTCTTACAATGTAGATAGAACGATACAGACAGACGAAAGTTTAGTAAAAAACAATCAGCATAAAGAACTTTATGTTCTATTTTATGGGGGGAATGGCACTAATCTAAAATATGACCTTGAAAAAGGAACACCTAGCGGCGTAGACATACAGAGTTGGGAAAATTCTGTAAACCTAGAAAATGCCTGCCTAAATGAAATCAACTGGAAAGAGACACATCCTATTTATGATTTTATTACAGATCCTGCCAAAAAGGAACAAATAAGAGCCGCTGTAATCAAATATATGAAGGCTTCAAAAATAAATGAGCTAAAACTTAAACCATTGTATCTATTCATACATAACGGTACGCCAGTTACAGGAGGTGATCATTACACTACTATCCTACAAGACTTTGCTGAAAAAAATCCAGGTTGGAAAGATATGAAAGAGATAGAAGGATATATTCTTGAAGAGCAATTGGATGGTACTATACCCCTATATGAGTATTATAGTGTATCAGCATGGGACCATTACACTACTACACTTTCAAACATTCACACCGTATATGCTGGATGGGTAAGACTCAGAACTGCAGGATATGTCTACAAAGAATCTAAAATGGAAACAACAATATTGTACGACTATGGGGCTAATAGCGTTTGCGACCATTACACCTCTGACGATCCATATGTCTGTCAAAATTGGCCTGATTGGAAGATTCTAAACATATCAGGATATGTATATCCAAGTGACTAAAAAAACAAATCCTTACAAGAAAATCCCAAGATTCTTATCGAGGAATATACTAGTACTCCAAATGACTCAGGACATTCCTTAAAAAAGTCAAAGTTAATTCACTCATTACAAGATAATTGACTTTGACTTTTTTTTAAAAAGAACAAGAATACCCGTAAACTAACATATACAGTCTGGTGATAGGCATCCCACAAATTCCGTAGAACACTAAATATAGAAAACATTGATATAATCAATACTTCGGTAAGTTTTTACCGAAGTATTGTACATAATAAAAATAACATTATGAAAAAAATTAATTTAATTCTGTACTTCATTTTAGGGCTTTACTCATGCTCTGAAATAGAAGATTTGCCCGACAACACTACCGTTAATGAGCAAACCAGTGTTAATGACCAAACTACACGAGCTGCCGGCGATAAAAAGTACGACGTCTTGGGATACGGCTATGATGTAACAGGGGAATATTTACACCCTATGTCTGTAAGAAATCCGGTTTTAGACATCGCTAAATACAAAGAGGATTTTGAGGGTCGATTGATTACAGGAAGCTCTTCTTTTGGATTTGACCAAATGTATTATGGATACTCTGCCTCCGATTATATAAAAGACATCATGAAAGAAACAAATGTCAGCGCAACTATCAGTTATGGAGACAAAGATAATCCCAAAGATTCTCTCCCCTATTTTTCGGGAAATATATCTCAAAATAACTATTTAAAAACAGAATATCAGTATTCTACCAAATACTCATTTGCCAGTGTTGATGCAGTTAGAAATCATAAATATATTCGAATCAATGATGAAATAAGTAGCCTTACCAAATATCTATCACCTTACTTTATAGAAGACTTAAATCGCCTTTCTCCCGATAGAGTAGTAGAAAGATATGGAACCCATGTCATAACAGATTTTATCATTGGCGGAAGATATAAGCTAATGTTTAGATCTGTAATCACAGATTCTAAAGATGCAACTCATAAAAGAAAAACAGTTTCTTCAGGATTTAAAGCAGCTTTATCTGGAATGGGATTCTCTTACAATGTAGATAGAACGATACAGACAGACGAAAGTTTAGTAAAAAACAATCAGCATAAAGAACTTTATGTTCTATTTTATGGGGGGAATGGCACTAATCTAAAATATGACCTTGAAAAAGGAACACCTAGCGGCGTAGACATACAGAGTTGGGAAAATTCTGTAAACCTAGAAAATGCCTGCCTAAATGAAATCAACTGGAAAGAGACACATCCTATTTATGATTTTATTACAGATCCTGCCAAAAAGGAACAAATAAGAGCCGCTGTAATCAAATATATGAAGGCTTCAAAAATAAATGAGCTAAAACTTAAACCATTGTATCTATATTTAAATGACGGAAATCATTATATAGGGGGTAATCATTATACTACTACCTTAACAGATATTGTCGAAAAATATCCTGAATGGAAATACAATGGAGATATAGAAGGATATGTTCTTGAAGAACAATTAGACGGTACAATACCTTTATATGAATATTATCATGACGAAGCGTTTGATCATTATACTACTACGCTTACAAACATCCATATTGCATACAAAGGCTGGTTAAGACTCCGAATCGCAGGTTATATTTACAAAGAGCCTAAAATGGAAACAACAATGTTATATGACTATGGGGCATTTGGAGACCATTACACATCTGACGACCCTAATGTTTGCCAAAACTGGCCTGCTTGGAAGTTTCTAAATTTATCAGGTTATGTATATCCTAGCGATAGAGAAACATATTAGTGGAAAAAACGGCTGATACCCACCCAGTCAAAACGGTAATATCCGTTCACTTTTTGTGATAATCCTCCATGTGTTGCAAAAATAGTTATTTTTTCCTCATACTTTCTCCTTTTTATGTAAACGTTTCCATAAGACAGGAGAAAGTTTAAGAAAGAAATTATAAATTTGTAACCCAAAGCCATTTTATTGGAAAACAAACTGAGTGGATATGACCGAAATGGCTGGGTGGGTATCACCGAAATATGCATATCATTGTATAAATAACACTATACTTATACTTATACTTATTCTTAATTCAATGCAGAAGAAATTTATAAAGCTATTAAAAAAGTTACGTCGACGCTATATTGAACGCCACGGTTTGCCACAACATAGTCCTCTTAACAAAGAAATGAACCCTGATATCATATCAAGCCATATTAGGGAAAAATTATTATCACCAGAGCCTTGCATGCTCTCAAGATTTGGTTCTGTAGAAATAGGATGTGTAACCAACTATTTAGGGATTTTTCATCAGAAAAGAAAAATCGTAAAATATATAAAAGGAGAAGCATTTCCTTGGTGGTGGGAAAAAGAAACAGTATATACAATGAGGAACAATGCTGGTTTTTTTTCTGCAACTCCTGATCAATTAAAACGTTTTTCAGAAATGATGATTGAAGATATGTCTTTAATTGATATTCTTGCTTCTTGGAGATATGAAGAACAATATTTTTCAAATGAATTACAGAATGCATACAAAATAGATTTTGAACCTTACACCCCTTTCTGGAGTGATATACCATGGACGACTGCTTTAGAGAATCGGAAAGTTTTAGTAGTACACCCTTTTGCAGAAACAATACAAAAACAATATCTTCGAAAAGAACTCATCCACAAAGATTTGAGAATTTTACCCACTTTCAATTTACAGACTATTAAGGCTGTTCAAACAATTGGGAATCACACCGACAGTAGATTCAAGACATGGTTTGATGCCCTCGAATTCATGAAAAATGAAATAGATAAAAGAGATTACGACATCTGTCTCTTAGGCTGCGGAGCATACGGACTTCCATTAGCCGCACATATCAAACGTATCGGAAAGAAAGCCATACACATGGGAGGTAGTCTACAGTTGATATTCGGAATAAAAGGTGCCAGATGGGAAGATAGCACTTATAATGCAACTTATAATTACTCGCAACTGATGAACGAATATTGGGTTAGACCTTCTGAAAGCGAAACTCCCGAGAAGTCCCGAGAAATCGAAGCGGGATGCTATTGGTAATAATACTTACATAAAATAAACAAAGAATGAAAGAACTGCAAGTTATATATGATTCTCAAATATTTGATTTTCAGACTTTTGGAGGAATTTCACGATATTTCTGCGAGATAATTCCCAGAATGAATATTACATTCGATATAACAGTGCGATATTCTGAGAATATTTATCTGAAAGAATCTAAACTATGTAAACATCGCCTGCCTATTCCTCAATGGCTATTCTATAAATACAAAAATAAACTACTTAAAAAGAATAGAAAATTTTCCGAGGATATACTCAGATCATCTTCTACATATTTACTGCATGCAACTTATTATGAACCATATTTTCTAAACAGAATAGGAAATAACCCTTATGTCATTACTGTGCATGACATGATTTATGAAAAATTACCTGAATTCTTCTCAGAAGAAGAAAGAAAGTTTATTCTTGAGCAGAAAAAGAAAGTTATCACACAGGCTGACAGAATCATTGCAATTAGCCAAAACACGAAGCAGGATATCATAGATTTATTACACATCGAGCCAGAAAAAATAGATGTCATTTATCACGGAACAAACATGCAGAAACCTCTAAAAAAAGAATCTGTAACACTCCCAAAGAAGTTTATTTTATATGTTGGTACTAGATATTCTTACAAGAACTTCGGTCGTTTTATTAAAGCTTTTTCTCTATTATCATTAAAAGACAAGGAGTTATATACTATATGCACAGGCAATCCTTTCTCTACGGATGAAAAGAAACTATTTGAATCATTGAATATTATGGACAAGGTTATACATATTCATGCTTCTGATGCCTTATTATATACACTCTATAATCAAGCAGAGGCTTTGGTATTCCCCTCTCTTTATGAAGGTTTTGGTATTCCAATTTTAGAGGCTTATGCTTGTCTTTGTCCAGTTGTCATAAGTAATACTAGTTGTTTTCCTGAAATAGCATCAGATGCTGCAGCATATTTCGATCCATATTCCGAAACAGAGATGGCAGACGCCATCGCAAGTGTTATATATAATCGCACTCTACGGACAGAACTTATAGACAAAGGTTCGGAACAACTTAAATTATACTCATGGGAAAAAGCAGCTATTCAAACAAAAGAAGTATATCAAAAAGCAATGAATAATAAATTAAAATAGAAATGGAAGCAATTAAAATAAGTATCATCACTATAAACCTTAATAACCAAAAAGGCTTAGTTCAGACACTTAACAGTGTTGCACAGCAAACGTACAGCAAATACGAACATATCATTATTGATGGCGCCTCAACTGATGGAAGTCAAACCATTATAGAACAATATAAGAATAAAAGCCCTCATGTCACCTATTGGATATCTGAAAAAGACAAAGGCGTATATAATGCTATGAATAAAGGTATCCTACATGCTCAGGGGCAATATCTGTTATTTCTTAATTCCGGAGATTATATGGAACCAGACATACTAAAACAAGCAGCAGCCTTACTAACCGGAACTGATATTATTTACGGAAATCTTTTTTTCATTTCCGAGTCTGGCAATAAATACTTGCGAATATTTCCGGAATCACCATTAAGCGCTGCTTTATTGCTATCGCCAACCTTCTGCCTACCCCATCCTGCAACCTTTATTCGAAGAGACTTGTTTAAAGATCAATTATACAATGAACAGTACAAAGTAATATCAGATTGGGAGTTTTGGATAAAAAACATCTTATTCAAAAACTGTTCAACCAAACACATCAATCTTAATATCAGCAACTTCTACGAAGGAGGGATATCTTCCAACACAACATTAGCAAATCAAGAAAGAACCAAGATTCTCAACAACTTATTCCCACAGCAGATTCTTGAAGAGTTATCTGAACTTTTATTTATTAAAGAAAGCCCACTTTATGAAGGGCTCTGTGTTATGAAAAATAACAGACATTTCCAAAAGAAAATGAATAAGTTGATTTTATTCTGTTACAAAATACGCTATAAGTTTTTCACAAAACAGTAACATCTTATAAATATGTTATTTCTTCGAATAATGTTTTCTCCTATAAATAGCCCAAATATATGTAATCTTCCACAAACGATTATAATTCTTCTTTTCTATTTCAGAAGAAGGCATAGAAAGCCATGCTTTCAATTTTCGCCTCATATCCTGAAGCATATATTGGTTCTTTTCTAATTGTGAGCCCTTCATAAATTCAGAGAAGCGATACAAACAATTAGCAATAATAAAATTCACTGCTTCATATTCTTTTTCTTTCTCAAATAGATTCATTCTTTTAATAAACTCCAAACGTGGATATTCTGCTAAAAAGAAATGATAATGCTTTACAGAGTCTACAGTATGACAAGTACTACCCTCACGCTGAATATAATGATAATAAGCCCTGTCTATCCATACTATATTCTTGCATTCAGCAACCCACCGGTATACCGTTGCATGATCCTCAAAAAACACACCTTCAGGAAATAGTAAACTATCAAACAGTTCTTTTTTAAAGAGCTTAGTGCAAGGTGAACTACTAACTTGCTCACATATAATATCACGAAGAACCTCCGTTGAAGATCTAAAATAGCTCATACCTGAATTCGGATATATCTGCTCTATCCGATTATCCTCATACTCATAGCAAAAATTACAATATACCATATCCGCCTGCTTCTGCTCTAACACCTTTAGCATATCAGCATACATAGTAGATTCAAGGTAGTCATCACTATCAACAAAACCAATATAAGGAGCAGAAGCTATTCTTATACCAGCATTACGGGCCACCGAAGGACCTGCTATAGATAAATGCAAAACTCTTATACGAGAGTCTAATTTCTCATACTCATCACAAATTATCGGAGATTTGTCTATTGATAAGTTATCTACCAAGATTATTTCAAGTTCTTTCAGAGTTTGGTTACGCACAGACTCTATGCAACGTTCCAAATATTCCGCTGTATTATGTATAGGTATAATTACGCTAATTAAGGGTTGAAACTTCATAATTAATAGTATTTTAGACTAACTTCATTTCATTTCCAGAATTTGGTCATAAATTGCCAGACGTCGATCTAACATCTCTTGTGGGTTATATAGTTTCTGCAACTTTCCTAAAGCCTGACTCGCCAATTTAGCCTGTAAATCCTTATCGCCAGCCAATCTAATAACAGCAGAAGCAAATTCGTACACACTATCAGCTTTCAAGCACTCTTCTTCATGCCGAAAATCAATACCTTCAACACCTTTAGTAGTAGTAATAAAAGGAGCTTTTGAGGAAACGGCATCCAGTATCTTCATCCTCATTCCACTGCCGATACGAATCGGAACAAGCACAATACTGCCATTTAAAAAACTATGCAAATCTTCCACATAACCTACCAACTCCATTTCCGGACAAGCAGCTTGCAACTCTTTTATATACGAACTTCTCCATGGTCCTATCACCTGAAAAGTGAAATGGAAACCCTGACTACGCAAACAAGGGGCTATCTCCTGACAGAACCAGACGACTGCATCCAGATTCGGGTAATGTCCCTCATTTCCAACAAAAGTCAATCTGGAAGCAGTGGGAACAACCTGTTTATCACAAGCATCAGCTATTTTTACAACGGCAGGAGATACATATATTTTTTCTCCGCCACCAACAAAATCAGTCAACATTTGACGATCCACCTCAGTCAAGGCAATCACATGCTTATAGGTTTGCAATGCAGAATGCTCAAAGTCCTTTCCAATACGATACAGCATACGTTCTTCATCCGTCACCTTATCAAGAAAAGTCATTTCATTTTCATTACGAACATATCTCAATTCATGATGTACAAAAACAGTTTGTACATCCCCCGGTAAAAGATAACCCAATGATATCAGAGGATAAAACTCAACCTGAACAATATCAAACCCAGACCGTGAAACAGCTGATATATACTCTACATATTTTGAAGGAAGTGGCTCAAAAATAGAAGAAGTTAAAGTCATATCCTTACGTACTACATCTTTATCATGAGTAAGCAACTGGCGCCGCATTTTACGAGTAGCAGATAAAGCAATCTTCTTCAACCATTTATAATAAGAAGGATGTCGGGTTTCAGGCTCTGTCATTTCTTCTGTGAAGATAAAAAAGTCCACGTTATCCCATATTTCCTTCAATTTCTCCACATCTTTTTTCTCTTTCCCTTTAGGGTAGAGTAATATTGAAACAGACATCTTGTGACGAAGATAATCTACCATATGGAAAAAAGCCTGATTCCCGCCCGAAGTCAGTGGGTAAGGGATACAAGGGATAATAAAAAGTATTTTTTTCATCTTTATCTCTTTATATTCAGTTTTACTTTACACAAACGGAATGCTACGCTCAATGCCACAGATGAGTGAATCGTCCACAAAATACGACATATCTTCCAAAATTCGCATAACCCAAAGTTATTATTTACAGAATAATGTAATATCCTATACACATAGGTCTTTAAAGCGTGGTGCAATTCTTTTTCATTTAGTTTAGCTGGATAATAATTAATTATCCATTTTAAGAACAAACTGATAGCTTCAATTTTTCGACTATCGTAACAATCAGAATTACTAATATTTTCACCTTCTACATTTCTCCAGCAAACGGGTTTTCCTGGCAAAGCAATAATTCCTTTTGCACAATCTGCAAACTTCGTCCACGTTGCATCATCTGAGCACCAAGCCAAAGGAAACTTGACAAAGCCAGCTCCCTGCTGATAAACATCACGGCTGAACACATATTCACAAGCTGCAGAACGGATTCTACCTTCCAATTTATCCAGTAGAAAGTTATATCCAGAAATCTTTTCGCCTGTAAATGATGGATTCGCATACATCTCATTATTCTCACCATCTACAACAACAAGCGGAAAACGAAACATTATGTTCTTCTCACCACATTCCTGCAAGGCCTTCAATACTCGTTCAATCCCATCACATGGCATTAAATCATCATCCGAAAAGAACCAAATGACAGGTTCTTTAGACATCTCAATGCATCGTTCCCAATGTCCGGGCAAATCCTTCTTACCCAAGTTTGTCTCAAAACGATGATAAACGATATCCAGTTTACCCTGATAAAGAGATACTATATTTTTCAAATCATGAGGACTGGCGTCATCTCCTATATATACAGTAAAATCCTGATTCGTTTGTACTACCATAGAATCCAAAGTCTGCTGCAAGAAACGACTTTTATAGGCTGGTATGATGACTGCTACTTTTTTTTCCATATGAAGAAATATTATCGGCTCTGTTTACTCTTCCTCAACATACTTCCGAATTACTTCCAAGAATTTCTTTCCATATCGCAGATCCGGCTCCAGATAATTTCCCTCTGCCCATTCATTCCATGACTTTACAAAAGCAAGACGGTGCTCCAAAGGCTTCCCTTCAAGACACGTCATTACATCTTTCATATGCCGTTCAAAATATTCCGGCTCCGAATGATGCAAAACCAAGCCCTGTTTTCCCGAACGCGGTGAATGATCCCAGTTAGGAATAATGGTAGGAATGATATTTTTATCACTATCTTCGTCTGCTACAAAAAAACGGCTGGCCTTTTCATAATTTACAATCCATGGAAGCCCAAACCAATTATGCCAACGACGAGCTTTCCTGTAAAGGCTTCTCTGCTTTCGTTCATACTCAAACATACGCACTACATTTATAGCATCAAAGCCCATAACCTCCAGCGCCGCTTTTTCATCATCCAAATGATAGGTCTGACCTACAAAAAAGATTCCCTTCAGTCCATTCTGTATTGCCAATTCGCGCCACAGTTTCATAAAAACATTTACTTCTCCCTGATTATCAAAAGGATGATAAATCATAAATAGAGGTTTGCCATCTACAGTTATATAACGACGATCTTTAAATGCAGGAAGTACCGCATTAAAATGGGCAATATAATCTTCCTTACCCGGATAGAGTTGGTCTATCAACGTTTCTTTAGCCTTTATGCCATGAAAAAAGCCTCTCCATGATTCATTAGCCCATGCCAAGCAAAAAGGAAAATCCGGTTCACCTGAAGCCAATACTTCATTGAATGGACGTTCTAATAAACGCTTCCCATTGCCAAACCAATAATGCCAATAACAAAAACCTTCTACTCCATACTCCCGTGCCATATCGGCTTGTGCCTTACGAGTTTCAGGAACCCGTAAATCATAATACCCTAAATCTGCCGGAACTTTAGGCTGATAATGTCCGGGAAACAAAGAACGTGCTTTTCCTACATTGGTCCATTCCGTAAATCCTTTCCCCCACCACTTATCATTCTCTGGTACAGGATGAAATTGAGGCAGATAAAAAGCAATTACTCTGGCTGAACTCTTATTTTTATTCATAACACATCTTCTTATTTCTTTTCTTAAACACAAATAATTGGCTCAAACGCAACGAAAATATATACCATGGAAGAAAATGTTGCAATTTCCACAATCTGATATATCTTTTTAAGCCTAATTCTCTATAATCTACAGGCAAGTATTGCTGTAATTCTTGCCTGATTTTTTTTATATAATACAAATCCTTTTCCCTGTCTTTTGCACGTCTGGCAATACCTTTGGTCTCTTGAATTCCGGTCATCACCACTTTAGCAGCAAATTCTTTCGACCTTTCCAGCAGAAGATGGTGCTTTCGCAGATAATTATACCTTTCTTGTTCCGCTACAAAAAAATGATATTTTTTCCGAGGATCTGCATCATGATCTGTACTGCCTTTGCGTTGACGGTAATGGTATTCCGGCTTTTGGCAAAAAACTATTCTATTGGCATTAATAAACCACTTAAACAGAGTAGCATAATCTTCATAATAATAAGATTTAGGCAACAAGTCGGTTATCACTTCCCGACGAAACAGCTTATCCCAAAGAAAGCTCTTAATGACTTTATCTTCCAATATAAGATTCAATGCTTCATCCTGATTATATACTACAACCTCTCCGGTAGCGCATGAAGCTTCCGAGACATTTTTATAATCTTGAAAATATCCACAAATCGCAATATCGGCTTGATTTTTAATCAGTGTATGATACAATACACTATACATGTCAGACTCTATCCAGTCATCACTGTCCACAAACCCTATCAAATCCGCTTTTGCCAGTCGCAATGCCACGTTCCGGCTATCAGCCTGCCCGGTATTCTCCTTGTGCAACACACGAATACGTCCTTCTATCAACGCATATTCATCACAAATCGCTCCGGACTTATCAGTAGAACCATCATCAACCAATATCAACTCCCAATCCTGAAAGTCCTGTACAATAATTGACTCAATGCACTGCCGCAAATATTGTTCAACATTATATACCGGAGTAATAATGCTTATCAAAGGAGAACTTTCCATACATTATTATTTTCAAAAAAGGATTCTTGTATTTCTCTGCAAAGATAGGCTAAAAAGGTACAACCGCAAAGTAGTCTTTGAAATATAAAGCAAACCTGCCTATCCAGCATTCATTTATCGGCTTAAATTAGGCAGCATATAAAAAAAATAATATATCTTTGTGAATTCGTAACCTAAACAATGATTTAATAGTAAATGCTAATGCCTCTTCTTAACAAAATAGCCCATGTACTCAAAGAAGCCCCACAGGCTTTTAAAAGGACACCCAATCCGACACTCATAATGACATTATTAGTCAAAAATGAAGAAGACATATTGGAAAAGAGCCTCTGTTTCCATAAAGCAATGGGAGTAGACAGCTTTCTTATAACAGACAATAATTCCACAGACGGCACGATTGAGATTATCCAGAAATACCAAGAAAAAGGCTGGATAAAAGAAGTTATCTTTGAAAAAGCCACCAACTATAACCAGAAAGTATGGGTAGACCGCATGATCAAACTCGCTAAAAAGAAGTATCACGCAGACTGGGTTATCAATGCCGATGCCGATGAGCTATGGTACTCTCCCACCGGAGATCTTAAAACAGAACTGAGAACAACCAAAGCCAATGTTTTGAAATGTTCCATGAAGTGCATATACCCGGAAGCAGGTAAGCCATTCTGGGAATGGAACCAAACTATCCGCCCGATAATCAACCCATTAAAATACAAAGCATACAATTTATCCCGCTATTCTCTTTATCTTCCACAAAGAGGAAAGGTGCTTCATCGTACCACTTCATATATACAAATCTCCACCGGAAACCATAAAGTACTAATGCTTCCACAAAATGAAAAGAAAAGTGATATATGCATATATCACTTTTCTGTCCGGGATAAAGAGCGTTTCCTAGAAAAAATGATTAATGGCGGGAAACAATTGGAACAGAATCCTCATAAACATATAGGAATGCATTGGCGCCACTTTTATGAACTCTACAAAAAGGGAGAACTGGAAATGGAATATGATAGAATCATAGGAGCTAATTCCTACGAACAATTGAAACGTGATGGATTGATTCAAACCGACAATACCATCCCCGATTTCTTTAAACTACATTTCAATAAGTAATTGTAATGAAGCATGCATACCTGATTATCGCCCACAATGAATATCCGGTATTAAGAGCTCTATTATCAATGCTCGATGATGAACGGAATGATATCTATCTACATATAGACTACCGATCAATGGAGCTGTATGAGAAGACAAATTCTTTACAAATGCAGCAAGCCGGATTGCACATTTTATCCGCACGAAATAAAGTATACTGGGGCGACCTCAGTCAAGTAGAAACCGAATATCTTTTACTGGAAACAGCCTCAGCAAAAGAGTCTTATTCTTACTACCATCTTTTATCAGGAACAGATCTGCCCATACAGACACAAGACTACATCCATTCTTTCTTTCAAATAAATGCGGGCAAGGAATTCGTAGAATATTGGTCTGACAATAGACATCAGAAAGACCTGAAACGGAAAATATCCCGTTATTATTTCTTCACGAAACACCTGAAGCGCAACAATAGCAAGTGGCATGTCATAACAGCCCCCTGCCATAATCTCGCGCTAATAGTACAAAAAATGGTTCACTTTCATAGAAAGCAGGAAGTTGAATTTCGGAAAGGCTCACAGTGGTTCAGCATCACTCACAATTTTTGCCTATATCTATTGGAGAAAAAGCCTTTTGTTCTCCAACGCTTCCGATACACACTCTGCCCCGATGAGATTTTTGTTCAAACTCTATTATGGAACTCTCCATTCAAAAAGAATATCTATAATATAGAAGATAACAACATCGGCAGCATGCGGCTGATTGACTGGAATAGAGGAGATCCTTATACATGGAAGATGCAGGATTACACAGAGCTGACCAACTCTGACAAATTGTTTGCCCGCAAATTCTGTTCCCAGGAAGAAGAACTGATCAAGCTGATTGAAACCACCTATTGACAAGTTACATAAAGCAGAAAAATATGAATACCATGAATCCAGATATCAACCCCGTCAAATCCTTTTTCAAATCAGTGGAGAAGAAGCTTTTGAAGCATAGTAAACACTTATACTTCAAAACTGTAATTTCTCAGAAGTCCGGTGCAAAAAATATTATAAAGAAATACAAAGAAGCAAGTACCGGAAAAAGTCCGATTGACAAGACATGCCCCATCTGGATATGCTGGTGGCAAGGAGAAGCGAACATGCCTGATATCGTTAAAGTCTGTTACGCCTCTGCAAAACATCATGCAGGCCAACATCCTGTCATATTAATCACAGAGCAAAACTATCAGGAATACGCTACAATGCCGGATTATATCTTGCAAAAAGTGAAAAACCACGAAATAAGTCTCACCCATTTCAGTGACATGCTAAGGATTAATCTGCTTAAAGAACATGGAGGAATATGGGCTGACAGCACCCTACTTTTTACCAGAGATGTAGACTCAATAATGAATCCCGATACCGATTTCTACACTTGCCACCATACGGCAAAAAACACCAATGTGGCAAACGGCAAGTGGACAGTCTTTTTTATAGCATGTGGTAAAGACAATATTCTACCCGCTTTCCTACTGGACATGTTCTATAGTTATTGGAAGAATCATCAACAAATCGTCACTTACTTATTCTTCGATTATCTCGTTAGCATAGCCTATGAAAATATCCCAGCTATTACGGAAATGATCGACAGCGTCCCTCTGCAAAGAATCAGCAACCTGTCCAAATGCCTCAACATGCCATTTAATGAAAAATCTATGGAGGAATTTAGTGCAAACTATGGTTTCCACAAATTAACCTATAAGAAGCAATTCAATATGCTCACCCCCGAAGGGAAAGAAACAATCTATGCCCACCTACTACATAATTCTACCCATGGGATAGATGCAGACCAAACATAGAAACTACCTTCAAAAGTCAGACATCAAGAAGCCTTAGAAGAAAAAGACGAAGAAGATTTATGAGCTTTCTCTATCAACTGCAAACACTTTTTCTTGTCAAAGCCACGAGATTTGGCATATTCATCCGCTAACACAGCAAACATCTCATCAGTACCAGGTAGTCTTTCAAAATTCTTGCACCCTTCTTCCAAAGATACCTTACCAAAGCGCATCCGGTTCAAATCAATGATCTCTACGGAGACGCCCTCCGGCTTTTCTGCAAATAAGATATTCCCTGCCGAATAATCCTTATGCAAAATTCCATGTTCATGCAAAACAGCAGTGGTACGGGCTATGGCGCGAAGTATTTTTTCCTGTTCCTCAAAAGGACGTTGTGGAAGATCCCGGTAAGTATAAGGGCATTCCGACCTTAACGATACAAAATAACTCTTTCCGAACAAGAACCAACTGGAAACCGAGCAGAAACCAATGGGTGCGGGCGATCCTATATTAAACTGCCGCAACATGGCCGCATAGCGAAATGAACGCCGTGCCTTAGATTCCCGGAAAAAATTATAAATAATCCGATTCAGCAGGTGAGGTATCTGGAAAGATTTAACCACCACTTTCTGCCCTGCTATATCAAACTCCCTCAATTCATTTCTTCCTTTATAAATAACAGTACCCCGATCTTCAAAAATAACCGGAAGCACTTTCACAAAGTCACTCATATTTGAATAATCAGGAGCTACAGCCATGCACCGTGGACGAAAAAAACGCTCAATACGATTGATCCACCTAGACCAGGAACGTACAGAACGCAACTTTCCTCCTAACTCCCGTTCAAAAAATTCAGCATGACGCTTGTTAAGCACTTTCGTAACATGTGGCTTCAACGAACGATCTACAATTCTTTTGGACCCGGCACGTACGCGATAATACAATTCTATCTGAGGCAAACGGACCACTTTGCCACCATCTTTCAGTACAGATATCCAGAATTCCCAATCCTCACGTGCAATGATCTCTTCGCAGTACCCACCTACTCTTTCCCATTCTGTTTTTCTGTAGAGTGCACAGGTATCAATCATATTCTTACGTGCCAACAGCTTCAAAGAGAAGGGTGGTAACTTCCATTCACCACTACGGTCGCCTATAAATTCGGCTCGCGGACAGACCACTTTAACATCCGGGTCTCGTTCCAATTCTACTACAGCATGGCTTATGAATGTCGGACTGATCCGGTTATCCGCGTCTACCGGCAATATGTATTCGCCATGAGACAATGATATAGCATTATTACGGGCAACACACGGACCACTATTCGACTGGGTATGTACACTTACCCGTGTATCTTTTTCCGCATACTCTTTGGCAATGTCCAAAGAATTATCTGTCGAGCCGTCATCCATCAGTATTACTTCAAAATTAGGATAATCTGAAGCAAGCACCGAATCCAAAGTCTCGTGCAGATACTTTGCCATATTATAAATAGGTATAATAATAGAAACCAATCGATACTCCATAATATTTTCAAATTTTATCCAGTCCTTTGGTATACTTTAACCAGTAATACTTCAATGGATTTTTATACTTTAATTGCTTCCACGGACGGCTACCATGCGGACGATGCCACACCGGAAGCGTAGTAAACAGATAGTTTTTGAATCCCTCTTTCAATGATTGATGGGAAATTGTTACATCGTGCCAATTCTTTTCAAGACTCAGCTGATGAAAATCAAACGAACGGAGGAAGTTCAACGTCAGTAACGAGCAACAGAAACTGCAATGTTTCTTTTCAGGAAACACCTGATTCTCTCGCCCTTTTGCAAACAAATAAGGATAGTTTATATCACCTTTCTCATCTACGGTAACAGCAGCAGCAATTCCACAATCTTTTCTTTCCAAAGCGCCATCGAACAAAGATTGCAAAGTATCTTTCTTTACCACCACATCAGATTCTACAATTACCAATCCGGCTTCTTCCGCAATAGCACGTTCTTGTGACATTTGCAGAATCAGAAGATAGTTAGGCGAAGGGTGGCTTGTGACATCCGCAAGGTTTACCAATTCGAAACCCAGTCTCCCGGATGCTTCCCGCAACCTGGCCGTATTCTCCTCCGTACTGAAATCATTGTAAACGGTATATGTAAAAGGAGTCTTCACGTCAGATGCCATAATAGCATCTACCGTCTGTAAAGTCAACTCAATGGAATCCTTTACAGGCGTAATGATATGGATACACTTCATTCCTTATAACTGTTTTATCTTTATTCTACAAATCCTAATATTTGTACAAGTTGACAAAGTTATGTATTATTTAGCACACAGCCAAACAGTTTACCGCTTTTATGACTAACTTTGCCTGCAACAAATATAGAAAAAAAATACAGAAATGAAAGTCATTGTCGACAATAAAATACCTTTTATAAAGGAAGCTATCGAAAAGATAGCGGATGAAGTAATATATGTCCCCGGAAAGGACTTCACAGCTTCCTTAGTGAAAGATGCAGACGCGTTGATCATTCGCACACGCACCCATTGCAACCGGGAATTATTAGAAGGGAGTCGGGTTCGGTTCATTGCCACAGCCACAATCGGCTTCGATCATATAGACACAGAATATTGTCATCAGGCAGGCATCGTATGGAAGAATGCACCAGGCTGTAACTCCGCATCCGTAGCCCAATACCTGCAATCCACACTTTTGCTAACAGAACTCCTGAAAGGAAAGAAGCTATCCGAAATGGCTATAGGCATTGTCGGAGTAGGTAACGTAGGCAGTAAAGTAGCGGAGGTGGCTCGTGAACTGGGCATGCGAGTATTACTGAATGACTTGCCACGAGAAGATGAAGAAGGAAGTGCCGGCTTCAGTTCCCTACAATTCCTTGCCGAAGAGTGCGACGTCCTCACATTCCACGTACCTTTATATAAGGAAGGGAAATATAAGACTCTCCATCTGGCAGACCAGTCATTCTTCCGCTCACTGAAGCGCTCCCCCATCATAATCAACACTTCCCGAGGGGAAGTTATTGAAACGAATGCTTTATTGGAGGCTCTCGAAAACGGATTAATCTCAGATGCCGTCATCGATGTATGGGAAAACGAACCGGACATTAATCTCACCTTATTAAATAAGGTATTCATCGGAACTCCGCATATTGCCGGATATTCAGCAGATGGAAAAGCAAACGCCACCCGCATGTCGTTGGATTCTCTTTGCCAGCACTTTGACATACAGCCCGATTACCGAATTGTTCCACCTGAACCGGAGAACCCGATGATCACTGCAACTACCGAAACAGAAGCCTACCTACAGATGTATGATCCAAGACGGGACAGTGAAGCCTTAAAACAGCATCCGGAACTATTTGAGAAATTAAGAGGAGATTATCCGCTGAGAAGGGAAAAATCGGCCTTCCGCGTAGTGATTCCATAGCAACTTCACACCAAGTCCACACCAACTCCGTATCAAGGCCGTACCAAGTCCAAGCGTATAGATACGGAGATGATACGGACTTGATACAGTTCAGGTAAGTCCTTGAACAGAATCTTAGACCTCGGATTCCAGTAATTTTTCTATTACTTTGGGATAAGTATCATATTCCAGCACATGAATACGTTGTGCCAGTTCATCGGGAGTATCTTCCGGCAACACCGGACATTTTACCTGGCAAATAATGGCACCTTCATCATAATGCTCATTCGTATAGTGTATAGTAATACCACTCTCTTTTTCACCCGCAGCAATCACAGCTTCGTGTACGCGGTCGCCATACATTCCCTTTCCACCGAACTTTGGCAACAATGAAGGATGTATATTTATCATTTTATTGGGATAAGCATGCAAAATAGAGTCTGGTATGCGAGCCAGAAATCCGGCCAGCACTACAAAATCAATATTGTGCTCCTGCAACACCGATAAAACCGACTCTCCGTTCTCCCAATCACCCTTGGAAAAATAAAAGCAAGGCACTCCAAGCCCGCGTGAGCGCTCTAAAACGAACGCACTCTGACGATTAGTCAAAACCAGGGCTACACAAGCCAAATTTTTTCCCTGGAAATAACGAATGATATTTTCGGCATTCGTTCCGCTTCCCGATGCTAAAACAGCGATCTTTTTCTTCATAAATCTTCCTTTTAGTGCACAAAACCGTGAAAAATGTGCAAAACATTGCATTTAATTCCCCAAATATTTGCGAGTGACGATAAATATTTATTCCTTTGCCCCGCAAATTTAAAGAAATAAAACTATTTATTAATTAAAAACTTAAAGTTATGTCTGAAATTGCATCAAGAGTGAAAGCGATTATCGTCGACAAATTAGGCGTTGAAGAATCAGAAGTTACTAACGAAGCTAGCTTCACTAACGATTTAGGAGCTGATTCTCTTGACACTGTAGAACTTATCATGGAATTCGAAAAGGAATTCGGTATCTCAATTCCGGATGACCAAGCTGAAAAGATTGGTACTGTAGGCGACGCCGTTTCTTACATCGAAGAACACGCTAAGTAATTCTATCCATCAATTTAATATGGAATTAAAAAGAGTTGTAGTAACAGGTCTTGGCGCCATTACTCCCATTGGCAACAACGTTCACGAATTTTGGGAAAACCTTGTGAATGGGGTTAGTGGAGCTGGACCTATTACTCATTTCGATGCTTCCCTTTTCAAGACTCAATTTGCCTGCGAAGTGAAAGACTTCGATGCAACCAAATATATCGACCGCAAAGAAGCCCGTAAAATGGACTTGTATACACAATATGCCATTGCTGTAGCTAAAGAAGCGGTTAATGATTCTGGTCTTGACGTCGAAAATGAGGACTTAAACAGAATCGGTGTCATCTTTGGCGCCGGTATCGGTGGAATCCGTACATTCGAAGAAGAGGTAGGTAATTATGCCTTGACCGGTAAAGAAAACGGTCCTAAGTTCAATCCGTTCTTCATTCCCAAGATGATTTCGGATATTGCTGCAGGACAGATTTCTATTATGTACGGTTTCCACGGGCCCAACTACGCAACTTGCTCTGCATGCGCTACTTCCACAAATGCTATCGCTGATGCCTTCAACCTGATTCGTTTAGGCAAGGCTAATGTTATTGTAAGTGGTGGTTCGGAAGCTGCAATCACCGTTGGCGGTGTAGGCGGTTTCAATGCCATGCATGCATTATCAACCCGCAATGAATCTCCCACAACAGCATCTCGTCCGTTCAGTGCAAGCCGTGACGGTTTCGTGATGGGTGAAGGTGGTGGCTGTCTGGTTCTTGAAGAACTGGAACATGCCAAAGCACGTGGTGCTAAGATTTATGCAGAAGTTGCCGGTGTAGGAATGTCTGCCGACGCTCACCATCTGACTGCTTCACATCCGGAAGGATTGGGAGCCAAGTTAGTAATGAGAAACGCGTTGGAGGATGCCGAAATGAAACCCGAAGAAGTAGATTATATCAATGTTCACGGTACTTCTACTCCTGTAGGTGATATATCGGAAGCTAAAGCTATTAAAGAGGTATTTGGTCAACATGCATTTGACTTGAACATCAGTTCAACAAAATCCATGACTGGTCACTTGCTGGGTGCCGCCGGTGCAGTAGAAGCCATCGCAAGTATCCTTGCCATCAAGAATGGCATCGTACCTCCGACTATCAACCACGAAGAGGGTGATAACGACGAAAACATTGACTATGACCTGAACCTTACGTTCAACAAAGCTCAAAAGCGCGAAGTGAACGTAGCTCTGTCCAATACATTTGGATTTGGCGGTCATAACGCATGTGTTATTTTCAAAAAATACGCAGAATAATCAGTCGTGTTACGTAATCAAATAGACAAGATAAGGCTCTTATTCCGTAAGGACAAAGAGTCTTATTTTTGTTTTTATAAGATACTGGGATTCTATCCCCGCAACATCCAGCTCTATCAGCAGGCATTGCTGCACAAATCTACCTCCATCCGTTCGGAGAAAGGTCGCCCTTTAAATAATGAGCGACTGGAGTTCCTGGGTGACGCCATTCTTGACGCCATCGTGGGAGATATTGTCTACAAGCATTTTGAAGGCCGCCGCGAGGGCTTCCTCACAAATACACGTTCCAAAATCGTACAACGGGAGACACTCAATAAACTGGCGGTAGAAATCGGTTTGGACAAACTGGTAAAATACTCCACCCGTTCTTCCTCGCACAACAGTTATATGTACGGAAATGCTTTCGAAGCATTTATCGGCGCTATCTACCTGGACCAGGGTTACGAGCGTTGCAAGCGGTTCATGGAAGAAAAGATATTCAAGAATTACATCGACCTCGATAAGATGTCACGCAAAGAGGTGAATTTTAAATCGAAGCTGATTGAATGGAGTCAGAAGAGCAAAGTCGAAGTTTCATTCGAACTTATCGAACAGTTCCTTGACGAAGATTATAATCCTATGTTCCACACCGAAATACGCATCGAAGGCATATCGGCAGGGAAAGGAACCGGATATTCTAAAAAAGAGTCCCAACAAAATGCTGCTCAGGCTGCTTTAAAGAAAATAAAGAATGACGCCGCCTTCAAAGAACAGATTGAGGCAACTAAAGCGCAAAACCATCAGCAGGAAAATACGGAAGAAGCTGAAGAAATTATTGAGAGTGCCCTGATTGAAGAGAATCAGGAAGTTACTTCAGTTACCGGACATGAAGTGGGCGAATAATCATTCGCCCGTATTTCAACCAAAGCAGATTCCCATCCGTCGTCCTTGAACCACAAGGTCATTATCTTCTGTTACCAACTTCAGCTTTCCGGCTATCTCTTCCAGAGGTGCAGAAGATATTTCATCCCCTTTCAATGTGATCATTCTACCGAATTGCTCTGTAGCTATTAGTTCTGTGGCATGTCCGCCCATGCGAGTAGACAGATTCCGGTCGAAAGGCGTAGGCGAACCTCCACGTTGAATATAACCAAGCACCGTTTCACGGGTTTCTATACCCGTCTCGTACTCTATCTCCTGAGCAATGTACTCGGCGGCACGTTTCCGTCCATCCGTCTGTATCCCTTCGGCAACCACTACAATGGAATAAGGTTTCCCTTTCTTTAAACGGTTCAGGATCGTCTCTCCTATATTATGGATATTATAAGGGATTTCGGGTATCAGAATAACATCACCCCCACCGGCCATACCGGAATAGAGTGCAATCCAACCTGCTTTATGTCCCATCACTTCAATCACCATCACCCGTTTGTGTGAACTGGCGGTAGAGTGCAACCGGTCGATGGCATCCGTAGCAATGCTCACAGCAGAATCAAATCCAAAAGAGAAATCTGTCCCCCAAATATCATTATCAATTGTCTTGGGTACGGATACAATATTCAGTCCCATGGCAGCCAGTTTCGCAGCAGTCTTCTGCGTACCATTACCACCGATACAGACCACGCAATCCAGCCCTAACTCTTTAACGTTCTGCTCAATAAGTGCCGGTTTATTCACATCGGACATCACACCATTCTTCTTGAAAGGCTTTTCACGGGAAGTACCCAGCATCGTTCCACCCTGATTCAATAGACCAGACAAAGACTTATCGGTAAACGACTCCACATCTTTAGTCAGCAATCCTTGAAAGCCGCTATGAATGCCTATTACTTCCATCCCATAATGATTGATTGCAGTCTTGCATACTCCACGAATGGTGGCATTAATGCCGGGACAATCGCCCCCCGAAGTCAAAATTCCGATTCTCATAACAATTCTTTTTTTAGGGAACAAGTTAACGAGGTTTCAGGACACAAGGAAAGTTGTCTATTCCTCTTGTCAACTGGTCAACTTGTTATCTTGTCAACTGAATACATCCGTAAAGATAGAAAAAAAAGAGAAAAAAGATAGAGAAGCCAATAAATAAGATTATTTTTGCGCTACAAAATAGTTTTAACTAAGAGAGATGAATATCACAACATTGCTGAATAAGGTGTATTTTACCCCTCGCCTGAAAAAAATCGATTTATATGCCAACCGTGCAGAAGAGCTGCAACACCAAGTGTTGAACCGTCTGGTGCGTATGGCCGAGAATACAGAATGGGGAAAGAAATATGATTATAAAAGCATTCATACTTATGAAGACTTTAGAAACAGACTGCCCATACAGACTTACGAAGAGGTAAAGCCGTATGTGGAACGCCTGCGTGCAGGAGAACAAAACCTGCTCTGGCCATCAGAGATACGCTGGTTTGCCAAATCTTCGGGTACCACAAACGATAAAAGCAAATTCCTGCCCGTCAGCAAAGAGGCACTGAACGATACACACTACCAAGGTGGCAAAGATGCAGTTACTCTTTATCTGGCACAGAATCCCGACAGCCGTTTCTTCTCTGGACAAGGTCTCATTTTAGGTGGAAGCCATAGCCCCAACCTCAATTCCAGACATGGGCTCGTGGGCGACCTTTCTGCTATTCTTATTCAAAATATACATCCATTAGTAAACTGTGTTCGCGTTCCAAGCAAGAAGATCGCTCTCATGAGCGACTTTGAAAAGAAAATAGAAGCCATTGCCAACAGTGCTGTTTCGAAGAATGTAACCAGCCTCTCCGGCGTTCCTTCATGGATGCTGGTGCTCATTAAACGTATTCTTGAAAAAACTGGCAAGGAATCTCTGGAAGAAATATGGCCCAATCTGGAAGTCTTCTTCCATGGGGGGGTTGCCTTTACACCTTACCGCGAACAATATAAAGAAGTAATCCGCTCGTCCAAGATGCATTACGTGGAAACGTACAATGCTTCTGAAGGATATTTCGGGACACAGAACGATCCGAATGATCCGGCTATGCTGCTGATGATTGACTATGGTATTTTCTACGAATTTATTCCATTGGAAGATGTGGGAAAAGAGAATCCCCGTATCTACTGTCTGGAGGAAGTCGAAGTAGACAAGAATTATGCACTGGTCATCTCTACATCTGCAGGATTGTGGCGCTATATGATTGGAGATACTGTAAAATTCACGCAGAAAACCCCATATAAGTTCGTCATTACCGGACGTACCAAGCATTTCATCAATGCCTTCGGCGAAGAATTGATTGTGGATAACGCAGAAAGAGGGTTAGCTAAAGCTTGTGAAGCGACCGGAGCATTGATTTCCGATTATTCGGCTGCTCCTGTATTTATGGATGCTAAAGCCAAATGCCGCCATCAATGGTTGATCGAGTTTGCTCAGATGCCGGATAGCGTGGAGAACTTTGCCAAGATACTGGATGATACATTGAAAGAAGTCAACTCCGATTACGAAGCTAAACGGCAAAAGAACATTGCCCTGCAGCCCCTGGAAGTTATTATTGCCCGTAAAGACTTGTTCCATGATTGGTTGGCACAAAAAGGAAAGTTGGGCGGACAACATAAAGTACCGCGCCTCAGCAATACAAGAGTATATATTGAAGAGATGTTAGAACTGAACAAATAAAACTATAAAGTAATACTATAGTAGGAAAGGCCATACTGATTAAAGTTAGTATGGCCTTTCCTATTTATTATTTCAGCAGGAAAAACAGACAATCGTCCCAGGCAATCAGAAATTATAAGCCAATCCAACACCCAGTATCTCTTTGAATTGTACCTTTGGCCCCCTTTCAACGCCCTCATCAGTAAAGGTTTTCACATCATTGTCATACTTCAAGGTCATATTCAGAGTTGCCGAAAGTACTTTATTGATCTTCATACTGATAAGTACATCCCAGTTTACATCTACATTGCCAAAGTCTTTATTGTAGGGAGTGAAGAAGTCAGCAGTCGTTATCAGGTTCACATTCTCCATGACTGGTAATTCTGCACGGGCTTTCAGGAAAGCACCGGCTTCAATCTTAAAGTGGTCACCCGGATCAACTCCAAAGGAACCTAAATCAGAGAGATAATCATCGCACACAAAGGTCATCTTGGTAGAAGCTGGTGAAAGGAAAATAGAATAGTTACTCTTCGGTCTATACTCCATACCTAAAGCAACATTAGAATAAGCAGGAGCAAAGAAATCGGATATATAGTGACTCTTGTCCGGATAATTATAACCTTTAGCAAACTGAGTATTCAGGTCAGCCATAAGCGTATAGTACCAAACTTTGGTAGCTGCATATCCCAACTGGGTAGATAATCCAATCTTATCGGTACTCTTTCTCATCCCCTGAGATTTGGTCTTCGACAGACCATAATCCAGCACCAGGTTCGTTACCCACAGCCAGTCTCCGCTCTTATGCGTCAGCGAACCATTCAGGTAAGCATTCCCGGCTACAGAGTTCTCACCACCAGCCGACCAGTTTGTCATAGCAGTTTGCGACATGTTCACACCTGTCACACCTTTCAGTACCCATGCTCCTTCTTTGTATCCTTTATCGTCTGTTTGGGCAGAGACGATCATTGCCAAGGTGGCAAATAGCATCATCAAATATATACGTTTCATACTGTTATTCGTTTTAATTGTTTCGTAAAAAATAGACGTCTTTCTATTTCAAACAGAGTAAACTATTTTTTTGTTCAAGAACAAATAAAAGAATGATGGTATGAAGATTATATGATGATCCCTCCTCCCAACAGTAGACCAACCTCATCATAAAAAGCGGCAGCTTGTCCGGAAGCTATAGACTCCAACGGTTCATGCAGTTGCACATGGAGAAGGTTCTCTGCCATAATGTTTACTGTGCAATGATTGGCTTGTTTGCGATAGCGAATCCTGACGATAACGCTTTTGGAGTTTAGTAAGCGTGAAGCATCCACAATGTTCCAATCCTTCAGCAACATTTCTGTTTTATAAAGGGAAGCAAGGGGAGCAAGTATTACCTCATTCGATGCTTTACATATCTCTTTCACGAAGACAGCCCGGTTCATATAAATACCCAACCCTCGACGCTGACCAATTGTGTAGAAAGGATATCCTTCATGCCAGCCTAAAAAAGTACCGCTTTCATCGAGAAATCTGCCTTTCCCCGGCAAAAGCTCCTGCGGAACTTCACGTTGTAGAAAAGAGCGGTAATCCATTGGGCAAAAGCAAACGCCGAGACTATCCTTCTTTGTTGCCGCTCGTTCAAAGCCTCGTCCGGCAGCATAGGTACGGACTTCATCTTTAGTCCAATCCCCCATCGGAAGGATCATACGTTCCAGAATATCTTGTTTAAGCCCCCAAAGAAAGAAAGTCTGATCCTTGTCCCGATCGGCAGCAGGAGCTATAAAATAATGATTATCTTGAAAGACCTTGCGAACATAGTGTCCGGTTGAAATCCAATAAATACCCATTTCATCGGCTATCTTTGCCAGTAACGGCCATTTCAGTTCATTATTACAGAGCGTGCAAGGAACAGGAGTACGGGCAGAAAGATATTCACCTATAAAGTAACGGATTATACGTTCACGGAATAATTCGCGGGCATCATAAATGATATGCGGGATATTCAGGCGGGAAGCAAGAGTACGAGCATCATCCAGAGACTCCTCAAAGCCTTCCGAATCATAGAAACGGAACGTTACACCGGTAACTTCATAATCGGCTTCCTGCAATAACATAGCGGCAACGGAACTGTCCGTACCTCCACTCATACCCAATAATACACGTTTCTTTGATTTCATGGGTGCAAAAATAACAAAGGAAAAAGAAAATCACTACATTTGTTATCTTTAAAAAAATAACAACGCCAATGAGCTACTACATCTGTGATGATATCAAGAAAAAGAATGAAAGAACTTATTATCTTATGAAATTGTTGTAACTTTGTGCTTTTAAAAAAACTAAAAATCAAACGTTATGGAACATCAACTGACAATTTACAACACCTTAGATAGGAAAAAGGAGCTATTCGTGCCATTGCACGCTCCACATGTAGGTATGTATGTCTGCGGTCCTACCGTTTACGGTGACGCGCATTTGGGGCATGCACGTCCTGCCATTACTTTCGATTTGCTTTTCCGCTACCTTACCCATCTGGGATATAAGGTACGCTATGTACGCAACATCACCGATGTAGGCCATCTGGAACATGATGCTGACGACGGAGAAGACAAAATAGCCAAGAAAGCACGACTGGAGCAACTGGAGCCAATGGAAGTAGCGCAATACTATATCAACCGCTACCATAAGGCTATGGAAGCGTTAAACGTACTTTCTCCCAGCATTGAGCCACATGCTTCAGGACATATCATCGAGCAAATAGAATTGGTGAAAGAAATCCTGAAGAACGGATATGCATACGTCAGTGAGGGTTCCGTTTACTTCGACGTAGAGAAATATAACAAGGATTATCATTACGGAAAGCTTTCCGGTCGCAACCTGGATGATGTACTGAACACCACCCGCGAACTGGACGGACAAGCTGAGAAGCATAACCCCGCCGACTTTGCCTTATGGAAATGCGCCCAACCGGAGCATATCATGCGGTGGCCTTCTCCATGGAGCGACGGTTTCCCGGGATGGCATGCCGAATGTACAGCCATGGGTAAGAAATACCTCGGTGAGCATTTCGACATTCACGGCGGTGGTATGGACTTGATTTTCCCCCATCATGAATGTGAGATTGCACAATCGGTAGCATCACAGGGTAATGATATGGTACACTACTGGATGCACAACAATATGATTACCATCAACGGACAGAAGATGGGTAAATCATATGGTAACTTCATCAATCTGGATGAGTTCTTCAACGGCACACACAAGTTGCTGACACAGGCTTACAGTCCGATGACCATCCGCTTCTTCATTCTGCAAGCTCACTACCGCAGTACGGTAGATTTCAGCAACGAAGCTCTGCAAGCTGCAGAAAAGGGATTGGGCCGAATGATGGATGCCGTAAACGGACTGGAAAAGATCACCCCGTCTGCCACATCCAGCGTAAATGTGAAAGCTGTGCGTGAAAAGTGTTATGAAGCCATGAATGATGACTTGAATACTCCGATAGTCATCGCTCACCTCTTCGATGGAGCCAGAATGATTAACAATATCATTGCAGGTAATGATACCATTACTGCCGAAGATTTGAAAGACCTGAAAGAGACATTCCATCTCTTCTGTTTCGATATTCTGGGATTGAAGGAAGAAAACGATTCCAATGAAGAACGTGAAGTTGCTTTCGGAAAAGTAGTAGACATGTTGCTGGAACAGCGCATGATGGCGAAAGCCAATAAGGACTGGGCTACCTCCGACAAGATTCGTAATGAGCTTACAGCCCTCGGCTTTGAAATTAAAGACGGTAAAGACGGTTCTGAGTGGAAACTGAATAAGTAAACTCCACTGTCCTATAAAAAAGCTGCCTCCCTCGATTTTACAGAATCAGAGGGAGGCAGTTCCATTTAAAAAAGAGAGTTTTAGTAAGGTATCATGTCGGAAAGAATACGCTCCTTATACCAGGGATCGTCTATTGCTTTCAATTCCTTGCCCATTTCACGGCAAAGCTCTGCAACGATCTCTTTATTTTCTTCCAATGGAAGATTATTCATCTGGTAAGGATCTTTTTCATCATCAAACAGCAGGCTCTTCTTCAATTTACGATCTTTCTTATCAATATAAAAGGCCAAAGTATAACGTGCTGTCTTATATCCTCTTGAAGAAGGGAAGTAAGTCTTCACTTTGCCATCCGCATCTTTATCTCCATCCAAATTCTGGATATATAAAGCACCACCGGGACGTTCAATTTCCGCCTTTTCATCGAAGAAAAGTGGTGCCCAGTTGCGTCCTTGCACATTGGCCGGAATAGAATCACCCAAACCACACAGTCCCAGGACTGTCGGCATGATATCCGGTGCAGACATCAGAAGATTATCTACGCGCGGCTGTATATGACCGGGATAACGTACCAGAAACGGTATGTTCATAGATTCGGAATAAGGAGAGTTCTTCGGGTCATCCGTAAACTGGCTACACATGGTTTCACCATGATCGGAAGCAAAGATTACAATCGTATTCTTATCCAGTCCCTGCTCTTTCAGTGTTTCCAGTATTTGACCAAAAGCACGGTCTACACCGGTAACGGAAGCAAAGTAATAACGAACGCTCTCTGCCTTCTCACGTTTCTTGTCTGCATTGGGACGGATCAGAAGACTATCCAAAGGCTGATCTTTGTACAGGTTGAAATCTTCTTCCATACAATCGTCCAATGAACGGTACGGACTGTGGGGTGGATTCATACCTACCATTATAAAGAATGGCTTCTTCGGATCACGCACATTCCCTTCATTCCTCAGATAAGAAACTACCATCTTGGACTCGTGCAACGGTGACCATTCTTTCGGATCGTGACGATTTCCATCCGTATCCCAGTAACGGGGATTCTTATGTTCATCAAAAGTACCATAAGAGTACCAGTAGTTGAAGCCATGACGGCGTTCTTTCGGCGTATAGGCATCCCAAGCCGGAACACGGTCTTCTACATAGTGACCGGGACGTTGCGGATCATTCGGTGTAGGAAAGTCTGCGTGCAACTTACCAAAGTAAGCACAGTCATACCCAGACTTATTGAACACATCGCTTATGCAATCCACATCAGTACGCAAAGAACTGATAGGGCGGTTTGAATTACAATTTAAAGGAATCCCACTCTTATTGGGATACATACCCGTCAGCAACATACCACGGTGAGGGCTACTCAACGGACAGTTACTCTGGGCAGAACTTAACACCAGTGCTTCACGGGCAAAGCTATTCAGGTTAGGTGTATGCACCGGGTCATTGCGGAAGTTGACCTTGTCGCGGAACCCGTCTTGTCCCCAAAACTCCATTGCCTGATTACGGTACTGGTCGGGGAAGACATAAATAACATTTGGAAGTTGTGCCTGGTCTTCTTGCTGGGTTTTGCAACCTTGCAAGGCAAACAGGCCCAAGCCTCCCAAAAACAAACTAAACCGATTGATTATCATTTTTCTAAGTCTCTTTTACGCATGATTCCTTCCAGGAAATAATAGTCTGCATAGTTCAATGGAACATCAATTTCAGCACCATGAGGAATACTACCTACGGAGTGCATCAGAATGAAATTGCCATTAGTACCCACTTCAGCACGGTAAGCCGGAGAACCAAGGTTTTCCATGATTTTATCTGCGGTTTCTTTATAGTTCTTGCCGGGAATGTATGTGCTCAGTTCATACAAAGCAGATGCCGTACAAGCCGCCGCAGAAGCATCACGCGGTTCATTCGGAATATTCGGAGCATCGAAATCCCAATAAGGAACAAGATCTTCCGGCAGGTTCGGATTATTAAAGATAAAGTTATAAATCTTTTCAGCCATATCCAGATACTTCTGATCGTGGGTATAGCGATAACACATGGTATATCCGTAGATAGCCCAAGCTTGTCCGCGCGCCCAAGCTGACTCATCAGCATAGCCTTGTGCAGTTTGTTTCTTACGCACCTCACCGGTTACAGGATCATAGTCCACTACATGATAACAACTATTATCGTCACGGAAGTGATTCTTCATGGTCGTATCAGCATGTTTCACGGCAATGTTATAGTAAGTAGAATCTCCTGAAAGTTTGGAAGCTTCGAATAACAGTTCCAGATTCATCATATTATCTATGATAACCGGACATTTCCAACCACGTTGCGCCTGCCAACCTTTATCTGCATCCCAAGATTGAAGTACTCCTGCTGCCGGCCGGAAACGGGTGGAAAGGGATTTTGCAGTCTGGATTATTACAGGTTTATATTCCTCTTTATTAGCAAAACGGTATCCGTTCAGGTAACTGCAACCCACCATAAAACCTACATCATGATGCCAGGTCAGGTATTGTACAGAGTCTAATGCTTCAGTATACTTTTCAGCCAACGGCAACCATTTCTTGTCACCCGTCAGTTCATAGGTATACCAGATATTACCGGGAAAGAAACCGGAACACCAGTCATCAATGGGTACATACACAATGCTACCGTCTTTGTTAATGGTTCTTGGATTCAGAATTTTTCCTGATTTCTCAATAATGTCGGTCTGAATGGTCTCCTGTGCCACCGCATTATCAATATTCTCTTGGATAAAGTTGCTTTCGGCCTGCTTCTGACCTGTGCAACCCGCCAGAACAAGGAGAGATACTCCCAATGTCGTGAGGATTGTTTTCATAATAATGATTTGTTTATTAAAGTTTCGTATTCTTTCGTCAGCAAATGTAGCGCAGGTTTACAGAAAAGACCCTCCTAAATTATACAGGAAAAGGGCAAAATTGTTACATTTGCGCATAAATCATACAGATTGAACTTTTTAATCATATCAAAACATGACTCCACAAGAATTTTTCAAAAAAGATCTCTTTGCAGAACAAACCGGTGTAGAATTGCTGGAAGTGCGCGAAGGATATAGTAAAGCATGCCTTGTTATCACAGAAAATCACCTCAATGCAGGACATCGTACACAAGGAGGCGCCATTTTTACCCTTGCCGACCTGGCACTGGCTGCCGCAGCCAATTCGCATGGTTCACTGGCATTCTCCCTTTCTTCCAATATTACCTTTTTGCGTGCCAGCGGTCCGGGCGACACGTTGTATGCCGAAGCACGCGAACGATACATCGGACGTACTACCGGATATTATCAGATAGACATCACCAACCAAAATGGAAAGCTGATTGCTACCTTTGAATCCAGCGTATTCCGAAAAGGCGATCCGCTACCGTTCAGCGTATAGAGCTACAAGCTACGAGTGGCTGCGCTATGTTCCGAAAGGTGCTTGTAGCTTGTAGCTCGTAACTATTTCACTTCTTCCTCACAGCCGAAGTCATCGGATAGCGATTCCCCTGTACACTCTTAAAGAATGCCTTTGCCGAACCGAAATTGAGATACATATCCAAACGGATTGGAAGATGATTCTTATCATCTGAGATAAAGAAAGTAATCACCTCTTTTTCTTTTCCCTTCTTATATTCTACAAAAGAGAATACAAGGCAACGGTAAATCGTATCATTATTGGCTTTTACTTCCTCTTTTCCACGATAAATCAGCGTTTGTTCTTCTACTTTGCGTCCGGTAGCCATAGGAAACAGGATGCGGTCGCCTATTTTATAATCTGCCGGATCGTAAGAACGCGCCTGCGCCAGAATACTTAGCATATCGAAGATACAACGGCTGTCACTGTATTCCATCTCTTGCGGATCGCGAACCGGATTGTGCCAGATACGCCTCTGTTTTACGTTAGATACACCATCCTTATAGGAAAACCATGCCTCATCTACTGTATAACGGTCACCCTCTTCGGCTGCCTTACGGAAATAAAGCGGTTCCAGTTTCTCACTGACATAGCATGTCAGCGTATCACGCATCTTAAAAAAGAAGTCCGTCTTTTTACTACCCACCGAAAGCAAGTTGAAACGGTAGGCTGGTTTCGACTGATAAGTTGTGGAGAAAGTTGTCAGGCTTGCCAGCCCTACCTTCTTCCAAATAAACTTCCAGTTAAAATATAAATCATACATCACATGCTCACCGGATTGAAAAGCAGTGTTTTCTGCCGTACATTGTGCTTTGGCAGGTGTAGCAATAGTAAGTAACAGCCCCCCCAACAGGCAGAATACCCATCCACGTTTACCGGCGATTGCCGGAGCTGCGGTTATTCTGATTTTTCTTTTTCTTGTCTTCATCTGGTTTTTGTTTTTTGAGTTCTCCCGGTTTCTGTTGATCCAGCGGCCTATCATGTATATTCCAGCTCTGCGTCAGATCAAAATTAGCTTTCAGCTCTAACACCTGATAGTAATAATACACTTCTTCCGGTTGCCGTTTATCTTCATATTTTCCGGTGTCCCATACACCGTTTCCATTCCTGTCATTAATGAGGCGTGCACTATATTTACCTGGATTCAGGAAGTAAAAATCCGCCCTGCCATTGACGACTGGTACTGTACGCACTACCTTGTCCTGTGCATCCAGCAAATCAACAAATGCCAGTGAGTCCGCACCGCTCACATCAAAGAATATCTGTCCATATTCTTCAGGCTTCTTCACCTTGAATTCTTTCTTTACCTTATCGGTGAAAAGGCCGTATATTCCTTGGAAAGCCGTAGAATCCACTTCAAAGGTATAACTTTCACCAGGTTCCCAATCCGCATATACATTGTAACGCATCAGGTTCAATGAGTCCGGAATAAAGTCGAAAGGAACATCACGCCACAAGCTGTCTATCTTCTGTTTCAAATGAATTGTGCTATCAGCAACACTTGCCAGCGGTTCAGTGAACGTAAGGGAAATATAATCATAAATATCCATCGTACCCGGCGCATATACATCGACGGGCAAGAATACCGTCGGCTCTACATACTCCTTGCCTTCTTTTTCAGCTTTCTTTTTGGCCTTTTCAAGCTCTTTCTCTTTCTTCTCACGCTCTTTCTCCAGCTCTTTCTCGGACTTGGGTCTAAGCTTCGACACGAGTTTCAACGTGTCTGTACGGGGAACCAGCTGATTGAGGGTATCCGTATAAAGGTAGGTAAGGCTCATCTTCAGGGTATCCATCTGATAGACCAAGGAATCCCTTATCCAGTATTGCAGCGTATCGATGCGTCCGGTAGGTTTCTCCACGATAAAAGCATCGGTTTCATCGAAATTCAGTCCCTTCAACAATGGTAAGCTGTCTGCCGGAGCCGAGAAATAGAAGGAGAACTTCCGGGGTTCGGGCCGCTCACTCTTAATAAGACGCTGCGATAAAGTAAGTTCTTTGAAACAACGCAATATAACATCATCCGGGGAATAATGGGTATACATCTTCTCCATAATCGTATCTATCGTCAAAGAGTCTTTCCAGAGTGTATCAAAGCGCATTCGCTGATCCATAGAAGGAATAATCAGAGAGTCTTCGAAAGCAATCACCTCGGTGGGCTGGCTATAGTAGAAGTTCTGGTCGGCATCCTGCAATCCATAGATACGGTATTCACCCGGAGCGACACCTCGAATCGTAAAACGTCCGCGGCTATCGGTACGACCTACACGTTCGAAAGGTAACGTTGTAAAGGCAGAATCCGCCAGATTGGAATGCATACCTACCAGCATACCTTTCACCGGTTCCAGATTGAATGCATTCAGTACGGTGCCGGATACCGCCATTGAATCAATTACAGAACCGGTAGAGAAAGTAAATCCGAAATCAGGCAACGGATTACCTTCATTATTGTCCTGAACGGCATCCGAAAAGTCTATCGAGTAAGTAGTATTCGGCTTGAGAGTATCCTTCAAAGTAATCACAATTTTCTTTCCATTGGATTTTATCTCCGGTTGCTGCACCTGTGGAGGAGAAATCACAATCTTCTCACCCGGTTTATCAAGCTTGATGAATTCATCGAATTCAATCGTTATTTTTTTCCGGCTATTATTGAGCGCACCCGGCAAAGGTGTACTACCAACGAAGCGGGGGGGAGTTTCATCAATAGCACCACCCTCCGGACGACCGATGCTGGCGCAGGAATAAAGCACGGCAGCAACGATGACAACACCTGCCAAACGATTGAAAAGAGATTTCATATTTGAATATTTGTTACGTAACATGCTGCAAAAATAAAGGTTATCCCTTAATAAGCAGTATGCTTTACAGTATTTTAATCAAAAAAGAGCAAGAAGGTATTAAATTATAAGGCTTTTGCCAAAAAAGGATGCAAAAGATGTTGCATCAACACATTGGAGCTGATACGTTAAGTAAGCCCGGATGAAGGTATAAATGAGATATGTTCTTCACGGGAGTGAGTATATCATCAATGCCATTGATGATAGGCATCAATGGCATTGATGGCGGGCATCATCGGCATTGATGACTATCTCAGTATGAAGTTCATCTTGCTTCAGCTACGGGCTCAGCCTATTTCAGTCCTACTCTTAACTCTGCTCCATCCCTCCCCTTTATATAATATATGTATAAAACATATTAAAAATAGCCAGTAATAGAACCAATTTGTTCAAAAATAGATAATTTTGCAGCCGGAAAACCCGAAGAGTGCTTTTAGTTTTCCCCCCTTTGTCCTCCGTATTATCCAACTATGACAAAACATAAAAAGCCTTTTTACCAAGATGAAAAAATAAACCAAAAGACAGAGAATAATTACAAGTATGAAGAGTAGATTGATTTTATTGGCATGTTGCCTGTCACTGTTCAGTTGCGGACAAAGTGACAAAACTACGGGTAAAGCACCCGAATTTGCAGTGATTACAGTGGAAACAACCACTGCCAACCTAACGAACAGCTATCCGGCTACAATCAGAGGTAAACAAGATGTCGAAATCCGCCCTATGGTAAGCGGTTTCATCACCAAATTACATGTAGACGAAGGTTCAGTAGTACGTAGAGGACAAGTGCTGTTCAGTATCGACCCTGTGCAATACCAAGCTGCCGTGAATTCAGCCAAGGCTGCTGTTGAAACAGCTAAAGCTGCCGTAAACACGCAAGAACTTACCGTAAACAACAAGCGTGAATTAAACAAAAAGAACATCATCAGCAATTATGACTTGCAGATGGCTGAGAATCAACTGGCACAAACAAAAGCCCAATTGGCACAAGCTGAAGCACAATTAGTAAACGCCAAAAACAATCTGTCATATACCAGTGTAACCAGCCCCAGCGATGGTGTAGTAGGTAGCATCCCCTACCGTGTAGGTAGTTTGGTTAGCCCTTCCATTGCTAGCCCGCTGACTACTGTAGCCGATATTTCTGAAATGTATGCTTACTTCTCCATGACCGAAAGACAACTGCTGTCTCAGATCCGCGAGGGTGGTAGCATCAAAGAAATTCTGGAAAGAATGCCCGATGTACAGTTACAACTTATCGACGGAACCATGTATGCCGACAGCGGCCGCGTAGAAACCATCAGCGGCGTTATCGACCAGACTACCGGTTCGGTAACTATGCGTGCCCTTTTCCCCAACAAGCACAATGTGCTGCGTAGCGGAAGCACCGGCAATGTAGTGTTCCCCAACCCGATGACAGATGTTATTATGATACCTCAATCGGCCACTACAGAAATACAGGACAAGAAGTTCGTATTCGTAGTGCAGCCTGACAACACTCTGAAGAATACGGAAATTCAGGTGTTTAAGCTGAACGACGGCAAATATTACTACGTAACCGAAGGTTTGAAAGCCGGCGATAAAGTAGTAATGGAAGGTGTGCAAAACCTGAGAGATGGAGCAGCTATCACTCCTATCACCCCTGCTGAAAAAGAAGCTGAATATCAGAAAGCACTGAAAGACCAGAAAGAAGGCAATATCCAAACTGCGTTCAATTAACGTTTAACGGTTAATGATTAGTGATTAGCGGCTGCGCTATTATACCGCAGGTGCTTATCACTAATCACTAACCCCTAATCACTAAATAACATGAAATTAGATAGATTTATTAATCGTCCGGTACTATCCACGGTAATCTCCGTGCTGATAGTAATCCTGGGTCTTATTGGTCTGGCAACCTTGCCTATCACCCAATACCCGGACATTGCACCGCCAACCGTATCGGTGCGCGCCACCTACACGGGTGCCAATGCTCAAACGGTGTTGAACTCCGTTATTGCACCGCTGGAAGACCAGATCAATGGTGTAGAAAACATGATGTACATGACTTCCAATGCCACCAACAGTGGTTCTGCTGATATTTCCGTTTACTTCAAGCAGGGAACCGACCCGGATATGGCTGCCGTAAATGTACAGAACCGTGTATCTATGGCACAAGGTCTGCTGCCCGCCGAAGTAACCAAGGTAGGTGTGACGACACAAAAGAGACAGACTTCCATGTTGATGGTATTCTCTATTTATGATGAGACGGACCAATACAACATCGAGTTCCTAGAAAACTATGCCAACATCAACCTTATCCCTGAAGTAAAACGTGTTGCCGGTGTAGGTGATGCGATGGTATTGGGTACTGACTACTCCATGCGTATCTGGCTGAAGCCTGATGTGATGGCTCAATATAAACTGATACCTAATGACGTAGCGGCTGTTTTGGCAGAACAGAATATCGAGGCTGCCCCCGGACAGTTCGGTGAGCGTGGTAATCAGACATTCCAATATACAATACGTTACAAAGGACGTCTGCAACAGCCAGAGGAATTTGAGAACATCGTTATCAAAGCAATGGAAAACGGAGAAGTACTCCGTCTGAAAGATATTGCTGAAATCGAGCTGGGACGTCTGACCTATAGCTTCAATAATACTGTAAACGGGCATAAGGCTGTCAGCTGTATCGTATTCCAGATGGCAGGAAGTAATGCTACACAGACTATCAGCGACCTGGAAACATTGTTGAATGATTATTCCGAAAAGCTACCTTCGGGCTTGCAAATCAACATTGCACAAAGTGCCAACGACTTCTTGTTCGCCTCTATCCATGAGGTTATCAAGACATTGATCGAGGCCTTTATCCTTGTGTTCATTGTGGTATATATCTTCTTGCAGGATTTCCGTTCCACATTGATCCCCGCTATTGCTATTCCGGTAGCATTGATTGCGACATTCTTCGTACTGAAGCTGATCGGCTTTAGTATCAACTTGCTGACCCTTTCGGCCATGGTGCTTGCCATTGCGATAGTGGTCGACGACGCCATAGTCGTCGTCGAGGGTGTCCATGCGAAGTTAGACCAGGGGTACAAGTCCGCCCGTGCCGCTTCCATCGACGCCATGAGTGAATTGGGTGGTGCCATCGTTTCTATTACGCTGGTCATGATGTCTGTATTTATCCCTGTAAGTTTCATGGGTGGTACGGCAGGTACATTCTACCGACAGTTCGGTCTGACAATGGCCATCGCTATCGGTTTCTCCGCATTGAACGCTTTGACGTTGAGTCCGGCATTGTGTGCCATCTTCCTGAAACCACATGATGAACATGGTGAAAAGAAATCGACATTTATCAGTCGCTTCCACACAGGCTTCAATGTGGCTTACGACAAGATGTTGAAGAAATACAAGAATAATGTATTGTTCTTCATCCAGAAAAGATGGCTGAGTTTCGGTCTTGTAGCAGGTTCTATCGTATTGCTGATTTTCTTTATGAAGATTACTCCGACAGGTATGGTACCTAATGAAGATACAGGTACCATCATGGGTGTAGTGACTCTGCCTCCGGGTACTTCACAGGAGCGCGCACAAGAAGTGTTGCATCGCGTGGACAGCCTTGTGGCTGCCGAACCAGCCGTTGCATCACGTACAGTGATCTCCGGTTATAGCTTCATCGGTGGACAAGGACCTTCTTACGGTTCCATCATTATCAAGTTGAAAAACTGGGAGGAACGCTCCACAATGCAGAACTCTAATATTGTTTACATCACGCTCTTTATGCGTGCACAGAAAATTATCAAGGAAGCACAGGTACTGTTCTTTGCTCCTCCTATGATTCCGGGTTACTCTGCATCCAGCGATATCGAGTTGAACATGCAGGATAAGACTGGTGGTGACCTGAACCACTTCTTCGACGTAGTAAAAGATTACAATGCCGCACTGGAAGCACGTCCGGAAATTAACTCCGCAAAGACGAGCTTCAACCCGAACTTCCCGCAGTACATGCTGGACATCGACGCCGCAGCTTGTAAGAAGGCAGGCATCAGTCCAAGCGACATCCTCAGCACTATGCAGGGATACTTCGGCGGTCTGTATGCTTCTAACTTCAACAGTTTCGGTAAGATGTACCGTGTTATGGTTCAGGCAGAGCCGGAAGCAACCAAGAATCTGGAATCATTATCCAGTATCAAGGTGCGCAACGGCAATGAAATGGCCCCGATTACTCAGTTCGTTTCCATCAAAAAGGTATATGGACCTGACATTATCAGTCGTTTCAACCTGTATACCTCTATGAAAGTAATGGTTGCTCCTGCTTCCGGATATACTTCTGGTCAGGCACTGGCTGCTATCGCCGAGGTTGCCAAAGAGAACCTGCCTGCCGGTTTCGCTTACGAATTGGGAGGTATGGCACGTGAAGAGGCTGAAACCAGCGGAAGCACCACGGGATTGATCTTCGTTCTCTGCTTCGTATTCGTTTACCTGTTGCTGAGTGCACAGTATGAAAGTTACATCCTGCCGCTTGCCGTACTGTTGTCTATTCCGTTCGGTCTGTTAGGTAGCTTCCTGTTCGTCAACGGTATGAGTGCCATCGGTAATATCTCCATTCTGAAAATGATAATGGGGTCCATGTCCAACGACATTTATATGCAGATTGCATTGATCATGTTGATGGGTCTATTGGCGAAGAATGCTATCTTGATTATTGAGTTTGCCCTTGACCGTCGTAAGATGGGTATGAGTATAACGTGGGCAGCTGTACTGGGTGCCGCAGCCCGTCTGCGTCCTATCTTGATGACATCACTGGCCATGATTGTCGGTTTGATTCCGTTAATGCTGGCATCCGGTGCAGGTGCTAATGGTAACCGTACGCTGGGTACTTCTGCCATCGGTGGTATGTTAATCGGTATGATTCTGCAGATCTTTATTGTACCGGCCCTGTTCGTTGCATTCCAATACCTGCAGGAGAAGATTAAACCGATGGAATGGACCGATGTAGATAACTCTGACGCAGAACCTGAAATTGAGCAATACACGAAGTAAATTAAGAATGAAGAATGGAGGACTTCGTTCACCATTCTTCATTAATATAGAAAGATTATGAAGAAACAGATTATAACTTTGATGTGTGCAACTGCTCTTCTGAGCAGCTGCCACATCTACAAATCATACGACAGACCCGAAGATATTACGGCTGCCGGACTGTATCGCGACACAACAGTTGTAAATGATACGCTGGCTGCGGATACAGCAAACTTCGGTAACCTGCCTTGGAGGGAAGTATTCACCGACCCTCAGTTGCAAGCGCTCATTGAACAAGCACTTGCTAATAACCCCGATTTGCGTAGCGCCGCTTTGAATGTGAAGAAAGCAGAAGCTGCCCTTATGTCTGCGCGTCTGGCTTATGCTCCCACGCTGGCATTGTCTCCGCAGGGAACCGTTAGCAGTTGGGATAAGGGAAAAGCTACGCAGACCTATTCACTTCCTGTTACAGCAAGCTGGCAGATTGACCTGTTCGGTCAGATACTGAACCCGAAACGTGGTGCACAGGTATCTCTGAAACAGACACAGTTCTATGAACAAGCTGTTCAAACTCAAGTCATCGCCAATGTAGCCAATATGTACTACACATTGTTGATGCTCGACCGCCAGTTGCAGATTACAGAATCCACAGCCGACATCCTGAAAAAGAATGTGGAAACCGTAGAAGCAATGAAGGACGCAGGCATATACAATACGACTTCTGCCGGAGTAGAACAAACCCGTGCAGCTTACGCACAGGTATTGGCATCTCTGCCCAGCATGCGTCAGAGCATTCGCGAAACAGAAAACGCCCTTTGCCTGATGCTGAATCAGCCGGCACAAGAAATAGAACGTGGTGTACTGGAAGATCAACAATTGCCGACAGAATTCTCAGCCGGTATTCCTTTGCAACTGTTGTCTAACCGTCCCGATGTAAAAGCTGCCGAGATGTCTCTTGCTGCAAGTTATTACGATACTAACAGCGCACGTGCAGCTTTCTATCCGCAGATTACTTTGAGTGGTTCGGCAGGCTGGACTAACAGTGCAGGTTCTGCAATTGTAAATCCGGGCAAGTTACTGGCTTCCGCCATAGGATCGTTGACTCAACCGTTGTTCTATCGCGGTGCTAATATCGCCCGTCTGAAACAGGCCAAAGCACAGGAAGAGCAATCCAAAATCCAGTTCCAGACCACTCTGCTGAAAGCTGGAAATGAAGTGAGCAATGCCTTGTATCAATACCAAATGACCTCCGAAAAAGCCATTTCTCGCGAGATTCAGGTAAATTCTGCCCGTAAAGCTGCGGAAGATACAAAAGAATTGTTTAACTTAGGCACGTCAACGTATCTGGAAGTTCTCTCTGCTGAGCAATCTTACCTCAGTGCACAAACTTCCGAGGTATCCGACACTTTCGACCGTATGCAAGCTGTTATCAGCCTGTACCAGGCGCTCGGAGGAGGAAGGAAGAATTAATTAATTATAAATGATGAATTATGAATTATGAATTGGCTGCGCTATGATACTGCATAGCTAATTCATCATTCATAATTCATAATTCAAGATTGAAAAACATGATAAGTCCATTAGCATTTGTAGATCCTGCCGCAAAGCTCGGCAAGAATGTAACGGTCCAGCCTTTTGCATATATCGAAGGCGATGTAGAGATTGGAGATGACTGTATTATCATGTCCGGTGCGCGTATCCTCGACGGTACACGTCTGGGGCAAAAGAACAAAGTGCATCATGGCGCCGTACTCGGTACCACCCCGCAGGATTTCCATTATACGGGTGAGAAAAGTCTGCTGATCATCGGTGACCAGAACGACATTCGCGAAAATGTAGTTGTGAGCCGCGCTACACATGAAGGAGATGCTACACGTATCGGGAACGAGAACTTTTTGATGGATGGTGTACACCTTTGTCACGACGTGCAGGTAGGTAACCACTGCGTATTAGGACTTAAGACTATTGTAGCCGGTGATTGTCGTATCAATGACTTTACCATTCTGAGTAGTAACGTCATTTTACAACAACAATGCCACATCGGAAGCTGGGTATTGATCCAGTCAGGATGCCGCATTGCGAAAGACGTTCCTCCTTATGTGATCATGAATGGTAATCCGGCCGGTTATCATGGCATTAATGCTGTTGTGCTACAGCACAAGCATCAGGTAACAGACCGTATTCTACGTCATATCGTAAATGCTTACCGTCTGATTTACCAAGGTAACTTCAGCATACAGGATGCTTTGCAAAAGATTGAAGACCAAGTGCCGATGAGTGACGAAATACACAATATCCTTAACTTCGTACGCGAGTCTAAAGGCATTGTAAAATAAAAGAATACTCCTTATTCGGAAGGCGGTCGGGTTTACTCGTCCGCCTTTTTTGTTATCTTTGCACCACCTTACCCGTTCAATTATGAGAAAAAAGAAGAAGAAACAAACGAATAGCAAGAAACAACTGGTGTTCCTGATTGTCCTGATCATATGCGGCATCGTTACCGCTTATCAGACAACGAACTCTAAAGAAAAGACTGCCGGCCCTGAGCAGACAGAAATCATCGTTCAGAGTACTCCCCAAAATTCCGATATATACATCAAGCAAACAACTGCCCCAAGTACTCCCGAAATACTTCTGCAGCGCACCGGATACCTCGTATCCTATAACTCCAACACCCGTATAGCAAACTGGGTAGCTTGGAAACTGACTCCCGAACGTTTAAAAGAAAATACCGAGCGAATCAATAACTTCCGTCCCGACCCTGATCTGCCCAAGAGCAAAGCAGTCACCACACAAGACTATAAAGGTAGTGGCTGGGATCGTGGGCATCTTTGTCCGGCAGGTGATAACAAATGGGACCATGAAGCCATGATAGAGAGCTTCTACATGACTAACATCTGCCCCCAACACCACAATCTAAACCGGGGCGACTGGAACGAGCTGGAACAGAAATGCCGCAAGTGGGTGAAAAAAGACAGTTGCCTTTACATTGTAGCCGGTCCTATCTTCTATGACCGGAAGCCACAGACCATAGGCGAGCATAAAGTTGCCGTACCGGATGCTTTCTTTAAGGTGATACTTGCTCTACACAAGAAACCGAAAGCTATCGGCTTTATTTATAAAAATAATGAAGGGAACAATCCACTGGACTCTTATGTAAACACTGTGGACGAAGTGGAACGGATCACAGGGATAGACTTCTTCCCCGCCCTTCCCGATGATATAGAAAGGACGGTAGAAGCAAGTTATAATTTGAAAGACTGGAAATAATTACTCAAAGTTCAATGTGCCGAAGAATTCGGGACAGTGAAAATTAGGCTTTTCCAGAGCAATAGGATTCCAAGAAAGGAAGTGAGGCGTTTGTAGTTTATCACCGCATTTGTAGAAATTGGCACGAACCGTCTTTCCGTCAAGACTGGTGATCTGATGCTTGAAAAAAGCAGAATATGGAATAACCAATGCCAGTTCCCAGTTACACTCTCCCACACGTTCCTCAAAAGACTGGCGTCCCAAAGAAGACCAGCGTTGCACTTTGTCCATCACTTCTTGCGGGGCATGTTCACGGTTTTCGCGCCCGGCACCGGCACCAATCAGGAGAGTTCCGGCACAGTTACATTCTACGTTATAATAAATTCCATCTCCTGCAGGGATAGAAAAGAACTCTACACAAGCATCTTCCCATACTGCACCGTTATCTCCGGCAGCTACAGCACGCACACTGGCTTCTTTTACTTTGTAATGAACCAAAATCGCATCATCCGTATGAGCTATACGGAACTGCACCTCCGGCTGATAAGGGAATGCTTTCCAATTCACCGTATTGATCGACTGAAAAGCTACCTTTTCTTTATCCAACAAAGCAGGAATATTCTCTACTGCTACATTAGCCAGACTTACTTTTTTTACATTCAACTCTTTCATTTCTTTCTTTTGGGGGTTAGTTGCAAACAAGGGGAAAACACAAAGCAGAGTTACTAGCAAGACTGCAGATTTCAACACCAAGCATACAGGGGTTCTTTTGTTCATATTTTAATAAAGTTACGAACTACAAGCTACAGGCTGCAAGTGGCTACGCTATGCACCGAAAGGCACTCGTAGCCTGTAGCTTGTAGCTTATAACTATTATACCAATGACGACTTTATAAACTCCTGCATTTCAGGTGTATGTTCTTCCACACTCTGCAACAGTTTGAACTGCGCTTTTGTACGTACAAGATTATGCTCAGGATATTTAGTCTTATAATAAGTGTCACCATTAATATAATCCGCCAGGAAACGAACGCATTGCATATAGGGGAATAATGCAGCTGCATACGGTAGGTTCTCAACCTCTATCGGAAGCAGGAAGACTTTCGCAGATTCCAGGTAACCTTTTGCAAACGCCTTGAATATCTCCATATTGAAATTCACATTATCCAGATTCTCATCATCCTCGGCACCTGTATTGGCTGCAGAACGAAGGAAATCGCCGAAATCAGAGAAGATAAAGTTAGGCATCACCGTATCAAGATCAATGACGCAAAGCACCTTGCCCTCTTCATCAAACATCATATTATTCACCTTCGTATCGCAATGACATACACGTTTTGGCAATTTGCCTTCGCGATACAAGCGTTCACCTTTGCACATCTCCTCAGCACGTTTTTCTATCTCATCCAGATAGTACTGCACTTCTTTCACCCGGCCAACCGCATCCGCAGCCACCGCATCACGAAGTTGTTTCAGACGGAACTCCATATTGTGAAAATCAGGAATAGTCTCTCCCAGCTCATCAGGAATATCCGCAAGCATTGCCTGGAAATTACCAAAAGCTACACCGGCATAATAAGAATATTCTGCATCCACCGTCTCATAAGTCTTTGCATTAGGAATGAATGTCATGATACGCCAATAGTTTTCACCATCGTACCAATACGTTTTTCCGGTATCGGCAGGAATAAAAGAGAGCACTTTACGATCTATATCATCCGCACCTTGTTCCACAAGTTTTTTGCGGATATGCCGGGTTACAGCTTCAATGTTCGCCTGCAACATCTCCACATTCTGGAAAATAGCATGGTTCACACGTTGCAATACATAGTCGGGGGCATCTGCTTCAAGAGTAGTCACTTTATACGTGTCGTTAATCAGCCCGCTGCCTAAAGGCTGGATTTCATTAACTGTACCCTTCGTATTAAAATGGGATACAATGGATTGAAGGTTGTTCATGATATTCTATATATAGATTTAAAATTAGTATGCAAATATACGTCTTCCTCATCAATGAAAAAGTCCAAATTCGTCCGACAAACGCCCAAAATTATACATTTCAATAGACATAACCATAAAAATCAGATAATAAACTCCCCCCCTTTAAGCAAAACGTCTTATATTTGTGTTTGAAACCTTAAAAATACCGGAGGAGAAGTGCAAAAGTTTATCAGAACGCTGTTTCTTGTCTTAGTAAGCATAGCTACAGCAAACCTACACAGCCAGAATATTACTTTCAATCATCTGACAACCGATGACGGTTTATCTCAGTTTAGCGTCAACAGCCTGTACATTGACGAGAACGGTATCTTGTGGATTGGTACGCGTGAAGGTTTGAACCGCTACAACGGTAATGATATACAAACCTATAAACTGAGCAAAAACGACCCTTACAGCCTTTTCTGCAATACCGTGTTGCGCATGGCAGGCGATCAAAACGGTAAAATCTATCTGCTCTGTACCGAAGGCGTTGCCCAGTTCGATCTGACAACACAACGCTTTACGACTCTCCTTCAAGGTAACATTAACAGCATCTATTATAAAAACGGCCTGTTCATCGGAAAAAAGAATGAGATCTACCGCTACAATGAACAGACCGACAACTTCGACCTCTACTACCAGATGGCGGGAGAAAACATCGAGATCTCCTGCATGTTCGAGGATAAAGGACACATGTGGATAGGAACCACCAGCGAAGGAGTCTTCAACCTGAAAATAGACGGACATCAAGTCACCCATCCCATTGAAAAAGGAAACATTACCAGCATCTACCAGGACAATTCAGGCGAATTATGGATAGGCAGTTGGGAAAAAGGACTCTTCCGGATAAAAACAGACGGAACTATTGAGAATTTGCGAAACGACCCGAAGAATCCGCACAGTATATCTTCTGATTTCGTAAGAGCTTGTTGCGAAGATAATCTTGGCAATATCTGGATAGGAACCTTCAACGGCCTGAACCGCTATAACAAGACAACAGGACTTTTCCAGAACCACACTTCCAACGATATGCAGAATGAAGGTCTTACCCACTCCTCTATCTGGTGCATCGTAAAGGATAATCAGGGGACACTGTGGCTGGGCACTTACTTTGGTGGTGTCAATTACTTCAATCCTGAATATGAAATCTACACCCGGTATAAAGCCTCCAGAAACGAGAAAGAAGGTCTGAGTAGTCCTGTAGTAGGGCGTACCATTGAAGATAAGAACGGCAACCTATGGATCGGTACAGAAGGTGGCGGACTCAATTTCTATAACCGCCGCACACGTGAGTTCAAATGGTATCTTGCCGGAAAGGGATATAATAGTATCTCCCACAGCAATGTAAAAGCCCTCTATTATGATCCTGCCAAAGAAATCATCTGGATAGGTACTCATCTCGGTGGACTGAACAAGCTCGATATCCGTACAGGAGCATTCACCCACTATCTCATGGAAGAAGGCAATCCGGAAACGCTTCCATCAAACATTGTTCGTGACATAGCACCTTATCATGACCAGTTAATTGTCGCCACCCAGAATGGCGTATGTTTGTTTGATCCCCAAAGCGGAAAATGCCGGCAACTCTTCAAAGACACCAAAGAAGGGCGCAAAATAACAATGGTGGCCGATGTAGAAGTAGATAACAATGGCACACTCTGGATTGCCGCCACGGGCGAAGGTATCTTCTCCTACCGTTTCGATACCAACAAGCTGACCAATTACCGGCACGACGTGGCACAACCGCACAGCCTCAGCAATAACAATGTGAACAACATCATGCAAGACAATAAGGGCAATCTCTGGTTTTCCACTTCAGGAAGCGGACTCGACCTGTACCGCCCTGCCAGCAATGACTTCGAGAACTTTGACAAAGATAAGAACGGACTCGTCAGCGATTGTATCTACGATACGCAGGAATCCCCGGTCAGCGGCAAACTGATACTTATCACTAATCAGGGGTTCTCCATCTTCGACCAGAAAACAGAGAAGTTCCAGAACTATAGTGCAGAAAACGGCTTCCCGTTGACAGCAGTCAATGAGAATGCATTATGTGTAACGCGAGATGGCGAAGTATTCCTCGGCGGCACACAAGGTATGCTTTCGTTCAATGAGCTGGAACTTAACTTTACTCCGAAGCCCTACAAAATCATCCTTTCCCGCCTCATCGTAAACGGTTCCGAAGTGAAAGTCAGCGATGAAACGGACATTTTGACGCAATCTTTATGCCACACCCGGGAGATCACTCTGAACGCAAACCAGACCATGTTCAGCATTGAATTTGCCACTTCCAACTACGTGGCAGCGAATAAAGATGAAATCATTTACAAACTGGAAGGCTTCTCCGACGACTGGAACAGTACGCGCGGCCAGCCCATCATCACTTATACGAACCTGAATGCCGGAACGTACAACCTGCTGATTAAGCCCAAAGGGAAAGAAGAATCCCTTTGCCCGCAGGTGCATCTGACTATTCACGTATTGCCTCCTTACTACAAAACCCCACTTGCCTATCTTATTTATCTGATAGTGACAGCTATCCTTTTATGGTATCTGATCAGAACATACAAATCGAGAATCAAACTACGTGAATCGTTGAAGTATGAGCAGAAGCACATACAAGATGTAGAAGCCTTGAACCAGTCCAAGTTACGCTTCTTCACCAACATTTCGCACGAATTCCGCACCCCGCTTACCCTTATCGTGTCGCAGGTGGAAACCCTGATGCAACTGCAGAACTTCACACCCACTATCTATAATAAGATATTGAGTATCTACCAGAATAGTATCCAGTTGCGCGAACTGATCACCGAACTTCTTGACTTCCGCAAGCAGGAACAAGGACATATGAAAGTAAAAGTCAGTCCGCACAACATCGTGCATTTCCTCTATGAGAACTACCTTATTTTTATGGAATATGCCAGCAGCAAGCAGATCAATTTCAAATTCGAGAAAGATAGCGAAAGCCTTGAAGTATGGTACGACCAGAAACAGATGCAGAAAGTTATAAACAACCTCCTGTCCAATGCCATCAAGCACACTCAGGCAGAGGATACCATTACCCTCAGTATTACCACCGAAGGTAACGAAGCCGTCATCCGTGTGACTGATACCGGCAGCGGCATCGACGCCAAAGAGATAGATAAGATATTCGACCGCTTCTATCAGACGGAACAAATGGATAGCCTTGCCACCGGTGTTGGTACCGGTATCGGACTGGCCCTCACGAAAGGTATCATCGAACTGCACCACGGCACTATCAAGGTAGAGAGTGAACTCGGCAAAGGCAGCAGCTTCATCATTCGTCTCCATCTTGGAAACGCTCATTTCAGTCAGGAAGAAATCAGTAAGAAGACCGAAGCCGTACAACAAATAGAACAGGCACAAACTTCTGAAATCGATGCTTCACTCAAAGCTGAGTTGGAAGAGAATGCTCCGATAAAACGCATGCCTGACGTTAAAATGGTTATCGTAGAAGATAATGCCTCCATCCGTGAAATGCTAGAGAATATCTTCCGCCCATTCTATCAGGTACTGACTGCCGCAGACGGAGAAGAAGGCCTGGAACTGGTACAGAAGGAAATGCCGAACATCGTAGTAAGCGACGTGGTTATGCCTAAGATGTCTGGTACCGAGCTATGTAAACAGATTAAGAACGACTTCAATACCTGCCACATTCCGGTAGTGCTGCTTACAGCCCGAACCGCCGTAGAACAAAACATCGAGGGCCTGCGTATTGGTGCAGATGATTACATCACCAAGCCTTTCAATACGAACTTGCTGATTTCCCGTTGCAACAACCTGGTAAACTCACGCATCCTTCTACAAGAGAAGTTCAGCAAGCAACCGCAAGCCTATGCCCAGATGCTGGCAACGAACCCGATAGATAAGGAAATTCTGGATCGTGCCATCAGTATCATCGAGAAGAATCTGGATAATACGGAATTCAATGTCAATATCTTCGCCCGTGAAATGGCAATGGCTCGTACCAACCTGTTCACCAAGCTGAAGGCCATCACCGGACAAACACCGAATGATTTCATCCTGACCATTCGCCTGAAGAAAGGTGCCTTGATGTTGCGGAACAATCCGGAACTGAATATTACCGAAATCTCAGACAAGATCGGATTCAGCTCTTCCCGCTACTTCTCAAAGTGTTTCAAGGATGTATACCATGTAAGTCCGCTGGCTTATCGCAAAGGAGAGGATGCGGATACAGGAAGCAAGGATGAAGAAGACGAAGAAGGTTAATAAGCCGCATGAGTCTTCTCATCTTTCTCGCTATGGTGAGAATCTTTTCTCATCAAACAGAGAATCTATTCTCATCGCATTGAGAAGAAACTCTCACCATATTGAGAAAAGATTCTCTATAAAGGGAGAATATCTTCTTCTGTACATTCCAGTGTTCTCATTAGCATTATGTACATTTTCGTCCTTCCCTTGTACTCCCTTATACACTCAATTCCGGAAAAGCCACTACCTTTGACCTCAGAAATAACAATCTAAAGTCAAAAAGCTATGAAACATTTTTCCCCTTTATGGTCCCTTCTTCCGGGCGCAGCCCTGATAGCCGGATGCGGAAATCCGTCGAAGAAAGAAACCGCCGACACTACCCGTCAGAAACCTAATGTTATCTACCTGATTGCCGACGATCTAGGCATCGGTGACTTGAGTTGCTATGGCGCCACTAAAATAAGTACCCCCAATATCGACCGCCTTGCCGGACAAGGTGTGCAGTTCACCAATGCCTATGCCACCTCTTCCACCAGTACCCCCTCCCGCTTCGGTCTGCTGACAGGTATGTATCCCTGGCGACAGGAAAATACAGGAATCGCCCCCGGCAACTCCGAGCTCATTATCGATACAGCCTGCGTCACCATGGCCGACATGTTTAAGGCAGAAGGATATGCTACCGGAGCCGTTGGTAAATGGCATCTGGGACTTGGTCCTAAAGGAGGCACAGACTTCAACCATCTTATCAAGCCGAATACCCAGGATATAGGATTTGATTATGAATACATTATTCCCGCCACTGTGGATCGTGTACCTTGCGTATTCGTAGAGAACGGACACGTTGTAGGTTTAGACCCCAACGACCCCATTACCGTTAATTACCACCATAAAGTAGGTGACTGGCCTACCGGACTGGAAAATCCCGAACTCGTAAAACTGAAACCCAGCCAGGGTCATAATAATACAATCGTAAACGGTATTCCCCGTATCGGCTGGATGACTGGTGGGAAATCGGCTCTTTGGGTAGATGAAGACATTGCAGATGTCATCACCGGTAAAGCTAAAGACTTTATCATAAAACATAAAGACGAACCTTTCTTCATGTATATGGGTACACAAGACGTACACGTTCCTCGCGTACCTCATGCCCGTTTTGCCGGAAAGAGCGGTATGGGAACCCGTGGCGACGTAATCCTGCAACTGGATTGGACTGTAGGCGAGATCATGAATACTCTGGATAGTCTGAACCTTGCAGATAACACTATCTTTGTGTTCTGTAGCGATAATGGTCCCGTTATTGACGACGGCTATCAGGATCAGGCTTTCGAATTGCTGAACGGTCATACTCCTATGAAACAATACCGTGGCGGTAAGTATAGTGCTTATGAAGCCGGAACACGTATTCCCTTCATTGTACGTTGGCCTGCCGGTATTCAACCTTGCAAACAGCAAGCTTTATTCTCTATGATCGACGTGTATGCTTCCTTGGCTACCTTACTGAATCACCCGCTTACACCTGCAACCGTCGCTCCCGACAGCCGTGACCAACTGTCTACGTTCTTAGGGAAAGATAATACCGGATGTGATTATGTAGTACAGCAGAATCTGAATAATACCTTATCAATTATTCAAGGAACATGGAAATACATCGAACCAAGCAACAAACCAGCCATCGAACATTGGACGAGAATGGAGTTAGGAAACGATCCCGAACCCCAACTGTACAATATTTCCATCGATCCATCGGAAAAAGATAATGTTGCGGCAACGCATCCGGAGATGGTAAAAGAGCTTTCAGCATTACTAGAGCAGGTGAAAGCAGGTAAGAACCAAGGAATAAGGTAGGGAATCGTACAGAACAGGTCTTCTCTATCAAGAATGTACAAATTCGTACTTTTTGCGAACTATTAGCGAAAGTCGCCTTCTATTCAATCACATACATTTGCATGGTGATTCGAGTCGTTTAACGAGAAAGAACAACCTTTTTAATAACTAATTAATTTAATATTTATGAAACAGAAAGTAACCTTAATGCTACTGGCAACTTTTCTCTGCTGCGTATTAGGCGTACAAGCACAGACAGGTAGCCAAGTTACAGGTAAAGTTGTTGATGCTATGGGAGAACTTCCCGGAGTTAGCGTCGTTGTGAAAGGAACTACTAATGGAACTATTACCGCACTTGACGGTAGTTTTAAATTGGACAATGTTAAATCCTCTGATATCCTGCAATTCTCTTTTGTAGGTTATAAAACTCAAGAAATTAAAGTTGGAAACCAAAAGACTTTCAATGTTACTCTGCAAGAAGACGCACAGGCATTGGATGAGGTTGTCGTTGTGGCTGTTGGTTATGGTGACGTAAAACGTCGCGACTTAACCGGAGCTATCGGTAAGGCTAATATGAGCGACTTGACCAAAACCCCTATCAACAACGTAGCAGAAACACTGGGTGGACGTATCGCCGGTGTACAGGTATCTTCCACAGATGGTGGTCTGGGCGACAACTTTAATATCGTAATCCGTGGTGCCGGTTCTTTAACTCAAAGTACTGCTCCGTTATACGTTATTGACGGTTTCCCAAGTGAGACTTCCGGAATGAGCGCCCTCAACCCGAACGATATTGAATCCATCGACGTATTGAAAGATGCTTCTGCAACAGCGATCTACGGTTCTCGTGGTGCCAATGGTGTTGTTATCATCACAACCAAGAAGGGTAAAGCCGGAAAAGCAACTCTCTCTTATAATGGTAGTGTCAGTGTTAGCAAAGTAAGAAACACCATGGACATGATGAACGGCTACGATTTCGTCAACCTGCAAAAAGAAATCATGGAAGGAAATACCAAAGAAGTAGATGGAGAAAAAGTGGATGAGTTTGCTTACTACTATCTGAAAGATGGTATCACTCTCGATGATTATAAAAACTTCAAGAGCTATGATTGGCAGGACGAAGTTTATCGTACAGCTATCAGCCACAACCACTATGTAGGTTTAAGTGGTGGCAGCGATAAAATGGACTACTCTGCATCACTCTCTTACAGCAACCAACAGGGTGTCATCATCAACTCTGACCTCTCTCGTTACCAGGGCCGTTTCAACTTCAACCAAAGAATCAATAAGAGCATAAAGATCAATGCAAATGCAAACTTTGCAAGCAACGTGCAAAACGGTCCCAATCCTTCCACCGCAGAAACAACAGTATCCAACTCACTGATGTATAGCGTATGGGGTTATCGTCCGGTTTCTCCTTCCGGTTCCGACCTTCTGGCCGAACTGTACGATAGCGATGTGGACATGAGTAATGACTACCGTTTCAACCCGGTACTCTCTGCAAAGAATGAGTTCCGTCGTACCACAACCAACCATCTGCAAGCCAACTTAGGTGTAGAATGGGAAATTATCAAAAACCTGAAGTTCAAAGTTACTGCCGGATACACTGGACGCGACATCAAAAGAGAAGAATTCAACGGAAGCCAAACCAGTACCGGTAATACACATCCGTCTAATACACGAAGCAAAGGTATCAATGCATTCCTGAGACAACAGGAGACAAGAAACTACCTGAACGAAAATACATTGTCATACGTTTATGCAAAGAACAATCACAACCTGAATGCTTTAGTCGGTGCTACTTTCCAAAAATACACCAGCTATCTTAGCAGCATTACCCAGGAACAGATTACAAACGAAGCTTTCGGAATGTCCGGTATCGGCAAAGGTTCCGCAACTCCGGTTGTCACAGCATCACAAGGAGAAAACGCCATGATTTCTTATCTGGGACGTATCAACTACAACTATGCATCCAAGTATTATGTTACAGCATCTATGCGTACCGATGGTTCTTCCAAATTTGCCCCCGGCAATCGTTGGGGTTACTTCCCATCAGCTTCATTGGCTTGGGCATTCGGTCGTGAGAAGTTCGTATCCGACGCACTTCCTTGGTTGTCTAACGGTAAATTACGTGCAAGCTGGGGTCTCACAGGTAACAACCGTATCGGTGACTTCGACTATATGGCACAATTGGTTACCAGTTCTAATGTATACAAATATCCTTGGGGCAGTTCTTTCTATCCCGGATATGTATTAGGATCAATGGCCAATGAAAAGTTGAAATGGGAAACTACCGAACAATATGACTTCGGTTTGGATCTTGGTTTCTTTGATGGGCGTATCAATGTAACAATGGACTATTATATCAAAACTACCAAAGATCTGTTGTTGGGTGCAGATGTTCCCGCAAGTTCCGGATACTCCAGTGCTACACTGAATGTTGGTAAATTACGCAATAAAGGTTTCGAGCTTACACTGGAAACTATAAACATCAAGGGTAAGAACTTTACATGGACTTCTAACTTTAACATTGCCTTCAACAGCAATAAGATTGTAGAACTGAATTACGGGCAAGATGACATGATCAGTTTCGTAAACTGGGATAACAAATATAAGACCATGCCTGCTTATATCAGCAAAAAAGGTGACGCAGCCGGAAGTATGTACGGTTTCATCTATGACGGTGTTTACAAATATGAAGATTTCAACACCTCAGTTGATGCTAATGGCAAAACCATATACAAACTGAAAGATGATGTAGTTCGTATTTCAGACGATGCCCAACCGGGTGATCCGAAATATAAGAAGCTAAGTGATAAAGAAGGCAATAAAATCACTGATGACGATCGCACCATTATTGGTAACGGACAGCCCAAGCATACAGGTGGTTTCAGCAATAACTTTGTCTACAAGAACTGGGATCTTAATATCTTCCTGCAATGGAGCTACGGCAACGATATTTTGAATGCGAACCGCATGGTATTTGAAAATCCTCAAAGCAAGAAGAATACAAATATGTTCGCTTCTTATACAAACCGCTGGAGTCCTGAGAATCCGGCTAGCAACATGCCACGTGCAAGAGCTATCGGTGCAGAATACTACAGTTCTCTGTATATAGAAGACGGTTCGTTCTTGAAGTTAAAGACCATCTCACTGGGTTACAATTTCACACCTAATACATTGCGTTCTTTAGGTATCAGTGCAGCCAGACTCTTTGTTTCGGCAGAGAATATAGCCACCATTACAGGTTATTCCGGTTCCGATCCTGAGGTTTCTACACGTAACAGTGTATTGACTCCCGGTTTCGACTGGTCCGCTTATCCGCGTTCATTCAACGCATCACTTGGTATTAACATAACCTTCTAATCACCTAAAATCAAGAAACTAATATGAAAAGTATCAATAATATCTTCAAGAAAGTTTGCATCTTGGCAATAGTTACTTCTATGGCTGGTTGCGATATGCTTGACACCAAGCCCTACGATTTTGTAGCGCCTGAAACATTCTACAAGAATGAAACTGATTGCACAATGGCATTAGCCGGTGTATACTGGACAATGGCAGCAGAACATGTGTATGGAAACCGTTATTCTTGCATGTTGTCCAATATTGACGATTTGAGTTATTACTATCGTCAAAACCAAACAAGTGCGGTAGTGGCCAATTCACATAATACGGGTAATACCGATCTATGGTACACATGGGAATCACTTTACTCAGGAATCAATAATGCCAATGTATTGCTCGACAATATCGATGGAGCCAGTATCTCTGACGAGAAAGTAAGAGCACGCATCAAAGGAGAAGCTAAATTCCTGCGCGCCTATTATCATTTCTTGCTGGTACAAGGTTGGTATGAAGTGCCCATCCGTAAAGAAACAGTAAAAGATATCACCGTCAGCAGTCTGGAGGCTACCCCCCACGCCGAAGCACTCGACTGGATCATTCAGGAAATGGAAGACTGCCTCGATATGGTAGATGACAGCAACTATGATGCATCCCCTTCACATGTGAAGAAAACTGTAGTAGAAGGTATTCTGGCTCGTGTATGTTTGTGGCGTGCAGGCGAACCTTCAAAAGGTGGAAAGCCATATTATGAAAAAGCTGCCAAGTATGCTAAAGCAGTGTACGACTCTAAAAAACATAAGCTGAACCCGGATGTATATGCCATGTGGAAAGCTTTAGCTTCTGACCAATATGAAACTACATACAATGAAAGCATGTGGGAAGTAGAATTTGTTGGAACGCGTGATGATGGTAGTTATACTGAAAGCCGCATCGGTAATGTAATCGGTAACCTTCAGGAGAATTCAGCTGGTACAGGTGCAGGTTACACATACGCTTTCTATGCAGGAAGCTTGATTCTCTGGGACTTGTATGATGCAAAAGATGCTCGCCGCGATTTGGCTATGGCACCTTATAAGCTCAACAATAAGGATGTGCAAGTTGCATGGAAAGACAACCAAATTGTAGACCGCCGTTGTGGGAAATACCGTCGTGAATGGGAGAGCAGCAGCCCTAAACATAAGAACTATACACAGGAAAATTATTGCATATTGCGCTATGCCGATGTACTGCTCATGCTCGCTGAAGCTGAAAACGAAGCAAACCAAGGTCCTACAGCATTAGCTTACACATGTATCAACGAAGTACGTAAACGTGCAGGAATTGACGAAGTGAAAGATTTGTCATACGGTGACTTCCAGAAATTGATCCGTGATGAACGTGGTCGTGAACTTTGCTTTGAGTCTCTTCGCAAGTACGACCTGGTACGTTGGGGCATTTACTACAAGGCTATCAAAGAGGATTTGGGAGCAGCAGTCAATGATGCACGTTGGTCTACTGCCAACAATGCCAAAGGAGCGGCTCAGTATGTAAGTAATACAACTGAAAAGAACCAGTTCCTCCCCATTCCGACTAAGGAACTTGGTGTAAACACCAAATTGGAACAAAACAAATATTGGAAATAATCATTTAATTACACAGAACTTCTAACCTTAAAATGAAATCAAATAGACCTTAATCAATTTGATATGTGTGGAGGAGAGTGACCGTGAGGTTCCTCTCCTCTTTTATAACTTTTAAAAAACAATATACCTTATGACCAGAAAACACTTGCTATTCACCCTTGCGTTGCTATGCAGCCAAGTATCTTTTGCTCAATTCATAGGTTTTGAGACAGAAATCCCCAAAGAGTTTACAACAGCCGATAAGGGAAAAATCGCCCTGTCCACCCGGTATTATAAAGAAGGGAAACAAAGCCTGGAATGGGATTTCCATTCCGGTTCCAAACTCAATGTTTCTCTGGAACAGCTTCTCACCCTTGATGAACAAATGGAAAATTCATACGGAATAACTTTATGGATTTATAATGAAGTCCCCCAGCAAGATTCCATTCGTTTTGAGTTCCTTTCCCCCCAAGGAGATGTGTCTTATTGGTTCAGTTTCCAGTTGGCATCGGCTGGCTGGCGCGCTTGCTGGATTGGCTTCCAACACATGAAAGGAGATAAACAAAACAAAGAAATAGCAAGTTATCGACTGATAGCTCCTGAACGAGAAGGCCGCATATTTCTAGATCGTTTGACTTTCCCTGTGAAAAAGATGAACGACCGCACTACCCCCGACTTGCAGATGCCTTACAATAACTCCCTTTCCTATCGTGACCTGTGGCATTGGTGCCGGGTTTGGCAATGGGAACAATATAAGTATGATATCCCACTACCTGCCACCCTCACTCAAGCAGAAAAAGAGGAACTGCGCACAGTGGAACAACGGTTGACCACCGCCCTCGATATTCAAAAAGCACCGAAAGAAGCAGTCTCCAAAGCATACGATGTTTTTCAGAAAACCAATATTCAGCGCTCCGGAACAGGATTCACAGGTGCTCCTATCCTGACTCCCGATGAACTGGACCGTTCTAAAGGAGAAATATCCTGGAATGACTTGGAAACAATGCTCTCCGGATTCGCTTACGATGCTTATTACAATCATTCCGAATCTTCCCGTCAGAATTACTTCACTGTCTGGGAGTTCGCCATCAATCAGGGATTCTCTTTCGGTAGCGGAATGGGAACCAATCATCATTACGGCTATCAAGTACGGAAAATATATACTACAGCCTGGTTAATGCGCGACGCTATCTGGAAGACTCCCAACCGGGATAATATCTTGTCTACCCTCATTTTCTGGTCTGCCTTGCAAGAAACCCGTCGGCCTTATCAATACGGCAGAGATGAATTGCTGGACAGTTGGCATACTCTTTTAATGGCTAAAACAGTTTCAGCACTGCTGTTCACTGACGAGCGGGAACGAGTACGCGCACTGAAAGGCCTTTCCCGTTGGGTATCCTCTTCTCTTCAATACACTCCGGGCACTATCGGAGGCATCAAAGTAGACGGAACCACTTTTCACCATGGCGGTTTCTATCCGGCCTATACCACAGGTGTGTTAGCCATGGTAGGACAATTCATCTCCTTAACCAATAAAACGGTCTATGAACCTACCGAAGAAGCCCGTCAAGTACTGAAATCCGCCTTTATTGCCATGCGTAACTACTCCAACAAATATGAGTGGGGAGTTGGCATCAGCGGACGACATCCTTTCGGCGGCTCGATGAAAGCGGATGATGTAGCTGCTTTTGCTTATCTTGCCTTGTCAGGAGACTTATCAGGAGAAGGTAATGCCTTCGATCATCATCTGGCAGCAGACTACCTGCGGCTTTGTGAAAAGGATACTCCCGAAGCGCGTTACTTCAAAACGCAAGGTATCACTCCCGCCTCTGCCCCACAAGGATTTTTTGTATATAACTATGGGGCGGCAGGTATTTTCCGGAGAAGCGATTGGATGGTAACCTTAAAAGGGTATACCACTGACGTCTGGGGATCTGAGATTTACCGGAAAGATAACCGCTACGGACGTTATCAGAGTTATGGTTCTGTCCAGATTATGGGATACCCCTCACGCCTTTCCAGCGGTTACGATGAGAACGGTTGGGATTGGAATCGCCTACCGGGAACTACAACCATCCACTTACCATTCGAATTGCTGGATAGCCCGCTACCGGGAACTACCATGGCACATTCCAAAGAAAATTTCTCAGGCAGTAGTTCACTGGAAGGGAAAAACGGCATGTTTGTTACGAAACTGATGGAACGTGAACTGAAAAACTTCACCCCGGATTTCGTAGCCCGCAAATCAGTCTTCTGTTTTGAAAACAGGATGATCTGTTTAGGAACAGGTATTCATAACAGCAATAATGAATATCCAACCGAAACAACTCTCTTCCAGAGTACATTCCAAAAAGGAAAAAGCACCATCCTCGTTAACGGAGAAGAAGAAAAAGAGATTGGCTTCAAAAAGAAACTTTCCGGTACTACTGAAAAGTTACTTTCCATCCGGGACGGTTACAATAACCATTATTTCGTGAAAGACGGTAATGTACAAATACAGATCACGAAACAAGAATCCCGTCATGAAAAAACACACGCTGTAACACAGGGCACTTTCGCTTCAGCATGGATTGAACATGGAAATGCCCCTAAAAATGGAACGTATGAATACCTCGTATGGATACAGCCAACCGATCAGGAATTAAAAAACTATGAGGCTGCGCAAACATACGAAGTATTACAACGGAATGATAGTGCACATATCGTACACGACCGATTAACTGATATTACCGCCTATGCTGTCTTCGAAACCTATCGCTCGCAACGGGATAGCCTGCTTAGTCTTATTCCGGCAGAAACGATGGTTATGTATAGGAGGGACAAAGCGAATATCATTATGAGCGTTTGCGATCCAAACCTAAATATTGAGGAAAAGGCATATACCACCAAGAATCCCAGCCGCGTTCTTGAAAAGAGACTAGAATTAAAAGGAAAATGGAAAATCAGTACGCCCAATGAAAAGGTAACCCTGACAGCAGACGGAGAGAATACCATTCTCACTGTTCATTGCCAACATGGACAACCTGTAGAATTCAGCCTACAGCAAGATTGAGAACTACGAAAGAATATTTGTAGTAATTACTCGGCTACATACCTGAACCAGACTTGAGCTATACTTAGACCAGACTTGCTCCGTACATTCTCCACTCAGAGGTACCTCTACACGGAGGAAGTACGGGGTTGGTACGGAGCAAGTATGGCTCAAGTATAGTTCAGGTATGGTTTTAATGAACATGGTTATTCCGCTAAAATAGTTACCTTTGTAGAAATATTGAATAACTGATTGATATGCAGAATACCCTCCCCATTCATTTTGCCCCGCTGCAAGGTTACACCGAGGCTATTTACCGACAAGCGCATGCCCGTATATTCGGTGGTATAGAGAGTTATTATACTCCTTTTGTACGTGTGGAGCACGGAGAAATCCGAAAAAAAGATATGCGTGAGATTACTCTGGAAAACAACCGTGGCGTGCAGCTTATTCCGCAACTCATTGCGCCCGATGTGGACAAAATGGAGCAGATAATTGCCCTATTCATCGAAAAAGGATATAAGAATGTGGACATAAATCTGGGATGTCCTTTCCCTCTTTTGGCTAAACGTCACAATGGTTCGGGAATGCTTCCTTATCCCGAAGAGGTGCGGGAGTTGCTGACTGCTGCCATAAAGAATCACCCCGACCTTAAGTTCTCTGTCAAGATGAGGTTGGGTTGGGAGAATGCGGAAGAATGTCTGGCTTTGCTACCCTTGCTGAATGAACTGCCACTGACACATATCATCATGCATCCCCGACTGGGTAAACAACAATATAAGGGGGAAGTCGACTTAAAAGGTTTTGAAACCTTCTACAACGAATGCCGCCATCCGCTTATTTATAACGGTGATTTACTTACAGTAGAAAATATACAGGCCATCAGAGAACGTTTCCCACAACTGGCAGGTATCATGATAGGTCGTGGACTGCTTGCCAATCCCGCCTTAGCTTTAGAGTATCAACAAGGACATCCGCTTTCCGAAAAGGATATGCAGGAGAGACTCAGATTGTTCCATGCTGACGTATTTGCCCAGTATGGTAATCTTCTGGAAGGGGGAGACAAGCAACTGCTGACGAAAATGAAGAACTTCTGGGAATATCTAATGCCGGATGGAGACCGGAAAGCCAAAAAAGCAATTCATAAGTCCAACAAGCTGGAAACTTACCAGGCGGCAGTCCGCAGCTTGTTGGGGTAATCATTGATCTTATTCCGGATTTACGCCCGGAATCGTATGTACATCTTTACGTATCTGCGCTACATGATGCAATTTCATCCAGTCGTGCAGGTACTCACGGTGTTGCAGCAGGATCTCTTTGTATCTCTCCTCGATGGCGAGATTGCGCATCTCACCACGGTCTTTTTCCATATCAAAGAGTTGTTCACGATAAAGACCTTTGTCGTACAACACATATTTGTAGCGAGAGGTACGTAAAGCCCAGCCACGTGTGTTCCCGCCTTTATCGAAAGTGGTTTCAGTCACAATGTAGTCCTGATGCTTCAACGACGGATCGGCTTTCTCTACCAACGGTCTGAAAGAAACACCATGCAACCCTTCAGGAAGCCGGATACCTGCCCAGTCGCAAACTGCTGCAAAGAAATCGACACCATTATTCACGAGTTGCGGCATCTCCTTGCCGGCATTCTTTTTTCCCGGTAAGGTTACAATCAGAGGGATATTTACCACCTCTTCATATAAAGCCGATTTCTGGTTCCAATGGTGTGCTCCCACTCCATCGCCATGATCACTGGTAAATATCACGACTGTATTCTTCCATAAATCCTGTTTATCTATAGCATTCAGAATCTTACCGATTTCTGCATCCACCTTTTCAACCAGACGGTAATAGAGGCTTCGGTAACGACGCCAATCATCCGGAGTGTAGTTACGGGTAGGATAAGCCGAATAATTCAGGCTCTGCTCATAACTGATAACATCAGCGTCATAGGGATTCTTAGCGAAATTAAGAGGTAGTCCTGGCCACTCATTCTGCGGCAGGTCTTCTATATTTCCCCAAGGCAAATTCTGGCTACGTGCGTACTCACAGATATTATGCGGGTTATCGAATCCCGCCACCAGGAAGAAGGGTTTGGTATGTTTTTGTTCCAGAAAGTCGACACAGGCTTCCGCCAACCCATTATCACTATGAGGATGGATAGTAGTAAAACCGAACTCTTTATCCGGCATGGAGGCTGTATGTACATGCCATTTACCGGCATAGATACAGTCATAACCGACATCCTGCATCAGAGTTCCCAAAGTCCGGTTACGCAATGAGTCCGGTATCGGCGTACCATTTCGGGCAAGTCCTACTTCGTGCGAAGTATAGCCTGTAAACATAGCCGCCCTGGCAGGTCCACTCAGGGGTGTAGAACAATAGGCATTACGGAACAGGACACCTGCCTCTGCCAGCTTATCCATATTCGGAGTATGCAAGTCATCGTTTCCCATGCAACTCATCGCAGAGGCGGTCTGCTGATCGGTTACAATATAGATGATATTAGGCAACTCTTTCGCCCAAACCAAGGAAGGAGCGAGAGCCGTTGCACACAACATTATATTCTTTACTTTCATCACAGCGCTATTTTAAGGATTAATTTCATTATCTCTTCAGCTCCACATCGAAGCTGGCGGCATCCCTACATATAAAACGCAGAACCGTTTGCTGCTTATCTTTGGAAATCATTTTGCAATAGGGAGTTTCTGCAACATTCCATTCACCCTTTAAAGTAACGGTTACAGGTATTTCACCACTATCATTGTCAATCCAGGGACGTGAATAGATGCTGCGTTCTATGCGTTTGCCATCCTTGTCAAAGGCCTCGTCACTCGAACCCCGGTACAGTGCCAGGTCCGGTTGGGAAACGGTCAATAAAAGTTTATCTCTGTCTTCACGTATCATGACGAGGCAGGAAGTATCGGCTTTCTGCAGCAATCCCTCCTCAGGCAATGCCTGTGGTGTTTCAAAAAGTACGTATGAGGTCAGCTTATCAGTCAGAGAACGAACGATATGAGCGTTGTGATCCTGTTGCAATACCCTGTAAGACGGTTTCTTTGCGAAAGCTTTCAAGGAAACTGCATCCGTACGGGGCAGGACAGCATATTCATAGGAAGCACCTTTCGGAGCCTTTCCATGCTCTAATACCAATGAAACCCAATCACCGGAAGTAGGTTTCGGATTACGTTCACCTACGGTAACTTGTGGGAAATTCTTTTCATATTTTGCCACTTTCATCGAGTTTTTCGACAAATAATAACCTACTCCGTTAGGATCGATATAGGTCTGTCCGTCACTTTTATAAGCTGCCCAGTAATCATGCATTTCGGGAGTAGTGGCTGCCAATTGGAAAACGGTAGTCTCTGTCGGGAACTCTTCATTTGTATTCTCAATATCCGTACCCAGACATACAATCGTTCCATTGAAGAAGTGATAAGACTTGCGGGCACGGTGTGAGCCGTTGTACTTGTCATGCTCATGAAGCTTCATGCCGAAGTTACCATTTAATTTCGCCTGAGACAAGCCACCAGCAAAAGCCTCATCGGAATAAAGCATTTCTTCCATACCGGAGAAAGTATCTACATTCATCACTTTAGCGCGAAGCTGGTCGAATGGTAAATGAATAGTCGTCGTACCGGGGAAACGGTTCCAATCGAATCCTGCTTCTTGCCAGCCACTGGTGGTAAAAGTAACCATTTCATCGGGCTTTCCGGTTAATATTTGCATGCTGCCGTGAGCCAAATAACGACCGAAGAAGTTGGCATCCAGATAATGTTCTGCTGCCCAAAGGTAACGGGAATGTCCGCGTACCACAGCTGCCCAGTTATCCCGGCGCTGTACTGAAACACAACCGTACCCTAACGCCAGATTACCTTGCGGATTGGACTCGGGGCGGAATCCCTGTGCTTCAAATAGCTGTTTTAGCTTTTGTTCGTAAGCGGTAGATGCTTTCGGCAGATAATCAGGAGCATTCTTATCAGGAGTTTCCGTATAAGAAACCAGACGCAGATAAGCAGCAGCCAGTTCAGGGTCATATTTCTGATTTCCATCGGGAGTACCAGCCAATGCCAAAGTAGCATATTGTATGGGAATCAATTGTCCCTTTCCATTGGGATGGCGCCCTGACATGGAAAGAGCCCATTGTTTGGTATTACAATAGAAACGCATGGTGAGCAATACATTCTTTACTGTTTCGTGCGCTATTTCAGATACTTTGAATCCTGTTCCACTCAACAGATAAATCATATTCGTAGCACCATCCAAACCACCGACCGCATAAGCCGGATAGTTATTGCGATGATGGAAACAAGCACCGTCTTTTTTGAAAGAACCGGCCAATCCGAGTGCCGGACGGCAACCATAATCTATCCAGCGGGAGAAAGAACGGAGATATTGAAGTTTCTCAGGAGTATCTTCCATAATCAGGATACTTGCCATGCGCCCCTGCGTCTGTGTATTGAAAGTATCTATATCAATGCCATTGACCGTGGGTTTAGGATACACCTCATTAGTAATGGCATACCAACGCAAGGTGCGTTCCGCTTCATTCAGCTTTCCGGCTCCCCTCAATACGTCTTTCATCAGGAAGTAGGCCACATACAAACCGCGCATGCTGTATCCGTAATGATGGATATTCCCCCAACAACTGCCATAGGCTACTCCCTGATCAGTGATATGGTCGTACATGGCCAGGAACTTCTGTTTCAGTTCATCCTTTGTCACAGCATCCGAAGCATTGTTATAGGCATAGGCTATCCGGCGCATCAGATTGAAATACTCACTCATCTCCATCCCTAACTTAGTGAACATGCCTTTATCCCAGTTGGGATACATACGTTCGTAAGCTTCTGCCTGTCGTACCATGAAGATGGGTAGTCCGCTTACAACACCGTTCTTATAAGTAATCCCATAGAAATCATATTTCTTACGAATACCTTCCATCTCTTTTTCTGTCAGTTTAGAAGGAGTATAAAGCATATCGCGGAAACGTTTCTCCATCAACTGCATATCTTGTCTGTCTTTCTCGCTAACCGGAGTAAGGGCTATTTCCGGTTTCCACAGGGAGTGTTCATAAATCACCAGCCAATGATTGGTGGTTCCTTTATTAACGAAAGGCACCTGCACATCAGCAGTTTGCTGACGGGCATCCACTTTACTGGCAGTTATCAGATGGTCAATGAACAACTCTCCTTTCACGTCGGGTGCAACGATACGCAGTTCATTCATCCCAGGTTCAGGAGTACCTTGCATATCGCGCTCGTAGCAGACCCAGGCAGCACGCCAACCTGTGAAATTAATACCGAAAGGAAAAGAAGTGCACTTCTTTCCGTCTTTCAGGAATTCAAACTCAATAGTAGTATTCTGGGCTTTTGCGTTGTACACCCAGACAATAAAGGCGGAAAGGTACAGGTCTTTTCCGGTGGGGTCTTTCTTCTCGAACTTCAGATCACGCTGAAGGGTTAGTATAGAACCGGGTTCAAAGGTCCAGCGTAAACTGTGCGTACCGTCTTTATAATGTTGGTCGCTGATGCCGAGTGTGGCTTTCGTTGCGCTCAGCCCGGCAGGAAGCTCTGGTTGTTCAAAAGAGAGTAACCGGTCATTCTTTACAACTTGTGCCGACAGGCTAAAGGAAAACAGTGCAGCACATGCAGCAACAAGGGTAGATTTCATCAGATTAAGTTTCGTCATCATGGTATGAGAATATTAATGGGATTAATTCAAGCGTTCGATATGGAAGTTAGTGAAACGAACATGATTTTGCAGAAGACGCAGGCCAAAGTGCCCATCACCTGCACCGGCTTCGAGAGGCAGACGGAAAAGCTCCTCACCATCTACTAAGAAAGTGGTACTATTATTCAGAACACGAATCCGGATATGATACCATCGGTTCGGCTTCAATAGATGAACAGGATCGATATACTCTTTAATCAAAGGTTTGATGCGAGCCTCATCTACATCGTAAAACTGACCGTAGTAACGACGAAAACGGGTAGTGGTATTATCATTACCACCATAGCCTACATAGAACAGATTCAATGTATTATAGTTACGGAAGATGCCATTTCGCCAAGTGGAGCGAGCTAATAGTTTGCCAAGGTGTTTCGGATCGTTTGCAGCCCAGAAGCAGTTCATGTCGCTAAGACGATCGTGTTCTCCGCCATTCATCACCATGCAGATATGATAACTGATTTCATAATCACCGGTCAGGCGGTCTTTATACCATAAAGTAAGCCCTTCGGGCACGATAAGTTCAAGCGTATCTTCACGGATGGTGAAGTCCATCATCCCCGACTGGTCTTCGGCAATCCAATGGCCCAAAGAAGCGCGCTCTTGCGCCAATAAAGTACAAGGGAGAAAAAGGAAAATACATTTCCACAGAATATGTATGAAAGTTGAACGTGTCATTTCCGGTATTAGTTTCGTTTACAATATTTCCACATTGCAAAGAAACGGTACTTTTTAGAGAAAATGACACATAAATCGTACAAAAAAGGTATATTTTAGTAATTTAAGGATGCATCTCCTCAAACGCTTTATTCTCCTCTTCTATTGTAGTGATAGTTTCCGGCAACTCACTGATAGGAAGATCGAAGTTATACCAATCGGTATAGCAATCGGTAACATACCACTTTCCATCAATCAGCTCGAACACTACGCGAAGGGAAGCTTCCGACTCATCATAGCCAGCCTCAAACTCTTTATGCTTGGGGTTGTTCACGGTAAACCGGGAGACATAAACTCCGCCCTCTTCGTCTGTGATGCGTTCTTCTTTAAACGCATCTTCACCCAGCAACGCCCACTTATCACGTGTAAACGGAAAAGTTTTCTCCGTCTCACCATCTTCCTCTAACAGGGCAATGGGAGTTTTCAACGGAAACTTGATACGGGAATACTGGAAAGAAGCACTGGAAGTAAATTTCTTGAGGAATGTCTGGAAGTCCTCATTAGTTGCGGCAGCATGACCATTCATAGTCGTCAGCATAAGTACCGCGAAAAGACAAAATACAAAGTGAATTGCCTTCATCTGGTTACAATGTCAAAGGGTTTATTAATCAGGCGCAAAGATAATGCAAAATCCGAAAGCGATACAAAACAAACAAACTTATTTAATATTGTTAAGGTGTAGTTTATCTTATCCGCAGAAAATAAGGATAATCCATCCGTTCCCATATCTTCAAACATATGAGATAATATTACAAAGAAGATACATATTATATCCGTTCCTTTATTGCCAATAACACGATATATCCAATACTTATGAAAACAATAATATCATTTATGCTTTTTAGTATTCTGACATCATGTATCCAACAAGAAAGTCAGTTAGAGCAAGCAATATCGCAAAGTGGAGACAACCATATTGAACTGGAAAAGGTCTTGCTACACTACTCCGTAAACCAATCCGATAGTTTGAAATTAAAAGCAGCAAAGTTTTTAATAGAAAACATGCCGGGACATTATTCCATTCTGTCAGATGAATTAAGCAATTACAAACAGCATCTTTTGCAATATGACGCATATCTTAAAGCTCCTGCACATATAAGAGCCATATTTGATGTTTACCCTTATCAGGCAAGCTTGCTAAAATTAGCCCATCCCCAAAAGGTGGAAGATATAAAGATTATCAAGGCTGATTATTTAATAGATAATATAGACAAGGCTTTTCTCCATTGGGAAGGTCCCTGGGGAAAGCATTTGACGTTTGACGAGTTTTGCGAGACATTACTTCCATATAGAGTTGATATCGAACCTTTATCCCATTGGAGAGATTCATTGTCACCGGAATTCTCCCCTACCATAGACTGGCTCTCACATATAGATGAATATGCATATTCTCCTTACCAGGCATGCCAAGCTGTAAATGATATACTTTATAAATCAACCGTTTACGCCAATCAAATATTTCACGGATTTCGGCATCCTTTAATATCACAAAATGCAAAAGACTGGAATTGTGTTCAATATGTCTATGGCGTCCAATATGTGATGCGTGATTTAGGAGTACCTGTCCACATAGATTATACTCCACAATATGGCGTTCGCGGAAACCGGCACTATTGGAATAGTGTATTGCACTATACAGGACATTCTTATCCTTTTCAAGGATATAATTCCGGTCCCGAACGCTCCTTAAATCCACATAACGGTACGATTAAGGTTTTTCGTCGGTCATACGCCCGCAACAGACGTTGGATATCGGAAATCGTGAAAGACGAACCAATCCCCCCATTTTTTGAGAACCCATTTGTGAAAGATGTATCCCATGAATATCAGCGTACTTTCAACATCCATATCCATTTGACCCATGAAAGTACGGAAAAACGGAAATTCGCCTACCTATGCGCATTTAATAATGAGAAATGGGTCCCGATACATTTCGGGGAGATCAGCAAGAATACAGTAACATTTGAAAATGTAGGAATCGGCATTGCCTGCATTGCAGGATATTGGATCAATGATGAAATAGTTCCCGCATCCTATCCGTTTCTAATAACCAGTACAGGAAAGCCCCACTATTTGCGCCCCGATAAAAAGCAGACGCAGACACTGCGCCTCAAACGTAAATATCCGCTGGTTAATTGGGTCAACCGCAATAGCGACAAAATGGTAGGGGCAAAAATAGAAGCTTCACATCTCCCCTCTTTCATCCCCTCAGTCGAAGTATCCACCTTGTCAGAAAACGCATATTCCAACTATGCGGATCATTTCATCTCTCATCCGCATAAATACCGGTATTGGAGAATTTTGATTCCAAGAAAGACCTCAATCGCTGAACTGGAATTTTTCTCCGGCAATGACACCGTTCCATTAAAAGGGAACTTTTTCGCATCACCCAAGGAAAAGGGATTTGAACAGAAAAAGGCAGCCCTATCCGACCGGGACAAATTAACTTCCGCCGAAATACAGGATTGGGTGGCTATTGATTTGGGCGCTCCGGCCAGCATCAGCCGCATTCATTACTTGCCTTTGACGGATGATAACAATATAGTACCCGGTGAGACTTACGAGCTACTGGTAGGTGACGACAAAGGCTTCAACAGCCTGGGCATGAAAGTGGCCGAATATTCATACATTGATTTCGATTCGGTACCCGTCAACGGGCTGTATTGGATCAGAAACCATACGAAAGGACGCGAAGAGAGAATTTTCACATTTGAAAGAAACAGAGTCATCTTCAGATAAAAAATGATAAAACAAGCCTTTACATATACCGACTTATACGCTTGCGCATTCGCGCTTTACCTTATTTGCCACACCGTTGGAACGTCCGATAACCTTATGGACAAAAATGATTGGCTGATATGGGGTTGCGTTGCACTCTGCTATGCAGCAGTGCGTTGCTTGACACGGTCCTGTCAATACAAGTTATTGGGTATAATCGCAATTACCGGATTTATTCAGTCCCTCATCGCATGGGGGCAATTTTGTGGTTGGGCAGAATCCAACCACAACAACTTCCCGGTTACAGGCAGTTTCAAGAATCCGGCACCTTTGGCTGGTTATATCGGTGCCTGCCTGATATTAATCGTAGAATTTATGTCGTTGTGCTATAAGGAGAACAGAAAAACAATCTTTACCCTATTGATACCCGCAGCAGCCTCAATATCGGGAATTATCATCCTCTCCTATTCCCGAGCCGCATGGATAGCTCTGCTCATATCCCTTATACACCTATTGGCAAGGCACCGCAAAATCCGATACCGGCACCTATTTCCCGTAGCGGTATTGTGCCTTTCTTGCTTGGCAGCCCTCTATTTCCTGAAGAAAGAATCTGCCGACGCGCGATTGTTTATATGGAAAAACAGCGGACAGCTTCTTCATACTTCCCCATTAACAGGTTCGGGCGTAAACACCTTTGCATCCCGGTACATGTACACACAAGCCGAGTATTTTGCAAACCATCCGGACTCTCCCTACAAGCTCAAAGCGTCCGATAACAGCCATGCCTTCAACGAATACCTGCGCATCATAGTCGAATATGGAATCATCGGACTTATTCTGCTATTTTTGTTGTTCAGAAGCATGTCGTTTTTCCACCCCGTATTATCTTTCTATTGCATCTTTGCCTTTTTTTCATATCCGTTGGAAATCACGCCCATCATATTGCTGGTAACCGTCATGGCGGCATCATATCCGGGAAAAAACATCTGCTATTATCCCCGATATATCTTGATAACCATCTGCCTGTCGGCGTCATGCCTCCTTAGTTACAGAGCATGGCGATTCAAGTCCGAAGAACGGGAATTAAAAAGTATGATTCATGAATACGGGTGCTTGCCCGGTGCCGGACTGGAGGACAAACTATTCGGATATTATCCTTGCTATAAGAATAACCATATATACATTGCTTCCTGTGCTATGCAGTTCTACAAAAATAAAAGCTATCCCAAAGCAGAAGTCATATTACGGCGGGCATCCGTGCTATTTCCTTCCTCAAGGATCTTGTACGACTTAGGCAATTGCTGTCACCGGCTTCAGAAATACGAGGAAGCGGAACGGTTTCTGTCAATCGCCTGCGATATGGCTCCGGGACACGTCTTGCCGCAATACTATCTGTTTCGCCACTACGTCGAAACCGGCCAAACCCATAAGGCACTGAATAGCGCCCACACGATCATTCATAGTAAATTCAAACAAGAAGGCTCTACCGCTCTTCAAGTGAAATATTTGGCAAAAGAGTATTTGAGCAAAACAAAGGAAGGAGGTGAGAGAGAATAAAAGAATTTTAACCGAAAAAAAGGATGTATTATTAATCAACAAAAACACATTAGTTATGAAAAAGAAAAAACTAATATTCATCTTAGCCTTATTCGCAGTGATATGGAATTCGTGCTTTGATGATTTACCCTACTCGCGACGGCAAGAGCGGAATCAGAAAACAACGGATGACGCCATAAGCCTCAACGCAGTAAAAAAGTATTATTCGCACATCCCCCTATTGACTTTGCCACAAACACAAGACAAGGCAAACGGTGGTCATGGAATGAATGATAGCATAGATACCACGAAAGACAGTACTCACGTACACACTGATGCGTGTCAGCATAAGCATCACACACGCGGTCTGCCGGATATTCAAGAGAGTAACATTGTTCCTCTATGGGATGAAGCCAGAGAATGGTCAGATTCAGCATCCGTCTATATAGAAATACCTCTGAATATCAGTGGCGGGAAATTATATGCCCATAAAACAATGAAACGAAAAGGAAAAAAAACTATCTTTGAACGTGTCAGACCGGAGTCCATGCTTGTGTTTGAACAGAGGCTCGGGAAGAAAAAGACAGATTGCTATATGGTTACCCTGATAGGAGAAAAAGACTATATGAAAAAGCACGGGAAAAAAATGAAAACAATGCGTCATATTCCCGACGACCATGCTTTCACCGGAGTATGGTACAAGTCTTATCCGAGCGGACGCATCCAATCGGCCTATTATTATACCAATGGCAAAAGAACGCACAAAATCTTCCGGGCTGGATGCCAGCAACAATCCGACTATTCGAAAGACAACGACTTCCTTTCCATCAGTCTGGTAGACCGTTCCTTATCAGCTTCCAGTTATTCTATCGACTGGGAAAATGATGTCTACTATTGTGCCTTTTGTGGTTTGTATCATACATACGACGGTGGCGGATGCGAAGTCTTGATTGAGTATTGTACCAGATGTGGACAAAACGTTGACGACTGCAACTGTTGCTATTATTGCGGGAATGATCCGTGTACTTGCAATGTGTGTTTCGTATGTGGAAGCGACCCTTGCACTTGCTATTCCCAATGCCCCGATTGTGGACACGATCCTTGCATCTGTTGTCCGGATTGCCGTAATTATCCCTGTACTTGTTGTCCCAATTGCGGCAATGATCCTTGCACTTGCGATGATGAAAATACAGAGCCGGACAATCCGGATGACTGTAACGGTCCCAAATGTCCGATATGCGGAGGATTGATTGTAGACGATGTGGCCACAAGGGCAAGTGTCTCTTGCCAGATATGTGATGGAGATCCTTGCGCTGTTTGTGGTAAAAGGCATTGCAACGAAGTTCATACAAATGATCCTTGTAGTAAATCGCAATTGCTGTCAGGAGATGCGGATTTTAGAAATAAGGTGGATCTATTCTTCGACAAAAACCAGACGGAATACTTTGAAGATGGTTGGCTAAAGACTAGTACAGGCGAATATATTAGTCCGAGCAATAGAACTGAATCATCCCTTAGCTATGACTATAGCAGACAAGTTGCAGGTAAACTTATAACAGAACATTATCATTGCCACCCTGCCATCACCGGTCAAAGCTGTATAACATCACTAAGTGACTTAAAAAAAATGGCCTTTTATTATCAAAAAGGAAACATTGACGTAGATAACTACAGCTTTGGGGTGATTTCTGACATTGGATGTTTAAGCATAATAATTACTTCGGAAGATTTGTTTGCTATATTTGCTGATAAAGTTTATAATGAAAATAAGGAGTCTGATGATGTCATTAATAGTGCTTGGGAAGATAATATAACAAATGTAAAATCTGGTATCCCGGAAGAAAGCATAGGGAAATTAATTAGATTTTTCAATAGCACTAATGCAGGATTATCTGTTATGTTTCGTCCAATGTCCCCCACTGATAAGAACAAAGATTGGGTAACTAAAATAGTCAATGAGAATGATCAATATTCTAATAAAAATTGTAATTAAAAATAACATGAAAAGAATCAATTTAACTTTATGTCTTATTTTAATAACTATCTGTATTCTGGCTCAAAACTCCAAAAAGATAAACGGTGCCGGAAATAATATAAATGCCTATATTGGAACCTGGGTTTACCAATCGAATGATACGATATTCAAGATCGTTTTTCAAAAAGGGAAAAAAATATCACCATATGGTGAAACCCATGGTCTTTATGGTGGATACTACCTTTCCGTAAAAGGAGAAGTACTTGAAAACTACATGGGGCCTTTGCCTACATGTTGGAATTTAGAAATTTCAACTACTCGTCCGGATAATATGTATATTTGGGCACCTAATAGTGATTCTTATGATAAATCAACTGTCCCTACCTTAGGGATGTCTTTTTATGATAAGCGTAAGAAACATTTCAATGGTAAAGGAATCTCTGGTGGATACATAAAATTGCTATCTCCGAAAAAACTCCTTTGGCATTTGGATGAGAAAGAAGGTATTTGGTGGGAAGTAGAAGGCAGAGAAGATACTGATATTACAAAGGTATTACCTATTGGATTTTCTGTACCGGAGCATGCAATATTAACAAAAGAAGAATGACCTTACTTTAAGGAGGAGGAGGACTTCTTAGAATTTATTTAAGATTTCTCTAAGTTTATTGTCGGCTACTTTTTGAGTTGTTTTTCTATTTTCAGTTGTTCATTGTCAGCTTTGTTACTATTGAAAACAGAAAAACAACTTCAAAAAGAGCCCACATACTGAAACAAAGCAAAATCCAAACAGGATTTTAATACCGTATAACTGTAAATAGCAAACTTATGCATAAAATCAATTTAACCTTGTGTCTCATTTTAATAAGCGTCGGAATTTTCGCTCAAAAACCAAAGAAAAAGAGGGGTACCGGCAATATGGACGCTTATGTAGGAACTTGGGTATACCAGTCGAATGATACGATTTTCAAGATTGTTTTTCAAAAAGGTCAAATAATATCCCCTTCTACTGTATTTAATGTACTTTATGGTGGGTACTACCTTTCTGTAAAAGGAAAAGTCATTGAAGATTACATGAAACCTTTACCTACATGCTGGAACCAAGAAACTTCACCTATGCATCCCAATAATATATATATATGGGCCTCAAACACTGATTATCATGAAAGCAATACCGTTCCTCCTTATATGAGCATACGGTTTTATGACCAGCGAAAGAAGCACTTTAACGGTAAAGGGATTGCCGGTGGATATATCAAATTTCTGTCTCCGCAAAAGCTCCTTTGGCATTTGGATGAGAAAGAAGGTATTTGGTGGGAAGTAGAAGGCAGAGAAGATACTGATATTACAAAGGTATTACCTATTGGATTTTCTGTACCGGAGCATGCAATATTAACAAAAGAAGAATGACCTTACTTTAAGGAGGAGGAGGACTTCTTAGAATTTATTTAAGATTTCTCTAAGTTTATTGTCGGCTACTTTTTGAGTTGTTTTTCTATTTTCAGTTGTTACATAGTCAGCTATGTTCCTCTTGAAAATAGAAAAACAACTTCATCAAGCATGAATACCTATTTATGCATTACCTTTCCACAACCTCTTTCTCTTCCTGCAGTTCTTTCAGCCCCCCTGGTTCCCCCTATTCATCGGCTTTCCGGCTGAAACTTCCAGTCTTCTCACCACCTCATACACATTGCCGTATTCGGTATGTCTCCTTTTCAGTCCCGCCCGAAGCAATACTTGCCCGAAGCGCATAGGGTTACTGCCTCGCATGGCGGCAGGGTTGGCCGTTTGCAATTCGCTGAAAATGTCGGCAGCGGTCAAGTCAAGGCTCTTTTCATGGGCAAGCGGGGTGCGGAACCGGGAAGCGAGCACCTCTTCAACAAGGCTGGTGCGGTAGAACTTTTCGTTATGTCTTTGCAATTCTCCCTCTTCTTTCTTGGTGAACCAGTTACGTCGTTCAGCAGACAGTTCAGCTTTCAGTTGGGCAAAAATCTGGTCATGCTCTATGTGGGTGCAGTCGATATCGCGCTTCACTTCCACGCATAGGAAACGGCGGCTGCCCGTCGGGTCGGTGAGCAGGTCGAAGCGGTTGCTTGTGCCGATAAATGAGGCCACGCGGGGCAGTTGCCGGAAATTCTGCTGATAGGCCTTGCGGATGTTGAGGGTGGACATCTGCATCAGGTTCTTCAGCAACGGCATCTTGTTTTCGGCGTATTTGTCAAATTCATCCATGTTCAGCAGTCCCATTTCCGCAAGGAGCCGTTCGGCTTGTCCCTGCGAGGTAAGTTTCAGGTTGTCGGTGTAGTAACGCATCAGCACGTCAGGCATCAGTGAGCGGCAAAAGGTACTCTTCCGGCGCCCCTGCTCCCGGCTGACGAGAATGGGCGCCACGCTATTGGCATGCAGCACGGACTGATCCATCCATTGCGAAGCAAGCCCCAGCATCCATGTGTGGAAGCCTTGTACCCACAACGGACGGCAGGAAACGCGTTGGGCAAGTGCAGTCAGCCGGTCACGCCCGTCCCAGGCGGGCAGTTCGTCCATATAAAGGTGAAAGGGATGATAAGAGGGAATATAGGAAGAGTAGACGTAGCGGCTCAGGTCCTTGTCCCAGCAAGGGATGCCTTCGTCATGCGCTTCAATGCATAAAGCGTTCAGTTCACGCTTGCCTATGGGGGTGAAGGGTGTCAGGCGCTGTCCGGCGGGGCGGAATTCGGTCTCATCCGTCAGCAGGTTGTAGCGGAAGTCGTAACGGGATGTCAGGAATTCCTTTACATTGCGGGTCAGGAGCGAAGTCGCATTAGCGGCATGCTTCGATGTTTTAAGTTTTGTTTCCGGTTTTGCCGTTTTCAGCTTTTCGGCAACAGTCAGTAGTTGGCTTACCTCGCGCAAAAGTCGGTGTTGTTGCAATAACGTTCGATTCTTCTTCATGATGTTTTTTGTTTTCTTTTAATGGTTAATAGTATCGGTTTGTCGAGCTCGATGCTACGAAGTTACTATGCGGAATAGGGGTTTTGCAAGCTTTTTCCTACTATTTTTGTCACAAAGACGCTTGCAGAAAAAGATAGGGCTTTTATACGTGCAACCCGCTTATTTTAGTATCTTTGCATGCTTCTTTATAAATGACCGACCTAAGTCATTCGATCGAACGACCGGAGTTATCCGATCGAACGACTGGAGTTGTCCGATCTTCCGACCGGAGTGGTTCATCTACAAGCGAACACCTTTGCACAATAAAGTAAGGATATTAACCGCATAAAGAGATAAGATTTATGTCAATAGTATATGATTGGTACGAGAACCCCAATGCTGAGGGTGATCCGGAAGAAAGGGGATTGCATCCCCGCCCGTTGCTTAACGGAAAAGTGACAATGAAACAACTGTATGCCCGCGTGCATGCCCGCAGTTCGCTCACGACGGGCGATGTGATGAACGCGATAGATTGCCTGACGCAGATTTGCGGTGAGGAGTTGCGCGAAGGCCGTGAGGTACACATTGAAGGTCTGGGGTATTTCTCCCCGAAACTGGAAGCTACGCAGAAAGTAACCCGCAGCACACCGAACAAGCATCTGAAGGTACGGCTGAAAAGCATCAGCTTCCGTCCCGACGTCAATCTGAAAAGTGCGCTGACAGGCATCACGGCCACCCGGAGCAAATATACCCGCCACTCCCAACGCCTCTCGGAAGTGGAGATAGACATGCGCCTGAAAGAATACTTCACCGAACATGACGTACTGATCCGCTACGATTTCCAGAATCTGTGCGCTATGGCACGTACCACCGCCAACGGACATTTGAAACGGCTACAGGAGGAAGGCAAACTGATAAACGTGGGGCGACGTACGCAACCCATCTACCGCCCCATGCCGGGATATTACGGCATGTCGCGGAATGCAGAGGTGAAGCGGTGAAAAGAAAAAATAGTTTCAGCCGGAGCACCGATGAACAAGGAGCTCCGGCAGGAACTGAAAGAACAGAACCCTCTTATTTCTGCCTCAGATACTCAAACCCAAAGCGACAGCGCAAACAGTCTTTCTTATCGCAATACTCTTTCTGAAGCTGCAACAAAGCCTGCGAATCAGCGGCAGTAGACACAGGCAGTCCCGCCCCACTCCAGTGGCGGATGATATGATTATCTTCCGCTTTCAGACTTTCAAGAAACTCCGTAGCCCGTTCGCAAAGCAGCTCATCGGCTTTATGCAGGCCATAGGCGTACAGGAAAGGAATAACAGTATTGATAATAATCAGGTTCTGAGCATTCTTCCCCACTTGCTTTTCACGGGAGGACGAGACCTTCCGGAAATTGAAATGCTCTTCCCAATACGGAGAGGTAGTGACAGTCAGTAGTTTCCGGACAGCCTCCAACGTATCCGCTTCCATAATACGTGAGAATAAAGACCGTTCTTTATAATATAGATTTGCCAACTGCGCCAGACGGACATGGGGAAAATTGCCGGGACGCAAACGGAGAAAACGCCATTGAGTGGCGGTCATCGGAACTGATAGTTCAAACTTATGCTGCAAGTAGCGAAACTCCTTCTGCAACTTCAGATAATACCCGTCCGCATCCGGTAGTTCCTCATCCAGCAATCCGGCTTGTCCAAAAAAGAAGGCTTCTACCTGGAAAAGATCATCCCGGTGCTTATCTATCGCACGAAAAGGCAGACGGCTGGCCCATGCTTCAAAGGCATCCCCATTCAGCCCGAAACCAAAGTTACGAGCTAAAGTGATAAAGAACACATCTTCCCAATGATTGTTGTACCGCTCCAACCGAGCAGCAATAGCACGGGCCTTCTGTTCAAAGCGTTCCACCTGCAAAGCAGAAAGCCAGGAATGGACTGTCAGTTTCGGAAGAGAAGACAATATGGAATAACAAGGCGGATAGATTTCCGTATGGCTCAGTTCATCATAGTGTCGGCGGACGGATTCAGGACAGGATAGTTGCAGTTGTGGCACCGGTGCTCCATTTGCGCGAAACACCTCACAATCCACTGTTTCCGCTACGTGCAGAATGACGTTGTCATAAGCCGCATCTTTATCATGACCATGCCTCATCCAGTCGGATGCCAATGTATGCACTTCGATGTTTCCCACCCAAAGGGTACCTCCGATTTTTAGTTTGGCATTGAAGAAGTCGGGGCCTGCGTTCGTGTTCGGTAGTCCGGCATCTATCACTTCAACCGGTTCGCCGGTAGTGGTCTGGAGTATCTTTAACGGAAAGATTTTATGCTTCCACACATAATGCAATAGTAGTTCCATTGTTAACAAGAAGTTAATGTACGCAACAAATGTAAGAAAAAGATTATCTTTGCGACCTATAGAACGTTGATAAAGTGAATTTAATCAGAAGAAAAAATGAAAATAGCATTAATCGGTTACGGTAAAATGGGTAAGGAAATCGAAAAGATCGCCCTCAGTCGCGGACACGAGATTGTCAGCATCATCGATGTAGATAACCAGGAGGATTTTAAATCGGACGCTTTCAAGAGTGCTGATGTTGCCATAGAATTCACAAATCCGATGGCAGCCTACTCCAATTATATAAAAACCTTCGAAGCCGGAGTGAAGTTGGTTTCCGGTAGTACGGGTTGGATGGACGAACATGGTGAGGAAATCAAAAAACTTTGTACCCAAGGAGGTAAAACGCTGTTCTGGGCGTCTAATTTCAGTCTGGGCGTCAGCATCTTCTCTGCCGTGAATAAATATCTGGCAAAGATTATGAACCGATTTCCTACCTACGACGTGACGATGAGTGAGACACACCATATTCATAAACTGGACGCACCAAGCGGTACAGCCATCACGCTTGCCGAAGAAATACTGGAAAATCTCGACCGTAAAGAACGCTGGGTGAAAGGAACCATGCAGGCACCGGATGGAAATGTTTCCGGCTCTGCCGAATGTGCAGCTGATGAAATTCCTGTCAGTTCCATCCGCGAAGGGGAAGTGCCGGGTATCCATGTAATCCGTTACGAGTCGGAAGCAGACAGCATCATACTTACACACGATGCCAAGAATCGAAAAGGTTTTGCACTGGGTGCCGTTCTTGCTGCCGAATATACTGCCGACAAGCAAGGATATCTGGGAATGAGCGACTTGTTCCCGTTCCTGAAATAAATTGTGTGAATCTGTATAATCTGTGGTGAACAACAAAAATAATATAATAATGAGAAAAGCAACTCGCGCCCAATGGGTTAAATTCGCAATCGTCACCGTGCTTTACCTCGCTTTCCTGATATGGGTAAAAAGCTGGTTGGGACTGATTGTCGTACCTTTCATCTTCGACATCTACATCAGCAAGAAAATTCCCTGGGGCTTCTGGAAGAAATCAGAGAATCCGGCTGTACGCAGTGTTATGAGTTGGGTAGATGCTATCGTGTTTGCACTGGTAGCCGTTTATTTCGTCAACATCTATGTATTTCAGAACTATCAGATACCTTCTTCTTCTCTGGAGAAGTCTTTGCTGGTAGGCGATTATCTTTATGTCAGCAAGTTGAGTTATGGTCCGCGTGTGCCAAACACACCACTGTCTATGCCATTAGCACAACACACTTTGCCGTTAGTGAATACAAAATCATACATCGAGTGGCCCCAGTGGGACTATAAACGTGTTCCGGGTCTGGGTAAAGTGAAACGGAATGATATCGTAGTTTTCAACTTCCCTGCCGGAGACACCGTAGCCACCAACTTCCAGCAAACGGATTTCTACACCCTTGCCTACAACGAAGGACAACGTCTCTATCCGAATCCTGTAAATATGGACAGCTTGACGCGCAAGCAGCAACGCACTGTCTACGATCTGTATTATAATGCCGGAAGAAATCTGATACGTTCCAATCCCAAGATGTACGGTGATATCGTTGTCCGCCCCGTAGACCGTCGGGAAAATTATGTAAAGCGCTGCGTTGGCTTACCCGGAGACACACTGGAAATCAAAGACGCACAGGTATATATCGATGGAAAACCTCTCGAAAACCCTGAAGAAATGCAGCTCAACTACTTCGTACAGACCACAGGACCATACATCACTGAAGATATGTTCCGCGAACTGGGTATCAGCAAGGACGACCAAACATTAATCAGCAACGAAGGTTTATTAATGGAAATGGGCTTGACTCACCGTGATGCACAAGGCCGCCTGGCTCCGGCCTATGACTTACCACTGACTAAGAAAATGTATGAAACCCTGTCTGCCAATAAGAAACTCGTCAGCAGCATCGTTATGGAGCCGGAAATATTCTCCGGTCAAATGTACCCGTTGAATCTTTACACCAAATGGGACCGCAACAACTACGGCCCGATCTGGATACCGAAAAAGGGTGCCACCATCAAGCTGACTGAGGATAATCTGCCCATCTACGAACGCCCTATCAGAGCTTATGAAGGTAATACACTGGAAGTAAAAGAGGACGGCATCTATATTAATGGCAAGAAGACGGACGAATATACCTTCAAAATGGATTACTACTGGATGATGGGCGATAACCGCCACAACTCAGCCGATGCCCGTTCGTGGGGTTTCGTGCCGGAGGACCATGTTGTAGGTAAGCCAATTGTTGTCTGGTTATCCCTCGATAAGGATCGTGGCTGGTTTGATGGAAAAATTCGTTGGAACCGGATATTCAAGTGGGTAAAATGATATCAAATGAATAAGGCTTGGAAAATAACGGGAGCAATCATCGGAATAATACTCGTTGTGGTGTTACTTCGGGGTTGCGTTATGACTTCCTATCTTATTCCTTCTTCGGGTATGGAGAATTCTTTGTTTCAGGGAGAGCGTATTCTCGTAAATAAATGGAGTTACGGTCTGCGCCTTCCCCTTATGGCATTGTGGAATTATCACCGTTGGGGGGACAACCCTGTACAAAAAGAGGATATCATTGTCTTCAATAATCCGGCTAATCTGTCAGAGCCTGTCATTTCCCGGCGCGAAACATTCATCAGTCGATGTATCGGCGTACCGGGAGATACCTTATTGATAGACTCCCTGTTCTCCGTAATTCCATCAGAAAAAAACGCTCCCGACCAGAAGTTTTTATATACTTATCCACGAGAAAAAGAAAAACAGCTGGATTCATTACTTACACTATTGTCTATATGTAACAACCACCTGATGGGACAAGATAGCGTAAGAAATGTACGTAGTTTCAGCCGTTATGAATATTATCTGCTGGAACAAGCGATGAATGGCAATTGCTGGATAAAGTTACTGAATGAAGGAGACTCCATAGAAGCCCTGCGCCCGTTGATTGTTCCTGGCAAAGGTAAACCGGTGCGTGTATATCCGTGGAACCGTACTTTACTACGCAACACGCTTGTGCTGCATGAGAATAAACAAGCTGAAATAAAGAACGATACTTTGTACATTGACGGAAAGCCTGTACAGCATTGCTATTTCACCAAGGATTACTACTGGGTAGGTGCTAATAATTCCATCAATCTCTCCGATTCCCGCTTATTTGGCTTTGTACCCAAAGATCACATCATCGGCAAAGCTTCGCTCATCTGGTTTTCCAAAAAGACAGAAACAGGATGGTTCAACGGTTATCGTTGGAAAAGAATGTGGAAAACGGTAAGATAAATAGGGTTAATTACAAAGTATTAAGTATTAGGCATAAATTGCGAACCTCATGAAAACTATATATCTCTCTTCCGCCTATCTGGCACCTGTAGAATATTACGCCAAGTTGGTGGCATACGATAAAATCTTTATCGAACAGCACGATCATTACGTGAAGCAAACCTACCGTAACCGTTGCACCATTGCAGCGCCCGATGGCGAGTTGGCTCTCTCCATCCCTACCGTCAAACCCGGTACTCCGAAATGTCCCTTAAAAGATATCCGCATTTCCGATCACGGCAATTGGCGTCATCTACACTGGAATGCTTTATCATCGGCTTATAACCATACTCCTTTTTTTGAATATTACAGGGATGATTTCCAACCTTTCTACGAGAAGAAATATGAGTTTTTAGTCGATTTCAACGAGGAACTGTGTCATCTGGTCTGCTCACTGATAGACATACAGCCGGACATGGAACGTACTACTTCATTCCAAAGCAGTTTTACACCCGATGAGGATGATTTCCGCGAGCGTATCCATCCCAAAAAGGATTACAAAGAGGAAGATCCGGACTTCATAGTCCGGCCTTATTATCAGGTTTTTCAGGAACGTCTCGGCTTCCTGCCGAATCTGAGTATCGTCGATCTTCTTTTCAACATGGGACCTGAGAGCTTACTTGTATTGCAGAAGTCATTTTGAGAATTTCTGCAAAAATTCCGCAAGATTCGCTCCTTCTTCCAGTCCCAGCTTCTTACGCAAGCGATAACGGCTTATTTCTACCCCGCGCAAAGAAATATTCAACAACGGAGCAATCTCTTTAGAAAGCAAATTCATCTTGATATAAGCACAAAGTAACTTTTCCTTGTTGTTCAGTTCCGGATATGTTTCTTCCAATTTTTTGAAGAAATCATGATGTACCGAATCAAAGGTGCTTTGGAATGCCTGTAAATCGTCATCATGCTCGATGTTCGTATCAATCTGTCCCAACAGACGAAGTGTTTTTCGACGAAGAGAAACCAGATTCTCTTCGCTGATGGAATGGGAAATGCCCAGTACTTCCTTTTTTATATCCAATAAGATTTCATTCTTACGTACGATGTTCAAAGTAGTACGAATCAGTTCCTCCGATTTATGACGCAATTCCGACTGTAAGTTTTCTTCCTGCAACGAATCTATCTTCTGATCCTTCAGATCACTTTCTTTTTGGAATTTTTGTTCCTGTCGATAGAGTTCCAGTTCTTTTTGCATTAACAAGCGCTTACGCCCTACTGAGATACGATAATACACATAATAAAACAGCAACACTACCACTACCGAATAAACCAGATAACTCCACCATGTGCGATACCACGGCGGCAATATTTCAAAAGCAAACGAGGTTTCCACCGGTTCCTGACTACCGTCAGTAAGCAATTTCACACTGAATACATACTTTCCTTCATGCAGTCCTGTAAACTCTTTCATATTATTCTCACTGTATTCACTCCAGGTTCCTTTCTCACCACCTACACTTAACTGATAAGAATATAGCACTGTGTGCGCCTTATTGAAGTTGTTTACACTATATTCTATTCGCATTGAATTTTGAGAATAAGGAATCACCATCGGCGCTGTATCATACAAATAACTGCGGCCATAAATAAGCGAATCACGCAACCCCGTCAAGTAGACTTTCCTGATTTGCAATGTCAACGGCATTTGTTGCACCGGCAGGCTGTCCAGTGTGATCAGTGAAAAGCCTTCCTCTGTTCCTGCCACTACCTTGTTGGCCTTATAAAGACTTACATCTTCAAAGTTTTCTATCAATGCCCCTTTCAAGAACTGCTCATTAGTTATCCGGCGATACTCCTGCTTATCAGCATCATAATGCAATACTTTCAATACGCCATCTGTTACATACCAGATATTTTGCAATGAGTCTATCTTCATATAGGTATACGCAGCCTTTCCTTCTAATAACTGTTCCAGCCAAATACACGCTTCCAGCGTATCACGACTCTGATTATACTGCCACAGACCATAATGTGAAGCTATAGTAACTTCATCTTTCACCCGCAACAAACAAGCATCATATCCACGTGGAAAGATGATGTTATTATAGTCTTTCATCTTTTCCACCTTTCGTAAATCATCTGCCAAAGTCAAACGACAAACCCCATTTTCTTTATTTCCAACCCACAATATATGAGTCGAATCTTCCATCAACATATCTTTGCACGAACGGGTAAACCCCTCTATATAGCTTTCTACCCTCCAACTCGTCCCTCTCTTCATGAGCAAATACAGTCCACTGTAAGTGCCTGCAATCAACACATCCTTACGGTCATCCACCGATACAATTCCCCATACTCCTTTGGGATTGTTGAGATGTTCCATATGATCTCCATCCATAATAAAGATACCATTATCCGAACAGCAGAACAACTTATCGTCATATTGGTGAAGTGACCACATCTGACCTCCTGTACCTGGTACGAGATCTATGGGATCTCTCTGGTTTAACTGCCCCGGAAGAGTAGAGCGATACAACCCCTGATTCGTTGCGAAATAATATTTACCCTGATAACTGCAAGACGCATATCCCGAACCGATCACAGGTTTACCTCCATAGAGTGAAGCAAGCCTTGCTTTCAGGTGAATGCAGTCAATCCCATTATCCAGCCCCAGCCATAGGTTGCCCGTCTTATCAAACAGCATACTCAACACAGTTTTGTTCTGCAAACCATTTTCCGTAGATATGATTTCCATTTCATTCGTCTTCAGATTTAAAAGACAAACTCCACCCTGAATAGTACCCAACGCTAACAACGAATCTTGCAATGCAGCACAGAAAACTCTATTTTTACGGCAAAAATCCTCTGCTACGGTATTATATTTCTTAAAAACAGTGCCATCGTAAATAAACAATCCGTTATCCCGGGTTACCATTAACAAACTGTCCTGATGAGGTAACAATCCACCGACTTTGACAGTCGCTCCTATCTCCAAAGATCCAAGAACAGATATAAATTCTGTTCCATTCAACATCAACAATCCTTCAGTAGAAGTGATATACAGTTTATTACGCAAGATTAACGAAGTATAAATCTCTGAAGAATAATCTATTTTCTTCACACTCCCCTCTTCCCAATAAAAGAAACGACGGTCCGATTGAAAATACACCCGGTCTCCGTCTAATAAAATATTCCAGATGACTCCGACATTCACATTGGGAGATAAACTATCAGAAAGGCAAGTATACTCCAACCCACCAAGACGATTTGGAGTAAAATAGCCAAATTGCTCCATTCCACCGATATAAATTCGCCCGTCATGTCCCACTTTCACTGCACGTGTTTTGGCATTATGAATGGGATATGTATTCCACTCCACACCGTCAAATTCCAACAAGCCTTTGTTGTTAGCTACATATATCCAACCATTATCATGCTGCTGAATACTCCAATTCTGATTGCCAGCTTTATAAGTATGCCGGGTATAGTTCGTCACCGGACGTTGCCATCCGGCACTTACAGGAATAGATCTAAAAAGAAGAAGAATATAAAAGAGAAGGTATTTTCGTTTCATAGCGGTTAACATTTTATTCTTATGAAAACAAAGATAGAGTATTTTACCTACAAATAAAAGAATTATTTTCAGATGTAGCGATATTATTATAATAAACATTTAATTATCAACAAAATAATTAACCCGAGAGAAAGTCATGATGTAGTTAAAACCAATGAATGAGAAAGTTTTGAAGTAGCGTATTTTTAGGAAACGCCCTCATCACACGCATATATTTGCAGCGGATAAAACCATTTTGTAAAACCTATAAGTCATACTAACATGAGAAAAGCATCTTATTTATTCATTTATGTGTTCCTATTCAGCCTGTTGGTTAATGGTAGTGCATGCGGATCGGACAACGATGAAACAAATCCCCCCAAAACACCTGATGGAGAAAATCCGGAGACCCCTGTCGGTCTGCAAGCCTACATGCTAACCACCACCGACACCCGCACCTATAATCTTATGGAAGCTATGCCTTTGTCATCATCAACAAAAGCAGTTCGGCCAAGAGTATCGTGCTCACCGCCCCCGACGCCGCAGGCAAGAAGCACTCGGCAAACTGCAACTTGCAGCCACGCTCGGTAAACTCTTTCAAATGGAAATAACAGAGACTTAAATATAATACATCACTTTTTTTAATTTTAAATTTATAGATTATGAGAAATCGATTTTTGCTCGGCATGATGGCACTCAGCCTTATCGGCATGACATCGTGCAAAGATGAGATTGACCAGTTCGATGATCACGGCAGCTCGACTATCGTATCCTTTGTAGGCAGTGAAAAAGCTTACATGGGCGATAGCATCACCTTCGACTTCGAGGTGAAAAGCGGAGGCGTGAAAATCAACCAGGCCAAGGTTCAACTCTACTATGGAGAAGAAATGGTATCCGAAGCCTTCTACAGCCTGAAAGCTGATGGAAAGTACAGCGGAAAAGTACTGGCCCCCTACCAGAGAAACACACCCGACGGAGATGCAAAGGTTATCTTGCGCATCCAGAACGAGCGTTTCAGCAACGACAGCAAAGAAATGACCGTTGCCATCGAACGACCCAAGTACCAAACATTAAAGTTGGTGGCTGCCAATGGCAAAGAATACACCATGACTCCTGTTCCCGGCAAAGAGTATGAATACAAAGCACGTGAAGCTTTCCCGGCCGACATGGAAGCATCTATCATAGCACCGGCCTATTCTGACGGAACAAACAACCCCTACCTGCAAGGCAATGACTTGTTCTTCGGTATGGACAATGGCAAGATAGCCCTCAATGCCCCCAAAGGTATCGGCTTCGAAACCACAGGCTATGATGAAGACGGCAAGTATGAAATCACATTCAACACCCTGACTTTTGAAGGTGCCCCATTCCCGAAATTCGGTATACGCTTCGACACGCAGAACAAGTTTATGGAATTCGACGGATCGGGCAACGTATTCTACGTTGAAACCGAATTCAAGAAGGACGACATCATCAAAATCAGTGGCATCAAAGAAGAGTATGCCGAACTCTGGAAGAACCCTACCTGGTTTGACCTCGTAAATGGAGACGAAACTCTGCTCCACTTCCGCGGAAGAGACGGTAAGTACAAACTCACGCTGGATAAAGGTATGAAAGCAATCATGATGGAACAGTTGGAAAACGCTTCTTCATCAAGCACACAGAATGCCACTGCCATGTGGGTGATTGGTAACGATAAGATAGGATTCCCATCATACGCTCAGAACAACATTAACTGGAACACGGGCAAAGCATTCAACCTGGTTCCGCTCACCGACACCAAGTATGAACTGATAATGCTTGTAGGACAAAACGTAAATGGCGTCAACTTCAAGTTCTTCGGACAAAAAGGATGGGGATTGGAATGGAAAGGCCCCGGAGCATATAGTGCAAAAGAAGGTGGCAACTATATCAAATACGCCAGTGACGGTAACTTCAACGCCAACGATACTTGGCCATCTGGCAAATACATGGTAATGACTGTAGAAACCAGCACCAATCCGAACGGACTCTGGATAAAAGCCTTAGACGAACTCCCCTTATACGAAATGGGCGAATGACCAACTTTCTTAAAGTATAGATAAACAATTAAGTATAGATATATGAAAAAAAGATATTATATAGCAGCTATGTTTGCCCTTGGTTTGGTAGCACAACCTGCCACTCTACGTGCCAGCGCTGCTGACGAAGCCAACGGTATTGAAGCTGTACAGCAACAAAAACAACGCATCAGCGGTTTGTTGACCGATTCCAATGGTGACCCCATTATTGGTGCCACCGTCAGGGTGCAAGGTACCACCAACCGCGGTGTCATCAGTGACGTCGAGGGACGATACTCCATCGAAGCAGCTCCCGGCGAAGTACTGGAATTCAGCTATATCGGATTCGTTAGTGTAGATCACAGAGTGAAAGCCGACGAAACCACTTTTAACCTCCGAATGGAAATGGATGCCATCGCTACGGAAGAAGTAGTGGTTGTGGGTTACGGTAAGCAAAAGAAAGAGAGTGTAGTAAGCTCCATGTCAACCGTAGGACCGGCTCAATTGAGCGTAAAGAGCGCCAACCTTACCAACAACATCGCCGGTAAGCTATCCGGTCTGATTGCCGTACAGCGTTCGGGTGAACCGGGTTGGGACGATGCTCAGTTCTTTATCCGCGGTATCAGCTCGTATGCCGGTGGAACAGACCCGCTGGTACTGGTAGACGGTGTGCCCCGTAAAATGAATGACATTGACGTAGATGAAATCGAGACATTCTCTATTCTGAAGGATGCCGCCGCAACAGCCGTATATGGTGCCGAAGGTGCTAACGGTGTAGTATTGATTACTTCCAAACGTGGTAAATCACAGAAGACTGTTGTCAGCATGTCGGCCGAATACGGCTACTCCACACCGCTCCGCTTGCCCAACCTCATGAGTTCTTACGACTATTTGAGCTTATACAACGAAGCAGACTGGAACAGCAACGGCAACCCGCGCGCCAACTACACAGCACCGGTGAGCGACGCTGACCTGGAAAAATACCGCAACGGCGTAGACCCCGACCTCTATCCGGATGCAGACTGGATGAGCATGTTGCGCGACCACACCAGCAGCCAACGCTATACCATCAACTTCCGTGGTGGTGGCGACCGCGTACGCTTCTTCGTATCGGGTGCCTACTATACGCAAGACGGTGTATACAAGGAGAAGAAGAACGCCGACTACGATTCAAACATCAGCTTCGACCGCTACAACCTGCGTTCCAATATCGACTTCGAACTGAGTAAAACCACCCGTATGTCTGTGGATATGTCCGGACAGTACATCAACCGTACGGCTCCCTCCAAAACGGCCGGTGACATCTTCGGTGGTATGACATTGCAACCTGTGCACCTCTATCCGCAGATCTACTCGGACGGTTCAGCCGCACAGCACCCCAACTATGACAATTCAGGCCTCCGTCAGAATCCTTACAACTTCCTCTACTTCAGTGGATACAGTAAGAGTTGGGATGCCACATTCCAAAGCAAGGTATTGTTGGAACAAGACCTGGACTTCATCACGAAGGGACTCTCTATAAGAGGTAGCGTCAGCTTCGATGCCAACTCCAACCAGTATGTCAACCGAACAATGTCCCCCGCTACCTTTACAGCTACCGGACGCGATGCCGATGGCAACCTGATATTCAAGTCATTGGAAGCAGGTTCTGCATTGAGTAACCCCTCAAGTGGTTCATCCGGCGGTAACAAAAAGATCTACATTGAGGCATCCCTCAACTACAAGCGTAACTTTAACGACAAGCACGATGTTACAGGCTTACTGCTATACAACCAAAAGGAAACCCAGAACCAGAACGCTGGTGGCCTCAACCTGCTTCCTTATCGTAAACAGAGCATCGTAGGTCGTGGTTCTTATACTTACGACAACCGTTACACCATCGAAGGTAGCTTCGGTATGACAGGTAGTGAGAACTTCGCCCCGGGTCACCGTTGGGGTATCTTCCCCGCTGTGGGTGGAGCCTGGTATGTAAGCCACGAAAAGTTCTTTGAACCTGTACAGAAAGTAATCAGTACCTTGAAACTGCGTGCATCCTATGGACGTACCGGTAACGACCAGTTGGGCAATACCCGTTTCCCCTACCAGGAAGCAATGAACACCGATGCCGGCGGCCTCAACCTGGGTATATCAGGCATATCAAACGGTAATGCACAGAACTGGTTCGGCGGATTGAGCGAAAACCGCGCCTACTACGCCAACCTGCGTTGGGAGATTGAGGACAAAACCAACTTCGGTTTCGACCTCGGTCTGTTGAACGGACAGTTAGACCTCTCTATGGACTACTTCTCCAACCGTCGTAAGGACATCCTGATTACCCGTAACACGGTTCCCTCAATGAGCGGTCTGCAATCCAACCCTACCCAGAACTATGGTATCGTGAGCAACAAGGGTGTTGACGGAAGTTTGACTTTCAAGCAACATGTAGGCAATCTGAATCTGACGTTCCGTGCCAACTACACGTATGCGAAGAACAAGATTGTGGAAACGGATGAAATCAGACATAAATACAGCTACCAGGATCTCACGGGTATGTCATTGTGGACTCCTTTCCTCTACATCGCCGACGGACTCTATACACCCGATGATTTCAATATCACTATAGATCCTGTGAGCGGTGCCGAAAGTTACCAACTGAAATCCGGTGTAGCCGATCCGGGAGCTGCCGTAGCACCCGGTGACATCAAATACCGCGACTTGAACAATGACGGTGTTATCAATGACGACGACAAGACCTACCGTAACGGTCATCTGGACAAGACCCCGCGCAGCGTATATGGTCTTTCGCTGAACGCTGAATGGAAAGGATTCTTCGCCGGTATCTTCTTCCAAGGTGTAACGGGTTGTTCCATCAACCTGATGAGCAAGGCATCCAACTTCATGCCGTTCAATCAAGGCAAGGACGCTTCTTCGGCACGTATGGAGGCTATGAGCCGCTGGAAGGCATCCGACCCCTACAACGACAACGTGCTTTACCCACGCCTGCGCAACAATACCTTTGCACACAACCTGCAACCGAGCACCTGGTGGTATCGTGACGCAAGTTTCCTCCGCCTAAAGAACGTAGAATTCGGTTACCAGTTCAACAAGAAGCAACTGAAATCACTGCGTCTCACCAACCTTCGTCTCTACGTACAAGGCACCAACCTGAAAACCTGGGACGACGTGAAATATTGGGATCCGGAACTGGGTGATGCAAACTCAGGTGCCAAATATCCTATCTCCAGCACATGGACCTTTGGAGCAGAAGTTACATTCTAAACATCTAATTAATAAACGATATGAAACTGAAAAATTTACTATACGCAACCGTCGGCTCTGCCGTCCTTGCATTCAGCACAGCATCTTGTTCAGACTATCTCGACATATCAGGCGAATTCAACGCCAGCCTGGGAGTCGATCAAGTTTGGGACAATGCAACCTATACCCGAAACTGGTACGGAGTCATCTACCGCAATCTGATGGAATATTCAGAAACCGGTTCAGAAGTCAACGCTTTCAAAAACCCATGGTCAAACCTCTGCGGTGAAATCGCATCGGAAAAAGCCAGTTCACGCGACGTCATGATGGCAGGCTTTACGGCAGCCAGCGGAAGTTATCACCGTTGGGCCACTTTCTACAAAGACATACGCCAAGCCATGATTTTCATTGAACGCGCCCACGACGGAGGTGTAGGTGACCCCAGCAGTACCAACAAGCTGACAGCCGAGGAAATAGCCCGCATGAAGGATGAATGTCGGTTCATGATTGCCTATTATTACTTCTCTATGTTCGAACTTTACGGCCCTGCCTGTATCGTGACGGAGATAGATGACGCTGCCGAACCGCACGTGACGGACTATGACCGTGCCACGGTGGACGAAATGGTGAACTACATCGACGGCATATTGGCCCCTCTCTGCGACCCCGCACAGTCCAAACTGCCCGAATCAGTCATCACGTCATACGCAGACGGTGCATATAATTTCAACACCAATGAAGTGGTACGCCCCACCATCGTAGTGGCCAAAGCACTGCGTGCCAAGTTGTGGATGTATGCCGCCTCCAAACTGTTCAACGGTGGCGACGGTTCCGAATACTACCAGGGATTGCAGAAACTGCAAAACTCCAAAGGCGAGTACATCTTCCCGCAGAGCAAGGACCCGCAGAAATGGGTGACTGCCAGAGACCGTGTTAAGGACTTGATAGATTATGCCGAAGCACAACACCACGCCCTCTACCGCGTGATGGCAAACGGAGTGGAGCAACCCGACCGTTCGGTATACAACCTCTTCCAGGTGTATAATGAAGAAATCCTGTGGTGCAGTACCAACAACAGTTACTCCGATCAGTACAAGATGGAAAAACGTACCAACCCGCGTGATGTAAACTCATGCTATGGCACTATCGGCCCGTCTCAAGACGCTGTAGATATGTTCTTCATGGCCAATGGACTCGACATCGACGATCCGAACAGCGGTTACGATGAAACCGGATTCAGCGCTGTAGAAAACCGTTGCTATGATCCTGACTATAAGGACAAAAAGACAGATCAGAACATCTCCAACATGTATGCCAACCGTGAACCTCGTTTCTACGCAAGCGTGGTATACCAAGGAAGAAGCTGGTTCAAGAAATGGATGAACAGCAATCCTAACTACGTCGTAGACTTCTCGGCAGGTGGCGGAAACGACCTCTCCAACGGTGACAATGTGAAAGGCGGATACATGCTGGGCAAATTCAAGAACCGTACTGTGAACCATGCCAGCGGTGATACACAGAGTTGGAAACGTGTTTCCATCATCTACCGTTTGGCCGAGTTCTACCTGTTCTATGCCGAAGCACTCAATGAAATAGATCCGGGCAATGCGGACATCATCAAGTATATCGACATAGTACGCGAACGCGCAGGTATCCCAGGCTACCAGACCATGAACGATAACGGCATAAAGACCGGTATAATCGGCAATTATGACAAACAGTTCGATGCCATCCAGCACGAACGCTACGTAGAACTCTATTGTGAAGGACAACGCTACTTCGATATCCGCCGCTGGATGGTCTGCGGTGACGAGGGCAGAATAGGTTGCGACCAGACACGCTTCTACGGAATGAATATGAAGGGCTCGAAAGATAAAGCTCCGGGCGAACCTACCTCCTACTATACGCGTACGAAGCTGGAAAACCGCCAATGGACAGACAAACTTTATCTCTATCCTATCCATCAGAATGTGATAGAATTGTCCGAAGGGCGTATTCCACAGAACTACGGATGGTAAAAAGACAGCTTTTTTGATTCGTTTTCAAAGGATATAAGTAGAAAGATTGAATGAAGGTTTGGAGGCAGCAACTGGCATAACCGGCCTGGTTACTGCCTCCTTTCTTTCTCAGCTAACAAATCAACAATAAATATACCATGAGTAAAGAGAAAACATTTCCAGCCCGGAAACTCCGGATACTGATACCCATGATTCTGTTCCTGTCCCAGACAGTTTGCGCACAGCACGAAAGTAAGACAATCAACGACGGTTGGAAATTCCATAAAGGTGAGTGCGAGACCGCAGCCTCTCCGGCTTACGACGACAGTGCGTGGAACAGCATACATCTCCCGCACACATGGAATACGGATGCATATACCGAAAAAAAGTATTACCAGGGAACAGGCTGGTATCGCCGTACACTGATGTTGCCGCAACATTGGCAAGGCAAACAGGTATTCCTGAAACTGGATGCAGCCAGCAAGGCCGCTACCATCTACATCAACGGTAAAGAAGTAGGCGAACATAACGGCGGATATACCGCCTGCACATTCGATATCACTTCGCTCTGTTCGTTCAACTCTCCCAACTCTCTCGCTATCCGTGTAGACAACGCCCGACAGGATATCCCCCCTATCTCCGCCGACTTTACATTCTTTGGCGGCATCTACCGGGATGTATGGCTCACAGCAGTCTCCAAACAGCATTTCCATCTGACCAACCACAGCTCGGACGGGATATTTATCAGTACCCCGCAAGTGTCCGAAGAAAAAGGCACGATACTTATTCGCGGAGAGATCAAGAACGATGCAGTACAGAAAGCATCTCTTGAACTGGAGCATATCGTATACAATCCCGACGGAAGTATTGCCCAAACCCAGAAACAGTCTATCCAGATAAAAGGTGGAGAATTATACTCTTTTCATACCGAAACCACCCCTATCCTGTCCCCCCGATTATGGACACCCGAGACACCTCATCTCTACAGGGTAGAAAGCATTCTGCGCGATAAAAAAACAAAAGTCATCCTCGACCGCAGTAATCATCATACAGGTTTCCGCTGGTTTGGCTTCGATGGCAAGACAGGCTTCTCCCTCAACGGAAAGCCTTATAAATTACGCGGCATTTGCCGCCACCAGGACCAAAAGCCCATCGGAGTCGCACTGACGGACGAGATGCACCGCCGCGACATGATGCTGATGAAAGAAATGGGCGCCAACTTTATCCGCATCTCCCATTATCCGCAAGATGATGCCCTGTTGGAAATGTGCGACAAACTCGGTATGCTGGCCTGGGAAGAAATACCCATCATCGACATTGTGCCCGACACTCCGGGTTACGCAGAAAACTGCGAAAGCAATCTGCGAGAAATGATACGCCAACACTATAACCACCCCTCCATCATCACCTGGGGACACATGAATGAAATATTGCTCGTCACCCAGCGCCGCTATAAAAAAGAAGAAGAACTGAAGCCCGTGCTGGAACGGACACTGGCACTCGCCAATCGTCTGGAGAAAGTTTTGAAAGAAGAAGACTCCACTCGTGTCAGCACTATGGCCTTTCATGGCAGCAACAGTTACAACGAGGTAGGATTGGGCAGTATTACCGATATTGTCGGCTGGAACCTGTATCAAGGCTGGTATGGAGGCAACCTTACAGGCTTCGAACGCTTCCTGGCAGAACAACACAAAAAGTTTCCTTCGCACCCCATGATTGTCAGCGAATACGGTGCAGGTTCTGACAAGCGCATACATTCGCTACAACCGAACGCCTTTGATTTCAGCATCGAGTATCAGCAGAAGTACCTGGAGCATTACCTGCCCGTACTGGAAGAAACGCCCTACGTCTGTGGCGGAACGCACTGGAACTTCATCGATTTCTCTTCCGCATTGCGTGATGAGTCTATGCCACGGATCAACAATAAAGGATTGGTATACTCAAACCGTACTCCTAAGGATATATACTATTATTATAAAGCTGCCTGGCGTCAAGACATTCCAGTATTACATATCGCCAGCCGCGACTGGACACATCGTTCCGGTATACAGCATGGGAAAGAGCCGGTCATATTACCGGTTAAAATATATACTAACCTTCCTGAAGTAGAGCTTTTTATTGATGGGAAGTCTTTGGGCAAACAGAAAACCAAGAATTTTGCAGTAACATTTGAGGTGCCATTCTGCCAAAAAGAACACTTTATCGCTGCTAAAGCAGAAAATAGAAAAGCCGTCCAAGATATCTCTTTTGTAGAAGACGGAATCCGCTTAAACTTTACCCCTATCCCTGCAAATTTAAATGGAACAAATCTACGGGACTTAGAACTTGCCATCAATGTAGGAAGTTATTGTTTCTATACTTCAGACGAAAGTAATCTCACCTGGCTACCCGATCAGCCTTATACTGAAAATGGCTGGGGATATATTGGCGGAGAAAGTAAAAGTAGCCAGATACAAATAAAGAATACCAATGACGGACCTCTATTTCAGACTCTTCGCAACGGAATTGAAGGCTACCGTTTCGATGTTCCCAACGGAGTTTATGAAATAGAATTTCTTTTTACAGATATATTCCGCGAGAATGCAACAACAGTCTACCAATTAGGTCGTAATTCTGATGTGGAAAACCGTGAAAACAGATTCGACATAATAATCAATGATCAAACTATCGAAGAAAGCTTTTCCCCTTGTCGCGAAAGTGATTATTTTCATGCTCTGCGGAAAAGATACAATATTACAAACTTTCGGAATAAAATTGAAATACGCTTCTCTGTTCGGAATGGAAAAAGCTTTCTGAACGGTATAAAACTCAGGAAACTTTATTAACTTCAAAACAAAAACACCATGAGAGTCAGAATTAACTTATTCATTATCTGTTTATTACTTGCAGTAGGCCATATTCATGCACAATCTATTTGGGATGGAGCACATCTGCAAAAAGTAAAACAATCATTACATCAACCTTACTTTGCTACCACATATCAAGAGTTGGTAACAGAAGCAGAAAAATTACTGGATGTACAACCTCTATCTGTCGTGATGAAAGAGAAGACGCCCGGCAGCGGAGATAAACACGATTACATGAGTCAGGCACGCTATTATTGGCCCGATCCCTCCAAACCTGACGGTCTACCCTACATCAGCCGTGACGGTGAGTCGAACCCGGAACTGAATAAGCTGGATCGAAACCGTCTTGGAGCAACTGCCCAGCGCGTCACCACTCTTGCACTTGCGTGGTATTTCAGCAATGACGAGAAGTATGCTCAAAAGGCAACTGAACTGATTCGTGTATGGTTCTTTAATAAAGATACGCGCATGAACCCGAATTTAGAATATGCCCAGATGATACCGGGACATCATAACAACAAAGGCCGCTGTTATGGTGTCATCGATACTTATTCGTTCGTTGAGATGCTGGATGCCGTACAACTATTGGAGAAGTCGAAGGCTTTCACACCCAAAGACAGTAAACAACTGAAAGCATGGTTTGGCAAACTGCTGACATGGATACTGAATAGTCCGCAAGGACAGGAAGAAGCTAACCAGGCTAATAACCACAGTACAGCACATGATGCACAAGTTATTGCTTTCGCCCTATATGCAGGGAATGTGAAAGTGGCACAGGAAGTCATCAATGCTATCCCCCAAAGACGTATCTTCACTCAGATCGAGCCGGATGGTAGACAACCACATGAGTTGCGCCGTACCCTTGCATTCGGCTATTCACAGTTCAATCTGTCCCATTTCATCGATATTTTTCTTATGGCTCAGAAGATTGGTATTTCAATTGATAACCCCACATCAACGGACGGCCGCAATTTCTACAAGGCAATGGACTTCTTAGCCCCATACGTTGGCAAAGATGTAAAAGACTGGCCCTACCAGCAAATCAGCGAATGGGATTACAAACAACAAGAATTCTGCAAAGACCTGTATCGTGTTTTCCTGTTAAATCCGGAACGTACAGACTATCTGAAACTTTATAGAGCACATCGCACCATTGATTGGAAGGATCGTTTCAATCTATTGTGGGTAAAACCTGATGATGTAGACAATGCATATGCTTTTGCTTGTGGCCAACTGCAATTTGCCATGAAATGTGCAAATAAGGCCAGAAAAGAAGCTGAGAATCAATGCAAACACCGCGTAATTCCCCGGAGTATCAACAAAGACGGTTCACTGCGAGTGATACATCCGCACGACTGGTGTTCGGGCTTCTTCCCCGGTTCATTATGGCAAGTATATGCTTATACAAACGATGATTTCTGGCGTCAGGAAGCTATCAGCAATACCTGGATGATAGAAGAGGCTAAGTGGCACAAAGGTACTCACGACCTGGGTTTCATGATGAACAATAGCTTTGGAAAAGCTTATCAACTAACAGGTGAACGTTCTTATAAAGATGTAGTATTACAAAGTGCCAAGACTTTGATTACCCGCTACAATGACAAAGTAAAGAGCATTCGTTCATGGGATCATAACCGTGATAAATGGAAGTATCCCGTCATCATCGACAACCTGATGAACCTGGAAATGCTATTCTGGGCTACCCAGGAAACCGGCGATTCCATCTACTGGAAAATTGCTGTAAACCATGCCAATACTACCATGAAGAATCATTTCCGTCCGGATTACTCTTCATATCATGTAGTAGATTACGACCCCGAAACAGGAGAAGTGCGTGCCAAACAGACAGCACAAGGCTATGCCGATGATTCTTTCTGGAGCCGTGGACAAGCATGGGGATTATACGGATATACCATGTGCTATCGTTTCACAAAGAATCCAGCCTATCTACAACAGGCACGCCATATTGCAGACTTCTTTTTTGGCTTACCGAACCTGCCGGAAGACTTTATTCCTTACTGGGATATGAAAGCGCCTGGTATTCCCAACGTCCCCCGCGATGCCTCTGCTGCTGCCATCATGGCTTCAGCCCTGTACGAACTCCGGACCTATGTTTCAGCAGAAGATAGCAACCATTATCAAAGCATTGCCGACAAGATCGTAGATAGCCTCAACAAACACTACCAAGCTGAACCGGATACAAACTATGGCTTCCTGTTGCTACACTCCACCGGACACCATCCGGGAGGTGATGAAATCGATGTTCCTCTCAACTATGCAGACTATTATTACCTGGAAGCATTGGCCAGAAAAGACGCTTTTAAGCAATAATTAATACTTTTTGATATAGGAGTTCACCTTTTTGAGACGTTTGTTATAGTAAACGAACTACTTTTCCACTACTTTTGTAGCACAGAGATTTAGAATAAACTTATAAATGAAAAGACATGAAAAACTTATTCGACATTAAAGACAAAGTGATTATCGTTACCGGCGGTTGCGGTATCTTGGGTAAAAGTATTGCTAACTACCTTGCAGAACAAGGTGCCAAAATCGTAATTCTCGACCGTGTAGAAGAAATTGGTAAGGAACTGGAAGCAGAACTGAATCAGAAGACAGAAGCCATGTTCCTTGTAACAGACGTTCTGAATAAAGAAATATTAGAAGAAAACAAAAAAGCCATCCTGGAACGTTTCGGTACCATTGATGTCTTGCTGAATGCTGCAGGTGGAAATATGGCAGGTGCTACTATTGCTCCAGATAAAACCATTCTTGACCTGGAAGTAGATGCTTTCAGAAAAGTAGTAGACCTGAACCTTTTCGGTACGGTATTGCCTACAATGGCATTCGTAGACGTGATGGCAAAGAATAAAAAAGGAGTTATCGTTAACTTCTGCTCTGAATCAGCTCTGCGCCCTCTTACACGTGTGGTAGGATATGGTTCTGCCAAAGCTGCCATAGCTAACTACACCCGTTATATGGCTACGGAACTGGCCACTAAATTCAGCCCTGAGCTTCGTGTAAATGCTATCGTTCCGGGCTTCCTGCTGACCAACCAGAACCGTGCCCTGTTGACTAACCCGGACGGGTCTTATACTGATCGTGCAAAGACTATCATCGCCCACACCCCATGCGGACGTTTTGCCGAACCGGAAGAACTGTTCGGAACCATCCACTACCTTATCAGCGATGCTTCCAGCTTCGTAACGGGTGCCTTGTCTGTAGTAGACGGTGGTTTTGACGCTTTCTCTATCTGACACTTACAAAGTGAATATGGAACACTTACGTAGTACAAATCAATAAATCAAGCCCATTCATTATGATATTATGTGAACAAACCTGGCGCTGGTACGGTCCTAACGATCCGGTCAGCCTGTGGGACATCAAACAAGCCGGTGCAACCGGTATCGTGAACGCCCTGCACCACATCCCCAATGGCGAAGTATGGACAGTAGAAGAAATCATGAAACGCAAAGAAATGATCGAAGCTGTCGGTCTGCGCTGGTCTGTAGTAGAAAGCGTACCTGTACATGAACATATCAAAACCCAGACGGGAGAATTCCAGAAATACATTGATAACTATAAAGAAAGCCTGCGCAACCTCGGCAAGTGTGGCGTGAACATCGTAACTTACAACTTCATGCCCGTACTGGACTGGACGCGTACCGATCTCGCTTATGAACTGCCTGATGGTAGCCGCGCCCTGCGCTTCGAACGTGCCGCTTTCATTGCTTTCGACCTTTTCTTGTTAAAGCGTCCCGGTGCTGAAAATGACTACACCGACGAAGAAAAAGCAAAGGCAAAAGCCCGCTTCGAACAAATGACGGATGCCGACAAGCAACTACTCGTTCGCAACATGATTGCCGGACTGCCCGGTTCGGAAGAGAGCTTCACACTGGAACAATTCCAGCAAGAGCTTGATCGCTATAAAGACATCACTCCGGAAAAGTTGCGTGCCAACCTGATTTATTTTCTGCAAGAAATCACTCCTGTTGCCGATGAAGCCGGTGTAGAGTTGGTTATCCATCCGGACGATCCTCCTTGTTCTATCCTTGGATTGCCGCGTATCATGAGCAGTGCTGCCGATTTCCAGGCATTGATTGACGCTGTTCCTAATAAGAGCAATGGTCTTTGTCTCTGTACCGGTTCTCTCGGAGTCAGCAGTTCCAACGATCTGGAAGGTATGATGAAACAATTCGGTGACCGCATTAACTTCGTACACTTCCGCAGCACACAGCGCGATGCAGAAGGTAATTTCTACGAAGCCAACCACCTGGAAGGTGATGTAGACATGTACCACGTTATGAAAGCTTTCCTCGAATTACAGCAAAAAAGACAAGTATCCATTCCTATGCGTCCCGACCACGGCCACCAGATGGTAGACGACCTGAAGAAGAAAACCAATCCGGGATACTCCTGCATCGGTCGCCTGCGCGGATTAGCAGAATTAAGAGGTTTGGAAATGGGTATAGCAAAATCTATCCTCAAAGAATAAATTCTCAAACCACATAGTTCAGAATAAAATAATAAGGGTATGCCTAAGGAGAAAAGCACATCTCCGGCATACCCTTCGCTCATTTCATAGAGAACTTAAATCAAAATAGAGAGCTTATATTAAATCACTACAACTCCTTCTGGCAAGGAGACTTACATATCTCTCATCAAGCACCTTCAATCTTGTTGGCAGGGTATAGGTAAAATCAACCTTTCCGCCTGCGTGAATCATCATTACCGGGGAATATTCTCCCGGCTCCAATGTGGGCAGGATCACCAACACCTCTGTGTCAGTATACTTAAACACTCTTTTAACATGTATCAATGTGCCCTTATCGGAGACGGGAGAAAGCCCCAGGTAAATGGTTCCAAGTGAAGACAGGCACAGGTTCTCACCTGTAATGACTACCGGAGCATTAGGAGTAATAGTACCGTCACGCAAACCTGTCAACGGATCATATATCTCCTTAATAACAGGAACATTCTTTCCGAGAATTACCGGATATTCATTTCTTTCCTGTTTATTATGATGCAACTCAGCCACTATTTTTTTTCTATCTTTCCTCACCATTCTATTCCTTTTTAGTTAGTCATTACAGTTTCCTAAACTGCACTACAAAATTACACCACAACCCGTATACTTTTGTGGCAAGAAAAAGAAAGGTCAAGCAATCCGGCTTTCTATATATGACTAAACAAGCTTCACCAAACATATTTTTCGGAAATACACCCTATCTCGAAAAGAAATGTTACGAATTTCGAAACAAGTAAGCTGCCAAAAGTGTTAAATAGACAACAGACAAACCTCTAACTCAAACAGAAGATTATGATAACAAACGAGTTAAATACAGGATTAGTTAATGCTGTCAGAGAGAAACTTCCATCCAAAGAAAATCTTGCCAATACTTTAATGGACATTCTTTATATAGGCAAAGAAGCTATCTACCGCCGGCTTCGGGGTGAAGTACCCTTCACCCTAGCCGAAGCAGCCGTTATATCCCGTAAACTGGGTATATCGCTGGATAAGATGATAGGCGTGAGCTTCCAGAACAATGCCGTTTTCGACATGAACATAGTGGATAGCAGCCAGCCGCTCGAAACCTACTACTCCATCTTGGAAAAGCAGGTGGAGCTGTTCCGGAAAGTGAAAGAAGAAGAGAACTCGGAAATCGGGACTTCATCCAACATTATTCCGCTAACTCTCTCATTGAACTATAATATGCTTTCCAAATTCCGGCTATTCAAATGGATGTATCAGAATGAAAACATAAAATGCAGGCATTTTGAAGAAATGGAAATTCCGCAGAAGATAGTAGATAAACAAAAAGAATATGCCAGTGCGGTAGCCCATATCCGTTCTGTAGATTATATCTGGGATAATATGATCTTCAGTCATCTGGTGAATGACATCCAGTACTTCTGTGATGTACACCTCATATCCGATGAAGACAAGAACCTCCTGAAGGAGGAACTGCTCTCGGTAGTAGACGACCTGGAAGAGTTGGCTGCCCGGGGAAAGAGCAAAACGGGCAACGACATCAAGATCTATATTTCGAATATCAACTTCGAGGCTACCTACAGTTATCTGGAGACTGACACAATACAGCTCAGTCTGATCCGGATATATTCCATCAACTCCATCACCACGCAAGATAGCGAAATGTTCCGGGGCCTGAAGGAGTGGATTCAGTCATTGAAGAAGTTCTCCACGCTGATATCGGAAAGTGGCGAAATGCAGCGCATCCAGTTCTTCAAGCAACAGCGAGAAATTATCGATGCACTATAGCTCCTTTTTTCCGAAAACTGAAATTTTTCAAATAATAAGTGCCTGATTTCGAAAACAGATAGAACTACTATCTGTTTTTTTTCATCTTTCAACTATTTACCTTCGCATTCTTTTCAATCAGAAAAGACTATCGTTTTCACCACATGATTTCAATCACAAAAGTTCCGTTAACAAGCTCTATATTTGTATATGTCACAAATTCGTCCTATGACATTTGATTATTAACAAAAAAGAAAAGGCTATGACCAAAAATTACATTGTAAAAGAGTTGATTAACGAAATGAAAGAGAGAATTCCCCCAGGGCAGAACTTAGCCAATTATCTGACAGATACATTATATATGGGGAAAGAGGCCGTCTACCGCAGATTGCGGGGGGAAGTCGCATTCACCTTTGATGAAATAGCCGTAATTTCCCATAATCTGGGTATTTCCATCGACCAGATTATCGGAAACCATCTATCCAACCGGGTCACTTTCGATGTGAATCTTCTGCATTCACCCAATTTATATGAAAGTTATCATGAAATAGTAGAGCGTTACCTGCGAATCTTCAATTCCATGAAAGGAGACAGTGCCACTGAAGTGTATTCTGCAACCAATACAATTCCTTTTACCTTTTACTCGGCCTATGAGTATTTGTCCAAGTTCCGCCTGTGCCGGTGGATTTACCAGAATGGGAAAGTGAAGACTCCCAATTCTCTGAGCGACATGCATGTGCCCGACAAAATAGTCGCTTCTCACAAGAAATTGAGCGAAGGATTAAAGAGAGCCGGAAAAACCTACTTTATATGGGACAGCAACGTATTCAGTTCTTTTGTAAAAGAGATTAAGTATTTTGCCGGATTGAATCTGATATCTACGCCAGACGTCATGTATCTGAAGAACGAACTGCAACAGTTACTCATCGACCTGGAACATTTATCAGTGAAAGGAGAGTATAGCAATGGACATGAATTGTACATTTACCTGTCGAACATTGATTTTGAAGCGACTTATACCTATGTTGCCAATAAGGATTACCAAATCAGCCTTTTTAGGGTATATTCCATCAATTCCATGGATTCGCAAAGCCCGCAAATCTGTGAGATACAGAAGAACTGGATACAGTCGTTGAGAAGACATTCTACTCTGATTTCAGGTAGTGGAGAGGCACAGAGGATTGCGTTTATCGAGAAACAAAGAAGTATTATTGAGACGTTATAGAAAAAAGGAACACCGAAGTAGTATAAAAATGAGTTGTATCAAGATGCTTTTGAAAAGTATCTGATACAACTCATTCAGGTTTTAATCTACAACAGACCGCACACAGCGATAGCTGGGCCAGGTCGATGTTCCCGGATCGGTCCATGCACTAAATTCATTACGACTACGGGCTGACTCCCAATTATATCCTACTAACCAATAAGCATTGTCTCGTGCAGTCAATGCCCAGTGCATGGCAGCAATTTTTTGAAAATCAGTTCCCCAGTCTGCCGAAGCACCAAATCCTTGATTATCGAGACTAAGTTTAGTTCCCCCCAGACTAACGATCATATACATTTCGCGCTGGGTAGGCAGACGCCATCCGGCCCCTATGCTCTCGCATGCCGCCTTTGCTTCTGCCCAACTCTTACCGTTGAGACTGGTGTTTCCTATCAAAAGTTTCGGAGCAATCTTATTCATTCCATTACTCGTATCAGGAGTATCACCCGAAGCAAACAGTAACGTAGGATCTACTCCTCCATCCGCATCGCGGGAGACGATAGTAACTCCTGAAGAAGCTACCGAGAGATAGGGATACTTTTTCCCGCTATTTTTATTATCTCTCACACAACGAAAAAAATTAGTGGCAGACCCTGATTTCGGGTATCCTGCTCCAAAGTCGAGTTCAAAATATGCACCTGTACTTCCTTCGGAATAATACGAGGACGACCAATAATTACCTGTCCAATTCTGATACCATCCATATATATTCTGCCCATATGCTTCACTGCTTTCCAACGCATTACCACCCAACGCATCTACATAGGCAAATGACAGCAACAATTCACTTGCAGTAGGCAGACGCCAGCCATCACCTATATTATTACATATAGTTTCCGCATCAGAAATACTCGCCACACGTCCCTTGTTTTGACCACTCGTAACCAGGAGCCGATTGTCATGCCTGATAGGGTAAAGGTAAAAAAGAGGGTTTCCGGCAGTTGTATAAGATTTTGTTTCAGATACCATCTGAAGGTCAATCGTGCGATAAAATGGGAAATATTCATTCGCTACAGTATGCATCACATTCTTAAATGTTATTCTTATCGTTCCGCTTTTTCCTTCCTTCCATTTTCCGGGATGGAGCTTCAGTCTGAAGTCATATCCACGGTTTACCACATCGTTAGCCTTACCATCATCATCATTATCTACTACAGAGCCCTGATACATCTTCGACTCCGCATTCGTTCTGCCCACAACTATATCGCTATCTGCGTCAGGTCTGAGCAATCCGGTTCCGTCATCACCAACAATGTTCAATTCCTCAACGTTCTCAATTGTCCAGTTATTATTGACAAACAACTGCAAATATTGCTCCGCCCCTAAATGAACTTTATAGGTGCGGCTATTGTCAACAGTGGGATAATACCGGAATGAGAACTGCAGTTCGCCCTGATTGATTGGCAAAGTAATAGAACCAGTATAACTGCCATCCTTATCATAGAGATAGAAATTGAATATATCCCAACGCCACCACCAGCCAGAGGTACTTGCACTGGTGCCATCGCCCGCAAGCCTCGGATTGGGATGCACTGTAAACGCTTGCACCTTTTCAGTGAATGACCTCCTGCTGTCTCTGTACAATTGTGGAATAAGACCATCGGCAGGATACTGAATCGTGGACAGATCTTCAGATCCAAAAAGCTGGACATTGATTTTATCCACAGAAAACATCACATACACCGTCTGTGGCTCGATAGGCAATTCATCTCCATCAGGATTTCTGATAGGGAAGAAAAGGCCATTTTCCAACACATTCCCATATGCATCTACAAATTTAATGATTCCCGGATCTATCACTCCCTGCGTCACTTTAATATCGTAAGTTAACCGACCCGCTGTCAGCGTAACCGTTGCTGTACGGGTCATTCCGGTAATTCCGTTATTAAAATAAGGAATCCTCAATAGAAGTTGCGTGTCTGCATTCGCAGCCCCTGAGGCCTCGGCCATTCCACCTGTGAAACCAAGCCAATCATTACCTTCCGTAACAGTAGCCTTCCAGCCGCCGGGATTGTCAGTAAAAACATTGATAGCGTAACCATTATTCTGATGTTGCGTCACACTGACCTCCGATTCACCCACACCAAGCATATACTGCCCATTGTAAACCACATCCTTGACCATATCCCGGTCATAATGTATCAACCGGAACTTAAGATTGGACATGACTGTATAAGATGCCAATGCCTCCCTGAAACTTTCATAGCCAATGCCCGAAGCTTCCGTTACGGTGATGATGTATTTATAGTTTCGCTTCAAAGACAGATATTCAACATCCTCTCCTATCTTTCCGGTTTTTGTGAAATCCACGCGGTAAAAAGTGGATTTACCATTACCAATCTTTCCCTTCACAATCAGGCAAACAGCATCCTTGCGGCTCGAAGCTCCGTCTTGCCCCACACCGCCGGCATCCACTGCAACAGGTGCTTCGAATGTATAAATCTCCCCGTTGTAGGGTGTGTTTCCATCCACGGAATAAAGGATTGCCTCCCCTTCTCCCATCTTCTTGCCACCGTCAGCCGGAAGGTTCGTAGCATCCGGAGCCGGGTCGATAACCTTTCCGGCTACATCCCATGCCGGGGCAATATATCCTATGGTATTGTAATTGGCCAGATAAACTTCTTCTACTGTGAAGTTAGATGCAGAATTACGGATATCAATGCGCGCCAGCATGCGTTTCATATTGATGCCGGTTATCGGGTTCATCGAAGGAGCTATTTTCGCTATTTCCTTTTCACCGTACATAGGAATCCGTGTGTAACCACCAGTCGCCGAACCGTTTGCCGTCCATTTGCCGGTGTGGGTATGGAGCAGTGCTTCCATCGCCTCAACTTTAGTGGTTTCCCCCTTCTTGAATTCCGACGCAATACCGTCAAGTTCCCTATTTGCCACAACCACGATGCATGTCGATTCGGTAGTGGGATAAAGTACGGCAGAGAAATTCACAGTAGAGTTATTATTTGCCAAATCCTGTGTAACTCCCGTGCCACGAACCCATTCCAAAAATACCGCAGGTGTTTTTGACGCATCAAATACAAGGACATCTACAGTCTTTATTTCATCTTCTTTCTTGGCTGCCCCCGCTCCAGCCATTGTGCGCGAAGTCACCGACGGAATATCCACATCAGGAACCGTCAAGGTGAATTGTACCCCATTCCCTGTTTGGGGAGGCATTGGTTCAAAGTCTTCTTGTACACATCCGATAAACCCCATCAATGCCAACAAAGCCGACAAAAGAAAAATCGTTCTGAATATTGAAGTCCTATATTGCATATTTTTATTTCCTTTCTTAATCTATTTCCGTATCCTCCATTAGGGCACAGTCAATGTTACTGTCATAGGGGGATTATCACCATTCGTATTGTTTAATGTCAGCGTGGCCGTCTTATCGGATATTGCGTTAGCCTTGAAGTAGAAAAAAACCGTACCACCGGTCGAACCGTGCGCTTCTATCATGGTCTCACGGTTAAGCAAGATATCATCCGGATCATTCACACCGGTTATTTCCCACTCCCACCAGCCAGGACTACCTGAAGTAAAAACGATCTTGCGACGTTGCATGATTCCGGTCCCTGCATCACTGCTATCCAGTTGTACATCATAATTCATCCATATTCCGTCTCCGCCCCATTGCTGAAGAGCCACCTGATGATGCAGATTACCTGCATTAATATAGCATCTTGTCCACCGTTCGGTTCCTACTCCCGAATCAAACTCAGGCATCACAACACTAACATTATAAGTATACACTCCTTCTGAAAAGGACGTTTGAGTCATGTTGACCGTTACCCACGATTCCATACCATTCTTATCCAGCAATGCACCCGCTGGATAGCCTGTATCCGGATTTGCATCATAATTTGTTTTCACCTCTATATCAACAGTAGCAGCATTACGGGCTGTCTGCACCTTGGTCTGCGACAACTTAAGATAGTACTGTTTGTCGAAAATCACATTTACCGGACTCTCGTCCCACTCAAGGGGAGTGGCTGACAGTTGATAGGTCTCGTTTGATATCGTAAGGTTATAGTTGATATACTCTCCTGACTCCCACGAGTGTGGATTAGCATCGAGAATATCCTTGAGCAGGAATTCCCGTTCACCAAAATTGGTAGTAATAACAATCTTGGCCGTAGCAGGAAAGTCGTCGGCAGCAGTGGGTAACATGAGAAATGTACCACCCATCAGAACGGCTTCTTCGGTCACCGTGTTGTTGTCGGCGAGAGTTGAAGAAATGTTCCCCGTCGTGATGTCGTTCCACACGAAATCAGGCTTGTTATGTTCGGTAGTGGTAGCCGGTATATTGGGAATAGTAAGTTTTCCGCTTTTCCCCACATTTTGGAACTCTATCTTTTCGATAGTTACCACATCGGGCACCGGGTCTACCTTTTTAAACGTGAAGGTAACCTTGGTCAGCGTGTGGTAGAAATGTATGCTCACCCCTTCGCTCCATGCAGGTTCCGATATAGCAGCCAGCACATCAACATGGTTGGCGGCATCGGTGTTTGCCGTATAATTCAGCACCATTTGCCCAGGATTGGAGAAGTTCGCAGTGGGTGCACCGGTTCCACTGTAGGGATACCACGAGAAAAACTTCATACTGGCACCCAGCAGTGCCGGCCAGTATTGTTCGGGCGATATGGTTGCCGTGAGGTCGGGATTCACCACGGCACTTGCATTGAAGTATTGTTCCGGAGTGGATGAAGCAGGCGTCAAAGAGGCAAAAAAGCCGAATGTCTCCCCTTTCAGATCGGTATTTGAAGAAATAACCGTACCACGGGTTCCGGCATTTCCACCTTCTCCGATACGTTGCACGACAATCAACTTCCCACATGGCATCATCTCTTCGCCGATACACGAAAAAAGAATGAACGGAAGGATAGCCGCCATTACAGTCATCTTGATAGTATTTCTAAACTTTATCATCGTAATTTCTTTTCCGACATAAACAAAACATCCAGTGAAATGTATTATAAATCCACATTCAAATCGATGTTTTTTACTTCACCCCAGTCTTCCACCGTTATCGTCAATATCTGAATACCGATTTTCCCTACCCGGGCCGTTATCTGATACACATTATTCCTCCGTATTTCCGTAAAAGGTTGTGCTACTGGGGTCCCTTTATCATCAACCTTTGTTATTGTCTCTATCACTTTCCCAGTTACTCCGGTGACATCCGGAGGTCCCTTCAGGACGTTGGTCATGCTGACAGCCAACCGGTCGGAATAGTCCGGTCTGAACGTGCGCTCGGCAACATAGAACGAACTGAGCAGTTTCCGGTTCTTAGCTCCGGTAGCAGACGAATATGCCCACATTTCCGAGGTTGCCGCTGTCCAGGTTCCCGTTAATAAATCGCTTTGTGATACGTTACCCTTCACTTTTCCATAATTTTTCGAAGGCTCAGTATTATCGCGCGTACCATTTGCCTCGTTTCCCATCACAAAATAACTGTCATGCGAGAGGTTATGCAAAGTGACACTGGTGCTACCGGCAGTATATCCGGTCATCGCTCCACCATCTATGGCTTCGAGAAATATATCTACTCGGGCCACGGCACGTTCGATGACCATTTCTACTTTTTGGGTTTCATCAGGTGCTATAGATATATCCCGAATCACTCCTGTCATGGGCATACCAGTCGTAGAAATTATCTGCCCGTCATTGTTCAGTATATCAGCAATATCATAGACCATATCTTGCAACGCCCAAAGACTGGCAATACCATTGAGTTTGCTCGTGAGACTCTGTGGTTCGTTGGCAATAACTACGACCAGAATATCATTGCTGGAAGTCACTTCGAGAAGCTGCGCATCTATATCGGTAGCTGTTCCCGGAGTACTCAACAGGATGTGCTTATTCACATCCAACCTCACACCACTGGGCGTGCTGCCGAATACGATAAACCGCATGGAGTTTATCTCCTCCTGTTGATCCACCTCACCGTTGTTCACCAAGTTGATGCTAAGTTGTGCCCGGGTAAGGGCAGGCAACTCGTCAGTCGCATCTCTGCTGCATGAGAACAAAAGGATTGTGGATACCAGACAAATAATATGTAATAGTCTTTTTCTCATTCTTAAATTTCAATCCCATGAAGCCAGTAAATCCAAGTGCCTACCACAAGTCCGATCTGGATAAATTCTCCTCCTCCGGACTTCTCGGTGACAGTGAATATCAGATTCCATTCGCTCTGGCGGTCAAGGTATTCCTGGAAAGGAAGTTCTGTTCCGTCATGACGGGAAGTCGGTCGGGCAATACTCAGTAACTTCATCAGGTCGTAGCTCCATATTTTGGTTCCGGTATCCGCATTTTTTATAATGAACTGGTAATCCCATCCATCCCTGTTGAACAGGCGCATGGTGTTGAGACGTGCGGATACAAACACGTCGGAAGTTTCTCCCTGACCTGTATAATGAGGCACGTAATGAACCGGTCCTTGGTGTGTAGGTTCGTTCTCCCAAGAATAGGTTGCACTTTCCGGTGCCTGAATTTCAAATGTATATTGTGTTCCGTTCTTTTGGCCTTCTCCATACTTCATCAATGCGATATTGAACCGATTGGTGTTGCGTATCAGATTCACCCGGTAAACCTTGTGGTCGGTATTGGATGGCAAATGGTCCACCTCCACCACACCGCTAAAATAGAGATGCTGGAACTCGAAGTCTACAATATCCGATGCACGCTTCAGGGCTACAGTTAGTTGTCGGAGGGTTGTTGTTCCCGGAACCAATTCACGCCCGGCATTGTCCAAAGCATGGAAGTTGTCGGACAAACTACCAACGGTCAACACTTTGTAGTTTCCGAAATCGAGTTCATTGGTCAACGACATACGGTTGCCGCCAATCAGTGCGGTAGCCTCGGCTCTTTTGGAAAAGAGCAGTTTGTCATCGCTACCGAACACGAATACGTCCACCGATTTCACCTGTGGGTTGAATGCGTCCGCATATTCCATATTATAGTCGAATGCAAATTCCAGCCAAAGTTCACACCGGGGCAAGTCTTCGCGTATAGTGTCACACGAGGCCATACACAGCATCGAGGCGATGATAAGGAACAGCTTAGTTTTTCTGAACATATCTTTTCTCTTTTTAGGGGGCAGCGTTGTTCAACTGCCGTTTATATTGTCAGAGGAGATGTTTAATGACCTCCGGTTACTTTCACTTTTAGGGGCGCTTCTCTATTCATACTATTTAGAGTGCGCAAGGGGGTTCAGTGCTGTTTTTGGGAAGCCTGTCACCGGCTCGTTTTTCACTCTTATCGGCGGCCAGTACCACACAAAATGTTCTATAAAGAAAAAGACAGGGCAGGCAGTCCGCACTACCCTGTTCTTTTTATAAAAAAAGTATATTAAATTTCAAAATTGGTTTGCCAGTATACCCACGGAGCAACTTTAATCTCGAAGTGGAGGTAAGCCCCCAGCTTGTCGATGTCTTCTTCCTCCTCCGGATCTTCAGGACCATCACCAGGATACCACGGTGTACCGTTTCCATTTACTTTCGTCAATGTCAACGTGTAGTAGTTATTACGCACTACACCATATTTTCCATACTCCATATGATCGTTAGCTGCGTTATCATGACGAATCTCATAGTAGTAATAGTTGAGACTATTCTGGTACCAGTAGATACAGCCATCTTCTTTAGTCAATTCACCACCGTTTGCACTAATATTGTCAAGAATATCTTGAGTAAGAGCTGCAAAGCTACCCGGATCATTACTGCCAAGTGCTGTTTTTACCTGTGTATAGAACTTATCGCATGCATTCACCAGGAGTTTCTCCAAAGCGGTTCTAGCATCTTCATTTTTGGCAGCAGCAGGTGTGTAAGCATCCTTCAATTTAGTAAAGTTCTTAAAGTTTATAGAGTTAGTACCATTGGAAAGGCGATACCAGTCATCACCTAAAGTAAAATCGGCATCATCCTTCCAAGGTGCATACTTGCCTTTAATCACCAAACGCGTGACGGCACCAAATTTCTGATAGTCTTTAGCCATTGTATTTTCGATACAATATCTGTAATTCTCACCTGCAATCGAACTTTCACTAACCCAATCTACTTTAGGTTCACGACTTGCATCAAGTACATTCTTTATAATGCCTGTCAGGTATTCGGTGCCGCTGTTTTTTGTAAAGTTCGGGTCAACCGTGTAGAAGTTACTCTTGTAGAACCCGGTAGTATGGGATGATCTTGTCTTTGTCTTCTGTGCAAAAGGAAATAACAAAGAGTTGTAATAATCAATAGTCCAGTTTCCGAACTCAAACTGACCAAGAGAATTACCAGTACCTTCTTCAAAAGGTCCGATTTCCAACACATTGAGCATAACTTCCAGTTTAGATGCAAGACGCTCTATATCCAGTTGAGCCGGTTTACTTTTTGCCGCATTTAAGGCTTCCTGTTCGGTTTTATAGTCACTGGCTTTAAAGATGTTGCCCGATACATCGAGTAAGCAGTCTGCCTTCCATGCATGGTTATTAGGATCTAAATCGCTATCATCATAGAAACCGGCATTAATCATTGCGCAACCATTGGCGTGCACCACCTCATCTACAAGATAAGAATTATTAGCTTCACCGCTCTTTGTAGTTACTGTTATCAGAGCGTTGATATCATTAAAAGTTGCACCATTCGCAATGTTATCCAGACGTGCCTGCAGCACAGTTCCCGGATTGGCAACCACAAGTAAATACTGGGTATCCGTACTTACCTTAACCGGAGTGTTCGGAGTAGTAATTCCAGCATTTGTTCCAAATTCAGTTGTTCCCAGCACAGTAGCATACTTAAGTGCATCTGCGTCTTTGACTACTACTTTACTTGCGTTAAACGTAATCACATACAGTTCTTTAATTGCACTTTCTTCCGGCAAAGACGGTTGCTCGCCAGAGGCACGTGTTCCCGATGTTTTAGGATTAGTCAGACTGATTGACACATAAGCTACATCATAACCTTTTGTCACCCCGCCATCAGAATCATCATCGAGATCATTTGAACAACTTGCCAATGCCGCAATGGCCAGCAACGACACTAAAATTGATTTAATCTTTAGCATAATACAAACATTTTATTAGAAATTAATAGATATATTTATTCTCTTTGTTACAGCATCAGTTAGTGCTGTTTTATTTATTACTGATTTTATTTATTCTTCTTCTCTATTTCGGCCGCATTAGCCTTCTTTTTAGCTAATTCTTCCAGATTTTCCTTGGCTACACCCAGCCCTGACTGCGCTGCAACCTTCAAATACTTCTCCGACGATTCATAATCTCCTTTCATTAATGATAATACTCCCATTGTATTGTTATATTCAGATAGGCAGTCATCCGGCTTCACTCTTTCCAGATAGCGTTCCGCAGAAATCAGGTCATTGCGTGAAAGGGCTGCGGTAGCCGCATTCATAGCAGCAACCTCACTTTCCGGATAAAGGCGGACTGCTGTCTCAAAAACATCGATAAACTCCTGTGAACCCTTCGGATAGGTATTAGCCACCATAAACATCTCGTTCAAACTCAGATTTTGCGGACGTTTCTTTATCACTTCCTTCGCCTCTTCCAAATTGAAGTTTCTGACATCATAGCTCACCTTACAGATAGCTACGCGCAGACTTGGAAATAATTCCTTCAACATAAGCCGATAGGGCACACCACCACGAAGCTGCATCAACTTCGTTTCCCTTCCTTTTTCAATAGGAACATTCGTGATGATATCCAAAACCTCTTCTTTATAATCCATCTCAAACGTATCCAGTGCCTTCACCAATCCATCCCAGTTTTCACCACCGAACATGATATAGTATTGATTACGCGGGAAATCATACCGGGCAGCCAGATAGTTGCGCAATGCCATAGCACGCCCTTCGGATAAACGTTTGTTTGCAGCCAACGTTCCTTCGGGAGAAGCATAACCTATGATATCCAGACGCTTCACATTTATATTGGCATCAGACTTCAAGTCATCAATCATCGCACGGATTTTTGCCAATTCCTGAGGATTGTTCATGTATTCAGGACGAATATCCACCTTGTTCACCTCAAAGTCCAGAAAACATTCCGCCTGTATATCACGACTCTTTATCTCCTCTACTTTAGGCTCCACGTACGAAAGATGAGGAGTCACCACATACGGCACCAGCATACGTTCGAGCGTAACCTTATCAAAAGTATGCTCCACATTCATCAGCGCGCTTTCGCCACAACCACACTCATCGCGCTGCACATTCAATCCGGCATCTGCCATCCAAGGCTCATACGGCAATGTATATCTGCAACGGATAACCCCACTTTTCTTCTTCTGATTTTTCTCTATCAGATAAGGTGCCTTATAATTTTTCTTCGCTTTAGCACTCATCACTGCCAGTCTGCGTTCATAAACCAGATACTCGTTCTTTCCTTTGATGGAAACCCGTGGAAGCTCGTAAGTAGTGGTAGGAGAAACTAACTGCGGGATAAGGTCTATCCCATGCGCCGGTTTCACCTTCACATCTTTCATCAGGATATCGAAATCTATATGGACAGTTTCTCCCAATTGCTCCAATCGCACAGGTACTATGGTGATAGTTCCTTCATAAGAACGATCCTGAGCTATAGCTCTATTTACATTCAGGCACAAGACAGCCATCACCAATGTGAAGAATGTCATATTTCTTTTCATCATTCTCATTTTATTTTATTACATAGATAAGTGATACACTTGCTTTTGTAGGTCCCACATAATTCTTACTGGTATCTTTCAATTTAGTGCCACACGTTGCACAAGGATACTTCTCATATATAATACGTGCATACCCCAACCCAAGGGAGGCCTCAATACTCCAGCGCTTCTTCAATATCCATGAGTGCCCTATCGAAACACCACCTCCATACAATTGACCCTGATAGCGCATATTCTGCATATTCTCACTGATAAGCGGCCAGTCGGGTAACCCACCTACATTAAAGTCAACATAGTGAGCATGCAAACCAATAAACGTACGATTGAAACTTTCGCAAAACCAGTAACGAAGTTCGGGTTGTATACCCCAGTGTTTCATGCGAGTATCATCAAACTTCCATGGATTATAATTAACCGGAATATCTAATGTCCACTTACGCGCCAAAGCTACTTCCAAGCCAAGATTCATAGTAGTAGTGGCATCATAAAGAAGATTACTTTTTACAGCAATCTTCTGGGCCTTACTTTCGGCTGGCAATAATCCCAATATGAATAGTATGCATACTAGTATTTTCTTCATGTAATTCTCATTTTTATTTTAAAATCATTCATCGGCCAAATCTGTGTTCCAGCCCGGAACGAACCGAAAATAGCCTAAAATCTCAGTATGCAAATATCGGAGTAATAAGGGAGACAGTAAATTGTATCTATTTCTGTTATAAGCACTAAAAAAGCTAAGAGACTACTATTTAAGTGGTTCTTCAATAGAATAGTTACTAAAACAAAAAAAAGGGAGTCTTCAAAAATTTTATTTTCAATATATGAATATTAAAATCAAAACTGTTTCAATATATGAAACTTATGAGAGAAATAATATCAAATTATTTAATATATGAAAGGACAACAAACCACCACTATATACAAGTTTTACATACATCAATATACAAGTTTAGGGATTAAACATGCCTTACACACATTTCTAAAGGCTATTACAAGATATCAATACAATTTTTTATAAGAAATAATTTTGTATTAATTACGACATTATACACTTTATATTCTCACCTCCATTATAAAAATAAAATAGGGCGTTAACCTCATGGTCTCGCCCTATCGTTCTACTCTATCCTTGATAATAACTAATGAAAAGAAGAATCTTCTTTCAGCACGTCTATTTTAATTCAAAAGGTACTACACCTTTTATATCCGCTGCCGAAGCAGCAATAATCGCCTCAAACTTACCCGGTTCAGCTACCCAAGTATGCTGAATATCATCAAAGTAACTCAAAGCTTCTTTATCTATAGTAAATGTGACATCTTTCTCTTCGCCCGGAGCCAGTTTCACTTTTTTGAAACCTTTCAGTTCCTTTACCGGACGAGGCAAAGAAGATTTCTTATCGCTGATATATAACTGTACGACTTCGTGACCTTCACGTTCACCTGTATTCTTCACAGTTACAGTAAAGTTGATCTCATCATTAACAGATATTATCTTCTTGTCAGCAATAGGCCTGCTATAAACAAATGTCGTATAAGACAATCCATACCCGAAAGGGAACAATGGTTTCACCTTCTTCTGTTTGTCCGTCCAACGATAACCTACAAAGATGCCTTCATTATACTTCATATCCACTACTTTCTTACTACGGTCAGCGAAATACTCACCTACACTATGAGCCGGAACATCTTCCAAACGTGCAGGGAAAGTGAAAGGTAGTCTACCGGAAGGATTGACATCACCCATCAATATAGCTGCAATGGAACTCCCTGCTTCCGAACCCAAAAACCAGGCTTGCAACACAGAAGGAACTTCCGCAATCCAAGGCATAGCTACGGCATTACCGGAGATATTAATAACTACAAGATTCTTATTAGCATTTGCCAAAGCCGAAATAACATGATCCTGTCCATAGGGTAAATCCAGACCGGCACGGTCAGTATCCTCACAATCCTGATTATTACTCTTATTCAGTCCACCGATGAAAATTACATAATCAGCATCTTCTGCAACCTTTACAGCTTCGGCAATCAGTTCCTCCGGTGTACGGTCGTCTTTCAAATTCTGACCTGTTACCACACCATTATATTCACCACGGGCATCACCTACGTAACCACGAGCATAAACGACTTCTACTTTATCCCCTACACGCTTCTTTATACCATCTAATGGAGACAACTCACGCTGAACTTTCAAAGAAGAACTACCACCGCCTACAGTCATCATCTTCACAGCATTCTCGCCGATAACGGCAATTTTCTTTGCTTTATTCAAGTCAATAGGCAACAAAGCACCCTTATTTTGTAACAACACAATCCCCTCCTCACCAATACGGTGGGCAGCCTCATAATGTTCTGGAGAAAGCATGGAACCCAGAGGACGGTTCATATCCATTGTTGTACGGAAACTCAGGCGCAAAATGCGGCGCACCTTATCATCCAATTCATTCGTACCCACTTTCCCGGATTTAATGCGCTCCAGATAAGGCATAGCCAGATAATAATTATCATAAGCATTACTGCTGCCATTTGCAAGACCATCCGTCCAACTACCGAATTCCATATCGAGACCATTCTTAATGGCCTGATCCGTATCATGCACACCACCCCAGTCGGAAACCACAACACCATCAAATCCCCACTCACCTTTCAAAATATCATTCAACAAATACTGATTATGACAAGCATGCTGTCCTTTATAGAGATTATAAGCCCCCATTATGGCCCAAGTTTTACCTTCCTGAACAGCAGCTTTAAAAGCCGGCAGATAGATTTCATAAAGAGCACGGTCGTCCACTATAACATTGGTGGTATGACGGTTGATTTCCTGGTTATTCAGCGCATAATGCTTTACACAGGCAGCTACACCATTTTGCTGTACGCCTTGCACGTAAGGAACCACCATACGAGAAGCCAGATAGGGATCTTCACCCATATACTCAAAGTTACGTCCATTCAGCGGAGTACGGTAAATGTTGACACCAGGTCCCAAAAGAACATTCTTGTTGCGATAACGCGCCTCTTCACCGATACTTTTTCCGTAAAGCAGGGACATATCGGGATTCCATGTAGCAGCCAGACAAGTCAATGCCGGATAAGCTACACAAGAGTCATTGGTCCACCCTGCCTGATCCCACTCATCCCAAAGTACTTCGGGACGGATACCATGAGGACCATCTGTCATCCAATTTTCCGGAATACCCAAGCGGGGCACTCCTGCACTACTGAATTTACTTTGTGCATGTACCATAGCTACCTTTTCTTCCAAAGTCAGCCTTTTCAACGCATCTTCTACTCTTTCTTCGATAGGTTTGGTAACATCCAGATATACGGGTTTCTGCTGCGCCAAGAGTGGAAGAGCAACAGTGAATGCCAAACCGAATAATACTTTTTTCATATGGATAAATAATTAGTTTATTAGTGATTATTTCATACCTAACGACTGAATATACCCTTCCTGCACCACACAGTTCTTCAGTTTGCAAGCCTCAATGAAATCCATCATTGCCTTGCGTACCATCATCTGGTCGGGACGGGCATCCCGGATTTCTTTATAAGATGTGCGTGGAGATTCGGAGAAATAAAGGATATTCGCCCAATTTTCCGGCGGAGTAATACCTACAAAGCTGGAACCATCCATCTTCTTATACGGCCAGAAGGTATAACCGATATTATTCTCACGCATCGTCTGGCAAAAAGCAGCTTGCCATTCGTCCGTGTTATGTCCTATCTCACCCATATACATTGGTAAGTTCACACTGTCGCGGAAGTCTATTATAGTTTGAATAGCATCTTTAGTAGGATCACCTCCATAACGATGGCAAGTATACATTATTTTATCATCAAACTTAGAATCCTTGAACGGCTTGAAGTTACCGTTCCACTGAGCGCCACCCAACAGAATAATATGGTTATTGTCCACTTCGCGGATAGCAACTACCCCTTTCTTATAAATATCTTCCAGTTTACCGTTCAATTCTTCCATATTCGGAAAATACGGAGCGATAGGTTCATTGAAAAGCTCATAACCGAGAATCACCGGTTCATTCTTATACCGGTCTGCAATCTTGCGCCAGATATCGCAATACAATTGCTGGCTGGCCTCACTTTCAAACAACCAAGGATATCCGTAGCTATCATCTATATTATCACCCGTTTGCCCACCCGGAGCATCATGCATATCAAGAATCAGATAAAGATCGGCTTCACGGCACCATTCCACAACACTGTCTACACGGGCAAAACCATCCTGACCGGCAGTCAACCCCATAAAGTCCTCATCCGTGAAAAGCTTATAATGGAATGGAAGACGAATGGTATTCGCACCTGTATTCTTAATAAACTGAATATCTTCACGAGTGATATAATTGTCTTTGAAAGCTTTCCAAAACTCAGCAGTAAAGTCGGGTCCTACCAATTGGCAGAACATTTCATTGATAAACCGGGGAGAGTTCGTTTTGCTAAACTTAAACATATACCCTTCTGGATTCAGCCAATTGCCCAGATTGGTACCCATGATAAAGAGTTTCGTACCATCAGGTTTTATCAGGTCTTGCCCCTGAATGGTTATAAACGCAGCAGAATCCTGTATTTTTTCTGCCTTTTCACCACAACTCCCCAACATCAGAGAAGCTGCTAAAAGGGATGTACCCACTAAAATCGATTTCAACATGATATTCTAATACTATAAGATTATTTCTTCCAGCGATAAGAAGCTACTGCTTTGGCAGGCACCACACAATCTACATAATTCTTTCCATCCGTTACAGTCAGGCGAGTTTCCTCATTTCCCTCATTCAAGAGTACAAAAGCAACGGTTCCATCGGGATTTTCAAATGCAGAGTACATTAATCCTTTCTCGTCAACACCTTTACTTTCCACACGAACTGCACCCGGTTTTACTACGGACGACAGATGCCCGATAATATAATAATGAGAATTGTAAGTCATCGTCTTATAGTCCCCACGATTAATATCAACAGCTCCGTAGCAGGTTTTACAACCACCTTCACGCCAGGGTCCACGTTCATCGTCCAGCATCAGATTCCAGACAATGACGCCTTTACACCAATTGTTTACCGTACCAAGAGCCACCTCGCGCATATCCTCCATCAAACGTCTTTCCAGGTTGCGTCCGTCATTCCACATGCCGATAGAAGTTTCCGTAAAGATAAGTTCTTTATCGGGACGTTTCTGCTGAATGTTATTCAATTCCTCACGTCTGCCTCCATAGTTGTGATAAGCAGCTCCGGTAAGGAAAGCAGCAGCCACTTCATCATCATACATTCTAACAGGATACTCCTGCTGATCGGCCATATTATCATAGTTGTAATTATGGTCGAAAGCATAAATCTTCGTATCCAGTCCGGCAGCCTTGAAAGCAGGACCGAGAGCATCGCGGACAAAAGCTTGTTCTTCTTTCCAACCCATGAACAAAGAAGCAGAATTACCCCTATTTAACGGTTCATTCTGTGGAGTGACGGAGTAGATTTCAATACCTTCATCACGGAATGCCTGTATCCACTTCACAAAGTAAGTAGCATAATCAGAATAATAATCCGGATTCAATTGTCCGCTTGTCCAGGAATCAAATGGTTTCCTTTCTTCCAGGTTATTCACCTTCATCCACTTGGGGCATGTCCACGGAGAACCTAATATTTTGATAGTGGGATTAAGAGCAAGAATATCTTTTAAAATAGGTATTACATATTCTTTCTCTTCAGTTTGCAGAGCGAAATTCTCAATTCCTTTTGTATCGCAACAGGTATACTCGCTCAGTGAAAAGTCGGAACAACCAATAGAAATGCGGATATAACTAAATCCCAGCCCATTTTTATCAGAAAACGTTTCAGTCAGGAATTTCGTACGGTCGGTCGGTGTCATCTGCATCAGATTATAACAGGTAGAACCTGTAACAGCAGCTCCGAAACCATCCATCTCCTGATACCGCACCGTAGGATTTATAGTGATTACAGACTCAGATGCAGAGACTTTGGAAAGCTCTTGAGTAATGTGGTTAAAGCTTTGCTGCCGATCGGCAGTCGTAATGTAAACTTCCGCTTTGTTTTTTCCCGGAGCATCCTCACCCAATGAACCGGAAGTCCCGGCACAGGTTGTAGTAGCAACCAACAAACAGCATCCTAATAAAAGAGGTAATTTCAAATTCATGGTATGTTTTTCAAGGGTTAATTAATCTCCCCCAAAGGTAGGCAAGATAAAGGCATTACGTACCTCCACATTATGAATATGTGGATAAGATGAAATATACAGCGAAGATAACCCTCTAAAGAACAAGCAGATAAAAATCAATAGAGAAAGTAAAAAAGTGGATAGGAAATAAGGTAATGACGTATGCTTAGCGTATCTTCATAACACATGTTTCAAAGTCATCACGCGAAACACAAGCTTTGTTTTTCACTTTGGCGCGGTAATTATAGATTGTATTGACGGAGTAACGGAGAAATTCGGCAATCTGCGAACTATCGTCAATGCCCAATCGGATTAAAGCAAAAATACGTAATTCAGTATTCAGAAGTTCGCCTTTGCGGAGTATGATCCGCTCTTCCGGTTGAAGCAGTTCATTGAATTTTCCTACAAAATCAGGGAAAAGGTGCAGGAAAGCCGTATCAAAGTTCCCATATAATTCTTTCAGATCCGTGTCGAGCACATCTCGTGAACGTACCATTATCAGGAGTTCTTCCATCTGCCCGCCGGTAAGCTTCTTGTTCACCATGCGCCGGTAAGCATCCAGTCGGTCGATGTAGGTAGAACAGAGTTTCAAGAAGCGCCCGATATATTCTTCTTTAATATGATTAGACATTTGCAACTGTTCATTCGCCTGCTCCAAATGAGCCCGGGCAACAGAGAGATGCTTCATCTGCCTGTAAATCCAGACAACAGCTACGACCAACAGCAGAGATAGAATACTAATCATCCAGAGATAAAAACGAAGACGTTCATTCTGTTTCTCCTGCATAGCCTGATAGGTAAGATCTATAAGCGATAAAATGCCGGCTGTCTGCAAACTGCGGCTACGGGCATTGTAATGATTGGTTTCATTCCACGAAAAACGGATATAGCGATAAGCACGTTCGATGTCTCCTTCCTCATAGAGCAATTGTGCCAAAGTCCACAGGGAGGCATGGTCTGTAATCGCAAGGCGGATATCCGTCAAAGCGGACAAAGCCAGATAATATTTTGCTTTCTCTAGGTCCCCCAGGCGATGATACAGCAAAGAACGGTGATACGTTACCAACGCATACTCCGGAGTATCGGGGCGCACACTTGCCAGGCGGTCATCGTTTATCTTCAAAGCTTCCTCCAACCTACCGGCAGCAGCTGCCTGCATCTCTCTGCGTTCCGGATAAAGGGCGGAGGCAGGGGAAAGCACCTGCATCAGTGAGTCCTCATAAGCGGCAGACAAACCATAATAGCGGTTACGACGGAAAGTATCTTGCGTATATGCCCCCAATTCACCGTATAAATGACGGTAATTTTCGTAATAATCGGGCAACAGACGGGAAGAGAGTCCGGAAGGATTTATCTGTTCCAAATCCTCAGAAGCTTCCTTATACATACCTGCCGAAGACATCAGGTGCGCCCGTCGGATGCGGGTTTCATCCACTGCTTCCTGTTCACCGTGGCGCTGCGCCCAGCGCAAATTGCGGCCCAGATAAAGAAGGGCTGAATCGCATATATATGCCTTGTATTCCTGAAACATTTCTCCATTCAGACGGAAATACTCCGACGCCTCCATATCTGTCTGCAACAATTGCTGCCTCAAAGCTTCAATACGAGCTTCCCGCACTGCCACATATTCCTGATGCGCCCCGATAGCCTCATCCAAGGCATCAGTCCAGCCACCCATTGCAGGAACATCGGCCGGAGCCGACATTCCATGAATGCCTACTAAAACCAGTCCGAGAAATATCAGCAGTTTTACCTTCATGGGGACAAATATAAAAAATTAGTTTCCTATATTTGCAGCATTAACCCCCAAATGTATTCTATAATGAAAAACTTAGCACCTCAACGAGTGGCCGCGGTTGATGTATTCCGCGCACTCACCATGTTTCTCATGCTCTTCGTGAATGACATCCCCGGTCTGAAGAACATCCCCCACTGGCTCGAACATGCCGAAATGAACGAAGATATGCTGGGTTTTTCCGACACAATCTTTCCCGCATTCCTCTTCTGTATGGGTATGTCCGTTTCCTTTGCTATCCAGAACCGCTATCGAAAGGGAGACACTACCTTGCAAGTGATTGCTCATATTTTCTGGCGCACGGTGGCTCTGATTGCCATGGGACTGTTCTCACTCAACTCCGGTGGCATAGAGGGCGGCATCTCCCATCAATGGTTTTGCATACTGATGGTTATAGGTTTCTTTCTGGTCTGGGCGGTCTATCCCAAGGCCGAAGGTTCAAAAAAGTACCTATTCATCGCAATGAAGGTGCTTGGTGTGGCCCTGCTGGCATTCCTCGTACTATATAAAGACTTAAACGGAAAACCTTTCCATCAGGGTTGGTGGGGCATTCTGGGACTTATCGGTTGGACTTATGTCGTATGTGCCGGTATCTATCTGTTTACCCGCGAAAGTCTGCGCAAGAATGTAATAGCATGGCTGGTAGTTGTGCTGCTTGCCGTAATCAGCCATTTCAGCCTGATACCGCAGGAGTACGGATTGCGTGTCATCCTGCTGCCTTTCATCCCCAGTGACTGGACACTGCATGCATTCGGCATGTCGGGCGTGCTCACTTCGTTGTTAATGCAGAAATATGCCGACCGCGAACATCCGCGTAAGTTCATCACTATGCTTTGTGTATTGGGTGCTGTCATGCTCATTGCCGCACTTTGCTCGCATCCTTACTGGATTATCTCGAAGATACAGGCCACTCCGAGCTGGTTGTTCTATTGCCTTGCCGCATTCTTCCCGCTGTTCGGATTGTTCTATTGGCTGACGGATGTGAAAGGCAAAACGCCGTGGTTCGATATCATCAAACCCGCCGGAACTGCAACACTGACATGCTATATCATTCCTTATCTATGGTATTCCGTACAGCAGTTATTAGGGTTGTACTATCCCGAAGTGCTGAATGCCGGTACACCAGGTTTACTGCGTTCGCTCATATTCTCCCTCATCATCGTCCAACTGACCGGGTTGCTGGTGAAGGCTAAAATAAAACTGAAAGTATAACTTATAAGATTTATGTTAAAGTTACAAACTCCCAACAACGAAAACAAGGTGCTGCTTCATTCCTGTTGCGCACCTTGTTCTTCCGCCATTATCGAATGTCTGCTTGCCAACGACATCCGTCCTATCGTATTTTATTATAATCCCAATATCTACCCTCAGGAAGAGTACGAAATCCGGAAAGCCGAAGCCATCCGCTACGTCCAGGGTCTTGGACTCGACTTCATTGATGGTGACTACGATTACCAGTTGTGGCGTTCGTCCATGCAGGGTATGGAAAACGAACCCGAACGTGGCAGCCGTTGCCTGAAATGTTTCACCCACCGACTGACGGAAACCGCCCGGTATGCTTCAGAACATGGCTTCACCCTGTTCACCACCACCCTCGCCTCCTCCCGCTGGAAAAGCCTCGACCAGATAAATGAGGCGGGACACCGTGCCTCCTCCCTCTATCCGGGCACCACCTTCTGGGAACAGAACTGGCGAAAAGGAGGATTACAGGACCGGAGGAACCAACTTCTTAAAGAACATGAATTCTATAATCAGCAGTATTGCGGTTGTGAGTTCAGTATGCGGAGGCTTGAAGAAAAAGAATAAAAACATTCGATCACAACTTATATTTTTCTATCAGTGACTTCACTGCATCTTTTTTAAAGTGATACAGAAAAAGCACGGGATTATCATCCTCAGATAAAGAATCAGCCAATTCTGATAAAGCCTTACTTCCCGCTGAATCCTCTTTTTTTTCACAAAAGAATTCTGCAGAGAAATAACCTACGTGCTCATCAGAACTCCCTCCCGTTAAAAGTGACGAATAGAGGTTTAGGTCCGAATTATAGGTAGTGGAAATCAATATCCCCTTTTCTCCATCCCAGACCAACGCTTTTCTATTATCAATCAATGCAAACAAATAATCGGAAGAAGCCTCTAGAGCAGTTATGCCCGTACTTATATTCTTCTGGCTCATTATCTTTAACAGTTCAAAAAAGTCCATCCCTTTGTGCTCATCCAGAAAAGCCTCATCAGGAATGGCAGCGAAGGCATCGATACAATAAACAGGGAAAACCTTGCCATTCTTATATTGATAAAGTTCATTAGAAAACACAGACGCCAAGAAATGCTTATCGCTGAAGGTCACCATGGGAAAATACAAGAAAGGGTAAAAAGCATCTTTAGTTGTCAACGACTTTGCACTCATTATTTTTTCCGATACTAATGTATCTCCTTTCTCTCTGAAAACTCGATACTCGCTATCTATATGAAAAAGATCATTAGGCAAAGGATAAAATGCTAAAAGTTCTCCTCCATCACACACCATTACCGACTCTATATTGGCATCTTTAGGCTCAAGGTAGCTCATAGATACGTAAGTGCCATCATACGCATATCGTAATATTCGCTTTTGCACATTGTTGATAATGCAGACTTGCTTATCCTTACGGTCCAAATAAAAATTGTCCATATAAAGATATTCCCCGGGGGCATTTCCTTTGTGACCGATTTCATTCAGAAAACGTCCGCCTTTACCAAAGACAAATAACCCTTTAGCATCTTCGACAAAATAAAAATCACCATCCCTCTTGATTCTTTGAAGCTCGCCCAACAAGCACTTCTCCGAAGTTTCTAAAGGAATATAACTAATGCTGTCCACTATATCGTATATATCCAATTCAATAGGGCGGTCTGTATTTACTATATTGATTGCCTCTAAACCATTTAACAACGGTTGCCGGCGGCAGGATGACATAAGAATTATGACTGCCACTATTAGACTATATGATATTCTATTTATGTTCATTTCCAATTATGTTATGAATCAGTTTTAAATTATTTTATTCCTATGTACAAAGAAAGACCTTCTCTATCGATTTCAGGTAATAAACTCAAGCCAAATAGAGGGTACAAATGATTCACTTCATTATAAATGTCCATTATGTATGCATGCTTCTTTCCAATATTACAAACTATAACCGTGAAAATTAAATAAGAGGTAGCTACATTATATTTGCTGTATATACAGGTCCAGGCTATCCGTAGCAGATAAGGACAATTTATTCTTTATGCGCTGCTTGGTTTTCAATACCGACTGGGAAGTGATATTGAAAAGAGCTGCAACAGCCTTGTTACAGAGTCGGGCACGCACCAGATAACACAGCTTTAATTCCTGAGATCCTAAACAGTAATCAACCAATTCTTCTGACAGGCAGTTCCCATAAAACCAATCGATAACGGTAAACAGGTTTTGCCATTCGGTATCATCCCTGACAATGCCATAAGACGGATGCTGATGAAGTCGTAACAATTGGCTCATGGCCAATAATAAAGAGGATGAGCAATCTGCCAATACTGATGCTTCCTGATAGTTTTTCAGTTGTTTTGTCAGTTGCTTATTTCTGAACAGTAAGCAAGCATTCCAACCATCACTGTAAGTTTCCATATACATCTCTTGTTTTTATAATATTTTCCTAATTACTTTTCCAGCCCCTTTGCTATTTTCTCTACCTCCCTGCGCATCTCCTCAATAGCCGTAGAATGAACTTTAGGCGCTTTCATCAGCACTATTCGTTTCATCTCCTCAAACTTCTCCCTATTCAGAAATTCCGGTTCGGCATATAGCTTCGCCAGCAAATAGTAAGGATAAATCCGCCCGGGCAAACGATGGACCGAAGCCAGAAGAAGTTCCTCAGCCCAATTGTAGCAACGCAGTGCCTGATAATTCTTGCCAATGACATTCAGTATCATCGGATCAGCGCAATATACCAGGGCCTTATCCAGATATTTATTAGACTCATTATAAAACCCTGCCTTATGAAGGCTATGCCCATATTCAAACAAGAATGTCCCTTTCTCCCTCAGTTGCGGATAGAGCTTATCATAAGCCGTATTTGCCGCTGTATAGGCTCCCGCATGATAAAGTATACGGGCATTCACCCAGTCCCGACAAGCATCCTTTTCCCGTTGCCACTTGTCATGAAAACCGCCTACCCATATAATAAGACAAGCAGATAAAACAACCGGTTTAGCTATTATATCTCCTATCCCACAAGCCAGCAACAAGCACACATAGGCTACAATGCAAGCAGGAAGATGCATAGGATAAGAAGAAAAAGAAAAAATAAGCAAAGCGATAATTGCACCGCATACACCGTAGCGTCTGAACTGTATCCCCGCCCATAAACAGGCAAAAGTAATCACTATCAGCATTATACAGATAACAGGTCCCTGTGTCAGAATCAATTCCAGATATTCATTGAATGCATATTCCGGACTTCCGGCCACCCTTTCCTCCCACCCGGCATAATCTCCCTGGGAAAAATAAGCTTCCTGCGCTTCACCGTATGCAAAAGCGAATCCCTTATCACACCCCATAGGATACTTAGCTATGGCCTGGCAGGTTATTTTCCACAAAAACAAGCGTCCCAAAGCAGAGTCCGGCTTCAGGAAGAAAGCTCCGGCACCTCCCACTATCAACACAAAAAGTATCCCTATCCCATAAGAGATATATCGCTTTTTGTACCTTCTCCATAGTATATTCCATTTATGCCTATCCCGATGCATGTATATCACCCATACACAACCTATCACGGCAGCCACCCAGGCCGAACGGCTCATTGTAGCCGGTAATACACAAAGAATCAGTACTCCCACTACTCCCGCCGCCACTTTTTCCAACTTCAAAAAAGCGTTCACCCACTTCCATGCCCCGAATTGCATATAATAATGCAGACAGACAGGTAGTACCATTGCCAGATATCCGGCATACGGACCGGGATTAAAAAAAGAACCGGTGAGTGCATAACGAAAATGACCGGAAGCAGAAAAGCCATACAACTGACGTAGTCCCCAAACGGCTTCAATTCCTCCAAGAAATATCAGACTCCATGATACACAAGCGGAAAAACACGAAAAAGATAACATCTTCTTCCGAGAAGAACCGTCGAAAAGCTGAAGCAGACAGGCTGCAACGATACAACCGGCTGAAAACAATACAGCCTTTCCAAACCAAACCCATTGCCCGATAGTTTCTCCGGCAGGAAGTTCAGGTGTTGTTACGCAGACCAAACTCAATGGAGAGCAAACTGCAAGAAAATGTAACAACACAACGGCTGTATCTTTTATTTTATGTATCCATATCTTTATTCTATTCTCTTCCATATTCTATCCCATCTTATCCTATCCTTCTCCCTATCTACCGACTTCCATATCCTGACAGCCTTGCCCACGATAAAAGGTTCCGGCAACAGTCCCCAATAGCGGGAATCCTGAGAGTTCATCACTTTATCTCCCATAACAAAGTAATAATTCTCTTTAAAGCGATAAGCACATATCACACTGTCATTCAGCAGAACGGTATCTCCACGCAAGAAGAGTTTCTTTTTTTGTTCCCACTCTATTACATTTTTATAGAAAGCGGCATGTTCAGGATTCATTTCCACTTCATCTCCTCTAGCGGGAAGATACAAAGGGCCGAAATTCATAATATCCCAGTTTACCAATTCATTATAAGGATAACCACTCATGACAATCCCCAAATCCCTTTCTCTCCCATTCTCTATGATACGCATCAATCCATCCTGAGCATCTACATTTCCTAACGGCACATTACAACCGCACACTTTATAATGCGCCTGACTTATTTCAAATGTATCGCCCGGCAATGCCACACAACGCTTCACATAATAAGTCATCAAATTCAGGCCGATACTGTCCCACTGGGCCGGATAAGGAAAATTGAAAACCAATACATCGTTTCTCTTAATCTTGCCTAATCCCGGCAGGCGGGAAATCCTAACTTCTTTTCCTTCTGCGGCATCCCAGATGTTGAAGATACGGGCACCCATCACCCACTTATTCACCAGAATGTTATCCCCCGGAAGCAAAGCAGGCTCCATGGAGTCCGAAGGAATCTTGAAAGTGGCAATACAGGTTACTTGAAGTAATACCCATAGAGCCACTAATCCACAGCCTATCAAAAACAAGTTTAACAACTTGTCGACAAACCAAGAGAGTTTTCTTTTCAAAGCCATCACATCTCCTTCAAGGATAAAGCTATTTTTTCCATTTCTGGCAACTCTTTAGCCCAAATCTGCTCCTCCATTGTAACAAATGAAATTAAATAAGTATTCTTTTTTCCCTGAGCATACCATGTCTTTATCTTCAATATCTGACTCTCTCCTGTTTCTGAATGCTTATTAGCTTTATATGTCAGCACCACTGATTGCTTCACTTTCTCCGAACTCTGTACATCCCAAACAGTAGAGCTTATAGAAGTATCTTTTAAGTAATTCAAGCTATCCTGCTTCTGTATAAGTTTGTAAAATCTACATCCTTTAAATCCCATTATAGAAATAGATGCTCCCATATCCTTAATTGAATTCTTGGGACGTATCCGCATTATTTGAGTCGTTTCATATCCTCTTACGGTTCTCCTTGCCGGTTTCTTATATAGTTTTTCTCCAGTAGAAAGTTCCCATCCCTTGATCATATTCATGACATAAGTATCACCCCGCAATGTTACATAAGAAACATTCTGTGCACTAACACAGGTGCAGAATATAATTCCTAAAAGAAATAAGTAATTTCTCATAGCCAAATTGATTAACCGTTAACATTTCAAGCATTCATCACTACAAACTATCCAGATTGAAAGTATATATAGAACTTTCATCTTCTGCAAACACTCCATAAACTGTCCGACTGGCCTCATCGATCGTAAAAGCACTTATATAGCAATTCAATTTATATTGTTTCAAAGGTTTACCCTCCCACGAAAAGACTTGCAGAGAAGGATTATACTTTCTAGCATATATGTCCTGAGGAGTCATATCTAAATTTAAAGTATAAATATAGTTTTCAGTAGCATAAGCCCCAATAGCATATATATACCTCTTCTCTACTTCCAATGGAACCTCTTGTTCTCCCGGTAAAATATTCAACTCTATATCATGTAGCATATTCCCGGATATATCATATATCCGCAATTTTCGAGAATTTGTATAAAATGCCGCAAAATACTTACCGGATGGATGAGCTACCTTGATTTTGGTATAAGCTTGATTTCGTGATAGTAAATTACCAAAGCGTTCTATCCCTTTAGGATAAACTCCCCATTTTTTCAGTTCTCCATTCGGATAAATAAATGCATATTCATTCTCTTCTTCTAAACCGGCATCACAGATATATAAGGAATCGGTTAACTTAATCAAACCATTATAAAACGGTTGAGTACCAGAAAACTCTAAGTTGGAAATAGTTGGTTGATCATTTACAAAAGATATCTTCTTAAGCCGATTCATATCTAACACAATCGTTTCATTATGATTATTAGCAACCAATTGACTTACCGGCAATATTAAATCATCAGGTCCTTCTCCTTTAATGCCAAAAGCATACTTATATCCAAAACCAATTTTATCAAATACCTGAAAACAGGTATCTATCTTTTCATTGAAGACCACCAAAAAAGAATCTTTTAGAAAGATATTCTTAGGGTATAGCATTATTGGGGGAATATCATGTTTTTCCCCTAATAAGGAACCTGTTGCATCAAATGAATCATATATTTCAGTTGTTGACCTTACAGTACAGGCAGACAGGCCTATCAGTAATATCATAAAAGTAAATATCTTCTTTATACCTTTTCCCATATTAAAATCAAATTATTGCCACTTCACCAAAGACTTGTCCTTTAGGTATGTATATTTATCTTTCAACCCCGTTCATTTAGCCTCTCCTGTAAGCTTCAACAAAATAGGCGAAGATTCTGCATTACAATACACTTGTATGGTTTTATCAAAATGTTCCGGTTGTTCCGCTTTATACGTTACCAGTAAAGAAACAGAGCCCTTTGGACGAACCGGCTCCCCAGAATAACCGACCGTAACACAACCACAAGAAGTAACCACATTATCTATCACCAAAAGCTTATCACCTGTATTTTCAAGAATGAACTCAACCTTTTGTTCTTGATTCCAATCAAAAGTACCTAAAAACAAATTAATATTTTTTACATTGACCTTCGTTTTTATCTTCTCATTCTCATAAGTCATCTGCTTTCCCTGAATTATATCTATATATAAATCCCTAACTTTATGATTATGAATGGGATTTCCCATAGCAACAACTCTATTTTCCTCATTCAACAAAAAAGTCTGAAAGTCTATCTTATCAGGAAACTTATTCAATTTATTGAAAGTGTCATTTTCATCAATACATATCGGATGATCAAAATAGTTACTTGCCAATAAATTTATCAGTTCATCCCTATTTGTAGGGCATAGGAAGAACAAGACTGGGATTTCCTCTCCATTGGCAGGACTTAACATGGATATGTATTTTTTCCACATATGAGGTTGTAACTTACAACTTGTACATCCGACAGAATTCATATAACTAACTATTGAATAGCGGGAATGTTTCATCGGATATTTTACGGTATCTTTTCCATATATCGTAAAATATATTTCTTTCGGAAAAAGAATTTCCCTTCCGTTCCATTCGGATATTAAACGAGTTATCTCATCCTCTTTTTTTATGTACGTGCAAGAAAAGAAAAGTATTGCCGTAATGGTAAACGATATAGTTACTAATAATCTCTTCATGACAAATTGCTTTATAGTCTCAAACCATAATAAACTAAAAAGTAAACTTCAAGAAACCATCTTCAAAAAATTCACTATTATAACCATAGATAATTCTATTCTCTTCGTCCACATCAAAAGGATTTGGCATAATATCCAAAGTATATTTAGCTATGGAATGACCTGAGTAATCAAAAACTTCTATAATACATTCTTTTTTCTTTCCTTCACCTCTTGCATAGAAATAACGCTTACCCGCAATCAGTTCATTATAATAAACCACACTATTTTCTAAATCACCAATTACTATGCGTGGAGTTATATCATCCCCTACAAGCCTTTTACAGAGTTTCATGCTATCCACACTATAAAAATCAATCTGCTTCTTATACTTATATGCATAAATAATCAGAGAGTCGTTTGCAATCATAATTCCACTATTCTTATAATAGTATTTTTCAGAATGATCATCTGGCTCAAACAAAATCTGTCCCATTTCATGCAGGGTATTCAAATTGATTTTCTTTATGGCGAGTTTGTCTGTCTCATTATATATATAGAGAGAGTCTCTCACTATATGCCTATCATTAGGAATATCGCTAGAGATGGGCAACTCATGTTTTTTTTCAAAGGAAAGATGGCATGTGCTATCCATCCTAAAACTCTTAAGAGAGAATTCTGTGTATCCTCCTATATAAACCTTATCAGTCAATGTTCTCCAAATTCTGGGATAAACTTGAAACTCTTCTTCTGCCTGCCCTTTTGCACCACCTTCATAAATACACTTAAATTCAGGCAAAGAGTATTGATACAGCATGGCATCATAATTTCTACTGTCCGTAACCAATATACTTTGCTTTTTCAGTACTATCTGCTCTGGACTTATAATCTCATCTACTCTTATTCTATCTGCATAGAGCAACATTTCCACAGGAAATGATTCCATTTTTTGTTGTAACTTTCGTTCAGCACATGCCATAAACAGAACACTGAACAGTAAATACAAAACATACTTCATAAATAAATATTTATCTCCTTCTAAAGAGGATTATTAAAATAAATAGCTGCCAAAACAACTAAGGTCTTAGGACTGAATATTGCAGTCCTAAGACCCATTTTAGAGTTAATGACTACTCCTGAATACCTCAGGTATGTATAAATCTCTTAAAATACATAAGCTTAAAAATGCTGTACCCACCACATTTTTACAGGAATACATCAATAGCCCCAACAATGAGATCCCTGTGAAACACTCCTAGCGGGTACCATAGTGCAATTTCCACAATACCGTTTATCTTCTAAACGTCCGTTCCCATTTGTTGATATAGTCTGCCAGCACTCTCTGCTACCCGCTGATTCTCCCTGTGCTATTGCTTCCACATTAGCCAACATCAATTTAGATATTGGTTCTATTTCCTGTGACTGATAAATATTGTAGCCTGCAAATATTCGTAACCTGCACATCGCAAAACCCCATAATCCCCGTAGGAATACCATAGCCTTCCGAAACCTTGAACTTCGGTTCGCCATTTGGACCAATGCGTACTACATGCGTACTATCTTTCAAGTTATAGATTTCAAGAATTTCTCCCAATTGAGTTACAGCAGCCAAAACCCCATTCCGAGGATTATAGTCAATGAAACTACGCCATGCTTGCGCAAGCGCAGGACGAGCCTGCATCAAAGCTTCTTCATTTGTAGAAGGAATCTCCCCCATCTTACGTAGCAACTTGCCTTTCCGGTCTACCCAGCAGAAACGACTTTCTCCTGAATAATCAGGAATGATAAAAGTGGAGTCATCATATACCACAAAGTCTAATGCCCGGAGAATTTCTTTATCCAGACTCGCCACTTCCTCACGAAGGAGTGAGTCGCCAGATAAAGACAAACCATACCTGGTTAATTGCGATTTATTTGCATCTAACGTCCACAATGAATTTCCATCCCAACGGAGATTCTCGGCAGAAAGCATATCTTCCGGTGAATCTCCGCGCCTGCCCAAAGAAGCTATATATGAGAAATCAGGATAATGAAAAAGCTGAATGAAGTGCTCCGAAGCATGCAAATCCAGTATAGCTACGGTATCACCCTGTACCCGAATCCGATAAGGGAAACGAAATATGGCAGTATCTAATGGTACAGTTTGTCCCGATAACTGTTCCATAACCGGAAAGTCATTATAAGGAATTCCTTTCTCAGGCGCAGAGGCACATGCCGAGACAAGAAGCACTATTAGCAATATGTCAGTACAAGTCTTCAAAGCTATAGCCCTCCATTACATACTTTACTTTCCTAAATGTATGAGGACAATCTACCGTACCGGAACCCAAGCAATTCACAGGACCCTCTATTTCTCCATACGCCAACGCCTCTACATTTTCCAACAATAGCATATTTGTACTATATCGATCTTCACGAGCACAAAAAGTTACTATAACGATTGTTACAACAATCAAACTAAAAATAAGAATACTTTTTCTCATAGTATTATTCATTTATATATTTACATATCCCAAAGAAGTATGTCGGCAAAATTAACGAACATCTATTTATAAGCCTAATTTTTCATCGGACATCATCGGACAAAAGGATATTTCAGCGATTTGTCCGACATTATCCGTACATCTATTTATTATCACCGCCAGGGATATCTTCGATGAAATGGGGTATTTTAAGCTGATATGCATGGCTAACATTCTCAATAGTTATATTTGATATTCCAGAAAGAGATAGACGCAAACGTCCCACTATTTTATGAATTCTACCATTCGTACCCATACCATTCCAAAGTATTTTATCTATTTCGGATAACGTAAGTCTATGTTCCTCTGCGTCCAAAAAAGCTTTCATCAAGATAGAATGAAGCTTTGTCAGTACGACTTCCCCGCTTCCATTTCTGAAAATATGCGTATTAGCGTCATAAAAGCAATTACTCCCTAACTGATAAATGCATTCTTTTTCTTTCTCCACCGAAATTACAGGTATCGGAACAAGAATCTCTTTTTCTACAATTTTCTTTCTAATGAAATAATCATCTAAAACGGCTTTAATCTTTTTGCAAAAAACATACACTAAGATTACAATAAACAAAAATAAGATAAAGATGCTACACCAGAATGTCCCTAATATATGCCACCAGCAACATTGCACAAATCCTGTTACTTCAGCCTCACATCTATAACCTATATAATAAGACATCAGACTATCCGACGGAGTAAAAAAAGAATAATTGTGTGAACTGGTAACAGAAACATTTTCTTCATAATCAGCAATAGAAATACGTACTGCTGTGTTTTCTAAATTGCCAGACTTCTTCATTAATTCACTCCAACGCATATTTAAAGAGTCCGCAATCAAAGGAGATTCTTCTATAATAAAACTACATAACATCCGTTTAGTAGTCTCCTTCACTATACTATGGTTGTATTTATATAGAGGAATAAGATATTCTCTTCTTCCTTTATCTATAGTCACTGCCACTCTTTCCGGGACTTTATCTTCAGAAGAAGGAATTTCCGTGGTTCCATAAAATTCGACTTCAATCCCTCCCCTTTCATGCAGTTCTTCTTCAATAACATCACTGAATGCCTTTCGTACCTGATCATTCCAATTACGAAACCGATACTGATACACAGCCCAGAAGGCCCAACAGGTTAAGATCAATGCAACAACCAATATCAAGCGTTTTATCACATTTTTATTACCCATAATCCACTCTATTTTACATTTCCATAAGACTACTACCAAAACACCTGTTCCCCGTCCACACACTCAAAGATCCGTTCGTCCACCCCGCCCGAATGGTTCTTCAAATAAAGCAACGCCCCTTTAGGAACATTATACACCAGCGAGTCCGAATCCGCCACCGTCACTCCCGCAGAAATCCAGCCTCCCTTTCCGGCATAAAAAAGCTCATACTTATCGCCTTTGCGAATAAAATTAACGCGATTCCGCGGAGTAAAGACTATCTTACCAACAGATACAGGCTTTCCAAAGTCAATCCCCGCCCAACCGCCATCCGGCTGTTTATAATCGAAGGAAGTATAAGGGTCACCATCAAAGGCACTCATATACCAATGTCCCTTATCGCCATCAAAGCTGCCCGGTGTACCTATCACCTGCCCCTTCAACGGAATAGTATCACCCGTTTCTCTATAAAAGCCTACTTCCGATATATTACAATAACTTCCCGCAGGACCATAATAACGAAAATAGCGATACCCCTTCGATTTATCCACATAAGCCACATTACAGAGTCGAACCGGCTTCTCCTCTATCAAATACAGCGTATCCTTTTTCCGGAATCCCGCATCATTGCTACCCTCGAATGCCCCACCCACCATACGGTCGATAAAAGGTTCTATAAACAGATTGAACTTATGAAGTATAATCACCTGCTCCATCTCTTCTCCGTTTCCGAAATACCGGAAATATTTCAGTTCCTTATGCACCCAAAAAGGAACGCTTATCGGCAGCAACTTCTTATCACGATAGACGGACAAACAAAAAACAGCGTTTCCATCGACATTTTCAAAACTTACCTGCCCATCCTTGCACTTGCTGACTGCCACCGGAACCCACTCCATACGAGAAGGAAGACACAAGTAAATAACCTCATCCTGCTCCGGCCGGATAAGAAAGCGTGACTCAGGAATGTGGATCGTCTGTTCGCAATCAGAATAAATGTCTGTCACGTCCAGCATCAACGGATAGCGGAAAGTAGGATGTATTTTCTCCGGCGGTTGGTTCATCATTTTCATCATATCCCGGTTGACACTGAACATCCGGCGATAAACCTTTCCCTGCGGTGCGTCGTAAGTGTGCGATTGGATAAGAGGACCGGGATAGAGAAGCGAGCAGAAGAAAGCGTCGCAATGATCATCCGGTACAAAGTTCCAGTAATGGGGCACATTGTTATCACCACGCATCAGCATCTCATCACAACCACTCGGAATGCCCAGAGAGCGACAGATGTAAGTAAACGCATCCGCCAAATCTTCACAGTTACCGGACAGCCAGTCCGCAATTTCCGGTCCTGCGCTATGCTTGGCATAAGAATAAGAAACAAAACGGGGAGAACGTTTCTTCAAAGAATCCAGCAATACATCCGCCACAATCCAGGGATAGACGCTCTCAGGTTTAAGACGAATGCTGTCCAACAGAGAATTATATTTATTGTAAAGCCGTTCGCGCCATTCCACCGGACATTCATCCCCTACGCGATAAGGAAGCACGTACTCACAAAAGTTCTCAAAAGAAACCTTCTTGCCCCAAGGCTGCTCACGCCAGACTTTGAATGCCCAGTCTATATTGTGAACCAAATAGGCGGAATCCACCTCCCGAATATCATACTTCAACTCTGTCCTGCCGAACTGTTCGTTCATTCTCCCACGGTTCAGAGAATCTGCAATCGCCTCCGGCGACAAGGTCGCTTCATGAAGCATCTTGAAAAATTGTTTTTCATAGTCCACCTCTTCGCCCGTATAGTAGTAATGATAGGGCATATTCTCGATCAGGAAACAAGCTGCCTTATGCTTCAGCGAATCCACAGCATAATGATTTAACACCTTTTCCAACTCCGCGCGATTATCACCTGCCTGTATCAGTGCCGTCTCTAAATTCGTCTTGCCGCCACAAGCCATTACTGCGATGGAAAGGAAGGTTTGTGTTTTTATTCTCATTACCGTATAAGAGAAAGGAAGGAATTCGTAATCGAATTGCTCTCCAAACTCCCGGAACTCACTCTCACGCGGATAAATGCGTTTCGGCTCCTCCGCCGTATTCTCATCCATGCCGGTAGCGGCCGCCAATGTAAGCACGCGTCCTTTTGCCTCAACCCGTGTACCTCCCGCAAGATGGAACCTTACTTTATAAGGCGTATCTGCCGCATTAACCACCTTCACCACTGTCTCTCCCGTCTTTTCATCGTATCCGGCTGCATAAAACTGCCGGGGCATGACCGGCTTATAACCAATTACCAATCTTTTATTCACATAAAACTCTACACCTTCGGACGTACTCACCAGTTTCACGTCATACCAACGGTTGTTCTTCAGATGCCAAGGCAATATTTTGGTCACTACCTCGCCCTCCGTATCTTCAATATTGATAAAGCGGTTACCCCATCGTCCCACATTGACGCAGTATCCCTTTTTCCCGTTTGCCGATAGGCCGTAATAGAGAAAAAAGCCCTCATTGCCCTTTGTACGCCGTGTCTTGAACGTAAGCACATATTCGTTCCCGATAAAATCAGGCAAAATGGCTCTAGTACGCAGTTGTCTGGAAGTTTGCATCAATATGCCATCCTGTACTTTCCACTCCCCGCTATCGGCTCGGCAACAGGACACATCATAAAGAATGTTTTTTCCATCCGCCTCTATCCGAATATCTTTAAACTCTACCTCCGTATCCCATGAACCAAATCCTATCATACCCTTTTCCATTCTGACAGGCGATGGAGCACTTTGCGTTTTACTGATTTCTACGATGTAGGTCGGGGTATTCTCCATAGACATGGCTCGTGCATAGTCGGCGCTGAGTCTACTCTCATTATCATCCTTTACAATTAATGAGTCGAAGTCTATGCGAATCAAATCACCGTTCCGCTCCATCCCCATGTGCCAGGCTGCTTCGGCCAGCGTAGCCAGCATATTACCGCTATCGACTTCACACACATATCCATGCGCATGGAGCAAAAATTTCCCGCGTGGTTCTTTGTCAAACATCGCAGAATTAGCAAAGAAGAACTCCGGACTTCTACGATAACAAGTGTCAATCACATTCTCAACAGGAATCGTTTCTATAGACATATTCTGATAAATATTTATATAAACTTCATCATCAACAGGAGGCGGACAACAAGAACTGAGCAGGATAGCTGAAAAAATAAAAGTATTCCATACATGACTGTGTATTTTTCTTAATAGTATCATAATATAAGTTTTAAAGGTTTTGTCATTTCCAGCCACAAAGTAAGCTATTTTTATTCGTCTCTTAGGTATACAATCAAACCAATAAGGGGATAAAAACAAGTCTTACCTACACAAATCATGCTCCTTCTTCTCTCTTTAATACCAATAAACCTCCCCATTCTCATATACAAAAGGGCGCACATGTTTCCGCTCCTTTTGAGAAGAAGGTCTGATCAACCATAATGCATTTTTAGGAACATCTGTAAAATGCAGAGGCTTCCCTCCTTTACCACTCGTAACAACCTGCCAGCCATTCTGCCATATACAAAGTTCATAAACTTCATCTTCCTTATACTCCACATCTAGATAAGGGCAAAAACTCACCTCAGACAACAGACAGCATTCCCCTAAATCCAAATCTACATAATCTGCATCAAGCGGCCTTCTGTAACCTGTGGAAGACCATGCATCAAATATATTATCAGCAGGTTCCCCTTTGAAAGACAAAGGCAATGATGTCATCCAACGAACACTCTTCACAAGCTCCTTGCCTGAAAAAGTTTCTTTATAGAATTTCAAATCGCCTAGCGCCATTCCTTTAGTAGGCAACATCATCCGTACATAACGTACCGAATCTTTGGATTGCACTTGCAGTCGCTGACTGTTCAGCTCTATCCGCTCCGGGAATACACACAACGTATCTCTCCATCTACCATACACCTTCCCTCCTTTAAGTACTGTTCCGGTTATGATCCCGTTATTATACCTGTTCAATGGATAAGCCAGTACACCTGTATACTGTGTAGTCACCATTTCTTCCCGTGTATCCTCCGGATGAAGTATTCGTACCTTTCCATCTTTCTGTACCAATACGGGATCAGCCGCTACTACCATCTCCCCGTCCATACAGTACATGGGCAAATAAACAATATCTTTCCCCATTCCCGAAAACAATGCCACATCCTCGGTTATCTTTCCCCAATGAACAGGCTTCCAGTTATTATAATTCCACACGCACAGATACGCATACTTCGTGCCGGAAGGCACCTTACGCAGCTTTATCCTCACATTCACCGTATCAAAATACTCATGCGAAACATCTTTCTTCCTTAAACTTCTGAAGGCTTCCGGTATATCTTTAGCGGGCACTCCATCTGCCAGCGGCCCTTCCATATAATATCGGTATGTCTTCCTGAAAACCTTAGGCAGACGGAAGCGTCCCCAGTATTTATGATAATCCATATTGTTGTAAAGGCGCTTATACTGCCACAAGTTCTGTTCCCAAAAGGGATTAAAAGGATGAATATCTCCCTCTTCAATCAATACACTCCACGAATGGGAACTTCCCCTATTGGCCCATGCCGGAACGATATCAGTGGCAACCGCTATACCTAAAGAAGAAAACAACAATGTGTTATGCCAACATTTGTGCGTGCAAAGTCCGTGACGTAACTTCTCTAAGGTAGCAACATCCCATATAGGAATACCGGTGGCATGAAATCCCGAATGCCCTATGTAACTATACAATCGTAACAGGGAATCCGCTTCTTCTATCATATTTTTTCCGGGATTGACAAAAAACTGTCCGTGATGCCTACTGTAAAATACCTGGCGTGCACTATCTACCAACAAACCATTTTCCTGGCGATAAGGCAGAATGTAATCACAAAAAGTTTCAAAAGAATAGTTTCGGGTATAGACATTCTCTTTCCATACCCGAAATGCCTGCTCAATTTCCGTTATTAACCGGGAAGCTTTAATGACCTTAATATCAATACACATATCCTTTTTCAGCTTTTCATTATTAGAGCTGGAATATGCATTCCACAAGCTGTCTATCTGCCTACCCCAGTCTTTACCCCTAGGATACTGGTCGTATATAGACAGAGAATCATAATCGTAGGTATGCGACAATGAATCATACATTTGGTAGAAAGGCCGGCAAGCTGCCACAATTTCTTCGTCCACGGCAAAAGCTCCCGACATATTCTCTATAAGAAAACAAGCCGCCTTATACTTCAAACTATCTCCCCTGAAGTAATCCAAAACCAATTCTAACTCTTTCCGGTTCTCTCCGGAAGCGGCTAATGCGCGTTCTAACGAACTTTCTTGCCGACATGCGACGAGAAAAATCAATACCAGATATAAGGTAAACCTCAAGTTGCTCATTACTTTTTTAATATCTATGTTTTATTAAAGAGTTCTATTGAGACCTTTCACGAAAGGCATAGTGCTTTATTTCATAAACACAAACTATAACAATCACAAATATAATAAATAATATTACTATATATCCAATAAATTATAAATATATAATTGAATACCCAGATTATACATTAAATGAATTCATATTACAAGCAATAGATTTTAAATACAGCATCAATATTTTACGAATTCACAGTTGAAAATCAATTAACCGGAATTATCTTATAACAAGAGTGTTTCATTGCAATACAAAACCTATCCTCGTTATATCCGGGATACACCTGCTCCGTACCTTCTCCATTCACAGGTACCTCTGACCGAAGAAAATACGGCCTTGATACGGAGCAAGTGTATCCCAGATATAACGAGGACAGGTCATAATACAATAAAGAAGATCAAAGCGTTATCTACGCAAAATGACGCAAATGAACGCAAAAATCACAGGAAGCGGGTTGAAGAGATCTATTTTCCATAGATTTGCACAGTAACAGAAACAAATAATTAAAAACACAATATCATGGGAATTATCAACCAGGGCATTCTCGGAGGCTTCTCCGGTAAAGTGGGACCGATAGTAGGGTTCCGCTGGAAATCAAACTACTATATACGTGCACGAGCCGCCAAAGTCAGCAATCCGCGCACACCGAAGCAACAGGAGCAACGCGGTAAATTCGCTACGGCATTCAGCTTCCTGAAGACTATAAAACCTTTCATACGTATTGGCTACAAGGAATTTACACAGGATAAATCCGCATTCAACTCCGCTATGTCCTACACTCTGAAAAGAGCCGTGACTGGCAGTGGAAAAGAAATCAAAATAGACTTTGACCGGGCACTGGTTTCTATGGGAACCCTGATACCGGTATTCGAAGGTGCAGCCACACAAGACGGAAATAAGATGCACTTTAACTGGCAGGACAATAGTGGCATGGGAAATGCAGAAGATACGGACATAGCCATGTTATTAGTATATAACAAAGACAAAGAAACAGCTGTTTACGATACGGAAGCCACCCTACGTTCCACACGACATGCAGAATTTCAACTTCCTTCCGACTGGCAGGACGATGAATTGATAGCCTACCTCAGTTTTCGCAGCGCCGACGGGAGTTGCGTGGCCAATAGCATTCGCCTGACGGTAACAGTAGACAAAACAGCCCTACCTGCACCGGACCAGGAGGCTTCCGCCTTATGTACTTCATCAGATCGGATTCCGCTTTATCCAAAACCTAAACAGCCGATCATTAATAACGTACCCGTCAAGGGTCTTACCTACCATACCCTTACCGGAAAGCCCTTTCAGGGCAGACTGTACGGAACTGGGTGATTTCAGATGATATCTTCGCACAAACTCACCGGAAGTCACATTGGCAGCAACATTTTCGGCAGCTATCGCACGGAGTATCTCACGCTGGCGCTCCGTTAAATCCGCAAAGATGGACTGATAGATGAAATTTTGTTTTCTGATAAGGGAAGCCAGAGCCATTTCGAAATAAGCCGATGTAGCCGTCCCTCCCTTTTCCGTCAGCAGGAACACCTCATTCATCAGCATTTGCAGGTAAAGAGTGATGCCTTCAAAACTCAGATATATCACTTCCACCAAACCGGCATCTAAAACTTTTCCATACTCACGAAAATGCATTTGGGCAAATTCTATATATTTATCCAAAGGTATACTCTCAAGATGCAAAGTAAAGGTGCTCTGATAGAAAGGACGGTTGGCACTGTTAAACATATCCAACAGCAAGCTGGGCTCGCTACCGGCAAAGATGAAACGTGCGTTCGGGCAATGTTGTATCTGTGTACGCAGCAGGGCCTCCATATTCTTTTCCGCATAATGGTTTATTTGCTGAAACTCGTCAAACGCAACAATACAGGGTTTATCGGCAGTATTCAGATACGCAAAGATTTCATCTAAAGTAGTATCGACAGAAGTCACACTGCCCAAACCTATTTCCAGCGTAGGTTCACCGGTCAGAGCATCTATTTTCACAGCAGGGCGCAAAGAAGTTATGGTTTGCAAAAAACGATCCAGAAACTTCCTGCCACGCGGCTTCAACTGGTCAATAATGGCATTGCCGAAAGCATATACAAATTCACGGATAGAGGCCGTCGCAAAGATATCTATAAAGAAAACATTATAATGTTTACTGATTTTCTCCTGATGGAAAGTATGTAGTATCAATCCGGTCTTTCCCATACGTCTTTGGGCAATCAATACTACATTACGCCCATTCGTCAAATCTTGGATCAGTTCATCGGTTTCCCGCTCACGGTCGCAAAAGTAATGACTGCCGGCATAGGCACCTATGATAAAGGGATTCACTTGTATACTCTTCATGATTATTCTGCTTTAGATTATTGCAAATATAATAATTATATTCGTAATAATCATTCTAACTTGCTACGAAACTTTTGGAAATGCGGAAAGTTACTACATGGACAATAGAGCCACCTTTCCCGTATAAAACCGGCAGGTGCACCGTAATAAATTCCGTAACTTTGCCATCAGTTAACGTAAAAAACGGAAAAACATGAAGAAATTTACCATTACATTGGCGCTCTCCATTATGACAGCGCTATTGATTACCACTCCTTGCAATGCCAAGGGAAAAGCAAAACATGTCGTATTAATCGGTTTGGATGGTTGGGGTGCCTACAGCGTTCCCAAAGCTGATATACCTACTATTAAACAATTGATGGCAGACGGAGCCTATACGCTTGAAAAACGTTCGGCACTCCCCTCTTCCAGCGCCATCAACTGGGCTTCCATGTTCATGGGTGCCGGACCCGAATTGCACGGATACACACAATGGGGATCCAAAACGCCTGAGCTTCCTTCACGGATACTCAATCAGCATGGTATTTTCCCTACTATTTTTCAGCTATTGCGTGATGCACAACCCAAAGCAGAAATCGGTTGCCTATACGAATGGGATGGTATTAAATATCTGGTAGACACCCTCACATTAAGTCACTACAAGCAGGCGCCCGATTATAACAAATATCCCGAAGCTCTGTGCACAATGGCAGAAACATACATCAAGGAGAAAAGACCAACCCTGCTTGCCGTCTGTTTTGATAATCCCGATCATGTAGGACACCAGGCCGGACATGATACTCCCGAATATTATGCCAAACTAAAAGAACTGGATGCTTACGTTACCCGCATCATTCAAGCCGTAAAAGATGCCGGTATCTTGAAAGAAACCATTTTCATTGTCACTTCCGACCACGGAGGCATTGAGAAAGGACATGGCGGCAAAACCATGAATGAAATGCAGACACCTTTCATCATTTCCGGTAAAAATGTGAAGACAAGCGGTGAATTTCAAGAAAGCATGATGCAATATGATGTTGCTTCCACCATTGCCTATATCTTCGGACTGGAACAACCGCAAGTTTGGATAGGCAGGCCCATGAAGCAAGTATTCAAATAAAAAATCAGCGATAAATTAACGTCGACAGATAATCTTCTGCAAACATCTCATTCGCCACTTCCAGCAAAATCTCCGGAGTAATTTGTTCAATACGTTGATAAACTGCTTCGGAGCTTTCATACTTATTATAGTGCAGGAAAGTCTTCGCCATGCTGAGAGCATTGTTCTCATTATTATCTGAAGCCACACCTATTTGTCCGATGAGTTGCTTCTTGGCAGCAGTCAGTTGCTGGGAAGTCATCTTGGTATCACGCAAGTTTTTAAATTCCTTCATTACCAACCGCATACATGTATCCACATCTTTAAAATCGCATCCGAAATAGGTGCAAAAGACACCTGTATCCGTATAAGAAGTCAGATTGGACTCCACATTATAAACTAATCCCCGGCGTTCACGCAGAGAAACGTTCAGACGACTATTCATACCGGGACCTCCAAGAATATTGTTCAGCAGATAAAGGGCTGTACGTTTATCATCATAGGCATTGTATCCACGACTGCCAATCATGACATGAGCCTGATGCGTATCTTTATGTATAGTGAGTTTCTCAGGCGTATAAAGAGGAGGAGGCATACGACGGTTATCCACCGATACCGCAGGGACATCTATAAGGAGTTTCTCTGCCCAACGGATGACTTGCTTGAAATCCAAATCGCCCCAAACAAAAAAAACCATATTGCCCGGATGGTAAAAGCGGGAAGTGAAAGCAGCAGCATCTTCACTCCGGAACGTTTTCAGTAATTCAGGATTACCCAAAATATTACGTCCCAGCGGATGTCCGCGGAAGATCAAATCCTCAAAGTCATCGAAAATAAGTTCGGAAGGCGTGTCCTCGTAAGACTGGATTTCATCAATGATTACCTCCGTTTCCTTTTCAATCTCACGTTGCGGAAAGGTGGAATGAAATACAATATCCGCCAGCAGTTCAAAGGCCCGGCCGAAGTGCTCAGTAAGGAAAGCAGAATAGATAACCGTCTCTTCTTTATTGGTGTAAGCATTCAGGTCACCACCTACATTCTCCATACGATTGAGAATATGCCAGGCTTTCCGCTTCTGTGTACCTTTAAAAATAAGATGTTCCACAAAGTGCGCCATGCCTTGTTCATTCTCAAGCTCATCACGGGTTCCGGCATCAACAGCAAAACCACAATAAGCTACATTGGAATAGGCCGGTTGATGGATAATACGCAAACCGTTGGCAAGTGTATATTCGTTATGTCCCGGTAAAGGGAAAAGTGCTAACTTCTTCATTCTTACGTTCAAAACTGATTGAGGGCGCAAAGATAACTCAATTTGATGAGCTCCCCCTATCTTCACAAAGCAAAAATACAATAAAACTTATTGCCATTTATGGAAAATTGCAGATATTTGTAGGCTATAACCTAACTACTAACAAAAATAGTATAATGATTGAATCCATTCAAGAGCTTTTGCAGAAAGAAGCACAAGCTGTTCTAAACATCCCCGTGACAGACGCTTACGAGCGTGCAGTAGAACTTATCGTGGAACAAATTCACCGGCGGAAAGGGAAACTGGTAACTTCGGGTATGGGAAAAGCAGGACAGATTGCCATGAACATTGCAACTACGTTCTGTTCTACCGGAATCCCTTCCGTATTTCTGCATCCCAGCGAAGCTCAACACGGTGACTTAGGTATCTTGCAGGAAAACGATTTACTGCTATTGATCTCTAACTCCGGCAAAACACGCGAAATCGTGGAACTCACACAATTAGCTCATAATTTGAACCCGGAGCTTAAATTTATTGTTATTACCGGAAATCCGGATAGTCCGTTGGCTCATGAGTCTGATGTATGTCTCAGCACAGGAAAGCCCAAGGAAGTCTGTGCTCTGGGAATGACGCCCACTACCTCGACTACTGTAATGACCGTCATCGGTGACATTCTTGTAGTACAGGTAATGCAACAGACCGGCTTTACAATTGGAGACTACTCCAAACGTCATCACGGTGGGTATTTGGGTGAAAAATCAAGAAAATTATGCGAAAAGTAATCGGTATAGGAGAAACTATCCTTGACATCATTTTCCGCAACGGGCAGCCGACAGCAGCTGTACCGGGTGGCTCAGTATTTAACGGCATCGTGTCATTGGCACGGACAGGCGTACCTGTGAGCTTCATCAGCGAAACGGGAAACGACCAGGTGGGCAACACAATTCTGCAATTCATGCAGGATAGCGGCATGTCTACCGAATATGTCAATGTGTTCCCCGATGGCAAATCTCCCGTATCACTGGCTTACCTGAACGAACATGGTGATGCGGAATATATTTTCTATAAGGATTATCCCAAGCAACGGCTGGATGTAGTCTTCCCAAAACTGGAAGAAGACGACATCGTAGTTTTCGGTTCATACTTTGCCCTGAACCCGGTGTTGCGCGATAAAGTTCAGGATCTGTTGGAGCAGGCACGTGAGAAGAAAGCAATTGTCTACTACGATCCTAACTTCCGCTCCTCGCATAAAGATGAAGCCATTAAACTGACATCAACCATCATCGAGAATCTGGAATATGCCGACATTGTACGCGGTTCTATAGAAGATTTCTTCTATATGTATAATCAAAAGGAAGTGGATAAGGTCTACAAAGATAAGATTCGTTTTTATTGCTCTAACTTTCTTTGCACTGCCGGAGCGAAAGAGATTTCACTGCGTACGAAAAGCATTACCAAAGAGTATGCTATTCCGCCATTGGAGGCAGTCAGTACTATTGGAGCGGGTGATAATTTCAATGCCGGAATCATCTATGGCCTGCTGAAGTACAATGTACGCCACTGCGATCTGGGACAAATAGATGAAGCCACCTGGGACAAGATTATCCGTTGCGGCATCGAGTTCTCGGCAGATGTATGCCGGAGTTTTAACAATTCCATATCACCGGAGTTTGCCCGCCAGTTGCCTCCCATTAACTAAATCCCCGTTAAAGGAGAAAAAACTCTGTGAAACTCTGCGCCTTGAAGTAACAAAAGTCAGCAGAATACATATCTTTGCAGTATACGCTCAGACAAAAAACTATGTATAAAAATCTGTTGAACTTGCTAACATGTGTATTGCTGCTACCGGCTTGTAGCGGCACAGCTCCCCATATCTCCGTCGTTTGCGAAGAAAACAACGTTGGAAATAGTATCGTTAAATGGGAAATGGCCCCTCTTATTAAAGGAAACGTAAAGGTATATGCCTCTACCGACCCGAACTATATTCCCGAAGATTCTCCGGTGGCCATGGCAAATATTGCCGACCAACGAATGACAATTGTTACCACGGACCCTACCAGACGGTATTACTATACCCTTGTATTTAATGATAAATACCGTGTGAAGATTGCTACCCGTAATGTCAATATCCCTGGTATACAGAACTTCCGCGATATGGGAGGATATCCATCATATCCTACCCAGAAACAATTGCGCTGGGGTATGCTTTACCGCTCAGCCCAGATAGACAGTCTGGAATGCTACTCGCGCAGAGAACTAAAGAATATAGGCATCAAGACTATTGTAGACCTGCGCTCCGAATCAGAGTTAAAAGGACATACCCCATTACAAGAAGGATTCAATGTCGTACATATTCCCATAAAAACGGGGGATATGGAAGATATTCTGAAAGGTATCCAGGAACAAAAAATAAAGAGTGATACTGTATACCGTATGGTGGAACGGATGAATCGCGAGTTAGTGATGAATTACCAACATGAATACCGGCAGATATTCGATATCCTGTTGGACAGTGCCAACTATCCCGTCGTTATTCATTGTTCCTCCGGTAAGGGACGCACCGGCATTGCTTCGGCACTGATACTCGCTTCTCTGGGTGTGAACAGCGATATTATCATGGAAGATTATCGCCTCAGCAATGATTACTTCAATATTCCCAGTGCTTCACGTTATGCATATAATCTGCCTGCACGTTCACAAGAAGCTATTACCACTATCTATTCAGCCAGAGAAGATTTCCTGAATGCTGCCAAAGAAGAAATAGAACGTAGGTACGGTGACGTGGAGACCTATCTGGAAAGGGGCATCGGACTCAAGAAAGAAGAAATTAAGAAGCTGCAAAGTATTCTTTTAGTGAAAAACGATAATTAATCACTAAAATTGTTCTATCTTTGTGCCCGAATATAAAGATATACAAAGATTTAATGAAGAATTTTGAAGAGCTCGGTCTGTCGCCGGAGATACGCCGCGCCATTGAAGAAATGGGATATGAGTGTCCCATGCCGGTACAAGAGGAAGTGATTCCTTACCTTTTAGGAGAAAATAATGATGTTGTAGCACTTGCACAAACAGGAACGGGGAAAACCGCCGCATTCGGCCTGCCACTTATCCAAAAAATTAATGTAAAGAACCGGATTCCACAATCCCTTATACTTTGCCCTACACGCGAACTTTGCTTGCAGATTGCAGGTGATTTGAATGACTATTCCAAATACATCACTGGATTGCGGGTGTTGCCCGTATATGGTGGTTCATCCATAGATAGCCAGATACGTGCCCTGAAACAAGGTGTACATATCATCGTTGCCACCCCGGGACGACTACTCGACCTGATGGAACGTAAGACTGTATCGCTCACCACTATCCAGAATGTAGTGATGGACGAGGCGGACGAAATGCTGAACATGGGATTCACGGACAGTATTAACGCTATTCTTGCCGATGTGCCTCAGGAGCGTAATACGTTATTATTCTCTGCCACTATGAGCCCGGAGATTGCACGTATCTCAAAGAAATACTTACGTGACGCCAAAGAAATCACTATCGGACGGAAAAATGAAAGTACAAGCAACGTGAAGCATGTAGTCTTCACCGTTCATGCCAAGGATAAATACGCGGCTCTGAAACGTATTGTAGACTATTATCCGCAGATATACGGTATCATTTTCTGCCGTACGCGCAAAGAAACGCAGGAAATTGCCGACAAGTTGATGCAGGACGGTTACAATGCCGATTCACTGCACGGTGAATTAAGTCAGGCGCAGCGTGACGCCGTAATGCAGAAATTCCGCATCCGTAATCTGCAAATCCTGGTTGCCACGGACGTTGCTGCACGCGGACTCGACGTAGACGACTTGACACATGTTATCAACTATGGTCTGCCAGATGATACCGAAAGCTACACCCACCGTAGCGGACGTACAGGACGCGCCGGAAAGACCGGTACTTCTATCGCCATCATCAACTTGCGCGAAAAAGGTAAGATGCGCGAAATAGAACGTATCATCAGCAAGAAGTTTATTATTGGTGAAATGCCTACCGGCAAACAGATTTGCGAGAAACAGCTCCTGAAAGTGATTGACGATCTGGAAAAGGTGAAAGTGAACGAAGAAGACATGGCTGACTTTATGCCTGAAATATACCGTAAACTGGACTGGTTGAGCAAAGAAGACCTTATCAAACGTATGGTTTCCCACGAGTTCAACCGTTTCTCAGAATATTACCGCAATCGCGAAGAAATAGAAATGCCTACCGATAGCCGTGGCGAACGCAAAAGCAGAAGTGACAATGAACGCAGTGGTGACCGCAGAAGTAGCAGCCGCAAAGCTGAACCGGGATTTACGCGCCTGTTCATCAATCTGGGTAAGATGGATAATTTCTTCCCCAATGAACTGATCAGTCTTCTGAACAGTAATACCCGTGGTCGTGTGGAACTGGGACGTATTGATCTGATGAAGAACTTCTCATTTTTTGAGGTAGACGAGAAAGAAGCGGGAAATGTAGTAAAAGCTTTAAACCGAGCCAACTGGAACGGTCGTAAGGTTTCTGTGGAGATTGCCGGCGAAGAAGGCAAGGAAACTCCTAAAGGCAGACGTAAAAGCGAAGGAAGCAGTTACGGAAAAAAGGAGTTTGATGGCAAGAAGCGCAGCTTCAAAAACGAAAAGCGTAGCGATGCTCCCAGAAATAACAGAAGTAAATCTGAGAGTGCTCCGGCTGGCAAAAAGAAAAGCAAGCCAAGTCGTGAAGAACGTGGCTATACTGGTGCTCGCGGCAAGAAAGATGACTGGAGACAGTTCTTTCAGGACAACAAAGAATTCCGCGATAAGGAATCTGACTTCAGTGAAGAAGGTTGGGCAAGACGGGCACCCAAGAAGAAATGATTCATAGTGGTTAGTGATGAGTGATTAGTACAACTGCTAGTCACTCATCACTAACCACTAATCACTTATTAACGTGAATAAAGTAAACGGATTCTTATATGGGCTTCTTTCTTCGGCCAGCTTCGGGCTTATTCCGCTGTTCACCATTCCTGCCATGCATCAAGGCATGCAGTTCTGGTCCATTCTGCTTTACCGTTTTTTCTTTGCCATGCTGGCATTGGCAGGTATCCTGTTACTCGATAAACAATCTTTCCGTGTCCGCAGGAAAAAGATACTTCCACTTTTACTACTGGCATTTCTGTACGATTGTTCCGCTGTATTTCTATTCTGGGGATACAAATTCATGTCGAGCGGAGTAGCTACTACCATTCACTTCATGTATCCTGTGCTGACTACACTTATCATGATGATTTTCTTCCGCGAAAAGAAATCCATCTGGCGTATAGCTGCAATTCTTTTAGCAGTAAGCGGTGTTTTCTTCCTCTCGCATGACGACACTACGGGAACTGTTACTTTATGGGGCATTTTTATTGTTTTACTCTCTGCATTGGGTTATGCTCTCTATCTGGTTACTGTCAGCCAACTAAAATCTCTTGAAATGAAAGGGCTGAAAATGACATTTTATGTCTTTCTGTTTGGAGGAATTCTCCTTTTCATCGGGATGACAGCAACAGGCGTCGGCGTACAAGCCATCCCGGACCGGATAACTTTGGGAAACCTGGTAATGCTGGCATTAGTACCAACTGTTATTTCCAATCTTGCGCTGGTACGCGCTATTAAAAACATAGGCTCCACGCTCACCTCTGTGTTAGGAGCCATGGAGCCTGTAACTGCTGTTTGTGTGGGAATTCTCATCTTTGGAGAACCTTTCACTCAAAGTATTGCCTTAGGAATTATGCTGATTATTTCGGCGGTTACGGTTATCATACTGAAACGATAATCATAGTGGCAACGAAGTCTTGATATTCTTACTCTTCTCCCCTTCCACTTTCAGTTGCGCAGAACAATTATAGTTACCTACATTCTCAAACATAAAATCCTGACAATCAAGCAATCGAATCAGGGTTTGCGTAGAAGGAACCGGTAAAATATCTTTCACCTTCTCCACATAAATGTCATTCACATCATTCATCATCATTACCGGACGGGCATCCGGGTTCTTTAATGTCACCTGGAAATTATCAATTGTAACATTAGAAGCATGACGCACATACAATCCACAAGCCGGATTAGTAAAACCATACATGCGATTCTCAGGATAACCCTTTTCGCTCTCACCCAAGACATGAGCTGCATCTTCAGCAGTACCTTTACCGATATGTTCCACAATGATATCGCGTAAGGTAATACCTTCAATCTTCTTCTCAGGGATACTGGAAGTTAAACATGGAATGATGCCATGTGGAAAATCCATCGTAATCTGCCCCTGAAAACCAAAATGATTTTGCCCCCTTAAAATATTGATAAATGGCCCCTTAAAAAGTCTTGACCGATGAGGTCATTATTATTTTAGTTTATTTCCCTCTATATGCTGTCATTTTACGTACGCTTTCTCCTGTCAGCTCAATCCGGTGAGCTGTATGGATAATGCGATCCATGATGGCATCAGCTACGGTAGGATCACCGATAGCATCATACCAATTGTCTGTCGGCAGTTGTGAGGTAATGATAATGGATTTTCGTCCATGCCTATCCTCTATAATGTCGAGCAGTATGGGACGTTCCTTGGCATCAAGATTCACAAGGAAGAGGTCATCCAGGATGAGTAATGCACACCGTTCGATTTTCTTGAGTTCAGTTTCCAATGTACCTTTTACCTTTGCCACTTTAAGCATCCCCATAAGTTTCGGTGCATTGGCATAATAAGTGCGTATGCCTTTCTTACAGGCTTCGTAACCCATTGCTGTGGCAAGGAAACTCTTTCCGGTTCCGGATGATCCTGTGATGAAGAGGTTTTTTCCCTGGCGGATGAATTCCAACGATGCAAGCCGCTCCATTTGGTTACGGTCAAGGCCACGCGGGATTGCATAGTCTATCTGTTCAAGACATGCCTCGTAGCGGAACGCTGCTCCGCGTATAAGGCGTTGGATGGCTGCATTGGCGCGGTAGTCCCATTCCCTGGCAAGTAGCATGTGCAGGAAAGAGTCGATTGTCATCGTCTCGGCCATTGTGGAGGACAGACTTTCAGTGAAAGCAGCGGCCATGCCGTGGAGTTTCATGCGGTTCATCAATTCAACCGTCAATGCGTTGCGGTCTTTTTCGACTGTTATCGGGGTGGTAAGATTATTTTTTTTCCATTGTTGTTCTGATTTAAATGTTCTGATTTTACGAAGTAGGTTGCTCCGCGGATGTTTTTGTGGGTGGATGTTACAGGGACTTCATCATCCATGTCGTCTTTTGACAGGAAGTCTGCATCATCCCCATGTTCAAGGATTTGCCTTATTTCCTGATATCCGTATTGGCGCAGTTGTATGGCGCATGCGCTTGCCGCCACCAACCGCTCCAGCCCGAAAGTCTTCTCCAGTACCATAATCCCTTTGCATGAACGGAATGCCGCGGGAGGATACTTTTTGAGTTCCGCAACCTTGCGCAGATACAGTAACAAGACGTTATCCGTCTGAGCGGCCCGTTCATAAATCTATTCCAGGTCCTTTTCGTAGCTTCCATGGCGTCCGGGCAGTCCGTGGGCGTCCTTAGTCGTATAGGCATAAGGCGTATCGTCACGCTGATGTGTGGCCACCAGGCGCAGACCATGGTATATCTCCAGCGTGTCGGCATCATAGACAATTTCGACACGTTTGCCTATATACTCTTTCGGCACGCTGTAATGGTGAAGCTTGAAAGTTACATGACTGTTCCGCATTACCGTTACAGAGCGCCGCTCCTTCATCTGGTAGCGTATGCCGGGAAGCGGACGGAGGCACTCGGCTTCAATCTGTTCAAACTGTTCGCGCCTGGACTGGGGACGTCCGCTCATCCTGCGCCCGTTGAAGGTTGAGAGCGATTCGAAAACGGCCGCATTCAAAGATTCCAGCGAGTTGAACACAAGCCCTTCGACATCTGCATATACTGACCGGTAAAGCAGTTTCACGGCATTTTCAACCAACGCCTTGTCCTTGGGATGGCGTACCCGTGCGGGGTATACGGTACATCCATAATGCTCGGCAAATGCCGCAAACTCCTCGTTAATTACCGGATCGTTGCGGTCGCTACGGACTACTGCCGCCTTGAGGTTATCAGGTACGATTGCCATCGGAACACCGCCGTAAAAATGAAGCGCGTTTTCACACGCCTTGATCAGATCTTGTCTTGACTGGGACCAGACCGCCTCACAATAGGTATAGTGGCTACAGGGGAGTATGGCCACAAACACTTCAACGCTGCGGCATTCACCGCTTTCATTGTCAATGACCTCAAGCTTGTCACCGGCAAAGTCAATGTACATTTGGTCACCGGCATAATGCTCAACATGCCCCACGACATGTGTCACCATGCGGTAACGCATGAGATAATTACCGAAACTGGCATGTTTGTATCCATTAGGGTGTGTCTTGTGATACTCTTCGTACAGGGATTTGACCGTTACACCTCGCCGGCTGAGCCGGGCGGAGTACTCGGGTAGAAGTGCCTCCAGCTCAAGTTGGCGTTGTGACGGAATCCGACTACGGCCACCCCCTTCGGAGAACATTTCTTGGATGCGGGAAGAAGGCATTGATACCAATTCCTTTATCGGAATGCCACACTCTTGGAACAGACGCACATATCTGCGCACGGTGTTGCGGGATAGCTCAAAGCTCCTGCTTATCTGCTTTATCCCCATCCCCAATGCATAGCATTGGAGAATGTTTGCTATCTTTGTTGTCATAGTAGAAATGATTTTATCCCACCGGTCAAGACGGGAATCAAATCTACGAAAAACACCCCTGTCAGACAATGTTTGGCAGGGGGCATTTTTATATTGGTTTTAAAGGGAAGGGCTATTGGGGCGAAAGGGGGAAAAATCGCTTGGTTTTCAGGGGCAGATTACGATGGATTTTCCAGCTATCATTGCTGACGCTGACATACAGTTAATCAATGATGTGAGTGGTGCCTATTACTAAAGGGACAAGTGGTATCATTAATAAAGAAAGGTGATAAAGCAGTGTTTCCACCACTCTATCACCTTTCCATCATTTATCACCTAAACCTATATATTATTTGTCTGTGCATCCTTTTGTGCTGAAAGCAACCAGCATCCAAACCATCTTTTCCTGTTCTTTCAGATACCCTGTCATCAGGTCGGCAGTAACGTCATCGCCTGCTTCATTAGCCAATTCAATGATCTTTCTTTCCTCACCGATGAGGTATCCGTAAGTTTCAAGAATATTGCTGACCGCATCGCTACCGCAAGCCACGCCAGATACTTCTTTGATCTTTGCAACTTTCAGGTATTCGCTGAACTTGTTTTCGGGTACACCACCCAACATCAGGATACGTTCTGCAATTTCGTCCACCTTCTCGGCTGCGTCGTCATACATACTTTCAAACTTCTCGTGCAATACGAAGAAACCATGTCCCTTGATGTTCCAGTGGAAACCGCGCAGATTCGTGTAATACACCTGGAAATCTGCCAAAAGCTGATGCAATGCTGATACTACGTTAGCTACTCCCGATTCATTTAACTTGATATAATTTAAAGTCTTCATAATTTTATGGTTTTAATAGTTTATACTGTTTTTCTTTTTCTTGTTGCAAAGAAAGTGCAAATCGAAGGCAAAAGCAAGCTTGCTTGATTATGCTGAGATGCAGCCTTTCTTCGTTTTTTGTACAAAGATAAGAGGCAAATCAACGCTTGTCAAACAGATAATTTCTATCTTTGCATAGACAGAATCTATATAACCCGTTCAAACCCTTTATTTATCATGACTTTACAACAACTGGAATACATTCTTGCCGTTAATCAGTTCCGCCATTTCGCCAAAGCTGCGGAACATTGCCGTGTAACTCAACCCACTCTGAGTGCCATGATACAAAAACTGGAAGACGAGTTAGACACCAAGATATTCGACCGCAGCCAACAACCCATCTGCCCTACTCCCGTCGGACGGCTTGTAATAGAGCAAGCCCGTATCGTATTGGAGCAGGCAGGCCACATAAAGGATATTATTGAAGAAGAAAAGCACTCCTTGTCGGGTGTCTTTAAGTTAGGCATACTTCCCACCATCGCCCCTTATCTGTTGCCGCGCTTCTTTCCGCAACTGATGAAGAAATATCCCAAACTGGATATCCGCGTAACGGAGATGAAGACGAAGGACATCAAGCAGGCTCTTATAAAAGGAGAGATAGATGCCGGCATTATCGCCACCCTCCCCGAAAAGGATGACTTCCGCCAGATACCTTTATTCTACGAACAATTCTATGCGTACATCGCGCGCGAAAGCAAACTGTTCGATAATAAGATTATCCGCACCTCCGATCTCAGCGACGAACAGCTTTGGATGCTGGACGAGGGACATTGCTTCCGCGACCAGTTAGTCCGCTTCTGCCAGATGAAGGCGGCGCAAGCCAGCCAGATCGCTTATCATCTGGGCAGCATGGAGACATTCATGCGTATGGTAGAAAGCGGTAAAGGCGTTACCTTCATTCCCGAACTTGCCATCGATCAGCTCAACGAGACACAGAAAGAGTTGGTGCGCCCCTTTGCCATCCCCACTCCTACCCGGCAGATCATTCTCATCACCAACGAGCACTTCATACGAAACACTTTGTTGGAGGTACTCACAAAAGAGATACAAGCCTCTGTACCCCGCGAAATGCTGTCCCTGCGGGCAACTCAGTGCGTTGTATAGATTTCGTCTATCGGCCCATAAATCTTTTCAATCGTTTTTTTTGTTCTATCGGCAAAAGATGCTATATTTTTGCAAACGCGAAGATCAGCTGTACCTCAGCATAATCAAGCGAGCTTGCTTCTGCATTCGGTTTGCATGAACTTTGCATCATCGAAAAAACAAAGTACTAAACCTTTTAAAACAAAAAAGATTATGGAACCAATTATCAATTCCCAGCTTCCTGAATTCAAAGTTCAGGCATTCCAAAACGGAAGTTTCAAAACAGTAACCAACGAAGACGTAAAAGGCAAATGGGCTATTTTCTTCTTCTATCCCGCAGACTTTACTTTCGTATGCCCTACCGAACTGGTGGACATCGCTGAAAAATACGAGCAATTCCAAGCAATGGGTGTAGAGGTGTACTCTGTAAGCACCGACTCTCACTTCGTGCACAAAGCATGGCACGATGCATCCGAAAGTATCCGCAAGATCAAGTATCCAATGCTGGCAGACCCTACAGGCATGCTGACTCGTGCATTCGGTGTAATGATCGAAGAAGAAGGTATGGCTTACCGCGGCACATTTGTCGTGAACCCCGAAGGCAAAATCAAGATTGCCGAAATACAGGACAATAACATCGGACGTAATGCCGACGAACTTCTCCGCAAGGTAGAAGCAGCACAGTTCGTTGCAACACACGACGGCGAAGTATGTCCCGCAAAATGGAAGAAAGGCGGCGAAACACTGAAGCCAAGTATAGATTTGGTTGGTAAAATTTAAGTTCACATCCCTTTTTTATTAGCGAGGTCCCCTTTATCCATTGCACACATAGAGGGGACCTCTTTTATCTTACATTAGTAATCAATCAGTCCCATATATGTATTGCTGTCAGTTCCCATTAGAGGAAACGGCCGTTCCCTTTTGAAGAAACGACAGTTTCCATTAGAAGAAACGATCGTTCCTGCAATAAGAAACAGGAGTTTCTGAATGCCGGAAACAGCAGTTCCAAGGTTCAGAAACTCCTGTTCCCAACTGCAGAAACTACAGTTTCCTACAGTCAGGAAACTACATTTTCCTAATATATAATGTGATAAGCATGCATTTATGGCTGGAATTAAACATATACTGTTATGTTAGAAACAAGCATTTTAAATCAAGTACGCAGTGTCTTCCAAAACCTGGAAGCACAGTACACTTTTCATATCACCTGCCATCCCCGGCACGGAAGCGCACAGGAGCTGACAGAGTTGCTGAAAGATGTAGCAGGATGTTCCGATAAACTCTCCTGTGAGGTAACTGAAACTGAAGAACCGAAGCTGGAATTCTCTTTACTGAAAAACGGGAAAGAAACCGGTGTCAAATTCCGCGGGATACCGAACGGCCATGAATTCACATCTTTGCTTCTGGCAATACTGAATGCCGATGGAAAGGGGAAAAATCTTCCCGATGAAGCCATCCACCGACGCATTCAGGCGTTGAAAGGACCCATTTCATTGCAGACTTATGTATCATTGACATGTACCAACTGCCCTGATGTGGTGCAGGCTCTGAACATAATAGCTCTGCTGAACGGACAGGCCACACATGAAATGATAGACGGTGCCCTTTTCCAGGAAGAAGTGGATGCACTGAAAATTCAAGGCGTACCGTCCGTCTATGCCAACGGTAAATTGCTTCATGTAGGACGTAGCACTTTAGGCGAACTTCTGCAAAAGCTGGAAGAAATGTTCGGTTCCGAACCAGTAGGGAATGCAGAGCCTATCTCACGTACTTATGATGTCCTCGTATTAGGTGGCGGACCGGCAGGTGCCTCAGCCGCAATCTATTCAGCCCGTAAGGGATTACGGGTAGCCATTGTAGCCGAAAAGATCGGTGGTCAGGTAAAGGAAACCGTAGGAATCGAGAATCTGATTTCCGTGCCACAGACTACAGGTGCACAGTTGGCAGACAATTTAAGAAACCATATCAATCATTATCCCATCGACTTGTTTGAAGACCGTAAGATAGAGAAGGCGGAACTTCAAGGAAAAGAAAAGAGGATTTCAGTAGTGGGCGGTGAAGTATTCATATCTCCCAGTGTAATCATTGCCACCGGTGCAAGCTGGCGCAAACTGAATGTGGAAGGTGAAACGGAATATATAGGCAGAGGAGTTGCTTTCTGTCCGCATTGCGACGGACCGTTCTATCAGGGGAAAGACGTAGCCGTTATCGGTGGCGGAAACTCCGGTATAGAAGCAGCCATCGACTTGGCGGGTATCTGTCGGAAAGTGACTGTCTTTGAATTTGCCGATACGCTGAAAGCCGACCAGGTATTGCAAGAAAAGGCGCAAAGCTTACCGAATGTAGAAATCTTCACTTCCTCGCAGACTACCAAAGTAGTGGGAAACGGTGATAAGGTAACAGCTATCCGCGTCAAAGACCGTGTAAGTAGTGAAGAACGGGATTTCCCATTGGATGGTATCTTCGTACAAATTGGCCTGGCAGCTAATAGTGCTCCTTTCCGTGACATGCTGGAGACGACACCAATAGGCGAAATCAAGATCGATGCTTTTTGCCGCACCACGCTTCCGGGCGTTTATGCAGCAGGAGATGTTTCGGACGTTCCCTACAAACAGATAGTAATTGCAATGGGTGAAGGTGCGAAGGCGGCACTGTCGGCATTTGATGACCGCATCCGGGGAATTGCATAAAGCAGATTATATTTAATGAAACTGCAAAAGTAATCATTAGCATAAAAGAAAGGGAGGAAAGGAGTGATAAGGTGGTAAGGTGATAGGGTGATAAAGTAGCTGCGCTATATATCACAGAGCGTTATCCCGTTATCACTTTATCACCCTATCACCTTACCACCTTATCACACTTTGTTCATATCCGCTTAGAAAGAAATTCAGCGATATCTTCTTTTTCTTCCATGCCCAATTTCTGCCGTATCACCGTCTTACGTTGATACACCGTCCGTATGCTCTGCTGAATAACCACACTAATCTCTTTCGTTGAAAAGTCCGACTTCAACAAACAGCAGAGTTGCAGTTCCTTTTCATTCAGGATATTTCCATACTTCTGACAGATACGGGTATAAAAGCCATCATGCACCATGTCAATAGTCTTATATAAATCACTCCAAACCAGCAAATCGTCCACCGCTACATCTTTATTGGCTATCCGTCCCATCTGTACCAATAGCTCCTGATGATCGGAACTGGGATTCGTAGCCACAATACGTATCAGACCTAACTGCTGGAGCAGCATCTTCTTGACAAACTTATCATTATTGCCGCTTTCATCGCCTTCCGTCTCATGCAGCAGACGGCGCAAGGCCTCCAGTTCTTCTTCCTTTTCCACAAGCAAATGCTTTCTTCGCTGCAAATACCAGACGACAACCAGCAACAACAAAATACAGAGAGCCACCAATCCGACAAAGAAGGTCCGTTCTTTTTGTTTTTCCAATTGCAAATTCATATTCTGCTGTTGGAGTAATAGTTGTACCTTTCCTTTTTGGGCTATCACCCGCTGGTCACGGATAAAGTTGTTATACAGCCGGTTTGAGAAGAACGCCACATCCCGAATGGTAAAAGAGCGGCTATCCATATAATCCATCAATGTTTTCTGTACCAGACAAAAGTTAGCCAATGACAAATCCTGATCAATATAGGGTGAACGCACGCTATCTCCCATTTGTATATAATAGCGGGCGGAATCCATCTGACCCATATTCAGGAAATAACGCGAAAGAGCATAATAAGATAAGGACTCGAAAGGGTGTTTAGTTTCTTTATATTCTTGTAAACTATGGCGCTGCAAATTGATGGCTTCCCGATTCTTTCCGGAATCACTCAGTATATCAGCATAGTTGCGCATCACATAGTACAATGCCTTCAAAGAGTCTGTGGAGGTATACAGGCATTCAGTAGCTTTACGAAGAGCCAGCAGCGCAGAATCATTCTGATTTGCACAGTAGTACGATATCGCCAGGCTGTTGTAGTTATTATATTGTCGGGTGGAATCAGGCTCTATAGCTATCAATTGCTTCTGTAGGCGTATCAGACCTTCAAAATCATCATTACCTTCCCCTATATTCGCTACAGACCGCAGCAAATCAAGACGGGCAGCCGTATCGCCGCGCAAGGCTGCAATGCGATTCCCTTCAGCCATCATCTCAGTGGCTTCTTTATATCTCTCGCTATCGTAAAAGTAATGCGCCGCCAGTTTGTAGGTACGCAGCAAACGCAATGTGTCACTCACATCCGGTCTTCCATAATAATCCAAAGCGTATAACAGCAAAGAATCTTCATTCATCACCCAATGCGCATTATAGTGGGCTTGCCCCATAGCCAATGCAAACCGTGCCCGCAATGAATCCGGCAATGTTTCGGGAGCTTCCACCGACCGAAGCAGAGCAATCGCCTCCTCTGCATTCTGCTGTAATATCTGCTCCGCCCTTTCTATTTGGATGCGTTGCAATGACAGGACTTCCGTACATGCTGCCAATACCAACACGCATACCCAACCTATCAAACCATGTTTCAATGCTTTCATGCCGTCCTTCCTTCTTGCTTTAAGTCTTTGCAAAGATAGATATTTATCAATTAACGGAAGTTACGGTCTCCCTTTTTTTGCACTTTTCTTTATATATAAACCTGAAATGGGAAGATATAAACTTTTTCATAAAGCGCAGTTCAAAACTCTTTAATTTTCAAATAGTTGCAAAAGCCATTGCACTTTATTTAGTGCCGCATATAAACCGCTTTTCTGTTTCTATCGCTCTATCTTTGTCATGTTCAAAGAACAGAAATAATCACTAAAGATAATAAGAAAAATGAAAAGATTAAGTATCATTTTAGGAGCATTATTCCTATGCACCTCCCTGATGGCGACAAACAAAATCACAGGGAAAATCATCGATGAGAATAACAATCAGAACATCGAGTATGCCAATGTCAGCCTGATGGCTCAGGACTCGACATTCATCACCGGAGTTGCCACAAACAACGACGGCTATTTCTTACTGAAAGAAGTAAACGATGGAGATTATATCTTATGTATCTCATGCATCGGATATGAAAACTCCTACCTCTCTATCCATAACCTGCAAGCTAACCTGAATCTGGGAGAGTTGCCCCTGTCGCCCGATAATGTAATGTTGGAAGGAGTTACCGTCACAGCCAGCCCCATCATCAAAAAGACTGACCGGCAAATTATCCTCCCAACCGAAATGCAGACTAAAGCCGCTTCCAACGGAGTTTCCTTACTGAGAAATCTGCAACTGTCGCGCATCCTGGTCAATCCGATAGACAACAGCATCACGGTTCCCGGAGGAGACAATGTACAACTTAGGATGAACGGTGTAGAAGTGACTCAAGCTGAAATCATTGCCATTCGTCCGGCAGATGTGATCCGCATCGAATATATAGACAATCCCGGCGCACGCTACGGAAATGCAGGTGCCGTATTAAACTACATTGTAAAGAGAAGGGAATCGGGAGGAAGTATCTCTGCTGATCTCACCAACGGAGTATCTGATACAGGATACGGCGAGCATAACCTCGCTGCCAAATACCACTTCAACAAGTCTGAACTCAGTACTACCGTATATTGGGGACAGAGAGATCTGAAGTGGACACGCGAAAACTATGAAAGTTTCCACTTCCCGGAGGCTTATCAAGAGAATAGAGAGGTAGGAGAACCTACAAAAGTAAAGTACGATAACCTTAACTTCAACCTCAATTACAGTTACCAGGATCATGACAAGCAACTTCTCAACATTGCTCTCAGAAACCAATACAGTGATACTCCCAGTTCCATGTCGGACAGAATCAGTACATTGTATGAAGGAGATGCCTCCTACTCCATATCCGACCTTTCTGCCTCCAAAGTACTGATCCCCTCTTTGGATATCTATTACCAGAGAAATCTGAAAAACAAACAGACAATCTATGCGGATGTAGTGGCTTCTTATCTGGACAGCAAGAACAAGCGGACTTTTATTCAGAAAGCCCTTAATAATGACAATAACGATACGGATATCTATTCAGAAACCAAAGGTGAGAAGTACTCCGTCATCGGCGAAGGTATCTACGAAAAACAATTCAATACAGGTAAGTTTACCGGAGGTATCAAGCATACACAGGCCTATTTGCAAAATAGATATTCGGGTAATATAGAGAATAAAATCACGATGAATACGGCCGAAACGTACCTATTTGCCGAATATCAATCAAAGATAAAAGCTCTGAACTACACTGTAGGGATTGGAGCCATGAGAACTTATAACAGCCAGGAGCAGTATTCTTCCGAGAAGTATATAGTCAAACCTTCCTTAAGCCTGTCGTACTCTATCAACGGGAAGTGGTTTTTCAGATACAACGGATACGTGTCGGGGTATGCTCCTTCCCTGTCCGACCTGAACAACATTTCGCAAGCAATGGATAAGTACCAGATACGCAAAGGAAATCCCAACTTAAAGTCTGTTACATTCTATGCCAATACACTATCTGCCAGCTGGCAAAGCAAGTATGTATCTGTCGATTTATTTGGAAGATATAGCTATGACAGTAAGCCAATTATGGAAAATGCCTACTACGAAGACGGGTATTTTATCCGCACTACCGAGAATCATAAAGGTTTCCACCGAATCAATCTGGAAACAGCCATACAGATACGACCTTACAGGGAGTATATCTCTATCAAGTTTACTCCGTTCCTGAACCGCTATATCAGTCACGGCAACACCTACACGCATACACACACCAATGCAGGACTACGAGGCAGCCTGATGGCAATGTATAAGAATTGGGTACTGATGGCAGAAATGAATACCAGCAACCACATCCTGTGGGGTGAAACGCTGACTAAGGAAGAAAAGCTGCACACCATCATGGCGGGATACAATACGGAGAAATGGAGCTTGTCTGCCGGGGTACTGAACCCGTTCACCAAGAAGTATGAACAGGAAATAGAGAACCTCTCAAAATCGGCTCCCTATCGCCAGTTAGCATATTCCAAGAACTTAAGGCTTCTGTTCATGCTAAACGTATCCTTCAATCTGGACTTTGGAAAGAAGCGCAACAGTCAAGGCAGAAGAATCAATAACAAGGATACTGATACAGGTATTTTGTCCGGAAACAAATAATTGTCTCCCCCAGGAAATGCGGGAACCTGCCCACTAATTGATAATATTCAATTCTTTGATCAGGTTCCCTGCTTTCCCGTACTTCTCAATCATAAACAAAATATAGCGCACATCCACTCCAATGGTACGCTGCATCTTCGGTTCATAAAGAATATCGCTGCTCATAGCCTCCCAATTTCCATCGAAAGCTAATCCGAGAAGTTCACCTTTCGAATTAAACATCGCACTCCCGCTATTTCCACCGGTAATATCATTATTAGAAATAAAGCAAACCTTCATTTCGCCCTTTTCATCGGCATATCTTCCAAAATTACGGGAAGAGAGCAGAGATACCAACTCCGGCTGTACTGCAAAATCAACATCTCCCACATGAGCTTTCACCTTCTCCAGTACACCTTTTGTCGTTGTATAATAATCATATTCCGCTCCGTCAAACGGAGTATATCCACATACTGTCCCAAAACTCAATCGCATGGTGGAATTAGCATCCGGATAGAAATTACGAGATGCATACATCCTACGGATAGCCCCATTCAAAAGGCGTTCTCCACGAATGATTTCCGTAGTAGGTGCCTGCGTCTGCATATTCATATCGAACAACATTGTCAGCATATCAATGCCCAATGAAATAGCCGGATCGTCGAAAATCTGATAGGTAGTGTCCCGTTCAAGAAAACGCTTCAAACCACGAGGAGTAGTCAACTCAGAACTTGCATAAAGGCTATCTACGAAAGCTTTCTCATTACCATCATATTTCTGTGCAATAGTATGGTAGATTTCCGGCAGGAAAGTGGTATCCACTTTTGAGCGATACTCCTTCAGCAGCGCCGTAAATACTTCCTTGTCTATATCCAGATCCAAATTAGAATATTGTTCGACGATATCCTTCAAACCAGCAATAACAGCTTTTTGCTCTCCTTCAAAGTCAAAGTTCAGAATCTTCAGAGCAAGCTGCACCAGTTCCGGTCCATACAGGAAAGACTCGATAAAGTAAGCCTGCGCACGGTTTACCTCCCGGCGGTTCTTATAATTCAGTTCCAAGTCGGTAAACAGTTGAAGAAGCTTCTCACGTTCTTCCGGGTTCTGCTGTATCCACCGACGGATTTCTTGCTCCATTTCACGCTTCTTATCTAGGATTCCCAGCTTACGAATAGCACGGTTGACACCGATACTGTTCTTCCAATAGTTGGAGCTTTCATCATATTTAGAAGCATACTTAATGCGTATGCTGTCTTTACTGTCCATTTCACGCTTCCAGATAGCTTGCTTCACACCACGAATATCAATCTGTGCCTGATTGGAATTATTCATCATTTCCTCGATGCCGAATGAAGAAAGATAACGTTCCGTATTTCCCGGATAGCCTATCGTCATACAGAAAGAGCCTTCCTTATAGCCATCCAGTGAAATCGGTGCCACATATTCCGGGTGATACGGAACATTGTCGGGAGAGTAATCGGCAGGCCTGTTCTTGCGGTCTGCATAAATACGAAACACACAGAAATCTCCTGTATGCCGGGGCCATACCCAATTATCCGTATCCCAACCGAACTTACCGACAGAGGAAGGAGGTGCAAACACCAGCCGCACATCGTTGAAATCGCGGTAAACGGAGAGCCAGAACTCATTGCCTCCATAATAAGCATCTACCACGCCAAGCAAAGTGGAGTCTTTCAGGGATACCTCACCACCTATTACCATCATCATAGAGTCTACCGCACTGGAACGTTCCATTTCGCTCATCGAAGGCTTAACGGCCCCCAACACACGCTTGGTCACATCTTCCGTACGAAGCAGAAAGCGAACGTAAAGCTCCGGATTAGGCAATTCCTCTGCCCGGCTATGGGCTACGAAGCCATTTTTCAGGTAATCGTGCTCCACTGATGAATGCTGCTGCACACTGCTGAAACCACAGTGATGATTGGTAAACACCAGCCCGTCTTCCGACACTACCACTCCAGAACAAAATCCTCCGAAACTGACTACCGCATCTTTCAACGACGGCTTCTTCGGATTATATAGTTTATCAGCAGGCATTTGGAGGCCAAGTTCTTTCATAGCCTTACGGGTCTGTTTATTCAGGTTTCCCAGCATCCACATACCTTCGTCCGCCCGTCCCGTCAACGTGAAGAGGCTGCAAGCAACAATCAGTATATACTTTAGCTTCATTCTATTTCGTATTAAATTATTCTGCAATCAGTCTTAATTGTTTCGCTCCCGTACGTGCTTTTAACCATTCGGTAATCTTTTGTTTCTCGTGGGTGTCGGGATGCTTGCCAAACTTCAGTACGGCAAGTGTAATGGTATCTGTCCGTACCGAATCAATCGTCAGTTCTATGGCATGAGAGATAGAAACGGTTTTCACTGATGGATAGAGAACTTTTAGCTCCGGAACAATCGTTTTGCCCAATTCATCGAAAGATTTATATCTTGCCAGGCTCTGTTCCAGCACTGTAATCTTCTTTGTTTGTTCCACCAGTCGTTCTTCACTGTTCTTATAGAAGTCTTCCATCACCATAGCCCGGATAGAAGAAATATCCACAGCTTCGTTATTCATTCCCTGAAGAACAATCAGTTTGGTTTCACCTAACTTATAATCCTTCATCTTACTACGGGCAATGGCAATCGAAGCCTCAGGAACTTCTTGTCCGATCAGTACCACGCGTATCTCATTGTCCTTGCTGCCATGATAATGGATTTTTTTATCCAATACCTGTGTATTCTCAAAAGAAAGCTGTTCGGCAACAAACCGATTGGCGGCACTCTCATAGAAAGTGCTCTGAATGATCCCTACCGTCAGGTAAACAGCCGGACACATGGTCAGCACGGCAATCAGTATTATGTATTGGCGTACTTTCTTCTCCCGCTTCTTGTCCACAAACTCTTTACGCTGGAAGTGCATCACACGCACTCCGGCAAACGTGGCAAGACTGATAAATACCGAATTAATGAAGTAGAGATAGAATGCTCCAAGAAAATAAACCAGATTACCCGTTGCCAGCCCGTAACCTGCCGTACAGAGCGGCGGCATCAAAGCAGTGGCAATGGCAACACCAGGAATTACGTTTCCTTTCTCCTTGGTAGACAGGGCAACTACACCGGCAAGACCGCCCATCAATGCGATGAATACGTCATAAATCGTAGGTGAAGTACGTGCCAGAAGCTCCGACTGTCCTTCAGCAACAGGGCTTACAAGAAAGAAGATAGTAGCTGTAGTTACACTGAACAGAGTAGTTATCAGAAAGCTCTTCAGTGAACGCTTCATCAATTCAAAGTCATTCAGACCGACAGAAAGTCCCACCCCCATGATAGGTCCCATCAGTGGAGAAATCAACATGGCACCGATGATTACGGCCGTGGAATTAACATTCAGTCCTAATGATGCCATAAAAATGGCAAAGATCAAAATCCACAGGTTAGCCCCTTTAAACTCTACTCCTTTGCGGATGGAGTCTACTGTTTCCAGCTCATTGTCCTTGTCTTTTCTCAGATCAAGATACTCGCTCAGGAACTTTTTAACGGCAAAAACATTTCGGTTTTGTTCAGGTGTTTCCATCATATCATTTACAATTTGACGATTTACAATTTACAATTTGCCATGCGGACTATTCTAATGTCTTATGATACGGTTTAGGATTGGTATTTGATTCAGCGGCAAATCACGCTTCACAACGTAGGCGATAAACAGTATCAGCAGAACTGTACGGTATGCCATACGCAGGTAGATATTGTCTATCGGCACATATTCGGCAGCAAGATAAAGCACAGCAGCAAGAAGCACATACATACCGATTGCCTTCAAATCATACTGTATCGGATATTTCTTCTGACCCACAAAGTAAGAAAGCAACATAGCAACGCCATATCCTGTAAATCCAGCCCAGGCACAAGCAATATAGCCATACTTCGGGATCAGAAATATATTCATCAATATCAGGATGGTGCAGCCCGTCAATGAAAAATAAGCCCCCCAACGGGTTTCATCAATCAGCTTGTACCAGAAAGACAGGTTGAAATAAATGCCCATAAAGATTTCCGCTGCCATAACGATGGGTACTACCCGTAATCCGTCCCAATAATCACGCCCGATGATATGGCGCAGAATGTCCAGATAAAACATCACTGCCAGGAAGGCGAGTAAAGCAAAGATGATAAAGAACTTCATAGCCTGAGCATACATCTCACGGCTATCTTTCTCCTTGCTCTTACCAAATACAAAAGGTTCATAAGCAAAGCGGAATGCCTGGGTAAACATAGCCATAATCATGGCAATCTTACTGGCAGCTCCGTAAATGCCGAGTTGTACGGTAGCCTCAGCCTCATCGGGATAAACGAAAGGAAAAATAATCTTATCAGCCACCTGGTTCAAGATACCTGCCACACCCAATATCACCAATGGCAGGGAGTAACGAAGCATCCGCTTCAATAGCTCTCTATCCAGCACATAAGTAAATCCTCTCAGTTCCGGTATCATGCACAACATGACAACAGAGGTACATACCAGATTGAAAAGGAAAGCATAACCTACATCATTTCCTTTCAGAACAACGTAATAGAAAAGATTGAGAGCAATATTGAGAAAGATAAACAGCAACTTCAATGCAGCAAACTTAATGGGACGTTTCTTATAACGCAGATAAGCGAACGGAATACTTTGAATAGCATCCATTGCCACCACAATCATCATCATACCTATATACCAAGGGTGCTCTCCGTATTCTAACCATCCGGCAATAGGTTCTAAAAACAACAATCCCAAAACAACGAATACCACTGAGCCGATACTTACGCTCAACAAGGTGGTGGAATATACCCGCATCGGATCATCTTGCCCTTTATTGGCAAAACGGAAGAATCCCGTTTCCATGCCACACGTCAGTAATACCAGCATCAATGCCACCCAGGCATATATATTCGTAACCACACCATAACCACCCGATGATGCAGGCAAAGCTATCGTATATACAGGTACCAGCAGATAATTGAGGAAACGTCCTACAATACTACTTACCCCGTAAATAGCTGTCTCTTTTGCTAAACTTTTTAATCCACTCATTTTTATTCGTTATTCATTAAATAACGTACGCTGACTATCGTAAAGACTACGTCCTAAATGTTTATAAGCCAATTCAGTTACTTCACGTCCGCGAGGGGTACGCTTCAGGAAGCCTTCTTTTATCAGGAACGGTTCGTACACCTCTTCTACGGTTCCGGCATCCTCACCCAAAGCCGTAGCAATAGTAGTAAGCCCTACCGGACCGCCCTTGAACTTATCAATAATGGTACAGAGTATCTTATTGTCGATTTCATCGAGCCCGTACTTATCTATATTCAGCGCTTCAAGAGCGTAATTCGCAATCTCCGTATCAATGCTCCCCGAACCTTTCACCTGTGCAAAATCTCGCACGCGACGCAGCAATGCATTCGCAATACGCGGCGTTCCACGACTACGGGAAGCGATCTCAGACGCTGCTCTTGTAGAGCAAGGTACATTCAGTATCCCTGCCGAACGGCGAATAATACCGCTCAACACGTCATCATCGTAATATTCCAAATGCAGATTAATACCAAAACGGGCACGCAAGGGCGCAGTCAGCAAACCGCTACGGGTAGTAGCCCCCACCATCGTAAACGGATTCAGATCAATCTGAATACTCCGTGCAGACGGGCCTTTATCTATCATAATATCAATGCGGTAATCCTCCATTGCGGAGTACAAATACTCCTCCACCACCGGAGAAAGGCGGTGAATTTCATCGATAAACAGCACATCATTCGGTTCCAGACTGGTAAGCACCCCCGCCAAATCGCCCGGCTTATCAAGCACCGGACCGGAAGTTACCTTAAAGCCCACTCCCAGCTCATTCGCAATAATATTGGAAAGAGTCGTTTTACCCAATCCCGGAGGTCCATGTAGCAATACATGATCCAGCGCTTCGCCACGCAGACGAGCTGCTTTAACGAAGATACGCAGATTATCCACCACCTTATCCTGTCCGCTGAAGTCTTCAAAGGACAACGGACGAAGTGCGTTTTCAAAATCGCGTTCCCTACTGGTCAATTGATTATCACGTATATCAAAATCTTCTCGTTCCATATCTTGAGATAGCCTGTTCCACAGGTTTAGCCTTTTGTTTTCTGCAAAATAACTAATTTATTTTGAGATTATCCCTATAAGTTAACTCTTTTCACAAACAACATTACTGTATCAAGATAAAATACCCTGCATAAGAAAAAACCTCCGCACGCAAAGCTTGATAACTTCACAAACTGCAAGAAAATATAATAGCTACTGACCTACTCCCTATCTTCTCCTTACTTTCTCCCTGCCTACTTCTTCTTATATACAGGGAGAAGGTAAGACACAACTAAGTCCGAGACCAACCTTAATTATGACGAAGTACCACATTTTGAGAATGTTCCACATATATTTAAAATTCATGAAAACAAACCGTCAAAATCAAAGGCTAAAAGAAAAAGTTTATTCATACCTTTACAGTGCAACACTTTTCAGAGAGCAATGCATGAAGAATCAGAAAAACCATGCCCAAACTTCTCACTCCCTTCACAAACAACAAAATATGAATTATTAAAAATGAAACTATCATGGGAAAAATCAAACAAGGAGCTTTCGGCGGATTCACAGGAAAAGTAGGGAATCTGGTAGGATGTACATGGAAAGGGATACCTTATATGCGTACCCGCCCTGCCAACATGACCAATCCACGCACCGAAAAACAACAGGGACAACGCAGCAAATTTCAGGTAGCACTCAACTTCCTCAGAGCAATCACTCCTTTTCTACGCATCGGATACCGGGAATTTGCGGAAAGGCAGACTGCTTTCAACGCCGCCATGTCTTATGTGATGAAAAATGCTCTTGCAGACAGTGAGCAGGGATTAGAAATTGACTATAACAAAGTGTTGGTGTCACACGGAAGCCTGACACAAGCATCCGATACAACAGTAAGCACCGAAGGCAGCAAAGCCCTCTTTACCTGGAAGGATAATAGCGAACAAGGGAATGCAATGGCTACGGACGCAACCATGATATTAGTATACAACAAAGAGAAAGCCTTGGCTGTTTATGATACATCAGCAGCTATGCGCTCGGATGGCAACGCCGAACTGGAACTTCCTAAAGACTGGAAAAACGATACTTTGATTGCCTACCTGGGCTTTTGCAGTACAAACGATAAAAGTGTGGCCAACAGTATATGTCAGCTTATTACCGTTGCATAAATTGTTTTCGTTCTTCTTCCGGAAATTTTTCTATCGCATAGCGCAATGCTGTGCGGGGCATCACTTTACAATGCTTTTCAAGGAACTGCACCAATAAGTCCTTGTCCCGCTTCCCCATTTCCCGCAACATCCAGCCTACCGCCTTCTGCATCAGGTCATGACGAGTGTGCAAAAAGTGTTCAGAAAGGGTTATAATATCGATGAAATCGCCGTTTTTAATTAATGTATAGGTAGAGACCACTGCTATGCGCTGATCCCAAAGTAAATCGCTATCGGCCAAACGATAGAGGACATCACGAGGCTTATCTTTCAGATATTCGCCCACAATACCCGGAGCGGAAAGGTCAACCAAATCCCAGTTATTGATACGGGCAGTCTGTGTCAGATAAAAATTGAATATTTCTTTTTTGTCCTTTTCATCGCAATTTTTAAAGCGTTCCACCAACATCAGCAAGGCACACAGGCGGCATTCATGCCATTCACTTTGCAGCAATTCTACCATTACCTCGAATGGTACATCTTTATGACGCTTCGCCACGATGCGGGTATTAGGAACTACGATACCCAGAAATTTATCACCTTCTCCGTATTGTCCCTTTCCAGTTTTGAAGAAATTAGGGAGATATTCCCGCTTTATAGGATCTATGTATTGCTCCAGTTCTTGCTGGATTCCTTTTGCATTCTGCATTTTCTTAAATTTAGTAGAGTACAAAAATACCGGTTTTCATTTTATTTTTCACATTGACACACAGAAAATAAAACGGGTGCCCTGGGTATATTCTTTATCTATAATCAGAAAGCCACCCAACCTTTCTGCAACGATACGACAAATAGATAAGCCCAGTCCCGCTCCCTGACTAAAGTTATCCAGCTTAACGAAGCGTTCAAATACATGTTCTTGCTCGTCAATGGGAATACCTATTCCGGTATCCGTAACCGTAAAGATCAATTGATTCGTCTCTTTTTTTGTCTCATAAGCCAATGTGACAGAACCTTCATGAGTGAATTTCGATGCATTACTCAGCAGGTTATCAAGCACCTGCACTATATAGTTATAATTACTATTTATGATCAGTTCATCACAGGTCGGTTTAAAAATAAGTTTTATGCCCGGAGCAAATAATATTCCTGCCGCATCTACCGAGGCTTGGCAACAAGCATTGACATCAACTGCATTGTGTTTAATTTCAACCTCACTATCAAGAATAGAAATGTCAAGAATATCACCTACTAATTTTAACAACAGCTTACTATTGCTCTCTATCAATGCTACATATTGTCCGATGTCTTCTTTATCATCAAGCATGTCGACCAATACACCGGAGAATCCGACGATGGAGTTCAGGGGAGTACGAATTTCGTGGGACATATTCTGAATAAACATTGTTTTCAGCCAATTACTTTGTTCTGCAACCTCCTTGGCCTTACGCAACTCTTCCTTGGCTTCAATTAATATACGATTCTTTTCATCCAGCTTATCCCTTGATTTTTCTAATTTGGCATTGAGTTTTCTCTGTTGCCACAAGAAAATAACAACGACACACAGAATTCCAATGACAGAGAAAAGAATGATCCGGGTATTTTGAAGTTGCTTCTCTTGAGAGATCTTTTCCAACCGTACTTTTTCAGCTGTAAGTTGTTGCAGATTTAGCATAGTAGCAAACTCACTGGTGGCAACCTCTTCATTCCTTTCTTTCTCTTTCTTTTGTTCCAATAGAAAATCACGGTATAATCCGGCAGCTTCTTCCTTACGGTTCATATCCCAAAGAATATCCGCCTTCGTTTTTCTCAGTTGCATCAAAGTGGCTAAATTATTTTTCTTCTTTAACTCAGCTTCTCGTTCATCCAGTATGCCAAGAGCTTTATGGTAGTTACCTACTCTCCAGTTATAATCAATTTCCACATCATACAGATAGTGTATATGGCGTTTCAGTGAAGGCTCATTCGCATACATTTGTCTACACTTCTCCAATGCCTGACGGGCAGCCACTGTATCCCCCTGCGCAAGATAAAGTGATACATAAACCAAGTTTGCCGTCACTTCATGATAGGGAGACTTGACTGCCTTAAGTGCTTTTTTAAGTAGTTCGGGAGCTTTTTCTTCTTCTCCCAGATCAATGTATATCTTTGCGGCATCACTGTACTGAAAGGATATATTATATCTTACAACATCGGTTTTCTCAAAAATGTCTATCTCCTTAAGCATAAACTCCTGAGATTTTCTCATTAAACCTTTCGCTCCATAAACATTGGCTAATGCATAATAGCATTCGGCAATACTTTCTTGATTATTCTCCTTTTCGGCCTCCTGCAACATCTTTTCCGCTTCAAGAAGAGCAATATTATATTCCCCCTGTATGATATAATAATTAACCAGTCTGGCAGCCCATGCCCAATAATAAAGTTCAGCGTTTCCAACACTCCGGGCAAATCTCTTTAAACGATTGACTCCAGCTATGACACTATCTGTACGATTCTCACCTTGACCATAATAATAATAGTCTAACTTAGCTCCCAAAGCTATTTTAGACATTACTGTATCATTGCATCTGATTGCCATATCCAGCAGTGTATCCGATGCCGTCAGCACTATGGGATCAGTCGGATCACTAAAATGCTTTTTATAGTAAGCATGCATATTTTTGATATGGGTAGAATCCACCGTTTGGGCAAAGACAGTTCCTAAAACCAATTGCAGAAAAACACAGGCAAGAATCGTTTTTTTCATCATAATCTATTTGTCTGTTGTATATTATAGGATGATAAAGATATATCTTATACATGAAATAAAATATCACCTTATCCTGCAAAGTATAGAAATTGACTATTTTTATCCTTTCATTGTATATAATAAACATTTTTTATACATAAAAAGCAAGTTAGTGGATTATGATTCACTTTCATAATATCTATAAACAAGCTGTATTAAAAGAAACTCCGCTTATTATCAATAATTTACAATTGACAATAAACGGAGTCTCTATTATATTAAACGAATAAATTATTTCTGCGTCACTCCTTTCCAATCATCTGTACGGAAAGGTGAAGCCGGAAGGCCAGCACCATTATATAAATTACAAACCGGATTATCGGCCCATCCATAGCGAACAGCAACGGGATATAATACCTCCGGAGAACTTACCACAATCTTATCACCTTGTATTTCTGCTTTTGCCCAGTGGAATTTATGATCACGTCCGGCAATAGAAAAACCTTGTAATGCTTTTCCGTCACCACTCTTTAAACCACCTTCAGTATGGTCGAAAGAAAGGATGATCTTATCTCCATCTACCTCATAGGAGTGGTACATAGGGCCTGAATAAGGTATTTGCTCTCCATAGGTCTTGGCACGGGCTATCAATGCCAAACGATGACCAACTGCCTGTTTATCCTTGGGGTGAATATCATTTGCTTCGCCTTTATCTATGATTACCGCCATACCTGTATTTGCCACAGACAATGTACGGGTTTGTGCTTCGCGAAGTTCCGCCCAATCAGAATCAACCGGTTCCGGAGATACAGGTTTAAAATTGGCTAACTGTACAAAGTAGAACGGAAAATCCTTGCCCCAATCTTTACGCCAGTTCTCAATGACTAACGGGAAAAGTTCACGGTATTGGTAAGCACGTGAAGCGTTGTTTTCTCCCTGATACCAGATAGCTCCACGAATACCGTAAGGCACTAATGGGTGGATCATCGCATTATACAAAGATGTCGGCAGATTAGGATTCTCGGACATGTCTTTGGGAGGCATTCCCTCTTTACGGGCATCAGCCGCCACTTGATATTTCCACTCTCCTGCAAGGCTAATTTGCTCTCCATTGGCAGAACGAAGATAAAGATCGTTCGGCATGCCGCAACCACCGCCTGTATCTACAATACGAATGGCAAGACTCAGTTGTCCGGCTTTGACTAATTTACCGGGAACGGTATAATTACGCTGAATAGTATAACCAGTAGTGCGTCCTACTTCCTGACCATTCCAATACGTTATATCATTATCATCGATAGTTCCTAATATCAATTGAACCTTTTTACCTGCCCAGGATGCAGGAATATCAACGGTCCGGCGGAGCCAGATTAGTCCGTCAAAGCCATTAAGCCCCTGCTCCTCCACCATACCGGGAAATTTCATTTTTGCCCAGTTACTATCATCCAAAGAAACTTCTGCCCGTACCGGTTTCCCGGCAGCAAAACCTTCATCCACACGATTATTCCAAGCTTCCAAAGTTTTCAGATATTCCGCTTTCATCGCAGTTTTATCAGGCATGGCACGAACTTCCTCTACTACATTGCTAAAGTCCGGCATCTCTTGCAGCACTTTCCCACTTATCCAGGATTCTACATTTGTTCCTCCCCAGGAAGTATGAATCAGTCCCACAGGCACATTCTGCTTTTCAGAGATTTCACGACCAAAGAAATAGGCAGTAGCCGAGAAATTAGGAATAGTTTGCGGCGAACATACTTGCCAGCCATTATCACGGACTTTGATATCGGACTCCGGTTGGGTACTCGTCACATGTTCTACATGTAATAAACGGATATTGGAGTGATCAGCTGCAGAAACCTCTTTCTTATAGTTCATAATCTTTCCCCAACCTTCCAGAGGCATTTCCATATTGGATTGTCCGGAACATATCCAGACTTCACCAATCATTACATTTTTTAACACCAGTTTCTGTCCGTCGGTCAGCATAAGTTCATAAGGTCCACCCGCTTCAGGGGTACGGACAGAAAGTTTCCATTTACCCTCTTTGTCAGCCTGTGTCTCATACGTCTTTCCATCCCAGGAAGTTGTTACTTTCACCGTTTTCATCGGCTTAGCTTCACCCCATATAGGAGCATCTGCCTGCTGCTGCAGTACCATATTATCCGAGAACATCGGTGGCAATACAACCTTGGCAGAGATCGCACCGGATAACATCAGTAAAGCTGCAAATAAAATACATTTGTTTCTCATATTATTTAATTATTGATTTAAACAGAGGCATTGTAAACAGCCGTTTTATAGTATACAACCGCTTCAATGTCAGAAAGCAAAGATAACCAGAATTTCATATTTGAAATAGCGTTATTGCCCTAATAAATGCAATAATCTTTCCATTTATCATGCTGAATGGAAAGATATTCCTACTTTTGCACAAAAATCAACGCATCATTTTATGGTTTTAAATTACATTTGGGTAGCATTCTTTGTAATTGCTTTCATTGTGGCACTCATCAAGCTTCTGTTTATGGGCAACACTGAAATTTTTACAGAGCTTGTCAACTCTACATTTACTTCCTCAAAAACGGCTTTCGAAATATCTTTGGGGCTGACTGGTATTCTTTCACTCTGGCTGGGTATTATGAAGATTGGCGAACAAAGCGGTATGATTAATGCATTATCCCGCTGGTTAAGCCCTGTTTTCTGCCGCCTCTTCCCCGAAATACCGAAAGGACATCCTGCTATGGGTTCTATCTTTATGAACCTGTCAGCCAATATGCTGGGGCTCGATAATGCTGCGACCCCGATGGGATTGAAAGCTATGAAAGAACTCCAAGAACTGAACCCCCGGAAGGATACGGCGACTAATCCGATGGTTATGTTCCTGGTGCTCAATACTTCCGGATTGATACTAATCCCAATCAGTATTATGATGTATCGCGCACAAATGGGTGCTACACAACCTACTGATATATTTATCCCAATATTGATAACATCTGCTATCTCCACTCTTGTAGGAGTAATTGCGGTCAGTATCGCACAACGCATTAACCTTATCAATAAGCCTATTCTTATCCTCATTGGTTGTATCAGCCTTTTCTTCGCCGGATTGATTTACTTGTTTATGCGACTCGGTCGGGAAGAAATCGGTACATACTCCACATTGATTGCCAATATCATTCTGTTCAGTATCATCCTACTCTTCATTGTATGGGGATTATGGAAGAAAATAAATGTATATGACGCTTTTGTGGAAGGCGCCAAAGAAGGATTTACCACTGCCGTTCGCATCATTCCCTATTTGGTAGCATTCCTGGTGGGTATTGCCGTATTCCGAACTTCCGGTGCAATGGATATGTTAGTAAGCGGCATCGGCTATGTAGTGGGATTGTTCGGCGTAGATACCAGCTTTGTAGGTGCTTTGCCAACTGCTCTGATGAAATCGCTAAGTGGTAGTGGAGCCAACGGATTAATGATCGATACTATGAAAGAATATGGTGCGGACTCTTTCGTAGGACGTATGAGTTGTGTAGCCCGTGGTGCCTCAGACACTACGTTTTATATTCTGGCAGTTTATTTCGGTAGTGTGGGTATCACCAAAACACGCAATGCTGTCACCTGCGGACTAATAGCGGACTTGGCAGGTATCCTTGCCGCCATCATCATCAGTTACATATTCTTCTTTTGATTTTTAATTCTTAATTCTTAATTGATATGGTTTCTTATCAGACAGACGGTGTAGAAATGCCCGCCATCAAAAAAAGCAAAACAACGGAATGGATTAAGGCCGTTGCCGCAACTTATGAAAAAAGAGTCGGTGAAATCGCCTATATTTTCTGTTCCGATGAAAAGATACTTGAGGTAAACCGTCAATATCTGCAACATGACTATTACACCGATATTATCACTTTCGACTATTGTGAAGGCAATCGCCTTAGTGGAGATTTATTTATTAGCCTTGATACGGTACGCACAAATGCGGAGCAGTTCGGCAGCGATTACGAAACAGAACTACACCGCGTTATTATTCATGGCATATTGCACCTATGCGGGATTAACGATAAAGGGCCCGGAGAACGTGAAATAATGGAAGAAGCAGAAAACAAGGCTCTAGCTATGCGATAAAGACAGTAAAAACAGAACGCTTGTGTTCCATCTGCACAACACTTGTGTTACACAAACAGAACACAAGCGTTGTATAGATGAAACACTTGTGTGGCTCAAAGGCTCTGTCAGCTACTTTGCCAAGTACTTCTCGGCACGTCCCGGAGAGAAGAGTTCCCACAGCGAGGCAACCGTCCAGCCCGGAGCGAATATATCATTGTAATATCCCTTACCATTACGACCGTAATCCCAGTTCGTGTGTTGGACAACCTCAGGATAATAACCGACTTTGGCAACACCACACATATGACCCTCATAAGGAAGCAATTGACGCATGGAAGTGGAAATCACCTCAGCAAAGTCTGAGAAACGAGCCTCATTGAACTCCTTGGAAAGCCAATGTAACACATCAGCAAACTCAAAGATAAACACATCAATATGGTTATTCTCAACAGACACATTACCCCAGCCACGGGTCTTCAAGCCGATATCACCCAACATCTGACCCTCGGCAAAGGGAACATCCCAGGTGTAATACCAGGACAAGGCGAAATAAGCAGCCTTCCTGCAAAGTTCGGCATAGTGAGCACGCTCCGCACCTTTAGTAACCAGAGCAAGGTAATAAGTGGCAGTAGCAGTATAAAGGGAAGCTTCCTTATCCTCACAATTAGCATCCAAAGTGGAAGAGAAATAATCGGATTTAGAGATAAGCTCATTTTCCAGATAATCAACAGTACGCTTGGCACTCTCCAGGTAACGTTTGTCCTTGAAATACTTGTAGGCCATTACCAGAGGCAAAGTAGCCGAAGGAGTACTGCCACCGGTACCGTCTACGATAGAGAAATCATCCTTGAACTTGCGGGGGAAGCTACCGTCGGCATTCTGAAGACGGAGGAAACTGTCCAGAATTACCTTCAGACGGTTCTCCCATTCGGGATGTTTACGCTTGTATTGCTTCTCGTAAGCCAGATAATTAAGAATGGCATACACACCTTCCGATTGGCGGCGGATACTGAGATTAGACTCTTTAAAGTCACGGTTATAATGGACAACCTCATTGAAAAAACCGGCAGGAGAGAAACCGTTTGAAAGATAAGTATCAAAGATACTGTTAGCACTGTTCACAAGTTCAGGACGGTTCTGCTGGAAACCGTATTCCAATGCATTGAAAGCATTTAGCAATGTACGGCCCACAAAACCGACTTCAGCAACATCAGTACTGGCACAGGTGGCTGTCTTCAGCTCAACGCCCGAATAGTAATGGGTAGGAGTAGTATTCACATAACTCTCTACAAAGAAGTTGCTCAGTACATCTTTCATACGGTCCACCGTATAAGGGGTATTGACCGGTTGGGGACGGTTCGTGTCATAGCAGTACTCCCAGGTACGTTGTACGCACTCGGAAAAGTCGGCAGCGGCAATCTCAGACAGTTCCCAGGTCAGAGTTATGCTATCACCCTTGCGAAGCAGCTGGAAAGCCTCAACCGAAGGGGCAAGAGTCAGTTTACGGATATAAGTCTTGGGAGCTTCCTTATAAGGGAAACCATAGGAAAGGACAGTCATGCCACCTATGTTCTCGAAGCCGGTATAGCCGATGGAAGTCTCACCGGATACAATGACCTCACCTTCTTTGTGAGTAGCCAAAGCCTCCTTGTCAAACTTGTCAATACGGATGACTGACATGGACTTGCCTTTACTTGAATTGAAGGCGGCAGTCAGAGGACTACTCAGACGGTCTTCGCGTACCAGCCAGCTATCCGAGGTATGGAAAGAAGGAGCCTTTTCGGGAGAACGAAGATTCTGGCGGTACCAGAAACCGGGCATATAGAACTGGCAATCGGAATGACGGTATCCGGTGTTTATTTGCTCGCCATAATTGAAATAAACAGTATCCAAGGCCGTGATGACAACGTTAATACGCTGCTTGCCATCTTTATCAACTACCTGACGGGTAATAACCAATGGCAACTGCTCGGAAGACTGGCAGGTATACACACCGTCCTGCTGCTTCTGGAGAGTCAGTGAATAGTGCCGGGCGTCATTGCCCGGAACTTTTAAAGAAATGGAAACATTCTCAGGAGTATAATTTGCTGCTCCTATATTTGCAATGCCCGCAGAAAGCATTATCCCTAAAAACAATCTTTTTAACCTCATATTCAATCTTCATTTTACTATTCTACATTTCAGGTCTTTCAGCTTCTATCGACGGAGAATTGCCGGTCACTGATGGCCATCCGTCTTTCCAATTCACCTTATCCATCATCAGCACGCGACCTCCGGGATTTTTAGTACTCACCGCATGATAGAACATCCAGTCATTACCTGCTTTATCCGTTACAATCTCTGAATTATGCCCGGTACCTACAAAAGCATCATTCTTATGAATCAGTACTTCATGGTGGTTATCCAGCATCTTCTTACCACTCTTATCAACATAAGGTCCAAAAAGCTTCTTCGAACGGCCTACAACTGTAGTATAAGTGCTCTTCAATCCTTCGCAACAAGTACCTATGGATGCAAAGAAATAATAATAGCCATCTTTTTTATGAATATATGTTCCTTCATAGGCTGTCCCCGCTACCTGACGGAGTTTAGCACCTTTCTTTATAGAAAGTCCATCATCCGACAGTTCAATACCATAAATTCCACGGAAACTACCCCAGAAGAGATATTTCTTTCCTCCATCCTCCATATAGAAAGGATCTATGGAATTCTGTACATTGATTTCATTGCTACGGAACATTTTCCCATGATCCTTAAAAGGACCTTCAGGCTTATCGGCAGTAGCACATCCGATGCCACAAGTCCACTCACCTCCCCAAACGGACATGGAATAATAAAGTACATATTTATCTCCTATTTTATTGATATCAGGAGCCCATAATCCTCCTTTGGGTTCAAAGTCCGGACGAGTGCTTTTAGTAAAAGCAGTACCCACATATTCCCACTCCACTAAGTCTTTCGAACGATGAATAGGCAAGTTTCGAATATCTTCGGTGGCATACAGGTAATAGTAACCATCCTCTCCTTTGATAATAGAAGGATCAGGCAAACTATAGTTTATAACCGGATTCTGATAGCTCTTGACGGGCTTTTTCGCCATAAGCAAACAGCTTATGGCGAGAAAAGCTCCTATTAACAATATTTTCTGCATATATTCACTATTACTATTTACAAACCGGTGCTTCTGCTTCGGTAGATGGACTATTACCAGCAATTACCGGCCAATCATTCTCCCAAACAATCCGGTCGATCATCAGATAACGTCCTTTGCTTGGAGTGTGTCTGTCATAACTGTGATACAACATCCACTCATTACCTTCGCTATCCGTCACAATCTCCGAATTATGGCCAGGACCTACAAAGCGATCATTAGCTCTGATAAGAACCTCATATTTATTATCAAGCATTGATTCTCCATTCTTATTCACGTACGGGCCTAAGAAGGAAGTAGAACGTCCGACAACAGTAGTATACGTACTCAACATAGAGTTACAGCACGAACCTACAGATGCAAACATATAGTAATAATCACCACGCTTATGTATGTAAGGTGCTTCAAAAGCAGTACCCGCAACCTGTACTCTTTCTTTCTTTGCAGTTGCAAGGTCGGGATATACTCTTGTTCCGTCAGCATTCAATTTTACTGCATAAAGACCATTAAAACTACCCCAAACCAGCCATTTTTGTCCATTGTCCTCAAAAAAGCAAGGATCGATAGAGTTTCTTACATTAATCTCATTTGAAGTAAATAACTTACCCTTTCCATCAACAGATATATCCAATGAGAAGGGACCTTCGGGAGAATCTGCAGAAGCAATTCCAATGCCGGCAGATGCAGGTTTACCCATAGCAGACATAGCATAATACAGAATGTATTTATCACCAATCTTCTCAATGTCCGGAGCCCATACTGCCGCACCAGATTCAGTAACAAACGAAGGTTTCTTCTCAAACATTTTACCACCATCTGTCCAATGGATCAAATCTGTTGATTTGCGGATTACAGATGTGTTGGTAGCATATACATAGAACGAATGATCGTTTTCTTTCCAAACTGTCGGATCAGCCGCACTGTAGTTAGTCAGCGGGTTTGAATAAGGGTTGTTATAAACCGGCTTTTTATTATTATCATCATCCGAACAGGATGCCAAGGCTCCTGTCAGAGCCAAGGCAAACAATATATATTTACTTCTCATAATCAATTATTATATCTTTTTTCAAGTTCTTCTACAGGAATATTATCTTCATAACCATCGTAACCGTAGTTCTGATTGATACGACCTTGAGTGTTGGATTCTATAGCATTACGCGGAACAGGCCACAACACATGATATGGTTTCATGATAAAGGCATTGGTTGAATAATAGTATTCCGTTGCAAAGAAATTATTCTTTTCCATGATACGGTCATAATACCAGTTCTTTTCAGAGAAGTTATCAAGAGAATATCCATCTATACCCTTTTCTGCTTTCAGGAAAGCAATACGAGTCAACTCGGACTTACGATGGTCTTCCAAGAACAATTCCCTGGCTCTTTCATCCAGAATATCTTCCAATGTAACAGATGAAAGTTCCGGTGCATTCACACGACGACGGATTGTATTCACATCCTCAGTAGCCAGATCATTCTTACCCAACCACCAGTAAGCTTCAGCTCTGTTCAGGTAAGTCTCGGCAAGGCGGAAAATATACTGGTCTGTGAAACCACCTACAGGAACTTTACCTCCTGCATTTGGATCATCTTTGTCAATCAGAACCTTCACAATCGGGAAAGAGAAGTAACAACGCATGGTATCCGTACAGTAAGCAGGATCCACCGGTTGGCCGAAGTATTTGCTACTACCCCCTTTTGAAGCCGGCAAATTATATTTGATACGTGATTTATCGAACCAGTTATTGGAGTTATGACGCATATCGTCACCACAATCTTTCCACAACTCATATTGTGCATAGTTGGTAGGACGTATCTTGGCAAGACCTCTACCCAGCTCTTCCAATTGTTCGTACCCATCGTAGATACCCGAAGCGTCCGTTGTCCCATTCTTTCCGTCCGGTGTCTTCACTTTGCTTCCGGCATGCCACTGCGGCACGAAATTACGTTTACGCTTTGAGCCACTTGGAGAAGAACATCCATCCAAACCATAAATTTCCTGACCGATCATTATACCTTCCTTGTTCTCAACAATACTGATATTTTCTTCCTGGAACAAGTCATTATAAACATCTTTGCTCTTATCATCCGCATTAATACCGAAACGTTCGGTCATCAAGTGCAATCCATAATCGTTAATACAACGGGTTGTTGCGTCTACTGCCTGTTGGAAGTCACCCGTAGCCAGACATATCTTAGCCAGTAGATGTTCACCTGCTGCTCTGCTCACAGCACCGCGGATCACATCTTTAGGTAACCATTGTATGGCATATTCCATATCTTTCTTGATATTAGCCAAGATCGTTTTACGGGAAACAGTATTAAAGTCCAGCTTTGCACCGGTAATTTCTTCTCCGATCCAAGGTATATCTCCAAACTGGTTAGTCAGCAGATAATACCAGTAAGCACGGTGAAAATATCCTTCGGCAAGACAAGCATTTCTGTCTTCTTCCGAAGCCATACCATCAGCTTCCGGGGCACGGGTAATGACAGTATTAGCATACTTGATACCATTCCAGCCGAAAACCCAATAACGCAAGTGCAGATACATATTGGTAGTAGGAGTCAGCTGAGTCACCATATTATGGATTTCCTTCGTCTCAGGACCACCCATTACAGCCAGGTCAGACCAAGCATATTCATACACAGAATAGGTTTCACAGTTTCCAGAATTGAAAGCATCTCCGAACCATTCAAAGTTCATTTGTTTACGACAAAGGCGAAGCATGGTTTCTAAACCTGCTTTATCCACAAAAGTGTTTTCCGGCGTCAGAAAGGACATCGCTTTCGGTTCAAGATCAACACAAGCAGAAAGACCGGCAGCTATCAGGCAGGTTGCCAGACCTTTTAGTATATATTTCTTTGTTTTCATTTGAATATCTTTATTTAATTATCGTTCTATCAGATTATAAGGTAATGTCTACACCGAATGTCCAGATACGTGGAGTGATAGCCTTAGTCAAAGGATCGGAAGTTCTCCACTTAGAGATAACGAAAGCGTTATCCACATTGATACTGAATCTCAGGTTATCAATCATGAACTTGTTAATCAGTTTCTTCGGGAATGTATAAGACAATGCCATATTCTGCATTCTTACGTAGTTTCTCTTTTCGTAAATATTCACACCCGGGCTATCAATGTTCGCACCTAAACGGGCGTATTTTGAATTTGGATTCCAAGGCGTCCAATATTCAGTCCAAACAGAGTTTGAAGTATTGTAGAAGCGATTAGTTTCGTTTCTTGGCAGATTATCAATATCCATCCAGCCGAATTCTCCACGCAGTACGAAAGAGAAGTTGATACATTTGAACAGATTCAGGTCACTGCTCAATGTCATACGATGTTTCGGAGTCTTTGTACCCAACCAAAGTTTATCATCGTCATTAATCTTACCATCATTATTAACATCCAGCAATCTCGGGTCACCCGGTTGTTTACCATATTTTGCAGCTTCCAGTTCTTCACCCAGTTGCCATACGCCAATCCACTTATAATCATAGATCTCATCAATAGCATGTCCGATATACCAGCCGTTCTGTACATCATCATCCTCACGCTGGCCGATAACGTTACCCTCTGCATCCAGCACGTCAATCATATCACCATACAGATGTTTGATTTCATTCTTGTTAGTAGAATAAGTGAAGGTAGTACCCCAACGTACATTCCGAGTATTCACGTTTACACTTGACAAAGTCAACTCAGCACCCTGATTGGCAAGTTCTCCCAGATTGGAGGCAATCTTACCGTATCCGGAGATTTCGGGCATGGCACGGTCCATCAATAAATCGTTCGTTTTATTCTTATAAAGTTCCACAGAACCGCTTAACCGGTTGTTGAACAACCCGAAGTCGACACCGAGGTTAAAACCGGTAGTCGTTTCCCATTTCAAATCTCTGTTGGCCAAACTTGAGGGATATACACCTTTATAGTTTACACCATTCTGAATAACATTGGTAATAGTCAATCTTGAGAAAGCGGCATAACGACCGATGTCACGGTTACCGGTCTGTCCCCAAGAGAGACGCAGTTTCAGGTTATTAATCCATTTCACATCCTTCAAGAACTTTTCTTCTGACATACGCCATCCGGCAGCAACTGTAGAGAATACACCGAAAGGATTGTTCTGTCCAAAAGCAGAGAAACCATCACGACGTACAGAACCGGTCAGCAAATAACGGTCCATCAAAGAGTAGTTCAAACGCCATAATAAACCATTACCAGTCTGCATTTCATCGTTTGCGCTGACAGTAGGAGTAATACCGGCCTGAATGCCATGATAACTCAATGCACCATTCGGTTGGAAACCTTCATTGTTTCCCGTACTTTGCCAGTTCTGATATTTTTCAGCAGTATACACAAAGGTAAAATCAAAGTTATGTATTTTAGCAAAAGTGCGGTTCCACTTCAGCATATTATCAATGCTCCACTCGTAGTCAGAGTAGTCCACACGTTTTGCTTTGCCACCGGCTACCACACCCGGTTTGATATCAGAATCAAAATAATAATCCTTTCTCCAACCATAACGTACGTTGAAAGTAGTCTGCCAAGTGAATCCGAACGGAAGAGTCAACTTACCATACACGCTTGAGTTGAAGGTTTGTGTTCTATAATATTTATCATCTACTGAACGATTCAGCAACGGATTGGCAACGCGGTTGTCATCCCAAGGTCTAACTTTGATGCTTCCGTCAGCTTCATAAACATCACCAAAAGGACTGGCTGCCTTGGCTGCACCTGTATCCGCCTTAATATCATCCGAACCTTTATGAACGAATTGCGCATTCAAACCGATATTCAGCCATTTTGTAATCTCAGTATCCAAATTCACACGTGATCTTGAAGCACGGAATTGATCGCCTACAACAATACCGTCATTATTGGTATATCCTAATGAAACATAATAGTTGGTTCTCGCTGTCTTTCCTGAAACAGACGCACTGTAATCTTGTCTCAAACCATTCTGGTAAACAAGGTCCATCCAGTCAACGAATTTACCGGCTTTGTAATTGGTAACCTCAATGGGATTGAATTCCAGACGTTGCATCCAGGTTTCAATGTAATCACCGGAGAAAGAAGGATCATAAGCAGCCCATTGATCGCGGGAAACTCCTTCAGGCAGATGGTCGGGATTATCATAGTAGCCTAAACCTTTTTGTTGGTCTCCCGGTTTGAAATAGTCGATTGTCTTATAATAATCAGAACGTCTCTGCATGTATTGTTCGGCAGTAGGCATTTCAGGCATAAAGGTTGCTTGCGACACACCGATTTTGGTACTTACATTAATAATAGGCTTTTCAGAAGTACCTCTCTTAGTATTAATAAGAATAACACCTGCCGATCCCTTAGAACCATAGATAGCAGTAGAGCTGGCATCCTTCAGGATATCCATACTTTCAATGTCATTCGGGTTAATATCTCCAATGTTACCATAGAATACTACACCATCCAGAACAATCAAAGGAGAAGTACTTGCCTTCAATGATTGTTTACCACGAATCAGAAGTCCGGAAGCACCACCACCAGCTTCAGTAGAAGGTGTTATATGCACACCGGGTACAGTACCTACAAGGAAATCAAGAGCATTTGTTGCAGCTCTGTTCTTGGTCACTTCATCTCCAACGTGTGCCACAGCACCTGTTACGTCTTTTCTTTTCATTGTACCGTAACCAACTACAACGACTTCATCCAGCAACTTAGAATCTTCAACCAACGTTACGTTCAGAGTTCTCGTGTTAGCATCAATCGTTTTTTCTATAGTTTGATAACCAATGAATGAAAACACTAAAGTAGATTTTTGCGCAGGAACACTCAATGAATACTTACCATCCAAATCGGTAATAGTACCCAAAGCAGCATTACCCTTTACAGTTACGTTTACTCCAATAACTGTTTCGCCCGCGGCATCTTTAACGACACCCGTAACGATTCTGCCCGACTGAGCTTGAATATAAACTGTAGAGATCAGGAATAATAGTAGCATCCTAATCCTCGCATCAGAAAAGAATTTTGAAATCTTCTGCTTCATAATATTAAATTTTAAAAAATTGTAAAGACTTTCTTGGCTTTAAAGCAAGACAAAAGTAGAGATTCAATTAAATAACCAGCAATAAACTTATCCCTAAAAAGAGAAAAAACGTCTCATTTTCGCAGTCAGAAGGCTATAAAACTGCGGTAGATACAAAATTATCAGTAATGAGACAAATATCTTATTTTGCAAAGTTTCATTTGTAATGAAATGTATCGATCTGTTTTAATCTGATAACACAAGATGCCCATTTCACCATGTGCGAAATGGGCATCTTATACCTCACAGAGGTTAATATTGAATATGAAAGAAAATAATGCTCTTATGAATAACTCTAATTAAGAGCCCGAATTATAAGTTCACCGGTTTTATTAGTAGCCGGTAATGTGATTTCTAACATTCCGGGATGGTCAGATCTGGATTTAACAGACTTACCATTGAACAATACTTCATACTTATATCCTGCATCCATACAGACAATCATGCAGCGTTCATGAGCCTTTGTCGAATCGTCAAAAGAGATATCAGCCTTATATCCAGAACAAGTACTATTGAATTCGCTCTTCGTAATCCATACCTCAAAGCCGGTAGAAACTTTACCCGGCTTATAATAGGCAGCAAACCAATTCAAAATAGGTGATGAAAGTCCGGAAAACTGGTGCCACCCCGCTCCTCTTCCCGAAGAGATAATGAAATGCTCGAACGTAAAATAGCTTGCTGCACATTCCTTTTCCCAATTATCCAGGGCTGTATGCGCCACCCGATAGGCTTCTTCTCCCTTACCTAAATCTAAAAGAGTTTTCCACATTACCCACTGATGGGGAAACCATACGGCACCATTCCAATACCCATCTACTTTATAATAAGGCGCAGACTGGTCTACCGTTGAAATTCCTACTTTTGTCCATAACTCATCGGGAGAAAACAGATGTCCCACCAACCTATTTACCTGATCCGGAGAACAGATACCTGCTGTCAGAGGAGTCACTCCATCCAACCCCTTGTTAAAGTTCGACCGGTCCTTATACCGTAAGATTTCTTTCGCATTCTCCAAGGAATCATGGAGCACATACCCAAAATATCCGCTTTCTTCGTCCCAAGAGTAGGTTTGCAAAGCATTCGACAGTCGTCCGATTACCTGCTCATATTCTTTCATATCCTTTTTCAGTCCCAACTCTTTTGCCGCCAGGCGCAGTATTTTCGCAGCCCGCAGATAATAAGCTGAAGTAACTACAGGAGTCACCAGTTTATTCCCCCCACGTGCATGTTGAGGCGGATAATCGTCCCATCCACCGGAATTATAGAAATAATCCCAGGTGCGAAGCAGACCGGAACCTTTCATCCGGGTAGTAGAGTAAGGATCGTTTCCAACCATAAAGTTAAAGAACTGTTTCAGTCGGGGATATAAGAATTCCAAGCTCTCACGCGACAGGCTATTGTTCCACAAATCAGCGTAAGCATACATCTGGATAGGCAATGGAGTGCCATGATGAATAAAAGCCGATTCACTCCCTACCGGAGTTGTATAGGCCTTGATGCATTCGAAAGCCTTAGCCGGATCCACATCAATCAGTCCCAGTGCAATGAATCCGGAATCCCAGGTATAAAGACTATTCCAGTTCTTGCCCGGTGTAAAATGCCTGATGTACTCTTTCTGCGTATAAACCGGATATACGATATTCGATAAAAGTGAGGCTTGCAATAAACGATTTCCCAGAAGATACTTCTCTCCGCCCGGTAACACTTTATCCTTAGACTTTGCACCTTCCGTAGATTTAACCTGCGCAATCAGTTTATCCGGAGTTGAATGGAAACTCTGCAATTCTTGTTGTACCTGTTCCTTATCTCCTGTGCATACCAACATGTAAATGGTCTGTTCAGAATCTGGTTCCAGCACGACAGGACGCAAAAAAGCATTCGTATAGTGCCACTTCCTATCTCCAACCAGCCTTGACGAGACATGATCGTGCACCTTTCTCCGGAAGAAAGATTCCAATTCACCGTTCAGTATTTCCCGAACTTCCGAATGCCGATGGTTCCAAGCCACCCCATAATAGTTTTCACAGTCTTTGTACTTCAGGATAAAGTCTTTCTTGTTTTTACCTACTTCCATTGCAGGAGTAAAAGGTATCGGCGTATGGACTACTTTTACATTGCTGATATCATCCGCACTGCCTATAAAGAATCCATCCAGACCGATTTCAACGGTACTGCCCGAAATAAGTTCCAGTTTGTATTCTCCCGCCTTCTTATTCTGATAAAGAACTGATACGAAAGAAAATTCTCCCGTACCTTTCAGAGTAACAGATTGTTCTACCAGTCCTTTCATCTGTAGTACAGCGTTCTCTCCCTTTTTTACCTTAAATCGGATGCCTATGGCTCCGTTTTCCTGATCCGGAAGGATCTTCACCTGATAACTCAGGCGGTCACCTTCGCTCCTACCGAAACCTCTCCCCAGAATCGAACCATCGAGAGACGAAGCACTACGTTCTTCATTCCGCCGCCACCCATCATATACCAATCTGTATTGAGGCGATTTCCGAACAGGTTCATTCTCCGTATAATCAATGGCATTATACCATTGCAGCCGCGATGCTCCTGTAGCAGTTACCTGCGGATACGTCTCAGGATAGTCTATATAAGCCATCTGGTTCAGGACCAGATTCTGAGACATCCCTGTATTGTTGACACAATGTATTCCGACCAGTGTGCGGTTATCATCCAACACGTAATAAGTGACATCCGTATAAACCTTGTCCTTCCACTCCAGTTCATATCGGTAAGTGATGCGATTCACCTCCGGATTTATCTCCCATGGATAGTAAGACGATTCAAACAGGACATGCGGCACCAACTGGCGATTCCGATAATATCCAGGCATCACGGAGAAATCAAAACGTATTCCTTTACTCATATCAGGTATGTGCGAGATACCTGCATAGCGTTTGGAATAAGGTCCCCATGCATGTAAAGACGCTATATCATGGCTGTCCACCCGGGAGGGCAAAGAAGCCCCCATACAGTCAAAAGCCATGAAAGCGGCCAAAAATATCATCAAATATCGTTTCATCTATCTATTATTTATCGCTTGCTCCAACAAACAGATTGCAAAAACCATGTTGCAAGATCACTCTTCATTCCTTGTCGTTCCAGCACTGCAGGCAGTTCATTATAACTTTTCCAGAAATCAGCGATCAAAGCGGACATTTCGGAGGGAGCATAGGTCACTGCTTCACTCAAACTTCCCATTTTACCAAACTCTTCTTTAAAGACAATGTATGAATTACGATATTTCAGTTGTTCCATACTCTTCGCTATTCTTCGGGATGCTCCAAGAAGTCCATCCATATCGACCTTTTCAGACGGATAAACGATTTTAACCACCTTTTCCTGATCGCAAGCCTGAGCAGGAACATCGATCAAAAGGGCAAAATCTTCACCTGAGTACTGGTATTCAGCCGGACGCCCATTCACCGTAACAGACAGAGGAATCAGAGAAGAAAGCACCTTTACCTTAAACGGGCGGGCAAGGGGCATATCCTTATAAGCACCCTCACGTTTACCTATCACAAGCGTTTGTTCATTACCATTGCGGACAGAACTCAACTTAGTCACAGCATATTCGGATGCATAATTCTTATCATTGCCATTATCTTCGTACAACTTGAACTCGGCAGTATCGCCTCCACCGGGGAAAACCGTTACTGCCACCTCTTCGTCATTGCCATTCAGATTCATCACATTATCCAGATACATGGGCAATATGGCACCTGCCTTTATATAAATCGGATATTCATCAACGGCAAAAGAGCGTTCCACAATCTGATTCCCTTTCAGCAAAGCACCTGTATGCCATTCATACCATTCTCCTTCCGGCAACCATACACGCACCTGTGCATAGCCATTCTCTACCGGAGCAGTGACCGGCATAACCAGCACATCATCTCCGAACATATATTCATTTCGGAACTCATAGGCTTCCTTATTTTCCGGATAATCATAATACATGGGGCGGCAGAGTGAAATTCCGTCATCATACCCCTTGCGGGCCATCGTATAGATATAAGGAGCCATCACATAGCGTTGGCGAATCGTTTCACGAATGATGTCACAATATTCCTTATTGAACACCCAGGGTTCTTTATTCAATTTAGCCCCTTTCTGAGAATGCGTACGCATAATCGGGCTTAATGCTCCGAATTGTAACCAACGGGTATACATTTCGGGATCTATCTGACTACCGATATGTCCTCCTAAATCATGGCTCCAATAGCCATACAGCACATTAGAGGCAGTAGAATTGAAATAAGGCTGAAAATCCAATGATTTCCAAGAGATCACCGCATCACCGGAAAAGCCTACCTGATAACGATGGTTTCCTAATCCTCCCCAACGGTGATATAACATCGGGCGAGTCTCCCGGCGCTTTTCCATATCACTAAAGAATGCATAATTGATCCACCATGTATTACTCAGATTCTTCATCTTCGGGTCAAACATTCCCTGCTGCCAGTCCAGCCACCAGAAGTCTACTCCATCTTTCTCCATCGGACCCAGTATATTCTTAAACATACTCCGGATGAACTTTTTATTGGAATTAACCCAGGGAATCGTCTTCTTTGTCTCAGGATCGACACCCATGTCTTTCGCCATCTCCGTATAGTTTTCTTCGTATGCAGCCACTCCGTCTGCCGGATGCAGATTGAGAGTAATTTTCAGGTCATTCTGCTTCAGATATTTCAAGAAACCTTGGGGATTCGGAAATAAATCCCTGTTCCAAGTCCAACCGGTCCAGCCTCCTTTACCCTTCTCGGTATAATGCCAGTCCATATCTACCACCAACACATCCAAAGGAATCTGATAAGTATTAAAATTATCAATTAGGTTACGGAACTCTTTATCAGAATACAACCAATAGCGCGACCACCAATAGCCAAACGCATAGCGGGGAGGCAACGGCATCTTACCTGCAAAGAGAGTGTAGTCTTTCAGAGCTTGCTTGTAATCATGCCCGTAAGCCATGAAATACCAGTCCTGCCCTCCATTGGCGGGACGTTCTTTCACCCACTCCCAATCCGGATCGTTATCGAACAGAAGTCCTTGTGAATCATCAATAAAAGACCAACCGTCGGTAGCCAGCAAACCGTCTTCCAACTTCAGTTGTTCCCCTTTCTTGGTATCAGCTACCCAAGTTTGAGTTTGCGTTTCACCATCCATTCCGTCCAGAGTGCGGTAAGTACCTTTCAGATTTCCTTTTTGCTGCACTCCGGGCTTCCAAGTGAATGGAAATGCCCCTTTCACCGCTTCAATCACTAGATTGTCTCCGGTAAACTGACCACTGTCTTTTTTATAACGCATCCTCATCTTAGAAGTCGTTATTTCAATCCACGCCCCTTTTGACTTCAGCTTGTAGTCTACATCCGGATAGAGGCGGTTCACCGCAACAAAAGATTTGTTATCTACAAATTTGCCATCCGGAGCATACTCTAAACGGAGTGTTCCATCTGAGATAACCGTAAAGCGCACATGGTTGTCAGCATATGCTATGTTCTGATGCATATCCTGAGCTCCCAACGATAACAAGATACCTTGTAACATACAAAAGGCAAGTATTAACTTTTTCATCATAGTAATATTGATATTTATGCGAATCAGGGGTTAAATAATGATTCATCGTATATTTCATCAGTTAGCAACTATACTTACAAAAAGTTCGTAAGTTTCTTCCTTTCCTGCAGCTACTCTTCCGACTCGTTGAATGAATCTGATTCAGTCAGGGACTGAATGCCTTTCACTCACTGACTGAATGCCTTTCAGTCCCTGACTCATTGTGCCCCCATCCAGAAGGTATCTGAGAGGGGGGAATGGTGGTGGAAAAGGTAACAAGACAAGAAATAAAAATTACACACAAAAACATAGATTGATTCATTTTTATCCCTCTTTTATTCCTTTCTGGTAGGTCGCGGTCCCATATAAGAACGCTTCATACCACCAAAGTCCAATACAACCTTCTGCAAAACGGTTCCAGCATCTCCACAGATGATTTTCACTGTATGCTTGCCCGGCTTGTCTATATGAAGGGTCGTCTTATTGATTCTGCAATTCTTCAATACGCTCTCATACCAGATCTGAGCATATTCAAAGGAAGAAGTAGACGGATTCATAACGGGACCCTCATCGATACATACGCCATATTTAGTCTCAACATTAGTTGCTTCATGTCCGGCATATCCTCTATCCTTGCTTATGGGGAAGGTAGGAAGTACATAGGTGTAAACATCTACCGATCCCTGTTCAAAAGTATAGAAATCATATTCCAGACGCGGTGTATTACGTCCCACCGTACGCTGTGCCTTTGCCATAGGATTACCCAACTGAACAGCTATATTCTCAAATCCCAGGTTCGGAATCACAATCATCTTAATATCATCATTCTCTACTTTACGGTGGAAACTTGCCGCATCCATCGCAACATATCCATTGTTCTCTACAAACAGAGTATCCATTTCGGCCAATGAAGGAGATGTAGGATTAAAGACGGAGATATAAACACTTTCTTTCTCACCACGGTCGGACATAATATCCAATGTACCAAGAATTCTCTCACCAGCCGGAACCTTTGCCCAGTCGATGGAAACTTCAATACGCTCTTCGGTAGCTGTCTCTCCGGACTTCTTGCTTACCAAAATCCAATCGTTTGTTACAGATGTTTTCCATTTCAACGGAGTAGCACCTTTATTGAATACATCTATATAGTAAGATTGGCGCAGGTAAGTATTGAAACATGGCAATGAATGGAAGCTTTGCAGACCTTTCAATACTGCCTCACCCTCGGCCATTACACCCAGAGAGGCTACAGGAGCCAGTTCAACATCTCTCAACTTCGGAAGTTCAAAATAAGCAGCCGCAAATCCTTGCTTCATGGTCATCACATGATTCCATTTACCGTCGAGCAGTGAGTTATATCCTTTGGTTATAACTTCCAGACTGTCATAACAAGCTTTTGCTGATTTCTTCAAATCCTTAGCCGATGCTCTTTGCTGAATAGCATACCAACGGTTTCTTTGTCCGTCCAGTACCATTCTGTTCAACAGTTCGCATCCCTTTACCGGATAATATAATGACTGATAGAAACATGCTTTCTGTTTCTCATCGGACATATTATTCAGAATATTCTCTACGATACCTCCAATACGGCGGTATTCGCTCAAACGGTTGTCCACTTCACGATAGTTGGTCAGTGAGAAGTCCGTATCCGTATTCCGTTCTCTACCATGTTTATCAGTCGTCCACTGGTAACCCCATCCCATAAATTCGGGTTTACGTGCAAAAGCCAGCTTATAGAAAGAATTGACTACATCCTGATACTCATTGCGGTATTGGTCGCCCAACATTCCACACAACCATTCTGTACGATAATTGGCTGCTCTTTCAAAGTTGAAAGCATCAATATCGAAAGCCATTGTCAGGAAGTAATCCACTGCGAATTCACATGACTTAATGTCACCGGCATTCAGTAACCAGATGCGGTCGGCTGTTGCATCATAGGCTTTACGAAGTTCTTCATACATCAATGTAGGAGAAACCGTATTCATCCAAAGGTGATCGTGAGGCTTGCCAAGATAAGAAGAGTGATAATATACACCCGAACGACCCGAACGTTTCTGTTCTTTCGGGCTACTCAAACGTTTCATATAACCGTAATTATCATCCGGCCAAATGATAGTTACATCATCCGGTAGTTCCAAACCTTCATCATATACGTCCAGTACCTCCTTATAAGGAGTAAATGCCTGGGGAATTTCTTCTCCCGGTTTACCGATTGCATCGATCAACATCTGCCTTTGCGCCATCAGAGCTTCCTGAAGCATATCCTTTCTATCACCCATATCATTGCTTGCATTCATGGCTCTGTCATGCAGTCCGCGCAATGCCAGCGTATATACATTTTCAAAAGGAGCGCATTCCTTCACACGGACATTGAGCACGCTGTCTACACCTTTTTTATTATTGATGTAATCCCATTCGCCCATCTTATCGCGTTTCCATTCACTTGCCGTATTAAACAATAACGGTTCGCAGTGGGAAGCTCCCATAAGGATAGCAAAGCGGTCTGCAACCACCCTGTTCTCCGGAATCCGGTGGAATGCCATAGATGCATCGTGCATAGCCGGACACAAATAGTTGGCCTGAAGCCGAAGCAAAAGCTCACAAACTTTGGCATAAGTCCGAGGACCGAAATTGCCCAATTCTTTCTCGAAGTTATCTCTTGACCAACGGTAAAGTCCCCAGTCTTCATCATTGATGAAGATACCTCTGTACTTCACTGTAGGTTCTTTAGAAATATACTTGTCTACTCTCAGGTGTAACTGATCCTTCTTTATGATAGGAGCATCCGCCCACCAGTACCAAGGAGACACACCGATAGTTCTTGATACAGAAAGCAACCCGTAAGCAGCACCTCTGCGGTCGCTACCTACAATTACCAATGCCTTGTCCACACCCGGAAGCGGATTGCGCACAAGCTGCACCAGATAGCTTTCCCAACGATTCTTCAAAGGTTCTACATCCAGTTTCTTCTTTGCAATCATCTGGTCGATCCACTCATTATGCCCCAAGGTACCGATGATAATACAGTTCTTTTGAGGCGCTTCTTTGGTAGTAGCAACGCCCAAAAGCTGTCCACTCACCTCTTTCACATCATTTGCAAATAGTCCTGCCGTAGTCTTTACAACTTCAAAGTCTTTTGCGTCATAGTACACGCAGGCTTTATCCTTCTTGCCAACGAGACTAAACACGTTAGATCCGCTACTATTCTGTGATAGCGAAACCTGAGCCAGTGCTGCCGAGGAACTCAGCAGCAACATGCCTCCTAATAAAATAGATTTAAAAATTCTCATGCTTTATCGATAATTATGAATTATTTCTCCATCAGGGCAACTACACACCAAAGGTAAGGGCCTTGTGCATGAAAATCACCGGTACGACGCGGACGATCATAATAGTATTGTTTGTCATTCTTCTTATTGGTACCTACACAAATCTCTCTTACCTGATTCTTCTCGGTCAGATAATTCACTAAAGCCATCCATGCCTTGCGAGCTGCGGGCGCATACTCTTTGGCATCCAGCCAACCGTTCTTTACACCCGTAATAAAAGCAAAAGTAAACATAGCAGAGCCTGATGTTTCAGTCCAGCATTCAGGATCATCCAGCAATTGGTTCCACAGTCCTTCCGGATTCTGATATTCCTTCAGACTCTTCATCATAGTCAGATAACCTTCCATGATGCGGGGACGGTCTTTGTGATTCTTAGGTAAGTAACGAAGCAACTCTGCCATACCTGCTGCCATCCATCCGTTTCCACGTCCCCAGTAGAAGGGTACATCCGGTGCATGATAGAAGAGACCGTTGGGACGTTGCAATTCATCCAGATACATCACCATCTCTTTGGCTGCACGATCTATATATTTGCTGTCATTGGTCACTTTGTAGGCATGCGTCTGCACAATAGTAATCATATACATATCGTCAATCCAAAGGCGCGTTTGCCATGAATAACCCTTCTCCGCCCACGCTTTCTCTTCAGGTTTTGCATCTTCGGGAACTTCCCATTGAGTATCAGCATAAGGCAATCCCACTTCTTTATAGCGTTCATCCTTCGTCACCCAATAAAGTTCCAGAGGCAAGCTACCGAACATATTCAAATCTACATGATTCTTGATAGGCAACAAAGCCTTTTCAGTAGTAAACAAATGCTCAAACCGGGCTTGCAAAAGCTTGATAAGTGCCTTATCCTTAGCTGCTGCCGCATATTTAAGAGAACCGTTCCAATAGAAGGTTTCGGGATAACCAATCCATTTTCCGGCATGTAATGCATGTTTCTCGGTTACAAAACGATAGGAAATGCGTCGGCCGATTTCATCGGGGGTATACCCTTCGGGGAAATTCTTCAGAAGGCTCTTCTGAGCAATTAATAACTGAAAAGGAAGTAATAATAATAACAATGTAAATACTTTCTTGTACATAACAATTTGGGTTCTATCTGTTAAAACTATAATAATTCACACTCACTGAGGTATCTGATACCGCTATTTTACCTTCAATAATCCTTTTATATCATCACATACAGCTACTGCCACCTTCGAGTCTGCACAGCCGTAATAAAGATATAGCTTCTTCTTATAATAGGCCAATCCTTCGATAAAAACGGTTCCGTCTTTATACTGTCCGCTCTTCTCAAAAGGAGCTTCAGGCATGAAGAAAGGTTTGTCCAAGCGGCCCAATACTTTATAAGGATCTTTGGAATCGAGCAGAAGTTGACCTGCACAGTAAGCGCCTGCCGGATAGTTGACATCCCCTCTCTTCTTGTCATTCTTGCCATTATACATCAATACAATGCCTTGTTTGGTACGGATGGCAGGAGGACCACATTCAGTCATCTGGCTATCAAAGTATCCGTTACGCGGCTTGGCTATCTTCAATAATTCATTGTTCTCATCCAGTACAGGATACCAGTCCGTCAGGTTATCGGAAGTAGCTGCGTGTACGGCATATTCTCCCCAATACATGAAGTACTTGCCATCCACTTTATCGATAACCAGTTTTCCACCTTTCACCTTCGTAAGAATAGAAGCTGACTTCGTTGCTATTCTGGCAAAACGACCGTCATATGCCTTCTCAAAAGCAAGGCCATGCTTAGTCCAGTTTTTCAGATCCTTGGAAGTAGCCACAGCAAGACGGGGAGTCTTCCGGTTCCATGCTGTATAAAGCATTACATACAGTCCGTCTTCGGTCATTGCTACCCGCGGGTCTTCACAACCACCCGGACATTCGATGCTTTCAAATTCATCTCCACCGGGAAAAAGTACCGGACTGTCCAGCCTCTTCATAGTCACTCCATCCGCACTCTCGGCATAACCTATACGGGAAGTTCTTTTACCTATACCTTGTGCTGAATTATCTTCGGCACGGTAAAGCACAACAATCTTTCCGTCTTTCACGGTGGCAGCTGGATTGAAGACATCACTCTCCTCCCACTTCACCTGTTCTTTTCGCATCGGGCAATGGAAAGAGGTGGGTTGTGGTATCAATACAGGGTTAACCCCCTCAGGACGTAAGAACGGGCCAATCACCCAACTCTCTTGTGGTTTCTTATCGGTATCATCTGAAGAAGGCAGAGTAGAAAAACTACTAAGCGACAGCACTCCTATCAGACCCATTATTAATTTTAGTTTCATTTTATTTCTTTGTTTTACATGGTAAAGTTACCGTTTTATCACGGAAGTTTATACTTCTGAGTATCTATATTCCAGCCTTTCAACACTAGGACTGCCCCATCAGCCAACTTCTCTTCCCCTGTTTCAATGGTGACTGTTTTCTTTTCACCCGGAATCAAAGAGAAGAAGTTATCTGAATAGAATGACGGGCGTATCGGGCTCATCTTGGAATTGAGAAATTGCAACTGATTGAAAAAAGCAATACCATTGGACGTATTCTTCATCACAATGTCCACAAAATAGCGTCCATCTGCCTGACGTGTTTTGTAGGAAAGCTTCACTTTGGCTGCTTTCAACTTACTCAGATCCTCAAAGCCTGATGATGTAGGCCCGGTCAAGGTCTTACTGCCTTCATACTTATCATTGGATCTCCAATAGAAGTTGGAAGAAACATCTTTGCCTTTTTCATCTTTCAACACTAATTTGATGAAGTGAACCTGAGAGATGTTTTCAGGAAAACGAATCGTCAGCACATCGTTAGCAACTCCATCTTCCGGCAAATCGACAGAAGCAGACTTTTCAAAAACCTTCTTGCTATTTATATCATATACCTGAGCTATCACCTTATAACCTGTAAAGGCACGATAGTAATCGTTCACCACGGACACTGTATTTTTCAGATAGTCAAACTGAGCATGCAACGGCTCCAGTGAATTAGCTGTATGATACAACGAAGCTGTGGGTTCCAAAGACCAATCCCACATACGGGAAGAAACCTGACGCATGGAACAGTTATGATACCAGAACAAAAGTCCGGAACAGAAACGATCGCCGTAATCCAATTTATTATAATTCCATACTTCCCAGATACTCTTAGAATTCATAGCACCCAGCAGTTGTCCTTTTTGGGCAAACTCATCAATGGAAGATGACTTTCCATAGTTATTTACCAAATCAGTATACATGGTAGTCATCAGGTGAAAACCATTTCCATCCAGATAATCCCACACTTCCTTATTGATAGGCCAAAGGTCTTTCTCATCCATCATCTCACGAAGGATTTCCACTGTGGGAAGTGTAGGAGCACCATATTCAGGATTGAAACCATCGACACGGCTTCCACGCGGAGATGCCGTATTCTCATAGTGCTGCATCGGATTCACTTGCTTGTAAGGACTTCCGTCATGTACTCCGGCACATTCGGACTGCATCTGATAACCTCGCGTACCATCCAGTTTATTCAATAATTCAGGGGTACCGGTAACCTCAGTACTCTCATTGGAAGCCACATAATAAGCCAAAGAAGGATGATTACGAATACGCTTCACGGTAGACTCCACATTATTCAGATAGTTGCCCTTATCGTGCGGATGGCGTGTATCACCTGCCATCCAGAATTCCTGCCATACCAATAGCCCCATCTCATCACACAACTGGAAGAAATAGTCAGATTCGGCAATTCCACCTCCCCACATACGTAAAAGGTTGACACCTGACTGGAGACTATATCTTAATTCAGCATAAGTACGCTCATCGGAAGTTCTCAGCATAGCCTCCGGTATCCAATTCGTTCCACGGATAAAGAGACGTTTACCATTTACATAGAAGACACGTGACTTATCAGGTGTATTCGTATCAGAAGTAATTTCACGAATACCAAACTTCGTTTTTACCGAATCACACACAACTCCATCGATGGATACGGTCATTTTCAGCTCATACAAGTTCTGAGGTCCTTTATTCACAGGCCACCATAAACGGGGGGAATTAATCACTAATTGTGGGAACTCTTCCGGAGAAAAAGACAAGACTTTCTCTTCTCCACGCATAACTTTAACTTTTTTCTCGAAAGTTATATTTTCGCCAAGAATCTCACCCTTCACCGTGCAATTAATTGGATTAAAACCTGTTGTCGGATTCACAACTTCCACCGACACAAATTCGCGTGCCTGGTCGTAACCGGGTTTACGTAATTCTGATTTCACGAAAGGATGACGCAATGCTACTTTACCAGTAGAATAGAGAGAAATATTCTTCCAGATTCCTGTATTACGGTCGCGAATGCCATCCATAAAAGTGAAGTCCCACCCCACAGTCATCAGCATGGTAGTATTCAATCCAATGTTTCCGTTTCCACCATTATGGAATTCACCTACCGCTCCCCAGGATTTTGGTTTAGCACTGCCCGGAACATCCACCGGATATACTTTTATAGCTAATGCATTGCTCTTGTCTATCTTTACAAAGCTGGTCACATCAATATAATCCTGCAAAAACATGCCCTTAATCGTGCTTAGCAGGTTTCCATTCACCCACACCTCAGCACGATAGTTAATACCATCCAGTTGTAACCAGACATGCTTGCCTTCAAATGATTTAGGAACTGTAAATTCAGTCCTGAACCAATAGGTATAGAAATCACGCCCGGTTTCAGAAATATCCGGTATTAATTTAGATTCGATTTTATTATTGATACCATAATAAGGCTCAGGATATTTTTGGTTGTACACCAATGAATTCAGAACCGTACCGGGCACAATGGCAGGCAACCAATTTGTTGTCGGATAATCAGACAAAGATACTTTCTCTCCGGGATCTGTTACGTCTCCCGCCTTCATCATTTTCCACTGATAGCCCCCATTATGGGTAATATCCGAGTCAAGCCAGATGCGTTCAGAGCATCTGGCATCATTCACTTGCGTTTGTCCGGTTACTACTGTCGAATAGGAAAACAACAGTAAAACAAAGGTAAGGGCTTTAGCCCAACTGCTTATATTCATTTTATAAGTATAAATAAGGTTTCGATATAAGATTACTAAAATAACAGAAATTATTCTTCTAAAAGCGCAACAGCACACCAAAGGTAAGGAGCTTGTCCATGATAATCGCCTACATTTTGTTTACGATCATAGTAGTATTGCTTATCGTTCTTTTTGTTGGTGCCCTCGCAAACTGATTTTACATTGTTGTTCTCATCTATGTACTTCACCATAGCCATCCATGCCTTGCGGGCAGCAGGTGCATATTCTTTAGCATCCAGCCAGCCATTCTTCACACCCTTAATGAAAGCGAAAGTGAACATGGCAGACCCTGAGGTTTCAATCCAGCAATCAGGATGATCCAACAACTGATGCCACAAGCCATTGGAAGACTGATACTTTTTCAGGCTTTTCATCATAGTGCGATAGCCATGCAGAATGCGTGGACGGTATTCACTATCTTCGGGCAAACTACTCAACAACTCCGCCATACCGGCAGCCATCCAGCCATTACCTCTACCCCAATAGAAAGGAACATCCGGTGCATGATAGAAAAGTCCATTCGGACACTGCAATTCATCCAGATACATCACCATTTCTCTGGCAGCACGGTCTATATATTTACGATCACCGGTAACTCTATAAGCCTGAGTCTGTACAATCGTAATCATATACATATCGTCAATCCACAAACGAGTTTGCCAGGAATATCCTTTCTGATCCCATTCTTTTTCTTTGGGTTTTGCATTTTCAGGAAGTTGCCATTGAGTATCGGCATAAGGAAGGCCCAAATCCAAATAACGTTGATCTTTTGTTATCTTATACAGTTCCAGAGGTAAACTGCCAAACATATTCACATCCACATGATTCTTGATAGGCAACAGAGCTTTTTCCGTCGTAAACAGAAGTTCAAATCTGTTCTGTAAAAGCTTCACAAGCTCTTGATCATTGGTGAGTGCGGCAAATTTCAATCCACCATTCCAGGTAAAAGTCTCCGGATAGCTAATCCATTTTCCGATATGAAGCATATGCTTTCCATCTACAAAATGATATGCCAGACGTTTACCTACTTCTTTGGGAGTATATCCTTCAGGAAAATCGGTCAACAAACTTGTCTGGGCAAACACCAACTGAAAAGGAAGCAAAAACAGTAATAATAACGACTTCTTACACATAAGGTTAATTTTTTATTTATTAGACATTAAGAAATACATAATTGTTATCATGGTATATCTCTTACGAGATGGTTACAAAGATAGCACGCAGCATCTTCTCAATAGAGAAGAAGCATTCCAATAAATAGAAAAAACATCTCAAAATCGCATAAAAGTCACAATTTTATTCCCAATAAAAGCACTATCCCCCTTATCCGGCAAAATCTTTCGGAAGTACTCCAAATTGTTTCAGGAAACATTTAGAGAAATACGAAGAAGAACTAAACCCTACCATATAACAGATTTCATTAATACGACTTTCACCTTCTTTTAATAACTGGGCAGCACGTTTCAAACGTTCTATACGCAAATATTCGTTCGGGCTCAAATCCAATACCCCTTTCATTTTACGGTAGAAACTGGAACGGCTCATATTCAGACTTTCTGCCATATCATCCATACTAAATTCCTGGTTCGACAAGTTAGAAAGAATAATCTCATTCAATTTCTTGATGAATTCTTCATCAGCCTTGGTCAGTGCCATTGTATTGACTGCTACAAAAGGAGATTTAGCAAAATCCCGGCGAAGCTTTTCCCGATTGTTTATCAGATTAGAAACCACAGCCAAAAGATATTCCGGTGAAAAAGGTTTCTCAATATACGAGTCCGCCCCTAATTCCATACCCTCAATCTTAGACTGAATATTAGTCTTAGCCGTCAAGAGTATAACAGGAATATGACTATAACCCACATTTGACTTTATTGTCTTGCACAATTCAAAACCATCCATTAACGGCATGACAACATCACTCACCACCAGATTCACAAAATTACCATCCAATGCTTCCAATGCCTCTCTACCATTAGTTGCCGTAACTACAGCATATTGGGATGACAACTGACGTTCGATGAAAGCGAGCATTTCCGGGTTATCTTCTACAACCAAAACCATATGCTTACTTTCTTTTGATTGTTTTCCCTCCGATTTATCATCCGAATATTGCTCACCAGATGCTTCTGTTTGTAACTCTGCATCCATATTCTCCATATCAGAGTCTAAAGTAATCACCGTATCCTGAATAATAGGAAGTGTCAGGACAAAGACATTGGCATCTTCACCCGGAGCCATAACCAGGGTCCCACGATGGAGTTCTGCCAGAGAACGGGAAAGAGCTAAGCCAATACCCGCACCTGTAGCAAGCTTTCCTTCCTCCTTCTGACTGAAACGAACAAAAGGCTGAAAAATCTCCTCTTTCATTTCATCGGGAATAATAACTCCATCATTCTTTGTCACTACATAAAATGCCTGTATCTCTATATCTACTTCCAACTTAATATGCATATAGCTATCGGCGTACTTCATCCCATTATTCAAAAGATTACTGATAATCTTCGTAAATGCTTCACGATTCACATGGGCGCAGAAATTTTCTTCAGGCAACTCCAGATTAAAATCAAGACCTTTCTGACGTGAAAGAGAACTAAAACGCATATAAGTTTCTTTCAAGATATTGGTAATATCACATTTAGTAAAGTTCAAGCTATAACCCTGACTCTCTACTTTCCTGAAGTCCAGGAGCTGATTTGTAAGGTTCAGTAATCTTTCCGTATTATGTTGCATAATATTCAGATCCTCGTGAGTCTCCGGGTCCAAATGCTTTTTCAAAAGAATATTCTCCAAAGGCCCTTTAATCAACGTTAGCGGAGTCCGGATTTCATGTGCCACATTGGTAAAGAAATCTATTTTAGCGTTATAAATCTCGCGTTCTTTTTCCTGCTCAAACTTCTCGAGTTGACGGCGATGCTGCCTGCTGCTGCGCTGCCTGAAATAGCAAAAGGCATATACAGAACCGACAATAAACAACAATATATAAATGCAATATGCCCAGAACGAAAGATAAAAAGGAGGAAGAATATGAATATATAGCAAATGTTCTTCAGGCCCCCAAATACCATCACTATTAGACGCTTTCACACGGAACACATAATCACCATGCCACAAATTGGAATAAGTGACAATAGGGCTTTCGCCCACAGTAATCCAGTCTTTATCAAAGCCATCCAACCTATACATCAGCTTATTCATTTTCGGCACCTGATATCCAAGGGCTGCAATACGGAAAGAAAATGAGTTTTGATTAGCCTGAAGAGTGATACTATCCGAGAAAGTGATGCTCTTTTCAAGAGGAGTATTTTCTTCATCTGCGCGGACTTCTTTATTGAACAGCATGAAATCTGTAATCACTACCGGTGGCAAGCTTTTATTCTCAGTAAATGTTTTGGGATTAAATACTACAAAACCATCAATACTACCCAGATAAATAGCGCCCGTTTCATCCTTATAACTGGAACGGTAGTTAAATTGATCACCAAGCAAGCCATTGGCCGTTGTATAACCCTTTACCTGTTTTGTTTCGGGATTAAAGCGTACTAACCCGCTATTCGTTGTCAGCCAGAATAATCCTTCTGCATCCTCTACAATTTGATAAACCACATCATTGGGCAGGCCATTGGATGAATTATAGCTGGTAAAGGTCTCCGTTTCGGGATGGAACAAGCAGAATCCTCCCCCTTGTGTAGTCAACCAGATTTGCCGATGTGAATCTTCAAAAATACTCAAAACTTTGTCATAAGGAAGACTCTCTTTATTACTTTCATTATGCACGTAGTTCTTCCATTTTTTTTCATTGACATTGTAGCAATAGGCACCATTCACATAGGTAGCTAACCATAAATTGCCACCCGAATCCTCTTTTATATCATATACAAACCTACCGGCCAACTCCTCTATTCTGTCAAAATCATCTGTCTGTTCATTATACCTCAACAGTCCGAACATGGTTCCCAGATAAATATCTCCTGTTGTTGTTCTGCAAATAGCAAAGATACTATTGTCTATCAACGAACGGGGGGAAGCATTTTTCTGATAAGTTTTCAAGATATTCCCGGTATTGGTATCTACGATTTTCAATCCTTTAGAAAATGTTCCAACCCACAACTTATCGCCAACCATACATAAGCCATGAATATTGGTAAATCCGGAACTGGGTGCAAAGAAAGAAAATGTTTTTGTCTTCGGATCAAAACGATTCAAACCACCATCCTCAGTACCAATCCATAATATCCCTTTATTATCCTCGCAGAACTCACGTACCCGCTTACCATGCAAATTATTATCCCCATCTTTCGGATAATATTTCTCAAAGTAGGTGTAAGACTTTGGATAATAGTCTACTCCTCCAAAATATGAGCCTACCCAGATACCACCTTCCCTATCCTCACATAGCGAATAAACAGCATTATCAGACAAAGAATAAGGATCATCTTTAGAACTATGCAAGTGCACATACTTATTTGTGCGAAGATTATAAATATAGACTCCCGATTCTGTACCAATCCACAATTCATTATCCGAATTGACGAGCAAATCCCGGCTATATACCATTTCACCGGTTTCATCCATCAACAATAAACTCCGTAAATTACCGGAGGTAAGGTTCAATTCCTGAACCCCTTTTCTTATGGAACTGATATAGATACAATTATAGGCTCCCGGCACAATCTTCATGATGACGTCATCTTTAAAAATTTCTTCACCATCCTTCGGGGAAAGATAAGGATGAAGTGTTTTTAAATTATCTTTAGAATAGAACAAGCCACTGCCATAGAATCCAACCCAAATAGTCCCGCTATTATCAGAAGTTACACTCTGAACATTGGCTGAGAAGCTGTTTAATGTATAGTTGTGAAGCTGTTCTTTTTGCGGCTCATAGCAAAATAGCCCTTGTGTTTCAACAGCTATCCAAACCCGTCCTCCCTTATCTCCCGAAATTGCAGAAACAGTCCGATCGATTTGGGTGTTTTCCTTACTTTGCAAGTTAAAAGGAACAAAGATCTCGCGGGCAGGATAATAAATATACACTCCGGCATCCGTACCAACCCAGATATTCCCTTTATTATCTTCATAAAGACAAGTTACGAAATTGTTCCCCAAACTATGATTGTCGTTCATATCACGCTTGAAGTTCCGGAACGACATACCGTCATATCTACTCAGTCCCCCCTTAGTACCGAACCACATAAATCCCTTTTTATCCTGCATGATCGCATTGACTGTAGTTTGGGATAATCCATCCTTAATGCTAAGATTTTTGAAATAGTAATGTTCGTCTGCTGCTTGTGTCCAACAAACGATATAGCAAAGAAAACTAATAAGGGCTATTATTCTCTTCCTCATTTTTGTGTTTTTTGATAGATTCGCACGTCAAATATAGCTCAATCTGATGACAAACGATAGCAGAAATACTTCAATAAATAAAAAATTCGTCTCTTTAATACTTTTAAAAATGTAGGAAACCGTCGTTTATGAAAAGACTTCGATGAAAATAGCCCATTTCATCGAAGTAGGTTCTCTGCCACAATGCTGTTTGAACTTCTTTCATTGCCCAATAAGGCCCTCTTCATTGCCTATTTTTTATTCGTTCTACTATAGTAGAACGAATAAAAAGTGCCTAGTAAGCTATATCCCAATAGGCAGGCGGTGAAATAAAAGATGCCTGTAAGAGTTATTGCTATAATAGAAGAAAATAGTCGGCTTAATTCATAACCGTGCAGTCATGAATCACTCGGAAAAATGATAATTATAAGGATTCCGTTTGAAATGATAACGATGTCGGGGCAGTGGCAATGGATCCTGCAAACGCAATTCCCAAGCCACCAGTTTTGTCAACAACTCATTCTGCTTATTTACAAACTTTGAGTTTCCAAACAGGTTATTAATTTCATACGGGTCTTTCTTCAGATTATACAGTTCTCCCCTTCCATAACTGTTCATTACCAGTTTCCAGTCGCCCATACGCACCATTCGGGAAGTTCCGCTCTGAGTCCAGGTATTCAGTTCGTCAAAACGAGCCACTTTATCATGTCCCAGCGCACCTTCCTGCTCAAAAGTCAGTTTATCATCCAAAGGCACATCCTCACCACCGAAGCCCAACTGCACAACTATACTTGAAAACTCCTCTTTCGGGTATTTCTTACCTGTCAGCATCGGCCACAAACTCCGTCCCTGCACACCTACAGGTATAGAATCACCTATCACCGTACAAAAAGTAGGGAAAAGATCTGCCAATGAAACATGCGCATCTATCGCTTTAGCCTGTTTCTTTATCTGATAACCGGCCCAAACCATTGGTATACGGGTCAGGGACTCGGACAAGCCTGCTCCTTTGCGAATTAAGCCGTATTCACCGCAATAATCACCATGGTCAGACAGAACTACAATGATTGTTTTCTCAAAAAGTCCTTTTTCTTTCAAGTCCTCAATCAGTCGCTTTATCTGATCATCTATAAGGCGAATCATTCCCATATAATTTCCCCTTAATCGAGGTATATCTTTCTCTAGATCAGGACAAGAAGCATCTTCCAGTTCTGCCAGTATCTGGTACTTCTCCCCTTTCCTCAATGCATCCTGACGTGAAGTCTTCACTGGCGGAAGCTTATCCGGTGCAAACATCGAGTAATAAGGTTCACAGACTTGATAGGGATTATGTGGTTCGGGAAATGAAACCCAGACAAAGAACGGATTATCCTTCTGGCTGTCGATCCATTCTATAGCTTCATCCACTATTCTTGCAGGCTGTTGGTCCTTGACAGGTATAGGCGAAGGTTCCAGACACTGTCCGACAGACTCTTTAAAGAATTCGGAAACGGCACGTTCTCCCTCCGTCACCGGCTTATTCTTTCCCCAGTGAGAATATTCAGACCAGAAATCCATATCTTTCGAACTCAAATAGCCATGATTCTTACCCACTAAAGCAGTCTTATAATGGTTCTCCTTCAAAACAGTTACCAAATCTTTTGCATAGTGTACATCACGTACATTGTGATTCGTACGCACATGAGTAGCACTGGGGAAACGGCCTGTAAACATAGAACAACGTGCTGGACTGCTGGCAGGCATAACCGTATACGCCTTATCAAACCAGGCATTTTGGTACGCCAATTCATCGACGTACGGAGTGATTTCCATCGGAAAACCTTCACGCCCACACAAATCCGCGCGCTGCTGATCTGTCATTATCACCACAATATTGGGCTTATCTGTCTGAGCGTACAAGGACAAGCCTACCCCCTGGAGAATAACTCCTGAAAAGAGATACTTTCTTAAATCCATAACTATCTATTTTAAGTATAAGTTCCACAAACGAATAATTTCCTCTTTCACATCACTTTAAACGTATGCGAAAATAAGTCTTTTATTAGTACTCAGGTAAAATAACACATATACTTCATAATCCCAATAAAGAGATTATGAAGTATATAAATTAAAGTGGCTTTTTCAGCCAACTATGAAGAATAGAATATTTTATTCGCTCAGCAACGCATAAGCACACCAAATAATGGGAGCTTGCCCATGATAATCACCTGTAATGCGGGGACGATCCAGATAATACTGGTGGCTGTTCTTCTTGCCTGTACCGATGCAAACTTCCATCAAGTCATTGTTATCATCAAGATAGTTGCAAAGTCCCAACCATGCACGGCGGGCAATCGGTCCATATTCATCCTTGTCCAACCATCCGTTCTTCACACCCAAAATCATGGCATACGTAAACATTGCCGAACCGGAAGTTTCTGTCCAGCAGTCCTTTTCGTCAATCAACTGGTTCCAAAGTCCGTCTTCATTCACATATTTCTTCAGGTTCTCCATCATCAAGCGATATCCTTTGAGGATACGTTGACGGTTAGGATCGTTTTCAGGAAGGTTGAAAAGCAATTCTGTCATGCCCACAGCCATCCAACCATCGCCACGTCCCCAATAGAAGGGCACATCGGGCGCATGATAAAAGAGACCGTTCTCACGCTGAATCTCATCCAGATAAAGCACCATTTCCTTGGCAGCGCGGTTGATGTATTTTTTATCTCCCGTTACGTGATAGGCTTCGGCCTGCACGATGGTAATCATATACATATCATCAATCCAAAGGCGGGTCTGCCAGGAGTATCCTTTCTTATGCCATTTACGTTCTTCATCGTTTGCCTTCTCAGGAAGAATCCACTGGGTATCGGCATACGGTAATCCCAGCTCTTTATAGCGCTCGTCCTTCGTCATGCGATACAGTTTCAGAGGCAGGCAACCGAACATATTCTGGTCTACATGAATCGGAGGAGGAAGCAAGTCTTTCTCCAGATGGAACAACAACTCAAAACGCTCTCTCAACTTCTTGGTAAGTTCCTTGTCATTCGTCATTTCGGCGAACCGGAGCGCTCCATACCAGGTGCAGACTTCAGCATAATGTATACCTCTGTCTCCATAAAGTTGGTGTTTGGTCTCCATCAGGCGACTACTTACCTTTTTCCCTACGATTTTAGGATTTGCTCTTACAGGGAAATTACTGAAATAATCTTGTGCGGTGATGGTACTTGTCATTACAAATACAGCCACAACAAATAGATAAATGAAACGATAATCTCTCTTCATAATTCTTATAATCTTTAAATGAATAATTAATTTGCTCAGTTGACTTATCATTTTCTTACGGAAAATTTATATATGCAATGGCTATCATATTTCTCTCCCGGTTTCAATAATGCTGACGGCCATTCCGGTTTATTAGGAGTATCGGGATATTTCTGAGTTTCCAAACAAACGGAAGCACGGTGACCATATATGATGCCTTTCTTTCCCTTTACCGTACCATCGAGGAAGTTACCGGCATAAATCTGGATTCCCGGTTCGTTCGTGTAAACATCGAGTACGATACCAGTTTTAGGAGATTCGAGAGTAGCACATTTCTGAGAAATATCCCCTTTCGTATTGAGTACCCAGTTATGATCGTAACCTTTACCATACTTCAATTGAATAAAATCATTATTAATACGTGCTCCAATGGCCGTGGGTTGACGGAAATCCATGTCTGTATTTTCTACAGGAGCAATCTCACCGGTAGTCATAAAAGTACTGTCCACAGGAGTATATGCATCAGCATTAATGGTCAGTAGATAATCCGAGTTGTCTTTGGAAGGATCACCATCTAGGTTGAAATATGAATGATTAGTCAGGTTAACAACCGTAGTACGATCCGTTTCGGCACTATAATGAATATCGATGGCATTATCATCTGTCAGTGAGAAAGTGACCTTACAAGTCAAATTACCCGGAAATCCCTCTTCCCCATCTTTTGATAAATAGCTCAATTCCAAGACCTGATCACTCAGCTGATGTGCATTGAAAACCCGGAAGTCAAAGCCTTTAGAACCACCATGTAGGCAGTGGCCATAGTTATTCCGTGGCAATTGATATTCTACACCGTCTATGGTAATCTTACCCTGGTTAATGCGATTACCATAACGTCCGATGGTAGCACCAAAATTCGTAGGAAGTTTCACGTAGTCCTGAATAGAATCGAGTCCTAATACAACATCACGCATAACTCCATCTTTATCCGGTACCATTACTGATACAATACGTCCACCAAAGTTTGTAATACAAACTTCCATACCATTTTTATTCTTTAGTACAAACAGGTCTGTCTGTTTACCATCCACTTCCATACGGAAATCAGCCGGATTCAACCCTGAAGCAGTCTTTTCACTGGCTTGCTTACTTGTACAGGCTGATGCTAATAGCACAAATCCTGCTAAAATAATCATAATTTTATTCATACTCGCTTATAATGTTTATGCTTTATTTTTTAGAGAAAAATTGTTCTGCACGTCCTGGTGAAAATAGTTCCCACAGCGAGGCAACCGTCCAGCCCGGAGCAAAGATATCGTTGTAATATCCCTTACCATTACGACCGTAATCCCAGTTCGTGTGTTGGACAACCTCAGGATAATAACCGACTTTGGCAACACCACACATATGACCCTCATAAGGAAGCAATTGACGCATGGAAGTGGAAATCACCTCAGCAAAGTCTGAGAAACGAGCCTCATTGAACTCCTTGGAAAGCCAATGTAACACATCAGCAAACTCAAAGATAAACACATCAATATGGTTATTCTCAACAGACACATTACCCCAGCCACGGGTCTTCAAGCCGATATCACCCAACATCTGACCCTCGGCAAAGGGAACATCCCAGGTGTAATACCAGGACAAGGCGAAATAAGCAGCCTTCCTGCAAAGTTCGGCATAGTGAGCACGCTCCGCACCTTTAGTAACCAGAGCAAGGTAATAAGTGGCAGTAGCAGTATAAAGGGAAGCTTCCTTATCCTCACAATTAGCATCCAAAGTGGAAGAGAAATAATCGGATTTAGAGATAAGCTCATTTTCCAGATAATCAACAGTACGCTTGGCACTCTCCAGGTAACGTTTGTCCTTGAAATACTTGTAGGCCATTACCAGAGGCAAAGTAGCCGAAGGAGTACTGCCACCGGTACCGTCTACGATAGAGAAATCATCCTTGAACTTGCGGGGGAAGCTACCGTCGGCATTCTGAAGACGGAGGAAACTGTCCAGAATTACCTTCAGACGGTTCTCCCATTCGGGATGTTTACGCTTGTATTGCTTCTCGTAAGCCAGATAATTAAGAATGGCATACACACCTTCCGATTGGCGGCGGATACTGAGATTAGACTCTTTAAAGTCACGGTTATAATGGACAACCTCATTGAAAAAACCGGCAGGAGAGAAACCGTTTGAAAGATAAGTATCAAAGATACTGTTAGCACTGTTCACAAGTTCAGGACGGTTCTGCTGGAAACCGTATTCCAATGCATTGAAAGCATTTAGCAATGTACGGCCCACAAAACCGACTTCAGCAACATCAGTACTGGCACAGGTGGCTGTCTTCAGCTCAACGCCCGAATAGTAATGGGTAGGAGTAGTATTCACATAACTCTCTACAAAGAAGTTGCTCAGTACATCTTTCATACGGTCCACCGTATAAGGGGTATTGACCGGTTGGGGACGGTTCGTGTCATAGCAGTACTCCCAGGTACGTTGTACGCACTCGGAAAAGTCGGCAGCGGCAATCTCAGACAGTTCCCAGGTCAGAGTTATGCTATCACCCTTGCGAAGCAGCTGGAAAGCCTCAACCGAAGGGGCAAGAGTCAGTTTACGGATATAAGTCTTGGGAGCTTCCTTATAAGGGAAACCATAGGAAAGGACAGTCATGCCACCTATGTTCTCGAAGCCGGTATAGCCGATGGAAGTCTCACCGGATACAATGACCTCACCTTCTTTGTGAGTAGCCAAAGCCTCCTTGTCAAACTTGTCAATGCGGATGACTGACATGGACTTACCTTTACTTGAGTTGAAGGCTGCCGTCAGAGGAGTACTCAGACGGTCTTCGCGTACCAGCCAGCTATCTGAGGTATGGAAAGAAGGGGCCTTTTCGGGAGAACGAAGATTCTGGCGGTACCAGAAACCGGGCATGTAGAACTGGCAATCAGAATGACGGTATCCGGTTTTTATTTGTTCACCATAGTTGAAATAAACAGTATCCAAGGCCTTGATGACAACGTTAATACGCTGCTTGCCATCTTTATCCACTATCTGACGGGTAATAACCAATGGTAACTGCTCGGAAGACTGACAGGTATATATGCCGTCCTGCTGCTTCTGAAGTGTCAGTGAATAGTGTTGGGCGTCATTACCCGGAACTTTTAAGGAAATAGAGGTTGAAACATCTCCCAGAGAATGCTCCATAGCCCCTACATTTGTAATGCCCGCTAAAAGCATTACTCCAAAAAACAATCTCTTTAGTCTCATAATCGCATTTGTTTTATAGTTGTTAGAATACTGGTTTTTCTGCCTCTATTGATGGAGAAGTACCCTTTACAGATGGCCATCCATCTTTCCACTCAATCTTATCCATCAGCAACATACGTCCTTCGGGATTTTTTACGCTTACCGCATGATAGAAAAACCAATCATTACCGGCATTATCCGTCACAATCTCAGAATTATGGCCGGTGCCTACAAAAGCACTATTCTTATGAATCAGGATTTCATGTTTATTGTCGAGCATATTCCCGCCCTTTTTATCAACATAAGGGCCGAAAAGATTTTCTGAACGTCCTACTACTGTTGTATATGTGCTGTTCAATCCTTCACAGCAAGTACCTATTGAAGCAAAAAAGTAGTAATAACCATCCTTCTTATGAATATAAGTGCCTTCGTAGGCAGTTCCTGCCACTTTTTGGGGTGTAGTACCTTCTTTAAGGGAAAGTCCATCATCTGATAACTCGATAGCATAAATGCCCCGGAAACTGCCCCAAAACAGATATTTTCGTCCTCCTTCCTCTATATAGAAAGGATCAATAGAATTCTGCACATTGATTTCATTGCTACGAAACATTTTTCCATGATCCTTAAAAGGGCCTTCGGGCTTATCGGCAGTAGCGCATCCGATGCCACAAGTCCACTCTCCTCCCCAAACGGACATGGAATAATAAAGCACGTATTTATCGCCTATTTTATTAATATCTGGGGCCCATAGTCCTCCTTTGGGTTCAAAGTCCGGACGAGTATCATTTGTAAAAGCCGTACCCACATATTCCCAATCTACTAAATTCTTGGAACGATGAATAGGCAGATTACGAATATTTTCAGTAGCATATAAGTAGAAATAGTCGTCCTCTCCTCTGATAACAGAAGGATCAGGCAAACTGTAGTTTATAACCGGATTATGATATACATTCTTCGGTTGATTTTCTGGATCATCTTCTGTTTTTGACGATGATGAAGAACATGCCGTCAGACAACATAATGCCGATATTATAAATAACTTTTTCATCAGAACAAATATTTATGATAAAACAGAAAATGGAGGTATATTTCTCACAGCAATTCACCATTCTGACTTTGCCGATCCTATATACCTCCAATATTCTTTTCACACTATAGCGAAAGTGATTGATTAAATTTGATCTTCATCAGCTACGGCTTCTTCCCAAGTATTCCATATAGGAGTAGCAGGGTCGTATTCTGTATAACCTACGTTCTGCCACAACTTGGCATTTTTATTAGCTTCAATAGCATTATAAGGAATCGGCCAATAAATATTATGCTTACCCATAATGAAATTAATGTCTGTCTTAGTGGCATCAACACGAATCGTTACACCCTTGTTGTACATACCTTTGCGTACACAACGTTGATACCAATAGCTACCGCCATCCAGATCTGTACCAGTTTGTTTGTCAAAAGTTTCCACATTATAGGTATTACCCCATTCATCCGGTCTTCCACTGCGAGCCAAGCAGAGAGATACACGGGTCAACTCTACATTACGCCACTCTTCATAGAAAAGCTCACGCGCACGTTCGTCCATGATATCACCGATAGTCACATTGCCAGTATAGAGCTCAGAACATTGTGCACGTTTTCTGATAATATTCAGGTCATCCTTGATAGTCGGATCACTCGGATTAATGTAGAATTTAGCTTCAGCACGAAGTAAGTAAGCTTCTGCCAAACGATAAAGATACCAATCGGCAACACTACCCTCAGTAGCTCCTTCAAGACCATTATTTTTAATCAAAGCTTGGTTGACAACATCATCCAGACAGAAAATATAATGAGGCACATCATACCAGCGTCGAATTGTATCGGAACACAACAATTGTCCCTTTGAGGTAACTAATACAGGATTCCCGTCCTTATCTTTGCTCCAAAAATCTCTATCGGAATAAAGCATAATGTTCTGTCCATAAAATTCAGAATCCACATTATTACAACGCAAATCTTCCATATGCATCCAGTTTCCAGTTTCTGCACTATGGCGCAAATCCGTTTCATCCATCTTGCCATTTACAGCCCACAATCCATCTTGATAGAAGGTACTGGTACGGAAAGTTGCAATACCACGACCCAAACCACGCATATAATCATATTCTACACGGTATTTGCTATTAGTACGGTCAAGATTATACAATGCTTGTTTACCGTCGGGCATCTTGATTCTACCATCAAAGAAGAAAGGATACATGATACGCATACTCAGCATCGGGATAAACGATTCGGCAGCTGCACCACGGTTAGGCATACCCATAATAACTTCCTTGTTAGCTGTAATCAACTTGTTCTCAGGACGATGTAAATCCCAAATCACGTTGCGCGTAATGGGCCAAGAGGTGGGTTCACCGCCTTCAAAGAAGGTACCGAAGTTATTAGTCATTAATGAATAACCGGACTGGTCAATCAAAATATCCAGCTGTTTCTTTGCATCCTCATATCTACCCAGAGCCAGATATAACTTGGAAAGCAACATACGACAAGCTCCCTTATTCACCATACCGATGTATTGCATATCCTTCTGGTCGGGCACCCACTGAACTGCAAATTCCATATCAAGCGCCATCTTCTCCAAAATTGCATCCCTGTGAGTAGAATGGTAACTCAATTTAGGAGATGATGTCAATTTAGTAAGTAAAGGCACATGCCCATACTGAAATACCAATGCATAATATCGATAAGCACGATGGAAATAGGCACGACCAATATATTCTTTCTTTAACGTCTCATCCATAGGGACACCATCTATAAATGAAAGTATTGTATTGGCATTTCGAATGCCTTCATACCCTTGTCGCCAAAAGAAATAGATGCTGTTTGTACGACCTAAGTTTTTTTCTGTACTTTGATCGCTATTTGAACGCAACATATTATCTACATTATCAAGGAATCCAGATTTATCAGTCGCAGCAGGTACCATCAAATCAGAGAAAGTGTATTCTGTAGCCAACGCCATCATCTCACGAGAATCTTCGCTCACATAATTTCTCTTCAACTGACGATCGCAGATAGCCAATACAGACCTAATGCCATCTTCTGTAGTAAACACTTCACTAGGTTTGAACATGGTTTGCGGATCAGGTTCCAAAAAGCTTTCTTTACAACCGGTTAGTACCATTGAAGCTCCGGCCATCAGGATAAATCCCTTGCAAATAAATTTTTGAATATAGTTTTTCATATTTATTCTTGAGTTAAAAGATTTAGAATGTTAAGTTAAGTCCCAGTGTCCAAATACGAGAAGCATAATTGCCTGTTTCCGGGTCACCATAATATTCCCAGTCCTTAGAGCCCCATACAGCAGCATTCCGAACTGTAGCATATACCTTAGCACGTTCAATATCTACTCTTTTTGTCCATTGTCTGGGCAATGTATAACCTATTGAAATATTTTCTAAACGGACAAAAGAACGGTTATAAAGTCTGCGGGCTCCTCTAGCGCCTTCAGGACCTTGTGCTTCAATACGCGCATATTTATTGCTTGGATTATCTACTGTCCAATACTCTTTAGCTTCTTTATTCACTAAACGGTAAGTCATACCACCACCATCATCGTCATTGTTCAGATACATACTTTCCAAACTCTTATGACCCATACGAGAGTAAATATTGATAGATAATGTCAAATCTTTCCACAAAGTAAAGTCATTACGTAATGCCCAAGTTACGGGAGCTGCCGTTTGTCCTTGAAATACTTTATCATCATTATTATAAATAACCTTCTTCAGATTTCCATCGGCATCATACTCATCATTGGCCGGATTGTTCCATACCTTTGGATCACCCGGAACCTGACCATATTTCTTTGCTTCATCCACTTCATCTTTCTGCCAAATACCGGTCACTTTATAATCCCAGATGGCACTGATAGGTCTGTCAATAAACCAACCATTACCCACGTAATCAGCTTCTTTTTTACCAATCACATTGCCTGAAGCATCCAATATATCTTCATAATCACCATATAGATGTTTAATACGGTTCTTATTGTATGAGAGGCTAAATGTTGTGCTCCATTGGAAATTCTTATTATCAATATTCAACGTGTTCAAAGCAATTTCCAAACCATTGTTATCAACTTGTCCCAAATTGGTCGTGATACTTTCAAAACCTGTAAAGTTAGGCAAGCGCTGTCCCATAATCATATCTTTGGTACTCATACGGTAATATTCCAATGTACCGGTTATACGATCATTCAAGAAACCAAAGTCTAAGGCAAAATTCCAAGACTGTGTCTTCTCCCACTGTAGCCCCGGATTCTCCATGCGTTGAGCCATTAAGTAACGCATCAAGTATAAATCGCCAGAAGATGTAATATAGCCCTGCATCTTTCCACCACCCGGATAGAGGTTAGCAAGAGCTTCATAAGGATTAGCCAGCGAACGGTTACCATTCTTACCGAAAGATACACGCAATTTACCAGTACTCATGATGTGAGTGTACGGCTGGAAAAACTTTTCATTAGAGAAAGTCCATGCCAAACCACCGGAGGGGAAGTAAGCGTAAGGATTAGAAGAACCGAAAGCCGAATAACCATCGCGACGCATAGTGAAAGTAGCCATATAACGATCATCATAAGAATAGAACACACGCCCCATTAAACCATCAGCAGTCTGATGTGAGTCATCACTTCTAAACGAACTTGCCGACTTATCACCATTTTGTGTATTGTGGAATCCAAGTACATCAGATGGCAAAATGTTACGGGCTTCAATACGGTCTGACCAATACTGACGTTCTTCAGCTTCTTGTGCCAGTGTCAAAATAACATGATGTTTATCGGCAAAAGTATGATCCCAAGTAATGGTATTATTCAAAGACCAGTCGAAACGTTTAGCTTGTTCACGATTCACTCCACGGTCAGTTGGCTTAGAATTCGGCCGTTCAGCAGACATGAAGTAACGATCATGGAAATACTGAAGACGCGGAGCAGCATTGAATGTATAAGTAATACCAAACGGTAATTTCAATTTCGCATTAAAAATCGTATTGAATGTAGTATATCCTTTTTGCAATTCCAAAAACTGTTTTTCGTAATACCAGTTTGTCAGATTGTTACGGTCATACTGGAACATCAAAGGGTCTTGTACATAATTACCTTCATCATCCTTAAATACTGCGTATGGACTATTTTCCATGAAACCACCTTTATTCATACCAATTTCACCATCTGAACGATCCTGGAAATTGATGTTAGCACCTATTTCAAACCAATCAGTCACTTTTGCATTCAATTTGAAATTACCACGAATAGCACGATAAGTATCATCTACAAAAGCACCTTCATTACGCAAGTAACCTAATGACATATAATAGTCAATCTTCTCACCTGCACCACTGATACTAGCATTATAATCTTGGTTGAATCCCAGACGGAATGCTTTATCCTGCCAGTCCATTACCTTACCGGACAAAAGATTATCCATCAAAGCTGTATTAGGTCTAAATCCCAAACGTCTTGCCCAAATACTCAGGTCTGATTCCCCTTCATCATTGGTAGTATAACCTCTCCATGCTTCCAAAGACACATCGTCAAGGTTATTAGGATTGCGGAAGTAACCCGGTTTTGAAGTATATTCATTACCCGGTCTTGAGTAAGCGGCATATTCACCGGTTTCAGCATTTACACCATACGTATTTTTTTCTTTCCAGTCTACATAATGTTGCAGATATGCTTCCGGACTCTGCCACCTGTCGCGATAAGCAGCTTTTTGAGTCAATCCGATGCTAGCTGTAAAATTGATTGTCGGTTTACCCTGCTTACCCTTTTTGGTAGAAATAATGATAACACCATTCGCAGCGCGTGCACCATAAACAGCAGCAGCAGAAGCATCCTTCAACACGTCAATCTGTGCTATGTCATCCGGATTAATTTCAGAAAGCTCACCATAAAAGAACATTCCATCAAGAATAAGCAACGGGTCATTGTGCCCACCATCGGTATAAACTGAACGCTGACCACGGATCTTCATTGAGCCACCACCTTTAGCACCGGCATCACTTTCACCATATCCTACCGTCAAACCTGGTGTACCACGTAAGACATCTTGTACTGTCTTGGGATTATCATTAGCTATCTTGTCCGGACGTACTTGTACTACAGAACCCGTAAGGTCTTTCTTACGCATCGAACCATAACCTACAACTACCACTTCCTCCAGAGCCTGAGAATCGTCTTTCAATACAACATTCAGAGGTTGTCCTTTATACTCCACTTCTTGGGTCACCATACCAATATAAGAAATTACAAGTGTAGCACCCTTTGGTCCATTTATTGAAAAGTTACCATCGATATCGGTAATGGTACCTGTAGAAGTTCCCTTTACCTTAATATTCACACCCAACAAAGGTTCCTTATTAACATCCGTTACAGAACCTTTTATTACAACATTCTGAGAATGTGCTGCAAGTGCAAACACGCAAAAAAATAAAAATAAGATTTTCTTAGACATGTTTTATAGATATTAGATTAGAAATACTACGGAAGATGAATATTCCGTATTTTTTATTAATACAGTGTATTGCAAGCAAATTTTTAGCTAGCAAATTAGATTAATCAAAAATTGTCTCTCTTTATACCATAGGCTTATTATTAGATTTAACATTAAACGAAATTTCTGTTTTCACGAAGCAAAATTATCTCTTTATAAGAAAAAACAATAGAACGATCTTTTCAAGAAATGCAATTATAAAACCAAAATATGCCCATACAGACATTTCTCGACAAGACTATAATATCTATTTTCTAAATAGCGAAACTTTTGATAAAACTGCATACTATTTAGTATGCAGTTTCTCTTCAAGCATCTTAATGAAATATCCGCCTACCACCGAACGGGCTTGGAAGCCTCGTTGTTTCGGACTGTCTGTAAAGACCCAATCAGACATTGGAATGCGGTCAACAGTCTCATTCATAAAGCTATAAACCGGATCAACAAAACTTTCAAAAGTAGTCTTATCCTTAGCCATAGTGGCTGTCCAGATAATCCAGTCAGTCTTGGTATATGTTTCACGACTATCAAGTGGCAAACCATAGCGATTTTGCTTGGTCAGATAGTATGCAATTTCCGTTTCAGCTACTTTTTCCGGGAATATCTGCCAATTCATCAATTTATCCCATACCAAATTATACTTCTGACTCCAAGTGCCTGCCTTATCAAATGTCAAACGGTAGTGGTCGCCATCATCGGCCATCTCTACCCATTGGGCAGCCATTTCTTTTGCTTTATTTGTATATTTCTCAGCGACTTCAGTCTTTCCCAGCATATTGGCCAAATAACCATAAGCAGCAATACCCAATATAGCTTTTATAGAAAGATTCGCATTGTGAGCAAAGTGTCCTGCAAAATCATCTGTACAGAGTTGGTTTCCCGGATCTTGACCATATTCTACCAGATAATCAGTCCAGGTGGTCAATGTAGCCCAGTGACGGTTTGCATAGTCTGCATTTCCTTCTATGGCAGCAATGGCAGCAGTCACCAACAACATATTACCACTCTCTTCCAGAGGCATATCGCCACCGTATGTCTGTCCGTTAGCCAACGGATAAGTACCTACGTCATGGGCAGCAAACGGTTTTGTCCATTTACCACTTTCACTGTAGTAGAAAATATGATTAAGCAACCCTTTGGCCAATTCCGGATTATAAAGTAAATATAAAGGAGACGAAGGATATGTAATATCAACAGTTCCAATAGAACCGTTACTGAAGTTCTCCTTAGAAAGGAACAATAATTCACCGTTCGGAGCTTCTACAAGTTTATGGGCAGCTATAGATTGGCGATAAGCTAATACACAAAGTTCAGCATACTTACGACCGCCCACTGCGGTAGCTTCCTCCATCAATTTCTTATCAAAAGCAGCACAATCTTTCATCAGTTTCTGATAGTCAACCGCAGCTTTCTGGAACTGAGAAACAATCGTTTCTTTCCCTGAACGATTCCAATAAGGGCGCAAATTGTCACCAAAATATTGGATGGAGTAAATATCATCATATCCCAGCATCAGATAACCATCAGCATTCTTTGTTTCACCTAACGAACATACCAAGGCTAGTTTATCATAACCATCAGTAGCCGGTGCATCTAATTTATTCTCCAAAAAGCTCTTACGCAAAGTCTTGCCATTGCCGATACCATAAGTAGCATTATCCTTTTTACCAGCTAAATAAAAATATCCCCAGTCAATACGGACGTCATCCCCTCTCTTTTTCAGAATCTCCTGACTCTGGCTTCCGGTACGTAAAAGCAGCAAATCGCCTTCTTCAAAACTACCAGCTATAGATTTCTGATGAGGTACATCAACCGCCCATTGCGGAGAGGCCTCGAAATACAAATCCACCTGATGCTTTTTACCATCTCTGGAAACAACTTCATACGAGAGATAATTAACCGGACGAGTCATTAAATCCAGATTATCCATAAACAAAGGAGCTGTAAAAGTCAGTTTCAGATCAACTGGCCCACAAATAAATGTATAATAGGTTTGCATAGCTTGTACATCTACCGAAGTTTGTTCTGCAGTCTGTTCAAAACAATGATAGTTTTCCTGTTCAACCAATAGTCCAAAGTCCAGCAAGGCATTTCCCACACGATTGTAGCAATACGCAGCTATCAGATTCTTTCCCTTTTTCAAAGAAGCGGCCACTTCATCCGAAAGTTTCACCAGGGCATGCTTCTTACAAGCATTACCCGTATCCACCACTTTGACACCATTGATATAAATAATTACGTCATCATCATGTGAATAATCAAGGTATACACTCCTACCAGCCAAATCTTCCTGAAGGTCTATAGTTCTGCGTACCCAAATATACTTTTCACTCCATTGCGTCTTGGCAGTATGCTCATTCTCCATGGTTCCAAAAGCAGCTTTGCCTTCTTTCCAGCGGCTATCATTAAAGTCCATATTCTGCCAACCTTCAGCCGGTTGTACCACTGTATATTTCGCTACCCAGTCTTCCTGCTCCGAATTGGGAACCACAGAATTCAATTCGAGTTCTTCCGCTCCCATGAAACGGTAAGTTTGTCCGTCTACTTTAGCTACGCCAATCAGAGGAAAGCTCTTGCCGGTCCAATGTTTCACTGCACCATCATACAAGTTATCTTGAAAAGCCCATGCACTCGTATAAGGGTCAATAGTAACCAACGGATAGGCAGGCGCGCGCAATTCATTCTTCACATGCTGCTCAGATTGGGGTGAGGTACATCCCGCCAGGGCAGCAAATCCCAGCAATAGCGTCATCAATCGTTTCATAAAATCCAAAAGTTTATCTTAATTATTCATTAGTTACTTCACAACTACAGGTCGGATAACTGTTCCATGAATAGAGACTATCCCCTTATCCGACAGAGTAAGATCCTTGATATAGGAAGAACGAGGTTGCACCTTCTCTTCACTGGCATGAGCATGAAATATGTATTTATAGCTTCCATCTTCGCAGATAAAAGGAGCACCATGGCCAGTACCCGACAACCTCGCAGTCTGATCCATATCTCTCCTGAGAATAGGATTTCCGCTATATTTCTCCCAAGGTCCGAAAGGAGAATCCGAGGTGGCATAACCTACAGCATAATCCTTACTTTCAAAATGATTGGCTGAGTAAAGTAAATAATAGACTCCATTCTGCTTCAATATGGAAGGTCCCTCAGCTACAGTAGCCTGTTTACGCTCCCACTCATCCTGTGCTTCAATACACTTCGTCAATGTTTCCTCTTTCAAGCTTTTCAGATCAGGATTCATTTCCGCACACCAAATGACGTTTCCACCCGTGAAACGGACAAAATAGAGATATGCTTTACCATCGGAATCTATAAAAAGAGAAGGATCAATATTCTTTTCACTACCAAAGAGAGGCTGCTTCACATCCTGCACAAACGGCCCTTCAGGCGAATCGGAAGTAGCAACACAAACTTGCTCGTTTACAGTATAGAACATATAAAACTTCTTCAACGACTCTACATAATAAACTTCAGGAGCCCAATAGCCTTTATTCCCCCAAGAATCTTCGGGTGCCAAAGCTAAATTGCGGTTCCGATGCCAATGTTTTAAATCGGTAGAAGTATAAACTTCGAATCCCCGGACATTTGTTCCATATGCATAATAGCAATCCTCGTAAAAGAGTACATACGGGTCTGCTATAGGCAAACGTTCTTCCAGAACTTCAAAATCGTCATCTGTTGATGTAGAAGCAGACGGCTTTGTAGAATTTCCACAAGACGTCCATATAAAAAACAATAAGAAAAGTATTAAATGTGTTTTCATAAAATTGATGTTTTCATGGTGATACAAAAGTAGGGAATCGAAAACACATAGGATAACAGAAAAGATTCAACGTATGGAATAATTACGTCAATTGCATCTTAGGACGCCTCCTTGACTGGATAATTACTTTTTCTGACGCAATTCTTACTTTTCAGGAGTATACATTTCTCTTCTTATACCACCATTTTTGTTTGTCATGTCTTTTATACTATGATAGAAATAGCATATATATCAAAGCAAAGAAAGATTTTAAAGATCAAGAATCAAACGTGGGCAGAATTCTACCTTCAAAAGTTCACGCTGACGAGCATCAGCTACGAATAAACTAGTCGACAACACCTCACCTACAGCTCCGTTAGCCGTAACAACTGCTACTTCCCTTTTCCCCTCTACCAGTTTTCCACTCTGAGGATCGATAATATGTTTCCGCTCATGCGAATCATTACCCGAAGTTGTGAGACATTCATTTTTAAGAAATATTTCCGGCCATTCTTTCGCTTGCGTGACAGCACTTTGTCCGAAGTTAACCTTCCACCCATCAGCCAATGGATGATGCCCCAAAGCCAATACAGAACTATTCCCCATATTAACCAATGCATTCTCTATTTCATATTGCTGAAGTAGCTCCCGTATCTTCTCCAAAGCATATCCTTTCAAAAAACCGGAAAGATTGATAGTCACTCCAGGTTGCAAAAAGAAGAGAGTATGTTCCTGAGGTGAGAGTTGAATACTATAGATAGAATTACGTGTATAATTAGCCGAATGAATAGTAACATCGAAACATCCGTCAGTTCGAGTATAACATTCTACACAGAAAGCAAGCATATCATAAAGCTCCTTACTAACCGGTTGCGGTCCCGTGGCTGCTGTACGGTTCAAATATGCCAGTTCACTCTCTGCATCATAATAATTTGCCATCTTTTCCAAACGGCATAGCATTTCATGGATAGCACTGATCACAATCATCAAAGACTCTTCGCCTTGCCTGCCGCACAGCACTATATCAACGCGTGTATGCATCGATGGAAACCAAGCATAAAGCAGTCCACCGTGGACAGATGAGAACTTATAAAGATGTTGAATTACATTCGACATTTTCAAATCTGTGTTTCTTAAGAGAAAAATGAAAAAGGCAAGCCACAGTGTTGCAACTTGCCCTTTTCGAAGACATAATATTAATTACAATTCTTTGATCTTTATATTCTTAAACCAGACTTCATCTCCATGATCTTGCAAAAGGATATTTCCTGACTCATGATTTCCGAAATTAGGCCAATTTTTATACTTGCTATAAGCAACCAATGCATCCCACATTTCATTCTGACGTGTGTATTCAATGAGCTTCACACCATTCAACCAATGTTCTACGTGATCACCTTTCACAACAATCATAGCCGTATTAAAGTCTTTCTTATTGAAAGGTTTGTTTGCCGGAGCAGGAATCAGATCGTAAAGCGAACCCAATTTACGGTTACCTTTTACGCCCAACTTGGCATCTGGATGCTTGTCATCATCAAGAATCTGGAACTCACAACCGATAGCTGAACCGGCTCCCTTATTCATATCAGGACTAACAAAATACTTCACACCGCTATTAGCACCTTCAGTAATCTTAAAATCAACTTTCAGAATGAAATTCTTGTACTTTTTAGTTGTTACGATGTCGCCACCGTTAGCAGATTCTGCACCACCGCTCTTCATTACTTTCAGGATGCCGTCTTCCATCTTCCAACCCTTTTCCGGGAAAGAGTTCAATCGAGCTCCTCTCCAGCCTTCGGAAGTCTTGCCATCCCAAAGGAGTGCCCAACCTTCTTTGGCTTCGTTCGGAGAAATTGTATTAGGAATAACATTGATTTCCGGTGCTTTTTGAGCTGTCTGGTAACGTTCTACATCTGTAGTACAAATGCGGATATTCTTCCAGCTAACAGTCTTTCCTTCATCAGCTGCGTTGCCGATAGCATGTACTTGCAAAGCAATAAAGCCTACAGGAGTCATATCATCCCAAATATTAGCACAAGGTACTCCATTAATCCAGGTAGCAATAGAATTACCTACAGCCTCAATACGAGCCTTATTCCACTCATTATTTTTGAAAGCTGTTTTAGCTGCTGGATTCTGTGTCAAAGGATACAGCCAGTTACGGCGAGCCTCATCATAGATACCACCCGACCATGCACGCTTTGAAGGGTCTATTTCAAACTGATAGCCATGTACACGGCCCTTCTGATAGTCTTTCTTGCTTTCACTACGTACTTGTACGCCAGAATTCAATCCATCGTCTATCTTGAAATCAAATTCCAGGATAAAGTCACCATACGTTTTCTTGGTAGCCAGGAAGGTATTAGGAGTATTCATCTTTGAAACACCCACAATAGCGCCATCCACTACTTTGTATTCGGCCTTACCATTCAGTTTCTTCCAGCCACTCAGATTCTTTCCATTGAAAAGAGGCTCCCAATTCTGTGCTGAAACCATAGAGGTACAAAACACAAACAGAAGCAACAAATAATTCTTTTTCATATTGATATCTCTTCTATTAATTATTTTAATATGATGCTATTACATTTTATAAAACTCATCCCATCCCTTACGTGGCGGTACTCCTACCAACATGGCATTAGCAAATTCATTATTCGTAATCTGCTTCGTGCGAGGATCAAAGAATAACTGCGTATTGAGACGCTGAGCCATTACTCCCAATGAGAATACCTGACCCAGAACACCGTTAATTTCAAACGGAGAACGAGTCTTTTCTTGACCCATACAAGCTAACAAGAAATTCTCAAAGTGATTGGACGGGCTCTTAGGCACTTCCGGTAACTTATCAGCCATTTCCTTTGCCTTTTCCTCAGGAATGATAGATAGTGTGCTACCGTGACTTCCACCCTTAAAGGTAAGTTCTTTTGAATAAATAATCTTTCCGGGATTCAACTTCGCAGCCGGAGCATCTCCCTGGTTTGTTGTAGGAATGTTAGGATCCAGACCGGATACACCATAACCGGCAGGGATAGGAGGAAGATTATCCAAACCATCGTACCAAGTGATATCAACCGGCGGCATACCCTTACGTTGAGGGAAGCGGAACAGGATCGTGGAAGAATAAGGGAAGAAGAAATCATTATGCCCGTTAGCATACTGCATCGTTATTTCATAAGGCAATCCCAATTCCAGGAACTCATGAACCGTATCCAGAATATGCGCGCCCCAATCACCCAGACAGCCCATGCCGAAATCGTACCAGCAACGCCACTGACCCAAATGATAGTCCTTGTTATATTCATGATAAGGAGTTACTCCCAGCCAAGGGTCCCATTCCATATCTTTCGGCAATTGTTGTCCTGCAGGGAACTTATAGATGTTCGTATCCCACTTATGCCAACGACGGGGATTATTCATATGCGCTGTTACAGCCGTCACATCCTTGATGATACCGGCATCCATCCATGCCTTAAACTGGAAGTAATTAGCTTCAGAGTGCCCCTGATTACCCACTTGGGTCACCAGATTAGGCCGTTTCAACGCAGCCTGCATCAACAACTCACCTTCATAGAAAGTACGTGCCAAAGGCTTCTCTACATATACATGTTTACCTGACGCCAGAGCCAGCATGCTGATAGGGAAATGGGAATGGTCAGGCGTTGCTATAGCTACAGCATCAAACTCATTGCCTGCCTTATCGAACATCTGGCGAAAATCACGGAAACGCTTTGCTTTGGGATACAGGTTCATCACCTTTTGCGTATGGGGTGCTCCCATATCAACATCACACAAAGCTACAACCTCTACCATACCGGTACGGGCAAAGTCCCCAATAATCTGTTCGCCACGATTGCCAATACCTACATAGGCAATTTTCACCTTATCTGTTATCTTTCTTTGCGATGCAAAGGTGGGATTTGCCAGTATATCACCAGCACCCAATGCCAATCCGGCAGAAGCCATGGTCATGGTCTTCAAAAAATCTCTTCGTGTTGTCATTATCTCATTGGTATTAATTAAGTAATTCTATTTCAATTATCTCTATACTTCACTTTTCTTCTTAAGGAACAAATTTCTTATTCCGTAGAATAAAAGTCGCAATAGGGTCCAAAAGGCATAAAGCACACACGAAAATGCCAGAACATAGAAAATAGATGTCAGCATCTCCGAGAAAGGGGTTTTATAGGAGATTATTGCATACAAATTTGCCAAGTTGCCGATAATGAAACATACCAGCAAGGTCAGCAATTCTATCTTTTTCCGGCGAGCGGTAATAACTGTATTTTTCATACGGCTTCTATTGTTTTAGCTTTATGATTCAGATAATCTATTTTATACTCATCGGGGAAGTAAAGTACTTTTTCTTCCTGCAAAGCCTGATCGCCCAATAAGCACAGCATACTTGCATAATAACCCTCTTCGGCTATACGTTTCGGCTGCTTGCGGGTAATAGCAGCCTCTACAAAAGCCTCCAGCAGCAAAGAAGTACCATCCGATTTAGGACGTTCTCCCAAAATAAATTCTCCCTTGTTTTCATTGGCAGTTTCCGGTGCCCAACTGGTACCGGCAAAAGGCAAAGAGTCAAAGACTTTATTCTCCCAATCATTGATCATCTGCAGGAATCCGGGTGCAGGGGCTACACTCTCAAAATAATACTTACCCTTTTCAGGCTCTACTGTTCCCAAATTACCCATGATTTGCTCTTCCAAGCCATAGAATTTATTGGATATGACAGAATCGAACGTCATCTTCACTCCATTATCAAACACATATATACAACTTACATTGTCATACACTTCACGGCCGTCTTTCCAGTAAGTGATGGCTCCATGTCCCATCACCTTCTCAGGAAGCTTTTGCAAAGCCCAACTTCCGATCTGTAGCTGATGGCAAGCCAATTCAGTCATCAAACCCTTGGAATATTCGCGATACAAACGCCAGTTTATCAAACGTTCCAGCTCAGGCGAAGGAACTTCCCGTCTCCAATCTCCATTCCGGTTCCAGAAAGTACGGATAGCATTGATCTCGCCAAATGTACCGGCGTGTACCATCTCCATTACTTTTATATATCGCGGGTCGAAAAGGCGCTGCTGACCGGTGAAGAATATCTTGCCCGTACTGATGTGCTTCTGATAGATGCGGTAGCACTCTTCCATCGTAAAACCTATGGTCTTTTCACAGAACACATGTTTACCGGCGTCAAAAGCATCTAATACAATCTGGCAATGGGAATTAAGGGGAGTAGCCACCAATACCGCATCAATCGTTTTGTCCTCCAGTAGTCTCCGGTAGTCATTATAAACCTTCGCTTTCGGGGCAAGTTTCAACCCCTCATCAATGGAAGGCTGGTAAATATCACACAATGCCACAATATCCACTTTAGGATTCTGTATCAGGAAACTCATCAAAAAGCGTCCCCGTGATCCCGGCCCAATAACAGCCAAACGGCATTTTTCATTGGAAGTTTCCTTAACTTCCGAAAAGGCAGAAAGCCAAGGACTTGCTGACAACAACACCCCAGCTCCAAGCACCCCTATATTTTTAAGGAATTCTCTTCTGTTGATTAATGTATCTTTCATAATATGGTCTTTAAAATAAAATCCAGATATACTCCTTTCTTTTTTCCAGGCAGAATATCCATATAAAAATAACAGCCCAAAAGTAGTGAAATTTTAAGATATAAAATATAAAAATCCACTCAAACAATGCAAAAATAGTACCAAACCCTCCTCATAGCTATTTTATAAAGTCCTTAGGCAAAACACCAAACTGTTTCTGGAAGCATTTGGCAAAATAAGAAGGGGTATTAAAACCGATCATGTAACAAACCTCATTTATCCGGCATTCCCCCTCTTTGAGTAATTGCACCGCTTTCTTTAAACGCTCCAAACGAATGTAATCATTCGGAGTCATATCCAATATACCTTTTATTTTCCGGTTAAGACTTGAACGGCTCATATTCAGCTGGCTTGCCATATCATCCAAATTAAAGTCTGGATCCTGCATATTTGCGACCACTACTTCTTTCAAGGTCTTTAAAAAAGTTTCATCCGCTTTAGTCATTGCCATACTGTTGACCTGTTCAAAAGGTGAATGAACGAAAGCAACACGAAGTTTCTCACGGTTACTTAGCAAGTTAGAAACACAAACCTTAAGATATTCCACAGAAAAAGGTTTCTCTATATAGACATCCGCCCCAAGCTTCATACCTTCGATCTTAGCCTGAAGGGTGGTCTTAGCTGTCAATAAAATAACAGGAATATGGCTATAATCAACCGCAGATTTTAAATGCTCGCATAATTCCAGTCCATCCATTTCAGGCATCATGACATCCGAAATAACCAGATTGACGGTGTGTTCTTCCAATACTTTCAAGGCTTCCACACCATTTAAGGCTGTCAAAACCCGGTATTTCGCCGATAATTGTTTTACAATGAACGCCTGCATTTCCAAACTATCCTCTACAACAAGTAACGTATAACGATTTTGCGAATCAACTTCTTCTTTAGCCTCCTGACTTTCAAAAGATTCTTCAGGCACAACTTGCTCTTTTGTCTGTATTGTATGGGCATGTTTTATCGGAAGCGAAAGCAAAAACTGATTGCTTTCCATGGAATCTACCATACACAAAGTCCCTCCATGAAGTTCGGCAAGCGAACGCGCCAAAGGCAATCCTATACCCGTACCGGAAACAGAATGCAGCACTCCGGCTTTGTATTGAACGAATGGTTTAAATATCTCTTCACGCATCTCCAGCGGAACCACACGTCCGTCATTACACGCCAGGAGCAACATCTGATCCCCCTCAACGTATAACTTAATGCGGATATATGTTTCCGAATATTTCACGCCATTTGTCATCAAATTACTGATGATCTTGGTCAGTCCTTCCCTATCTACCGAGGCATACAGACTCTCCGGAGAATCAATGGTAAGTTCTAGTCCCTTCTCACGTGCCAAAGGCTTAAAACGCTTATAGGTCTTTTGCAATATATCTACAACGTCACATTCCACAAAGTTCAATTGAAATCCTTGCGTCTCCGTCTTACGGAAATCAAGCAATTGATTTACCAAATCAAGCAAGCGGTTTGTATTCAGATCCATCACTTCCAAATCGTCCCTGATCTCGTCAGAAACCTTTTTAGAAAGCAGGACATTCTCAAGCGGACTTTTTATCAATGTGAGCGGAGTGCGTATCTCATGCGCTACATTCGTAAAGAAATCGATTTTCGCAGAGTAAAGTTCACGTTCCTTTTCCCGTTCAAACTTCTCCATTGCCAACCGATGTCTTTGTTGCGTCCGTCTTTTGAAATACAAAATAGTGGCAACCAATGAACACAGAACCAAGATAACATAAATAACGTATGCCCACACTGATAAGTAAAAAGGAGGACGAATACGTACATTGAGCATCCGTTCCACATCATTCCATTTTCCATCACCATTAGATCCTTTTATACGCAACGTATAACTACCATAGGGTAAATTAGAATAAGTAATCATAGAATTTCGCCCCAACATATACCACTCCTGATCAAAGCCTTCCAGCTTATACATCAGGCGGTTCATCTCCGGTGCCTGATAGCTTAAAGCTGCCACCTGGAAGGCAAAAGAATTTTGGTCTGCATCAAGCTCTATATTGTCAGCATAAGTTATATTCTGCCGTAAAGGAGATCCCGGAGTATCCACAGAAAAGCGTTTATTAAACAGATAAAAGTCGGTAATGACCACCGGAGGAAGAAAAGTATTCTCGACAAAATTATCCGGATCAAATATGACAAACCCATTAATACTGCCGAAATAGATACGCCCTCTCTTGTCACGATATCCAGACTGGAAATTGAACTGATTGCTCAGTAACCCATTTGCCGTAGTATATACATGCATAGCCTCACTATCCGGATTAAAGCAAGTAAGTCCATAATTACTTGTAACCCAAAGGTTTCCCCGTTTGTCTTCAACCATTTTGTAGACGGTATTGTTAGGAAGCCCTTTTGACGTATCGTAACGTGTAAAATTATCCGTTTCCCGATTATAACGGCAGAACCCCTTTCCCATCGTCATAAACCACAAACGCTTCTTGCTGTCCTCGCAAATAGAAATTACCTTGTTATAAGAGAGAGAAGTCGAATCTTTTTCATTTGAAAGATAACTCTTCCATTGTTGGGTCTGAGTATTGTACGAGAATACCCCATTTGAGAAAGTAGCGAACCACAAATTCCCCTCAAAATCCTCTAAAATATCATAAACGAACAAATTTCCCAACTGTGGAATATGGGTAAAATTATCAAAAGAACGATTATATTTGAATAAACCGGATGTTGTTCCTATCCAGATATCCTCCGTAGCAGTTTTGCAAACAGTAAAAGCATCACTGGCAGTTAGCGATCCTTCACCTTTATCTTTGAAATAATGCTTCACTTGCCTGGTACGCAAATTCACCTTATTCAATCCCCTTGAAAAAGTACCGACCCATAAATCATCTCCATCCAGACAAAGAGCATGGACATTCTTATATATATCCGGATGCTCAAATGGTACCATTTTTTCTGTCTCCGGATCAAAATTAAACAATCCTTTATCTTCAGTACCTATCCATAAAGTACCGTCATTGCCTTCACATATCTCACGCACCCGACGACCAAAAAACTTAATCTCCTCTCTCGGATAAAACTTCTCAAAATAGGTCCATTGATACGGATAATAATTTACGCCACCAAAATAAGAACCTACCCACATTCCATTCTCACTATCGCGATAAATCGAATAAATAGCATTGTCTGATAACGCATAGGAGTCATCTTGATCGGGTACCGTCAGGTGTGTGATCTTGTTAGTCGTCAAATTATAGATGTACAATCCCTTTTCCGTACCTACCCATAATTCATCATCGGACTTAAATTCTAACGTACGTGCAAAAGCATCCAAAATCCTACGGGATTTACCCGTCACAAAATTAACCTCGGTCAATCCGTTCGATGATGCTATGTAAGTGTAATTATGAGGACCGACAATCTCACAATTGATGATATCATCTTTGAATATCTCATTGCCATTTGCATCTTTAAAAGGCTGCAAAGGCGATTCAAAGTCAGCCTTTGTATAATAAAGATTATCACCATACAATGCCAGCCAACAGGTATTCCCATTTAACCAGAAGCGATGAACATTGGCCAGTCCCGCATCATGAAAATAATTCCGTAATTTGTTTTCATCACTATTATAACAGAACAGTCCCTGATTCTCAACTGATATCCAAAGATTTGAGTGCTCATCACACCTTATCATCGTCACAAAATCCCGGATAACGGTTCCTTTATCACTTACTAAATTGAATTCAGTAAAAGAATCAAGTATAGGGTTATAAATATAAAGTCCTCCATCAGTACCGACCCATATATTCCCTTTACTATCTTCATAAAGTACCGTTATGAAATTCCTGCCCAGATTTGAATTTTCATTGTTATAGATGCGGAAAGACAAGCCATCGTAGCGGCTCAAGCCATCTTTAGTACCAAACCACATAAAGCCTTTCTTATCCTGGAAAATACAATTCACAGAGTTCTGAGAAAGACCATTTCTGATATCTACCGTTCTGAAATAATAGTGAACGGTATTATAGGCATAGGACGGCAATGCCGTCACTATGCACAAACAGAGGAAAAGCTTTATAATAGTTCGATTCATAGTTCCCTCCTTTTTTAGGAAAGATTATTTCTTTAATGAATTACAAATACGTGTATTAATTTCTTTCACACGCTTTTCATCCAACTTGATTACCTTACGGTCATAAGTTATAAAACCATTCACTTCCACTTCTACGTCAGTAGTCTGCGTATAAACAGCTGCCGAGAATCCTCTGTCAATCATCCGATATAACATATCGGCATACTTCACATATTCATCAGTAGCCTCTTTAGAAGAATTGAACTGTACATAACCCCAGTTACGGTTCGGCTCCCAAAGGTGATCTTTCAAAACCAAACCGATACCACCATATTCACCTAAAACCGTTGCACGCTGGCCGTCATATAAAAACATTTCCGGTGCAGGATAATGGTGCAAGTCAAGCATATCACCACAGGGATAATGGTTACCACCACTTGCCGGATTCACCAGACGGGTCGGATCATATTGCTTTGTCCATTCAGCTATTTCTACCGTTTTAAATTGTCCCCAAGCTTCGTTGAACGGCACCCACGTACCAATACAAGGATAAGAATACAGGCAATCTATGATTTCCTTCCATTCTTTGCGATAATAACCTTCAGATTCAGCAGAACGCTTCATTTCCGTACCATTAAAATATTGACGCATCTGCCACTGTGGATTACGGTCACCACTCGGCATATCTTGCCATACAATAATTCCAAGCTGGTCACAATAGGTATACCAACGGGCAGGCTCAACTTTGATATGTTTGCGAATCATATTAAAACCAAAATCTTTCGTCTTCTGGATGTCATACAGCAAAGCTTCATCCGTAGGAGCTGTATACAAACCATCAGGCCACCAACCCTGATCAAGCGGTCCGAACTGGAACAACGCTTCATTATTCAATTCCAGGCGTACAATACCGTTAGCATCCCGGCGAGTAGAATATTTACGCATAGCTGCATAGCTATCCACCTTGTCCACAATTTTACCTCCATCCTTCAGGGCTACTTTCAAGGTATAAAGGAAAGGAGAATCAGGACTCCATAACTTAGCATTTTCAGGCATAGCCACCTCTACAGCTTCTCCATTGATACTCTTACCGGCAGCTACCAGCTGATTGCCATCATACACATTCACTTCAACGAGGTCTGTTGCACAATTGGCATTCAGTTCAGCCTTTACCGTCAACAAATTGCGATCAATATCAGGAGTGATACGAAGGTTTTCAATATGTTTTCCACTAACAGGCTCCAGCCATACAGTCTGCCAGATACCGGAAACAGGAGTATACCAGATACCTTCCGGTCTACTGACTTGCTTGCCACGCGGCTGAGGTCCTTTATCCGTTGGATCCCAAACCTTTACAACCAAACGATTACTACCTTTAGCTGATAAAGCTGGAGTAATATTAAATGAGAAAGGAGTGAATCCTCCGGTATGGCTTCCAACTTTAACGCCATTCACCCATACATCTGTTTTCCAGTCTACAGCACCGAAATGCAGCAGAATCTGCTTTCCTTTCCAAGCCGATGGAACATCAAAACTACGTTGATATACCAATTCCTGCTTTTCGTTTATCCTCTTGCCTACTCCCGACAAAGAAGATTCCACAGCAAACGGCACAAGTATTTTACCTTCAAAATCAGCCGGAATATGCCCACCTTTATCAATAATGGCGTAATCCCACAGCCCATTCAGGTTTTTCCAATCATTACGCTGCATAATGGGTCTTGGATACTCGGGCAATACATTTGAAGGATCAATTTGCTCCGCCCATTCTGTTTTAATCTTATCTCCGGCCGGTTTCCATTGTGCCGAACTCTCCAAACTAAAAAACGTTACCAAAGATAACGCAATAAATAATTTCTTCATGGTATGTAACTATTCTAAATGTTTGGAAGCAAAGTTAGCCACTAATTCATTTTCAAAATAACGCAATTGGTTCAATAAATGCAAGAATCTTATCATTTAATAACTAAATGTAGAAAGAAATAATCAATCTGCCAAGATAATAGTAGGAACTTAGAAAGCTACAACTACAGCCTTCTAATCAGATCAATAACAAAATTGACTTCTTGCAGGCAACACATTATTTGTTTGCCTGCAAGAAGTCAATGCTTTGCAAAAACAGAACTTTCAGGAATATTCAGACATTAAACCAATATACTTTTTCATCCTTTTCATTATCTCTTACATCCACATGTACCCATGAGATAGGAACTCCTTTTTGCAGATGTTCAAAGCGGATATTGCAAGGTAGTTTATCAGCAGACTCCTGAACTTTATGTCTTGCACTTTCTGCTGTCATTCCACAATCTGCCGGTAACAGGATATCGACGGCTTTACCTTGTATATGAGTCGTAATATAGGGAGTCTTATTACTCTGAACAAGATTGCATAAATGACATCTTAGCCCCCTTTGATACACTTTCATCTTGGGCTGATTAATTGTAAGAGGAACACCCAGTATTTCACGGATAATATCTAATGTCTTCTTTAAATCTTCATCCAGAAAAGACCATATCTGTTCTTCCGAATAGCTCTGCATCACATGATTACAGACTAATTCCTGAATTTTGAAGTACTTACATTTATAAATACTCATAGTAACTTCAATTTTTAAAATGAATAACTGAGAAATTCTATCAGGTAATCTGCCTCTTCAAAGCATTGGCATATCCTTCAATAATCAATTCCAGCCCGTCCGTCAATTCTTGTGGCGAAATAACAATTTCCAGTTTCCCAACCGTAGCATTCTCCGATGATTTATTATTGGGAAAACTGATTTGCAATTCATTGTTTATAACCTCCAATGCAAACTCTGCCGTCACTGTAGCTTTCTCTATTTTAGAGGCTGTGACGGGCACCAATGTAATTAAGGGAACCTGAACCGTTGTAGTGGTAACTGCCCCGGCATCATCCAAAGTAGGATATTCAAGTTGCACTATCTTCGGAATCAATGCTCCTTTATCTTTTCCTACCCCGACAGCCGGTTTCTCAAAATACTTATCCAACAAGCCTTCATTCTTGTCCATCAGTGAGTCACTGGCACTAACAATGGCATGGTGGATGGCTTCCACAAACAATTTAAAACTAATCATATCGATAAATTTAATGATTCGACGCTATACCATTTCACTCTTTCTGAGGAGATAATTTCTTCAGCTTTTCAAAATTATCAACAGCCTCATTCACTATCGGACGACTCTCTGTACTCAATCCAATGGCTGCCTGACAATTAGGACATGAAAATTGCATACCTTGAACTAACAAATGCAAATCAATGGGAATTTGAGTTTTGCATACCGGACACGGAATATACTGATCTATCATACTTTTATTCTTTTTCTGACTGTTTATCTATTTTCTGTATGGGTTGTATTGATTTCGTATACAAATCAAGTATAGTCAATACTCCTTTGGGCAAAGGCAGTCTGCCTGCATGAATATTTACTTTAAGGCGGCTTGACAAAGTGCTATCATATTGCTCATGCGAATTCCTCTTATACTCCTGTTTGGCCGGAGCAATTCTTCCGTTCAAAACCGCCTTCCTCTCTACAAGTTGTACATCCGCATTCACTTTTGATTCATAATTATAAGAACCCACCGATGTAATCTCCAGATCAAAATCTACATTGATCTTATCTATTGCAAGAGAATTTAAAGGCAATAAACACAGCAAAGGAACCTGAAAAGCCATTTTATTGATAGAGATGTATCCTGGATCAGTCGGTTGCTTTGTATGATCAACAACCGGCTGACTCAGTATCATCTCTATCATAAGAGGCTGACGCAAGTCACTTCCCTCCTCCTTTGTGAAGCAATAATCAAGCAAAAATTGAGCCTGCCCGGTCAGCATCATAACATTGGCCTTGGATGCCGCTACCAAAGGAGCACCAATGATCGACTCAATATTAAATTCTGCCCCAAATTGAGGTTTGAATGTACCTTGCTCGTTTTCAGCCATATTTTTTTCTTTTTACTTGATATCAAATATTTTATCCTATTTACTTAGTAGCAGGAATAATCCTATTCTTTACGGTTGTGCACTAGGACTCTTCAACTCTATCGGTTGAATTGCTTTTGTAAATGCTTCGATGATAGTATTTACTCCTTTAGGAAGTGGAAGCTGACCTGCATGTACATTAACAGTATACTTAGCAGAATTACTCTTCTCATAATGCGTATTATGAGTCTCAGAATCCTTTGAAGAATAGCTGGCCGATCCTTTAATAGATACAGACAGTGGTCCCCAACCTAATTTTGTTTCAAAACTACCCTCTCCTTTACTCTCAGATTCTTTTGCCTTATTGTCATCTTCTGAGAAACTTGATTTCACTTCCATTTCAAAATTAATATCCACAGTTTCAACAGCGAGGGAATTAATAGGAAGAATTGTAAGCAGAGGCAAAGTAAATTTGGTTGAAGCTGGTTTAATAACAGGATCGGCGCCCTCAGTAGCTCCCGGACCAATAACACTCCTGGTGAGAATCATATCGATCATAATGGGTTCATACTGATAACTCTTCGGTTCGGTTGTACTAACTTCCTTTCTGTTAAAACAAGTGTCCAACATAAATCTTGTTTGAGTAAGAGCCATTGCAGAATTCGCTTTAGCAGCTGCATTCAAAGGACCTCCGATTAAACTTTCCATTGGCAGCCCGGAGAACTGCTGCGACATTGACAATAAATTTGTATCCATACTAATGTGTTTTAAAGAAGTTATTAAAAAAGTTAACTAAAACTCAGAAATTTCCTAATCACTGTTTTTATGCGATTGAATAGGCGGACAAAAAAACCTTTCTTCCTTTTAGGTAGTTCTGTCGGATAAAACCTGATAGTAATGTGTTCACCCATAGCACTTCCCTACACAAATTCCACTGTATAAGATTCACCCGAATTGGCCAAGGCTACAACAAGAGTATTACCGGTAAAAGTGCCAGAATACACGATTTCACCGGAACCAGCATCTTTAACTACCAAGCATTGATTGTCGATAGAAGTCTCGAAACAGATATAAAGTTGATTATCCTGAATATAACCCGGAATTATAGGATATATGGAACGAACTGATCCATTCCCTTTTAATAAATGAATATTAATCGGTCTTTTGATTTCCTTCTTTTCTGTAGGAACAGATGCAGATTCAGCTGATGCATTTAAAGATATACAAAGCGGCTGCATTATAAATAAACCACTGAATAGAACAAACGATAATGCTTTCATATGTCTCACACTTATTAGAGATTAATAATGTGACGAAGTTAGTGACATAAAAGCAAAAAACAGAATAAAAATGATAACATCTAATTACAACAACACCCTGTTTATCAGATATTTAAACAATAAACAGATAACATTCTTTCAGTAAAAGGCTAATTAGCAGTCTTCAATTTAATCCGGTGTCGCCTTTGAGCCACAATTTGCTTGTTCACATTCCCAAAGCAAAGGGCAATTGTAAAATCATCTAACCCACAAAGTGAAAGGCATGAGAAAAGACAATCATTCTCGGTATATTTAGGATAGGTTTGATACAAATAGTCTATATAACCCTTGTATATTTCCATAACAGTGGAACGAAGCTGCTTCTGTTCATCTTCCAACAAAATACGCAGTTCCTGTTTATTCTTAGTCTTTTCCTGATGACTAAGCTGTTCTATTTTCTTATAAATGGAGGTCTCTTTAAAAATAACATTGCATAATTCCGCCTTTTCATCGGCTAATTTTCTGATTTCGCATTCTTTTTGAGAAATTTTCTTTTTATCCTCTTCCTGCTCCCTCCGCAACGAAGAGACATAATATTGTAGTCCTACTATATCTACCTCCAATAAAGCCCTATCATACTTATGTTCCAATTCAAAAAAGTCTCTCCGACGTCTTATTCGCTGAATATACCAAACCATAGTAAGAATAACGAGCAAACACAAAACAGCCAGACCAATAAACAGTATCTGCATCTGCACTTTTTCTTTATAAATTTTCATTTTGGCCTCATATTCATAAATCTTCTGCTCCACTTCGGGATTTTGCTTATCGAGAATGGAGTTCATAGTCACAGAGTAGTTATCCAGATAACCTAATGCCTGCTGATAGTCTCCTTTCATCTCCATCACATCTTTCAAACCATAAAAAGCTAAAGCTTTTGTCTCTATCACCGTATCCTGTAATGCCTGTTTGAAATAGTAATCAGCAGAATCCAATTGTTCATGGTTCATAAATGCATAGCCTACCATAATTGCTGCCTTGGAAGCCATTCTTTTACCAAACGCCAAAGACTGTTTCCCGTAAAAAAGCATAGAGTCGACTTCCTCATAGGTACAACTCAGATTATGATTAGTCATTGATACGATCATTGAATCATTTTCTTCCAAAGCCAGCCCCAAAGCACACTTCATATTATCACGAGCACGCAGAGTATCACCTTTCAATAAATACCCCCAGCCTATATCATTAAAAACAAAACACAATCCCTTTTTATAATCGCAACTTATAAAGCAATCTTTCGACTTTAGGAACATATCCATTCCTTTATCTATGAGAACCTGCGAAACATACAAATTACCCAGATCTTCATAAATCATTCCTTTTACCCTTAACTCTTCAGCATCCGTATTACCAAGCTCTTTCAAAGCAGCAAAATCGCTCTCAATAGCTTCTTTATACATATTCATACGAAGCTGAAGGCGTCCTTTATACATAAAAGCCTTAGCACGATTGATGCCACTACCATAGTAATGAATAGCCTCATTAAGCAAAGAATCGCAAGGTAACAGAGAAAGATATTTCTTATCCATAGTTTCTGCCAAAAGCAATCCATAATGCATCTGTTCGGATTTGGTCAGAATATCCGGAGAGATGGATTGTAGAATCTGGTAACTACTATCGACAGAAGAATGCATTAATATTTCAGCACGCAACAATTGCTTATTCTCCACTTTTTTACTACAAGAAGCAAGAATCAGAATCAAACAAAAAACAGAGAGTAAGCCTTTCAATCGGTTTAACATAAAGCTATTCGGTTATTTGTCAACAAAGAAAACAAAAATAAAAAGAAATAACAACAGATAGCTACAAAATATCGGGAGTATTCTTTTGTAGACGAAAAATGGAACAAAAAAGGACCAACTCCGTATCAAAGCCGTACCAACTCCATACCAAGTCCACACCAACTCCACTTCTTTCATCTCCGTATAGGAGTGAAGAAAATACGGAGTTGATACAGAGTTGGTGTAGTTCAGAAGTGTTTCTGACCAAAACGTATTTAAGGTTTTCCCTACATCTTGCCTTACCTTAAACAATGATAAGAAAAAGAAAAACTGGATGGGTAGCAGTTTTTTTCGTAACTTTGCACAGTTTTAAATACATTGAATGAATGGAGTTTAAATACGACGTTATCGTGATTGGAGCCGGACATGCCGGTTGTGAAGCAGCTGCATCTGCGGCAAATCTGGGTTCAAAAACCTGTCTTATCACCATGGACATGAATAAGATAGGTCAAATGAGTTGTAACCCTGCCATAGGCGGTATTGCCAAAGGACAAATTGTACGCGAAGTAGATGCTTTAGGCGGATACATGGGATTAGTAACCGATCAAACCGCTATCCAGTTCCGTATATTGAATCGTTCCAAAGGTCCTGCCATGTGGAGCCCGCGTGCACAATGCGATCGCAATAAATTCATCTGGGCATGGCGCGAAATATTAGAAAACATTCCTAACCTGCACATCTGGCAAGATACTGTACGCGAAATTCTCGTTGAAAATGGAGAAATTACCGGGCTGACTACTTTCCTTGATGTGACTTTCCGAGCTAAGTGTATCATATTAACAGCTGGAACTTTCCTGAACGGGTTAATGCACATAGGACGTACCCAGCTTGCAGGTGGACGTATGGCAGAGCCTGCATCCTACGAATTAACGGAGTCTATCGCAAGACATGGCATCGAATACGGACGCATGAAAACCGGTACCCCTGTACGCATAGACGGACGAAGTGTACACTATGAATATATGGAAACCCAGGATGGAGAATGTGACTTCCACAAATTTTCGTTCATGGATACTAGTGTGCGTCACCTGAAACAACTCCCGTGCTGGACTTGCTTTACGAACGAAGAAGTGCATCGTGTGTTACGTGAAGGTCTGCCAGATTCTCCCCTTTTCAACGGGCAGATTCAAAGTATAGGCCCCCGCTATTGCCCCAGCATTGAGACCAAGATTGTGACCTTTCCTGATAAGGAACAGCATCAACTTTTCCTGGAACCGGAAGGAGAGACAACACAGGAACTTTACTTGAATGGTTTCTCTTCATCACTTCCGATGAATATACAAATAGAAGCTTTAAAGAAAGTCCCTGCATTTAAAGATCTGGTGATTTACCGTCCGGGGTATGCCATTGAGTATGATTACTTCGATCCTACCCAACTTAAACATACGTTGGAATCGAAAAGAATCAAGAACTTATTCTTTGCCGGACAAGTAAATGGAACCACCGGATACGAAGAAGCTGCCGGACAAGGAATCATAGCCGGTATCAATGCACATATTAATAGCCATGGCGGAGAACCTTTTACGCTGGCACGCGATGAAGCATATATCGGCGTATTGATCGATGACTTAGTAACAAAAGGTGTGGATGAGCCTTATCGTATGTTTACTTCACGTGCGGAATATAGAATATTGCTGCGCATGGACGACGCGGACATGCGACTCACTGAAAAAGCATGGAAGCTCGGATTAGTGAAAGAAGACCGCTATGAACTACTGAAGCGGAAACGTGAAGCTATCAGTAATATTGTAGAATTTACCCGAAACTATTCGATGAAACCGGCATTAATAAATCCGGTACTCGAACAGTTAGGAACTACTCCCCTGCGCCAGGGATGCAAATTAATAGATTTGATAAACCGTCCGCAAGTCACTCTTGAAAATATGGCGGAACACGTCGACGCTTTCCGCCGGGAGCTGAATAAGGTTACCGAAAGAAAAGAGGAAATCATCGAGGCTGCCGAGATCCTTATTAAATATGAAGGCTATATCGGGCGGGAACGAATTATAGCAGATAAGCTTGCCCGTCTGGAAAGTATAAAAATCAAAGGGAAGTTTAACTATAATTCCATTCAATCCCTTTCCACCGAAGCAAGACAGAAGTTGGTAAAGATTGACCCGGAAACCATTGCTCAAGCAAGCCGAATTCCGGGAGTGTCTCCAAGCGATATTAACGTCCTGCTGGTACTTTCGGGCAGATAACGCGGAACGTTCCACGTGAAACAAAAGAATTCAATAAACGCATTAAAAAAACTGATTATGAGCAAAGAAACTCTTGCTAAAAGCATTCGGGAGATTCCCGATTTCCCAATACCGGGGATTCTATTTTACGACGTGACTACATTGTTCAAAGATCCTGCAAGGCTACAGGAACTTTCGGACACATTGTACGAGATGTACAAAGACAAAGGTATCACAAAAGTTGTAGGTATTGAATCAAGAGGCTTCATTATGGGCCCTATCCTCGCCACTCGTTTGGGCGCAGGATTCATTCCTATCCGCAAACCGGGGAAACTTCCGGCAGAAACCATTGAAGAAAGCTACGATAAGGAATACGGGAAAGACACAATTCAGATACACAAGGATGCTTTGAACGAAAACGATGTGGTTCTGCTCCACGACGATTTATTGGCTACAGGTGGAACAATGGAGGCTGCTTGCAAGTTAGTACAGAAGATGAATCCAAAAAGAATTCATGTTAACTTCATTATCGAGTTGAAAGAATTGCACGGAAAAGACTTATTCAATAAAGATGTAGATGTACAATCAGTACTTTCTCTATAAACAGATAGAATAGCCTCAAGCAATATATGGAGAATAACCCGGAACTTAAAACCAGCGAATATTTGAAAGGGATAGTATTAAACCTTCCCGAAAGCCCCGGTATTTATCAATATCTGAATACCGAAGGAGTTATTATATACGTAGGTAAAGCAAAGAACCTGAAACGCCGGGTTTCCTCCTATTTCAATAAAGAGCACGAACCGGGAAAAACAAGAGTACTCGTCAGCAAGATCGCAGATATACGTTATATCGTAGTAAATACAGAAGAGGACGCATTGCTGTTAGAAAACAATCTGATAAAGAAATATAGACCGCGATACAACGTTTTATTGAAGGATGATAAGACATATCCATCTATCTGCGTTCAAAACGAATATTTTCCCCGTGTATTTAAGACTCGCAAGATTATACGCAACGGTTCCTCCTACTATGGCCCTTATAGCCATATACCTTCCATGAATGCATTGCTCGACCTGATCAAGCATTTATATCCGTTGCGCACCTGTAGCCTGAATCTTTCGCCCGAGAATATCAATGCAGGCAAATTCAATGTATGTCTGGAGTATCACATCAAGAACTGCGCCGGTCCTTGCATCGGAAAACAATCATTGGATGATTACTTGAAAAATATTGGTGAAATCAAGGAAATCCTCAAAGGAAACACGCAGGAGATACAACGCCATTTATTCCAGCAAATGCAAGAATTGGCAACCGACATGAAGTTTGAAGAAGCACAGAAGGTGAAAGAAAAGTATATGCTGATTGAGAATTATCGCGCTAAATCAGAAGTTGTAAGCAATATACTGCACAATATTGACGTATTCTCCATCGAAGAAGATAGCGACGAAAAATCAGCATTCGTCAACTATCTGCATATTACGAACGGAGCTATCAACCAAGCATTTACATTTGAGTATAAGAAACGCCTTAACGAGACCAAAGAAGAGCTTCTCGAACTGGGTATCATCGAGATGAGAGAACGATACAAAAGCCTTTCACGCGAAATTATCGTGCCGTTTGAGGTCGATATGGAACTAAAGGATGTGGTTTTCACAATCCCCCAGCGAGGAGACAAGAAAAAACTGTTGGACCTTTCTATTCTGAATGTAAAACAGTACAAGGCAGATCGTATGAAGCAGGCTGAGAAGTTGAATCCTGAACAACGGAACGTTCGTCTGATGAAAGAAATACAGGATGAGCTGCACCTCGACCGCCTGCCCATGCAAATAGAATGTTTTGATAACTCAAATATCCAAGGTTCCGATCCCGTTGCTGCCTGTGTAGTTTTCAAGAAGGCCAAACCCTCTAAACAGGACTATCGGAAGTATAATATCAAAACCGTAGTAGGTGCAGACGACTATGCTTCCATGAAAGAAGTCGTAAAACGCCGTTATCAGCGTGCTATTGAGGAAAACGCTCCTCTACCCGACCTCCTTATCACCGATGGTGGAAAAGGGCAAATGAGTGCCGTAAAAGAAGTCCTGGACGAACTAAATCTGAATATACCTATTGCCGGGCTTGCCAAAGACGGTAAACACCGCACATCAGAATTACTGTACGGTTTTCCGCCACAGACCATCGGACTGAAGCAAAACACTCCCCTTTTCCGTCTTCTGACACAGATACAGGACGAGGTACACCGATTTGCCATTACTTTCCATCGGGATAAACGCAGTAAACGGCAGATAGCGTCTGAATTGGATGAGATAAAAGGTATCGGAGAGAAAACAAAAGCTGCCCTTCTAAAAGAGTTTAAGAGCGTAAAACGCATTAAAGAAGCATCCTTGGAGGCACTTGCAAAGGTGACAGGAGAGGCAAAAGCAAAAGTTATTAAAGAATACTTCAGACAGGCCACAAGCTAAATCTTCTATCGATTAAAAATGAATCATACACTCAAATTACAGACAATCACGAATTTATTCGTAACTTTGCACACCGGAAAAGATTAAAAAGATTAGGATAAAAGAACATGAGAGTAGTCATACAACGTGCCGGACACGCTTCTGTTACTATTGACGGAACGTGTAAATCCGCTATAGGAAAAGGACTTTTAATATTGGTAGGTATTGAGGAGACAGACGGACAGGAAGACATTGACTGGCTTTGCAAAAAAATCGTCAATCTGCGTGTCTTCGACGACGAGAACGGAACGATGAACAAATCGATCCTCGACATTAAGGGTGAGATACTGGTAATCAGCCAGTTTACCCTACATGCTTCTACAAAAAAGGGGAACCGTCCCTCCTATATACGGGCGGCAAAACCCGAAATTTCAATCCCTTTGTATGAACAGTTTTGCAGGGAATTGAGTTCTTCTTTAGGTAAAGAGATAGGTACCGGAGAATTTGGCGCCGATATGAAGGTAGAATTATTGAACGATGGTCCTGTGACCATCTGTATGGATACAAAAAACAAGGAATGATGACATTAGAAGAGGCTCAGCATCAAGTAGATTGCTGGATTAAGAAGTATGGAGTACGCTACTTCAGCGAACTCACCAACATGGCTGTTCTTACCGAAGAAGTCGGAGAACTGGCCCGAGTGATGTCCCGTAAATACGGTGACCAATCCTTTAAAGAAGGAGAAAAAGATAATATTGACGACGAGATAGCAGATGTCCTGTGGGTACTCCTCTGCATTGCCAACCAAACAGGTGTAAACGTCACAGAAGCGTTTGCCCGGAATCTGGAGAAGAAAACCCAACGGGATAGTGCCCGACATATCAATAACCCTAAATTGCAAGACCATGGAGAAGAATGAACCTACGCAGAACAAGTATGATGCCGCTTTGGCAAAGTATAACACACAACTGGATGACGCAGAAATAGCTGCAAAAGTAGCGAAGCTCATCGCAGAAAAAGTACCCGGAAACCATACGGAAGAAGTTAAGAAGTTCTTGTTTCACTGCATTGATCTCACCACGCTGAACACCACGGACAGCGATGAAAGCGTAATGAAATTTACGCAAAAGGTGAATCAATTCGACAATGAATTCCCCGATTTAAAGAACGTAGCTGCCATTTGCGTTTATCCAAATTTTGCAGAAATCGTAAAGGATACCCTGGAAGTGGAAGACGTAAAAATAGCTTGCGTTTCGGCTGGCTTCCCCTCTTCGCAGACTTTCACGGAAGTAAAGGTGGCAGAAACTGCTATGGCATTGATGGAAGGTGCAGACGAAATAGATATTGTTATCTCTGTAGGTAAATTCCTGAGTGGAGACTATGAGAGCATGTGCGAAGAAATTCAGGAACTGAAAGATGTCTGCAAAGAACATCACATGAAGGTTATTCTGGAAACAGGAGCACTCAAGAGTGCTTCCAACATCATGAAAGCCTCTATCCTATCCATGTATTCAGGAGCAGATTTCATCAAAACCTCTACTGGAAAACAGCAACCTGCCGCAACCCCGGAGGCCGCTTACGTAATGTGCCAGGCCATTAAAGAATATTACGACAAGACTGGCAACAAAGTAGGTTTCAAGCCTGCCGGAGGAATCAACACCGTAAATGACGCAGCTATTTACTATACGATCGTCAAAGAGATACTTGGAGAAGAATGGTTGGATAACCAATGGTTCCGTTTAGGTACCAGCCGTTTAGCTAATCTTTTACTTTCTGAAATTAAAGGCGAGGAAATGAGATTTTTCTAAAATAAAAATAAAACTATAAGAAAAAGCCTGATAGAGATCTTCTATCAGGCTTTTTCTTATATCATTAGGGTTATTCTCCAACTATTTATCACGATCTACCACATAATCCAGATAGGCAGTAAGAGCGGCTTTCACATCAGAATCGGGTAAGGACGCCAATAACGAAAGTGCTTTTTCTTTAAAAGTAAGCATCGTCTGCACAGCATACTCAATGCCGCCCTGCTGCTTGGCAAACTCAATTAAATAGTCGATTTCATCGGTAGTAGCCGAACCACTCTTCACCTTTACGGCAATTTCTTCAGCAGCTTTATCTTTAGTTGAATTCAGAGCATAAAGAACAGGAAGGGTCAATTTTCCCTCTAACATATCATTTCCTGTCGGCTTACCTATCTTCTTGCTGTCATAGTAATCAAAAATATCGTCTTTAATCTGAAAACAAAGACCGATATATTCACCGAACTGACGTGCAAATTCAGCCTGTTCATCGGTCACCCCTACCGAAAGAGCCCCGGATTTGGTACAAGCAGCAAAGAGCACAGCCGTTTTCTTACGGATTACATCAAAATAAACTTCTTCTGAAAACTGAAGACTGCTCACATTGGAAAGTTGGAGAAGCTCCCCTTCTGACAAATTCTGTCCCAGACGGGAAACCACCTCAATAATAGCATAATTATGCGTTTTGCCTACTTGCACAAGTGAAGTTGCCAGCAAATAATCGCCCACCAATACTGCTACCTTATTATTATAGATTGCATTTACCGATAACTGACCACGACGTTCAGTGCTTTCATCCACCACATCGTCATGGACCAAACTGGCTGTATGCAATAATTCAAGGGATACCGCTGCATGAAGTGTTTCGGGACAGATCCTGCCATACAGTTTTGCCATAAGTAACAGCAACATCGGACGCATCATTTTCCCATTCTTTTGTCGAATATGAGATATAACTTCATTCAACAAAAAGTTGGAACTGGTAAGTGAGCTGTCGAACAGTTTCTTAAAGTCATCCAGTTCTGCCGCTATCGGAGTTTTTATGAGTGATGAGGTGTCCATGCATCGCTATTTTCCGACAAAAATAGTAATAAAACACTTAATACGGTATTTTTTTGTACTTTTACCATGAAAAAAAGGATAAATATATGAATTCTGACGATAAATTGTTTCTTCTCGATGCTTATGCATTGATATATCGCGCCTATTACGCGTTCATCAAGAGTCCACGGATCAACTCCAAAGGTTTCAACACTTCTGCCATTCTGGGGTTCGTAAATACCCTTGAAGAAGTACTCAAAAAAGAAAATCCATCCCATATTGGTGTGGCTTTCGACCCAGCAGGTCCTACTTTCCGGCACGAGGCCTACGAACAGTATAAAGCACAGCGGGAAGAAACCCCGGAAGCAATCCGTCTCTCCGTACCTATTATAAAAGATATTATTCGTGCCTACCGCATCCCTATCCTGGAAGTACCGGGCTATGAAGCGGATGATGTCATCGGTACGCTTGCTACTGAGGCAGGTCGCCAAGGCATCACAACTTATATGATGACACCAGATAAAGACTATGGACAGCTGGTATCTGAAAATGTATTCATGTACCGCCCCAAACATACAGGTGGTTTCGAGATCATGGGTATAGAACAGGTAAAAGCTAAGTTTGATATCCAATCGACCCAGCAGGTCATTGACATGTTGGGGTTAATGGGTGACGCATCCGATAACATACCCGGCTGTCCCGGCGTAGGAGAGAAAACCGCACAAAAGCTAATCAGCGAATTCGGCAGCATCGAAAACCTTCTGGAACACACCGACCAACTGAAAGGTGCCTTGAAGACTAAAGTCGAAAACAATCGCGAAATGATTACCTTCTCCAAATTTCTTGCAACTATCAAAATTGATGTTCCCATCAAACTTGATATGAAAGCACTCGTTCGTGAAGAACCCAACGAAGAAGAACTTCGAAAAATTTTCGAAGAGATGGAATTTCGTACACTCATTGATCGCGTACTCAAAAAAAGTAATGCCCCCTCTCCTTCTTCCGCTGCTCCCGATCTTTTTTCACCAGGTCCGCTTTTTGCCCCAAATAATGGCCCGGTTCAAGGCAATTTGTTTGAAGAATTTGCGGGCGACCGACCGAATGATGAAAAAGAATCGAATCTCGCGCGTTTAGAAACCAGCGATTTCAACTATCAACTCATTGATACAGAAGAGAAAAGATCCAAAATTATTAAAAAGTTATTTACAACGAAAATTCTCTCAATAGATACCGAAACGACCTCTGCTGAGCCAATGGAGGCAGAATTGGTAGGAATGAGTTTCAGTGACACCGAAAATCAGGCCTACTATGTTCCGGTTCCACCTGAACGGGAAGAGGCGTTAAAAATAGTAAATGAGTTTCGACCTCTTTACGAGAATGTAAATTCAACGAAAGTCGGACAAAACATCAAGTACGATATTTTGGTTCTTCAAAATTACGGAGTGGAGGTGAAAGGTGAACTTTTCGACACCATGCTTGCACATTATGTATTGCAACCCGAACTTCGCCACAATATGGATTATCTGGCAGAAATTTATCTGCACTATCAAACTATCCATATCGACGAACTTATCGGACCGAAGGGAAAGAATCAAAAGAACATGCGCGACCTCCCACCGGAGGAAGTTTACAAATATGCTTGCGAAGATGCGGACATTACCCTGAAACTTAAAAACGTTCTTGAGGAAGAATTAAAGAAACAAGGCGTGGAACACCTCTTCTATGAAATAGAGATGCCACTCGTACGTGTGCTTGCCAATATGGAAAGCAACGGAGTGCGTATTGACACCGAAGCACTGAAACAAACATCCGAGCACTTCACTGCCCGCTTGCAGGAGATCGAAAAAGAAATCTATGAGCTGGCAGGTGAGACATTCAATATCGCTTCACCTAAACAGGTAGGTGAGATCCTTTTTGACAAGCTGAAAATTATAGATAAAGCCAAAAAGACAAAGACAGGGCAATATGTTACTTCGGAAGAAGTGTTGGAGAGCCTACGCAATAAACATGAAGTCATTGGAAAGATACTCGAATATCGTGGACTGAAGAAACTGCTGGGAACCTATGTAGATGCTCTTCCTCTATTGATCAATCCACGTACCGGGCGCATCCATACTTCCTTTAACCAGGCAGTCACGGCTACCGGACGCCTCAGTTCCAGTAATCCGAACCTGCAGAACATCCCTATCCGTGATGAGGATGGAAAGGAAATCCGCAAGGCTTTTATTCCGGATGATGGCTGCGAGTTCTTCTCTGCCGACTATTCGCAAATAGAATTGCGCATTATGGCGCATCTAAGCGAAGATAAGAATATGATCGACGCATTCCTTAGCGGCTATGACATTCATGCCGCCACTGCCGCTAAAATATATAAAATAGATATCAAAGACGTCACCCCCGATATGCGCCGTAAGGCAAAGACCGCCAATTTCGGTATCATCTATGGCATCTCTATCTTTGGCCTGGCAGAACGTATGAACGTGGACCGCAAAGAGGCTAAGGAACTGATTGACGGATACTTTGAAACTTATCCGCAGGTACGCGAATATATGGATAAAAGTATCCAAGTAGCGCGTGAGCAAGGGTATGTGGAAACCATTTTCCATCGCAAACGTTTCTTACCTGATATCAACTCGCGAAATGCAACCGTACGCGGATATGCAGAGCGCAATGCTATCAACGCACCTATTCAAGGAAGCGCTGCCGATATCATCAAAGTTGCCATGGCACGCATCTATGAACGCTTCCAAAGTTACAAATTGAAAGCTAAGATGATTTTACAGGTCCATGACGAACTAAATTTCAGCGTTCCAGAGGCTGAAAAAGAGTTTGTGCAACAAATTGTAATCGAAGAGATGGAACGCGCATATCGCATGCACGTACCCCTGAGAGCCGATTGTGGATGGGGAAAGAACTGGTTAAAAGCCCACTAAATCCAACTATAACTTTATTTAACTTACAATCAGAAAGCAACTGAAGTAATCTATTCAAAATACAGTTTGCTCACCAGAATATCCGGCAACATCACTGCCGGATATTTTTTTATCATTAATATTGGCAAAAAGAAAACATAGCAAACTCATTCGCACTAACATTTTGACTATATTTAATCTATTTATCGCTATTATGTCAATTTAATCCGTACCTTTGCAGCGAATTTAATGACATAATGATAGAATATAGTAAGAGACAACTTAAAAACATATAGAACCATGAAAACAAAAGTATTTTTAAAAACAGTTGCATTATCAGCAGTTATTCTATTTGGTGGCATTGCAGCTTCTGCAGCTAACAAAAACAACCTCATTTACAATTCGGAAGAGAAAGATGGAGTAATGGTTGGACAGACCGTTTACAAAATGGACGGTGGTACTTTAGCAAATTATATGAAGCATAGTTATAAATATGATGACCAAAAACGCATGACTGAAAGCGAGACTATGAAATGGAACAGCGGAAAGAATGCTTGGGAAAACGACCTTCGCGTTTGCTACGCTTATCAAGGAAAAACTCTCACTACTACTTATTATAAGTGGAATAACAAACAAAAAGCATATGTCCTTGTTCCCGAAATGACGGTTACAATGGACAATCCAAATCTGTAAAAACAGCAGATACTCTCTTAAAAATCTAACAAACAAATTGAACAAACCGAAACCTTTATAAGTTTTGTACACCAAGTGAAAGCCGGAATACGTGATGTATTTCGGCTTTTTTCATAACTTTGCCTGCCTAAACAAAACCTATTTATGATACCTGCTACCCTCATCCACTACATTGAAACAGAGATTATTCCCCGTTACAAGCACTTTGACAAGGCACACAACCTCGCACACGTACGTACTGTTGTAGAAGAAAGCCTCACACTTGCCAAGGAATATAATGTGAACGAAAGCATGGCATATACCATTGCCGCATACCATGATACAGGACTTTGTCGGGATCGTGCTACACATCATCTCATCTCAGGGGAGATTCTGAAACAAGACAAAATGCTCTGCCAATGGTTCAGTAAGAAAGAAATAGAAACCATGAAAGAGGCAGTGGAAGACCATCGGGCATCTACCGATCACGAACCGCGAAGCATTTATGGCAAAATAGTGGCAGAAGCAGATCGTGTGATTGACCCCGTAATCACCTTACGCCGCACCGTGCAATACGGATTAAAACAGAAACCGGAAGCGGAAAAAGAATGGCACTACCAACGTTTCCGCCAGCATCTGATGGAGAAATATGCACCGGGTGGATATCTGAAACTTTGGTTTCCGAAATCAAAGAATGCAGAAAAGCTGAAAGAACTGCAAAAGATTATCGCAGACGAAGCACAGTTGAGGAGTATCTTCCAACAGTTGCTTGCCGAGGAAAAAGAATAAGGAATAGAGCCATATATAAAACAGAGAATATATCTCAGAATTTATGCAATTCTACCCTTTTAAAAGAAAAAGAGGATGTGTCAACTTGAACTGCTATCATATGACACATCCTCTTCTATCTGTTAAGTAATTATTTTAATCCTGCTTCTGAATGTATTTTCCATTGCTATAAGCATAAACATTGTCATTAATAGTAATGCCCATACTTGTAGCATCGCAATCTCCAAATAGTGGAGCGCAGACAAAACTACTATAATTACTATCATTTGCCTTACCAGCATCGCTTATAGTAAAACTACCCAGATTGACCGTACTACCATCATAGGTATAGGTTCCGCTGACCGTATTATTCTTAAATACGGCTGAAGACGCCTTCTCACTTGCCGTAACCCCGAAACAACCAAGGAATGGCGAGCTATAGTTTACCTTATTGACATATTTAGCATCAGACACCTTTAGCGTTATATTGCTTGTCTGGCAATTCTCTATGATGAATGATTTGGCTTTAATAATATACCCCGCCAATCCGGCAATGTTATAACTTCCACCGTTAATTGTAAAATCAGATACAGAACATCCTTTCAAATGGATATCTTCAGTATTGTTTCCATTCATATAAGACACAATACCTGCCAGTTTTACAGCACCATCCGTATCACTTTCCATATTAATCTCAGAATTGCTGACCTTTACGTTTTCTACTGTCAGACTTCCATTGGAAAAGCCTATTACGATGGCTGTCCATTTGGAACTTCCATTAATAGTGGCATTAGTGACGTTCAGATTCTTAACGACTGCATTTTGTACATTGCCCAACAGACCGGCTCCAGGATATTTGTGATTGACCGTAAGATTACTGATAGTCTTATTGTTGCCATCGAAAGTGCCTTTGAAGTATTTCACGGTTTTCACGTATTCAGCCTCATGAGTCACCCCTTGAGGTACGTTAATCATTTTATGCGCTGAATTATCACCTATTGGTTTCCAGCTTTTATTACCCATATCCAGATCATTGGACAGTTGAATCGTTTTTCCTTCAAATGTATTGTTCTTTTCTACTTGTTTTGCTATCCACGCCAGCTCGCTGGGAGCAGTGATAGCATAAATATTGTTTTCGCATTTCGGTTCAAAGGCGCAGCTGCCATCCCAGGGAATATTATTGACTATATTAAAGTCCGTACCAGCAACTAACGTTTTTTCTGTTCCGCTATTCTCCGTTACTTTGATCGTAAAATTAGGAACTGATTCCGGCTCTACAATACCGCACCATTTACAGCCACCCATCGGAACTTTCAAAGCAGTTTCATTAGTCAAAGCATCTGTAGTACAGTTCTTGATGATGACAGTTCGCGCCTTGGTGCCACTATTGGCAATATCGCCGATAAAGCCGGACACATATCCGTAAGTGTTATCACATTCACCGTTCAGGCTCAGAGTGATATTCTTTGTAGAACAATCCTCAAACGTCACACTGTCATACATGGAACCTACCAACCCTCCATACCCGAAGGATGCCGCTATAGAGGCCTTCTCTACTTTACAGCCTTTCAGTGTGGCCGTTGCAGTATTAGCTGCCGCTCCATCCGCTTCGATATAGCCAATCAGACCACCTACACGGTAAGAGGCTGCACCATGGGTAAAGATCTCCACATTTTTGGCAATGCAATTCTCATACTTGGTAACATTACCTCTTGAATAGCCCACCAGTGCGCCTACCCATTTGGGAGAAACTGAGGCATCGGGACGAATGGTTACTTTGTCCAGTGTGATATCCTTGATGGTGGCAGCACCATATACAACAGCAAACAGACCAATACAAGCCTGTGGGGTATACTTGGTTTCCTGCTGGTTCATGATATACTGGCTCATATTCAAGTTTTTAATAGTATGACTCTTTCCTTCGAATATTTTTCCATTGATAACCATACCCAACCACGGCTTATCGGCAAGGTCAACATCAGCATACAGAGTAGTTGTTTCAGCAGTCAATGTCACCGGAAGTGATTTGTAATTAACGTCGTTGGGGGCTGTCTTCGATTGATAAAATGCCAGTTGTGCAGCCGTATAGATATTACCGTTTGTAGCTTCCACCTGAGAGATTCCATCCCAAGTAGAAGTGAGTTTAAAGTTCTCAGGATTGGTTACCGCTTTGATGTTTGCGGCTCCAAAAGAAGCGACATCCACAGTTGCGCTGTTACTGCCATCACGCACCAATTCTTCTACTGTTCCATAGATTTCTACATTACCGCCTTTGATGATTAGTTTCTTAACCGTAACTCCGGCATTCACCACTAATGTTTGTTTGGCGGTGGTAACGGTCACTTCATTGTAGGTAGCCGTTGCACCCACCGCACTCAATGTAACGGTTGTTCGGGGCATATCAATAGCGACAGAAGGGGCGCTGGTTCCACCGTCGCTTACCTCCGGAATTGCCAGTGAGACTTTGTTAGTGGCTATTTCTGCGGGGTCCGTCTGACTTTCCTTATTCTTGTCCGTCAATTGTAATGCCCCGTTGCTTGTGCTGGGGACTGAATTAAAAGCCAGATTAATATCGGAGTTCTCCACTACAGGTATCTCGATTCCAGTACTTTGTTCCGATGTGGCAAACTCTCCGGTTATGGCAATGTCTGTAGTAGTTTTTTTCTCCGGTGCTGCCTGCGGAAGGTTACTACTGTTTGCTAAAGCTTCGTTAAGTGCACTTGGTGTGGTTGCCTCTACCGTAACACAGTCCAAAGCCGGAACTTCCAGCAAGTCTCTGCGGTTAAGCGTCTTGTCATTCAAAGTCTTGGTAAAGTACACTTTGTCGCTTCCATTGGTCAGTTCGGCTGTAATGAATTGATAAGTACCTACGGGTAATGGAATGTAGAAACTCCGTGAAGTAGTGCTTGATGAAGCATCGAAAGTAGCAGTGATAGTCTTGCTGGCGCTTTCATCCTTTATTGTCAATACAGGGTATTCCGCACTTAAGTCCGCCGTGCAAGTTCCCGCGATATTATTGGATGCAGTAATCTTGAAGGTAGTGGCCTCTGCCGGTATTTTGTTTACCGTCAGCTTAATCAAGGCTGCCATATGCTTGAAGGAAAGAGCACTTAAATTACCAGCATCCGTTACTTTTGCATACATCGGGCCGTTGCTCGTGCCGGCATATTTTTCGAGGGTGGCGGGCAAGGTCATAGTTAACGTATTGTTGGTTACACTCATAGCTGATTGGTCAGGATAAATGGAGAAAGATGCAGTCTTGCCACTTTCTACACTTCCGGTGAAAGTCGCAGAGGTTGTTCCCGCACCGCTTTGATAACTAAGCGTCGTTTTAGAATTGTCCGTACAGAACAATGCCAATGCATCGGACTCTTGCCATACAATCTGATATAGGTCGTTTACCGTGGTACGAGTATTACCGCCCGCACCTTCAAAAGTAGCCGTAATGGTAGTGTTTCCTTTCCCATTGGTCATTTCAAATTCGTCCTGACTGCAACTGAATACGGTCAAAGCAACAGTTGCCGTGCAGGCAACTTGCATGAGTTTTCGTAGTCTTAACATAATAGAGTTCCTCCTTAGTTTTCTATGGTTAGAATGTCATTGATTAAATCTTCCAAATCACTGCTTGATGCAGAGCCATAGTTGCGTGTAGAAGTTCTGTTAGAGTAAGATTTCGTTTGAACGGGGTTGTAACCTTCGCCACTTGCCGCGATTACACCTTCATTCTCCATTTTGATTACTTCCATGGAAGGGGCTTCGTAGGTCTCTTTCTGGGTTTGCTTGTCTGTTGTCATACACTTAATTGTTTAAAGTTTAACATAAAAAAACGTGAGTCGCCGTATCTGTTTACCCATACATCAGGCCTTCGCAATGCCTCACACCCGGATAAACAACAGCTACTCACGTCAATTATGTATATAGACGCACCACTCCTCTCGTGGAAGAAGATGCAGGTATATAACAAAGACGTGAGCGTTGTTGTTATTATCTTCGAGTGTTAATCAAAGTTGCGAAGTTTGATGTATGAAGATAATTTCAATAACGCTTTTGTTAAATATAACAAGCTCACTACGCTATAGTGAACATGGGGCAAATATAGTTATAAATTATTTACCTTGATACATTTTGTCCTATTTTTATTTTAAATCACTCATCACCAGCCGTCTGATTCATTACCGTGCAGAAATGAACTAAATGCAATAGCTAACTCCTTTCTTAGGCATTCCTATGCTTTTTCCCTTCCAACGGTTAGCCTTTTCCATCCGAACGCTTATTCTTTCCACCGTGGAGTTTCTTTCTTTCCACCATGGTGGAAAGAAAGTTTCCCCGTGATGGAAAGCAACTTTCTCCATGGTGGAAAGAATAAGTACCTACTACAATTTTCCTTAACCGTCGCAGCGAAAAGGGATAAAAGTGGCGATGCGGCAGCTTAACCTCTGAAACTTAATATTATTTATGCGGATCAGGAATTGAATTGTGTTCATATCGGGAAAGAAAGGAACAAAAGGAGTGATAAAGTGGTAAGGTAAACAAACCTACCTGCATTTACCACTAACCTCAGAGTAAAACCAATACCCCCAATGGTAAAAATGTACAATCCATAAGGCAATAAACAGAAGAATACCTATCTTTGCAGGCAGAAAACAAAGTAATAACGAAATAGATAATGGCTTTACAATGTGGTATTGTCGGTCTGCCAAATGTAGGCAAGTCGACGCTTTTCAACTGTTTGTCCAACGCAAAAGCGCAGGCGGCAAACTTCCCTTTTTGTACAATAGAACCGAATGTAGGTGTAATCACCGTGCCCGATGAGCGCCTGACGAAGCTCGCCGAACTGGTACATCCGGGACGTATCGTGCCCACTACGGTGGAAATCGTGGACATTGCCGGACTCGTAAAGGGTGCCAGCAAAGGCGAAGGACTGGGTAACAAATTCCTCGCGAACATTCGTGAAACGGATGCTATCATCCATGTGCTGCGTTGTTTCGACGATGAAAACGTGACACACGTAGACGGAAGCATCAACCCGGTGCGCGACAAGGAAATCATCGACTACGAGTTGCAACTGAAAGACTTGGAAACCATTGAAAGCCGTATCCAGAAAGTGCAGAAACAAGCACAAACAGGTGGCGACAAAGCTGCCAAGCTGGCTTACGATGTACTGGTGCAGTATAAAGAGGCACTGGAACAAGGCAAAAGCGCACGCACCGTGCAGTTCGAGACCAAAGACGAACAGAAGATTGCCAAAGAGCTTTTCCTCCTGACCAGCAAACCGGTGATGTACGTCTGCAACGTGGACGAGGCAAGCGCAGTGAATGGTAATAAATACGTGGAAATGGTGCGCGAAGCAGTGAAGGACGAAAATGCCGAAATCCTGATTGTAGCCGCCAAGACCGAAGCCGACATCGCCGAGCTGGAAACGTACGAAGACCGCCAGATGTTCCTCGAAGAAGTAGGATTAAAAGAATCCGGCGTAAGCCGCCTGATTAAATCGGCCTACCAATTGCTGAATCTGGAAACCTTCATCACCGCCGGAGAAATGGAAGTGAGAGCATGGACCTACCAGAAAGGCTGGAAAGCTCCGCAATGCGCCGGAGTTATCCATACCGACTTTGAAAAAGGATTCATCCGTGCCGAAGTTATCAAGTACGAAGACTTCATCCAGTATGGCAGCGAGGCCGCCGTACGCGAAGCCGGAAAGCTGGGCGTGGAAGGCAAAGAATACGTGGTGCAGGATGGAGATATCATGCACTTCCGGTTCAACGTCTGATTTACGGAACTCATTATAAATCGTCCGCCAAATGGCGGGCGATTTAATCACAGAATAATACTGCAAACCAACCATGAAGCAACCTTTCTCCACTCTGCTCGTCATGCTTCTGTGTAGTGTCGCTTATGCACATATCGCCATGAAAAGCGGTCTGCCCACCTATCAGAAACACGCCCGTCCCATGAGCCTGACACGCTTCTACCAATGGATGGAAAAGGCAAAGCCCGAATCCATACTGCACGGTAAAGAAGTCCCCGTATTGATGAAGCAGGAAATAAGGTAGGACGACTTTACTATATGAAAAAAGAAATCTACGTAAAATAGTACATTGCAAAATGGAAAACAATAATATGAAATACCTTATAGCCGGAACAGGCGGCGTGGGAGGCAGTATCGCCGCCTTTCTGTCCCTTGCCGGCAAATATGTGACCTGCATTGCCCGCGGTGAACATCTGGCTGCCATACGCGAACACGGATTGCGTCTGCACTCCGACCTGAAAGGCGAACATACACTACCCATCAAAGCCTATACCGCCGAAGAATATACAGGCAAAGCCGACGTCATCTTTGTATGCGTCAAAGGCTATTCCATAGATTCGATAACGGAGTTGATAAAACGCTCCGCCCACAAGGACACGGTCGTAATCCCTATTCTCAATGTCTACGGCACAGGTCCCCGCATTCAGCGCCTGGTGCCCGGAGTGACGGTTCTGGACGGTTGCATCTACATTGTCGGCTTCGTGTCCGGCAAAGGAGAAATCACGCAAATGGGCAAGATATTCCGTCTGGTTTACGGTGCACACAAAGGCACGGTTGTTCCCCGTGGAACGTTGGAAACTATACAACAGGACTTGCAGGAAAGCGGCATCAAAGCCGAGATATCTCCCGACATCAACCGGGACACTTTCGTGAAGTGGTCTTTCATCTCTGCTATGGCTGTCACCGGAGCTTATTACGATGTGCCTATGGGCGAAGTACAGAAACCCGGAGAGGTGCGCGATACGTTTATCGGACTGTCGCGCGAGAGTGCCGCACTGGGCGCTAAACTTGGTATTGACTTCAAGGAAGACATTGTAGAATATAATCTTAAAGTTATCGACAAACTGGACCCGGAAAGTACCGCTTCCATGCAGAAGGATATGGCTAAGGGACACGAAAGTGAGGTGCAAGGGTTGCTTTTTGATATGATTGCTGCCGCAGAAGAACAGGAGATTGATATTCCGACGTACAGGATGGTGGCGGAGAAGTTCAAATCTTGAAGTCGCAAATTGCGACTTCAAATAAGGCAGTAACCCATGAAATACTATTTATGCATCTCAGTATAAAGAAAAGACAAATGGAATTAACAGTAATCATACAAAGTAAGATATACGAGATAAGAGGACAACAAGTAATGTTTGACTTCGACTTGGCGGCACTTTATCAAGTAGAAACACGCATACTTAATCAGTCCGTTAAGCGTAATATAAAGAGATTTCCAGAAGACTTTATGTTTCAACTAACCGTAGAAGAATGGCAAAACTTGAAATCACAATTTGTGATATCAAGTTGGGGAGGGGTACGTAAACTGCCTTATGCCTTCACAGAGCAGGGAGTAGCTATGCTCTCTTCTGTGTTGAACAGCGACATCGCCATCGAAGTAAATATCGCCATCATGCGTACCTTCATCGCTGTTCGCCGCCTCATATCCACTCCCCCCACCGATAGAATAGGCAAATTGGAAGAAGAACTGAAAGAACTTAAATCCTACATCGAAGAAGTCTTCACCGATTACAACGACATCAACGAAGACACCCGTATGCAACTGGAGCTAATCAACCGAACCCTTGCCGAACTGCAAGCCCAGAAAAGACTGGCCGACAACCCCAGAAACCCTATCGGCTTTATAAAACCAAAACAATAAATCATATAATCAGATACATTTATGCCATCACTGCTCACCATCAATTGGAATCCCGATCCCGAACTATTCAACCTCTTCGGAAGTTTCCCCATTCGCTATTACGGGCTACTGTGGGGTATCGGCATCGTACTTTCCTGCATCATAGTCCAGCGCCAATACCGGGATAGGAAAATCAGTGAAGACAAGTTCACCCCGCTCTTTTTCTATTGTGTAATCGGCATCACCCTCGGAGCAAGGTTAGGGCACTGCATCTTCTACGATTGGAGTTATTATCAGAATCATCTCATAGAAATGATACTTCCCATCAGGCAGTTTCCAGGCGAAGGCTGGAAATGGATAGGCTACAAGGGACTTGCCAGTCATGGCGGCACCCTCGGACTAATCATCGCCCTGTGGCTATATTGCCGTAAAACCAAGATGCACTACATGGACGTGCTGGACATGATAGCCGTAGCCACGCCCATCTGCGCCTGCTGTATCCGCCTTGCCAACCTGATGAACTCCGAAATCATTGGCAAGCCAACCGATATGCCTTGGGCTTTTGTATTCGAACAAGTAGATATGCTACCCCGCCATCCGGCACAGCTTTACGAAGCAATCGCCTACTTTATCTTCTTCCTGGGAATGATTTACTTATATAAGAAATCAGACCATGGCCAAAAGCTGCACCGAGGTTTCTTCTTCGGACTTTGCCTGACAGAGATATTCGTCTTCCGCTTCTTTGTGGAGTTCCTGAAAGAAAACCAAGTGGATTTCGAGAATACAATGACTCTCAACATGGGGCAATGGCTCAGCGTTCCGTTCGTTATCATCGGAATATATTTCATGCTCTTTTATGGGAAAAACAAGCAATAAAAAGTAAATAAGCTCATTTGTAAACCAAATATATTGAAAATATGCTCTCATTACTAACCATCAACTGGAACCCCAACCCCGAACTGTTCAACCTGTTCGGTCATGTACCCGTCCGTTATTACGGCCTGTTGTGGGTCATTGGCATCGCATGCTCCTATTTTGTAGTTCGTTACCAGTATAAAGACAAAAAAATTGGTGACGACAAGTTCGAACCGCTGTTCTTCTATTGCTTCTTCGGTATTCTCATCGGAGCACGATTAGGGCACTGCCTATTCTATCAGCCGGAATATTACCTGCATCATTTCTGGGAAATGATATTGCCTATCCAGTTTTTGCCCGATGGTGGTTGGAAATGGACCGGTTATGCAGGTCTTGCCAGTCATGGCGGAACACTCGGATTGATTATTGCCTTGTGGATGTACTGCCGCAAAACTAAGATGCACTACATGGATGTGCTGGACATGATAGCCGTGTCCACCCCTATCTGCGCCTGCTTCATCCGCCTCGCCAACCTAATGAACTCCGAAATCATAGGTAAAGCAACCGATGTACCCTGGGCTTTCGTATTCGAACGGGTAGATATGATCCCCCGCCATCCGGCACAGCTTTACGAGGCCATCGCTTATTTCATATTCTTCCTGATCATGATTTTCTTGTATAAGAATTATAGCAAGAAATTACATCGTGGTTTCTTCTTCGGCCTCTGTCTCACAGAGATATTCGTATTCCGCTTCTTCGTGGAATTCCTGAAAGAGAACCAGGTAGATTTCGAGAATAGCATGTCACTGAATATGGGACAATGGCTCAGCGTTCCGTTCGTGATTATAGGCGTGTACTTCATGTTCTTCTACGGAAAGAAGAAAGCATAGAAATAGAATGAATGAGGATGTACAATTCTTATTTTGATACATCCTCATTCATTCTATCGATGCTGCCATTTACTCTTTGAAGCGTGTTCCCGCTTCAGAATATCACTCAAAGGCACCTCAAATATCTTAGCCTCAACCCATGCCACAAAGTCGAACTTACGCAGAATCTGAGTTTCATATTTATCTGCATACAAGGCATGGACTTCTTCCGCCATACTTTCCCATATCTCCGCACGCTTTTTCCGATTCGTGTCAGCGAAAGAATAATTCAGGAACTTAAGCAGAAAGGATTCTACCTTCAGATTATATCCCTTGTTTTTGGACATTTCCCGCTTGATAGAGCGAATTTCAGACTGAATATAGTCTACATCCCCCAATTCATAATGAATCATCACATTCACGATCCTAATGGTACGAAACAACGGAAGAGAATATAGATGACCTCTACCGATAGTCGCACTCAGCCGTTTCCGGGCTTTCCTGTACTCCCCATTTCCCAAATGGATCAGAGCAATATACAATGACATTTCCGCCTGTTGTTGCTCCTTCAGCAGTAGCATCTTATCAATCAACGAGGTTTGATGTTCAGCAATCCATATTCCTGCTTTATCGAAATCACCTGCATCAATAAACGAAAACAACCGGTAGATAAAGATCACATACATAACATTCAGCTGGAAACTGGATGATGGCGAAGACAACTTCGCCAACTTTTCAATGAAATAATTCATGCCCTCATAATTGTGCATGATACGCAGACTTTCCAGCATACCTTCCACCGTCATCAGGTAATAGACCGGAGGATTATTCCACAAATGGCTGTTCTCTTCAAAGAGCTTGTTCAATTCTACAAACGAGTTAAATGCTGCTTTGTAATCCCCTACTGTGATAAAGTAATTCGCCTGGAATAACTGATGATTCTTTTTTATTTCAAAGTTCTCAACGCCTGCACTTGCTACAATACTGATTTCACTGGTTACCAAGTCATCCAATTTCTGAGTTTCCTCAAGTGACCTCGAAGCCCCTCTGTTTATCATTCTATACTTCAACAGCTCGTACAATGAAGACTGCTCATTCAGCTGGCGGATACTTTTCAATGTATTATTCATCTTATATTGCTTATTCAACAGCTTCTGTTCATCCATATCTTCAAAATCCAATGTCAGAAGATAGTTCAGTTCCAGCCTTTGCGCTACCAGCAACGCAAAGTGATTCTCATAATACACCGCTTTCTCTTTTACCTTTTTCAATACTTGGAAGCATTCCTGATACATGGATTTCTCATACAAAACCCTTGCGTGCAGCAATTCATTGAACAAGAGATAATAACTATCCTGTTCTGTCCGCAACCGGGTCAATATGTCTATCAACAAATCAAATAAATAAATGACTACCGTATTGAATGAAGAAGCAGGTTTGGCTGCCAGAAAAGCCATCTTCAATTCTTCGGGATCACTTATCTTCTTATCATCAATCAACCTGAAAAGAAAGATATAATCCTTCTCCGGTTTATTAGAGATATACAGGGAGAATTCTTTCTTCTCCTGTTTAGTGAGATTATTAATCAGATGAATGAGGGATTCGGACTTTAGCATAGTATTAGCAGATTTTTTTAGATACACATCTTTTACGATAGCAAGGTAGAGAAAAAAATGAAAGCAAGCAATATTTTCACGGAATAATATAGGCTTTATCAATATTACTAATATCATAATCACCACAACCAACTATTTATTATATATTTATATATCAATTATTTAAATGTATCAATTTATAATTATATTCATTTTACCAGTATTAAAAATCATTGTTTTTTGTTTGCTTATGTACTAAGTATCGCATACTTTTGGAATAGAAAAAGAAAGCACAGTATCCAATATTCAATTATTCAATCTTAAAACTAATAAAGTAACCATGAGCAAAAATATCATTGTAATAGGCAGTTGTAATACGGATATGGTCATCAAAGCTGACCGTCTTCCTGTACCAGGAGAAACAATCATAGGCGGTAGTTTCATGATGAATCCCGGAGGCAAAGGAGCCAACCAGGCTGTAGCCGCTGCCAGATTGAAAGGAAATGTGCATTTCATAGCCAAAACCGGAAATGACTTGTTCGGCAAACGTTCCATAGAACAGTACGAAGACGAAGGTATTCATGTTGAAAATATCTATTCAGACCCCACACTCCCCTCGGGCGTAGCATTAATTATGGTGGATATGAACGGAGAAAACAGCATTGCCATCGCTTCCGGAGCCAATGGTTCATTGAGTCCCGAAGACATCCGGAAGGCACAGTCTACCATAGAAAAAGGCGATATCCTGCTGATGCAATTGGAAATCCCTATTGAAACAGTGGAATATGCCGCCCAGATAGCCAGCGAACAAGGCATCAAGGTGATACTAAACCCAGCACCTGCCCGTGCGCTCTCCAACAAACTACTACAGAACCTGTACATGATCATCCCCAATGAGACGGAAGCTGAAATCCTCTCCGGCGTCAAAGTAACCGATTGGGAAAGCGCACGCAAGGCTGCGGATATCATCAGTGCCAAAGGAGTGGACATCGTAGTTATCACCCTTGGTTCCAAAGGAGCATTGATTAAAGAAAAAGATACATTCCATGAAGTACCCGTACCCAAAGTCAAAGCCGTAGACACAACAGCAGCGGGAGATACTTTCTGTGGTGCATTATGCGTTGCTTTATCCGAAGATGTAGATGTGTTGGATGCTGTTAAATTCGCCAATAAATGTGCATCCATCACTGTGACCCGAATGGGAGCCCAGCCCTCCCTACCCTATCGTAAAGAAATTGATGTTTTATAAATAGTAATTTAAAATCTAATACCATGTTTATAGTCGACAGTTATTCATTAGCAGTTATTTTCTGCGTTGTCACGATGCTCTGCTGGGGTTCGTGGGGTAATACACAGAAACTTGCCGGGAAAACCTGGCGTTACGAATTGTTCTACTGGGATTACGTAATCGGTATCCTTGCCTTCTCTCTCCTCTTAGGTTTCACTCTGGGCAGCACGGGAGATGCCGGACGCGGTTTTGTTGAAGATTTGAAGCAGATCAGTATGGAGAACTATGCAAGTGCTTTTGCAGGAGGCGTCATATTCAATCTGTCCAACATCCTTTTATCAGCTTCCGTCTCTATGGCAGGGCTTACGGTAGCATTCCCGTTAGGAGTCGGCATAGCCTTGGTATTAGGTGTTTTCGTCAATTATTTCGGTGAACCTAAAGGCGATGCAGTAATCCTGTTCAGTGGTGTGGCACTCGTCGTATTGGCTATAATATTTAATGCCATAGCTGCCGGAAAGATGAACCAGAAAGGAAGCAGCACCAATAAGAAAGGGATTATCATTGCCATTATAGCCGGTGTACTGATGTCTTTCTTCTATCGGTTTGTTGCTGCCGCCATGGACTTGAACAATTTTGAGTCACCTACCCCCACAATGGCTACTCCGTATTCAGCATTCTTTATATTCGCAATAGGTATCTTCATAAGTAATTTCATTATCAATACCATCGTGATGAAAAAACCGTTTGTAGGTACTCCGGTGAGCTATAAGGAGTATTTCCAAGGCAAGTTCAGCACACACATGGTCGGAGTGCTGGGAGGAGCTATTTGGGGACTGGGTACGGCTCTCAGTTACATTGCAGCAGGAAAAGCCGGTGCAGCTATCTCTTACGCATTAGGACAAGGAGCACCCATGATCGCAGCCCTGTGGGGCATATTTATCTGGAAAGAATTCAAAGGTTCTTCCCGCACGGTAAATATTCTTCTGGCCTGCATGTTCGTTCTGTTTATATCCGGTTTAGGAGCAATTATCATCTCCGGAGCCAATTAACCGGCTCCTCACTCTTACTAAATAAACGCTTTCTTTTTCTACTTCTCACGGAGTGAAAAAGGAGAAGGGAATTGCCTGAACTAAAATATATTTTTCGTTCAACCTCTAAAATTTTAATACATGAGACCGATTCAAATAATAGTATTCTGTCTTTGCATGTGCTCGCTCAATTTGTACGCACAAGTCAGCGTCACAGGCACTGTAAACGATAATACCGGGGAAAGTCTTCCCGGAGTATCCATTCTGGCGAAGGACGGTGACCGTACCTTTGGAACCACCACCGACATCAACGGTAGATATGAAATCAAAGTGAATCAGGGGGCTACCCTCGAATTCAGTTTTATCGGATTTACCAAGCAAAAGGTGAAAGTAGGCACTAACAATGTCATTAACATCACATTAGAGCCTGAAAATGAAATATTGGATGAAGTAGTTGTAATTGGTTACGGCTCCGTCAAGAAGAAAGACCTGCTCGGTTCCATTTCTACGGTAAAGGAAGACGCTTTGGCCGAACGTGTTTCGGGCAATGTGGTGGAAGCCATGCGCGGACTTACTTCGGGCGTAAAGATTACAAGTAGTGGACAACCGGGTTCCAGTGCCACCATCAACATTCGCGGTCTGGGTAGTTTGACCAACAACAACCCGTTATTCATCATCGACGGTGCCTATGGTGGCAGTGATTTGGGTGTCAATGTAGAAGACATTGAGTCTATTCAAGTATTGAAAGATGCCTCATCAGCAGCCATCTATGGTTCACGTGCAGCAAATGGAGTTGTAATCATCACTACCAAGCAAGGTAAAGAAGGTGACCTGAAAGTGAAGTTTGACTCACAACTGACACTGAGCTGGCTCCCCCGCTACGACCTGATGGATGCAGAGACTTACAAGATTTATAACGACCGTGCTTATGACGAAGCCATCCTGGCAGGAGTTTCAGGCGTTACAAAACGCCAGAACCACTATGATGGAAATACAGACTGGCAAGATGAAATGTTGGGTACAGGTGTATTGCAGAACTACAATGTATCCCTTTCCGGAGGTTCCAAGACTGTGAAGTATTACGCATCTCTGAACCGCATGGTCGATGATGGTGCTCTCTACCGTACCGGTTACGACAAATACGGCTTCCGTATCAACACCAGCGGACAGAAAGGTATTTTCTCATACGGTGAGAATTTCTACTACACCAAATCCGACAGGAAGATACTGAACGGTAATCCCTGGAGCGACTTCATCGGTATGCCACCCACTATTCCGGTATATGACGAGTCACATGTCGGCGGATACGGATACGGCGATGTAGACCGTGCCAACTCTTACGGCCTGAATTCAGTAGCCATGCAGGACTTGTATATACGAAACAATGAAGAGGAATACCTGACCGGAAACATCTACGGGCAGATTTCACTCTTTGGGATGTTCGATGCAAAACTGAATGTTGCCTATAAAAGTTATATGGGCGTTACGAACTCCCTGCGCAAGAAAGGTAATTGGGTTATGGGACAAGGTGACGATGCCGCGCATCTGGGTTACGATAGTGCCAAGAATCATGATATACTGATTGAGCAAACCTACAATTTTAAGCATAAATTCGGTAAACATGATGTGAATGCACTGTTTGGTATCACTTACAATAAGTTCCACGAAGAAAAACGTTGGATTACCAAACTCGATCCATTGATGATAGGCGACAAATACATCACATCTCTGGATGCTGCCACCGGAAATACCACCGCAGGCGGTAGCTATGGCGAATCAGCATTGATATCTTATCTTGGACGCATCAACTACTCCTATGCCGACAAATACCTGGCACAAGTAACAGCCCGTCGTGACGGTACTTCCCGCCTACCTAAGAATGACCGTTGGGGAAACTTCCTTTCCGTTTCATTGGGCTGGCGTATTAGTGGCGAGAAGTTCTTCAATGTACCCTGGATTGATGACTTGAAAATACGTGCCAATTACGGTACTCTCGGTAACAGTAGTATCGGTTATTGGGACTACCAGTCCACCATCAACACAGCTCCGCGCGCCGTATTCGGAAGTCCGGAAAACATATTGATTGGTATGACTCAATCTCAGTTAACCAACAATGACCTGGTTTGGGAAAAGAAAACAACCGCTAACGTCGGTTTCGACCTGGTTGCATTCAATAACCGTTTCCGTTTAAGTGCTGAGTATTTCTATTCAAAGAGTAAAGACCTCTTGGTTTACCTCCCCATCCTGATGAGTTCGGGTAATGAAGGTGGTGCACCTGCCGTGAATGCTGGTAGCCTGGAAAATAAAGGATTTGAAATGGAAATCGGCTGGAACGATCAGATTCGCGACTTTGCCTACTCCGCTTCACTGAACATTTCACATATCAAGAATAAAGTACTTGATTTGGGATACGGACAAACAGTCTACAATACGACTCTTGCCAAAACCGTAATCGGTGAACCGCTCGGTATGTGGTATCTCTACAAAATGAATGGTATCTTCCAGTCAGAAGAAGAAGTACGGAACTATGTAAACTCAGAAGGCAAGATCATACAACCTAATGCTTTGCCGGGTGATATTAAGTATGACGACTATAACGGCGACGGTAATATATCATCCGAAGACCGCCAGATAGTAGGCAGCCCTTGGCCCAAACTTGAATTAGGAATAAGTCTCGGTGCATCCTACAAAGGCTTCGACCTGAACATCAACGGCTACGGTCGCTTCGGGCAGAAAGTATGGAACGGTTCGGCATCAGCAGCCGGTGACTTTGCCAACAACCAGAACAACTTCAACGGCATTATCCCCTGGACACAAGAGCACCCGGTTAACGACCGTCCGCGCATTGTATACGGAGACTCCCGCAACAGTCGAAGCGATCAGGACCGCTGGTTGGAAAACGGTTCATTCTTCCGCCTGAGCGATATTACATTAGGTTATACAGTACCTACCCGTTACATTAAGAAGATTGGATTAGAAAGACTCCGTGCATCGGTTACTTTACAGAACCTGGTGACCTTTACCGGATACTCCGGCCTGGATCCTGAATTTGCAGACAGCGGCATCTTCACTATGGGAGCAGATTATTGTTCGTTCCCTAACCCACGCGCTGTTCAGTTTGCATTATCATTCACTTTCTAAATACTGCTGAAATGAAAAAAATAGCTCTTTATATATTATGCGGTGTCACGGCATTATTTACGTCGTGCGACCCCTCTTTACTCGATCTGCAAAATGAAAACACCCTGAGTACAGGCGTATACTGGAAGACAGAATCTGACATCGAAGCCGGTGTAGTAGCCGTATACGGAATGTTCTACCGTCAGGGAACCTGGACACGTAATATCTATACACAGATGATAGGTATGGCGGACGAAGGCGTAAGTTATGCCGGATGGACCGAATTGAACGAGTACACCAAGTTCATCTTTACCGATTATAACTTCTCAGAAGTCAATACCAAGATATGGCGAGAACACTATACTGCCATTTTCCGTGCTAATCAAGTATTGGACCATATAGGTAACGTACCGTTCAGTAATGAAACGCACAAGGATGACCTCATTGGGCAAACTAAGTTCCTGCGTGCTTTCTATTACTTCTACCTTACTGCCTTGTGGGATAATGTACCTCTCGTGCTAAATACCTCTTCAGCAGCCGATAAGCCCATGCAGGCTAGCGCTGACGAAGTCTTGATACAAATAGAAGAAGACCTGGAAGATGCCATCACCAAACTCCCTTCCACACGCGACGCCAATAACTACGGCCGCCCAACGAAAGGCGCCGCCTACGGATTACTGGCCAAAGCTTATGCACAGCATCACAAATGGGAAGATGCCAAAAGATGTCTCGAATGGCTCGTTGATGGCGAAGGAAAGAACTATTACACACTGGTATCCAATTGGGCTGATAATTTCAGCAACTATACGGAAGATAACAAAGAGTCACTGTATGAGATTCACTTCTCTCTGACCAACAAGGTGGGCTTCGACCAGACAGACAACTACCTGGACCCGAATGCGCAACTGGGTACACAGATTGAAATGAACCAGGCTCCTACCGGAATCGGCTGGAACAACATCGAAGCAAGACGCTGGCTGGTGGACTACTACAAGCGCGAACAAACAACGGATGGAAAGAACGATTCCCGCTTGTTCTACACACTGTGGTATGATGGTGCAGCCTCCGACTTCCCTGAATACCCCAACCAGTTGATATACGGCTCTCCATGGAACAGCGACTGGGGCAACCGCGTTTTCATCAAGAAATATAGTACAGATGCCTCCCCACTGTATTACTGGAATGATAATAACTTCCGTTCCCTGCGTTATGCCGATATGCTGTTACTGTATGCTGAAGCACTCAACGAACTGAATGCCACACCGCCTTCAAAAGCCATTGAATGCCTCAACCGCGTACGCAACCGCGTCAATCTGCCCAACATAGAGGATAGCAAATACTACAACGGCTCCCAGATCAGCACCAACAAAGATGCTTTCCGCGAACACCTGAAGATAGAACGCGCCCTGGAGCTTGCCATGGAGTGTGTGCGTTGGGTCGACTTGAAACGTTGGGGTATCAACGACCAGACCACATTGAACGAACTGAAAGCACGCGACAGCGACTTCAATAACTTTATAATCGGTAAATCCATCCGTATGCCAATCCCGCAAAGCGAAGTGGACAACAATCCGAATTTGAACCAAAATGACCAGTACTAATTGAAGACATTTGAGCTATGATCAATACAAAATATTTAATAGGAGCAGTCATTGTACTGCTGACGTTATGGGGATGCGGAAATGATTCCGACTACGTCATCGAAAGCAATCCCAATGAGTTCGCCATATTTCCGATAGCCATACCTGTAAGCGCTGATGGCGGAACTTATGAACTGACAGTCAACGGCAATGAGTCGTGGACAGCCGAACTGACCAATTCCAATAGCTCAGCCCAGGGCTGGTGCACACTGAGTGAAACGTCAGGAAGCGGCAGAAAAGTAATCACCGTTACTGTAAAACCAACCACCTCTTTCGTAAAGAACCGTTCGGTTATCGTTGAAGTAAGCTCCGGTACCCGGATATTAAAATCAAAGGTATTACAGGAGACAATGGTACTGGGTGAAGACGAAGTGCTGATAAACGGCCTTATATGGTCTACCAAGAATGTAGGCACTCCGGGAACTTTCGCAACCTCTCCCGATGATATAGGACAACTGTATCAGTTCAATCGCAAAGTAGGTTATCCGGCTGGCCCGCAGGACGATCCGGCACCGGCTAACTGGCCTTCGAACTATACCAACGACGGTACCAACTGGACTACCGAAAATGACCCATCTCCTGAGGGCTGGCGTGTGCCTACCACGGAAGAGATGGTGGCTCTCTGGGAAAAAGGAGCAACATGGGTTACAGCAGCCCAGACCGGATTCAAAACTGATGGTATCATTATTGGCGTTGACGAGGTTACTGCCAAACGTGCTACAAAAGATAATCTGAAACAACTCGGTTGCCTCTTCCTGCCGCAAAGCGGTTGGAGAAATGAAACCGGAATGATGGACCGCACCTGGCTCTGTGCCGTTCGCAGCGGAAATTCATTAAGTCCTACCCACGGTGGCATGTCACTGGGAGACTCCGGCGGCTACCGCGACACATGGGGTTGGGGCGACGGACAAAAAGCACGTGCAGCCATGATCCGGCCTGTCAAAAACATACAAGTCGAGGATTGATTTACAATTATTAACGAACTAAATCTAAAGAGATGAACAACTATAAGACCTATATATACCTTGCCTTGCTCACACTCCTGAGTTGCAAGGGCAATGACGGTAATGAACCGCAGAAACTCACACCGCAAATCCGGTATGAGTTCAGTGGCGGTGCCGGCCATTATAACTATGCTCCGAGCATCATAGAAGACCAGTACGGCATCCGGTACGGCTTTGTATGTGAGAATCGTGATCCGTTCAAGATTGTGGACTATGTTTATCTATACAAAGGAATCCCCACGGAGAAAGGCTATGTATGGCAACCCGGCACACAGATCATCGAACCTTCCGAGACAGGTTGGGATAACTGCCACATCTGCGACCCGGACGTACGTGAGTTTAAAACGACTTATAAAGGAGAAACTTACAACTGGATTTTGACCTACCTGGGCGTAGACCGCTGGGACTGTAACCACAACCAGATAGGACTGGCCATTTCCAAGAACATCGAAGGCCCGTATATCAAGTTCGACCGCAATCCGCTGGTGGCTTATGAAGATACTACCAAATGGGGTGTGGGGCAAAGTACAACAATCGTCAAAGACTCTACGACCATACAATTATTCTATCATTCGACTACGGAGAACGGACCTTTCTGTATGCGCGAAATAAAATTGAATGATCTGGATAATATCATATTGGGCGAAGAGAAAGCAATTCCTTTCCTGAGCGCCAACAGCTATCCTGCCATGTCCGACAAGAATATATATATGGTTTCGGAAACCCGTGTGTCCCCCATCAAAGAGATACCGACTTGGGTAGGAGATGTCTGCCGGCTGGCATACAAACCAAGAACAGAAAGTCTCTTTACCGAGGAAGACGGATGGATTGAAATCGGCCATGCAGGACCGGAAGAAACAGGATTCCCAAGAAATCACAATCCGGGTATCCTGACGGATACGAAAGGTTACATGCTTAGTGACGATGAACTGGTGATGTACTTCACTCCCGCCATGACAGGTGAAAACTGGCTATGGTCATACGACCTGTATTCGGCTACGTTTAATCTCAAAAACTATTTCAAATGAATAAAACAATCCTGCAAATAGTATGCATTGCTCTTATTCTTGCCTTCCCTTGTGGGAAGGCATCAGGGCAATACAAAAAGATTCCCGTAGTGGTAATCACCGACTTGTATCATCCGTATCAGGACCCGAGAGATAACATGGACCTCATTATGGGCTTCGGACTGCCCGACCCAGTCACTAATTTTTTAAATATACCGTCATGAGAAAGAGCAAACTTTATTTGATTGGCTTGTTAGTATTGGCTCTATCAAGCTGCACTTCCAAGAAACAACAAACTGCGGAAATCACCCCGAATGTACCCAAAATTATTCTGGAAACGGATATAGGTAACGACGTGGACGATGCACTGGCACTGGATATGCTTTACAAGTATCTGGACGCAGGAGATATCGACTTATTAGGCATCACCATCAACAAAGAAGGAACTTATCCGGCCGAATACACCGACATCATGAATACCTGGTACGGCTATCCTCAAATCCCTATCGGAATCATACACAACGGAGTCGACTGTGAGAACGATGCTACAAACTATGCCAAAGCCGTATGCCTCATCCAGAAGGATAACGGTGAACCGGCTTTCAAGCGCTCACTGAAAGGTGACTATAACCAACTGCCGGAAGCGCCTGCCCTCTATCGTAAGCTATTGGCACAGCAACCGGACAATTCTGTTACCATCATCTCCGTAGGTTTCTCCACGAACCTTGCACGCCTGTTGGATACTCCGGCTGACGATGTATCTCCGCTGACCGGAAAAGAGCTTGTTGCCCAAAAAGTAAAACTGCTGTGTACCATGGCAGGCTGCTTCAACAATCCCAACCTGTTCGAATATAACGTAGTGAAAGACATTCCGGCGGCAAAGAAGATATTCTCCGAATGGCCTACCACACTAGTGACTTCTCCTTTCGAAGTAGGTATCGCCATCAACTATCCCGGCAGCAGCATTGAAAACGATTTCGGATGGGCTCCTATGCACCCAATGGTAGAAGCATATAAAAGCTACCAGCAGATGCCTTACGACCGTCCTACATGGGACTTGACTTCTGTATTGTATTCTGTTGAAGGTCCATCCTATTTCAACGTTTCTCCGGCAGGTAAAATAAACGTAACAGACCAAGGTGCCACTGAATTTACTCCCGATGCCGCAGGAAACCGTTACTACCTGACAGTAGATTCCATTCAGGCTGAGAATATCAAACAACATTTCGTCCAGTTACTGACCAAGCAACCGGCTCACTTCAATAAATAATAAGCATTATGACTAAATATCTATTGGGTCTCATAGGTTTATGGCTCATGTGTTCCTGTTCGGACACCGACTCCGGAGAAACCCCTCCGATAGACCCGCCAACACCTACACCTACCGTAACCATCACAAAACCGGAATTTGTATTCGGCTTCCAAGGCCAGAGCAAGTATTCTTACTGCCCAAGTGCCTTGAAACAAGCTGATGGGACAGTTCATCTATACTTCTGCGGCAATCCGGAAAACCTGATCATGGTCGATAATATCTTCCATATCAAGATCAACCCAGATGGTACACAGACTGCTGCCAAAAGTGTATTGCAGCCTGGTGTACCAGGTTCATGGGACGATCACCATACCTGTGACCCTTCTGTTATCGAAGGTAACTTCACTTGGAAGAATACTACCTACAAGTATGCCATGTTCTTCCTGAGTAATATGTACGGAGTATATTACAATGAAATCGGTGTCGCGTTCAGCAACGATCTTGATACAGATAGCTGGGTGAAGTATCCGCAGCAGATTGTGAAGAAAACATGGTCGAGCGAAGGTGACCAGGAAATAGGTGGCGGCGGTAAGTCATGGGGAGTAGGCCAGCCTTCTGTCGTATCTCTGGATGGAAAAGGTAAGCTACTGCTGACTTATACCGTAGGTGATATCGGGGGTACGCGCATCGTCTGGACCGAAGCGGATTTCAGTAATATGGATACATATTCCATCAGTACCCCGCAAACAATTGTACAGACAGGTTTAAAGGCCATTGACAACCAGTCAAGGGATTATACCTGTAACTCGGAATTTGCAATTGACAAGGATGCGGATAAAATCGTCATGATACGTCCGGTACAACCTATGCCCAATGATTATCCCAATTATTTGAATTCTTCATTGGAAATAGACTACATGAACCTTTCTGACTTCACCAATCAAAGAGGTAACTGGACACCGATTTACCGGATCACTCCGGATGATACCGGCTATCCGAGAAACCACAATGCCACTTTGCTGAGGGATAATTTCGGCCACTTGCAAGACTGGGAAGAACCGGAATTCTACTTTACAGTCAGCAAGGCAGCCCCTGATGTACAACCTTCGGGTAGTAGCCATGCGGAGTGGACGTACCACATCTGGAAAAGTAAGGTAGTAAAGAGTAAATAAAAAGTAATTCCGGTAATCAACCGAATTTAGTAGTTTCAGTTGATTACCGGAAAAATAAGCTTATTATCATTGCTAAACATTCAAACAAGAAAGATCTTCCTTGACTATACATAAAAAACAGTAATCATCCGACAGTATATTTAAACCCAGTTGATCAGGTTCAATAGCACACCATGTATCTAACAACAAAGTACGAATAGCTTCAAACTCAGCCAATTCATATCTATGTTTATAGTAAAGTGCCTTTTCCCGCCAGTAGTCCGTTTCTTCACATAAACCTCTCCAATTTCTATCAGTCACACAATCTGTCAGTCTTTTGCTTATCTGTGCCAAATCATTATTTGGTACATAAGGCATATCTTCTACAAACTGAATCAGATGATTAAACTCATCTACAGACAAGACAACCCATACATGACATACTCCTCCTTCTTTCTTTTTTCGCTCCGCCCAGCTTTTAGCCTGAGCCGCCACTCCGTCTCTAAAGATAAAGTAGTTATTCTTGTCTATACGATGACCCGACAATAGATTTTCGGAATGGCTTATCTTATTTTCCAATGAAGATGCACTTAAATTATCTACATTATCATACCCCATTCTCAACTCTACCAGCATCAACCGGGAAGTAGTAACACGATTATTCGCATAATTACCTATTCCAATGGCAGCATCCATTGTACAGTCATTACTCCCTTTAAGTACTTTAGCCTCATAGTCATCCAATGAAAGACAAGTGATACGTGGATCGAACCATCCCGTTCTCTGATAATCTTTTGCAGCAACATCATTCAAAGTAGCCTGACAATGACAAGCAAAAGGGTGGTTGACTATAATATCATTCTGACAAACCAGTTGAACCATAATCCTGTATGCGTGAAATAGCAATATTGAATGACTTAAAGATTTCACTTATATCGCTGCCTAAGTTCTTATAGACATACTGCATGGAATCTTCTGAAACTCTCTCTGCCTGATAGAAACAGGTATTCTGTAATACGCCCTCTTTACGGGCTATTGACTGAATAGCAGATACCATATCAGGATTATGGCTTGCAACCATTATTTTGAGTCCTACTTGTTTATGAAGCAACACCAGTAAACGAGCAAATTCTACAATCCATTGAGGATGAAGATGTGCCTCAGGTTCATCAATAAGCAAAAGAGACTCTTCATTCAAGTATCCATTTTCAAGCAAACGCTGCAGATAGGCAAATGATTTGATCCCGGTGGCTGTAGATGCAAGCGTGATATCCAGTCCGTCAGTACGATGATAATGTAATTCGTCATTCTTAAACCATCCCTTATCCACTGAAATCTTACCATTAATGGAACGCATTATCCGGGCTAAAAGAAGTCTATTCCGCTCCGGTATATTAGTTCCCGCGGAGCTAAGCATCATATTCGCCAACTCTTTCCAATGATTTAACTCTGATCCTTCTACTGCTAATGCCATAGGGGTATCAATATATATTGCTCTATGCAACATATAAGGCATACTGAAACACCGTTCTGCCAAAAGAGGAATCTGGTCTTCATATAACTGAATAGAAGCAGGAGGATCAAAGATTCCTTCTTCAATCAGATATTCATAGATATACCCTTGTAATCTCCCAACCGGATGCATCCTTAAGTCATCTAAAATATTAACGTATGCAGCCGTAACAATATTCTCTAAATCATCACAGTAATCATCCAAAGTAATACCTCCATCCAATGGTATAGCAAGATATGTCAGAATTCGATTTTTATTCCCCTCGTCACCACTATTCATATAACTTATTAACTCTTTCCGGAAAGAGGCTAACACATCCAAACTCGCATGAAAAAGACTTTCAATATCCCCATATACAACTCTGGTCTCCAGCAAGCGGCTATAGGTAACATTGATATTCTCATCTCCTCGATTCACTATATCCCTACGCACTCGATCCGGTTTACGCAAGCAATCTTGTATCTGCTTCAACAAGTCGTTATAAGCAAACTCATCAAACCTGTTAAAACCATTAATCAAATAATAAAGCCAACGGGACAGTGTACTTTTTCCACATCCATTTTCTCCGGCAAGCACAGTTATGCCATTAATAGCAATATCTGCTTCTTTAATCGCATTATAATCGGATAATGTATATCTGTAATTACTCATAAGCCTTCATCAAATCATTGAACACAACAAAAATAGAGTATTTATTTGAATTGATAGATAAACTCATTAGATTCTTTTCTTTCAAACTTCATCATTAAACTTTAGCCATACAACCATTTTGCCAATCTGTCAATTTGATAATCCTATCGCACGAGAAGCTTCTCTTTCCACCTTAAGTAGAAGAAAAAGAAATAATCGCAGGGATTTCATTTCGCATGATTTCCCCTATCCCTTTTCCTTTACGCTTTTATGACACATCTATCTCCTTTTGTGTCATTCCCTTTCTGTAGTACATTAATGTCGCGAAATCGTATATCGTTTTACAGGTCGGCGAGTAACTTTGCATATCAAGAAAAAACATCACTGACTGAAACGAATATATTAACCCAATAACAATCTAAATTAAGAATGATGAACTCAAAACAAGTATTCTTCGGGCTATTGGTATGCATAGCCGCACTGACCGGTTGCGACACCCGGAAACAGGTAGTCGTAGGCAATGAACTCTCCCTGACACGGGCCAAGCAAACATTGGATTCCCTATACCAGAACTACTCTGCTCCCGGCACATGCCTGCTTCGCGAAAATTATCCTTCGAATGTCGGTGACTACACCGCAACCTATCTGGCATCCGAAGAACAAAAGAATATGCCCAACCAATACTCCTACTTATGGCCTTATTCCGGCACCTTCTCCGCAGTAAGCGCTTTATATGAAGTCACACAAGATACCCTCTACAAATCACTGCTCGACAAGAAGGTATTAGTAGGTTTGGAAGAGTATTTCGATACCCAGAGAGCACCCGAAGCTTACGCTTCCTACATCCGCACAGCCACCCAATCCGACCGTTTCTACGATGATAATGTCTGGCTGGGCATTGACTTCATCGACACCTATTTAGCAACCAAAGAAGATAAATACCTTCAGAAAGCAAAACTCATCTGGAAGTTTATAGAAAGCGGCATGGATGACAACTTAGGTGGTGGCATCTACTGGTGCGAACAAAAGAAGGGCTCCAAGAATACCTGTTCCAATGCACCCGGCTCAGTCCTCGCATTGAAACTCTTTAAGGCTACCCAGGATAGTGCTTACCTGAAGCGAGGGGAACAACTGTACAAATGGACCCAAGCCCAACTACAAGATTCTACAGACTACCTGTACTTTGACAATATATCCCTGAATGGGAGAATAGGTAAAGCCAAGTTTGCCTACAACAGCGGACAAATGATGCAATCCGCCTCTTTACTATATCAACTCACCGGAAAAGAGGAGTATCTGACCGATGCACAAAATATAGCTCAGGCATGCCATAATTACTTCTTTACGGACTATACCCCGGAACATGGCGAAGCATTCAGAATGATCAAGCAAGGAGATGTATGGTTTACTGCCGTCATGCTAAGGGGGTTCATCGAACTTTATCATATAGACCACAATAAAACCTATCTGGATTCTTTCAATAAGAGTCTGGACCACGCCTGGGAACATGCCCGCGATGAGAAAGGTCTTTTCAACACCGACTTCACCGGCAATAACCGGAACGAACGGAAATGGCTTCTCACACAAGCTGCCATGGTAGAAATGTATGCCCGCCTCGCAGCTATCCAATAATAATCATACTAATAAAATATCAATACTTCAAGAATATGAAAAAGAAGAAGATCGGCCTATGCGCAGTGGCACTATTATGTATGAGTGGCACTACCAAAGCAGCACTGCCTGCTCTGAAGCAAGATAACACGAAAGTAGTAAATCATGCTCAAATAACCGCTGCTTACAAAACAAATCGTCCGGCAGTAAAGAACCGCCTCTACACATCACAAGCAGTAGAAGCGGAAATCCTGCGGGTAAAAAAGTTACTGACCAATGCCAAACTGGCATGGATGTTCGAAAACTGTTTCCCCAACACATTGGATACCACCGTACACTATCGTCTCTTGAATGGCAAACCGGATACTTTTGTTTATACCGGTGACATCCATGCCATGTGGTTACGTGATTCCGGTGCACAAGTGTGGCCTTACGTACAACTTGCCAACCAGGACCCGGAACTGAAGAAGATGCTGGAAGGTGTAATCCGCCGTCAGTTTATGTGCATCAACATCGATCCTTATGCCAATGCTTATAATGATGGTCCGGTAGGCGGCAGCTGGATGTCGGACCTGACAGACATGAAGCCCGAACTCCATGAACGCAAGTGGGAGATCGATTCACTCTGCTACCCGCTTCGTCTGGCCTATCAGTATTGGAAAGAAACCGGTGATGCCAGTGTCTTCGATCAAGCCTGGATTGAAGCGATTACCAATATCCTGAAAACGTTCAAGGAACAGCAACGCAAGGATGGTGTAGGTCCTTATAAGTTCCAACGCAAGACGGAACGTGCTCTCGATACCCTGAACAACGATGGTCTGGGTGCTCCTGTCAATCCTGTCGGACTAATTGTGTCCTGCTTCCGTCCATCCGATGATGCAACCACTTTCCAATATCTGGTTCCATCTAATTTCTTTGCCGTATCTTCTCTAAGAAAAGCGGCCGAAATTCTTTCAACGGTAAACAAGAACAACAGCTTATCGCAAGAATGTACAGCACTTGCCGATGAAGTGGAAACCGCACTGAAGAAATATGCTACTTACAACCACCCGGAATTCGGTACTATTTATGCTTTCGAAGTGGATGGCTTCGGCAATCACATGCTGATGGACGATGCCAATGTACCGAGCCTGCTCGCTATGCCTTATCTGGGTGATGTAGATGTAAACGATCCCATCTATCAGAACACCCGCCGTTTCGTATGGAGTGAAAGCAATCCGTATTTCTTCAAAGGAAAAGCCGGCGAAGGAATCGGTGGCCCGCACATCGGCTACAATATGGTATGGCCTATGAGTATCATGATGAAGGCATTCACCAGCCAAGACGATCAGGAAATCAAAGAATGTATCCGGATGCTGATAAACACAGATGCAGGTACAGGTTTCATGCACGAATCCTTTCATAAAGATGATCCGGCAAACTTCACCCGCGCTTGGTTCGCCTGGCAAAACACACTTTTCGGAGAATTGATTCTGAAACTGGTAAACGAAGGAAAACTGGATTTACTGAATAGTATTTAAAAAACAAGATGCAAAAACAAATGAAAAGTCTATTTACAACGATGTTGGCAATCGGACTGTTCTGCCAATCACAAGCAGCCGACTTGTTCACACCTGTACAGAAAACGGAACTTCGTGCACCATCTGTGCCACTGATTACTTCCGATCCATACCTTTCCATCTGGTCACCCTACGACAAACTGAATGAAGGAAGTACCGAACACTGGACTGGAACCGAGCATCCGCTTATCGGAGCTGTCCGTGTAGACGGAAAAGTATATCGTTTCATGGGAAAACAAACGTTGGAGGCTATACTCCCAATGGTTGAAGATGAAATATGGGAAGGTAACTACACCTTCCAACAACCCGCCGGAAGCTGGACAGACATCGAATACAATGCCAATGGTTGGAAAACCGGAAAAGCTGCTTTCGGAAGTTCAGACAGATCTATGATCGGAACCCCTTGGAAAAGTGAACCGGACATTTGGGTACGTCGTGAATTCAATCTGAACGAAGATCTGAGCAACCGTCCGGTCTACCTGAAATACTCGCATGATGATGTCTTTGAACTCTATCTGAATGGCGAACGCCTGGTAGCAACAGATTATTGCTGGAGAGACAACGTACTCTTGGAATTGACTGCTGAAACCAAAAAGAAGCTTCGCAAAGGCAAAAATATAATTGCCGCCCACTGTCACAATACGACCGGAGGCGCCTATGTAGATTTCGGGTTATTCGTGCCTAACAACCAAACGACTGCCTTTGAAAATCTTGCCATACAGAAATCTGTTTCCGTGTTGCCCACGCAGACTTATTATACGTTCGCTTGCGGACCGGTAGAACTGAATGTCGTGTTTACAGCCCCCTTGATGCTGGACGATCTGGATATCATCTCTACTCCGGTCAACTACATCTCTTATCAGGTGCGCTCCATCGACAAGAAACAGCATGATGTACAGGTATATATAGAAACCACTCCACAACTGGCAGTGAACAAACCCATACAACCTACAATTGCTAAAGTGATCCGCCGCAATGGTTTGAGTTATATACAGGCCGGAACAATCGACCAACCCGTCACAGCCCACAAAGGCGACCTGATTTGTATAGACTGGGGGTATGCTTATATTGCAGGCAATATGAATGCAACCACAGCAGTCAGCTTGGGCGATTACAATGAAATGAAATCGACATTTGCCTCAAGCGGAAAGTTACTTCCCAGCAAAGGGGAGATCGTCACACGTCAGGCAAAACTGATGCCTGCCATGGCATACACCGACAACTTGGGAATGGTATCTGCAACCGGAAAGTCCGGATTCATGATGGTAGGTTACGACGACATTTATTCCATCGAATACATGTACCAGCGTCGTATGGCTTACTGGAAACACGATGGTAAAGTAAGTATCTTCGATGCATTCGAACGTGCCAAAGAAAATTATGAAAGCATCATGCATCGTTGCCGTGCCTACGATGCCATGATTCTGAATGATGCCGAACAGGCTGGCGGTCGCAAATATGCCGAACTCTGCGCATTAGCTTACCGTCAGGTGATTGCCGCCCATAAGCTGTTTAAAGATGAAAAAGGCAATTTGCTGTTCTTCTCTAAAGAAAACAATAGCAACGGATGTGTCAATACGGTTGACCTGACTTATCCTTCCGCCCCCTTGTTCCTGATATATAATCCCGACCTCCAAAAAGCAATGATGACCAGTATCTTCGAATACAGTGCAAGCGGACGCTGGAATAAGCCGTTCCCTGCTCACGACCTGGGCACCTATCCCATAGCCAACGGTCAGGTGTACGGCGGTGATATGCCACTTGAGGAAGGGGGTAATATGGTAATTCTGACAGCAGCCATTGCCAAAGCAGAAGGCAATGCCAATTATGCCAAACGGTACTGGGATCTATTGACTATCTGGACCGACTATCTTGCAGAATACGGGCAGAATCCTGAGAACCAATTATGTACGGATGACTTTGCCGGACACTGGGCACACAATACCAACCTGTCCGTAAAAGCAATCATGGGCGTTGCCGCTTATAGCGAAATGGCACGTATGCTTGGCATGAATGATGTTGCTGACCGATACGCAACAACTGCAAAAAAGATGGCCGTAAAATGGGAAGAAATGGCACGTGAAGGTGACCACTACCGTCTGGCTTTCGACCGTGAAAACACTTGGAGCCAGAAGTATAATATGGTATGGGACAAGATGTGGAATTTGAACCTATTCCCCGGTGTTGCTGAAAAGGAAATCAAATATTACCTGACCAAACAGAATGCTTACGGTCTGCCGCTGGATAACCGCAAGACTTACAGCAAGTCCGATTGGATTATGTGGACAGCCGCCATGGCTTCCGACCAGGCTACATTTGAAAAGTTCATTGATCCCATTTACAAATATGCCAATGAAACAATCTCCCGTGTACCAATGAACGACTGGCACTATACCGATACAGGTACCTGGGTTGGTTTTAAGGCTCGTTCTGTAATCGGAGGTTACTGGATAAAAGTACTGATGGACAAAATGCAGGAGAAATAAGTATCTCCTGCACCATACCTGAGCCCTATCTGAAGCACACTTGCTCCGTACCTTCTCCATCCAGAGGTACCTCTGAGTGGAGAAAGTACGGCAATGGTACGAAGCAAGTATGTTTCAGATAGGGTTCAAATAGAAAATCCCCGATATCCCGTCATGAAGAAGGATACCGGGGATTTTAATTCAAACGCCTTTATTTAATACACATTAAATTCATAGATACGCACTGCATTTCCATTTTTGCTTTGTGTCGGTCTAGTTACCAAGAGACGAACATAACGCGCTTCTATCGGCTGCGAAAGATTTCTGGATACTTCGTTACTTGAGTTACCAAATATTCCGTCTACCGTCTTCCATTCTTCGTTAACAGCATTTTTCACCTGTAGGAAGCAGTCACTTGTAATCCAGGATTGGCTTTCTTGTCCGGCATTGAGTAATTTCCAGCCGCTGATAGTCTTGTTTTCACCCAGGTCGAAATCCACGTAGTTGGGTAATATACTGGTATCACACCACTTTGTTTCGCTATTTCCATCCACCATCAGACGGGGGTGTTCACCTTCACGCGTATATCCTGACCAACCCATCACATGGGCTTCTTTCAAGATGTTCTCCTTGGGAACGGTAGCTTCCTTGATGGTAACTGAACCTTTCACGGCAGTCCTGAATAATTGGGTAGCTACTTCCACTGGTTCCATTGTTTCTTTTACAGCAGTAGCAGCAAAAAGAACGATCTTTTCGTTTACAGGCAATATAACTGTAGTGGCACCCTTAGGAATATCTACCCCTATCTTAAACATATAGGTAAATTCATAAGGAAGATCTTCGGTAGCTCCATGGCGGTGAGTACCTACATAGGCTATTTCAGCTTCTTTCAAATACCCTTCTGTATGATTCGTATGTCCCCATTGACCGATAAATCCGGTATAACAAGGGACAAAGGCTTTCTGCTGTGTTTTACCGGTGGTAAAGGTAGCTTCATAATCCGCATCGGTGGCAGCTGCAAGGAAATAAATACGGTTATATCCTTTGCCTACAGGAATTTGCAGGGTATCTCCGTTACAAGTCATACCGTTGGCAGCATCTTTTTCACCCAGCTTGAAAGGAATCTGATTCACAGTCAATGATTCAGGAAGCAGTTCGGCTGCATAGGAATAGCCGGATTCAAAATTTCCTTCATTGCGGAATTCGTTCCATGAAGCACATTTACGGTTATAATTCAACGCAAGATATTCTGAATCCAATGTGGCAGCCACTGACCCGGAAGGTTTCAACTTGATCTTGAATGTCTTGACAGAATAGGGTTTTAAAGAAACCTGCAAGGTGTTTCCTGCGAATGAAGCATTACCGATCTTCTTCTCCGTTCCGTCTGCTTCACAAGCAGCGGTTATCTCTCCGGCAAAAGTCAGAGTAGCTTTCTGTTCCTGCTTACCCTCAGTTTCGTACACACGTACCACATATTCATCAGAACTTTCAGCTTTCTTCAATGCTTTAAGCAGTACATTCCGATTATCAGATGAAGCGAAAGAGAAAGTTTTGCCTAATGTACCTTTATGACTATCAGTCTGGAAAGCCTTCAGACGCTGATTCAACAATTCTCCTTGCTGAACGGTTTCCGCTTTATCCAGCTTACCGTCATGACCTATCAAGCTATAAGTAAAGCTATGGAAACCAAAATCCTGACGATTCTGATAAGCATAGTTTCGCTTTGTTTCCGGTGTGTGCAATAGCGTGAGACGAATCGTATTGTCATTGGGCTTATCCCATCCGTATTTGCTGTCATTCAATATAGAAACTCCATAACTTTCATTCTTGTCGGTCAGATCGGCCCAATAATGTGCATATACTTCATAGGCTGTAGGGACATTATTGCCTCTCTGTATGCTGCCGATACCCAAATCATAGGTCGCCTTCTCATTAGAAACGTTCAGAGGAAACTCTGCTTTCAGCAGGGCGTTGGTACTCTGCCATTCTATTTCGTTATAGAAATCGATACGAGGTGCCTGACTTCCTTCATAAAGCCGGATGTATTGGCAGAAAACTGATTCATCATGCTGCTTCTTGATACGGATTGTTTTACGTAGCGGACCGTTTTCCACCAGTGTAACCTCAGCATTCTTATCCGTAATGGAAATAGGTTCTTTATCTATGGTTTCTTTCAGAATCTCCCAAGCCGGCCAGCTATAAGATTTGTTCTCCGTAAAGAGAGCCAGACGGATAGCCTTTCCGGGCTTCACAATCTCTTTACCGTTTTTCTTGTCCAGCAAAGAAATGATATCTCCGTTAGCATCCAGCTTCATACTGTATACGGAGTTTTCTACCCGGTAGTTTTCGCCTTCACGGACCGGTGCAGAAAGCTCTGTAGCCTTTTCACCGGAAGTACGGACATCATATACAGCATAACCTACCGGAGGTACCACAGCATCAATCAGCAGATTTGCTTTCCCGTTTTGATAAGAAAGCAATTGAGAAGCCACTTTCTTTCCCGCCTCATCAAAAACAGATACGCCTTTGGGAGCGCGCGGCATACTGACTTCCACTTCCACCACACTCTTTGCAGAGAAGCCCAACGGATTATAAAGTACTACAGGAATACCTTTTACGCGGGTATCCAGTTGGCTGGCAACGCCACGTACCGAGGATGTCAGCACATCTGAGAATTGAGAAAGAGAAATTAATTCATCATTCCATGAGAATTCATAGGCACGGGGAATACTGGTTCCCGTCAGGTCGTCATGGAACTGATGATATATAAAGCGTTTCCACGCATCAGTCAGGAAAGTACCGGGATAATCTGCAAGATTCAGCCACTCGGCACCTACTGCCGCACGTTCGGCTGCATCACCCAGAAGTTCGTTCTGGCGGTTATAGAGTTTCATAGCCGCTTGCGAAGTATAACATCCGGTACCATGTACGTCCATCAATAGTTCACCATCGTACATAGGAAGTTCAGGATGTTCTTTGTAAGGCTGATAATCCTTGAACAACTGGTCGCTCGTAGCACTTATAATTTGCAATGGACCATTACCCTTCACGCCTTTCTCTACGGAACGTACGGAACCAATAGTAGGTGAACCGCCGATGTCACCTGTTCCATAATAACGGTAAACAGTTTTCAGAGGGGTACGCTCCGCTAATTCCATCAGCTCTTTATTTTCAGATAAATCTACATCATTCCACCTTTTACCATAGCCGTAACCATGAGCCAGCATGATAGAAGAACCATCTATTCCTTTCCACACTCCAATGGTGAAAGGATGTTTACTCTTTCCAAAGAAAGGATGTACACGCCAGTCCAGCTTTTGAGAGGAGAAACCTATCAGACTACAATGAGCGGCAATAGTGGGTAAAGTCCAGCCGAAACCGAAACAGTCGGGAAGAAAAATATCGGTACTCTCCACCCCGAATTCCTTCCGGTAGTATTCCTGACCCAACATAATGTTACGGATGAAGGATTCGGTGGAAGGTACTAAAGCATCATTGGCATCCCAGCTACTACCGGAAATGTGCCAACGCCCTTCTTTGATGTACTCCTTCAACAATTCGTATTCCCGGGGATAAAATTCCTTCATCCAGGCATACTTTACACCTCCTTCAAAATTAAAAATATAATTGGGATATTGCTTCAGTAGAAGCAGGTTCTGGTTTAATGTGTTCCACACATATTCTTTAATGGTGGTTTGCACATCCCAATTCCATTGGGTATCCAGATGAGCATCAGCCACAGTATATACTTTTGCCGTTTTCGTAGCAGTAGTCTGGGCTGAAACGACTCCGTTTGTCAGTGCCAGAAAAGCACCACATACCATAAGAGATTGTTTCAAATTCATAGCATTCGCATTTAATGTTTTTAGTGTGAGGTAAAGATAGGGCGTCATGAGGTCATCCGGTATACGGATATATGACATTATTGTATATAAAGCCCGAATGTCGCAAAAAAAACACATAAATGTCACGAATACATAAAGGATAATCTACACAACGCAGTACTTTTACACCGAAACATAAAACAATTATTTACCATGAAAAAACACCTGTTGTTACTTTGTGCATTTTGTGTATCTTTATATGGCCATAGCCAAAAGATATATAAGTTGTCATCCCCGGATAAGAATATCGGTATATCCATCAGTCTTTCGGATAAAATCGACTACGACATTACCTACCAGAATGAAACATTACTGGAAAAAGGCAACCTGCAATTGGAAATAGGCAACCTGCAATTGGGGGCTAACCCCAAACTGCTAAAAGCAACCTCCAAAAGCATTCAGGAAGAATTAACCCCTATTGTACCACTTAAGTATTCAACCGTCTCCAACAATTACAATCAGCTCATATTGAAATTCAAGGGAGATTATTCTGTGGAATTCCGTGCCTTTAATGACGGACTTGCCTATCGTTTCATCATCAACAAAAAAGGAATTGTTGAGGTAAAGAATGAGACATTCCAAGTGCATTTCCCGGATAATTACTTACTCCATACCCAACAACCGGGTAGCTTCAAAACAGCTTATGAAGAAGCCTATCAACACATACAAAGCAAAGATTGGAAAGAAACCGACAAGATGGCTTTATTGCCCATCCTGATCGATACACAAAAAGGCTATAAGATCCTGATCAGTGAATCGAATCTGACGGACTATCCTGCCCTATTCCTCAAAAGCAATAATAACAATGGAATGTATTCCGTGTTTCCGAAGGTACCGGTGGAATTCGGAGAAGATGGAGACCGGAGCCTGAAGATTCTCAAAGAAGCGGATTATATAGCCAAGACGAATGGAAAACGTGATTTTCCCTGGCGTTACTTCGTCATCAGCAAGGATGACAGGCAACTGATAGAAAATACGATGACCTATAAGCTGGCAGACAAGAATCTATTGGAAGACGCATCCTGGATTAAGCCCGGATTAGCCAGTTGGGAATGGTGGAATGGTGCCACTCCTTACGGTCCGGACGTAAACTTTGTAGCCGGATGTAATCTGAACACCTACAAGTACTTCATCGACTTTGCCTCCCGTTACGGAGTGCCCTATATCATCATGGACGAAGGCTGGGCAAAATCTACAAAAGATCCGTATACTCCCAACCCGGACGTAGACCTGCATGAACTTATCCGTTATGGCAAAGAGAAAAATGTAGGCATTGTACTTTGGCTGACATGGCTGGCAGTAGAGAATAACTTCGAGCTTTTTGGAACTTTTGAAAATTGGGGAATAAAAGGCGTCAAAATCGACTTTATGGATCGGAGTGACCAATGGATGGTTAACTACTATGAAAAAGTGGCTAAGGAAGCCGCAAAACATCATTTATTTGTTGATTTCCATGGTTCATTCAAACCGGCCGGGTTAGAATATAAGTATCCTAACGTACTGTCGTATGAAGGCGTAAGAGGTATGGAACAAATGGGCGGATGTAAACCGGATAACAGTGTTTACCTGCCTTTCATGAGAAATGCAGTGGGTCCGATGGATTATACCCCCGGAGCCATGTTCAGCATGCAACCGGAAGTATATCGTTGCGAACGTCCTAATTCCGCCAGCATAGGTACACGCGCTTATCAGATGGCCCTGTTCGTCATCTTTGAAAGCGGACTCCAGATGATGGCAGACAATCCGACACTTTATTACCGTAACGAAGAATGTACCCGGTTCATTACTCAGGTTCCACAGACTTGGGACGAAACCATCGCACTGGAAGCTAAAGCCGGTGAATACGCCATTGTTGCCAAACGCAAAGGAGACAAATGGTACATTGGTGGCATGACTAACAACCAGCAGAAAGAAAGAACTTTCGATTTGGACTTCAGCTTCTTAAAAGAAGGAAAAACATATCGTATGACTTCTTTTGAAGATGGAATCAATGCCGGCCGTCAGGCTATGGATTATCGCAAAAAAGAACGTACGCTGAAAAAGGGAGAGAAAATCAGCATACGTCTTGTACGGAATGGCGGTTTCGTTGCTGTTATCGAATAGCAGGGAACAAAAGCATCAGCGCCGGTATGCCTGAAGCGGAATAACTGTCAACCACTACATCGGTTGACAGTGCTTGGGTATACTCACCGCCACAAATGCCACGTACTTCATCCCTGTTGGACCAACCGGAACAAATATTGCGGTGCAGATATGGAAGATATTGAGTCTGCCCGCAATCATATACCAACATAGCAATGTACTGAGCAAAAATAGCAGTATAAATACCTTGCTCGATTCCATGCTCAAAAGGTAGTATATATTCCGCAGAAGACATCTCATTGAAAGTATAGTCAGCTGCCAGGAGCGCATGATCCAGATAGCGTTTTTCACCTGTAGCTTTATACAATAAAACGGAGGCTCCGATAAAAGTAGCCTGATTATAAACATGTGCTTTCCAATTCGGAGCACCCTTGCCATGACGGCTATCGGCAACGCGACCCGTTTTCTGATCCAACAGATTCTCAACTCCCCATTCATAAATCTCTTTGCCCTTCGCCAGATATTGGCTCTTTGACTGGCATTCAGGAATTTGTCCGGTTTGCTCCGGTCTTCCTTCCGGTACATTGTTATAGAGAGTCAGGGCGGCTACTACAGTGGGAAAATTGATACAGGCCATCTTTCCATCTCCGGGTTTATTGGGATTAGGATTCCGTATAGGTTGCCATTGCCAGAACATACCTCTATCCTCTTCATCATAAGATCCTGTGTCTCCTACCTTATCCGAGCCATACCATACCCGCTTAAAACTGGCTTCTGCCAGTCGAAGATATTCTTCCTCCCCAAATAGCTCATAGGCACGCGACAGAGCAATAGTCCACCACATTATATCATCATAAATGAACCAACCTGTGTTTTCATTATTATCATCAAAATCAAAATGTGCATAATGTGCTTTGTTTCCAGCAAAAATCTTCTCACAAAGCTTTTTCATCTCTTTAGTTCTCCTTTTATCTTTCTCCGACTTAGCCAGCTTATATGCATTCATAGCCATTTCCCAATAAATGGGCTGGCACCAGATAGCTGCGGCACCATTACCGCGGTCAACCGCCTGTTCGAAGGAGGTATCCGTTTTATAGATATATTTGTTTGAATCCAGAAAGGTTTTATTAAATCCGTCATAAGCCATCCAGACTTCTTTCTGAGTATACCCGGATGTCTGATCTGTTTTCTTTCTGAAATCCTCTGCCTTGCATATAGCAGTCGATGTCAGCAATAAAATCATTGCCACTCCCAAAGAGACTCTTATCATATCGATCTGTTTTCTAAATTTATAGTACTAATTTTCTGATGCAAAATTAAGCGTTCTCCATAAGAAAAGATATACAGACTTTGGACATAAAAGTCCGACTATAAGACAATATCCTGCCATTATTCCTTATCTTTGTGACGTCTAACGAATATATGAATATGAGAAACATCCACAAAATATTCCGGTTTATATGGTTGCTTTCATGCTTTATATGTTGTTTCCCTTTGGCGAATTACGCATATAGCCTACGACAGTTCTCCAATAAAAACGGACTATCCAATAGTGCTATCCTGTCTCTTCACCAAGATCATCAAGGAGTCATCTGGATCGGTTCATGTGACGGTCTGAATGTTTTCGATGGCACCCGCATACAGGTATATACCCCAGTCTATTCTTCAGAAACATTGCTTTCGGGAAATCTGATCAACCATATCATGGAAGCCGAAGAGAACGTATTGTGGATACAAACCAATTACGGATTGGACAGGTTGGACACCAAACAGCAAATCTGCCAAAGTTTCCCGGACTTCAAAGACAATAACTACATCACTAAAAGTGACGATAACGAACTCTTCATCGTGAAAGATGACGGATATCTTTATCATTACCAACGGGAAAAACAAGCTTTCCGGAAGTTGGAAGTTCCGCCAGTCGCTTTTGAACATGTATTATCCACGATTGTCGATGAAAATAATATTCTCTGGATCTTCACATCGGATCATGATACCCGTAGCTACCAGATTCATAAAACAGAGCAGGGAGTAACCCTAACTCCTAACAATCTGTTCAAGCATGACGGAAAACTGCTATGGGCTTTTGCAGAAGATCACTTAGTCTATTTCATTGACGATACTTACTCGTTATACGAATATAATTTCAACAATCAACAAGAGTACTATATAGCCGACCTTAAAACCGAAATCGAGTCACGTGGAGAGGTATATTCTATTATCAAGCAACAGAACGACTATTACATCGGCTTCAAAAGCAGCGGACTGATTCTATTAAAATACATGGCCGACCAGAAAGTGAAGTACCAGATGCAATCCACCGAAATACATTCGGGAATCTTCTGCCTGATGAAAGATAAGTTTCAGGATATCGTATGGATAGGAACAGACGGTCAAGGCGTATATATGTACTTTAACGATGCTTTTTCCATAACAAACACGCTGCTGGATACCCCTGCTTACCAGATTAACAACCCCATACGCGCACTTTACTGTGATGAGGAACAAACATTATGGATAGGAACTAAAGGAGGTGGCATAGTACGTATCAATAATTATTCTCCTGATAAGGAGTCGCTAACTTCATTCAACCGTATTTCTGCTGCTAACAGTACGCTGACTGATAATGCCGTTTATTGTTTTGCTCCCAGCACTACAGGCAAACTATGGATAGGTACCGAAAACGGCATTAATTATTATTCGTACAAAAGCAAACAACTAAAAGAGTTCCCAGTCGTTGCCGACAATAAGAAAGTGAAATACGTACATTCTATCAATGAACTGAATGATACTACTTTATGGGTATCTACCGTTGGTGAGGGTATCGTAAAGGTAATTCTGAATAATACCGGAAGCTCGCCAGCCGTTAAATCAGCCACCAGGATTGTTCTGGATAAAGGGCGCATGGCATCCAATTACTTCTTTACCTCTTTCCAGGAAAGTGACTCCATACTCTGGTTTGGTAATCGTGGCTACGGCGCTTACCGGCTCAATGTAGAAACCGGTGAAATGACTCCCTACAAGTTTGATGATGTTGTGAAAAGTCAGACTGCCAATGATATATTCGCTATTTACAAAAATGAAAAGGGATATTGGTTAGGCACCAGTTCAGGATTGCTACATTTGAATCAGAATTACTCTCATCGGCATGACCGGGCAGACCTGTTCTCAAACAACACCGTACACGGCATTTTAGAGGATCAGCAAAACAATCTCTGGATCAGTACGAATCAAGGGTTGGTAAGGTTCAACCCGCAGACAAACACCGGACAGACATACGACAGGCAAAACGGTCTGGAAGTCACTGAATTCAGTGATGGAGCTTTTTATAAGGACTTACGAACCGGAACCTTATTCTTCGGAGGTACAAACGGCTTTGTAACCATCAAGCCTAATACATACAGGATGGCAGACTATATGCCTCAGATAAGCCTGAAAGGATTGTCTATCTTCGGAAAAGAATATAATATATATGACTTTCTTTATAAAAAGAAAGAAAAGGAAATACTCCAACTGGACTACAGCCAGAATTTCTTTTGCATTAATTTTATGGCAGTCGATTACATAAACGGCAACAACTATTCTTATTCTTACAAACTGGATGAGGTTAGTAACCAGTGGATAGAAAGTGGAACGTCAGCCAGTGCCGTATTTTCCAATCTTCCACCCGGACAATATAGGCTGTTAGTAAAATACAGAAATAACATGAATGGGAAAGAGTCTGAACCTCAGACTCTTCTGATTCAGATCACTCCACCATGGTATTTAAGTACCTGGGCATATATCTTCTATTTCATAATCATAGCTTTGCTCTGTATTCTTGCTGTCTACAGGATTATCGGTCAATACCGTCGGAAACAACACCGCATCATCGAAAAGCTGAACCGGGAAAAGAAAGAAGAAGTTTACGAATCCAAACTTCGCTTCTTTACCAACATTACACACGAGTTCTGTACACCGCTCACACTGATTTACGGTCCATGCGAAAAGATACTTGCTTACCCGCAATCAGACTCATATATCCGCAAATACGGAAAGATGATACAGCAGAATACGGAGAAACTGAATAGCTTGATTCTGGAATTGCTTGAATTCCGTAGGCTGGAAACCGGCCATAAGGCACTTTCCATCCAAAGATTACCGGTATCGGACAAGCTCCGGAATATTGCAGAATCATTCTGTGAACTGGCCGAGAATAAGAACTTGAATTATCAATTGGATATCGAACCGGATATTGAATGGAATACGGATATCAGTTGTTTCAACAAGATAGCCAATAACCTGATCTCCAATGCCTTTAAATATACTCCGGAAGAAGGCACTATTACCGTTAGCCTGAAGACAGAGAATCAACATCTGACCCTTAGCATATCCAATTCCGGAAAAGGTATAGCGAAAGAAAACCTTTCGAAGATATTCGACCGCTACAAGATATTGGATTCCTTTGAGATGAATGGGAAGAATTCACGAAACGGTCTCGGATTGGCTATTTGCAAAAGCATGACTACTTTGTTGAACGGAGAAATCAATGTCAGCAGTATCCAAAACGAAGTAACGACATTTACAGTTACTTTACCGGAACTATCACCAAGCCAACAAGAGGCAGATATGTCCCGGAAAGAATATGAAACAACACCTATAAATACTAATACAGAATCTATAGAGTTAGAACAGACCATTAAGAAATTCGATAGTTCGAAACACACAATTATGATTATTGATGACGATCCTTCCATGCTGTGGTTTGTTTCGGAAATATTTGTAGATAAATACAATGTACTATCTTTCGGCAGCGCCCAAGAGGCTCTGGCTAACCTGGAACAAAAACAACCGGATCTGATTATCTCAGATGTGATGATGCCTGAAACAGACGGACTTTCTTTCGCCCAGAAAATCAAGCAGAATAAGTTATGGAGCCATATTCCACTTATTTTATTATCCGCACTTCATCACGAAGACGATCAGGTGAAAGGTATTGAAGCCGGTGCGGAAGTATACGTAACGAAGCCTTTCAACGTGAAATACCTGGAAAAAGTGGTCTATCGATTGATTCAGCGCGAATCGGACTTAAAAGAATATTACAGTTCCATATTCAGTTCCTTCACCGTAGAAAATGGGAACTGCATCCATAAGGAAGATCAGGAATTTCTGGATAAAGTAATAGAAACCATAGAGAAGAACATCACCAATCCCGACTTGTCCGTCGAATTATTGAGCAGTGATTTGGGATACAGCACCCGTCAATTCTACCGGAAACTGAAACCGATTACCGAAAAGTCACCGGCTGATATCATCAAGGAATATCGTCTTACGATGGCCGAACGTTTGTTACTGACCAAGAATTTCACTATTGAAGAAATTATGGATCGGACAGGGTTCAATAACCGCGGCACCTTCTATAAGTTGTTCTCTTCACGCTTCGGCATGCCGCCGCGACAGTACAGAGAACAGCAGAAGGATAACGTAAAGATAGAGAAGTCTTTTTTATAAAAGCGCAACCTAAAATTTTAACCTGATCGTTTTCCTGAATTCAGGAAAACGATCTATTTCCCTTTTACAATCCTCTTAATATCATTCAATTTATTCAACGCCTCCAACGGAGTCAGATTATTCACATCCAGATTCAATATCTCATCCCGTATCTGGCAAAGAACCGGATCTTCCAATTGGAAGAAACTAAGCTGCATGCCGCCACGCGTTTCTCCCACTTCCGCCATCGGCTTACTTGCAATACCTTGCTGGCGATTATCCGCTTCCAGTTGCTTCAATATGTCATTCGCACGTTTTACAATGCTTTTCGGCATACCCGCCATCTTTGCTACATGGATACCGAAAGAGTGTTCACTGCCGCCACGTTCCAGTTTACGCAAGAAGATAACTTTATTATCCACCTCCTTAACGGAAACATTGTAGTTCTTGATACGTTTGAAGCTCTTCTCCATTTCGTTCAATTCATGGTAGTGCGTAGCAAACAATGTACGTGCTTTTGCTTTAGGATGCTCATGGATATGCTCTACAATCGCCCAGGCGATAGAAATACCGTCGTAAGTAGACGTACCTCGTCCCAGCTCATCAAAGAGCACTAAGCTGCGCGGAGACAGGTTATTCAGGATATCTGCTGCCTCATTCATCTCTACCATAAATGTAGATTCTCCAACAGAAATATTATCGCTGGCACCCACACGAGTGAATATCTTATCCACCAAACCGATATGCGCACTCTCGGCAGGTACGAAGCTACCGATCTGTGCCAACAGCGTTATCAGAGCCGTTTGCCTCAACAATGCAGACTTACCAGCCATATTCGGACCGGTAATGATAATGATTTGTTGCGAACTGCTATCCAGCATCACATCATTGGCAATATATTTTTCCCCTATAGGAAGTTGCTTCTCAATAACCGGATGGCGTCCCTGGCGAATATCCAGCACATCGTTATCTTCAATAACAGGACGTATATAGTTATTCTCACGCGCCACATTGGCAAAGGAAAGCAAGCAGTCCAGACGTGCTATCTGGTTTGCATTGACCTGGATGGCAGGGATAAACTCACTTAACGCTTGCACAAGTTCTGTATAAAGCTGAGTCTCCAGGATCAATATCTTATCCTCGGCGCCGAGTATCTTCTCTTCATACTCTTTCAGCTCCTGCGTGATGTAACGTTCGGCATTTGCCAGAGTTTGTTTACGTATCCACTCCTGCGGAACTTTATCTTTGTGCGTATTACGGACTTCTATATAATAACCGAACACATTGTTGTAGCCGATCTTCAAGCTGGGAATTTCCGTCAGTTCACTTTCCCGCTGCTGTATCTGTAGCAGATAATCTTTACCGGAATAGGCTATCTGGCGTAATTCATCCAATTCATCACTAACGCCCGACTTCATGACACCACCTTTGTTTATCAGCAACGGAGGATCATTATTAATCTCTTTTTCAATGCGGTCGCGAATGGACTTACAGATATTCAGTTGTTCACCGATACGGTTCAGACTGGCGTTATCCGCCTCCATACAGGCTTCTTTGATAGGTTCGATAGCCTGCAAAGCCACCTTCAACGCAACTACTTCACGCGGAGAAACACGCCCTACAGCCACTTTAGAGATAATACGTTCCAGATCGCCTATCAGATGCAGCTGTTCTTCGATCAGTTCCTTGAAATCCGGCTGACGGAAGAAGTATTCCACCACATTCAGACGTTCATTGATAGGCAACACATCTTTCAACGGAAACACCAGCCAACGTTTCAGCAAACGGGCTCCCATAGGGCTGATAGTCTTATCAATCACGTTCAGCAGGCTACTGCCGCCATCGTTCATGCTACCCACCAGTTCAAGGCTGCGAACGGTGAACTTATCCAAACGGACGTATTTATCTTCTTCAATACGTGCCAAAGAAGTGATATGTCCTATCTGGGTATGCTGCGTCATAATGAGATATTGCAGGATAGCTCCCGAAGCAATAATACCATTCTTGAGATGCTCTACACCAAAACCTTTCAGATTCTTCGTTTCAAAATGCTTCAGAAGTTTCTCACGGGCAGTGGTCTCTGTAAATACCCAGTCGTCCAGTTCAAAAGTAAAAAACTTACTTCCAAAGTTACCCTCAAACATACCCCGTTTTCCACGTTCAAAAAGCACTTCTTTAGGAGCGAAGTTATTCAATAGCTTGTCTACATAATCGAAAGGCCCTTCTGCTGTGAGGAACTCACCCGTAGATATATCGAGAAATGCCACACCGCACGCTCCCTTACCAAAGTGTACGGCAGCCAGAAAGTTATTTTCCCGGTAATTCAGTATATTATCATTGATGGAAACACCGGGAGTTACCAGTTCCGTAATGCCCCGCTTCACCAGCTTCTTGGTCATTTTCGGGTCTTCCAACTGATCACAGATGGCCACACGCTTCCCTGCACGTACAAGCTTAGGCAGATACGTATCCAATGCATGATGAGGGAATCCCGCCATTTCAACAGTCTTTCCTTTGCCATTGGCACGCTTAGTCAGAGTAATTCCCAGGATTTCGGCTGCGACAACAGCATCGGTAGAATAAGTTTCATAGAAGTCGCCGCAACGAAACAGCATAACGGCATCAGGATGCTTGGCTTTCAGGTCCAAGAACTGTTTCATCATCGGGGTAAGGACAATATCTTCTTCGCTCACAGTAGTTGTTCTTTATAAATTTATTAATAGGCAAAAGTGCAGCTTATTTTCGCAGCCATGCAAAGATAATTCTTTTTTAGAAAACAAGTACTGAGGGGGCTCAAATCCTTAGTAAGCCTTAACAAAAACAACGCTTTTACTAAAACATGTTATAAAACACTCTTTTTTATTTGTTTTATTTGCAGATATCCCAAAAGTCCGTATCTTTGCACTGTGTTTTTCATAGTATTAGATTTAAGGTTAACAAAGGTTGGAGTACAGCGGTACTCCTTTTTTTATGCCCATACTTTACAGGGAGGTTCACAAAAATGCCATTTTGATTGAAGTATTGCCAATAATACCCTATTTTTGCAATCGCCACCAAAGAAAATACCTTGTAACATTATGGAAAACAGAATGCATCGTACAGAAATTCAGATATATGTATCCCTCTTTCTCATTGTCATCTTCCTATTAATGAGCATTTCCTCATATGCACAGCAAATAATAGCCAAACAAATGCCTTTTCTGGAACAGCTGCCTTCCAATGAAGTAATAGACTTACATCAGGATCAGAATGGATTCATCTGGTTAGGGACTAAAAACGGCTTAGGGCGATATGACGGGTATCAACTCCAAACCTTTAAATCAGATTTTAATCAGCCGCATTTATTAACCGATAACTTCATCTGGTGTTTTGCTGAAGATGATAATTACCTGCTGGTAGGAACAAGACAGGGCGTTAATTTGGTGGATAAAAGCAACTATCAGATACGACCGTTCCCTGATGAAGAAATCCAGAATACATGGATAAACTTCATGTTGGTAGATAGCCGGAAAGAACTATGGATATGTACCCGTACTCAGGTTTATCACTACAACTCCGACTATTCGTTGAAGAAACGCTATGGAAATTTAATCCCGCCAATTCCCAACAATGGCATAAACTCAATATATGAAGATCATTTCGGCAATATATGGGTATGCACATGGGGAGGGGGACTGTATAAGTATCTCAAAAATACAGATACACTCATGAGTTTCCCCGCGCTCGGAACAAATAACAATCCTTTTAAAATATTCCAGGACAAAGATAACCAATATTGGATATTAACCTGGGGAGACGGTATCTACCGCTTTCATCCGGATGCAACAGAGGATAAAATGTACACGCATCAAGAAATCTTCAATGAAAAACTGCACCTGCCTGAAACCGCCTTCTTCAGTGTAGTACAAGATGATGTTTACGGCTATATATGGATATTCGGCTACCACGAACTCTATGCTTTCAAAGTGGTGGACGGACATCTGGAAAAAGTGGACCTCAGTCCGTATATGTTCGATTATAACAAAATGTTCAGCCAGATCATTAAAGACAGGGAAGGCAACCTTTGGGCCGGGGCTTATGACAGCGGGTATCACCTGCTAATGGAAAATCCTGCCATAGCTAATAACTTCCTGCCCAAACTGAAAAGACATGTAGGTTTCGACACGAATATAACCACTCTGGGTATTGACCCCAACAATGGGCTCTGGTTTAATCAGGAACGTTGGGGACTCTGCTGGTATGACATAGAACAGGATAAATTCTATGACTACTCGAATACAAATTCCGGAGTGCATAATGTAGGATATATCCTCCGTTCGAAACAGCCGGGAGAATTTTGGTTGGGATGCAGAGACTAGCCTACTCTCTACAAAGCAAAACTAAACAGTAAAAGAGAAATTGACTACCTACTGGCAAAGGACTTATATACACCAAAGGGGACTACTGGCAACATTACATCCATGTATGAAGACAGTAAGGGAAATTTATGGGTAGCTACCACCGGACAGCTCTATCTAAAACCGGATGGCAAAGACTTTATCATCCCCGAATTCTCTCTGCCCAACATTACATCTATTGCGGAAGACGGACACGGTAACATCTGGTTGGCAACCGAAGATTCCGGTTTACATAAGGTTTCTTTAGGGGATAAACTGAAACCGATTAAACAATACTCAACCCAGAATTCATCCTTACCCAGTAACAATATTGATAAGATAGTGGTCCAGGAAAACCATCTATGGATCGCCACCACTCAAGGTTCCATCCTGAGAATGGATCTCAACTCAGAGACAATGAAGGACTTCAGTAGCTCATGCGGAATGACCGGACAGTCTATTTTAGGGATGAAGCATGACAGAAATACCCTTTGGATATTAACAAATCGGCAATTGACCGCTTATGACATCCAATCCGATAAGTATATTCATTATTCAAATTCAGACGAATCCGTTCAGATAAACTCGTTCAAGAAGGACGTCATAGACTTGTTTAACGGCAAGCTTTATGCCGGTGGGCATGGTGGCTTTGTATCGATGGCTTCCTCAAAATTCCCGTCTAAGAAGATCAATTCCAATCCGGTCATCATAACAGATATCAAAGTATCCAATAATTCTTTCTTCTTCAATCCCCAGCGCCAGTCGAAAGATTTATCGACCCGAAGCGTCTGGTTGGAGCCCGAAGATAACAATCTTGAAATCTTCTTCTCCGCTCTTCAATTTACAGCAACATCGAGAATAAGATACGCCTACAAGATGGATGGCGTGGACAAGGAATGGGTATACACCGAAACCGGCAACCGATCGGCTTTCTACAATAAAATTCCTAAAGGATATCATACTTTCAAGGTACGCTCTACAGATGAATACGGCTACTGGAAAGACGACGTCACAGAACTGCGTATCTATAAAAAGCCGGCTTGGTACGAAACATGGTGGGCATACGGTACCTATATAACTCTCATCATTCTGATCCTTTATTCCATCATGTTCTATTACCTGCACAGGGTAAGACGGTCCGACCGGGTTAGATTCCAGAAAGAACTGACCAAGACTAAACTGGAATATTTCACCCATATAAGCCATGAACTGCTCACCCCGCTCACTACCATCAGTTGCATAGCAGATGATTTGGAAGAAACAAAGGCATCTCCACAGGAAGATGTACATATATTGAAAAGTAATGTGCTCCGCTTAAAACGCTTAATCCAGCAAGTGCTAGATTTCCGGAAAGTTGAAAACGACTCGTTTGTACTCACCCCTACCTATGGCAATATCAGCAGCTTCATCCGTGAAATCTACCATACAGGCATACGACCGATCATTGAAAAGAAAAACCTTCATTTCAGTCTTCACCTGGAAGAAAAAGACATTTGGGGATATATGGACTTTGACAAAATAGACAAGGTTCTGTACAACATACTCTCGAATGCGGCCAAATATACACCTGCCGATAAAAAAGTAGAGCTGAATGTATCGACTCTGCAAAAGGATAATTCCCGATTCCTCCGGATAGAGGTGCAGGATGAAGGAATAGGTATAGACCAGAAAGAAATATCCAAGATATTCACTCCATTCTATGTGAACAAAACAGCTTATGCACCTCAATCAAATGGTGTAGGGCTTTCATTAACCAAGAAACTAGTCGACTTGCATAAGGGAGACATCCAGGTAGAAAGCAGCATCGGAGAAGGTTCCAGATTCACTGTTCTAATCCCTATCGACCGGAATTATTATCCGGAAATAAAGGACATTATCGAAACCAGTGAAATACCGTCAATAGCGTCAAATGAAGCAATAGAAGAAACAGAAAAGAAGCAAGGTACGATATTACTGGCAGATGACAATGAAGAGTTCCTGCTACTGATGAAAAGAAAGTTGGCAACACACTACAATATACTCACCGCCACGAATGGGAAAAAAGCATTGGAAATTGTAAGAAGCGAAGACGTAGACCTGATGGTCAGCGACTATATGATGCCCGAAATGGATGGAATCGAGCTTTGTGAAACAATGAAACAGGACATCAATACCAGCCATATACCGATATTAATGCTTACGGCAAAAAATTCAGTGGAAGACCAGGTGAAATGTTTCAATGCAGGAGCAAACGGCTACCTGACAAAGCCATTTGAAATGAAAATGCTCAATGCACGTATTGACAATCTGATGAAGATAAACCGGAAGCGGCAAGAGATGTTCAAGATCGATACGGAAATCAATATTGTAACGCTGGATTATCAGAGCACTGACGAACAGTTCTTGAAAAAAGCCATCGAATGCATAGAGCGGCATCTGATGGAAACAGAATTTGAGATAGACACTTTTGCCTCTGAACTCAACGTTTCCAAATCCACTCTAAATAGAAAAATGAAAGCAATGACCGGTCTCTCCCCAGTAGAGTTTATTCGCAACATCCGGCTTAAACATGCGTGTACACTCCTGAAAAAGCCTTTCATTAATGTCTCCGAAGTTGCCTATGCGGTTGGTTTCAGCAATCCAAAGTATTTCACGAAGTGTTTTAAAAAGGAATTTGACGTGACGCCTACCGAATATCAGAAAAAGGAAGAAGATAAATAAACGACTTACCCGTTGGCGGAGTTTATTGCTCATCATTTTATTCCTTTCATTTTCCGTTTTGAATTCCTCCAACCAATTGCTACTTTATTATTTGCTTTCCCCTATACTACAACAAAATCCCTCTCCAGCAACAAGTGTATTTTTGACGCAGTTAAGGTATACAAATAACGCATTCCCCGCTCTGTACCCCTTTCTGCCTCATTTGAGTACTCCTCCCTGTTCTTTTCTATATTTATTTGCATCGGCCTTGAAGACCGCAAACCAATAACAAGGATAAAGAGTTTCAGTGACCAATCCTTTTAATAATAATATATATGAAAGACAAATTTCTTAAATCAATCCAAAGAAAGAGCTGGCTGTTGCTGGCCTTGTTCTTCATCAGCAGTTGTAGCAATGAAGACATCGTGAAACATCCCGTCATCACCAACAAGTATGATCCCTCAAAGCCTCAGGCACTGACCGGCTTTATCCCGGAAAAAGGAGGAATAGGTGACAAAATCATTGTTCAGGGAAACTTCGGTACAGACCTGTCCAAGATGAAAGTGATCTTTGCCGATACCAAAGAGGCTAACATCATATCAAGTGACGGAACTTCCATTTACTGTACCGTACCTAAACAACCGGGCGGTAATAATTCCGTTAAAGTCGTTGTAGACGATAAAGAGCTTACCATTGACAAGACATTTGCCTACACACAGGTACAGAAAGTGTCTACAATTTGCGGAACTTACAATAAAAGAGGAGATACCGATGGAAACATCTACGATGCACTATTCAATAATGTATTCGCTGTCGGCATAGTGGCAGGAGATAACATTGTAGCGGTAGAGTCGGACAAACAACGGGTACGCCTGATTTCAGAGAGCGAAAACCTGGTTACAACCCTGATAAGCGGATTCAAAGCAGGTAAACCTGCAATCAATAAAACCCGCGATAAAATGTATTTCATTGATGTTAATTCAGCCAAAGTATATATCCTGCGCCGGGAAAACAGCTGGCAGCCGGAGCTATTGCGGGAAGGTATCGCCGAATTATCCGCCAACAGTGGCGAAACCTGGTCCTGCGTTATTGACGATGAAGAAAAATACCTCTATACAAGAAATCACCTGGGAATCTTCGTACGTATCAATCTGACAGAAAAAGATGATAGCGGACAGTACAAAGTAGAAAAACTCCTTGAACACCGCTGGGACTTTGAAGCTTGGGTTGCCGATCATTGCAGCTACCTGGCTTATAGCCGTGTAGAAGATTGCTTCTATTTTGCAGAAGACAGGACACATGCTGTATACCGGATTAAGCAGAACGCCGACGGCACATGGTCGGACGAAAGATATGCCGGAAACGGCTGGCCTAACCAAACCAATACGGAAGGTTATCGGGAAGACATACAGTTTGCCTGGCCAAATGGAGTAACTGTTGACAATGAAGGCAACATATATGTAGTAAACGCAGGCGGACAATCCATCCGAAAAATATCCTACCCGGATGGCTACGTAACAATTGCTGCCGGCGGCACCATGTCGGGCGAAACTGAAACAGACGGACTTCCACTGGAATGTACATTCCTATACCCCAAAGATATAGCTATGGATTCTGAAGAAAACTTCTATATAGCCGGAGGTGCAGGATTGAATGTGCGTAAACTCGCTATAGAATAAACTCCTTCCCGTAAATCAATAAATAAACTAATATATGAAAAATAGATTTTTCCTTATACTTTCATTCCTATTGCTTGCAAGTGTGCTTCCACTTGCCGCACAGAATGGTTTCACCGTATCCGGTATTGTGATGACGGAGCAAGGTGAAGAATTACCCGGTGTTACGATTCAATATAAAAACAATCCTTCCAAAGGAGCTATCACGGATGTTGATGGTAATTTCCGCATGGACAATGTTCCCGCCAATACAGTATTGGTGTTTACCTACATAGGTTATGCACCCCAGGAACTGGTGGTAAACGGAAATAAAACCAAGCAAAAGATTGCACTGAAAGAAATTGTAAATGAGACCGATGAGGTAGTGATTGTAGGTCGTGGTACTCAACGTAAAATCTCGGTAGTAGGTGCGGTAACTAACGTAAAGGCATCTGATTTACAAGTTCCTTCATCCTCGGTAACAAACATGTTGGGAGGTCGTGTACCGGGCATCATTGCCGTAACCCGAAGTGGTGAGCCTGGCAATGACTTTTCTGAATTCTGGATTCGTGGTATCAGTACTTTCGGTGCAGATGCATCCGCTTTAGTGTTGATTGACGGTGTAGAAGGCGACCTGAATATACTTGATCCTGCCGATATTGAAAGTTTCACCATCCTGAAAGATGCTTCCTCTACAGCTGTATATGGTGTACGCGGTGCCAACGGTGTGGTACTCGTTACAACAAAGCGCGGTAAATCGGGTAAACTGAATATCAGTGTGAAAAGTAATGTCGGGCTTTCCTATTCTGCACGCAATCCCGAATATGTGGACGGATATACATACGCACAACTGGCCAACGAAGCCTCCGTTGTACGAGGTGGACGTCCTGTATATAGTAATGCCGAGTTAAACCTGATAGAAACAGGACTGGACCCGGATTTATATCCCAATGTAAACTGGCGCGATGTCATGCTGAAAGATTATGTATGGAACAATCAGCATCACATCAGTATCAATGGTGGTGGAACGAATGCACGTTACTACATGAGTGTGGGCCTCCAACACAAGGATGCCATCTATAAGCAAGATAAAGGAATTAAAAACTATGATAATAGTGTAGGTTATAATAAATACAATTTCCGCGCAAATATCGATGCTAACCTAACCAAAAGTACTATTATTGAGCTGGGCTTATCAACAGAGATTGTAACCAACTCTTTCCCCGGATATGCCAATGATACGAAAGCCTTGTGGCAAACACAAGCCAACCTGACCCCTGTGACCGTTCCGGTACTTTATTCGGATGGTTCGCTTCCAGCCTACGGTGCCAGTGCTGACCAACAGAACCCATATATCTTACTAAACTATACAGGTTATAAGAAGAGAAATGAAACGACAAGCAGTATCCGCCTACGCCTTGAACAAGATTTTGACCAATGGATAAAAGGTCTGAAGGCGGAAGCCACCATGTCAATCAATACTTTTTCTTCCCTCTTACAGTCTCAGACAAAAACTCCCGCACTCTATTATGCTCAAGGAAGAAACAGAGATGGCTCTTTGAACCTGATAGAAAAGGTCGCTAGAACAGACGATAAATACGAATCTACCAATTCAACCACACGGAAAATCTATTTCGATGCCCGTATAAATTACAACCGTTTATTCAACGAACAGCATCGCGTAACCGGATTACTTGATTTCTATATGGAAGACTTCATTACCGGTGAAGCACAAACACTTATTGCATCCATTCCTAAAAGATACACAGGTTTAGCCGGCCGTGCCACTTATGCTTATAAAGACACTTACTTCTTGGAAGGAAACATCGGCTATACCGGTTCAGAAGCATTTGAAAAAGGACAAAAATTCGGTGTATTCCCTGCAATCTCAGCAGGTTGGGTGCCCACACAATATGAATGGGTACAGAAGAATCTGCCTTTCATCAACTTTTTTAAAATCAGAGCTTCTTATGGTATCGTAGGTAACGACCGACTTACCAATGATAACAGCATACGCTTTCCGTTCCTTTCCACCATGAAAGAAGGTAGCGGAGCAGGTATCTGGGGAAGCGGTCAAACTATTTATGAAGACCAGGAGGCTTCTCAGAATCTGCGTTGGGAGAAAGCCAAGAAGGTCGACATAGGTATTGACGGACAGTTATTTAATAATAGCGTAGACTTTACTATCGACTTCTTTAGCGAACGCCGTACAGGCATCTTCCAACAGCGTGCCAGTATCCCTGACGAAATGGGATTAGCTACATTACCTTGGGCAAATGTAGGTGAAATGAAAAGCTGGGGAGCTGATGGCAACATCTCATATACCTATCGATTCAAAAATGATATGAGTCTGACAGGCCGTGCTAACTTCACTTACTCTAACAACAAACTGCTTGAATACGAACAAAGTGGTATCAAATACCCCTATCAAGCATGGAAAGGAACACCTTGGGGGACTCAACGAGGACTGGTGGCCTTAGGATTATTTAAAGACCAGGCAGATATTGATGCAAGTCCCAAACAGACTTTCACAAGCAATGTAATGCCAGGAGACATCAAATACAAAGATATCAATGGAGACGGCAAAATTGACAGTTACGATGAAGTACCTATCTGTTATTCTAACGTACCACGCCTGCAATACGGATTCGGTTTGGAATTTCATTGGAAAAGACTAACCGTAAGTGCCCTGCTTGAAGGAGTAGGTCAAGTAAACTTCCTGTATGGAGGAAACGGCTTCCACCCTTTCAACGGTGGACAAACAGGAAACATACTCAGCATTGTGGCAGATGCCAGCAATCGTTGGACACCGGCTTCCTATTCCGGAACCAAGGACACGGAAAATCCAAACGCGCGTTTCCCACGTCTCACTTATGGAGAGAATAAAAACAATAATCAGGCATCCACATTCTGGATTGCAGACGGATCTTATGTACGTTTGAAGAATGTACAAATCATGTATGACATCACTCTACCATGCTTCAAGAAAATCGGTTTGCAAGGCTGTCAGATCAGTTTGATCGGTGATAATCTTCACTGCTGGGACAAAATTAAATTATGGGATCCAGCACAAGCGTCTGACAACGGTGCGGTATACCCACTACAACGCGTATTCACCATACAGGCAAATCTTCAATTCTAATATAAAAAACGAAATCATTATGAATACTAAATATACATTTAAAGCTCTTCTTTGCAGTATGTTCATTTGGGCGGGAGTAAGTCTTGGATTAAGCTCATGCGAGTCTTATCTGGATGTAGATTCCTACTTTTATGATCAAACTAATATCGACTCTATCTTCCAGAGCAAAGTACGTGTCAACGAATATATTAATGGAATTGCCACTAAACTTCCGAATGAGAGTAAACTGTTCACTGAATCTTCCTTCCCATTCGGTATGGCCTCCGATGAATGTTTTGCCTCTTGGCCAGAGGATTATGGCGATAGTGGTAACCGACATTCTGCAATGGCATTATTATTAGGAAACGAAACACCGCAAAGTGCACACTATAATAATTGGGTAACTTTTTACCAAGGCATTCGTAAAGCCAACATTGTACTAACCCGCATCAATGAGTGCAAAGAGCTATCGGATATGGAACGTCGTGACTATACAGGCCGCGCTTACTTCCTGCGTGGTTATTTTTACTTCAGTTTGCTACGCCAATATGGCCCCGTGCCCATTGTTCCAGACAAACCTTTTGATGCCGATACTCCGTCTGAAGAAGCTTCAGTAGAGCGAAACACTTATGATGAATGTGTAGATTATATTTGCAATGATATGGAAAAAGCATCAGAATTCCTTCAAGAAACCCGTACACAGCAGTTCCAAAATATTCCGACAAAAGGTGCAGCATTAGCTGTCATTTCGCGTTTGCGCCTTTATGCCGCAAGTCCATGGTATAACGGTAACAACCGATATACAGACTGGAAAACCTCGGATGGACGAAACTATATCTCTCCAACCAACGATAACTCTAAATGGGGGAAGGCCGCCGTAGCTGCAAAACGTGTCATCAATATGGATAAATACAAACTTTATACGACTGCGCGTACAGAAAGAACTCAAAAACTTCCGACCAACATTCCACAGGAGAGTTATCCCAATGGAGCTGGTAACATTGATCCTTACGCATCGTATAAGACCTTGTTCGACGGTTCTGTCAATGCAGAGTTAATCCCAGAATACATTTATTATTGTGATGCCATAACTGGTGGAGACTCCCCACAGTGGTTAGCAACACCAACTGCCTTAGGAGGTGCCAACGGTATAAATCTCTGTATGGATTTGATTGATTCCTACAAAATGATAGATGGATATGACATTCACCATTCCAGCGCAAACTATCCTTACCCTGATGCTTCTCATGCAGGTGATCCGATAGATATTGCTTACAGAGTATCTGACGGCTATACCGTGGATGGCAATGTAGCCAAAGTAGATGCCTACCGTGAACCTCGCTTTTACGCAACCATAGGATATAATCATTGTATCTGGCCTGGTACCTCTTATGTGGGCAATGACCCGGTGACCAATGTGGAAGTGACTTATTACTCTGATGGTAATGCAGGCCCCCTTCCCGAATATCCGGACAACTACAACCGTACAGGCTATACCCTCCGCAAATACATCAATCAGGAAGATAACATGAAAGGCTCCAGTCGTGCCAAAACATTTGCTGTATTCCGTTATGCGGAAATCCTCCTCAACTATGTAGAAGCTTTAAATGAATTGGAAGGAAGTTATACGGATGAAGCCACAGGTATCACCGTGGCCCGCAATACAGAAGAAATAAAGAAATATTTCAATATGATACGTTATCGTGCCGGCATGCCGGGTATTACCGATGCCGAACTGAACAGCAGAGACGACATGCGTGAAGCCATCAAGCTGGAACGTAAAGTGGAGTTTGCCCTCGAAGGACTTCGCTATCACGATTTACGCCGTTGGGGCGATGCGGACGCAGCTTATAATACAAAGATTATCGGTTGGAACACCAAAGCCAGAGTAAACAACCGTACCGGATTCTACACCCGTACAATATGGGATTCAGAGAGAATACAGAAGCGTGTATTTACACAGAAGATGTACTTCTTCCCCATCCCACAGACAACGTTGGATCATAATGCAAAACTGGTTCAGAACCCAGGCTGGTAATTAACTTCAATATTAAGACAATTATGAAAAAGCATATTTTATTTTCATTAGCGATAGGTTCGCTCTTTATGCTCACCGGATGTGAGAACACCAATGTTTGGGAAGAGGAACAGTATATAAAACAAGCCTATCTGGTAGGTATCGGAGAAGAAGGAGCATTAGTGACCCGCAACGTCAACTATGCGGACGAAAGTGCAGAAACTTTCGTATCGGTAGGCACCAGCGGCTCATTGAATCCGGATGGGGACATTCACTGTACATTGGTTGAGGATCCCTCGGGCATCACTTCTTACAATCAAAAATATAAATCGAGTAAGGAAATCCAATATCAGGCACTTCCTACGGCTAATTACAACATATCTTCAATGAATGCAGTGATCCGTGCCGGAGAATCTTATACCCGCATACCTGTCGCCATCCACCCGGAAGGATTACATTGTGACTCCTTATACGCCCTTCCGCTGAAAATGGAATCTTGCAAGGAGTATCCCGTTGCACAAGCTGAAACAGTGGTTCTGTTCGCTATAAAGACCTACAACAACTACTCGGGATACTACAATTACATTGGTACCAACAACGCAGCTTCCTTTAGTTTGATTCGTAATGCCGTTGCTGTAAACAAGAATACAATTCGTATTTATTATACAGGTACTGAAGAACTGGCAAGAGTGAAAGACACCGGACTCACCATTACAGTGAACGAAGATAACACACTCAGCCTCGCCGGATGGAAAAACCTGAATGTTACGGAGGGAAGCGGAAGCTATGATCCTCAAAACAAAACATTCAGCTTTACATGCAAGGTGAATGGGAATGAAGTGGAAGCCTATTTAATATCGGCAACGGCAAGCGAAGAATAATCGTAGCCGGAAAGGATATATTCAAAACCACCACAGATTATACAGATAAAAACAGATACTTGCTTCCTCAATATAAACAATCTGTGAGTATCAGTGTAATCCGTGGTGAATTATTAATTACATAAATGAACTATTATCATGAGAAAGAAAAACATCAAAAGAGTGTTCATGTGTTGTCTCGCCGCTTTGGCTGCTAACACCTATGCCCAGAATTACAATTGGGTCAGCAGCACTGAAGGCAACACTTGGAAACAATCAAAAGTGAAATTACAACCGAGTAACGGACAGACTCCGCTCTTAGAAGTCAGCGGAACGGAAGAGGGCACCACATTCAAAGCATGGGGAACCACCTTCAACGAACTGTGCTGGGATGCCCTGAACATGCTCACCCGCGATGAACAGGATAACCTGTTGAAGAAAATGTTTTCCCCCGAAGGAGAGCTTCGCTTCAACAGAGGCCGTATTTCGATGAACGCCAACGACTATGCACGCGACTGGTACAGTTGCGACGAAGTATCGGGCGACTTCCAGCTGAAATACTTCAACATCAACCGTGATAAACTGGCTATCATCCCTTTTGTCCGTGCCGCGCAAAAGTATAACCCCAACATGACTTTCTGGACATCTCCCTGGTCACCTCCCAGCTGGATGAAAATCAACAATGACTATCCGGTTCGCAGTGACAGGACTAATAAGATGTCGCCCCTGTCTGATGTAGCACTCTATGAAGACAATACGGAGACACGCGATAACGTCTTCCCCCGGCAACTCGCAGTGAATGACTACATGATTCAGGACCCACGCTATCTGCAAACCTACGCCAACTTCTTCTGCAAATTCATCGATGCTTATAAAGAACAAGGAATTCCCATCGATATGATCATGTATCAGAATGAAGCATACAGTTATACTCCGTATCCCGGTTGTGCCTGGACAGCTGAGGGTACCGTACGTTTCAACGTAGAGTATCTGGCGCCCACATTAAAGAAACATCATCCTGAAGTAGCTCTCTACCTTGGTACTTTCAATACCAACCGCTATGACTATGTTGATAAAATACTTTCCGATCCACGCATGCCACAAAGCATTCAGGGAGTTGGCTTTCAGTGGGAAGGAGGACAGATATTGCCTAAAATACGTACCAAATACCCCCGGTACAAATACATACAGACAGAGAGCGAATGCGGCTGGGGCAGTTTCGACTGGAGAGCGGGCGAACACACCTTCCATCTGATCAACCACTACCTGGGTAACGGTTGCGAAGAGTACACCTTATGGAACAGTGCCCTTTGTGATAACGGTGAAAGTCCCTGGGGTTGGAAACAGAACGCTTTGATACATGTTGATTCAAAATCCCGTAAGGCAACTCTTACACCGGAATATTATGCGGTAAGACATTACAGCCAGTTCGTAGCACCCGGCTCACGCATTATAGCTTACAAGCCTTCAACAGAAGGAAGGACACCGGTCTTGGTAGTGGAAACTCCGGAAAAGAAAAAGGTAGTGATAGCCGGAAACTTTAATGATGAGGCTAAAAAAGTAACCGTGAAGTTGGGGAACCGTTACCTGAATGTAGAGCTCCAGCCACATTCTTTCAATACGTTCGAAGAGAAATAAATTGATAAAAGTAATCATTATCCGGGTAATCGTATCCGAATAATGATTACTTTTGCCATGAAATTCAATCGTAGTCATCATAAAAGGAGACAACTCACAATCATGGAAGAAGAACATCATTTTACGAACGTACCCTACAATTACCCCTTATGCCTCAACCGCCAATGTCCCAAAGCATCTACCTGCCTGCGGCAACTGGTAGAGCAAGAAGTACCGGACAGCGCGGAGTACTGGGTAATCATCAGCCCCAAATACCAGGCTAAACTGAAGGGTGCATGTCCCCATTATCGCTCCAGTAAAAAAGTGCAATATGCCAAAGGCTGCATGAATATCCTCGATAACCTGCCCCACAAACAAAGACAACTCGCCATAATCCATTTGATGGAATACTTCAGCCGAAGAACCTATTACCGCATCCGCAAAGGCGAACGCCTCCTCAGCCCTGCCGAACAAAGGGACGTACAGAAAATCTTAAAACAGTGCGGTGCAACCGGAAAACAAGAGTTTGACGCTTACGTAGAAGACTACGAATGGTAGCAATCTCCCATCTACAGGTTAGTGATCTCCCATCTATAGATCCATGTTTTTGCCATGCCTGTGGCACGACTGTGCCATCGTGGTGGCACAACATTGCCACGCCTATGGCACGATTGTGCCAATGCGGTGGCAAGAAGTTGGCAAAGGCTTATGGTTTCGGCAATACGGCATCCCGGCAGAATAAAGCTGCAAGGCAGCAGAATGATCAGGCAGGAGGAATACACACTCTCTTCTTAAACCAAACCCCAAACACAGGATCAGCAAGTGTGACTTGCAACAAAGCGTTTTTCAGACGGATAATATTGGCCGAAGTACCTAAATTATACTTTTGCAGCACCTCTTTACGGCTGAATCCTGAATCGACTCCATCAATAATAGCCCGCATGAAGTCTCATCATACCGATAGAATGTAAATGTATCGTTCATGTAGTCATAAACATTCAATCCTGATCGTTGTGTTCCGATCCAAAGGATAGAATCTACTATCAGCTTTCTATTGCAAGCCAAAAAAAGAAATAAAATCTCTATTCCGAATGTACAAATCCAGGTATTGAATGATTTATACCCCTAAGCTGAATGATTTATGCCAGACATAAAAGATCGATATCGCTTATATTTGCAACAATAACTCTAAATAATCATAACCCCATGAAAAATGCTCTTACACTGGCTGTTCTCGTGGCAGCCTTTCTGGTAGCCTGCCCGGCTCGGGCGCAAGTCTCATTCGGTGACGCCTCTAAATTCAACGACGGATGGCTCTTCCGGCTGACTGACGACTCAACCATCGTAAACCCCACCTTCGACGATACTCAATGGCGTAAACTTACGTTGCCGCACGACTGGTCCATTGAAGGACAATTGTCGCCCTCACTGGCCAGCTGTACAGGCTACCTACCGGGTGGAATAGGCTGGTATCGCAAGCATTTCAACATCACCGACAATGCCGCGCGTCATTACATCTATTTCGAAGGAGTATACAACCGCAGTGAAGTTTATCTGAACGGTCACCTGCTTGGTAAACGCCCCAATGGTTACATCTCGTTCCTTTACGATATGACCCCGTATTTGAAAGAAGGTGACAATGTATTGAGCGTACGTGTAGACCATAGCCGTTATGCTGATTCCCGTTGGTATACAGGGTCGGGCATATATCGTGACGTATGGCTTATTGCTGCACCCGAAATACATCTTGCACAATGGGGCACAGGCTGGTATGCTACTTCTCTGACTGACCGACAGGCCACCATAGCCGTTGATATGGAAGTACAAAAACATATAGCTACCCGTGAGAAACTTGAATTCTCTGCTACACTATACGATGCTGCGGGCAAGCAAGTAGCACAATGCCGTACTCGCGTTTCCGACGGGAAAGAAGGTATCACCAAAGAAACCCTCACACTGAAAGTTAGTAAGCCTCACCGCTGGAACCTGAATGATCCCTACCTCTATACACTGAAAGCTGAATTACTCAGTAATGGAAAGCGCATTGACGGTTGTGAAACCAATGTAGGACTCCGCACACTGGACTTTGACCCTAATAAAGGATTCGCACTTAACGGCAATTGGATGAAAGTCAAAGGTGTATGTCTGCACCACGATGCCGGTGTACTTGGTGCCGTAGTGCCGCCTGAAGTATGGGAACGCCGCCTGAATAATCTCAAAGAAATAGGTGTGAATGCCATCCGTATGAGCCATAATCCGCAAGCTCCCATCGTATACGATCTGTGCGACCAATTAGGTCTGCTTGTCATGGATGAAGCTTCTGATGAATGGGAATTCCCAAAACGTAAATGGATCAAAGGATGGAATAAAGGTGAACCGGGCTTTGATGGCTCTTTTGACTTCTTTGAAGAATGGATTGAACAGGATGTTACCGATATGGTACGTCGTGACCGTAACCATCCGTCCATCTTCCTGTGGAGTATCGGCAATGAAGTAGATTATCCGAATGATCCCTATTCCCATCCTATTCTCGATGGAGCACAAATCAACCAACCTATGTTTGGCGGCTATAAGCCCGATGCACCCGACGCCATGCGTATCGGAGTGATAGCCAAACGCCTGGCAGCCCGCGTACGTGCTGTCGATACTTCTCGTCCTGTAACAGGAGCTCTGGCAGGTGTCGTGATGTCCAATGAAACAGAATATCCTGATGCTGTTGATGTAGTAGGATATAACTATACAGAAAACCGCTACGATGAAGATCATGCCACTTATCCCAAACGTGTCATTTACGGCAGTGAAAACGGTTCCGGCCTTGATGCCTGGTATGCAGTGAAGAACAAAGAATTTATCTTTGGACAATTCATCTGGACAGGTACGGATTATCTTGGTGAATCGGGAGCATGGCCTTCCCGAGGGCTCTACACCGGATTGCTCGATTTCGGTAGCTTCCCCAAGCCTCGCGGACATTTCCGTGCTTCACTGTGGAGTGAGAAACCGGTTACTTATATCGGCACTTATCCCATACAAGCCAGATTCAAGAACTCCCAACGTACTTTCTTGTCACCCGATGCATGGGATATCTGGAACTATGATTCCGGTCAAGAAATACGCGTAGTTTGCTATACCAATGCACCGCAAGCGCGTCTGTTGCTCAATGGGAAAGTAATAGGCGACATGAAGCCTTATGATGAAAAGAGTGGTATCATTTACTGGGATATTCCCTATCAGGTAGGCGAACTGAAAGCTGAAGGTTGCGATACCAACGGAAATATTGTTTCAAGCTATTCGATTCAATCTTCCGGTCGTCCTTATACCCTTCGGGTCAGTGCAGACCGCACTACTCTTTCCTGCGATCGTGCCACAGCACATCTCATTGTAGAAATCGTTGACAAAAATGGCACAATCGTGAAACTTGGAGACAATGATATCACTTGCACTATCGAAGGTCCGGCACGCCTGTTAGGGCTCGAAGGTTCCAATAACAGCGATATGAGCGACTATACAGATAATCATCATCGTGCTTTTCACGGTCGTTTGCTGACTTACATACAAAGTACCGGAGAGAAAGGTCAGGTCCGTGTAAAATTCACTTCACCACTCTTGCAAGGGACAGAAGTCTTGCTGAATGTCGGAGAATAGCAGATGCAAAGATAGTTCCCGCTCTCCCATCCCTTCAAAAGAAAAAGGCAGAAAACCTTTCTACAAGATTTTCTGCCTCAGCTAAAACAATCTTTCGTCTACTCCCTACTAAAAACTAACTTTCTGTACTTGAGTGTAGAAGTATTCATTCGACTTATTGGACTGCACGCCTATACGGGCAAATGCATATCCATTCTTCAGCATCTTTTCAGGTATAGTGGCAGTCATTGTCGTTTCCTGTCCCAAGACTAACCCCGACAAATCCAGTTCACCCTTATACTCGTTCTTGTTATGGTCTGTCAGGATACCCTCTCCCAAATAGAAATTAACAGACTTCACTTCGGCAGATTCCACCACCTTCTCAATGGTAAACTTTACGGTAATGGCATTGCCCGTTCCTTTCTGATAACTCTCATTCTTAATGATGAAATAAGGCTTCACAGGCACATCAACCACCGTATTGCCCTTTACCTCAATCCTTATCGTATCCATAGGCTGGTCTTCCCACGGTGCACCCGACAGACGAACCAGTTTATATTGGCCGTTGAACAAGGACGCAGAGAACGTACCGTCCTGGGCAATGTACACCGGAATCTTTGTGTACAATTCATACCCATCCTGCCACAGCTCCAACTGAGTCCCATTGGTACGAACCCCCACAGGAGCATCATTATAGACTACTCTACCGGATAGCTTTGCACTGGGAGCATCGTAATTGTCATACTCGCAACTTGCAAGCAAGAAGCATACACATGCTACTATAAATAAAATTTTTGTCTTCATCTTTATACTTACTTTTTAATGGAACGGATTCTTTACTATCTTAGGATTATTGTTTATGACAGCCTGGTCTATTGAAGAATAGTAATTAGCCATCCTAAAGAAACGGGCCTTCTTGAAACGCGTCGGACGTACTCGCTCGTAGATGAACTTGCCGTTGTCAGGATGTCCCGGACGGGAAATACGATACGGATACAGACCGTGAACAACCGCTACCGGATTAGAGTCCAAACCATCCCATACCTTATCGGCTATTCTCCAACGTTTCAGGTCGAAGTAACGATGGTCTTCAAAGGCCAGTTCCACACGACGCTCATTACGGATAATATCGTTAGTAAGCGTCTGAATACTGTTGGCAGGGAAACCGCCGTGCACTTCTCTCACTTTATTGATATAGTCCTTTGCTTCCGGCTTTTCCAATTCGAAGGCTGCTTCGGCAGCATTCAGATAGATTTCGCCCAGGCGGAACCAAGGATACCAGTTGGATGCCAACGACGGACGTACACCATCCTGCGGATTCTCGCTGACATACTTGCGGATATAGAATCCGGTGTTGCTTACATACTGGTCGTTGTCTCTCGGACCATCAGCACCAGTCAGTGTCTCACCGTCAGAATAAACCGAAGCCAAGTCACCAACTTTCAATTTGTACCCGCCATCTTCCCAAGTGGCCACACCTGCCTGAATTTGTACCGGCGACGAACGGAAAGCACTTCCCGGATAAATCACCGTACCGTACAAACGGGCGTCCTTGTTGGCAAAAATACCGTCAATCTTATCATAAGCAATATAATTGCCCTCGGCATCCTTGTCGCGCAACGTACCTTTGGAACCGTCCAGATAGTCGTAACTCTCTACCAGGCTCAGCGAAGGAGACAGTATGGACGAACCTTCAATATCGACTCTGAAACTGCGAACCACGTTATCATAAGTGAATCCATGTACTTTGCCTGTCATGAAATCCTTGGCAAAGATAATCTCTTTACAACTCTTATCCATGAACAGCTTATAGAAGTTTTCTCCCTTCGGAGAGCCGGCTATGTCATAAAGCTCGTAATTCTCATTAGCAATGATAGCCTTGGATGCTTCCAGCGATTTTTCATAGTAACCCACAGCCATAGATGCTGGGATTCCTACTTCACCGCCCGCCGTGCTGATGGGAGCGCTCATCTGACTGTTGTACTTGGCAATGGAACCTGCATACAGCATGGCACGACTTTGGAGAGCCAATGCCGTAATCTTGTTGGCACGAGTCCGGCTGCCTTCAGTCTGGGTGAAATTATCCTTTATATCCTGAATCTCACTATAAATGAAATCATAGACTTCCGATTCTTTCGCTCTGGGGTTCTGCAAAGACGACGGGTCGCCGCTGCCATCATAAATCAACTGCGTAGTGATGAGGGGCACACCACCCATTCTCTTCACCAGCTCAAAGTACACATAAGCCCGGATGAAACGGAACTCCGCATTGAATTGCTTCTTCTGCGTCTCATTCAGCTTCACACTGAATTTCTCCATATTCTCCAATGACAGGTTAATGTCTCTGATATAGCCATAGTCCCAGTATCTTCCGTAATCATCGGCATAATTGATGTCATTGTGCCAGTTCTGGTCAACGTGTCCCGACCACATGGCATCATCGAACTCCGTGTTGGTTCCGGTATTGAATACACCGGCAAGCTGCGGCATTCTGTCGTAATAGTTTGCCAACAGTCCCAGTATCATATTGGGGTCATTCCAGAGTTGTTCATCGGTAATCCTGTCCTTAGGATCTCTCTGCAGCCAGCCATCTTCGTCACAACTAACGAAAGAAGTGGCAACGGCCAATAATAATGCGAATATTATATATTTACTTTTCATAATGACAATAGTTAAAAGGTTACGTTGAATCCTACCATAATAGTCCTTTGTTGCGGATATACCACAGCAGCTCTTGCCTCGATTTCGGGGTCAATCTCGTACTCTCCCACGTTATCGATGGAGAACAAGTTGGAAGCACTTACATACAGACGCAGTCTCTGCACATTGATTTTGCTGATAAGCTCTTTAGGCAAGCTATATCCCAATTCCACGTTCTTGAGACGGAGGAAGCGTACATCGTGCAACCAGAAGTCACTGTTTTTACCGTTGTTTACGCTGGTACCTTTTCTGATAGCCGGGTATTTGCCCGAAATCCATTCGCTGTCCGGATTGTATGGGTCGGCACGGTGCCATCTGTCTTCCAGGATAAATGCCGGAGAGTTTCCACCTGCATGGAAGGGATTTCTCAACTCATAGTCCTGACACCATGACTGCATACCGCCACCGGCGAAGTCCATATTCAGGTCGATACCTTTCCAGCGCAAGCCTATGTTTCCACCAAAGCTCAGCATAGGCGACCATCCTGTAGGGTATCCAATAGGTCTTTCGTCCATCGAGTTGATGATACCGTCACCATTCACATCCTTATAAATCAAGTCACCCGGAAGTTGCGTTCTGTTGTTCTCTCCATCGTTATTGATAGGATAGTTTCTGATTTCTTCTTCCGACTGAAACTGGCCGATTACCTGGTATCCCCACCATACGCCGCCCCAGCGGTCTTCAATAGAATTACGGTATTCATTCCATGAGTTACCGAAACGGGGTTTATAGGTTTCCACGTTTCTGAAACGTGAGTAGGTAAAGTTGGCGCTTACATTATATTCCAGCTCGCCCACGTTGTCAGCATAGCTAATCATACCTTCCATACCTCTGTATTCGTCCTTGTTAAGGTTCTCATTGGGAAGAGAATACCCTACTTCGCTCGGCAGAAGAATATCGTAACGGGCGGCAGGTCTTCCGGAGATAACCTTTTTAAATAGGTCGAAAGAAAGAGAAAGTCTGTTATCTAGGAATTTCATGTCCACACCGACATCATAAGTGGTATTCTTTTCCCATGACAAATCGGTCACAGGCATACCACCCGGCTGTACGCCAATCACATATTTACCGTCCAGCACAGCACCGCCCTTGTTAAAGTTGTATCCGCTCAGATAACCGAACATACCTACACCTGCTTCGCTACCTGTCTGTCCCACAGAAACTCTCAATTTCAAGTCGTTAACCGCATCTTTCAGAGGAGCAAAGAATGCCTCATCCGAAATACGCCATCCGGCAGATACTCCGGGGAAGAAACCCCAACGCTTGCCGGGAGCATAGAGATAGGAAGCATCGTAGCGAGCAAGCAGCTCAAGCATGTATTTGTCCTTATAGCTATAATTCAAACGACCGATATATCCCGACCTTGCCTGGTAAGTCCAGCCATCACCATAATCGGTAAGTTCCGACAAAGTCTTCAAGGGGATGTAGTTATTGGTAGGTGCCGTATTCGACCATCTATTGGCACGGTCATAGTCCGACCTCTCGTAAGCAAAAACAGCCGTCAGATTGTGGTCGCCGAAGCTCTTTGTATAGTTCAGCATAAATTGACCATAGCGTGCCACGGCATCGGTCTGCTCTTCCAGTCTCCATCTGGCGCTTTGTCCTCCTTGTGCTATATACACATCATTCACTCGGTCATAGTTGTACAGGTCGTACGAGTATTGGAATCCGTCAAAGTCAAGATGCGTATAGTTGTACGAGTACGTAAACTTGGCCGACAAACCGAAATCGAACTTATATTCTGCATAAAGGTTGCCGTTGAAGTTCTTGGTCATATTATCCTTATATCCTGCAATGTCTCTGCGGAACAAAGCCGGGTTCAAGTCAGGACGGTTGGGGATATTATTCATATACTCCGGATTATCGTTGGCATACGGCCCATGAGTAGGAAGACTACTGAACATGGAAAGGATGGATGAGAAATATCCATCACCGCCGGGAAGTCCCACATCTCTTGTTTTCTCAAAACGGCCGCTGGCCTGTACACCTACGGTAAGTCTTTTTGTCACCTTCGTTTCCAGGTTTACCTGAAGATTCGTTCTGGAATAGTCGAAGTCCTTCATCATGGCTTCCTGCTTGGTGTTAGTCAGGGAGATATAGTAATTGGATCGTGCAGAACCACCGGTAATGTTGGCATTGATATTGGATTGCGGCACATTCTTACGCATGATGATGTCGTAATAGTCATAGCTCTTGTATCCGGGTTCCGTACCAGCCTGCCACTTCGCATATTCCTCTTTAGAGTAAAGGCTGCTGGGGTCCTTGCCTGCATTCTGTTCCGATTCCAACAGACCTCTTACATACTGAGGCGCACTTGCAAGTTCGGGGAAGCGGGTCAGGTTCTGCCAGCCGTAATAGCCATTCAGGTTCACCTTTACCTTATCGTCTTTGGTACCCTTTTTAGTAGTCACCAACACAACGCCGTTTGCTGCCCGCAATCCATAGATGGAAGCTGAGGCATCTTTCAACACAGATATACTTTCAATATCCTCCAAACTCAAGGCATTGAAAGCATCTTCACCGGATACATGTGAAGTACCCACCCAACTTCTGCTGGCATCGCCACCATAAGGAATACCGTCGATTACGTACAAGGGTTTTCCCATATTACGTATCTCGACGTTAATACCTCTACCCGGACGTGCATCCAGTGCACGGGTTGACACACCCGCCATCTTACCGCTCAATGCACCGGCAGTAGTGGTGGAAGAGGAGCGTAGAAGGTCTTCCGAAGTCACATTACTAATAGCCGTAGTCACTTTCCGCTTGGACTGTGAGCCGTATCCCACTACGACTACTTCATCCAGTACTTTGGAGTCTTCACTCAGCAGCACTTCGATATTCGTCTTGCCATTTACAGGTATTTCCTGCGTTACATAACCAATATAAGATATAACTAAAACAGCATCGGGTTTCACGGATATTGAAAAGTCACCGTCGAGGGCAGTGATTGTACCGTTGCTGGTACCAGCACCTTTTTCCAACACGGTTACTCCGATAAGGGGTTCCCGGGTGTTCTTGTCAAACACCTTACCTTTAACATTCAAATTCTGCGCATTCACCGAGAATACTCCCAGAAATGCAACGACAGAAATCAACAAAAATCGGCTGTAGAGCTGTTTCAGAACGTCAGCCCTAACTTTTGAATAAAGTTTGTTCTTCATAATACAATTACTAAATAGGTTTTCAAAATAAAAATAATCGACTGTTAAGTTCATAAACTTAAGTTCAATAGTAGAAAGAATAGAGTCATGTTTCCATAGGCATTTTTATATTTATTTAGTTAGTTAACGGTTACAAAGCTAAAGATTATTATAATATTGTTATGTGTATAAAACATGCAATAAAGGAGTACATATCATTCACTGGCAAAATAAGTGTACTTTTTACCCTTTACTGAATAATCTGTATACGTTCATTGAATAATTTATATCGCAGGCAAGTTCTAAAGCTGCTTAAGGTATTCAGAAGGAAGCACTCCGAACTCCTCTTTGAAGCATTGGCGGAAGTACATCATACTGTTTATTCCTACCTTGAAAGCAGCTTCGGATATGCTATATCTGCCTTCCAGCAACAGGTGCTCGGCATAGTGCATTTTTATCTTGCGGACATATTCATTGGTAGAAAGCCCGGTCAAAGCCTTCACCTTGCGGTAAAGCGTAGATTTACTCATGCACATATTGTCGGCCAAATAGCCAATGTCCACTTTCTCGGATGACAAACGCGCTTCTATCAACTGATTAATCTTCTCCAGGAACTCATTATCCAGTTTGTTCATGGATTCTGCTAGGCGAGCACGTTTTTCATCCAAGTCCTGGCGAGGTGCCGAAGTATTAATACGCTCTGCGAGCCGTTTACGGGATTCCAATATATTATTTATGCGGCTATGCAACAAAGTGGCACTGAAAGGCTTCGTCAGATAAGAATCTGCCCCTGCCTGATATCCTTCTTCCTTATCCTGCAAAGAGTCTTTGGCTGTCAACAAAATAATAGGAATATGACTAGTGCATACATCTTCTTTCAACTTCTGACACATAGCTATCCCGTTCATGACAGGCATCATAATATCACTCACAATGATGTCAGGAATACAATGCAAAGCTTGCTCCATACCCTGCTTACCGTTTACCGCTGTCTTCACATCAAAATCATCCGAAAAAGATTCAACAATATAATTAAGGATATCCTGATTGTCTTCTACTACCAATAAGATACGTTTTTCTCCGGATTCCGTATCAAGGATTTCTTCTATCTCTTCTTTCTTGTTTTCTGTTTCCTCCGGAGAATCCTGATGCATGACATGGGGGTAGGTGTTGTCCGTCAATAACCTAAAGCAGAAAACACTTCCCACATTCAGGTCACTTTCTACGTTTATCTCCCCTTCGTGCAACACTACCAGATTATACACCAGCGCCAGGCCAATACCTGTACCGGAAGCCTGATGTTCGCTTCCTTCCTGATAGTAGCGGTCGAAAATATAAGGCAAGGAGTCGGGAGCAATGCCATAACCTGTATCATGTACTTTTATCTCAGTATAATTAATGTTATCAGACACCACCCTATGCACCGTTAATGTAACGGTCCCCTTTTCAGTATATTTGATTGCATTGGAAATCAGGTTATCCAATATAATCGTAACCACTTCCCTATCGTAGAATAAAGGCATGTCCTCGCTTTCCACTTCAATGCAAAACTCAATCTCTGGATTGCGGTTGAGCTCCTTATATTTAAAACCTATTTCGTACACCAGATTAGCTATGTTATCACGGCTCACACATAACTTCTTATTCTGTGTTTCAGTCTTTCTGAATTCGAGTATCTGGTTTATCAAGTTCAGCAAGCGAATGGCGCTCTGGTGAATCACAGATATTTTCTGGGCATCCTTATTAGAAAGCGAATTACTTTTCAGCATATCTTCCAATGGCCCCAATATCAGCGTAAGCGGTGTACGGAGTTCATGTGTGATATTGGTATAGAAACGTAAGCGTTCCTGATTCAAGTCCAACTCCCGCTCATGGTTTTTCTTCTCCATATCATACAGCACCTCCATATCAAGTCGCCGCTTATAGATATAGAATATGAAGAATATAATAAACAGGCTGACAAGGACATAAAATGTCTTTGCCCACCACGTCAGCCACAAAGGAGGATTGATGCGGATATGCAAAGCTGTCACCTTATCCGACCACTCCTGATTTCTCATTCGTGTCTTCACTAAAAAAGAATAATCACCGGGCGGTACGTTACGGAAAGTCATATTATTGGGGTCTTTCACCGTGTACCAAGAGTCCTCAAGCCCTTTTAGCATATAAGCATACTCCACCTGATTAGTCAATGCATAATTCTGGATATTGAAGGAAACACTAAAAGTATTCTGCATATAATTCAGTTCCACAGAAGAGGATTTATCAAGCGTAAGTATTTCTTCACGGCTTTCCCAGTCGCCCAAAGGTTCGAATATCCTCATTTCAGTCATGACTGCCGGAGGAGCTTCGTGTTTGGCAAGTACCTCTCCGGGATTAAAGTAGCAAACCCCGTTAAGCGAGCCAAAATAAATTCTGCCTTCATCATCAGATGTCACACTGTTGCTCAGGAAGCCTGCAATAGGAACATTATCACCATAACCGTAATTATAAAAACTACCTTGTTGATCCACATAGCAACTGACCCCCTTGTTAGTACTGAGCCAGATATTACCCGAAGCATCTTCCAGAACAGACCTTATATGCGTATTCCACAATCCAACCTCGCGCCCGTAAACATGATAGTTCCACTCCTTGGAAGACGGAAAACACACCAACCCCTCGCCGGTAGCTATCCAGATTCGCTTCCGGCTATCCTGATAGATATCATTGATTGTATTCGAGGGGAACTGTTCGGCTACGTAAAAGCGTTTTATGGTTTCAAAAGCAGGTGAGTATAAAAACAGTCCCCCGCCAAAAGTACCCACCCAGAAGTTGCCTTGCTCATCTCTAAAGATACAGCGCACCTGTTCATCCAAATAATGCTCCGGCGAAATGGCTCCGTTGAGGTCGGCCTTATACATTCCTGTGGAAGTGCCAATCCATACTACGTGATCTTTATCTTCATAAAAAGCACGAACATCGGTCATAGCCATATCCTGGGAGAAAAGTTGCCGGATTTTTTTTCGGGTTGCATCATAATGACATATTCCTCCGAAAAATAATCCGAACCACAGATTACCTTTTGAATCGCACAGAGACGACTGCACGGGGTTGCCATTAAGTATGCCATCCTCTCTCCCATACACGGCTATCCTTCTACCCTTCTCAAATACATTAAGATCTCCCTTTTCTGTCCCTATCCACAGTTTGTCTTCATGATCGGCACAAATGCTACTGATCATCTTACCGGTAAGACTCTTTGTATCCGTCGGGATAGGAGAAAAATTATAACGATTAAATAAAGAAGATTCATGATTCAGGAAGCTGATACCTCCTCCCCACGTACCAGCCCACACATTACTGAAAGAATCTTGGAAAAGAAAACGCACGCTGGAACTCGACAGACTATGTTCATCAGCCCCCTCCTCTATATACTGGAAGTGTATCGGTTCTGATGATAGATACAAACGTTGGGACAAATCCAGGATAGCAATTCCTCCGAATTCCGTTGCCATCCAAAGTTTATTATCCTTCATTTGCTTGATGTCGAAAATCCTATACTGAACCTCTTTTTCCGGGTCTTTAAAGAGAATAAAAGTTTCTTCTTCCGGATCGAATAAAGCCAAACCACCGCCTGTTCCTACCCATATATTGCCATCTTTATCGGCATATACACACATCACTCCATCACTGGGCAGACTTTTAGGATCAGCAGGATTATGCCTGAAGTTTTTTATTTTCCTATCTTTTATGGAGAGGACGCTGAATCCATCAAAAACATGGCCTATATATAACTTCCCGTCCCCATTATCAGCCACCGACCAGATATTGTTACTAACCATACCCGGAACCGTCTTCATATTATAATGTATGAAATGCCCGGTTTTCTTATCCAGATAATCAACTCCATTCCAGTAAGTAGTAATCCATAAATTACCATCAGAAGCCGGCCTCACGCTGGTGACGTCATTTGTAGCTAGGCTGTTCGGATCTTTCGAATCATATTTATAAGCCGTAAAGGTATTATTGCCATAATTATAGGCATTCAGTCCGGCACGTTGCGTAGCAATCCACAAAACAGAATCTACAGGATCATCGAGCAGATAGTTCAATTCATTGCCGGTGATGCTCAGCTTACCGGGAGCACCTTTATAGTAAGGTACAAAACGAATACCATCAAACTTATTTAACCCCTCTTCCGTTGCAAACCATAGAAATCCCTGTTTGTCTTGGGCTATGCTCAAAACATAATTGCTGGTCAACCCTTCAATGGCATCTAAACGTTTCACCGAATAAGATTGTGCCCATACCCAATAGGGAAATAACAACAATAAAACTATAAAAAGATTCTTATTTTTCATAATATTAAAAACTACACATGTTCGGTTGTCCGACTCAAAAGTAAGAATAAAATCTATATTCCGAAGTATATAAACTACGTATTGAAAGATTTCACACCCTTGTTTGCACGATTTATACCATATTCTTATTCCTTACATTCTCTATATTTGCGAAGTTAATAATAGCACTTTACCATCAAAACTCTAATCAATGAAAAAATTAGTTATAACAACGGTCCTATTAATTATCTGTTATGTCACCTTCGCGCAATCTGCAAGTCATTTTGAAATATGCCCGGAACAGCCACTGCAAGTCATGGAGCATTTCAGTGCTTCGGATGCCTGGAGCATGCACATCATAGGCAAATGGCCCCAGGAGAAGCAAAACCAGGTGGCAGACTGGTTATTCAGTACAGAAAATGATGCTAACGGAAAGCCCAAAGGAATCGGGCTTTCCTTGTGGCGCTTCAATGTAGGTGCGGGAAGTACGGAACAAGGAGAAGACAGCCAGATAGGTTCTCCCTGGATGCGCACCGAATGCTTCTTACAGCCGGACGGAAGTTATAACTGGGACAAGCAGCAAGGCCAGCGCAATTTCCTGCGGTTGGCAAAAGAACGGGGAGTCAATAAATTCCTGGCATTTCTTAACTCTCCTCCTGTCTACTTCACCCAAAACGGACTTGCTACCAATACCGGACGCGACGGTACACTTAACTTGAAAGATGAACATTATGAAGACTTCGCCCGCTTCCTGGCAAATGTGATAAAAGGAGTGGAGGAGAAGGATGGCATCAAGTTCGATTACCTTTCGCCTTTCAATGAACCGGATGGTCACTGGAACTGGATAGGTCCGAAACAGGAAGGTACCCCAGCCACCAAAAAAGAGATAGCACGTGCCGTACGCCTCATCAGTAGAGAATTCGTAAAGGAAGGGATTGACACAGAAATCACCATCTGTGAATCATCGGATTACCGTTGTATGTTCTCTACCCACATGACTAATCACGAGCGCGGATACGAAATACAGTCTTTCTTCTCACCGGACAGTGTAGATACTTATCTGGGAAATACCCCGAACGTATCGCGCCTCATCGCAGGACATAGTTACTGGACAAATACACCGCTCAATAGCCTGAGAGATTACCGTCGCCAATTGCGTGATACATTAGATAAATACAAGGTTGACTTCTGGCAAACGGAAACCTGCATCATGGGAAATGACGAAGAAATTGGTGGTGGTGGAGGATTTGACCGTACCATGAAAACAGCGCTTTATGTAGCACGTATCATTCACCACGATATTGTTTACGCAGGGGCGCGTAGTTGGCAATGGTGGCGAGCCATAGGCGGTGACTACAAAGATGGATTGATACGTGAATACACGAATCCGGATTTGCAGGATGGAAGAGTAGAAGACTCTAAATTGATGTGGATCTTAGGAAACTACAGCCGTTTCATCCGCCCAGGCGCTGTACGCATGGCTATTACGGCAACTGATAAGTCCGGACAGATTGTTCCTGAAGGAGATACCAACCAGAAAGGTCTTATGTGTTCCGCCTATAGAAACACGAACGGGCAATGGGTGATGGTAGTCATCAACTATGCTGATCAGGAGCAAGAGTGCACGTTACGTGTGAATGACCCGAAAGTCAAGTCATGGCAAGGTTACCGTACATCCGATACACCAGGTGAAGACTTGCTGCCCATTAAAAAGCTGAACAAGAAACAACTGGCAGTTATCCCTGCACGTTCTGTCACTACTTTCGTTTCCGGGGATTGAGAAGAGCTACAAGTTACAAGCTACAAGTACCTTTCGGCATGACAGCGCAGCCACTTGTAGCTTGTAACTTGTAGCTCTGTAGCTTTACTCGCAAACACTCGCGCGATAAATATCGACTACCGGGCTTACGTTATCCATTTTACCTAATAACGTTTCCGCATTATGGGTAACTTTAAAATTCATTTCCTCTTCATACAGCGGAATTACCTGATAAAAGTTCACCTCCTCACCATTGGGTAACTGGCAAACATCCGCACCTTTCTTCACATTTTCAGGATTAATCAGCATCACACCGGAGAAGCGGGTGTTTTCGGCAAACGGTTCACCATTCGGCACTGTATGCCCCCAACCCAGCCAGGAGTCTTCTCCTATCGGCAGGCGGGCAAGTATCTTCAACCAACGCAACGGCCAATAATTCTTTTCCGAATGGTCATACACATTCCAATCGGCAGGAAGGTATATCACCAGCTCCGCACGCTCCAATTTATACTCCGCCAGTTCCTGGGGAACATTCATCCGATGAGCGCCCATACCACTGGTAATCAACGTATAGTAATTCCTCTTACGCGTGGGTTCGATAATATAGATATCCACATGAATATCGGGTGAGGCTATCTCATGGAAGACATTCTTCGATTTACCGAAATACTTGTCGATATGAGCTTCAAGGGCATCCATCTCTTCAGGATCATACATTTCAGGATCATAGGGCGATTCTCCGCTTTTACACAAATCAATGAATTCCTTCACATCGTCATCATCCGGATCCAACTCCAGAGAACGTTCAAAAGCCTTCTGTGCCTTTTCCAACTGATTCATATAATAATAAGCATATCCCAGACGATAGAACCAAAGTGCGTCTTTATCTTCTTCTTCTACAGTAAGAAGGCAATCAATAGCCTTGAGATACTCTTCCTGATTATTATAAGCGCGTGCCAGAAGACCTATTAACTCTGCATTCCACTCTTCTTCGGGAATTGCCAGAATGGCATCCACTATCTTCTGCTCCTCATCATCCGTATGCCATTGCTCTATCTGCTCGAGCAGTTTGTCATACTTATCTTCCTTGCTTGCAGTCAGATGTTCGACAAAGTCTGTAGAGAAAGCCATAGCTTCTTCTTTTCCTTCACACGAGATTGTGAAAAGGGTAAATTGATGTTCGGTGATAATCTGGCATTGGCACACATATTCACTGTCGCTTCCATCCTCTTCGCCACCCAGGTCGTAAAGCCTGCATTTACCGTTATTGAAGAATTTCTCCTCAACCAGTACATTTTCATTATCTTCCAGATAGTTCACCTCATCATCAGGAATGGAATAAGCCAACGTACGCACCACATGCCAGTTTTCATCTACTCCATCATAATAACCACGGGAATCTTCTTCTTCAAAATAGAGGTAATGGCCCGGAAGGTCAAAACTAAGATTCCCCAGTTTATACGTTACTTTTCCCTTATGGTAGCCTATAGGGAACTCATGCACATAGTCCGGCAAGAAAGAAACATCTATCGGTTCTTGTTCCGCTAAACGACAAAGCAACAGGTAATCCTCTTTCGGGAAAGGAAGGGAATCATTCATTTCGACAGCTTTCTCCAGATTCCCAATAATAAAGGCATTGATTTCCTCATCTGCATCACTGCGGGCGGAAGGCATGAAATAGCAATCTTCCCACAGGGCACTCAAGGCAATATTTCGATAGAACTGGGCATCACGTTCTTCATTATTCCACATGAAGAACTCATTTGCCAGTGTTTCAATACCTTCGTTTTCTATTCGCTCCATGAAATGATGAGGATTAATACGTCCGAAAGGTGAAACAACTGTTCCTTTCACACCCTGAGGTATGTACTTATTATAGTCCCAACAGATGGCAGACATATCAGCTCCCTGCTCCATACGTTCGCAGCAAAGTTTCATAATGGCCTTTAGCCATGGATAGAAATGCTCGGAACGCATCCGCTCAAAGTCTCTGTGCTCGTAATACTCCGTATCATCCTCCACCTCAAAAGAAAGTTCGCTTTGCCGTATCAGTTCACAGGCAATTTCTGTAGCGTATTTGTGAAAACCCGCTCCCAGCAGATTAGTCTGACAATCGCCTGCAATGACTATCTCATCTCCTTCCGGTTCATAATTAAAGAATATATTTCCCAAACGACAAAGAGATAACTCAGAATAGTCCTCTGAATGGCTGGCAGATATATTGTTCCGGGCTGCAACCGCATCCAGAGATTCCTGAAAGGAAGAGATATTTTTGCACTTTGCTGTTAATCTGAAACCTATACTCATAATAGTAATATCTTAATAATTAACGATTTTATTATTTAATCCTCTGATTCGTCGTCCTCCGTTTCAAACAGCCTGTGCAAATCGCAGTCCTGACGAAAATCGGAGAGATAGAAGCGATATTGAGGATAATCCTTCAGGAAAGGGATTATCTTTTCCATAAATGCCGGCTTATCGAATAGCAAAAGGTCGATGTAACACGTACCTGTACCAACGGCACCACCTAATAAAAGTCCCAAGCCTTCCGGAGAAAGCAGTTCTTCTGAAAGGCGGTCTTCCAGTTCGTAGCGGAAATCCAGGGCTTTCTTTGCATCTCCTTCCTTTTCGTTCTCAAACGGGAAGGCAATGAACACAGCCTGTGCACCGAACCGGTTCAGTTGATCGAACAACTCAGTAGAACCGTTATAATAATTAGCTACCAAGGGTTGGAAGCATGAACTGCCTGCAACCACGTCAAAACGCAGTTCTTCGTTCTCCTGTGGCTCAAAACGATAGCTTGTATAGACTTGCTGCGGATTATCAAACACTTCCTTGTCGTGAGCTTTCAGAGTATCTACGATATATGTCCTCAACACAGGAAGAGATATTGAGTCTTCAAGCGGAGCGTCGGCACGTTCCACATCGGCAATATACTGGTACGATAATCCCTCACCCAGCATAATTTCCATCATGATATAATAGGCATTGTAACTTTGAGCTTCTTCCAGCGAACACAGGTCTTTTTCATAAAAACGGATGCTGAAAGCATTAATATCTTCCTGATAGGTAACGGCTACCTTCACCTGATCCATAGCCACACTTACGCCATACATGCCAAATGAGAAACTCGAATCAGTACCTTGGTTGAAAGGGAAGAAGTGCCATTTGTCCTTGAATTGCTCAGGCAACTGCGACACAACGTAGGGATAGAGATAGAACAGGGAAGAATGACCTTCAACAGAGAAAGTAAATTCATAGTTCCCGCCCAGATTGAAGTGTACCTCTTCGTTTATCAGATCTGTTCCGGCCGTGATAAACTCCACCGCATTTTCACTATCCGACTTCCCACGGTTCTCAACGATCTGCGACAGTTTCTTTTCGTTATCAGTAAACCATTTCCAGAAGTTCTGTACACGTTTACGGAAAGGAATCTCAGTATGCTCGTCAGTATCTGTCCAAGCATCATTTTTCTCTTTTAATGTCTTATCCATTATTTATTGCCATTTAAGTTACCAATTCATAATCTCACTCATCCCCAAAGATAATGATAAGAGTTAAATAGCAAAAACATTCACATAACAATCAGAAATAAAAAAATAAATTCACCTCTACAAATGCTCTCAGAGCACTTACAGAGGCGAAAAAGCGTTTCTTTTAAAGAAACCATTCTTCCCTTTTGACATTTTGTTTTTTTTGCATATTCAGAATGCTTTCTTTGTGTACGGAAGGAAGGGAAAACGTAAATTCACAAGTGAAAATCCATAGTCAGCAGATTGATAAGCCGATACAAAAATACCAACAACTCTAAAAAAGCGAAAGTATCACCTAAAAATGCCTGAAACAGCCTCTTTCTGCCGGATATACAGATGGCTTGTGTCCGATATATAGATTGCTTGTATCCAATCTATATATCGGATGTGTTGCATCTATAGATACTGTATGCCGGATGTATAGATCCTATATGTTGAGAATAGTGATTCAATGTATAAAAATCGTATAAATTATACATAGAATACAGAAATAACGTATTTGTATGCATTAATTTAGATGTAAATTCTCTATTTTCTGCTTTTACGAGGATGCGCTTGTCAGTAAAAAAAGCATTTTAGCGACACTTGTTTCAATATTTTGCAATCTCTCTGACATTGATTAAAAATCCGGATGTTCTATATTAAAGAAAACAGATAAAATTTCACCGAAATTCCTGCCCCGCTAACTTTATTTTGTACTTGCCAGCATCAAGGCAGCATTAGCATCGTTCAGTTCGTAAACAGTCTTTTCGATATTGCTGTCGTAAGCGTTGCTCTTGGAGTTCCAACGGGCGTAGTTTACTGCAATTTCATTGTTATTGTATTCTACATTCATTTTGAAGTAAGGAACCCAAGCTTCTTTTACGCTGTCCCACTTGGAGGCTTCCTTGCTGATTACGCGGTTTTCGTTATCGTAAGTGTAGGTGTAACGGAGATGGCGGAAAAGACGTCCGTCTTCGTTCTTGAAGATAGTCTTTGCGGTCATCAGTTCACCGGTCATCTCTTCATTCTTTACGTACTGGGTAGGATTGCTTGCACTTACAGAGAAGTTCATTACGCTTGCTATTACTACTACCATCATTACCACTGCTTTAGAAATTAAGTTCGTTTTCATAATCGTTATTTTTTTATTGTTATTACTTCTTGTTTTTGAAAGGAAGTTTTTGGCAACCGCCTTCGACAATATATAGTCAATTGCCGTGCCAAAACAATAAAACACTGATTATCAACGATTATACATTTTCAGAGAGTGTTCGTAAACGGACAAGTGTCCGCACAAAAGCGAACAATAAATTATTTATATCGCCTAATATACCTACCCCTACCCGATTCTCCCCTTACTCCAAGAGGGCATCAATCTTTGCCACCGTCTTCGGATAACTGGGTCTCAATGCAGTGCCATAATCCACTATAACCCCATTACGATTAATCAGAAGGAATTGCGGTATGCTATTCATGCCCCAATGCTTCATGATGCGGTGATAGTCATCGGAGGTCGCCCAATCTTCCGAATAGACGCACTCAATATTCTTCCCCTGTAGAGAGAAGCGCTCCAGAACCTTATGGTATGCCTCCCTGTCTCTACTTCCACAGATACTCACCATTACCACATCATCGGGAGAATATCGCTTGCGTAATTCCTTCAAAGGCTCCATTTCTGCCAGGCAAGGAGGACAAATCACTCCCCAGAAATCAACATAAATCACCTTGCCTGCATACTTTTCCAGAAGATTATATACGGGAATCATAAACGGCATGTCCTTCCTGGCAGCCGCCTCATCAGCATTATTGCCATAGAGCATCTGGTGGGATACCTTTTCAGGAGCTTTCAGATAATCCACTTTATCCTCATATAATTCAAGTACGAGTTGCCTCAAATGGGGAGCCTGCACTATAGAGTCGAACTGAAGCCTGTAATCAGCCAGACAAAGCGTATCGTTGTGACATAAAGGAACGGCCATGTGTTGGAGATATAAATAGGGAAGGATCGCATTATCCTTGCAGTCCTCGACAAGATCTGCTAACTCAAAATCGCTATATTCTTTTCTAGTATGATTGCAATAGAGGAAAAAATTCACCGTTTCAGCAAGCGGAAACAGACCGGCAAAAACGGTTTTCCCCGAAAAGAGAGGGTTAAGTTTTAACATCAATGCCATATACAGACTAACGTCCTTACCCTCCGACGCCTGTGACGCAGCATATCTAAAGAGTGCATTATAATAATCTATCCACAGCAAATCCGCCGTATATTCTTCAACCTCGGCACCCGGAGAATGTTCCTTCAGGAAGTCGGCACGGCGTTCCCAACGGCTGGTATGCTCTTCTCCCAATTCCTTTTCAAATTCTTCGAAAGTACTCCTTGGATTACAATAATAAGGGCCACGATAATATCCACCTAAAGTGAAAAGAGCCATATATTGGTTCAGATCGCCGGAAGTTCCCGTAATCTTGGGAGACAGCAAATTACTGAAGTCAATCTCTACAAACAGACTATCGCCCGGATGTACAAACAAGTGCTCCGCATAATTGCGAAGAACAACTTCGCGAACGGGAGCGTAAGGACTAAAACGGAAACTGAAAGTACCGTCATCCGCTATGGGAGAAGTGTAAACAGTCTCCATCTCAGACAGATAAGGTATCACAAGCGTCACCTCCTTTTCTTTCGGATAGACCTCCCTATTCAAGACACGGCCCGAGATTATCACCTCCTTTGCCAAATCTTCATTATCCTCCTGAGCCTTACAGCTAAGGAAAGATAAAAAAGCAATCAGTAAACATAGATGCTTCATACGCATTTTATGATTAATAAATGAATAATAATTTCAATGCACCGTTACAGACAGACTCTTTGTATGTCCGCCAAACTCGGGTGCATAAGCCGATTGCACGGTAGCAATACCGGTCTGGTAAGTTCCCGGACGATCTATATAGACTTTGTATTCTATCTGAATAATGCCCTTCCTTAGTTTGTCAATAAAGAATTCGGCAGAAGCATCACGCATCACCTGATAATAGCCGATAGCATCGGAATGGCGATATCCCGACAACGCCTCCTTTGGCTCCATGCAAGCGGCACGCGTATCTTTTATCTGAATGAAATCCATATCCCGGTCTGCTTTCACTGTCAGCCGGACGGTGAGTTCGTCCCCCACATGCAAATCTGTTTTTGAAGAAACTTCCTTGCCATCTCTATAATAAGTACGGGTGATTTTCAAACCGTTACCTTTTGCGGATTGCAATTGATCCATATCTTCCAGATATTGGGCATATACAGCCCCCCAGCCTATTCCTGCACCCGTGTGCGCTATTTCTATTTGCCGGGTTTCAGCCTCATCGCCGGAGAACGAACGGCGGACATAACCTAATGCATCATCGGGAGTCACCACTTCCGTTCCGGCTATTTCCGCTTTCATAGCGCTGCTCTCTGCCAACTGATTATCATCTCCACCCAGAAAAGCATATACAGCATCGGCAGTAGCTACCGGATTGTCCCAAGCCTGTACTTGTTTCTGTTTAAACAACCATAGCTTCATTTCGGCAACCGCCAACGGTTCTTTCAGAATATCGGACAGGGCTTCGATGGCAACCACCTGCGTCGGAATTCTATAACTGTTCCGGGAGTAGCGAGCTTTCGGAGTATCGAAATAACGTCCCATCCCGGGTGTGGCAACGGAATATTCCAGAATGGAGCGGGCAAGTTCGTTCGCTTTGGTCGTTTTACCTGCTTTATGCAGTAGGGTAGCGATAAGCGCCCTATCATAAATGGCATCAGCCGGAGGGGCTGCCTCCAGTTTGCCAATCATATACGAGTAAGCTGTTTTATCGGCACGCTTCGCAACTTGCGCATCCAAAGCACAGATATACAGGTAATGCAGGGATTGCTCGCCGGGCAATCTATCCTTATCGCCCTTCTTTTCACTTTCCTTCATCTGCCTGTATTCATCCAGCCATTGGGTATGGAGATAATTCACCGCCTTTTCGTACATTCCCTGTAGCGGAGCGACAGATGCGCCCATCGTCCGGAGCCGTGCCAGCATTTCTACAATCCGAGTGGTGACGTAGCGGTTGCCCGACATCCCTTTATACCAACTCCAGGAGCCGTTGGGGAGTTGCAATGCTTCCAGACGGGATGCTGTAACCTGATTACGGTTGCCCATTGTGTTCAGGTCGAACAGAAGCGCTATGCTTCTTTTCTGCTCCGTCTCATTGAGGGCATCCGCCAGCCAGGGAGTTTCTTTAAGCAGCAGATCTTTCAGGTCTTCTTTATCACTGAGATTGCCTGATGATGAACCGCCCTGCGCTTTCCAGCTTTCGAATACCTGCCGGATGCGGGGATGGGTATTAATAATGGCTGTGGACAATGAATTGGCATAGTAAGCACTTGCCCACGACAAGGCATCTTCATTCAAAGGATTGCCAATGACGGGCAGAGCTTGTATGGCATACCAATCGGGATTGGCAGTCAGTTCCACCGTCAGGCGCTTATTGGTGGCGGTTTTGCTTCCGTCATTAAACAAGCCATCCAATGCAACCGATTTACTTTCCGCACCGTTCAATTGCACGGGTATTGCCTCAGTCACCCACTGTTTATCAGACAGAACCGGAAGATAATGCTGTTCGCCATCACTGAAATTACCTCCCTCGGCAATAATCCGGCAAATCCAGACCGTAGCTTCATCCGGGGTTTCCAGATCAAACGATACGGAAACGGTTGCTCCGGCAGCCGCACTGAATTCGTGTTCGCGGGTTGACAGAACCCGGTTTGTTTGCGGGTCAACCAGTTCCATTCGGGCTGTTCCCCGGATGTTTTCTTCCGACAGGTTGATTATTCCTGTACTGATGACCGGTTTATCGCTGACACGGATAAAACGGGGCATATTAGGCTGTACCATAAACGGCTTGACAGCTTTTGCCCGGGCTGTTATCTGCCCGTAATCCATACCCCGGGTATGGGCAAGCGCCATGAACTTCCATTCGGTCAGGCTTTCGGGCAAGGTGAAAGACAGGCTTACGACTCCACTCGTATCCGTACGGAGGGCGGGATAGAAGAAAGCTGTTTCTGCAAAGTTCTGCCGGAGAGGAACGTATGGCGAACCATCATCCAATGCCACAGCATCAGAAGATTCGAGCACCGCCACAACAGAGTTTCCGTCTTCCACTTCAAAACTGTCATTGGGCGGGGTTTCAGCATCAAGACTGATAGCTGCGGACTTCATCATCCTGCTATCCTGCTTTACACGAAAACCGTTCTCCGGACGCGGAACCCGCCAGAACGGAGCATTCAGAGTGCTATATACATCCCACCAACGAAGACCGCGCAAAGTGCTGCCCGCATAGGGAAAGTTGCTGTACATCCAGATGGAATGACCTGAGAATATCAGGTTTGCACGGACACCGGGAGTGGAACGGGGAAAGTTCAGGTTGAAAGCCCAGTCATTGACGTACAGTTTATCAAGGGAAGCGTCATAAAGAGCGGCGAGTAGTTGCGCATCGGCCGCTTTCTTGTCGGGATGCGTGATTTGGAGTTGCCATTCTTCCTTTCCCCCCGGTTGCAGCTTATCACGGAAAGTAATCCATTTCAGTTGCAGGCTCTTATCCGGGCGGGGACGGACTATCTGCACTTGCTTGGTGTATAGTTTGCCCTCGCGCATAAAGGCGAAGTTCACGGTGATGCCGTCTCCATATTCCGATTTATAGGGATAGGTGAACTGCCGGATTTCATTATTAAGAACCATCCGTTTGGATTCAATGCGCTTGTCGCCACAGAAGACATCGTACAACAGATAGACATCTTTCTCACTGCTGCCCACATACAGGCTGACGGGATGCCCGTCATTAAACTCTGTCCCATCCTGATAGAACCACTCCGGTGAATGTACCGGCAGGTGACGGTCTGCCAACGAAAAGAGAATGAAATCCTGCCTTGCCGTGCAGGTTCTTCCCTGCCCGTCGAGGGCTGACACTTCCATAGTGTAACGTCCCGGAGCAAGGGCCAGTATATCGTCGGGAACAAAAGACCGGCGGGTTTCGACTGTACGGCGGCATACCTCATTGCCTTTGTTTCCTTTTTCGTCCAAAGCATACACCACGCAAGTGGCTTGAAGCGTCACGGGCTGTCGGTTTAGATTCATAGCCAGCACCTGTATGGACTCCCGTTTCTCGCGAGCCACCTTTGGGCGCAGACCTTTAATCTGCAAGGCTACGGACTGTTGCCCTACCGGTAACGACAAAGTACCGCTTTCCACCTCTCCGGTCAGGTTGATGACCTCAGCCGTTATTTTATAGGTGTAGTAACGCCCCGGTCGGTCGGGCTTGAAATCATCCGGTTTGCGCAGAAAGACCAGGAAGCGGAAGTTACCGGCTGCATCAGTCTGCACTTCACCTACTGCCAGGACAGTTTCATGGTCCGAAATCCTCCAGAATTCATTCTCCGAACGGGTGAGTTTATAATTGAGTCTGCACAATCCTACCGGAGCGCCTGCAAATGTTTTTGCTTCGCCGCTAACTAATACGGTATCTCCCACGTTATAAGTGGCCTGATAGGGCTGGAAGACTACATCAAACGTCGGGCGCTTGTATTCATCCACACGGATATAACGGTTTTCACCGCTTTCTACCGACAGTTCAAACTCTCCCGGGAGAAGTGTTTCGGGAAGCACGAAGTCGCCGTAAAAAGCCCCGAATTCGTCTGTAGCGAGGGAGAGTTTGCCAATCTCCTGCCGGTTGGCATCCCGCAGCACCACATCCTTGCGGACTCTTGAGAAGACGCGTATCGAATCACCCGATTGCTCATACGCTATCCCCGAAACATGCACCACCTGTCCGGGACGGTATAAAGCCCGGTCGGTGAAGAGGGAAGCATGCTTTTCCCACTTCCGGGAGGCAGGCACATTATATCCCGCACCCGAGAAACCGGCATAGCTGATTTCCATATAGTCGGCACCCGGCTTACGGACGTTTATTCCCAGCCAGTTTCTTTCATCGGGCGGGGTGAGGGTAACAGTTCCTTTGCTGTCCGCAGGATATGCTTTGACCAAACGATAACCTTCTCCCTGCGACACACGGTAATAAGCTACTTCCGTGCCTGCCACCGAATGTCCCGTCAGGCGGTCGATGATATTGATTTCCTGTTTTCCGCCGGGCAATCCCAAGGATATGGCTTGCAGGGAGGAAACATAAGCTTTTCCGTATGCTGTATACTTGCGATGGCCGTCGGGGATAGATTTTAATATGTAAATGCCTTCAGTGGGAAATTTATAACGCAGCAAGGTATCTGTTTCCATATAATCCGGAGTGGCTGCCAGTTGGTAATGGCGAGTGCCGACCAATTTACCGTATCGACTTACGGTGGAAGCTGTTATTTCCCTTTCCAGGATATTGCTCGTGACGGGCAGATTCATCCGGTAAAGTTCTACAGTCAGCCCAGTCAGATTGCGGTATTTTACTTTCAAATCCACTTCTTTCGCCGGGTAGGCAAAGGGGATTTCTACCATCAGCCGGGGAGTGAGCACTTCTGCAGCTTGTTCTTTCAAATCATTGGCAGAGGGTGATTGGGGATATTTTTTTAGTCCGGTTTGGGCGGCATGCAGTTTGGCGGTATAATCCTGCATCCTGTCGTAGCGCTCTGCCAGTTGGCAATATACCTCTCCGCAAAGCGGGGAAGCGGAGAACTCTTCGGCCCATTGTTTCAGGAGGGTTATTACTTGTTCGTCGGTCAGCCTCAGCTTTTCATTTACACCGCCGCGGCTGATGTCATTCCCTTGGTAATTCAGTTTATCGAGCATTAGCAATAGGCGGGCATCCGTCATGCCTTGCTGTTGGTAGAAGTCAATCAGCCCGTCATAAATGGACAATATCTCGGTTTGTATTTTCTCGGCTAACACGGGATTGACAATGAAATAACCACTCAGCCGCGAGATGGCCTGCCAGGCAAGCAACTGATACATATTGTCGCCGCAATACTTCCCGCTCAGCTCTTTGCTGACAGTCATCGGGCGGTAATCCGCAGCGGATTTCCGTGAAAGCAGGTCTTTATCTTGTAGTGAAAGGCGGAAATAAGCAATGGCAGCGTCTATGGCAGCCTCATCCCTCTTGCCGGTATCGAGGGTGTAGTATCCCAGCAGATGATTCAGTATAGCTTTATACACCGGGTCTTTTTCTTCCGCCACCCAGGTTTTCAGTCCGGATAATTCACGGTCCAGACTATCGGGGGTGATGTCGATAGATAAGGATGCCTTTGTCAGATGGGCTTTCATCATCTGGGGCATGTTCTTCTCCTGTTTGGCGTGCTCGTAAATCTTTTGCAATTCTTTGATTGCAGATTCAGGTAACTGCTTTTGTTCCAGAGCTTCAACCTGTTTCCACATTTGTTCGTACGACTGAGCGGAAACCCGAAGCGGCAGGCAGATAAGAATGCTTATGATGCCAGCCCAATAAAACATATTTTTCATCTGTGTTTTGATTAATGTCCGACAATTAACAGGTTCATTCACAAAGATATATTTTTTATCCGTAGGGTAGCGAGGCTGTTCAGACTTAATAACATAACAAATGCCAATAACAAAAGAAACCGGCTATCGGGAAACGCCTCATTCCCAATAGCCGGTTTACCCGAGAAAACTATTCGCTTTTATTTTGTACTTGCTAACATTAAAGTAACATTATTATCATTCAGTTCATAAACAGTTTTTTCAACATTGCTGTTATAAGCGTTGCTCTTGGAGTTCCAACGGGCGTAGCTCACTTCAATTTCATGATTATTATACTCCATATTCATTTTGAAGTAAGGAACCCAGGCTTCTTTTACGCTGTCCCACTTGGAAGCTTCCTTGCTGGCTACGCGGTTTTCGTTATCGTAAGTATACGTGTAACGGAGGTGGCGGAATAGGCGACCGTCTTCGTTCTTAAAGATAGTCTTCGCGGTCATCAACTCACCGGTCATCTCTTCGTTCTTTACGTACTGGGTAGGATTGCTTGCACTTGCAGAGAAGTTCATTACGCTTGCCATTACTACTACCATCATTACCACTGCTTTAGAAATTAAGTTCGTTTTCATAATCGTTATTTTTTTATTGTTATTACTTCTTGGTTTTTGAAAGGAAGTCTTTGTCAACCGCCTTCGACAATATATAGTCAATTGCCGTGCCAAAACAATAAAGCATTGATTATCAATAACTATTCATTTTCAGAGAGTGTTCATAAACGGACAAGTGTCCGCACAAAAGCGAACAGAACAAGAATAAAAAGCGCAAGAAGAGCAGGATAAAACAAATTAGTTACATTTGCAAACTCAATACCTTAGAATATGCAACCGGACTTAAAGGAAATCGTAGAACAATATGGTGTCATGGTATCTTCCATAGCACACCGCATGATACAAAACAAGGAAATCGCTAAAGAAGCGGCTCAGGAAGTCTGGTACGAAATCATCAAAAGCATAGACTCGTTCAACGGGGAATCCGGGTTATCGACATGGATATACACAATATGCAAACGCACCATACTGCGATATGCCCGGAACGAAAGAATAGCCACAATGAATGAGTTGAGAGAATTTCGCGAACTTCCCGCCATTGATTATAACGGGCAGGACCGGAACGAACAGGAATGGATAAAAGCATGCTGCGACTGGTGTCTGACAGCCCAGAACCATTGCCTGACGAACGATGCCCGGCTGATATTCATATTCAAAATAAACCTCAACCTGCCGTACAAGCAAATCAGTGAAATCATGGGCATGACGGAAGAGAGCGTCCGTCAGATTTCCTCCCGCTCCATCCGGAAGATTACTCATTTTATGAATGATACCTGTCCGCTATACAACCCGCAGGGAACCTGCAAATGCCGGATATGCAAGCAGGTCACCTCGCTCAATCTGGAGAAAGAATATACCGCCATCAAGAAGATTATCCGCCTCGTCGACGTTTACCAACGGCTCGAAAAGGAACTTCCAAGAAAGAACTACTGGGAAAAATTTATTCCCTGAGCTGTCACAGAATGGAAAGCTTGCTCACTAACTACTATGTATAACTTAAATAAACTAATTATGAGCAAGATTGATTTTTTAAAAGAACAGATTATTGAATCGCGGAATTTTGTGAATCGTTTAGTATCAGAAATTCCGGAAAACCAGTGGTACACCATCCCCGAAGGCACTGACTCCAACTTCGCATGGCAAATCGGACATCTGATTATCAGTCAGAACTTTCATGCCATTACCTGCACCACCGGGAGGAATGAAGCCGTCAGCAAACTTATTCCGATGGTCGATTACGTAAAGGTTTTCAATGGAATGGGTACATTGCACCGCTCCACCGAAAAGAATTTAATTCCTGTGGCAGAGCTAAAAAAACAACTGGACGCTGTTCATGAGATATGTATCAGTAACCTGTCCCGCCTGGACGACCGTATTTTATCAGAAGATTTAGAGCCTATTCCCTTCAAACATCCGGTTGCCAATAATAAGTATGAAGCCCTTGCCTGGTGCTTCAAGCATGAAATGTGGCACAGTGCCGAGATGGAAGCGATAAAACGGGCATTGGGGCATCCTATCAAATGGATGTAATGGCATCAGCCTCAAGAGGCAGTTTTCTTTTGGATAAATCAATAGAATACCTGAAAGGAAACTGTTGTACACTGGGGTTACAGAGACTTTTGACATCCTCTTGAAAGTAAAAAAAGAAAGCTTTATAGGAAAAATAAAAGAGTAAGAAGCTTTTTAATTCAAGAATTTACTATATTTGTGCTGCTGTTAATCGGCAAGGGGTATACCTTCTGTTCTTTGAAATAAAATATCGAAGCGTTCAGCTTTTTTGCGTTCTAGAAAACTACCAATTTTCGTTGTGCCTTTGGCATAACATACAACACGTGAAAAATGACTGAACGCCTGCGTCTCTATAGGCGTGGGCGTTCCTTTCATTTGTGTTGTTGGGATTGGTAGTTCCTTCTAGAACATTTGAAAGTGTGACGTTCCACGCTTTTTTTGTATCCTTTTGGCAGCAAATTAGCGTCAATATATAAAAAATAAAATACTCAAAGGTGAGTCAAATCGGGCCATGTGGAAGCCGGACGGCCGAAAAGTCGCAAACACAACGCAATTGCATTGCTACTCACCTTTGACTATTTAAATTAGACCTGAAAACTTCAGCTCTGGTATACCTGCAAGCAAGGTAGACGGGAGGATGTGTTTTTGCAGACACATCCTCCTTCTTCTGAGTCCCAGGACAAATAAAACATCTCCGCAAAATTGATATAACAAATCTGTATACAATACTGCAATTCAAATCCCCATATATTTGCAACAAACTAAACAAACTATATAAGTATGAAGAACTTGGTATCTATTTGCACGGATTTGAATTAGTTGACGAGGAGACGAGTTAACAAGGGAACGAGGCTGTCTTTTTACTTTAAAAGTTATACAGCAGTTCTTCCAACGTAACACCACTATCCGCCCCCATCTTCTCCATACGGATACGTTTCAGACGTTTCTTCACAGAATCCCGCTCCAAATGCATCACCTGCGCCATGCCCGACTGGGATAATTGCATTTTCACCATACAGCAATAGCGCAGATCATCTTTATTCAGACTCGGATAGGTCTGTTGCAAGCGTTTCGTGAAGTTATTGAAGATGATGTCAGCATTCTGCACAATATCGTCCCAGTCTTCATCAGAGAGAATCACATTTCCACCTCTTTCTATCTCCTGCACCACCTTCTGGCTGAGTCTCCTGAAGAAAGTTTCTTTCAGCTTAGCTTCCTTCTGCTCCAGCTCCACCATGCGCCGGAGGTTTTCGGAAGTGATCTCACGTTGCTGCGCCAATTCTTTTTCCTTTTTTACAAGCTGATGCTGCTGCGCCATCAGACGGTTGCGGTTACGGCGATAGATGAAATATACCGCACTTGCCACCCAAACCAGCAACAGAGAGATTGTAGTCATCCAATACACATTACGCTGCCTTTCCGCAGCCCGGGTGCGCCAATACAGGTTTTCCACCGAGAGCTGTTCGTGTTTGTAAAGCTCTTGCAATGCAATGGCTTCCTCAGTATGACGATACTTGCGTATGGTATCGGACAACTCAATGAAGCGTTGTAGCATAGGATAGGCATCCGAAGCACGGCCCATCTTATGACATATTTTCGCCATATTATTATAGGCATCGGCCACCGAAGAAGGATTTGGACTGGAGATAACTTTCTGAAAATAGTGATATGCCGAATCATATTGTCCCAGTTTCCCAAACAACTCCAACTTTACCCCATAGAGCGAAAGAATTCTCACAGTATCCTTAGCCGAACGAAGAGCTATTGATTTATTTATATAATCCAGTGCTTTGGCAGGCTCTCCTTGCTGGGAATAGATACTACCCAAATTTGTATAGATGAAAGGAAGCTGCTGAGGAACAGAATCGGCTAAAGCCGCCTCATAGGCCGCCTGAGCATAATAAAGGGCGCTATCCAATTGATTCAGAAACAAATATCCGGTAGAAATATCGCACAAGGCCATATTCTTATAGAATATATTTCCCAGATCCAAAGCCGCCTTCAAGGCTTCTTTGGAATAACGTACCTTGCCGGAATATTCTTCCTGATTCAGGCAGACAACTCCCAACCAGGTATTCACCCGGTAGAGCTGCTCATGATTACCACTATTTTGCAGGAAAAGCAGAGCTTTCAGAAAAGATTGCATGGCATCGCTCATCCGGTTAAGCCGTCTGTCCAGGTGTGCTTTGCAGTAAAGGGCCCGTTCGGCATACAGAGAATCGCCCGATTGGCTGAAATATTTAATAGCCGGTAGCAACAGGGTATCTGTAGCTGCATTCAACTGTTGCTTCCTGTGGACAGCCTCGGACATCAGTAAGGCATAAAGTGCATAATCGCGTTTCGATAAGTTATGCAACGGTTCTTTAATCTCATTCATCACTACTATGGCACTGTCTGTCTCCTTTTCTGCCATCAGCTTCTCCGCCAAGGCCACGCGATTATCAGGGCCACAAGAAGCCAACATACCGCCCCACAGGATTATTCCTATCAAACTCTTCAATCTCATCTTCAATATCGTGTTATTCGTACGAATCCATCATCACTTCTCCAGTCTCTCCATGAATCAATATCACTCTGGCCATATCCGGCTGAATGGAATCGCGTATATCAATCTCCCATACCGGAATACCTTTTTGCCCGTCTATATACTGATTTACACTGACGTGGGTAGTATCTGATAAATTAATATTCCTCAGTTTGGCAAAGATATGAATATCCCTCCATGTATACTTAAAAGCTTTTTCACTTTTTTCGTGCAAACAAGAATCAGACGCCTGTGCCTGCTCATCTTCAGGAAAACGAACTTCGACTTTTTCCGATACTTTGGTTGCAGTCACCAAGTTAATCTTCCGTATTACACCCCATCCCAGCCAACCGTCCTCCAACTCCATTTTGAGATAAATACCTCGTTCACCACTGAGCCGGTATGCAGAGTCAATGGGCAAGTAGATGCGAGTGTAACGGTCACCTTGTATAAATATCTCCCCGTAAGAAAATGTATTCAGCAACCATGCAGCAGAACGGGGATTGTGACTCTTACGCATCCGGTCGTGGGGAGCGATATTGACAATTATATACTCACGGGTCTGTACCCCGGAAGTAAAGCAACTGTTCAGCCAGAACAGAAAGACGACCAGCACATTGGTACATAATCCCACTACAATACCTCCGCACATAAAGGCATAGACGAAGTTTCTCCAATGATACCACTTCCCAGTGCTTTTCTTATAGATATAAACCATCCAGCTACACATCGTTATTGCCATAAGGAGAATAACGATTTTCCGATTCAATCCTAAATAGCTGCCGGAAGAAAATGCAGTATGCATCAGCATTTCCTCTTCTATATACCACATCCTGCAATGCAACAGGAAAAGAAAGACAAAGACAGGCACCAGGATTTTCCATAGTGCCGTTCTTTTCTTCAGCTGCCGTCGGGAGGCATCTTCGCCCTGAACCGATTGCTGTTTGGGCCTAAATTTCTTTCTACTCATAAATACAGAAAAGCAAGCGGACATTCAGAAAGGCAAAAGCAAAACCAGCTTTTTCATCAGGTCCTACAATTAATAAGAATCAGTCGTTTTCCGCATCTTTAAGCATCTGCCTGATTACATCCGCATGATCAAGATAATCGTTTCCTGATAAGGTCAGGACATTGGTCAGACCGATAATGTTGCTGTCAGAATCATAAGAAGTCAGTAAGCAATACATCTCCTGCCCTAATTTATCCTCTTCCACATGAATCTGGACCGGTGCACTGTATGCTCCGGGCAAATCAGCCAGATACTCAAAGTCTTTTCTGAGAAACGCTTCCAGGATTCTGTCTATATCGGTTTCATCACGCTTGAACTTCTTCAAGCCCACCTCTTTGATCTTACCCCCACTCTCGCTATTATAATAATCGAAATTGCTCAAATACGCCGCAAGCAAGCATATTAATACAGCAATTACTCCGACCGTCCGAACCAACCAACCCGCTACAGGGATAAAACCAGGAAAAATAACAATAATAACAGCGACTACAGCCAATCCATAATAAAGCATCGGCTTAACATTGTTCTTTCTTTTTTCAAATTTCAACGGGTTTGCTGCATAGAATTCACCCATATAGCTTGGGTAGAGTTTTGTTTGATTTTCCATAAATATTACTTTTTATAATAATTAATAATAGTTCCATCTTTCCTGGTTATCGTATGAAAACAAAAGTAAAAAGTAACCTGTAAATAATGAAACAATCGTGGGGGATAAATGAAGGGGACAACCCACAAACTAAACAACTGTTTTTCAAATAATAACTCGATAGAAAGGATAGACAAATAAGGGGACATTTGCATAAAGGGACTGATTCCACCCACAGCTTTTCATGAAGAACCAATGGAGGAGCAATATTATCTGTCATCAGATATATGCTTTCTTCCTTGTCTCCATATTTTTATAATTACTACTATCTGATCCACTTCTCCGAACCGGATAACATCTTTTTCAGGAATCAGATATTTTCTCCGATTCATCTGCAAGAAAAGCAACTTCCTTTATAACTTGTATTCCAAAAAAACGGGATGATGAAATTTATATCTCATTATCCCGGTATTTACATTCTTAATTACTAATGTTTCATTCTTCCAGCATCAGCCCCACACCTTTCACCGTTTTAATGCTGACTGATGAATCTTCAGCTATCAACTTACGGAGTTTCGTGACAAATACATCCAGGCTGCGGGAAGCAAAATAATCATCTTCCGTATTCCAAAACTTATCAAGAATGGCTTCACGGCGTACTACATCCCCTCTGTTCTCACAAAGCATTTGCAACAGTCCTGCTTCACGGGCGGTCAATGTCTTGTTTTCACCGGAAGAATGTTTCAATATGGCGTGCGTAGCATCAAGCACATATTCCTTTCCAATCTTGTAACATTCGCTTTCGTCCTTACTCTTTTCACCTTTGGAGAGTTTCAACAAAGCATGAATATGGGCATCCAGTTCTTCGGGAATGAAAGGTTTCTTGATATAATTGTTGGCTCCCAACTCATAGCCTTTCAATACATTTTTGGGAGAAACCAAACCGGAAGAAAAGATTATAGGCGTCTCTTTATCCACCTCACGGATGCGCTTCACCATCTCATAACCATCCATGACGGGCATTTCTATATCCGAAAGAATGACATCGGGACGATGCTCCCTCCACATTGCCAATCCTTCTTCACCATTGGCAGCTGCCAACACCTCATAGCCCTCTATGATATCTTCCAATCCGCTCTGAACGATGTAACGCAGGCTGGGATCGTCCTCAACTAACAATAACTTTATTGTATCCATGTCTTTGATATGAATTGTATTAACTTCCGGTGTATGCCACAAAAGTAATAAATTATTCGTTAATCCGAAGATAACATTGCGATATCATTCATTCTTATGCTAATTATCGCAAGCATGCTCTTCACAATAGGATATGCACAACAGACTTGCACAACTGGTACATCTCAATAATCCGGTACATACCAAGAAAGATTTAGGAAATCATTTTATCGGAAATGAGAACTTTGGCGGCCTAATCGTAGGGCCGCCACCAAAGTCACCGCCGCCACGATTATCAAACACCGCGCTACGCAGAATCTCGTATATTATTCCACCTACATCCAACCCCAGCTTAAACTTCTCGAAGCGATAATAAGGTATCACAACGGGGACCGTCTGCCACCCCCCACGCATGGCATCGTAATAGCGCTGGGCACCGACCTCTACACCAAAACGTTCGGACATATCAAGAGACATCGTAGCACCATAACTATTAGTGCTCATCCCATAAGAATTACCGATATCATACGAACCGAAGACATTGAAGGCAACCCGGTCGGAAGCACGATAAGTCAGCCTGCCCGCAGTACTGAAGGCTTGCCCGGTGATGCGAGACATATTTATCTTCATGGCATTGGCACGAAGTTGCAACGATAGCCGATCGTTAAAGATATGCTGATATCCTAAGGAAGCATTATTGAAACGCCCGATGCCCGGAAGACTGGTCTGGCTCCCGGAACCGAATACCGCTCCATGAGGAAATTGCCTTAATACACCTCCTGTGCTATAATCGCCCCGGAATAGTGGAGAAGGATTTATATGATAGGGGATACGGAGTTCCTCTTTCAAGGAGAAAGAAGGTAAATCACCTAACTGTATAGGATTAATCAAAGGATATACAGTCTTTTCGGGAAGCAGGTTGACGGATGGAAGCTGAAATGCAGCTTTCGGCTTTATCAACATGCTATCAAGAGTGAAACGTGCACTATCTTCCTGTGCAGAAAGCAACTGCAAACCAGAAATGAACAGAAAAAATAATCCCCAACGAATTGGGAGCCAAGATATGCCAACCCTACGTGTCATAATCTACCTCCTTTGTTTTTTACGGATTCTGTATACAAAAATAGCAAAACCCTATCTGAATAACAAATAGTTGAGCACATTTCATCTTTCCGGCAGGCTTTTTTAACGCAAAGGGAATTGTAGCGTAAATTCACTGTAACTTCCTTCCACACTTTCTACCTTCACCATACCACCGTGGGCACTCACCACCTGCCACACATAATTCAATCCTAACCCGAAACCTGATGCACCCGTCTTACGACTGCCGGAAGCAGCCCTCTCGAACTTATTGAATATCTTATGCTGTTCGCTCAAAGGAATACCAATACCGTTATCATGCACTCTAACAGTGGTTCCATCCTCTGTCTTTTTACCTGTAAGAGTAATCAGAACCTCCTCATTAGAGTACTTGACAGCATTGTCCACCAAGTTGGAAAGTATCTCACGCAGACAGAAAGCATCTGCATAAACACTACATCCTTCTTCACAATTGATATCGAAATGAACCGTCTTCGCTGCTTTCAACTGATACTTTTCCGCTATATCCCGTAGCAACGGTCTTAGGGCAACTTCTTCTTTATGTAGTTCCAGTTCTCCACGATCTATCTCTGTCAACATTACTACACGATTGGAAAGCGTCAGCAAATGTTCGCACTCATCCCCCATCACTTGCCTGTAACGGAGCTGCTTCTCAGGCTTATCCGTCAACTTACCACCTGCGAGGATATGCGCTCCCATCATGACAGACTGCAACGGTGACTTCATATCGTGTATCATGGAGTAAGTAAAGTCCTTCTGAAACTGTTCCAACCGATGCTGCGCCCGCAACATACGTATCTGAAAGAAAACACAGAGAGATACGAAAAGGAAAGCAATAAGCAGCGGCACCTGCATATACCAAGTGGCACTCATTATAGTACGTTGTGGTGAACGAACCACAGCAAAGATGCAACTCGTACTATCCTTATCCAACGGAAACAACCGGGTAGTGATATCCCCGAAGTCAATAGCCGGACTACCTGTATAAAGTATCAACTCCCGGGACGGATATCTGATCCAATGGATATCCGCCCTATCCGGAAAACCTGTTTCCAAAAGCTGTTTTCTGAACACACTGTCGGCAAACTGCAAGGAGAACGGAATAGGCACGCGGCTACGCAGACTGATCGTATCCTGTATATCATAAGCCGTCTTCATACGGAAGCCTTCATCAAACTTATTGTAAAGATGCCGAATGGTAAGCAACTGTATTCGGTAGCGATAACCTTTCTCCAGATATACCTTATAAAGCTCGTCCATCATACGCCGCGGATAAGGGAGAAATTCTCCCGGCGAGCTATCCCAATTAAAATCAGGGTTAGCCTTAGTAAAAAGCGGATACCTATGTAAGTCTGCCTCCCGGTAGAAAGCCTCTTCCAATTGCTCCTCCGCCTGATACCGTATCTTTTGAGAGGTAGTATAATACAAATATCCCGACCAGACAGCCAGCAACAGGAATACTCCCGCCAAACTGACCATAGAAATTGCTTTAAGAGAAATAGGCCTGCCCGTACTTCTTTGCCGGATTTCTGCTTTGGCATGTGTCAGAGTAGCATTGGTTCTCTCAAAGAGTACGTTGCTTTGTGCCTCTATCTCTTGCCAGTTTTCTGTGGTTATCAAGTTCTTCATCCGGCTGACGGGATGTTTCATTTCTTCGGCCAACGTATAGAAGTCCTGTTGTTGTTTCTGCAAGTCATGCCGTTGGCGGAATACCGACTTCATCTGTACAATCAAGGCATAGACAGCCGTACCCAGCAATAGCCATGTAATGAATGACAGTAACAGGAGTCTCTTCTCCATCTCCCTGGCAGGGAAAGAAAGAATGGCACGGACAGCCTCCCCACGGGATTTAAAGGTGAAAGCTGTTTCGGAAGTAACAGCGGCAAAGTTACGGATACTTACCTGAGGATTGGTACTTGCCAGCACCTCATTTGTATTTACATTAATGCGCTCCACGGTCAGCGTTCCATCCATGTCTAACTTCCGCAACTTATTGTGCAACACGCTATCTATGGTGGCCAACGGAATTTCTTTTATTCCATACACCCGTTGCAAAGCCTGTGCCGCCTGTTGGGAAGTGCGCTTATTCCTTTCATCCCCATCTATCCGCTTGTATTTAGGATTGGGTGCATACGCTATGATAGCTATTGAATTATCAGGATAAGGAAGGTTGTTCACCAGATTATCCACTGTCTCCGTGAAAGACATCCAGAAGCACTTGTTCAGTGATTTCTCCGCTTCCTGCATCTGTGCATGAAAAGCATAAAGCATTCCGCCCAACTGTATCAACACAACAGCAATCAGACTCACCAGTGAAAGAGAGATGACAGTACGTAATTTCATCTTATCCGTTTATATTCGCCTGCAAAAATAGCAAATAACTATGGATCACGAAGTAATGCACTACTTTTTATATCGGACGAGAATGCGTTCTTTCCAGCCAATGGCAAGGTACAATGAAAAGAAACGAATGGAAATCAGCATCTCACTGATTAAAAGAGGAATATAAAAATACATACAACTCTAAAAAAACAAGAGAGTTCTCCAGAGTCGTAAAAGTGTCGTTAACCTAATGATAACATTACGATAACATTCATCCTCATGCCCCTGCCCTATCTTTGCAACATCAAAAGTAACGAAATGTATAACTTAAAAAATAAAATCATTATGAAAGCTTTAGTATTATCAGTAGTATTCGCATTGACATCCGTAGTAAACGCAGTAAGTGGTAACAACGTAAAAGACTTCGCTTACAACAGTGAGAAACAGGAAAACGGTGTAGAAACCCAGACAGTCTATAAAGTAAAAGAAGGCAAGTACTTGGAACGCCACCTGCAATACAACTACACACATGATGAAAAAGGACGTGTATCCGCAAAGGAAATCCTGAAGTGGAACCAGGACAACAGTCGCTTTGAAAAGCAGTATTGCCTCAACTTCAACTACACCGATAACGAAGTAAACGTGGAATATGTAGCATGGAACAATAAAATCGGTGACTACACAGACGTGAAAGCCAAAGCCGTTTACCAGATGAACGAACAGGGTATAAACTACACTGCCTACAATTGGAATAAAAAGGAAAACACTTGGAACCTAACCGTAGGACAAGATAACCGCTTTACTCTCTAACCGGAAAATAAAGCGTAAACTCACTGAAACGCCCTTCTTCGCTCTCTACTTCCACCCGGCCTTCATGTGCTAACATCACTTGCTGCACATAGTTCAGCCCCAGACCGAAGCCCGTAGCTCCTCCTTTACTGCTGCGGGCAGCAGCGACCGAACGTTCAAAACGGTTGAAGATACGTGAAAGGTCTTTCACAGGAATACCCAAGCCATTATCACAGATTTTAACCTTGCTGAAACCTTTCTCCGCCTCACAAATGATATCGATCTTCACCTCGTCACGGGAGTATTTTATTGCATTATCCAGAAGATTACTCAGCACTTCACGCAAGCAAAAAGCATCTGCATAAACAGTCTCACAACGATGATAGAGGGTATTAAACTCTATTTTCTTACTTGCTTTCAGTAATATTTTAGCTATTAAATCGTCAATCAACGGGCATAAGGGAACCTCTTCAATATTCAGTTGCAAATGTCCCTTATCCAGTTGTGTCAAAAGCAATACCCTACCGGATAAAGCCAACAAATGTTCACACTCTTCCGTCATGACTTGCTTATATTTCTGTTCTTTCTCCGGTTTGTTAGCCAGTTTACCACTTACCAGACTATGCGCTCCCATCAATATAGAGTTTAGTGGAGACTTCATATCGTGAACCATAGCATACGTAAAATCCTTCTGGAACTGCTTCAAACGATACTGCATATAAAGTAAATGTATTTGGAAGATGACACATACACATATAAACAGAAAAAGGATTTCCAAGGGCACTAGCAAATACCAAATGGAAGAAAAAATATGTTTGGTAGTTGAGGATACCACACCTTCAATGAAAACGGTGCTGTCCTTATTCAAAGCAATCATATTCGTTCTTAAATCAAGTATACCCGGAAAAGGATTTCCCGTATAAATCATCAATTCCTCAGACGGATAACGACACATACGGATGCCAGCATCGGTTGGCATCCGATGTTCTTCCAGAAACCGTATAAATAAAGAGTCTGCATAGTGCAAAGAGAAAGGAATAGGTATCTTACTATAAGTATCTATTGTATTCTGGTTGTTATAACCATAATACGCATTATCGCTTATCTCAGACTTTTCACGAATATCCTCAGTACCAACATGTACATGAGTAGCAACCAGAGCTATTTTCTTCTCACGCATAAAGGCATTCAATGCCAGTCTTTGCCTTTCATAATAGGGAGAAAATATCATGGTATCTGACTTTTCCGCTTTTTCTAAGTAATATCCATTAATTTGCCGATAAAGTTTCATCCGACGGATAGTTTCGTTGTAAAACATATTGTCGAAACAATCATTGACCACCTGTCCCATCTTCTTCCGATTATCCTGATACAGATAGCCTGTCCATATCAATAACAATATTAAAGCACTCAATAAAGCGATTAAAGGTAGAACTTTCAATGAAAAATATTTCTTCTTTTCTTTTTGCGCCTCCAATTTAGCTTTAAGAAGAGTCTGTTCCGTTCCATTCAATAAACGAACACTCTGCTCTTCTATCCTACTCCACTCCGATCTGGGGATATCCGAAAGGAGATCTGTAACAGGAGACTTCATACGCTCTGCCAACGTATAAAAACTGTTTCGTTGTTCTTCAATATTATGATGCTGAAAGTTAATAGAACGTATTTGTTTTACAAATGCGAACACCACTATCCCCAATGCCAAAGATGTACCCAAAAACAACAGTAAAATTTTACGTATTCCCCACAAAAAAGGAGTCTGGAGTACAGCTTCTACAGCTATTCCTTTCTCTTTATTTATAAATGCGCGTCTAGAAGTGAACACGCCAATGCCTGCCGATACATACGGTTGCGTAAATTCCAAATCTTCCCCTGTTTCTATCTTAAATTTACGGATAGTAATTTTTCCCTCAACGGACTTTTTTTGTAATTTACAAGTTAACAAAGTATCCAGGGTAACTAAAGGAAGCTCTTCAGCATGATATACTTTTTGTAAAATCACTGATGTTTGTTGAGCAAAATAAAGAGTCATTTCATTTTTAGACTCCTTCATCTTTTTACTCAGATACATGCTATAAGGCATGAAATTCAGATGAGTAACAGTTCCTACTGCCAAAGGTAAAGAATTTATTTGACTGCCTATTCCTTCAACAAAGGATTGTTCAAAGCAGTCATCCAAGATGGCTTGGGTCTCTTTTACATGATCACAATAAGCACGATATATGCCTACACCTTGCAAAAGAAATATGAGCAACAAAACAACAATTGAAAAGGAAATAAGTATCCGTACTTTCATTATGCATTTATTTTGCCTGCAAAGGTAACAAATTATTCCGTTAACCTAACGATAACATTACGATAACATTCATCCTCATGCCCCTGCCCTATCTTTGCAACATCA